>ERZ1370068.1656-contig-1157_pt1 | contig 474479 bp, 617 predicted proteins | sample MGYA00561227_ERZ1370068 | MGnify/ENA primary metagenome ERZ1370068 (study PRJEB38410, sample SAMEA6850437) | metagenome | study: Metagenomic assessment of the ecological functions of the soil: analysis of the soil microbiota associated with the...
ATTTATGCTTCGTTCGTTTGTATTGCTCGGCACTCGCTTTGGGGTCAACCGCTCGGCAGAACGCTGTCGAACCAGGATCATGGCCGTTTCCCCGCGCGTGCGAGTCGGTTCCGACATCGGACGGCTGTGCGTCACGCAACAGTTCGCGACGCTGCGCTGAACTGTTCAAAGTGCTGGTTCTGCAAGTCCTAGCTTCCTGCGGAGAGATCTGGGTCAAAATGCCCGCCCCAATTTTTGAACTGTTCTGCCGATGATAGTCCGATCGTCCATGCTAACGTTGACGTAAGTCCACAGCTTTCGTCTACTGGGTAAAGTCCGCCCGGCCTGAGAGTCCGGATGCTTTTCGATGTCACCTGCCGCTGGTTCCGCTTCTCCGGCATTGCTCGCCGGACGGCAGAGCGGGATACCTGGTCTTCTCCACACACTGTCTCCTATCCGCGCCGACAGTGCGCGCGTGGATCGATCCTTCGGGCGCGCCTTTCCCCACGCAGGCACCTCGATAGCCTCCCAGGCGTGTCTTCCTTGCCTGAGCAGCTCGACACCTCGCCACACGCCGGCCGATCTCGGCGAGGAGGAGATGCGCCACAGAGCCCTGAGGGACTTCAGAGTAGACGTCGTTCGCTCGAGCACTCCCGAGTCGGCCCCAGTGGGATGGGGTGGCTCCGGGCCGCGCTTATCGAACTCCTTGTTTTCCGCTTGAGCTGGGATGGGCTTCGCGGCTCGTCACTCCAGAAAATGCGCTTGTGAGCTGAGATTCGGCGGTCAGGAAGCAGGTGTCCGGCAGAGCGTGGATTTCAGCGTCTTCGGGGCCACTTCGGAAGCAGGAAGGAAGGCTCTTGGAAAGATCGCATTGCGCGGGAATCTCGGCTCTCCGGGATACCGCATCGAGAGCTTCCCGCGGAGCAGGCGCGAGGACCAATCCGGTCTTGCGCGGGATGCTCCATCGCTCCGGGATCTCCGGCCTCTCGCTGGCCGCCGCCTCCCCGGCGGCGGTGGCGTCGGCTTCCGCGCCTTTGCCATATCGGCCTCCTTGGTCACCACCATGATTAGTCAACTCGGTGTCCAGAGGAGCCCAGGTCCGATATACTCCGAAGGCTCAGCGAGCGGCGGCTGTGAAAACCGCCGCCGCGAGAGAGAAGGCGCGCTGTGAGCAAATGCCCCATCCATGACAGCCACATCCTCCGCGATATCAGACCGAGCGTTCGCTCGACCTCCGGCGAACATCACTACAGACAGACCTGGTTTCAGGAAGGCTCGAAGGCTTCTCCACCTTGCCAGGTAGAACTCTGCCGCGAGTTCGCGGCCGAGCTTCATCATTTCTTGATCGCTCGTGAGCGAGGATTCTAACGACTCAGACCTTCCGGCTTGGTGATCATCCAAAATCCTCAACGCCAATAACTCCGACGAGCAAGTCGTCCGATGGGATAAACTCGGGGCCCGGCGCTTACTCCAGCTCGCGGAGTCCCCGCATCACTACGATTGCGCGTGGCGACGGGAAGGAGTATGGACGGTTCTGGGATGGGATTCACGGAATGCACCCCCGGTCAACGTGAACGTTATGGGGTTTTCCTTGATTGGAGTACATTGGGTCCAAAGTAAGTCGAAGCTTTATAGAAATCAAAATGCTGCGTGGGTGTGCTGAGGTGGTCTTCTCCTCTCAGATGGGCGCTATCAGAGGGGAACAGGGTCGGTAAGCTTGAAAAGCAAGTTGTTTTATGGGAATGCCTTCGCCTCCGAACCTGGCGCCGCTTGGGATCGTCTTGGGGATGGCATTTACCACCAGGCGTAGCTGCGCTATGTCGCAGGCTATCGTCCACGCGCCACTACCGACGTCCATCCAAAGAGAAGCGTGGGTGGAACTGCAAAAAAACAGGTCGGAACTCGGGCGCTCACCAGGCCCAGTCAGTCTGTTGTGCAACCGGCAGCGGCCACGAAACTCCAACGACGTTAGGTTCCTCCACATTCCATTGAAAGACCCACTGGAAATCGCAAGGAGTGGTGTTGTGACGTAACTTACTGAGGTGAACATGAAGGCGGCTTGGCTGGTCGTGGGGAACCCCAATAGGCAACCAAGCTCTGCCATCGTCGGGACCGGAAGCCTCCGGACGAACATGGGTCATGGTCCTGACCCCCTTAGCACGAAAACAGGTGCAGCTCGCCTTTCTCGTCCGCGCGCAATCCGTATGCGAGGGTGAGGGCCAGTGCGGCTTCAACGCGGCTCCGATCGATACCTGGGGTAGGCGGCTCTGCCGCCATGGTGGGCGATCATGAGCGGCATCAAACCGATTACCCGCGATCGCCAGAGTTTCCGTCGTGTTCCCGCCATGTCGGGCCCCCTCCGCTGGGGAGGCGGTTGCCGGCAGCAGGGCCGGATGATCGAGGAGCGAGTGGCGGTCCGTGTCCTGCAGTGCCATAGCCCCCTTCACCCAATCCCTTTGCCGAAATCGCCGTCTATCCTCTGAGTCAAATCCCAGAACCCTCCTAGTGGAACCCCTCTGGGAAACAATCGGCGCACATGGGGACGGGACCGGTCGAACGGTTTGAGCAAACACGCTAAGACTCTGCCTCGCAGCCGCCGCTTAGTAGTTCCTTGCCTAATCCTCTTGTCGTTGTGCTGCCGCCGCGGTGCTCTCTCTACGCGAAGGAGGTCATGCCGCGCGCTGGATTCACATCCCGCTGGCGCCATCCCGGTTGAAGGGTCGCGGAGACAAGCGCGTAGGAAACATTAGGACTGTCCGGCGGCGTGAGCCTCCCCACCTGTGGCTCCACTCCCCGTGACGTAATCTTCGCCAGACTCGGACACCGGCCACCTCCCAGGAGCCGCTGCCACAGCGGACGGGCGTGGCGAGGGGCGCGGAGGCTGGTTCCAGGTACTCCGGGCGCGGTCGTCGACACGTCATCCGCGCGTCCCGAGATGACGTGGGCCAATCACAGTCTTGCAGAGCCGCCAGATGTGCTTGCCTTCCGTTGGTCGCTGTGGCATCGGGCCCCTGGGGCGGCCGGCGTCTGGGTTTGGGCGGTTATGTCACGGGCTGAGGGTCACGAGGAGGCGCTCGCCCGCGGCGGGTGCCGGGTGCTGATGTTGGCTTCTTCCAAGTAACTTCCTCACGGTGCCGCCGGGGAAGGGGTTGCGGGGCTGTGGTTCATGGTGAGGGTATAGCCGAGCTCCTGAGCGCGGCGCATGAGATTGGAGACGACTCGGCCCTCGGTAGCGGCGCTCGTAGTAGTCCTGGCCGCGGTCGACGTAGTCGGTGCCGAAGCGGAGCATGCGGTAGATCAGGCAGGCGAGCTTCGTGGGCGGTGGCGGTAATGGCTTTGGGCGCGCCGAGACGAGCCTTCAAGCGGCGATGGAAGGCCCCGAGCGCGGAGTGGCTGTGGTAGGGGAGCTGGCGGCGAGGCGGAGCGCGGCAGCCGCGCGGCTCGGGGACGGTTTGGTGCGGCTGCTGCGCTGCTTGCCGCCGGAGAGGTGGCTGCCGGGGGCGGGCCGAGCCAGGAGGCAGAAGTGTTTTTTCCGTGGGCCACCGGGTCATGTCGAGGCCGATCTCGCCGACCACGGTGAGGGCGGTGGGGGCGTCGATGCCATCGATCCGGGTGAGGTCGACCCCGGTGAGACGATGCAGGGGTGCTGGCGCGGCGTCGAAGCTGAGGGCCGTGCGTCGGGCCTTCGCGCCGACGGGGCCGCGTCGGCCACGGGCGGCGCGCCGGGTTTGTCCGCGAAGCGCGTGAGTTGCGCCTCGATCTCGCGATCGCACGCCGCGATCTGCTTTTGGTAGAACTCGAGAAGTTCCACTGCTTGGCGCAACTCGAACAGATGCTCCGCACGCCAGCTGCCCTCCAGCGCGCGGGCAATCGTCGCCGACGTCCGCCTTGCAGTGGGGATCGCGCAGGGTAGCGCAGGGCGCGGGGGTCGCGCTGTCCGTCCAGGATGGCCCGGATGATCGCCAGGCCGGTGCGGCCGGCGATGTCGCTTACGACGTGAGCGAGCTTCAGGTTCATCAGCTCGAGGGCTTTCTGCATGTGCTGAATATGCGTGGGCAGCGTAGGTCACGAGCATCGCCCGCTGGCGGAGATAGCTGCGCGGCGCGCAAGATCTGGTCGTCAGGGGCGAAAAGCGGCCGCCAACAGTCGCGGACGTGTTGCAACTGCTGGATCCACTGGCAGTCCAGGACGTCGGTCTTCCGCCCGGGCACGCCTTGAGCTGGCGGGGATCGACGAGGCGCGACCTCGAAGCCGCGCGCACCTCGAGCAGCTCGAAGAGCGGGATCAGTGAACGCCGGTGGACTCCATCGCCACGGTCTGGATGCCGCACCGGGTGAGCCACTCGGCCGGGACCATAGAGATCGGCGGTGAAGGCTCCGAATGCGCGGACATCGCACCCGTCAGGTCGCGCCCCGGCGGGACGGCGACGTAGTGGCTCGCGGCGCCGACATCGGACGCCGGCGGCGTTCGCTCGTTGATCCGGTGGAGGTCGGGGGCGGCGGGGCGGCCGCTCCGGCCGTGGTGACGATGCGATCGGTCGGGCTGCTCGGCATGGCGTCCTCCTCGCATCAGGCGATGGGTCAGACGACATGCCGGGCGCGGAGGGGCGTGGCTGGACATTCTTCCAAACGGGATCACGCCCCACGGGCGGGCGGTCTCACCAATGACATCGTCGCACGTCCTCCGAGACCACGCTATGAAACGGGCACCGCCGCACCATTCGAGGATCGGCCGTCTCGACCCCGACATTACCCGCTGGCACCGTATCCGGTCGCCTCAGGGACGCAGGTTACCGCCGTCATCCGGCCGCGCAGCACGTACGAACGCTATGAAGCGGCTGGCCGTGTCAACTTCGTCAGGTCCTTGCATGCTCGGTGTTCAGATGTCGTTCGTTCCGTCGACGGCCGGCGTCGCGCCAGTGGACCGATCTCGCGCGGTTTCTGGCGTGGCCTTCTATTCGCGCTCATCAAGGACGAGCCCAGTCGGGACCCGTCATGGCGCACGAGGATTCGAAGGGTGGGGGCATAAACTCTATGCGGCAGCCACCGCATAGGGCCGGGGGCGCTGGGTTTTACCGCATCGCGCTAGCGCTGAAGTGCGCGCCGTCAGAGCGTGGATCACATCGCCGGCGGCGCACGCAGCGGTCATGGTTGAAGACTTCCGCAAGGAGCTTCGCGCCCAGGTGATTGCCATCACTGGCAATCGCTTCTCAGTAGAGCGCCGCTTCACTTCGTCAGAGCGTGACTTCGCCGTCCACAGCCGGGACTCTCCTCACCCTCATGCTTGGCGGTGGCTTGACCTGCGAGGGCATCCGGCTGAGAGTCGGCGTGAGCGCGTACCACGAAGAAGCCTGTTCGGCCCCCCCTTTGGAGGACCCTCGGGCATGAAGTGTCACCCGATGCCAGCACGATAACCGCAGGGAACGTCGCTTTTGCGCAGGTGTGGGGCTTCGCTGGCACTCGCGTGTCCGGCCTGCGGCTTCGCGAACGCGCCTGGCGAGAAGTTCTGCGGGGCTGCGGCGCTCACGCTCAGGCCCCGGCAGGGAGCCATCCCGGGCTCGGTTCAGCTCGCCGGAGTCCTACACCCCCAAGCACCTCGCCGGAGAAGATTCTGACTTCAAGGCCGCCCTGGAAGGGGAACGCAAGCAAGTGACCGTCCTCTTCGCCGATCTCAGGAGCTCGATGGGCTGCTCACGCCGACCGCGACCCCGAGGAGGCGCGCAAGATCCTCGACCCCGTCCTCGAGCGCATGATGGAGGCCGTCCACCGCTACGAGGGCACGGTGAATCAGGTGATGGGCGACGGGATCATGGCGCTGTTCGGCGCGCCGCTCGCCCACGAGGATCACGCGGTGCGGGCGTGCTACGCGGCGCTCCGGATGCAGGAGTCGGTCAAGCGGTACGCCGACGAGGTGCGCCGCGCGCACGGCGTCGACGTGTCAGCATCCGCGTCGGGCTGAACTCCGGCGAGGTCGTCGTGCGCGCCATCGGCAGCGATCTGCACATGGACTACACGGCGGTCGGCCAGACCACGCATCTCGCCGCGCGGATGGAGCAGCTCGCCGAGCCCGGCAGCATTCTCCTCAGCCCGGCCACGCTGGAGCTGGCGGAGGGCTACGTCGAGGTCAAGCCGCTCGGCCCCGTGCCGGTCAAGGGGCCTGCCCGACGCCGGTGGAGGTCTACGAGCTCGTCGGAGCAGGGCCGTGCGCTCGCGGCTTCACGCCGCCGCCGCCCGTGGGCTGACCCGCTTCGTCGGCCGCGACAGCGAGGTGGATCAGCTCCGCCAGGCCCTGGAGCTGGCGCGGCGCCGGGCACGGCCAGGTCGTCGGCGGTGGTCGGCGAGCCCGGGCGTCGGCAAGTCGCGCCTCTACTGGGAGTTCACCCACTCCCATCGCGCCCAGGGCTGGCTCATCCTCGAAGCCGGCTCCGTCTCCTACGGCAAGGCCACCGCGCTATCTGCCCGTCATCGATCTCCTCAAGGCGTACTTCCACATCGAGGAGCGCGACGAGACCGCGGAGCATCCGCGAGAAGGTGACCGGCAAGGTCCTCATCGCTCGACCGGGCCCTGGAGCCGCTCCCTGTCGGCGCTGCTCTCGCTCCTGGAAGTGCCGGTCGAGGATCGCAGCGTGGGAGGCGGCTCGATCCTCCGCAGCGCCGGCAGCGGACGCTGGACGCCGTGCAAGCGCCTGCTGCTGCGGGAGAGCCAGGTCCAGCCGCTCCTGCTGCTCTTCGAGGACTTGCACTGGATCGACGCCGAGACCCAGGCGCTCCTGGACAGCCTCGTCGAGAGCCTGCCGACGGCCCGGCTGCTGCTGCTCGTCAACTACCGCCCCGAATACCAGCACGGCTGGGGCGGCAAGACCTACTACCGCCAGCTCCGGCATCGATCCGCTGCCGCCCGAGAGCGCCGACGAGCTGCTCGACGCGCTCCTCGGCGCCGACGCAGCCCTCGGCCCGCTCAAGCAGCATCCTGATCGAGCGGACGGAGGCAATCCCCTCTTCCTCGAGGAGAGCGTGCGGGCCCTGGTCGGAGACGACGGCGCTGGTCGGCGAGCGCGGCGCCTATCGGCTCGCCCGGCCCGCCGAGACGATCCAGGTCCCCGCCACGGTGCAGGCGATCCTGGCCGCGCGCATCGACCGCCTGGCGCCCGAGGACAAGCGGCTGCTCCAGGCCGCCGCGGTCATCGGCAAGGACGTGCCCATTCGCGCTCCTGCTGGCCATTGCCGAGCGTGCCGGAGCGACGAGCTGCGCCGCGGGCTCGCCCATCTCCAGGCCGCCGAGTTCCTCTACGAGACGAGCCTCTTCCGCGACCTCGAGTACACGTTCAAGCACGCGCTCACCCACGAGGTGGCGTACCGGGGCTGCTCCACGACCGGCGGCGCGCCCTGCACGCCCGCATCACCGAGGCCATCGAGCGGCTCTCGACCGAGCGCGTCGCCGAGCAGGCCGAGCGGCTGGCCCATCACGCCCTGCGCGGAGGCTGTGGGAGAAGGCGGTCGCCTATCTCCGCCAGGCGGGGCTCCGGGCCATGGCGCGGGCCGCCAACCGCGAGGCCATCGCCCACCTGGAGCAGGCGCTCGGGGCCCTTCGCCGCCTCCCGAGACCCGGGAGACGACCGAGCTGACCATCGACATCCACATCGACCTCCGGAACGCGCTCCTCCCGCTCGGCGAGCTGGCGCGCATGGGGAGCACCTCCACGAGGCGGAGGTGCTCGCCAGGACGCTCGGCGACCAGCACCGGCTCGCGCGGATCGCCACCTTCATGGTGATCCAGTGCCTGGTCACTGGCGACTACGACGAGGCCGTCAGATTCGGGCAGGAGGCCCTGAGCATCGCGCGAACCCTCGGCGATCGCTCGATCGAGGTGGTCGCGACGTCCTTTCTGGGCATGACGCACGCCGCCCGGGGCGAGTTCAGCGACGCGGCCACCCTCCTCGAGCGGAACGTCGCGCTCGAGGGCGACCTGCGCCTACGAGCGCTTCGGGCGCCCGCCATCCAGTCGGCGTTCTCCGGGCGCCTGGCTCGCCGACGTGCTCTCCCAGCTCGGCCGGTTCGACGAGGCCATCGGGCACGCCGAGGCCGCCGTGCAGATCGCTGAAGCGGCCGATCATCCCTTCACGCTGTACTCGGGGTTGTTCGATCTCGGCCTCGCCCACCTCCGTCGCGGGGATCTCCCGCGCGCGACCTGGTCCTCGAGCGGGGCCTCGACCTCTGCCGAACGTGGCAGTATCGTCGTCGGGACACCGGTCGTCGCCGCGACCCTCGGCGCCGCCTACGCCCTCGCCGGCCGTGCTGACGAGGCGCTCCCGCTGGTCGCGGGCGCCGTCGAGGAGTTCCGCGGTCGCCAGATTCACATCTGGCCGGCGCTCATTCTTCTGTGCGCGGGGATGACCTACCTCCCGGCCGGGCGGATCGACGAGGCCGCCAGCCACGCCCGAGAGGCACTTGGCGCTCACCCGCCGGCTGGAGGCTCGGGGAAGCGAGGCCCACGCGCTCTGCCTCGCCGGTGACGTCGCGCGTCGGCACGGCGGCGCCGAGGACGCCGAAGGCTACTACCGCGAGGCGCTGGCCCTCGCCGAGCGAGCTCGGCATGCGCCCGCTCGTCGCCCACTGCCACCTCGGCCTCGGCAAGCTCTATCGGCGCACGGGCAAGCGCGAGCAGGCACACGAGCACCTCACCACCGCGACGACGATGTACCGCGAGATGGACATGCGCTTCCGGCTGAGAGCAGGCGGAGCGGAGTTCAGTCGGGAGGCGCCGAGGAGCAGGTGGGTTCAGACCCGGTCGCTGGCGGCCAACTCTCCAGGTGATCATCGGAGGGTATGGCGCTGGTCAGGATGCCCGAAGGAGGCAGCCTCCAGAGGGCGGCTCATCCCACTTCGGGGCGGTTGGCCGGGCGTGCGCGTAGAACGCCCGGTTCGCCTCAAAGGTGCGACTTCGATCACGCTGCCCGCGTCAATCGCGTCCTCGAGGCGCAGCCCTGGGCGCTGATGCCACGCCTACCGAGGCTGCCCAAGCCACTTCCATCGCGCGGGCTGGGTCTACGAAGAGAAGTACGACGGCTGGCGCATGGTGTGCCGAGGCGGGCGGAAGTCGATCGGCTGGATGACGGCGAGTGGGGCGACCGAACGCAGACCCCGGCGCAACCGACAAAGAGAGAGGCCAGCTGGATCAACCCGTAACCCGCTTGCCATACTTGGTTGCGGGGGCTGGATTTGAACCAGCGACCTTTGGGTTATGAGCCCAACGAGCTACCGGGCTGCTCCACCCCGCGGTGACTTCTGCAATGTACCCGACGGATGATGACGTGTCAACAGAGTGCGCGTCATTTAGGCCCCGTCACCTGCCCTCTCCCTCTGGGAGAGGGATGTGACACTTACAGGGGTTTGCAGCCGGGGCGGTCGTAGCGGTGGAACTCGCCGCGCGCGTTGATGGCCACGCGGATGGTGGGCTCGGTGCCCACGGGCTCGAGGTGGTGCCAGCGGTTCTTGGGGCCGAACACGAAGTCGCCGGCGCGGGCGCGGATGGGTGCGGGCTCGTCCTCGATGTACCAGTTGATCTCGCCCTGGAGCATCACCCACCACTCGTCGTGGAGATGATAGTGCGTGTCGTTGGGATGACCCGGCGCCTGACAGATGATGAAGGCCTGAATGTCGTCGGTCATGACCAGCGCTTCCGACCAGGGCGCGGCGCCCTTCTTCGTCTTGAGCTCGCTCACGCGCATCTGGAGCTTGCCCATCTCCATCAGGGGAATGCGGTCCGCCATGTCAGTCTCCTCGGGGTTCAGGCGTGGCGGGGCCGCGTCGCGCGATCGGTCTTGCCGGGCTCGTAGCGGCCCGTCCGCGCCACGCTCAGGAGCACGCGCCAGGCGCCGCGCGTGGCAAGCAGCCAGTAGGTCTGGCAGCGGAATGTGCCGAAGAACTTCTCACGCAGGCTCTTGCGCCGCAGATCCACGGGGCGCGGGAGATAGGGCCGGAGTGCCTCCACGAGGCTCTGCGTGGCGATGCCGCCCACCCACACGGTGAGGATCAGGAGAGCGTGGGGGCGCCGATGGCCGACATAGAACAGCCACGGGTGGCGGTCGCGGTACATGTAGGCGAGCCACCATCCCAGATAACCCATGACCGGGTAGACGAGGGCGGCGATGGGCCACTCCACCACCTTGTTGCCCACGTGGCGGACGAGCTGGGCGAAGTTGAAGGCGGACGGACGCTCGCGAAAGATGTGCCGGAGAAACGGGATGTCGTCGAGCACGCCCAGGTACCAGCGCGCGTTCTGGCGCACCACCTTGGCCGGCGTCTCGGGCAGATCCGTCAGCTCCACCATGGGGAGGGCGCGGATGAGGATGCCCCGCGCCCCCAGCGCGTAGCCAAGGGTGGAGTCTTCAGTCGCGCCAGACGTGGGGAAGCCCCCATCGACTGCATCACGTCGAGGCGCACGAACTGGTTGTGACCCAGGCAGATCTGCGAGCGGCGGAAGCACAGCTCGAAGGCGGGGCGCACCACGCGCCCGAGGCGCGGGAAGCGCGCGCAGAACGCCCCGAAGAGCCGCACGCGCTTCACCTCGTTGATGAGCCGGGCGATGGACACGCGAATGAAGATGGACGACTGCTGGATCGCGCAGATCTTGCCGCGGATGTCGAGCCGGTCGTAGTTGGCGAGCGAGAGCGTGATGCCCTGATAGGCGAGGCTGCCGTCGCCCGCGAGCTCGCGCTCGGCCATCCATCGATAGGTGTCCGGATCGGGAATGGAATCCGCGTCGCTCACCCCCACGAAGACGCGCGCGGGATCGTAGGCTTCGCCCAGGATTTCCCGGAGCGCTTCCGGGCGGAGCGCCCAGTTGAGCTGATGCGCCTTGCGGCCGGGACCCGTCATGACCAGGTGCGAGAGGCGCTTCTGCTGGTACGGGGGCAGCGTCTCGTGGAGCCGGCGCACGAGCTCGCCCGTGCTCACGCCCATGGCGGGATGCGGCGCGCGCTCTTCCTCTTCCTTGGTCACCACCACTACGTGCAGGCCGGGGTGCGGATAGCGCGACGCGCACAACGCCCTCACCGTCCCGTCGATGTCGGGCTCCTGATAGGCGGGCACCAGGTGCAGGAACACCGGCGCCTGAGGCTCGCGCTCGATGGTCTCCTCCGTGGGCAGCTCGGATCGCCGGGCATGGGCGTCGCGCACGAAGCGCACGGTGGTGAGCATGCCGCGCCAGTCGAGCCCCAGCTTGAACGAGGCGCGGAGGTTCAGGAAGAGCGCGACCACGAAGAGCACGGGCAGGAGCGCGTGGAGAGTCTCCATGGGCTAGCGGTTGCCCGTGGCCGGGGCAGCTTGTACACGCGCTCGCCCGGCTTGACCAGCCCGAGCTTCTCGCGGGCGATCTGCTCGATGTACTCGGGGTCGGTGCGGAGCCGGTCCACCTCCGCGGTGAGCTTGGCCGTGTCGGCGCGGAGCACGCCCACTTCCCGCTCGAGGCTGGCCACTTCCTTCTTGAGCGCCCACACGCGGGTGAGGCTCTGCCCGCCGTAGGCGGCGAGGGAGACGGCGAGGATCATCATGACGGCCGTGCGCAGGAGACGCAGCGAGCGAACGCTCATGGCTCCCGGTTTCCGAAGGCCGCCCGTCCGGGCCACACCGCGGAGGGCCCCAGCTCCTCCTCGATGCGCAGGAGCTGGTTGTACTTTGCCGTGCGCTCTCCGCGGGAAAGCGAGCCCGTCTTGATCTGCCCCGCGTTGACGGCCACGGCCAGGTCGGCGATGAAGGTGTCCTCGGTCTCGCCGGAGCGGTGCGAGATCACCGTGCCCCAGCCCGCGCGCTTCGCCAGCTCCACCGCTTCGAGCGTCTCCGTGAGGGTGCCGATCTGGTTCACCTTGACGAGGACGGCGTTGGCCAGCCCGTGCCGGATGCCCTCCTGGAGGATGGCGGGATTGGTGACGAAGAGATCATCGCCCACCAGCTGGACGCGGGAGCCGAGACGCTGGGTCAGGTTCCGCCAGCCGTCGTGGTCGTCTTCACCGAGGCCGTCCTCGATCGAGCAGATCGGGTAGCGGCCGGCCAGGGTGTCGTACCACGTGGCCATCTCCTCGCTCGTCCGGGTGACGCGATCGGCCTTCAGGGTGTAGCGTCCGCGCTTGCCGAACTCGCTCGCCGCCGGATCGAGGGCGAGGAAGACCTCGTCGCCGGGACGGTAGCCCGCGCGCTCGATGGCGCGCATCACGAAGTCGAGGGCCGCCTCGTTGCCGGACAGGGTCGGGGCGAAGCCACCCTCGTCCCCCACCCCGTGGAGAGCCCCTTGTCCTTGAGGATCTTCTTCAGCATGTGGAAGATCTCGACGCCCGCGCGCAGCGCCTCGCCGAAGGAGCCCATGCCCGCCGGCATGATCATGAACTCCTGGATGTCGAGGCCGTTGTCGGCGTGCGCACCGCCGTTGAGCACGTTCATCATGGGCACGGGCATGATGCGCGCGCCCGGCCCGCCCAGGTACTGGTAGAGGGGCAGGCCACACTCGTCGGCGCCCGAGCGCGCCACGGCCAGCGACACGCCGAGGAGCGCGTTGGCGCCCAGTCCCGACTTGTTGGGCGTGCCGTCCAGCTCGAGGAGCGCGCGATCCACCGCGGCCTGCTCCGTCGCCTCCAACCCCTCGATCTCGGGCGCGATGGTCTCCGTCACGTTGCGCACGGCCTGGCGCACGCCCTTGCCGCCGTAGCGCGCGTCGTCGTCGTCGCGCAGCTCGACGGCCTCGCGCGTGCCCGTGGAGGCACCGGAGGGAACCATGGCGCGGCCGAAGGCGCCGGAGTCGAGCCACACTTCCACCTCGATGGTGGGGTTGCCGCGGGAATCCAGGATCTCTCGCGCGTGAACGGTCCGGATCTCTGACACGTCAGGCCTTTCGCTCGATGATGAAGGTGCCGAGGGCGCGCAGCGGAGGGCCCGCTCGCCGAAGGGCTCGAGCGCCACGTGGGCGTCGGCGATCAGGGCCTGGGCGCGCCGACGTGAGGTCTCGATGCCGTGCACGGCCGGATAGGTTGCCTTCTGCTGCGCCTGGTCCTTGCCTGCCGTCTTGCCCAGCTCCTCCGACGTGGCCGTGATGTCGAGGATGTCGTCCATGATCTGGAAGGCCAGGCCGAGGTCGTCGCCGGCTAACCCGAGGGCCTTGAGCTCCTCGGGCGTGGCGCCGGCCAGGATGGCTCCGGAGCGGATGGAGGCGCGGATGAGCGCCGCCGTCTTGTGGGTGTGGATGTAATCGACCATCGCCGCGTCGGCGGGCTTGCCCTCGCACTCGATGTCGGCCACCTGCCCGCCCACCATGCCCGCACTGCCCGCGGCATCGGCCACCTCGATGAACACTTCGCGCAGCCGCTGAGCGTCCGCGCCCGCGGCCCCGCTGTTCCCGAGCAGCCGGAAGGCGAGGGTGAGGAGCGCGTCGCCGGCCAGGATGGCGATCGCCTCGCCGAACACCTTGTGGTTGGTGGGCACGCCGCGACGAAAGTCGTCGTTGTCCATGGCGGGCAGGTCGTCGTGGATCAGCGAATAGGTGTGGATCATCTCCACCGCGCACGCCGCGGGCATGACCGCGTCGAGGCTTCCCCCACCGCCTCGGCGCCCGCGATCACCAGCACCGGGCGGAGACGCTTGCCCCCGCGAACACGCTATAGCGCATGGCCTTGTGGAGCGACTCGGGCGGCGCGCTCTCGGAGGGAGAAAGCGGGCCAGGGCTTGGTCGACGGCGCGGGCCCGCTCGGCCATGTAGGCGGCGAGATCGAAGCTCACCCTTGCGAGTCCTTGTCCCACTCGAAGGGCTCGGCCTTGAGCAGTCCCGACTCGTCCTTGGTCAGGAGCTCGATGCGCTTCTCGGCCTCTTCGAGATACTTTGCGCAGCGGCGGGCGAGGGCCACCCCTTCCTCGAACACCTTCAGCGAGCTCTCGAGGGCGAGGTCGCCGGACTCGAGCTGGTCCACGATCTGCTCGAGCCGTCCCAGCGCGTCCTCAAACTTGATGTCGCTCATCCCGTTCCCGCACCTCGGTGACACGGGCGCCGAGGGCGCCCTGATGGAGGAGTATCTCGAGGGCATCGCCCACCCCGACCTGGGTAGCGCTCCGCACCACCTCGCCCGAGGGCAGCCGCGTCACGCTGTAGCTGCGGGCGAGCACGCCAAGGGGCGAGAGGCTCTCGAGCCGGCCCACCGCCTCCGCGAAGCGGGCCCGCGACGTCTTGGCGTTGTGGGCGGCCGACGAGGCGAGGCGAACACGAAGCTGCGACAGCAGCGCCGAGGCCGCGGCAATCCGGGACAGCGGGCTGCGCGAGCGCAGGGCGCCGGTGGCGAGGGCCACGCGGTGGGTGATGTGGCGCTGGCTCGCGCGCAGGCCAAGACGCAGGCGCCCTTGCAGATCGTCCAGGCGGCGGTAGACATCGCGGAGGGCACGGGCGGGATCGGTGAGCACGCGCCGGCGGAGCAGGAAGTCCACGCGCTCTCGCCGCGCGCTCACCTCGGCGGTCATGGCCTGCTTGAGCCGCGCGTAGAGATCGGCGAGCGTCTCCATCACCGCCAGCTTCTCGCGGACGACCAGCTCCGCCGCCCCCGATGGTGTCGGCGCGCGCAGGTCGGCCACGAAATCGGCGATGGTGAAATCGGTCTCGTGGCCCACCGCGGAGATGACGGGCACGCGACAGGCGGCGAGGGCGCGGGCCACCCGCTCGTCGTTGAAGGCCCACAGATCCTCGATGGAGCCGCCGCCGCGCCCGACGATGATGACGTCGAGGTTCGCGATCTCCTGCAGGTGCACCAGCGCCTGGACGATCTCCCCGGCGCCTCGTCGCCCTGCACGCGCACGGGAGTGATGAGGATGTGCAGGTCGGCGAAGCGGCGGCCGATGATGTTGAGCATGTCGCGGATGGCCGCGCCGGTGGGCGAGGTCACGATGCCGATCACCCGCGGGAACGCGGGGAGGGGTCGCTTGCGCGCCTCCTCGAAGAGCCCTTCCGCCTCCAGCTTGCGCTTGAGCTGCTCGAAGGCGAGCTGGAGCGCACCCAGCCCCTTCGGCTCCATCATCTCGACCACGAGCTGGTACTGACCCCGCGCCGCGTACACGTCGAGGCCGCCGAAGGCCAGCACCTGCATGCCGTCTTCCAGCTCGAAGCGCACGCGGCGGCCCCGTCCCCGGAACAGCACGGCGGAGATCTGGGCGCCTTCGTCCTTGAGGGTGAAGTACGCGTGGCCGGAGCCGGGGTGCGGAGGTTCGAGATCTCCCCTCCACCCACATCATGGGAAAGCCCTCTTCGAGCGTCGTCTTGATAGACGCCGTCAGCTCCGAAACCGTATAAACCCTCCGCTCCGCGGTATTCATGACGATCCCGATCCCTCTCCTCTGGGGAGAGGGCAGGGTGAGGGGCGCTGCCGATCGCGTTTCAAGGCTTCGACGATGCGCTCGAGCACGCCTGAGGTGTTTCCAGGACTTCGTTGTTCCAGAATCGCAACACCCGGTAACCCTGGCCCGCGAGATAGCCGCTTCGAGCCGTATCGCTATCGTGAGTGAGCGCGTGGTGGCCGCCGTCCAGCTCTACGATCACTTTCGCCTCGGTGCAGCAGAAGTCGACGATAAACGGTCCCGACCGGATGCTGACGGCGGAACTTGAAGCCTGCGCAGGCGCCGGTCGCGGAGAAGCGACCACAGCTTTCTCTCCGCGTTCGTTTGCGACCGGCGGAGGTTCCTTGCGTAGGGTTCGTCGCTCTTCGCAGACCTGCCCCTCACCCTGCCCTCTCCCCGATGGGGAGAGGGATGTGAGGCTATCACGCGACACCGAGTTGGCGGGCGGTGGCGCGCCATGTGTTCTTCATGAGCATCGCGACGGTCATGGGGCCGACGCCGCCGGGGACGGGGGTGATGGCGCGGGCGCGGGTCGCCGCCGAGTCGAAATCGACGTCGCCGGCGAGCTTGCCCGTGTCGAGACGGTTCACGCCCACGTCGATGACCACCGCGCCCTCTTTGATCATGTCGCCCGTGATGAAGCGCGGCCGGCCCGCGGCCACGCAGAGAATGTCCGCGCGGCGGCAGTGGGCGGCGAGGTCGCGGGTGCGCGTGTGGCACATGGTCACGGTGGCGTTCCGCGCGAGGAGCAATTGCGCGAGGGGCTTGCCGACCAGTCGCGAGCGCCCCACCACCACCGCCTCCGCGCCCTCGATGGCGATGCCGTAGTGATCGAGGATCTCGATGCATCCGGCGGGCGTGCACGGCACCGCGGAAGGCTTGCCTCCGAGCAGATTGCCGAGGCTCATGGGGTGGAGGCCGTCCGCGTCTTTCTCGGGCGCGATGGCGGCCACCGCCTGGTCCTCGTCCATGCCCTTGGGCAGCGGCAGCTGGAGCAGGATGCCGTGCAGCGTCGGGTCGGCGTTGATCGTGCGGATGGTCTCGAGGAGCTCGGCCTGGGAGCAGCCGCCGCGGGAAAAGAAAGTCCCGGGTGGCGATGCCCACCTCGTCGGCCGCCCGCTTCTTGTTGCGCACGTAGATCTGGGAGGCGGGATCGTCGCCGACGAGGACCACGGCCAGCCCAGGCTGCACCGTGGTCTTGGCGCGGAGGGCAGCGACACCGGCCTTGACCTCGGCCAGGACCTTCGCCGCGACCTCCTTGCCTGAGGTATCTGCACCGTGCTCAGTCGGGCAGAGGGACGCGCAGTCGCTCGATGGACAGGCCCCGGCCCGTCTCAGGGTCTATCCGGATCACGGCGCCGTGAAGCGAGACCGGCCCCTTGGCGGGCTCGAAGCGGTTCGGCATCTGCGAGATGAAGCGCTGGAGGGCCAGGTCCTTGTCCACCCCGATGACCGAGTCGGTGGGGCCCGTCATGCCGAGGTCGGTGATGTACGCGGTGCCGTTCGGCAACACGCGCTCGTCCGCCGTCTGCACATGGCGATGCGTGCCGACCACCGCGCTCACGCGCCCGTCGAGATGCCAGCCCATGGCCTGCGACTCGCTCGTGGCCTCGCAGTGCATGTCCACGATGATGATCGGCGTGTCCTTGCGGAGCTCGGGCAGGATCTCGTCGGCCTTCTGGAACGGGCAGTCGATGGGCAGCATGAACACGCGCCCCATCAGGTTCAGCACCGCCACCTTGTGCGGGCCGGCCTTCACCGTGACGTACCCGACCCCGGCGTACCCGCGGGGAAGTTGGCCGGGCGGAGGAGCAGGTTCTCCTTCCCGATGTACTCGATGATCTCCTTCTTGTCCCAGATGTGGTTGCCCGAGGTCATCACGTCCACGCCCTGCTCGAGGAAGGTCCGCGCGATGAGCGGCGTGACCCCGAAGCCCGACGCAGCGTTCTCCACGTTGACGATGGTCAGGTCGGCCTCGTGCTGCTTGCGGAGGCGCGGCAGGAGCGCGTGCACGGCCTTGCGCCCCGGCTCGCCGAACACGTCGCCGATGCAGATGACGGTGAGCGGCTTGGTCACTGAATCGTCACCGTCGCGCACCGGATCATTGGCGGCTGGCTGCTCACTTTGCCACTTCGACCGCGCGCGTCTCGCGGATCACGATCACCTTGATGTGCCCGGGATACTGCATCTCCGCCTCGATACGCTTGGAGATGTCCTTGGCGAGCTGATGCGCGTCCAGGTCGGAGATCTGCTCCGACTTGGTCATGATGCGGAGCTCGCGTCCGGCCTGGATCGCGTAGCACATCTCCACGCCCTTGTAGGACATGGCGATCTCCTCGAGCTTGGCCAGGCGCTTGATGTAGCTCTCGAGCACGTCGCGCCGGGCGCCCGGGCGGGCCGCGGAGATGCCGTCGGCCGCCTCGGTGAGCACGGCCTCGATGGTCTCGGGCTCCACGTTCTCGTGGCCGCACAGCGCGGCATTGATGATCTGCGGCGACTCGCCGTACTTGGTCAGCACCTGCGGGAGAGCTCGGGGTGGCTTCCCTCCTGCTCGTGGGTCAGGGCCTTGCCGATGTCGTGGAGGAGGCCCATGCGCTTGGCGAGCTTGACGTCGGCCTTGATCTCCGCCGCCATCATGCCGGCGAGCCACGCCACTTCTTTTGAGTGCTGCAGGCAGTTCTGGCCATACGACGTCCGGTACTTCATGCGGCCGACCAGCTTGACGAGCTCCGGATGGAGGCCGTGGACGCCCACCTCGAAGCAGGCCTTGTCGCCTTCCTCCTTGAGATGCTCCTCCATGTCCTTCTTGACCTTCTCCACCACTTCCTCGATGCGCGCGGGGTGGATTCGCCCATCCGCGATCAGCTTCTGGAGGGCGAGGCGGGCGATCTCGCGGCGGTAGGGATCGTAAGCGGAGATCAGGACCGCTTCCGGCGTATCGTCCGACGATCAGATCCACGCCGGTGTGCAGCTCGAGCGCGCGGATGTTCCGACCCTCGCGGCCGATGATGCGCCCCTTCATGTCGTCGGAGGGCAGGTCCACGATGGACACCGCCGTCTCCACCGTGTAGTCGGGGCCAGGCGCTGGATGGTCGAGGCGAGCACTTCCCTCGCCTTGACCTGGGCCGTCTCCTTGGCTTCTTCCTCGAGACGCATGCCGAGAAGCTGGGCCTCCCGGCGGGACTCGACCTCGACCTGCGCCATGAGCTGGCGCTTCGCCTCGTCGGCGGTCAGCCCGGCAATTCCCTCGAGCTTCCGGCGCTGCTCGTCGAGGGCCGAGCTGAGCCGAGCCTCCGCGGCCACCATGGCGCCTGTCCCGCTCCCCGAGCACGCGGTCGCGGGTCTGGAGCTCCTGCTCCCGCCGGTCGAGCTGGTCTAACCGGCGGGCGAGCTGCTCCTCCTGCTGGACGACGCGGCGCTCCACCGCCTGTATTTCTTTTGACGCGCCGCGCGTCTCCTGCTCGAGCTCACTCCGCACCTTGAGCGCGGTCTCTTTGGCCTCGATCTCAGCCGTGCGGATTCGCGCCTCGCCTTCGCGCAGCTTCGTCTCGGCGTCGGCACGGGCCTGCTCCACCGCGCGGCGGCCGTCGTCGAGGATACGCTTGGCGCGCGTCTCGGCGTCACCGAGGGTCCGCGCGATGGTGAGCTTGTGGCCCATGTAGCCGATGAAGACGGCAAGGAGGGCGACCAAAGGCAAGACTACCAGGACGATCTTAACGTCCATCGCTATCTCCAAACCGGGGCGTCACCCCGGACCGATCGGAACGTTCAGGTGCTGCGGAACGGCAAAAATCGCTGAAAGTATAGGCTGTTCGAGGGGACAAAGTCAACGAGGAGGCACCCCGCCTCTGCCGTGTGCCGACGGTGTTTCGAACCTGGCAAGCCAGGTGGGCGCCAAAATGGAGGGCTTCAGGCTTCCCCTCTGGTGAGGGGCTTGCGCACCACCCTCGTGAGCGGCGTCCTCTTGTGTATCGAGGTTGAAACTTTCCCCCGACATCACAAACAGCGCAGGGTTTCTCCTGTGTACCCCGGCGCCCCCGCCCGTCAAGTACTTCCGCTACCGCTGACCCTTGCTGGGGGTGATGGCGTCGAGGAGGTCGACCATGGCCCCGATGCGCTTGGGCAGGTCGCCTTCGTACTTCGACAGCTCCTCCCGGACCCGGAACAGTTCGTCGGCGATGTAGAGGGAGGCGAGGGCCAGGGCCTTCACCGGATCGGGCCCGCGGAGCTGGCCCTCGACGCTCTTCGCGCGCTTCTCCACGTAGGCGGCGATGTCGCGGACGTGCTTGGGGTCCGCCTCGCTCCGGATCGTGTACTTTTGACCGAGGATCTCGACTTCGACGCGCTGGGGCTCGCTCATAGGTCGAGCTTCTCCATCTCTTTGAGCATGGTGTTGACCTGCCCGAGCATCTCCTTGCGCTCCTGCCGGAGACGCGCGAGCTCGGTCCGGTCGGCCTCCCCGCGGCAAGCTTGGCCTGAAGGGTCTCGCGCTCCTTGCGAAGCATCGCGATGACCTCCGCGGCCCGCCGGACGGCCTTCTCGAGATCCTCCAGACGCTCTCCGAGCGACTCGGTCATCACACCCCCTGATCTCGGCCGCAAAGCGGCGGCTGACCTCGGCCACGATCCTGGCATGCAGCTCGTTCACTTCCCGGTCGGTGAGCGTACGGTCGGGCGCCTGGAAGGTCAGGCTCCAGGCGAGGCTTCGCCTGCCTGCGCCCACCTGCCCGCCTTCGTAGACATCGAAGAGGGTGAGACGCGAGAGCAACGGTAGCTTCATCGAGCGGATCGCCGCTTCGATCTGGCCCGCCGTCACCTCCGCCCCTACCACGATGGCCAGGTCGCGCTGCACGGCGGGGAAGCGCGGGAGGGGCTGATAGCGGGTCTCGCGCCGGGGAAGGTCCAGGAGCGCGCTCAGCGAGAGCTCGGCGAGGAAGACCGGCGCAGGCAGGTCGAAGGCCTCGCGGACTCCGAGGGCCACCTCGCCGAACCAGCCCACGGGGCGCCCGCCCACGCTGAGAGCGGCGGCGCGGCCCTGCTCGAGGTAGCGGGGGCCCTCGCCGGGCGCATAGGGCGTGGTCTCCACGTCGCCCACCCCGGCCGCGTGCACGGCGAGCTCCGCCGCGCCCTTGACGTCGTAGATGTCGATCCGGTCTCGCGCAGCATGCCAGGCGCGGGGAGCGCGCTGTCCCGTCATGGCCACGGCCAGCCACAGCTCCTCGTGGGCGGGACGGTCGCCATCCTCCTCACGGTGCGGAGCGAAGGTCTGGCCGATCTCGAAGACGCGCACGTCGGGAATCTGGCGCGTTCCGTTGAGGGCCACCACCTCGAGCACCCCGGGAGCGAGCGACGGCTGCAGCACGGAGCGCTCGGCGGAGATGGGATTCTGGAGCGCGATCAACGCCTCGGGCGCATCCCATCCCATGGCCTCGAGACGCGCGGGATCCACGAAGGCGTAGGTCACGGCCTGGGAAAGCCCGGCCGCGGTGAGGGCCCGTGTGACGGCGCGGGCGAGCACGAGCGCGGGAGGGTGGACCACGGGCTGGAGCACACCTCCGCCCGCGAGCGCGGAGGGAATCTTGTCGTAGCCCCACACGCGAATCACCTCTTCGACCAGGTCGTCCTCCTGGACGATGTCACGCCGGAAGCTCGGGACGACCACCTGCAGGGCGAGCCCCGAATCGTCCACGGCGAAGCCGAGGGCCTGGAGAATGCGCACGACGTCCTCATGAGGCGGGCAGACGCCGATGACGCGCTCGATGCGCGAGCGGCGCAGGGTGATGCGCGGCCGGGGCTTGGGACCCGGGTAGACGTCAATCACCCCTTTCGCCACCGTGCCTCCGCCCAGATCGGCCATGAGCTGGGCCGCGCGGTCGAGGGCCTCGCGAAGTCCCTCGATGTCGGCACCGCGCTCGAAGCGGTAGGCGGCGTCGGTGTGGAGCCCCAATGTCCGGGAGGTCGAGCGGATCGATCCCGGATTGAAGAACGCGCTCTCGAGAAGCACGGTGGTCGTCCTGGTCGTCACCTCGGAGGTCGCTCCCCCATGACGCCGCCGATGCCGATGGGCCGCTCGGAATCGCAGATCAGGAGCATCCCGGGAGTGAGGGCCCGGTCCTGCCCGTCGAGGGTGGTGATGCGCTCCCGGGCTGGCCGCGGCGGACGACGATCTTGTGCTGGGCCACCGTGTCGTAGTCGAAGGCGTGAAGCGGCTGCCCCATCTCCCACAACACGTAGTTGGTCACGTCGACGAGATTGTTGATCGGGCGCAGCCCCACCGAGCGCAGGCGCTGGGCGAGCCAGGGGGCGACGGCTTGACGGTGAGCCCCGTGATGACGCGCGCGGCATAGCGCGGGCAGAGATCGGGATCGAGAATCTCCACCTCGGCGATCCGGGCCGCGTCGGTCTCTCCTTCCTTGACCGCGATCTGCGGGAAGCGGAAGGGCGCGCCGGTGAGGGCGGCCACCTCCCGCGCCACGCCCACCACGGAGAGCGCGTCCGGGCGGTTCGGCGTGATCTCGATCTCGAGGATGGTGTCGTCGAGGCCGAGGTACCGGCTGAGCGGCGCGCCGAGCGGCGCATCCGCGGGCAGCTCGAGGATGCCGCTGCCGTCCTGGCCGATGCCGAGCTCCAGCTCGGAGCAGAGCATGCCCTCGGAGAGGGTGCCGCGAATCTTCGCGGCCTTGATGGTCCGGCCTCCCGGCAAGGTCGCGCCGGGCGGGGCGAAGGCGGTGCGGAGGCCGGGAGCGGCGTTGGGCGCGCCGCAGACCACGGAGAAGCTCTTGTCGGGAAGGGCCACCCGGCACAGACGATTGTGATGCCCGGCGGGGTGACGCCGAGATCCTGCTCGATGGCCTCGATCTCCGCGATGACCACACCGGACAGACCCTCGACGAGCGGCTGCACGGAGGCGACCTCGATCCCCGCATTGACGAGGCGGTCCGCGATGGCCGCGGGCGGCAGCTCCGTCTCGGCGAATTCGCGGAGCCAGCGGTAGGAGATCTTCACGGCAGCCCCTGGGAAGAGGACGCGAACTGGCCGAGGAAGCGCATGTCGTTCTCGAAGAAGAGGCGGATGTCGTCGATCTCGTACTTGAGGATGGCCACCCGCTCCACCCCATGCCGAAGGCCCAGCCCGTGACCTCCTCGGGATCGTATCCCACGTTGCGCAGGACGTTCGGGTGCACCATCCCCGAGCCGAGGATCTCGATCCAGCCACTCTGCTTGCAGAACCGGCATCCGTCGCCGCCGCACTTGAAGCAGAGCACGTCGACTTCGGCGGAGGGCTCCGTGAACGGAAAGAAGGACGGCCGGAAACGCACGCGGGAGCGCGGCCCGAACATCTCACGCGCGAAGAGATCGAGGGTGCCCTTGAGGTCGGCCATGGTGATGTGGCGATCCACCGCCAGCCCCTCCACCTGGTGGAACATGGGCGAGTGCGTGGCGTCGGTGATGTCGTGGCGGAACACCTTGCCCGGGCAGATGATGCGGACGGGCGGACCCTGCGCCTTCATCGCCCTGATCTGCACGGGCGAGGTGTGTGTGCGCAGCACGGTGTCGGCGGAGACGTGAAACGTGTCCTGCATGTCACGCGCCGGGTGATCGTCGGGGAAGTTGAGGGCGGCGAAGTTGTAGTAGTCGCTCTCCACCTCGGGCCCCTCGGCCACCGAGAAGCCCAGCCCCTCGAAGATCGAGATGATCTCGTCCTGGACGCGGATGATCGGGTGCATGGCGCCGAGCGCGGGGCGCGCCCGGGCAACGTCAGGTCGAGGTGCCGGGCGGCGAGGGTCTGCCGGTGCTCCTCTGTCTTGAGGGCGTCCTGCCGCGCCGTCAGCGCTTCCTCGAGGCGTCCCTTCACCTCGTTCGCTTCCTGGCCCACCCGCGGGCGATCGGCGGCGGGAACCTTGCCGAGGCCTCTCAGGAGCGCGGTGAGCTCACCGGAACGCCCGAGCACACGCACGCGCACCTGCTCGAGCGCAGACGTGGATCGGGCCCCGGCGATATTCGCCAGGGCCCGGTCGAGGATGTCCTGGACCCGCGGGTCCGCCGCCACCGGCTAGCCTCGCTGGGCGGAGACGACCGACGCGAGCTTGGCGAAGGCGGGCGGATCCGACACGGCAAGCTCGGCGAGGATCTTGCGGTCGAGGGTGATGCCGGCCTTCTTGAGCCCGTTCATGAAGACGGAGTAGGACAGGCCGACCTCCCGGCAGGCGGCGTTGACGCGGATGATCCAGAGGAGCGCGCGCGGCGCTTCTTCTGCTTGCGGCCCTTGTAGGCGAAGGCCCCGGCGCGGAGCACCGTCTCGGCGGCGGTGCGATAGAGCTTGCGGCGCCCGCCGAAATAGCCCTTGGCCTGCTTGAGTACTTTCTTTCTGCGCTGGCGGGTCTTCGACCCGCCCTTTGCCCGTGGCATCTCTGTCTCTCCTTTGCCTTATAGGTACGGGACGAGCCGCTTGAGCCTCGGCTGGTCCGCTTCCGAGATCATATAGGCCTTGCGGAGCTTGCGCCGCCTCTTGGGGCTCTTGCCCTCGAGCTTGTGGCGCTTCCATCCGCTTCTTCGCTTGAGCTTGCCGCTGGCCGTGGCCTTGAAACGCTTGGCCGCCGCCCGCTTCGTCTTCATCTTCGGCATGTAGGTGCTCCTTCCTCCTAGTCTCCCTCTCCCCCGGGGAGAGGGCTAGAGGTGAGGGGTCCCTTAGTGTGCTTTCCCTCAGCGTCTTTCTAGTCTGCTCGATTCACAAACACCTGATCCGCATTCTCGCCGCCCTCACCCTACCCTCTCCCTGCCGGGGGCGAGGGACCCGAAGAGCTAATGCGGCTTCGGCGACAAAATCATCGAGAGCATCCGTCCTTCCATCCGCGGATGATTCTCGATCACCGCCACGTCGGACATGATCTCCGTCATCTTCGTCAGCATCTTCCAGCCGAGCTCCGTGTGCGCCATCTCGCGTCCCTTGAATCGCACCGTCACCTTGGCCTTGTTCCCTTCTTCCAGGAACCGCCGCACGTGCTTGGCCTTGAAGTCGAAGTCGTGCGTGTCCGTCTTCGGCCCCAGCTTCACTTCCTTGACCTGGATGATCGTCTGCTTCTTGCGCGCGTCTTTTTGTCGGCGCGCCTGCATGTACTTGTACTTCCCGAAGTCCATGATCCGGCACACCGGGGGCACCGCCTCCGCGGCCACTTCGACGAGATCCATCTCGCCCTGTCGCGCGAGCTCCAGCGCCTGCGCGATGGGCAGGATCCCCAACTGCTCGCCGTCCGCGCTGACCACGCGGACTTCCCGAACGCGAATCCCCTCGTTGATCCGGATCTCCTTGGACTGTATGGGCGTGGCTCCTAGCTGCGGGCGGCGCTCAACCTGAGCGGCCCACGGTGAGGGTGGCGGAACGGTTGCCGACCTCGGCGGCGAGGTCGTGGAGAATCTGATCCACGGGCAGCACCACGGACTGATCGCTCCCGCGCTGGCGAAGGCTGGCCGTCCCCTGCTGCGCCTCGCGCTCGCCCACCACGAGGGTGTACGGCACCTTGTGCATCTGCGCCTCGCGGATGCGATAGCCCAGCTTCTCGTTCCGGTCGTCGAGCCCGCGCGCGGAACCGCGCCGCGCGCAGGCGCGCATGCACGCTCTTCGCGTACTCGAGATGCTTCTCGCTGATGGGCAGGACGCGCGCCTGCACCGGCGCGAGCCACGACGGGAACGCCCCCGCGAAGTGCTCGGTCAGGATGGCGATGAAGCGCTCGTAGGAGCCGAAGATCGCGCGGTGGATCACCACCGGGCGCTTGGGCTGGCCGTCCGAGTCGATGTACTCGCACTGCATGCGCTCGGGCAGCATGGTCAGATCGACCTGGATGGTGGCGAGCTGCCACTGCCGTCCCAGCGTGTCCTCCACGTCGATATCGATCTTCGGCCCGTAGAAGGCGCCGCCCCCTTGTCGAGGTCGTAGGTGAGACCGTTCGCGCGCAGCGCCTCGTGCAGAGCCTCCTCCGCCTGGTCCCACTGCTGCTCCGTGCCGAGCTTGTCGGGCGGGCGCGTGGCCAGCCGGTACGACGGGCGGAGATCGAACGTCCCGTACCACTCCCGCACGAGGTCGAGCAGGTCGGTGATCTCCGCCTGGATCTGGTCCGGACGGAGATAGATGTGCGCGTCGTCCTGGGTGAACTGCCGCACCCGGATGAGGCCGGTGAGCGTGCCCGAGCGCTCGTTGCGGTGGCAGCGTCCCATCTCGGAGTAGCGGATGGGCAGGTCGCGATACGACCGGAGCGCCCGGCTTGTAGACGTAGGTCGACTCCGGGCAGTTCATCGGCTTCAGGCTGAAGGTCTCTTCCTCGACCTCGACCTTGAACATGTTCTCGCTGTAGAGCTCCCAGTGCCCCGACTGCTCCCAGAGCTTCTTGTTCACGAGCATCGGCGTGGAGATCTCCTGGTAGCCGCGGGCATCCAGCGATTCGCGCGCGAACTTCTCCAGCTCGCGGACGAGGACCATGCCGCCGGGCAGCCAGAAGGCGGCGCCCGGCGCGATGTCGTGGAACTCGAAGAGCTCGAGCTCGCGCCCGAGCTTTCGGTGATCGCGCTTCTTGGCCTCCTCGAGGCGCCAGAGATACTGGTCCAGCTCTTCCTTGGTGAGCCAGGCCGTGCCGTAGATGCGCTGGAGCATCGGGTTCTTCTCGTCGCCGCGCCAGTAGGCCCCGGACGACGAAAGCAGCTTGAAGTTCTGGATCTGGCCCGTGGAGGCGACGTGAGGCCCCGGCAGAGGTCGATGAAGTCTCCCTGCTTGTAGAGCGAGACCGTGGGCGCGTCGATCCCCTGGATGATCTCGACCTTGAACGGCTCGCCGCGCTCCTCGAAGAAGCGCACCGCCTCGTCGCGCGACATCTCCGTCCGCACGAAGGGCTGGTCCGCCTTGGCGAGCTCGCGCATCCTCGTCTCGATCCGCTCGAGGTCCTCGGGCGTGAACGGCGCGGGCTTGGCGAAGTCGTAGTAGAAGCCGTCCTCGATGGCCGGGCCGATGGTGACCTTGACCTCGGGGAAGAGCTGCTTCACCGCCTGGGCCATGAGATGGGCGGTGGAGTGGCGGAGGCGTGGGCAGCGGCTCGGGGCGCAGTCCGACTCCCCCGCGAGCTTGAGATGCCTGTCTTCTTCCGAGTTGATCATGTTCGTGTCCTGAGCCCGTCGCCTAGAGACAAAAAAGCATCACGGGGATTGCGCCCGGTGATGCTTCGCACTCCCTCAACCACTGACGTGCTGCCCGTTCCCGGCGATGCTCACTCCTCAACGGCTGGTGAAAGGAATGGTAGGCTCGGGCGGTGTCGAACCGCCGACCTCTACCGTGTCAAGGTAGCGCTCTCCCGCTGAGCTACGAGCCTACGTCCAAAAGTACAAATGAGACTACAGGATAGCGGACACGACTGTCAAGGGGAGGCACCCTGTTTCGCGACCTCCCGATCGTATCCGCGGGGTTCCCGGAGGGCACGCGCCAGAGGGGCGGATCTCTCCCGGGTACGTCACCGGTCAGCCGTCACGCCCGCGCCTCGCTCGAGAGCATCGGCGACGATCTCCATGAGCCCCGGCCCTTCCTCGCCTGATACCAGTGTCGGGCTCGCGGCCAGGGCGGAGTACCCGTCGCCTCCGCGAGCCACGAAGTCCGGCACAGCCACGCGGTAGCGGCGGGCAGGATCCAGCGGATTACCTTCCACCGACACGGACAGGATGCGGCGGCCAGGGGGCGGCTGGCATCCAGGACATAGTCGAGGCCTGCCGTCTGAAGGAATCGGCCCGCGGGACGGGGCAGCGCCTCGACCGAGTGCTCGAGGCTGACCTGAAGCGCCGCGCCGTCTACCTCGAGAAGCGCCACCGTGTTGCCGAAGGGCAGCAGGGCGACGACGTCGCGCAGGCTGAGAGGGCCGGCGGGTATGACCCGGTTGCTGCGAATCGCTCCCGCATTGATCAGCGCGACCTCCGCGCCCATGCGCCTGCGCATGACCTCGGCGATGAACCGGCCGACGGGCGCCGCCTCACGCCGTACCAGGGTCTCGCGGGTGTCGAGCGGAGCCCGTAGCTGGGTGACGGGACGATCGAGCCGCGGATTCGCCTGCGCGTGATAGCCGGCGACGAACGCCGCCACGTCGGGCGCCTCGGCGACGCCCGCGTCGACGGGAATGAGGCGATGCCGCCGGCCGGGGATGTCGGCGCCGCAGCCGAGCTCGTACTGCACCTGACCCACATTGATCGCGTCCGCCCCGGCCTTGATGATCAGCGTGCGTCCTTCCGACTCGACCATGGGGATGTGATCGTGGCCGCCCAGGATCACGTCGAGGAGACGGCACGGGCGAGCGCCCGATCCTGCTCCAGCTCGAGATGGGTCAGGGCCACCCGGAGATCGAGACTACCCAAGTCGGCAAGCGCTCGCTCCGCGCCCTTCGGGGCCGGCTCGAAGACGATACTAGGGCCCGGATTCGACACGCGGGCGGCGCGCGGCATCGTCACGCCCACCAGCCCGACCCGCATGCCACTCCACTCGCGCAGGAGCGCGGTCTGCGCGCCACCCCACGGGCGGCGCGTGCCCGGGTCGAGCACGTTGGCGCCGAGCCACGGGAAGCGCGATTCCGCCATCCGCTGCCGAAGCACCGCGGGACCGAAGTCGAACTCGTGATTGCCGAAGACGGCCGCATCGAGGCCAAGCAGGTTCCACGCCTCGATCATCTGGCGCCCCTGGAAGAGCGTCGAGAACACGGACGGGGACAGCGTGTCGCCTCCAAGCACGAAGAGGGTGTTCGGCGTCTCGCGGCGCAGCGCGCGCACGAGCGTTGCCACGCGCGCGAGGCCGCCCCGCCCTCCACCGGATCAAGCTGGTACACGTCATTGACGAGCAGCAACTGGACCCGTACGGGCGGCCTATCCGTGCACGGCGAAGCAACGCACCCAGCCAGAGCAAGAGATGCCAGAACAGCAACCCGCGCCACGGAGGCGCAACGAGGTCCTTAGCGAGATGGAAAACGCGCAGGCCGCTCAAAAGGTCCAGATGCGAGGCGGCGCCCGAAGGCCGCGGGCGAGGCGTACCCCTGGTACGTTGAGCCCGCGGTCGAGGGCGCCAACGAAGCAGATGGGCCTTTTTCAGCGGCCTGCGCTGCTAGCGGAGGTAGTTGTTGATCAGGCCCGACCCAAGCAGCTGATACCGGAAGATCCCGTGAATCGGCAAGCCACCCTTCGAGATCGCGTCCGGCACCGGGGGAAACGGCGAGGCCAGCTGCACCGCGCGCATCGCGTAGTCGTCGAGGAGCTCGACGCCCGAGGAGCGCCGCCGCTCGATGAACTGCAGCTCCCCGCTCTTGGCGATGCCGAACTCGATGGACAGCTCGCCCCCGATGCCCCGGCTCGAAGCTTCGTAGGGATAAATCCACTTGCTCTTGATCCGCTCCACGAATCTGGTTGAAGTAGTCCTGGTACCTCGGATCCGGCGTGTCGAGCGGGATCGGCTCCCCTTCGATGCCGCCGCGGCCGCCCTTGAGCCCGCCTCCACCGCCCCGGCGGAACATGCCCGACGTGCGCCGACGACTCGGCGGCGGCGTCGACGCCACGCGAGGCGGCGTGGGGGCGCTCGAGGTTGTTGCGGCAGGCGTGGATGGTTGCGGCGGCGGTGTCGCTTTCGCCGTCTGCGTCGGCTCGGGGGCGGGAGCGGGTGGCGCCGCCTTAGGCCGGGACCGCTCTTCCGGCTTGGGCGGCGCTGGCGGAGCCTTCGGCGCCTCCTTGGGCGCGTCGGCGACCTTGGGCGTCGGCGGTGCCGGGCGCGGCGCCGGCGCAGTCGCGGCGGACGGAGGAGCGGGCGGAATCGGCGCAACCTTGGGCGCGGGCGGGGTTGGAGGCGCGGGCGGCGCCGCCTGACGCGGCGGCGCGGGCACGTCGGGCCCCACCGGGCGTGAGGGATTGCCGAGGGGCGCCGTCTCCTTCGGCTTGTCGGGAGCGATGTCCACGAGGAGGGACTCGCCCCGCTTGCTGATGATGCGCTGCTCCATGGTGCCGCCCACGATCATGAGCAGGCCGACGAGAAGCGTGAAGCAGCACGGACACCACGACCGTCACCACGAGGTATCGATTGGTCCGATCCTCGGGCAAATACTTCAGGCACCAAACCCACGCCGCTCGCATATCTGGACGATTATAGGCTACTTCGCGCGAAAGACGTGCCGGCCGCCGCTACAAGCTTCGTCCCACCGCCTCCGCCACCGGGCGCAGCTCGCGCATGAGCTGCACGAACTTCGACGGCTTGAGCGACTGAGGCCCGTCGGAGAGCGCTTCCTCCGGCTTGGGATGCACCTCGATGATGAGCCCGTCCGCTCCGCACGCCACCGCGCCCTTGGCCATGGGCGCCACGAGATCCCAGTGTCCCGTGCCGTGCGACGGATCCACCACCACCGGCAGGTGCGAGAGCTTCTTGAGCACGGGCACCGCGTTGAGATCGAGAGTGAACCGCGTGGTCGTCTCGAAGGTACGGATGCCCCGCTCGCACAGGATCACGTTGGGATTGCCGGCGGCCAGGATGTACTCCGCGGAAAGCAGGAACTCCTGGATGCTCGTGGCCATGCCTCGCTTGAGGAGCACCGGCTTGCCCATCTCCCCACCCGGCGGAGGAGAGTGAAGTTCTGGATGTTCCGCGCGCCGATCTGCAGGATGTCGGTGTACTGGGCCACCAGCTCCACGCTCTCCGTCTCGAGCACCTCCGTGACCACAGGGAGCCCCGTGCGCTTGCGCGCGTCCGCGAGGTACTTGAGCCCCTGCTCCTTGAGCCCCTGGAAGGCGTAGGGCGAGGTGCGCGGCTTGAAGGCGCCGCCCCGAAGAATCTTGGCCCCGGCGGCCTTGACCGCGTCGGCCACCTCCTGCACCTGCGCCTCCGACTCCACCGAGCAGGGACCAGCCATGACCACGATGGCCTTGCCGCCGATGGAGATTCCGTTGACGCGCACCTCGGAAGGCTCCGGCCGCACCTCGCGGCTCGCGAGCTTGAAGGGCTGCTGCACGGGCATCACTGACTCCACCGTCTCCACCGCCTCGAGGAGACGGAGATCCGGCCGCCCCCGCTCCTCGCCCACCGCGGCCACGATGGTCTTGAACTCGCCCCGGATAATGTGCGGGGCATAGCCCATCTCCGTGACGCGACGGCACACGTCGTCGATGGCGGCGTCCCCGATACCCGATTTCAGGATGATGATCATAGTGACCTCCCCAGGATTTGCGCGAGTGGCCGGAGCTCGGCCATCAGTGCCGCGAAGCGGTCCGGCTTGAGCGACTGTGGCCCGTCCGAGAGCGCCTCGGCGGGATTGTTGTGGACCTCGATGATGAGCCCGTCGGCCCCGGCGGCCAGCCCGGCCTTGGCCATGGCCGACACGTACTCCCAGTGCCCCGTGCCGTGGGACGGGTCCACGAGAATGGGGAGATGGGAGAGCTTCTTGACCACGGGAATGGCGTTGAGGTCGAGGGTGTAGCGGGTCGAGGTCTCGAAGGTGCGGATGCCGCGCTCGCAGAGGATGACGTTGGGATTTCCGCCCGCGAGGACGTATTCGGCGGAGAGCAGCCACTCCTGAATCGAGGTCGACATGCCCCGCTTGAGGAGCACGGGCTTGCCGCATTCCGCCACCCGCTTGAGGAGCGAGAAGTTTTGCACGTTGCGCGCGCCGATCTGGAGGATGTCGCGAATGGCGGGCCACCACGTCGACCTTGTCGGGCTCCATCACCTCGGTGACCACGGGAAGCCCCGTGGCCTTGCTCGCGTCTTGCAGCAGCTTGAGCCCTTCTTCCTCGAGGCCCTGGAAGGCGTAGGGCGAGGTGCGCGGCTTGAAGGCGCCGCCCCGGAGAACATGGGCGCCGCCCGCCTTCACTCCCTCCGCCACCGCCATGAGCTGCGGCCGCGACTCGACGGAGCACGGGCCGGCCATGACCACGATCTCCTTGCCACCGATGGACACGCCATTGACTTTAAACTTGGTCGGCTCGGGATGCGCCTCGCGGCTCGCCAGCTTGAAGGGCTGGAGAATCCGCACCACGTTCTCGACGCAATCGAGGGACTGGAGAGCGAGGAGCTGCTCCTTGGCCCGATCCTCGCCGACCACCCCACGATGGTGCGCACTTCGCCCCGGGAGAGATGAGTCTTGAATCCCATCTCTCCCACGCGTCGCGAGATGTCCTCGATGTCCGCTTCGCTCGATCCCGGCTTCAGCACGATGATCATGTCCGTCCTCCTGTGAAAAATGAAAAACGCCGCGGGTCCGTGCCCCGCGGCGCTTGGTTTCTGTATTCGCCACGGGCCGGCGGATCGTCCGCCCCGTGGCTCCTCGGTTCAGCTCATGGGAGCCAGCGGGCAGACGTGGGGAAAGTAATAAAAGTACCGCTGCCAGCCCGTCGCGGTACTCGTCCCCGTCTGATTCACCGGCTCGTGACCTCCATGAGGAAAGTGCCGCCGACTCTACGCGTTCGGCTTTCTCGTGTCAAGTCTTGCCCGGACGGCCTCACGAGCCCGCTTCCTTCTCGCTTGTCTTCCTTCTTGGCCCGCCCCTGGAACCGGTCCACGATGCGGTGCCGGTAGTAGTAGAGGGGTACGGCGAGGGCGGCCACGATGATCGTCAGCACGATCACTTCTGATGTAGTGGCCGGTGGCCGTCTTCGCGCCCTGCGCGGAGAGCACCCAGGTGCCGGGAAACGGCCAAGCGACGAAACCACCGCGAAGACCCAGAAGGGCATGGGGCTCAGGCCGAAGAGATAGCAGAGGATGTCCTTGGGCAGCCCAGGGATCAGATAGATGATGAAGCAGAGGATGGTGCCCTCCGCCTCCACGATGAAGCCGAGCTTGTTCCAGGTCTCTTCGCTCACGAGGTTCCGCACGTAGGAGTCGCCCAGCCACCGCCCGAGCCCGAAGGCGGCGAGGGAGCCGATGGTCAGGCCGATGGTGGAGTAGATGAGCCCCACCCACTCCCCGAACACGAAGCCGCCGAGGATGCCCGTGACCTCCCCGGAATGGGCGCGATCACGACCTGCAGGGCCTGGATGATGATGAAGATGCAGGGGCCGCCGCGCCCCACTCCACGAGCTTGTCCTTCATGAACTGGTTGTCGTGGAAGAGGCGGTGGAGGAAGCGGTAGACGGGCGCGTCGGTCCACACCAGCCACACGCAGTACGCGCACACGGCGATGGTGATCGCGGCCACCAGCGCCAGGCGCGAGCGGGCGGTCAGAGCCGGCTCTCCGTCGAGGGTGGTCTCACGCGACGATCGCGGGGTCGGGATCGAAGCGACCGAACCAACCGTAGCGCGGCCACCAGCGGGGCAGGACGGGCCGGCGCCCGGCCAGTCCCGTGAGGGCCACGAACCAGCCGGTGGGCGCGTGCTCGGCCACCCACTGCGCCGCGCGCAGGATGCGGTAGGCGTGACGGTGTCGATCCACGAGGGCGCGGTAGCGCTCGAGCCCGTCGAGCAAACCGAGACGGCCGTCGAAGATCTGCTGGACGATCCGGCCGCACTCCACCCCGAAGTACAGCGCGGGGCGAATACCCTCGGCCGTGAGGGGCAGGCACTGCCCGGCGGCGTCGCCCACCGCGAAGAGCCGGCCCGCGGTGGGGCGGAAGAGCCGGTGCGGAAAGTACGTGCCGTGGTAGGTGGTGGCCTCCGCGCCGCGATCACGGAGGAAGCGCTCGAGGGCGGGCTTCAGTTTGGAAAGCCCCACGTAGGAGCCCAGGCCGATCAGGCTGCCCTTGCCCACGGGGAAGATCCAGCCCAGCCCCCGCGGGATCAGGCTGCCGTCGAGCCAGAATGACAGGCCCTCGTCGGAGAGATCCGTCTTCGTCTCGAGCCCGAAGGAGAAGTGGCCTCGTCCGGGCGACGTGGGCGCGCCGTCGTTGACGAGCGCGCCGCGCCATCCCGAGCAGTCCACGATCACCGGCGCGGTGAAGCGGCCCTCGCTCGTCAGCACCGCGTCCTCTTCCACACCCGTCACCGCGACGCGGAGGAACCGGGCCCGCGCCTGTCCGAGCAGGCCCTCGCAGAAGCGCCGGTAGTCGAACGTGCAGAAGGGCACGGCGGAGAGATCGTAGGTGACGGTGCGCTTCGGCGAGCGCACGGACAGCTTGTCGTGGACCTGGAGCACGCTGTCGGCCACGCCGAGCGCCTGGGGTACCCAGAGCGGAGTGCCGCACGCCGATGTCTGCACGGCGCCGACCTCGTTCCGGTCGAGGAGTAGCACACGCCCGGAAAGGCCGCGAGCCACCGCCAGGCCGGCAAAGCTGGCGCCCACTATGATGGCGTCGTAATCCCGGCCGGGCATGTCACCGGATACTCCACTAGACCGCCGGGGAAGTCAAATGCCGCGTGGGCTTCGGGAACGCCACGCCGTCTCTCCCTCATGCCGGCGGGCCGCCGCGGCCCTCGAGGGCCACGGTGAGGGTGTTGTGGCAGGCGGGGCAATCGAGGGTCCAGGTCGGCGCGAGGCGATTACCCGCGGCGAAATCCTGCTCCCTTCCGCATCGGGGGCAGATGCCTCGCACCCGTGACGCCACCTCCACATCGCGGGCGTGTCTCAACCCGGCGGCGACCCCGATGGCGAGGAAGGACGGCACGAGAACGAAGTGGAGACCGGGAATGAAGACGCAACCGAAGGCGAACGCCCAGAACACCCCGCCGCCTTGGCCGCCCGCTTGAACCGTCCGCCCGGAGAAGGCCGCGTCACGGTGACCACGGCCGGGCGGGCGGAGGCTCCGAACACGGTGAGCGACGCGGGGACGTCCAGGGAGCCGTCGCCGGATTCCTCCGCGGAGCTCACGTGGCTAGCTCACCTTCCGCCGTCGCAAGCGCGCCGCCTTGCTCGGCGGGAGCGGGCTGTCCGCGAGCAGCCGCTTGGCCACGAAATACTTCTTCGGCCGCCGCTTGATGTCGCGCACCCGCTCTCGATAGCGCTCGAGCTGACGCTCGAGAGTCGCGAAGGCGCCCTCGAAGGCTAGGCGGCCCGTGGTGGAGATGTGCTCGACCGCGGATGAGCGGGCGATACGGCACTCTGACGCTGATGGCGCAGCGGATGGCCGGCCCTCCCTTTGGCCCGTCGTCGTCGAAGAAGGTGGCCTTCGCAGAGATCGGGCTGACCCGAAGGGCGGCGAGTACCGTCTCGAGGCGAGCGGACACGCGGGCGCCCAGGGTCGTGTCCGGGCGAATGCCGTGGATCGCGATGGTCATGGCGATACCCCCAAGGGCCCTGGTTCACGCTAGAATCTGCTCTGCCGTGGCCCTTGATTCAGAGTACCCCACTGAACTGCAGCGGGCCATTGTGCTCACAGACGGCACGGAGCTTCGTCTCCGACCGATCCGACCCGACGACGCACCGCGCCTCGACGACGTGTACGAGCACCTGAGCCGGCACAGCGCCTACCAGCGCTTCTTCACCATCATGAACCGGCTGCCTCCCGACTGGGCGCGCGTGCACGCGAGCGTGGACTACCGGCGCCGCCTCGCCCTCGTGGTGGAGCGGGGCCCTGCGGAGACGCCCGAGCTGGTGGCGGTGGCCCGCTACGAGCCCACCGACGAGGAGGAGGTCGCCGAAGTGGCCTTCGTCGTCGTGGACGCCTACCAGGGGCGCGGCCTCGGCAAGATCCTCCTCCACTCCCTCCTCGAGGCCGCCCACGCGCGGGACATCCACCGCTTCCGCGCCTACGTCCTCGCCGACAACGCCCGCATGCTCGGCCTCCTCGCGCGCTTCACCCATATCGTCGAGCGGCACGTCGAGTCGGGCGTGGCCAGCCTGCTCTTCGAGCGGCGGATTGACTCGCCTCTCCCACCGTAGGGGAGGCGGGGAAGGACGGCAGTGCTCCCGCTTCCCTAGACCGCCGACCAGTGCCGCTCGAGCTCGGCCGCCACCTCGGCCGGCCGCTCGAGCTGCCACCAGTGCGAGCCTCCGGCGAAGGGAACGAATCGCGCGCGGGTCTTCTCGGCGAGGCGCGCCCCGAAGTCGACCGAGGCGTACGGATCCTTCTCTCCCAGAGCACGAGCCCGGGCGCCGACACGCGGCGGAGGTCGTCTTCCACTCGGCGCCGGCGTTCACCGCCGAGCGATACAGGTTGAGGATGCACTGCTTCATGGTCGCGTCGACCTTGCCCCCGGCCCTCGCTGCATCCGCGGCGGGTACGCCGGCCGCCACGAGCGCCGCCTGCAGCGTCTCCGCGGTCAGACCCGCCATCACCTTCTCGCCCATGCCGGGAGTCTCGCCAGGCGCGCGCCGCCTGATGCCACACGTACTCACGGTCGAGCGGCGCCGCGCCCGCCACCCAGCTCCGCACCGCCGTGGGCTGCACCGACACGACGCGTGTGACGAGAAGTCCGCCCCAATCGTGCCCCACCAGATCGATGGGACCGGTGAGCACGGCGAGCTGGCCGAGGATCCAGTCGACGTACTCTTCCTTGGTGGCGCCGAACCCGGCGGGCAGCGGACAGGCGAAGCCGGGGAGGGCCAGCCGCACCACGTCTTTCCGCTGGAGGCGGGAGACGACGGCGTCCCACACCTCTGGCGTGTCGGGGACTCCGTGGACGAAGACGGCGGGCATACGATCAGCGACCCGGCGTCACCACACGTAGTTCTTCACCGCCTCACTTCTCGTTGGACAGGACGAGGGTTCCCGCCGCCGACAGCATGCCGCCCATGCCGTTCACCAGCGACACGTTGCACTTCGGCACCTGACGCGCGCCGCACTCTCCGCGAAGCTGTCGCGCCGCCTCGATGATGGGGAAGATGCCGTACATGCCGGAGTGCGTGTAGGACAGGCCGCCGCCGTTGGTGTTGATGGGCAGCGAGCCGCCCGGCGTCGACTTGCCGTTCTCGAAGAAGCCCACGCCCTCGCCCGGTTTGCAGAAGCCCGAGGGACTCCAGCATGATCGGCGGCCCCGAGGTGAAGGCGTCGTAGAGCATGATGTGGTTGAAGTCCTTGTGGGTCACTCCGGCCATGCCGAACGCCTTGGCGCCCGAGAGGCGCGTGGCCTCGCTGAAGGTCAGGTTCTTCATCTGGGTCAGGCTCACGTGCTCCGTCGCCTCGCCCGCCCCGCGCACGTAGACGGGCTTCTTCGCGCAGTCCTTGGCGCGGTCGGCGCGCGTGAGCACCACCGCTCCCCCGCGTCGGTGACCAGGCAGATATTCAGGAGGTTGAACGGGTAGCACACGGGCCGCGAGTTGAGGACATCCGCGATGGTGATGGGCTCGCGGTTCTTCGCCTTGGGATTGAGGGCGGCCCACTGGCGCGTGGAGACCGCCACCTGCGCCCACTGCTCGAGGGTGGTCCCGTGCTCGTGCATGTGGCGCGTGGTGATCATGCCGAACATGGTGGACGCGCCGCCGAAGCCGAAGGGCGCCTCGTACTGGCCGGGGATGGCGGTGTCCCGCCGCGGAGTCACGCCCACGCCCGACCGGCCGGACTCGCCGTGGCAGACCACGGCCACGTCGCAGAGCCCGTGGTGCAGGGCCACCAGGGCATGGCCGACCATGATGATGAAGGAGCAGCCGCCCACCGTGGTGCCGTCCACGTAGCGCGGCGCGATGCCGAGCGCTTCGCCGATGGTGGCGGGCGAGTGCTGGCCGGCGGTGAAGATGCCATCCACGTCGCTGACCTTGAGGCCGGCGTCCCGCACCGCGTTGCGGACGGCCTCGAGGTGCAGGGTGAGCTGGCTCTTGTGGGGCAGCGTGCCGAGCTCGTCGCTTTCCTCCACGCCCACGATGCACACGGAGTTCGGAGCTCTTTCATCGCGCACCTCCGGCGGGCCGGAAGAGCGGCAGGGTGATCTCGTCGGTTTGCTTCTCGAAGACGACCTCCACCGGCATGTCGCAGCGGATCTTCTTCGGATCGGGTTCGATGCCGATGAGATTGGACATCATGCGCGGCCCCTCCTCGAGCTCGATCATGGCGAGCACGAAGGGCGGCTTGACCTTGAAGGCCTTGTTGAAGGTCTGGTAGCCGATCTCGAACGAGAAGAGCTTGCCCCGGCCGCTCGCCTGGAACCACTCGATGTCGGAGGCGTGGCAATGCGGACAGAGCACCCGCGGATAGAAGAAGGCGCGATGACAGGCCCGGCAGCGCGGGAGCATGAGCTTCTGCTCGCGCAGGCCGTCCCAGTAGGGCTTGGCTTCCGGCGTGATGGGCTGGGGCAGCGGGCGCTCGAGTTCCATGGCTCTCCGTTCCGTGGCGAGATTGGGTCGAACCCTTGGGAGAGTAGACAGAGCGGACCGCGAAATCAAGCGCGATCCGGATCCCCGCGGTACGGCTCAGTAGGGGCGGCTTTCGCGCCCCATCAGCTCACGAGCCACGATGGTCTTCATCACCTCCGCAGTCCCGTCGCCGATCTCGAGCCCGATGACGTCGCGCATCCGCTGCTCGAAAGGCAGCTCGTCGGTGTAGCCATAGTGGCCGTGGAAGAGCAGGCACTGGTGGATGGTCTCCACGGCCAGCTTGGGCCCCACCACTTGGTCATCGCCGACTCCTTGCTGTGGGGCAGGCCCTGGTCGGCGAGCCACATCGCGCGATAGCAGAGTCCGCGGCAGGCGTCGATGTGCGTCGCCATCTCGGCGATCCGGAACGAGATGCCCTCGAAGGTCGCGAGCGGCTTGCCGAAGGCCCGGCGCTCCTGACGTAGCCCATGGTCTCTTCCAGCGAGACCTGGGCCACCCCGAGGGACGCCAGCGCGATGCCGACGCGGTTGTAGTCGAACCCGCGCATGACCTGGTAGAAGCCCTGGCCTTCGTCCCCAAGCCGGTGCGAGCCGGGGATACGCACGTGGTCGAAGGACAGCACGGCGCGGCCGACGCAGTGCGAGCCCATGTCCCGGAGCTGGCTCCGCGACACGCCGGGCAGATCGAGGGGACGAGGAAGGCCGTCACCCCGCGGGCGCCTGCCGTCGCCCCGGTGCGGGCGAAGAGCACCGCGGACTGCGCGGCCATGGCCAGGCTGATGCCCGACTTCTCGCCCGTGATCAGATAGCTGTCGCCGTCCCGCTCGGCGCGACAGGCGAGGTGGGCGGCGTCCGATCCCGCGCCGGGCTCGGTCAGGGCGAGGGCGATGATCTCCTCTCCGCGCGCGGTGGGCGGGAGCCATCGTGACTTGACCTCCTCGGTGCCCGTGGCGCCCACGATCTCGCCGGCCAGCCCCGCGAGCTGAATGCCGTAGGTGCACCCGAAATCTCCGCGGGCGACTTCCTCCATGGCGAGGCCGAAGGTCATGTAGTCCGACTCCTGGCCTCCGTAGGCCGCGGGAATGCGCAGGCCGAGAAGGCCCAGCTCGCCCATCTGGCGCCAGGCCGACCACGGGAACTCCCCGGTGCGGTCCCAGTCGCGCGATCGCGGCGCCAGTTCCTTGCGCGCGAAGGCGCGAAGCGTCTTGACCAGCTCGTCCTGCTCGGCGGTGAGTGCGAAATCCATGGATCCCTCGAGTCTACGGTGCGCTGAAGACGGGCTTCCGCTTCTCGGCAAAGGCGCGCAAGCCCTCCGCCGCCTCACTCGAGCGCATGTGAGCAGCCACCAGCGAGAGCTCGAGCTCGAGCCCGCTCACCAGGTCGGCATCGAAGGCGCGGTTCACGAGCGCCTTCACCGTGCGCGCGGCCGAACCGCTGCCCGCGGCAAGCGCGCCCGCCATCTCGTCCACCACTGCGCCGAGCGTGCCCGCGGGCGCCACACGATTGACCAGGCCCCACTCGAGGGCCTGGGCCGCGCTGAGCCAGCCGCCGAGCAGCATCATCTCCTTGGCCCGACGCGCTCCGATGAGGCGCGGGAGGCGCTGGCTTCCTCCGCCGCCCGCCACCAGGCCGAAATTGGCGTGCTGATCCCCGAGCCTCGCCGCCTCGTCGGCCACCACCAGGTCGGCCACCAGGGTCAGCTCGAGCCCGCCCGCCAGGGCCAGGCCCTGGACGCCCGCCACCACGGGCACGGGCAGCGCCTCCACGCGATTGAAGACGCGGTGCCAGAGGCGCATGAAGCGGGACCATTTGTCGGGATCCGGCGAGAGCTCGCGCACCGCCTTGAGGTCGGCGCCCGCGCAGAAGGCGCGGCCGGCCGCGGTGAGGGTGACGGCGCGCACCGACGCGTCTCCCTCCACCGCCGCGCACACCGTGTCGAGATCCTCGAGCAGACGGGGGCTGATGGCGTTGAGCTGGTCTGGCCCGGTTGAGGACGACGCGCGCGATGCCGTCCTTGGCCGCGTAGGTGACGGTGCTGAGATCCATGGGCTCTCCTCTGGGCCGGGTAACGTCCCGGCGCCGGGTCACATCATGGTATACCCGCCGCTCACGGACAGGGTCTGGCCCGTGATGAATCCCGCGGCGTCGAGGCGAGGAAGAGAACGGCGCCCGTCACGTCCTCGGGCTTGCCGATGCGCCGGAGCGGATAGGCCTTGGCGATGCGCGCCTGCATCTCGGGCGCGCCCCACGCGCGATTCACCTCGGCCGCCCACATGCTCAGGTCGCCGAACTCTTCCTCGGAGCTGGGCATGGTCATGCCGGGACACACCACGTTGAGGCGAATGCCGTGGCGGCCCACCTCACGCGCGAGGCTCTTGGTCAGCGCGATCACCCCGGCCTTGCACGCGCCATACACGGCTTCCCGGAACTCGCCCATGCGCCCGGCATCGGAGCCCATGCTCACGATGGCCCCGCCCTTGCGCGCGATCATGCCGTCGAGCACGGCGCGGGTGCAGTTGATCATGCCCCACAGGTTGAGCTGGACTTCCTTCTCCCACTCCGCGCGCTCCTTCTCGACGAAGAGGCGATCGAGCGTCCAGCCCACGTTGTTGACGAGCACGTCCACGCGACCGGTCCGCCCTTCGACATCACGGACGGTGGCGAGGACGGAGTCCCACTTGGTCACGTCGGTGGGGGCGACCATCGCCGAGGCCGCCCCCGCCTTGCGCGCCTCCGCCGCCGTCTTCTCCCCCTGCCCCGCGTCGATCTCGGCGATGGTGACGTGGGCGCCCTCGCGGGCGAAGGCGAGCGAGATGGCCCGCCCGATATTGGAGCCGCCGCCCGTCACGATGACACTCTTGCCCTTGAGGTTCAGCTCCATGCGTTCGGTCCTCGCTCTGGTGGAGGTGGGGATCGGCGCCGTCTACCACGCCGTGGTCTGGCCACCGTCAAGATACACGGTCTGCCCGGTCATGAAGTCGGAGGCGGCGGAGGCCATGTAGACGGCGAGGGCGGCCGCTTCCTCCGGCTCGCCGATGCGGCGCGCGGGAATCTTCGAGAGAAAGCGCTCGCGCGTCTTCGCCTCCGCCATGGCCGCGCGCGGGATGTCGGTGTTCATGTAGCCGGGAGCGAGGCAGTTGACCTGGATCCCGTGCCGCGCCCACTCGGCGGCCAGGCTGCGGGTGAGGCCGCCCACCGCCGCCTTGCTCGCGCAGTAGACGGCGTAGCGCGGCACCCCGAGGGCGCCGTACATGGAGCCAATATTGATGATCTTGCCCCGTCCCCGCGCGATCATGCCGGGCGCCACCGCCCGCGCGCAGCGGAACATCGAGGTGAGGTTGGTGGTGAGGACGGTATCCCATTCCTCGTCGGTCACCTCGAGCGACGGCTTGTCGAGGGTGACGCCCGCGTTGTTGACGAGGATATCGATGGAGCCGAGCGACGACTCCGCGTCCTTCACCGCGGTCTGGATCTGCTCGCCGCGGGTGACGTCCAGCTGGAGCCCGCACGCCCGTCCCCGCGGCTTCGATCTCCGCGGCGGCGGACGTGACCTGATCCAGGTCGCGCGCCGCGCACGCCACGCCCGCGCCCGCGTGGGCGAGGGCTTTCGCGATGGCGCGGCCGATGCCGCGGCTGGCCCCGTGACGAAGGCGGTGCGGCCATCGAGAGAAGGCGCCCTCCATCGTCAGCGTCCCGTGACCGTGCCGGATTCGGCGGCCACGCGATCGGCCACGAGCTGACGCAGCCGGTACTTCTGGACCTTGCCGCTCGGGGTCATGGGGAATTCCGACACGATCTCGAGGCGCTCCGGGAACTTGTGACGGGCGAGCTGCTGGCTTTCCAGGTACGCGGTGATCTCGGCCAGGGTGAGGGACTGGCCCTCGCGGGGAATCACCACGGCGCAGCAGCGCTCGACGAGCCGGGGATCGGCCATGGCCACGATGGACACCCCGGCGATCTTGGGATGCGCGTAGAGAAGGTTCTCGACCTCGACCACGGGAATATTCTCGCCGCCGCGGATGATGATGTCCTTCGAGCGCCCCGTGATCGAGACGTAGCCGTCGCGGTCGAGGGTGGCGCGGTCGCCCGTCTTGAACCAGCCGTCTTCCGTGTGGCCGGCCGCCGTGAACTGAGGCCGCCTGCAATACCCGACGAACTGGAAAGGGCCGCGCACGAGCAGCTCGCCCTCCAGCCCCGGCGGAACGGGCGCGCCGCCCTCGTCCACCACGCGGAGGTGCATGCCGGAGAGAGCGAGCCGTCGGTGCTCACCACTTTCTCCTCCGGATCGTCGAGCCCGTTGCAGCTCACGAGCCCGTTCTCCGTCATGCCCCAGCCCGCGGAGATGGCACACCGGAGTCGCTCGCGCGCGTCCTTCACGAGCTGGCGCGGAATGGGCGCGCCCGCGGAGATGAACACGCGGAGCGAGCTCAGATCGCGCTCCGTCCGCACATAGGTCAGGTCGCGGAGGAATGGCGTGGCGCCCATGGTGAAGGTGACGCGCTCGGCCTCGATGACCCGCGCCGCCTCCTCGGCATTCCAGACGTCCATCCAGACCACGGTGGACCCGAGGAGCAGGTTCAGACAGTGGCTGTAGAGATAGCCCGTCTGGTGGCCAAGAGTAGAGGCCATGAGGAGCACGTCACGCTCGGTGAAGGCCAGGCGCTCGATCAGCGGATAGAGGGCGGCCAGGCCCGTGTTGGGCGTGTGCATCACGCCCTTGGGCTCGCCCGTGGTGCCGGAGGTGAAGATCACCTCGTTCACGGCGTTAGCTCCCCGCCCGGCAGGGGCCGGCGACCCGGCTTCGCCTCCCACGCGGTGTCGGTGAGCGCAGCGAAGGGCTCCAGGTCCGCCGGCGCGGAACCCCGGGCCACGAAGACGCGCTCGAGCCGCGGCAGGCCGTCCTTGATCTGGCGCGCCATCTCCCGGTAGTCGAAGCCCCGGAAGGTCGCGGGAATCACCAGCGCCTGCGATTCGAGGAGGCCCAGCATGAAGCGCAGCTCGCTCGCGCGATAGGTCGGGGAATGGGATTGACCACGGCGCCCAGCCGGGTGGCCGCGAGGAGCACGAGCGCGAACTCGCTCCAGTTCGGCAGCTGACAGGAGATGACACCGCCCGGCTCGACACCGTGAGCCCGCAGCCCGTGGGCCGCCCGCTCGACGGCCCGTGCGAGCTCGGCCCACGAGTAGCGCCCCTGCCCATCCACGACGGCAGCCTTGTCGGGGCGCTTCGTCGCCCAGCGATCGAGATAGGTGTCGAGCCCTTCGTTGCGCCAGAGCCCCGCCGCCGTGCAGTCACGGATGCGGGCTTCGGTCAGGCTCGTCTCCATGCCTCGCTCGGCTCGCGGGGCTTACCGGCCGCGCACGGTCAGCACGGGACAGGTGGCGGCCGCCACCACGCGAGAGGCCACGCTGCCGAGGAAGAGCTTGGCCAGGCCGGTACGGCCATGGGTGCCGATGACGATGAGGTCGACTTTCTTGGACCGGGCCGCGCGAACAATCTGCTCGTGCGCCACCCCCTCGAGCACGAGCGAGGCCGCCCTCACGCCGGCCGCGCGCGCCTTGACCTGGAGCGCCGCCAGCTTCTTCTCCGCGTATTTGCGTGCGGAGGCCTCGAGATCTTCGTACAGGTTCGGCGGGATGTAGCCCTCACCCGCGATGGGCATGGGCGGAGCGATCACGTGCGCGATGAACAATTGCGCCTTGTCCGCCTTGGCCAGGGCGATGGCGCGCTTGAACGCAGCCCCGAGGCGCCGGAGAAGTCAGTCGGATGGAGGATGCGGCGATGCCTGCTCATGAATGGCCTCCTTGGGGCACGTGGTCAATCGGTCGTGGGCCCTCAGAGGATAGCGCGCCCGCGTCCCGCATCCAAGATGGTCAGCGGGCTAAGGCGGTCAGCGACCGTGGGGCGACGCGCCGGCGCCGTACGCGAAACGGTAGCGAGTCTGGCGGGCCGCGTCGAGGGAGGGAGTGGAGAGCGACAGCGTCGCGGTATCGCCCGGCCCGAGCGCGGAGGGGACAGGCACCGCGGTGCGCACCCACAGGAGCTTGCCGAAGAAATCGTAGAACTCGACGGTGACGCGAAGCCCGCGCACGGGCGTGGCGGACACGTTCTTGAGAACGACCACGTGCTGGGCGGTCCGCCGCTGCTTGCTGACGACCGGCGTACGCGTCTCCTGCACGACCACCACCGCCTCGGTTGCCTCGCCCGGTGCGGCCAGGGCCGCCGAGAGGAGCCAGAACGCCGCGATCGCTCGCTTCATGCCGCGCAGGCTAGGGACGCGGTCATCACCCCGTCAATGTCCAGACTTCGATACGGCCTCTGCGGAGCGGGCGATGCTCAGTCGAGCTCGACGTCGGGCGCCCGCGTGAGGCCCTCGTATACAGGCTGGCCCGCCTTCCGCCGCTCCTCCGCGCGGGCCTTGAGACCATCGGTGTAGCAGGCGACGAACGGACGGTACTCCGTGCGGGAATCGGCGTCGGCGTGTATCTTGAGTCCGCCATCGAGGTCGATCTGGTCCACGTGAATGGTGTGGTAGCGGCTCTCGCAGCTGCTGGCCACCTGGACGTAGATCTCGTGGGCCATCTGCTGCTCCGGCGTCATGTTCGCCGCGCACCCCGTGATCACCAGGGCGCCGGCCAGCGCCGACTGGTCGCCAGTCGATCATCCTCACCCCCGTACAATGCACATCGATTGTGAGCACGCGCCTAGCTGGGCGGAGTGTGATCATACTTCAGCACGCGTACCCGTTCCATCGTAATGAGCCCGCCGGACATCATCCGGTCGACGTCTGGCAGGACCAAGTCGAGGTGCTCCTGGGAATCGACCACCTCGATGACGAGGGGCAGGCCCGCGGACAGTCTCAGGATGCTCGCAGTATGCACCACCGAGTTGGGACCGAAGCCGGCCACGCCGCGAAGGATGGTCGCTCCTGCGAGCCCGCGAGAGCGAAACAGCTCGAGGAGCGCTGCGTGAAGCGGCCGATGCTCCCAGCGGTCGCTCTCCCCGATGAAGATGCGCATGAGAACCTGCTCGCCCTCCAGCTTTCGCATGCCTAAAACCCTCCTCTTCCTCCCACCAGGACCCGGCCGAGGGCCAGCCCGAGCGTGCACACACCGAGACAGACACCGGTGGTAATTACAACGTTGGCCCCCGCCTGGAGCCACGAGCCTTCCTCGATCAGGCGAACGGTTTCGTAGGAGAAGCTCGAGTAGGTCGTGAATCCGCCCATCACGCCGATGGTGAGTACGAGCCGCGCCGTCTCCGAAATGGCGAGCGTCGACAGTCCCACCTGCTGGATGAGCCCGATGAGAAAGGAACCCGCCACGTTGACGATGAGGGTGCCGTAAGGGAACTCGGCCCCCACCACCTGACGGCGAGACCGCCCACGCCGTAGCGCGCCGCCGTTCCCACCGCGCCCCCAGGCAGATCAAGAGGAACCGCATCGCGGCGGATCAGCCGATGGCGGGACGCCGCTCTGCCCACGGCCGGGCCGCCTCGAACGCCGCCGAGGCCGCGAGCACGGTGCGGTCGGCAAAGCGGCGGCCCACGATCTGGAGCCCGACGGGCAGCCCGCTCGAGGTCATCCCCACGGGGACGGTCGCCGCGGGCTGGCCGGTGAGATTGAAGGGGAAGGTGAACGGCATCCAGCCGAGGGGCGGCACGGGCTGTCCGTCGATCTCGTTCAGGCCCGGGCGGCCCACCTCGAAGGGCGGCACGGCGACCGTCGGCACGAGGAGAAGATCGAAGCGGGCGAGGAATCGCTGCACGTCGGTCCAGAACTCGTGACGCCGGCGGGCGGCCGCCAGGTACTGCTCGGCGGTGATGGACTGACCGTGGCGGAGCAGTGCCACCAGTGAGCGATCGAGCTGATCCTCGCTGTCCGCGAGCCGCGCCGCCCACGCGCCGTAGATCTCCGCGGGCGCGAGGGTGCGAAAGATCTCCGCGGGATCGTCCCAGCCCGGCGTGACGACTTCCACATGGCAGCCGAGGCCTTCGAAGAGCTCGGCGGCGGCGGCACACAGCTCCGCGACCTCGGGGTCCACGCGCGCATGGGCGAGGTCCGCCGTCCATCCCACACTCAGCCCCGCCAGTCCGCGTCGCACGCTTCGAGAAAAGGCGCCCCGGCATCGTGGGGCAGAGAGAGGCGGTCGCGATCATCGGGCCCCGCCATCGACGTCCAGCATGGCCGCCGCGTCCCGCACGGTGCGCGTCATCGGGCCGGTGACGGAGAGCGTCTCCCATCCGGGAAGCCCGGCGCCTGCGGCACGCGGCCGAAGGACGGCTTCAGGCCATAAATCCCGCAAAATGATGCGGGGATGCGGATCGAGCCGCCGGCATCCGTGCCCACGGCGAGCGGACCGAGGCCCGCGGCCACCGCCGCCCCGCGCCTCCGCTCGAGCCCCCGGGGGTCAACGACGGGTTCCACGGATTGCGGGTGATGCCGAAGAGCGGACTGTCGGTGACGCCCTTGTGTCCGAACTCCGGCGTCGAGGTCTTGCCGATGAGAACGGCACCGGCGCCCTTGCAGCCGCTCCACGCACACCGCGTCCTCCTCGGGCACGTGCTCGGCGAAGAGCCGCGAGCCTCCGGTGGTGAGCACGCGGCGCGTGAACACGAGATCCTTCGCCGAGACGGGCACGCCGTGGAGCGGACCCAGCTCCTCCCCTGTCATCACGGACACTTCGGCGGCCTGCGCGGCGTCCCGCGCCTCGTCCGTGGTGACGGTGCAGAAGGCGTTGAGGGCTGGGTTGAGGCGCTCGATGCGCGCGAGCACGGCCTCGGTCACCTCGACCGGAGACACCTTCTTGGCGCGAATGAGCGAGGCCAGCTCGAGCGCGGGCAGCCAGCAGAGATCGTCGGAGGCCATCAGCGCGGAGAGTTGACGCGGGCCACGGTGATGTCCACCTGCTGCATGCCGGAGCCCTCGGTCACGGTCACGCGGCAGTAGTCGTGCCCCTTGGCGAACTCCGCCCACGCTCCGGGAAACTTGTCGCCGTTGACGAAGCGCTCGCTCTTGGTCTCGGTCCAGCCCGCGCCGCTCAGGAGCCCGCGCGCCTGGCCCAGGGCGGCGTCCACCGGCGACTCGGCGAAGTAGACGAGCTTGCCCGCGGTCACCTTGGGCGACTGGATGAGGACGGATTCGCGCGTCTGCACGCGCCAGTCGGAGGGCACGGGAATGTCGGCGAAGGGCTGGTTGGGTGGCGCGCCCCCGGCCGCGCAGGCGCCGCACAGCAGGCTCGCGGCGATCAGGAAGACACGCACGCGCGGATTGTATCATCATCGAGTCCATGGACCCGAGCACCCTGCCCCGGCTCCGTGCGTGGCTCGACCGGCCCGAGATCATCGCGCTCGATGCGCCGCGCATCGAGGCCCTCGCTCGCGCGCTGGACGACGCCGATCCGCCCGTGCGCGTGGAGCGCTGGGGCACCGTGGTCGGCTACGAGGCGGGGCCGCCGCGCCGGCGGCTCGTGCAGTTCGACCGCCACGGTCATCTGATCGCCGCCTGTCACTGGAAGGCCGATGGATCGCTGCGCTGGGCGCGCTGCCGCTCCGCCGACGGCCGGTGGGTCGGCGTCGAGCCCGGAGTCGACGAGCATCCCGCCTGGGGAGCGTCGGACCGCGTGTGGCTTCTCGACGGTGACGAGCCGTGGCGTCCGGTCGAGCCCCTGAGCGTCTTCCGCGCCCTCGACTGGGCTCAGCTCGATCACATTCCCCCCTCGCCGAGCCGCGGCGGCTGCCCCGGGGGCGGGCAGCGCGGTGCTGAACCTCCTCGCCTCGCTCATGAAGGACCAGGGGCTGGCCCGCGTGCGCTACCGGGGGCCCTTTCCCTCCGAGCAGCTCTTCACGTCGCTCCTCGAGGCGTTTCGCCACGACCCGACCCAGGCCCTCCCCTCGAGCGATTTCTCGCCGACGGTGGCCTCGACTGGCTGCCCGCGCCCTTCGAAAGCCATCACGTGGCGCCGTGGGTCACCGTCCAGCTCCGCCAGGACATCGACAAAGTGGTCGCCGACGGCGTCATCTTCTACCGGCCGGTCTGGCAGGGCATCAAGCGGCGCGAACCGCGGGTGATCCGCGACGAAGGCGAGCGCGTGATCTGCTCGCTGTGGGCGCTGGGCGGGCCCCTCGAGGATCGGCTCATTCTCGACCGCTCGGGAGAGATTCTCGACGCGCCGCCCGTCCGTGCTCCCGAGGTTCCACCCGCGCCGCTGCCCCGGTGTGGAACTCGGCGCTCGGCGATCTCATCTCCCGCGAAAGCGCGCCCGCCCTCGGCCCGACGATCGCGCAAGTGCTCCAGGACACCGAGCTCGAATGGGGCGCCGTCCCCGGCGATCTCGTGCGTGCCTGGGAGAAGCGCATCCGCTTGAGCGCGCGGCTTCGCGAGGCGGCGGCGGCCTCGCTCCGGAGCGCCGCGCCCGGACGGGAGCGGGCGGAGCAGGCCCTGCGCTTCGTGCTCGAAGTGGCCCGGCTCCTCGGTCCGGAGGTGCGCGGGCGCGCTCAGGCGGTGCTGGAGTCGCTCCCCGAGGCGGAGCAGGCGCGACAGCTCGAGGCGGCGGGCGAGGAGTCCGAAGCGCTCGACGAGTCGGTGGGACGCCTCATCGCGCTCCTCGCCCGCTGAGGGCTAGGCGTGCTTGGCGGAGAGGATGAGCCAGGCGTTGAGGCCGACGAACGCCACCACGGAGAGCAGCGACATCATGAAGTACAGGACATAGACGATTTCCTGCCGGTTGAATCCCCGCCCCGAGGCGAGTCGCTTCCAGACCGGGCCCCGCACGAACTGCGAAGACTCCTGGGCGAGGCGCGGCATACCCACCGCGTCCTCGAGCACGTGGTAGCCGTCCATCTCGAGGAAGGAGAACGGGTAGATGCAGATCAGGAACGACTGGAGCTGCAGGACGGCGGAGGCGGCCACGCACGCCTGGAGGAGCCCCGGAGAAACCAGGCTGGCCCAGATCACCCCGAGGAGTCCCAGGACGAGATGCACGGTGGGCCCCGCGAGGGCGTTGACCACGCGGGCGCGGCGCGAGGCCATGAAGAGATCGGTCACGTCGGCATAGAAGGTGGGCACCACGAGGTGATGGATGATGAACCCCACCTCTTTGACCCGGCGGCCATAGTGGACGCACGCGAGGGCGTGCACGAGCTGGTGAAGGGCCACGGTCAGGAAGAAGGCGAGCTTGAGGGCGATGATGGCCACGATGGCGTGATGGCCCAGGGCCGAGCTGATCGCGCCGAGGTCGTTCCAGAGAAGGAAGAGCGAGCGCACGCCGAAGGCGGAGAGCACGCCCAAGCCGAGGACGGCCATGGGCGTGAAGAGGAGCCAGCCGCCGTAGCGGTGGATCCGCTCGAAGAGCTCGTTCCAGCGCCGGCTCGAGACGTTGAGCCGCTCGATGGCGTGGAGGGTGGCCGCCATGGCCCGCGCGGCGGGGTTACGCCGGTTGCGCTCCAGGATTTCCCGCAGCCGCGACATGGGGCGCAGGGTCAGGAGATCCGCGAGCAAGAGCTTGTTCATGAGCTGCGGGATCTTCTCGAAGTCGAACGATCCGTAGCGCATGACGTAGGCCACGGCGATGTCCTGCATGTTCGCGCGACCGTCCATCTGCTGCCAGAGGAAGCGCTCCTCCTCGTCGAGGAGCAGGTAGTTCTCCGTCTTGCGGCTCTTCAGGACGTAGCTCTTGGTGCCCGGCACCCCGAGGGAAGCTGGGCCAGCTCCCACTGCGCGTCGGGCAGCCGCTGCGGGCGAAGCTGGAGGTAGGCGCCCGGGCTCGAGATCTCCCGTGTCTCGAAGCTCTCCCCATCCTCGGAGCGGATGAGGAGATTGAGCATGGCGGGCGGGCGGCGCGCGCCGGTCTGCGTGCGTGGGCGCGGGCTCGCTCACTGCGGCGGCCCCCGGCCTTGCGCTCGGCGTCGAGCCCCGTCGCCTCGAGGCCCCAGCGCGTCACTTCCCGCACGAGATCGCTCGATTGCACGAGGCGGCGGATGAGGACGCGGGCCATCTCCTGGAAGAAGCGAGCGGCATCGCGCGGGTTGGCGTCGATGAACTGATTGATGCTCACGCGGTCCAGGGCGAGAAGCGACGTCTCGATGTCGGCCTGGATGGTGGCAGTGCGCTTGGGCTCGTCGCCGAAAACACTCATCTCTCCGACGATAGCCCCTGACTCGAGCCGACTCAAGATTTGCTCGACCCGCCCGCTGACTTTTTCGAGACGAGGACGGCACCCGACCGGACGAAGAACATCTCCTCCCCGGGATCGCCCTCGCGGAACAGCACCTCGCCCTTGCGGAGCCGGCGCTCGCGCAAGCGGGGCCAGAGGGCAGCCAACTGCTCCTCGTCCAGGTCACGGAGCAGGTCAACCTGTCGCAGGAAGGCAATGTCGCCCGGCTTGGCCACGGGGTCGTGTCCCCGTTACATGGCCCAGCGCTTCATCATGACGGTCTTGACAGCCCGAAGGCGTTCTGCCGTCGGCGCCTCACCCTCCCGGCCGACAGCCTGGAGGACGGTATTGCGCTCGTCGGCGGACAGCGTGTAATCGGCCAGCACCGTCGTCGGGTCGCGCACGAGCTCGGCGAGAAAATCCGGGTCGGTCATGATTCGCCCGACCAGATCGCGGAAGCCCAGAGACTCCATACGCCCCCTTGGATCAGTGGTGACCCCGGCGGGATTCGAACCCGCGGTCTCGACCTTGAAAGGGTCGCGTCCTGGGCCAGGCTAGACGACGGGGTCTAAACCTCGATCACTGCGCATGAAACTAGACAATTGAGATTAGCAGAGCCGGTCGGGGATAACAAGGAGGGCGTCCCCGGCCGATCGGGGAGCGGAGCCGCGGGCTTTCAGGTCAGCGGGACGTAGTCGTACTCGCCAATGCCCTGTAAAACGAGGAAAGTAGCCGACGTTTCGCCCCCATTGGTCACCAGATGAGGGCGGCCGGGCCGTACCGCGTAGCTCTCGCCAGGCCCGAGCCGGATCTCCTCTTTGGGGTCCCGCACGAAGATCCTGAGCCGGCCTTCGAGGACGTAGAACGTGTCCTGGACATTGTTGTGATAGTGCCAGGGCACCTGCTGCTTGGGCCCGATCTGGAGCTCCGAGATCCTGAAGCCCGGGCGCTCGGCGTGACGGGCCCGGCGCTCGACCTCGTAGAGCCCGCTGGAGTCCTTGACCGCCTTGCCGTCGCTCACGGCGTCACGAGGCCCGCGACTTCCCGGATACCAAGGACCAGATCACCCCAGCGACGAGCAGCGCTATCCCGACGAGCAGCGGATTCCAGTACGACGGAATCGCCATCTCGTGCCTGATCACGATGAAGAGCCCGACCAACGTGACGATCAGCCCCGCCAGCATCAACCTGTTCGGCCGCATGGTTACCCCTCCGTTCGCCCGAGGTTCCCACCGTGGGCGTGGCGAAGTCAAGCAACCGACGAGCCCACAGAGGCCGCGAGGTTTGATAAACTCCGCCGGGAAATTCGACCCGTCGAAGGAGGTGGCCATGGCCACTCGCTCCCGGGGACACGCGGCAAAAGGATCGCCCTCCCTCCTGATGGCCCTGCTTCCAATCATCCTGACGGTATGGACCGGCTGCGCCTCCATGCAGGACACTCCGCAGCAGGAATACGTATGGGCGATGGGACGCATCTGCGACGCCAAGAGCAATACCTGGTACATGGACAAGGTCGAGGCCGATGGCCGGTACACGATAAGGGGAGCGACCAATTCCGTGCCGAGCCCCAACCTCCCCTACTTCGACTGCATGCGGGAGCAGTTCAAGGCTCAGCCCTACTCGGAGTGGACCAAGGCCAGGAAGAAGTAGCGTCGCATACAACAGCATTCCCCGCGAGGTGAGCAAGGTAGATCCTACTCCTTCTGGATAAAATTCCCGGTCCGGACATACCAGCAATTCGAAGATTCGCGGCAATTCCCGCGTATTGAAACGAAACCCGACCCGCCCACTCGGTGGCACTTCCTTTGCTCTAGCCACAGGCCATATCCATGCCGGTCGTGAGCTCCGATCGTTTTGCCCTCTGCTCACCCACCGGCGCGACTCTACCGATGCAGGAGAGGCCTGAATGACCATCGTTCCCCTTCGGTCCACCGAGTCTCAAGAGGCCGGATCTCCCGAGCTGGATTTCCCCCTGCCCGTGGCAGACCCTTTCGTGCGGCCAATGCATCGCGAATGCGTGTTGAGGGGATGTGGGTACCGGAGCCGTTTTCTTTTGGCGGCAGGTTGGGGCCTCGCCGCCCTGTTCCTCCTCAGCGCCGTTGCCATTGGTATCCAGAGCGCACGGTCGCAGGAGGCATTGTTTAAGGAAAATGCCTTGCTGTCTCAGCAGGTCACTGCCCAGCGAGAGCAGAGGGCGGCCCAATCTCCTCCTCTCGCTGTCCCTGAGAAAGAACCCGCGGAGGCTTCCGCTCCGCCTCCTCCGCCCAAACCAGCGACTCCCAAGCCAAGGAAGAGCGCATCACAGAGGGACTCCACGGGCCTTCCTCCAGTGCCGGAATCTGAAAAGTGGTGGAACCGTCCCTGAATGTATCTCCCCGACGGAGCTGGCTATCCGCACACCTTTAGGTCCGGGAGCGTCTTGGCTTGGATCAGCCTCGGCGCTCGATGTAAACGTAAATAGGAAGCAGACGCTCGCTCGAGGGCCACATTGGACGAGCCCGTTCATGCTGGAGACAGGCGAGCAGGACGCGGAAGGAAATGGTGAGCCGTGGTGGGATCGAACCACCGACCCCCTGATTAAAAGTCAGGTGCTCTGCCAACTGAGCTAACGGCTCACAGCTCCATCATAACCGGGAGAGCGGTACCCCCGGGCGGCTCTTAGTGCGGCGGCAGCGACGAGCGGAGGCTCGGGATCCAGCGCGTGAGCGTCGAGTCGTTGACGAGGATGGTCTCGTCGCGCACCGGTCCCGTCGACACGAGGGAGATGCCCACCCCGCACAGCTCCGAGAGCCGGGCCAGGTACTCGCGCGCCTTGGTGGGCAGGTCCTCGTAGTCGCGCATGCCCGCGGTGGACGTCTGCCAGCCCGAGAGCTCTTCGTACACGGGCTCGGCCTCGTGCCAGATGCGCTCCTCCTCGGGAAAGTCCGTCAGCACCTCGTCGTCGTACTTGTAGCCGACGCAGATCTTCACCGTGTCGCAGGAATCGAGCACGTCGAGCTTGGTGATGGCGAGCGTGTCCAGCCCATTGATGCGCGTGGCGTAGCGCAGGCCCACCGCGTCGACCCACCCGCAGCGCCGGGGCGCCCCGTGACCGAGCCGAACTCGTTGCCGCGCGCGCGCAGAAGATCCGCCATCTCGTCGTTCAGCTCCGTGGGGAACGGCCCGCCGCCCACCCGCGTGCAGTAGGCCTTGGAGATGCCGATGACGCCGTTGATCTTGGTCGGCGGCACGCCAGATCCGGTGCAGGCGCCGCCCGCCGTGGTGCTCGACGACGTGATGAACGGATAGGTGCCGTGGTCGATGTCGAGCATGGTCCCCTGCGCGCCCTCGAAGAGCACGGACGAGCCCGCCTCCATCCACTTGTGGATGAGCAGCGCGGTGTCCGTGATGTAGGGGGCGAGCCATCCCGCGTAGCGCAGGTAGGCGCTCAGGATGCCGTCCACGGTGAAGCTCTCCGCGTCGTAGATCTCGCGGAGGAGCCGGTTCTTCTGGGCCACGTTGTACTCGAGCTTCTCGCGCAGCAGCCGCTCGTCGAGGAGATCGGCCATGCGAATGCCCACGCGCGCCGTCTTGTCCGCATAGGCGGGGCCCACGCCCTTGCCCGTGGTGCCGATGCGGTGCTTGCCCGCCTTGGACTCGCTCGCGCGGTCGAGGGCGGGGTGATAGGGCATGATCACGTGCGCGTTCTTCGAGATGTAGAGGTTGCCGTCGAGGGAGACGCCGCGCTGGACGAGCGACTCCATCTCGTCGATCAGCGAGGCCGGGTTGACCACCACCCCGCAGCCGATGATGTTGCGGCGGCCCGGATGGAGGATGCCCGAGGGAATGGTCTGGAGCACGAACTTCTCGCGCCCGACGACCACGGTGTGGCCGGCATTGTTGCCGCCCTGGTAGCGCACGATCACGTCGAAGTGCGGCGTGATCACGTCCACCACCTTGCCCTTGCCCTCGTCGCCCCACTGGGCGCCCACGATCACGATGTTTGGCATGACCCCTACCTCCTGCTCCCAGTTTCTGGAAAGATGCGCGCGGGATCGGTCAGGATCTCCGCCGCGGGCACGCGCCGCTCCGCCGCCCGGCCATCCAGCGCGATGATCCGCACCTGCTCCGCGTCGGCCCCCGGCTCGCCGATGACGAGCGCCCAGCGCGCGCGCTGCTGGCGCGCGTAGGCGAGCGAATCGTCGAGGCCACGGCTCAGGATGTCCCGCGCCACCGCCGCGCCGCCGTCGCGGAGCCGGCGGAGAGCGCGAGGGCCCGGGTCTTGTCGGCCGTGAAATCGATGACGAAGAAGTCCGGGCCCGGCGGGGCACGGCCGTGCCCTGATTTTCCATGGCCAGGAGCACCCGCCCGACCTCGAAGGCGAAGCCGGTAGCCGGGCAATCATAGCCGAAGCGGGCGAGCATGTGGTCGTAGCGACCGCCCCCGGCCAGGGGCGCCCCAGCCCCGACACGTACGCCTCGAAGTGCACGCCCGAGTAGTAGTCGAAGCCGCTCACCTCGCCGAGATCGAGGAGCACCGAGTCGGCCAGGCCATACAGGGTGAGCAGCCGGTACACCTCCGACAGGTTCTTGAGCGCGGCCTCGGAGCGCGGATTCTTCACGAGCCGCTCCGCGCGATCGAGCACGTCGGCGCGGCCGTAGAGCACGGGCAGGGCGAGGAGAAGCTCGCCCACCGCCGCGGGCACCCCCATCCCGGCCACGATGCGCTCGAGGGCCGAGATGTCCTTCTTCCCGAGGGCCGAGCGGAGCTCGCCCGCGGTGGCCTCGTCGAGACCCAGATCCTCGAGGATGCCGCGAAAGAAATCCGCGTGGCCCGACATCGAGCTGGAAGCGCTCCAGCCCGAGCGCGCGCAGACCCTCCACGGTCATGGCGATCAGCTCGGCGTCGCCCTCGGGATTGGGCAGGCCGACCAGCTCCACGCCCGCCTGGTAGAACTCGCGGTAGCGCCCGACATGCGGCTCGTCGTAGCGGAAGACGTTGGTCACGTAGGCCAGGCGCAGCGGCTTGGGCTCCTCGCGCATGCGCGTGGCCACGATACGGGCGATCTGCGGAGTGACGTCCGCGCGGAGGGCGAGCGAGGCGCCCGCTCTCGCGGTCCACCATCTTGAACATCCGCTCCTGGAGCTCCTGGTCCGTTCCCTGCGAGAGCACGTCGAAGTACTCGTAGGCGGGGGTGACGATCTCGCGGTATCCCCATTTGCGGAAGACGCTCCCGAGCTCCGCTTCCACGCGGCGCTTCTGGGTCGCCTCGTCGGGCAGATAGATCTTGGCCCCTTTGGGCAGTTGGGTCTGCTGCACCTTGCGCTGCATGGCGGGTGGGGCGTCCTACCGTCCCGCCAGCGCGGTGTCGAGGTGGACGAGGGTGTTCATGCGATGCAGCGCCGTCCAGTCATCACGAAACTCGAGCTCGGAGATGCCGGTGGGCGCCGAGTGCAGCGACCAGATCCGGTCGAGCCCGAGACCGAGCGCTTCGAGGATGAGGATGCGGACGGGGATGCCGTGGGCGACCAGGCACACGACCTCGTTCTGATGCCCCGCGCGCAGCCGCTGGAGGCCTCCGAGCACCCGCTCGCGCACCTGGTCCAGGGTCTCCGCTCCCGGAGGTGAGACGAGGTGCGGCGTCTTGGCCCAGCCGTCGTAGAGCACTCCGTCGCGCGCCCGCGCCTCGTCGAGGTGAGCCCCTCCCATTCGCCGAAGCCCAGCTCCTTGAAGGCAGGGTCTGTCTCGACTTCGAGGCCATGGGGCAACGCGATGGCCGCGGCGGTGTCACGGGCCCGCTGGAGCGGGCTCGAGTAGACGGCGGCGAAGCCGTGCTCCTTGAGCTCCCGGGCCGCCGCCTCCGCCTGCTGCAGCCCCGTCGCGGATAGAGGAGTGTCTGTCCAGCCCTGGTACCGGCGCTCCCGGTTCCAGGCCGTTTCTCCGTGACGTAGTAGCAAGAGTCGCAGCGACATGGCCAAGCCGCTATCCTACCGCGACTACCCCCGCTCGGCGAACACCTTCTGGGCCGCGCCGAGCGAGGCGCCGAAGTCCACGGGCTGCCCCAGCTCGTGGAGCACCTGCTCGAGCGCAGCCAGCGCGTGGTGATGTCGAAGTCGCCGACATAGCCCATGTGGCCGATGCGGAAGATCTTGCCCTTCGTCGGTCCTCGACCGCCGTCGATGGTGATGTTGTGCGACGTGGCAAACCGCTCCACCACCCGGTCGGCGTCCACTCCCGCCGGCACCTGCACCGCGGTGAGCGCGGGACTGGGCGTGGTCTTGGGGAAGAGAGTGAGCCCGAGCGCCTCCGCGCCGGCCCGCGTGGCCCGCGAGAGGCGGTCGTGGCGACGGAGGACATTCGGCAGGCCCTCTTCGTCGATCATGCGGAGCACCTCGCGCAGCCCGACCATGATGGAGACGGCGGGGGTGAAGCGCGCCTCGTTCTTCGCCGTGTACTTCCGCTCCTCCGTGAGATCGAGGTAGTACTTGGGGAGCGTCGACCGCTTGGCCGCCGCCCACGCCTTCTCGCTGAGGGCGAGGAGGCCGAGACCCGGAGGCAGCATGAGCCCCTTCTGCGACGCGGAGACGACGACGTCGATACCCCAGGCGTCCATCGGCAGCTCGGCGATGCCGAGACTCGACACGGCGTCGACGACCAGGATGGATTCGGTGTCGCGCGTGGCCTGGGCGTAGGCGCGCACATCGTGCAGCACGCCCGTGGACGACTCGCTGTGCTGAACGAGCACGGCCTTGACGTCCTTGTGCTCCCGGAGCGCCTCGGCGATCCGGTCGGGGCGCCACGGTGTCACCGTGGGGCGCTTCGAGCTCGACCACGACGAGCCCATAGGCCTTGCAGATGGCCAGCCACCGCTGGGCGAACGCGCCGGCATTGACCACGATCACCCGGTCGCCGGCGCAGAGGGTGTTGGTCACCGCCGCTTCCATGGCGCCGGTGCCGGTGCACGCCGGGGTCACCACGTCCTGCTGAGTCTGCACGAGGCGCTTCAGTCCCTCGCGCACCTCGAGAAAGAGCGCGTCGTATTCCGCGGCCCGGTGATGGATGATCGGGCGGGCCATGGCGAGCAGGACATTGGGCGGGACGGGCGTGGGGCCCGGTGCCATGAGCTGATACTTCTTCATGTGCTTCTCCTCCCTCGTGTTGTGTGCGCTGTCCCACACTAGCAGAAGCCACGCGCCCGAGGCAACGGAGAGGTATGATCGCGCCATGGCGACCCGCACCGTGCGCACCATGTGCCCCATGAACTGCCACCCGACCTTCTGCGGGATGCTCGTCGACGTAACGGACGACGGGCGCGGTGCTCGCCGTCAAAGGCGATCCCGACAACCCCGACAGCCGCGGCTTCCTCTGCATCCGCGGCCGCGCCGCCGTCGAGATTCCTGGCAACGGGCGGCGGCTCACCCGGCCCCTCGTGCGGGATGGCCGGCGCGGTGAGGACCGGTGGCGGCCCGTGAGCTGGCAGCGAGGCCCTCGATCGCATCGTGTCCGCGATCGAGGCGACCACGCGCGAGCGCGTCGGCTTCTGGTTCGGCCACGGCGCGCACGTCACGGGCATCAACCGGCCCCTCATCATGCGCTTCGGCCACCTGGGCGGCATGCAGGTCTGGAACCCCGCCATCGTGTGCTGGGCCATGGGGGCCTACGGGCTCGGCATCACGGGGGTCATCGAGGCCAACACCAAGGAGGACATGGCCGAGCACTCGCGTCTCATCGTGCTCTGGGGCGCCAATCTCGCGAGCCAGCCGACCACGGCTCCGCACCTTGTCGCGGCGCGGAAGCGCGGAGCGCGCGTCGTGGCCATCGACGTCCGGCGCACGGAGGCGTCGCGCCACGCCGACGAGACGTGGCTCATCCGTCCCGGCACCGACGCCGCGCTCGCCCTCGCCATGGCCCACGTGATCGTGAGCGAGGGGCTCGTGGCCCGCGATTTCGTGGCGCAGCACACCGTAGGCTACGACGCCTACGCCGAGCACCTGAAGGCCTTCTCTCCGGAGTGGGCGGAGGGGAAACCGGCCTCCCGCGGAGAAGATTCGCGGGCTGGCCCGCGAGTACGCGACGAGCCGGCCCGCCATGATCATCGTGGGCGGCGCCAGCATGTACAAGCATCGCCACGGCTGGCAGCCGGGCCGCGCCATCGCCACCCTGCCCGCGCTCACCGGCCAGCTCGGGGTGCCGGGCGGAGGCTTGGGTCCGCGTCACCGCTCCTTCCCTACCGGCGATCACTTCGCGGATCTCTCGGCCGCCGATCGCCGCCCCACTGGGCCATGGGTGCCGAGCCACATGCCCTCCATCGCCCGGCTCATCAAGGACGGCGGCCTCGACGTGCTGCTGACGGCGGGCACCGACATGCTGAATTCGTTCTCCGACACGGCCGCCGTGGAGCGCGATCTCGAGCGCGTGGGTCTGATCGTCGCCTACGACATCTTCGCCAACGACACCACTCAGGCGAGTGGCCGACATCGTGCTGCCCGGAACGATCTGGCTCGAGGACCTCGGCATCAAGGAGACCGCCACCCATCTCTACCTGATGGACAAGGCGCTGGAGCCGGCCGGCGATACCCGGCCGCTCATCCCCGTGCTCCGGGAGCTCGCGGAACGGCTCGCCATCGACGACTTCTTCCCGTGGCCTTCGCTCGAGGCGTACATGGACGCGCTCGCTCGCCCTCAGCAGGACGGAGCGCTCACCGTCGGCACGATGCGGAAGCAGGGGGCATGGCAGAGAGGAGCCGGCTCGACCATGTGCCGTATCGCCACGGACGCTACGCCACGCCATCGGGGAAGGTCGAGTTTTACTCCGAGCGCGCGGCCTCGCTCGGCCTTCCCGAGCTTGCCCAGCTACACGCGCCCGGCGCCCGAAGGCAGCCGCTTCCCCTCGAGTTCCGCCAGGGGCGCGTGCTGACCGCCTTCCATTCGTTCTACGACAATGGGCGCGCCCTGCCCATGCTCACGCGGGCCGAGCCGCACGCGGAGCTGTGGATTCACCCGGAGGACGCGGGACCCCGCGGGATCGCCGCCGGCGGCCGGGTCGAGCTCTCCAATGAGCGCGGCCGGTTCGAAGCCGTCGCCCGCGTGACCGAGGACATTCTGCCGGGAGTGGTCTGGGCCCGCGATGGATGGCCGGGCCTCAACACCCTGACGAGCGGCGAAGCGTGCCTCACCCCCGAGGCCAGCGAAGGTCTCGATCCGCGCATTCCGGGCGGCCAGTCCGCCTACGACGCCCGCGTCGAGGTGCGCCCGATTCCCTCGTGATGCGCGTGGCCCGTCTCCTCCTGGCCGTTGCTCTTCTCGCCGTACCGACGTCGGCTTCAGCCGACGAGGCGATCTGGACCCTGCTGAAGAGTGGCGGCCAGGTCGTGATCATGCGTCACGCGGCCACGGTGCCGAATGTTCCCGACACGCTCGGCTCCGGGTGCGCTACCCAGCGAAATCTCTCGGAGGCCGGTCGCGAGGACGCGCGGCGTATCGGCGCCGCCTTTCGCGCCCGCGGCATCGCGGTGGAGGACGTCCGGGCGAGCGTGTGGTGCCGCTGCATGGACACCGCGCGGCTGGCCTTCGGCACGGTGACCAACTGGCCTGCGCTCGATTCCATCTTTCGCGATCGGAGCCGCGAGGCGGCCCAGACGCGCGAGGTTCGGGAGCTGATCCGCAGCCACACCGGCGGGACGCTCGTGCTCGTCACCCACCAGGTCAACATCACGGCCCTCACCGGACTCTATCCGGACGAAGGCGAGATGCTCGTTCTCACGCCTCGGGGCGAGGGCTTCGTCGTGGCCGGGCGGATCAAGCCCTCGGACGTGAGTGGTAACTGACACTGTGGTCGCGAATGAACTCGGCGCGAGACGGACGGGGCCTGTCGTCGGGGAGCGGGGCCGCAACGGGCTTCGCCACCCTACCCTGCGTGAATCGCAGCCCTGCGGGCTGCGCGCACTTGTGAAGGGCCCACTCCGCCCGCCGCGCCGCCGCTCCCCCGACGCCACCCGTCCGACTCCACTCGAGCTCGTCAGACGCCTTGGGCACCACTCTCGCTCGTCGAGGCGCCGGGCTAGGTGCGGTTGATCTGCAGCGGCGCGGGGGACTGGGCGGGGGCTTTGACCGAGCGGCCGAGGGCGGTGACGAAGAGGGCGTCCTTGCCGGCGGCGTGGGGAGAGAAGAATGACACGACGTCGCGGTCGTAGAAGGTGAGACCGGTGGCGCCGAAGCGCTGGGCGTAGGCGGCGAGATAGAGACGGCCGCCGATCAGCCCGGCCTCCAGGTTGGCCACGCGATAGCCGCGATTGCCGTACGTGTCGAGGAGCGCGGCGAGATCGGTCAGGAAGAACACGGTGGCGGCGGACATCCCTCCCAGCGGCTGGTCGAGGCAGAGGAAAGCTGATTCACGGCGGAAGTCTCCGCGCTTGATGAGCTCGAGCGCGTGGACGTCCGGATGATAGGCGTAGGCGCCCGCCTCCACGCCTTCCACGGCATGCACGCTGAGGTAGAGATCCACCATTCGCGTGGGGACGTCCGCGGGCCAGCCGCGCGTGGCGTGCCAGAGCGCGGTCGAGAGATGGTCGGCGCCGATGGCCTCGCCGGAGAACTCGCGCGTGGAGCCGCGGGCCATGATGGTCTCCGCGAGCGTGCGGCCGGCGGCCTGGCGCGGCTGGGGCAGTCGTACCACGCTCGCGCCGGTGGCCGGCGAGCCCGCCCGGGAGCTCTCGCGCCACGCCTGCACCTCGCTCTCCGTATCGAGTGACGGAGTTCGAGTAGGCGTCCAGCAGCAGTGGATAGTCCACGTCGGACGACGAGAGAGGGATCACCGCGGGAGCGATGGCGGTGACCACGGGCGAGGCGGGAGCGGGCCGGCCCTGGGCGCCCACGGGGACGAGGAGGAGGGCGCCTTCCTTCTCCGCGTCGAGACCGAGGAGCCCGTTGACCTCGAGATCCACGAAGCCGGTCACCACGCGCGCGGTCAGATCGAGCGCGGTGGCGGTGGCGAGCAGGTTCGCCAGCATGGATCCCGAGTCCCAGAAGAGATGCCGGTACCCCGCGCCTGGTACTTCCAGGTATTCCGCCAGTAGATGCCGCTCAGGACGAGGGTGGCCGGCCGCACGGCCATGTCCTCGTCGGCCGCGGCGATAGCGAGCGCCCCGCGGAAGTCTCCGTCACGCAGGCGGCGCAGGACGAAGTCTCCCGGCGAGAAATGGTAGACGCCCGGCTCGAGCCCGGCGACATCGGCGGCCACCACGTAGACCTCCGTCTGATAGAGCGCGCCCGTCGAGGGAGCGGCCCGGAAATACATGATGCCGCCGCCCGGATACGTCTTCTGCTTCGTAACCCCGGCCGTGAAGAAGAGGAGCGCGGCGAGCCGTTCGATGTCCACTGTCCCCGCGGCCGGGGGCTCGCCTGAAATGGCCGGCAGCGCGTCCTGGGCGGGCACGGGAAAGTCGCGAGGGAGGGCCACCACGGGCAGATCCGGATAGATCTTGAACGGCTCGGGCTTGGTGTCCCAGTCGAGGCGGTGGGCGCTCGAGCGCACGGACTGCGGCGAGTGCATGGTGGCGTCGTGGTAACGCCGAGCGGCTTCGGGGTGGCTGTTGCCCGACACGGGCTACGTGAACGAGTACGGGTAGCGGAAGACGCCCCGCTCCGTGATGATGCCGGCGATGAGCTCGGCCGGGGTCACGTCGAACGCGGGGTTGTACACCGGAGTCTCCGAGGGCGCGGTCTGGCGTCCCCCGGTGCGCCGCACCTCGTCGCCTGCGCGCTCCTCGATGGGAATGGCCGCGCCCGACGGGATCGACGTGTCGATGGTCGAGAAGGGCGCGGCGATGTAGAACGGGATGCCGTGATGCTTGGCGAGCACCGCCACCGAGTACGTGCCGATCTTGTTCGCGGTGTCTCCGTTGGAGGCGATTCGGTCCGCGCCCGTGACCACGAGGTCCACCTCGCCCCGCTTCATGACGAAGCCCGCGGCCACGTCGGAGATGAGCCGGTGAGGAATGCCTTCCTTGACCATTTCCCAGGCGGTGAGCCGCGAGCCCTGCATCACGGGACGCGTCTCGTCCACCCACACCATGGCCACCCGGCCGCGCTCGTGAGCGGCGCGGATCACCCCACCGCCGTGCCATAGCCCGCGGTGGCGAGCGCTCCGGCGTTGCAGTGGGTGAGAATGCGCGCCCCTTCGGGCACGAGAGAGGCGCCGTGGGCGCCCAGGGCCCGGTTTCCCGCGAGATCCTCCTCGAGGATGGCCTGGGCCTCTGCGAGAAGCCGCGCCCGGAATGCCGGCACGGGCCGCGCGCGCTCGGCGTGGGCCACGCCCCGCATGCGATCGAGCGCCCAGAAGAGGTTGACGGCGGTGGGGCGTGTCGACGCAAGCCCCTTCTCCGCCTCCTCGAGGTCGCGCACGATCCCGTCCGTGTCCTCGGCGAGACTCTGGCGCGCGGCCAGCACGAGGCCGAAGGCCGCCGCGCAGCCAATGGCGGGCGCGCCCCGGACGACCAGGGTACGAATGGCCTCCGCCACATCCGGCCAGCGCGAGTACTCGCGAAAGCGCTCCTCCATAGGAAGCAGCGTCTGATCGAGGAGGAGCAGACGGTCCTCCGCCCAGCGTATGGGCGCGATCATGCGGGCCGCGCGGTGCCCGCAGGCAGGCGGAACCACTTGTCGCGCGAGGTGGCGCCACGAACCAGGCTGATGGCCGAGGGCGGCACGGCGCATCGCTCCGCGAGGAGCGCGATCACCGCCCGGTTGGCCTTGCCGTCCTCGGGAGCAGCGGTCACGCAGACGCGAAGAGCTTCGCCGCGCCAGCCCAGTACCGCGTTCGTCCGGGCCTTGGGCTGCACGCGCACGTGAAGGAGGACAGCCTCAGGCGCTGGGAGCTTCATCCTCGATATTGGCCTTGATGTCCTGATCGAGCAGACGCGAATACATCTCGAGGGTGGAGCGGAGACCCTCGGCGAGCTGCCGCCGCGGTGCGCCGGAGAGCGAGGATCTCGCTTCGGAGACCACCCTCGGCGGAGCGCGAGGCTTCGATGATTCTCTCCGCCTGCACCTCGGCTTCGCGAACGATGACGCCCGCCTCGCGCCGCGCCTGGTCCTTCATCTCCTCGACGAGGCGCTGGGTGGTGACGAGCGTCTCCTGCAGCACCTTCTCCCGCTCCTCGAGCCCGCGCGCGCTCCTCGAGGGCCTGGAGCTGCTCCTTGAGAAGGGAGTTCTCCTTGAGGAGCGCCTCGTAGTCGGAGGCGAGATCCTCGAGGAAGGTGTCCACTTCCTGGGTGTCGAAGCCTCGGAACATCTTGACTGTGAACTGCTGCTGCCGGATGTCCATTGGTGTGATGCGCACGGTGGTCTCCTCCTGCGGCTAGCCCAGAAGCGCGAAGAGCAGGCGCGGGACTACCCACTGGATCAGAGCAATGACGATCATCGGCGAAAAGTCGAGGCCCCACGTCTTCCACGGCGGCAGGAGCCGGCGGATGGGCGCGAGCACGGGCTCCGTGAGACGGCGGAGCGTCCGCACCACCGGGTGGTAGGGACTCAGGTTGACCCACGAGATGAGGGCGGCCGCGATGATGATCCAGGTGTAGATATCCAGGAGCAGCATGATGAGACGGATCACCTGATACGACAGCAACGCTAGCCCGCCCCCAGCTCGCGCGACCGCAGGGTGGCGCGCTCGACGGCCTGGATGAGCGCGCGACGGAAGCCGCCGTCCTCGAGAGCGGCGATGCCCGCGATGGTGGTGCCGCCCGGCGAGGACACCATGTCCTTGAGCTGGCCCGGGTGCACTCCTGTCTCGAGGAGGAGGCGGGACGAGCCCAGCACCGTCTGGGCGGCCAGGGTCATGGCGGTGGCGCGGTCGAGTCCCATCTTCACGCCGCCGTCGGCGAGGGCCTCGATGGCGATGGCGACATAGGCGGGCCCCGATCCTGACAAGCCGGTGACGGCGTCCATGGCGCTCTCCTCGAGCACCACCACCTTGCCCACCGCGGCGAAGAGCTCCTGGGCGGCCTCGAGATCGCCGGGCTTGAGCCCGTCGGCCCGGGCCACGGCCGTCACGCCCTCGAGAACGAGGGCGGGCGTATTGGGCATCACGCGGATCAGCCTCGCCGGCTTTCCCAGCTGATCGCGGAGCTTGCGCGTGGACACGCCCGCCGCGATGGAAATGAGGAGCTTGCCGTCATCCACGACGGGGGCGATCTGCTTGAGCACGGCGGCCATGATCTGAGGCTTCACAGCGAGGATGATGACGTCGGCCTCAGCCACCAGCGCGGTATTGTCCGCGACGGCCCGGATGCCGTAGCGCTTCGCCACCTGCGCCAGATGATCGCCGCGCGGGTCGGAGGCGGAAATGGCACCGGCGGGGACGAGGCCCGCCTGGGCCAGGCCCTTGATGAGCGCCTCGCCCATGTTGCCCGCCCCCAGGAAGGCCACGCGCTTGCCCTTGATACTCACGCCCCGCCCTCCGTGATGGCGATCCGGGGCGTCCGGGGCCCGAAGATCGCCGTCCCCACCCGCACCATGGTCGCCCCTTCCTCGATGGCGACCTCGAAGTCTCCGCTCATTCCCATGGAGCAGTGCTCGAGACCCGCGGCGTCGCGCAGCTCGCGGAGCCGCTTGAACCATGGCCGGGACGCCTCGGCCGTCTCCGCCGCGGGCGGAATGCACATGAGCCCGCGCACGTCGAGACTGGACAGGGCGGTCAGGGACTCGAGCAGGCCCTTGAGCTCCGCCGGATGCACGCCACCCTTTTGCGGCTCCTCGCCCACGTTCACCTGCACGAGGATCTTCACCCGGCGCTCGCGCTGATGGGCACGCCGGTCGAGCTCCCGCGCGAGCTCCTCGCGGTCGACGGAATGGATCCAGTCGAAAAGCTCCACGGCGTCCCTGGCCTTGTTGGTCTGGAGCGAGCCGATGAGATGCCACGGCACGGGCCGCCCGAGCGCAGCCACCTTGTCCTTCGCTTCCTGGACGCGATTCTCTCCCAGAGCCTGGACCCCGGCCGTGACGGCCAGCCGTATCCGCTCGATCTCCACCGTCTTGGACACCGCGATGAGGAGCACGTCGTCCGGCTTTCGACCGGCGCGCTCGCAGGCGCGAGCGACGCGCTCATGCACAGCCTCGAGGTTTGCGCGAATGTCTTGTATCAATGTCTGTCCGGCTGGCCGATTCTAGCACGCCGCGCTACGGGCTGCTCTCCGGCGGCGAGCCGGATCAGCCGTCCGACTCGGGGAGAGCCGCGATGGAGACCAGCCGCCCCATCTTGCCCCGGCGATACGAGTAGAAGAGATCGGTGCGGCAGCCCGTGCAGAAGCGCGGGTTGGAGATCCGGTCGCCGCGGATCCCCGCCTCCCGAAGCTGCTCCTCGTTGGCCGCCCACAGATCGAGCATCCACTTGCCCGGTCCCACCGACTTGACCCATGCTCCCCAGCGGCCGGTGAAAGCCTGATCGAGCTGCGCGATCACCGGCTTGTCCACCTCGTAGCAGCACGGGCCGATCGAGGGCCCCACCGCGGCGAGGAAGCTCTCGGGCCGCCCGCCCGCCGCCACCAATGCCTCCACGGCGGCGCGGGTCACCGATTGCACGGTGCCACGCCACCCGGCGTGCGCCGCGACCAGCCGCCGCCCATCGGGATCGTAGAGGAGGAGGGGAACGCAATCCGCCGAGAAGACGGCGATGGGCAGTCCCGGCGTCACGGTGAGGATCGCGTCGGCGTTTCCCGCCAGGCCGCCTGAGCTGGCGTGAATGACTGCTGCGCCGTGAACCTGCTTGAGAAAGGCGGCGGGCTGGGAGCCCAGGCCGTTCTCCGCGAGCAGCGGCTGGGCGTCGGAGCCGAGGGGCGGATAGGGATCCCTGAACGCGGTCACCCCGGGAAATTCCGCGTGGTGAAGAGATGAGGCAGACCAGCCTCTTCGAGGAGCGGCGAGCGAAAGTGCGTGGGCGGATCACCCTCGAGGCGGGGATCGGTCATGGCGTCAACATTGTCTCATGCGGCGCGGTACCATGAAGCGGTGCCCTACACGGACATCCGTGTCCGCCATGTCCGCACCGGTCCCGGCCGCCTGGGTGGTGACTATGTCCTCTACTGGATGCAGGCCTATCGCCGTCTCGAAAGCAACCACGCGCTCGACGAGGCGCTCCGGCGCGCCGACGAAGCAGGCAAGCCCCTCGTCGTCTACGAAGGGCTCCGGCTCGACTATCCCTGGGCGAGCCTCCGGCACCATCGCTTCATCCTCGAGGGCATGCAGGCCAATCGCGAGGCGGCGACCCGGCTCGGACTCGCCTACTGGCCCTTCGTGGAGACGGAGCCCGGGCGGGCCGAGGCCTGGTGGCGCGGCTCGCCGAGCGGGCCACCCTCGTCGTCACCGACGACTTCCCTGTTTCGTGGTTCCGGACCAGACGGAGGCGCTGGCCCGACATGTCACGGTTCCCGTCCTCGCGGTGGACGGCAACACCATCGTGCCGCTCGCGCGACTGCAGGGGCAAGGTCCCGCCGTCACCACCGCCGCCCACCTGCGTCCACGCATCCACCGTGACTTCGCCGACGCGTGGGAGCACCGCGCGAGCGCCACGCCTCGCGTTCCCCGCGTGGCCCGCTCGAGCCTTCTCCCCTTTCCCGTCGCGGATCTCGGGGATGTCGATGGTCTCCTCGCCCGGCTCCCTGTAGATCGATCGGTTTCCGCCGTGGTGGGAATGCCCGGCGGCACGGTGGCCGCGCGACGCCGGCTGGAGGAATTTCTCGCCCGCCGGCTGACCGGCTACGCGGAGTCGCGGTCCGAGCCTTCCCCGCCCGAGGCGGGTCACCAGAGCGGGCTGAGCCCATATCTCCACTTCGGCCACCTCTCGATCGAGGCGGTGGTGGAGCGCGCCCTCTCCACCATCGATCGCTGGACGCCCATGAATCTGGAGCCGCGCATGGCGGGCCGGCGCGAGGGCTTCTACACACGGAACGCCGATGTCGGCGCCTTCCTCGATGAGGCCATCACGTGGAGGGATCTCGGCTATCACTGGCACTGGTCGCGCCGGAAGGACACGGAGAGCTTCGAGCGGGCGCTGCCCGCGTGGGCGCTCAAGACCCTCGCCGATCACGCGGACGACGAGCGCGAGTACGTCTACACCCCGGCGGAGTGGGAGGCGGGAGCGACCCACGATCCGCTCTGGAACGCGGCGCAGCGAGAGCTCGTGGTCACGGGCACCATCCACAGCTACTTGCGCATGCTGTGGGGCAAGAAGGTGATCGAGTGGTCCCGCTCGCCTGACGAGGCCTACCGCACGCTCCGTTCACCTCAACAACAAGTACGCCCTCGACGGCCGCGACCCAAATTCCTGGGGCGGCATCCTGTGGTGCTTCGGGCTCTTCGACCGTCCGTGGGCGCCCGAGCGCCCGGTGCTGGGCCGCATCCGCTACATGTCGTCCGCCAACACGGCGCGAAAGTTCCGCCTCGGACCCTATCTCGCCTACGTGGACAACCTGCCCAAGCCCGCCTGATCGCGCCTTCGCCCGGCCTGCCTAGGCCGGCCTGACTTCGGAAGTGCAGTGAGCGCAGCGGGTGGCCCCGAGCGGTATGGCGGAAAGGCAGAGCGGACACGGCCGCGTGGTCACGGGCGCCGTCACGGGCGGGAACATCCGATTCACCTGCTTGATCACAAGGAAGATGGCGAAGGCCACGATGAGGAAATCCACGATGGTCTGCAGGAAGGCGCCGTAGTTGAGGGTGGGCGCGCCCGCCGCCTTCGCCGCGGCCACCGTCGGGAAGGGCTGTCCGGTGAGGCTGATGAAGAGATTGGAGAAGTCCGCCTTGCCGAGGAGGAGACCGATGGGGGCATGAGAATATCGCTGACGAACGAGGCGACCACCCGGCCAAACGCGGCGCCGATGACCACGCCCACCGCGAGCTCGACGACGCTGCCCCGCATGATGAACTCTTTGAACTCTTTCAGCATGGCGTCCTCCCTGATTTGAGTCGGCTCTGGCTCGTTTAGTCGGCCTGCCTCCTGAGAAACGCCGGCACATCCAGGTCTTCCTCAGTGGGCTCTCCCTCACCTTCGGCGCGGATGTCGGCGGGCACACGGCGGCGCCAGTCCTGGTGGTGGGCACGCCGGGACGGGCCGGGCGCGGCAGGTCCACCACCTTGCCTGACGGCTGGCTCGACTCCTTGCGCTCGCTGAATCCGGTGGCGATCACGGTAATCCGCACCTCGTCTTGCAGGCTGGGGTCGATGACGGCGCCGAAGATGATGTGCGCCTCCTCGTGGGCCGCCTCCTGGACGATGCGGGCGGCCTCCTCGACCTCGTGGAGCGAGAGATCCGAGCCGCCCGTGAAGTTGATCAGGATGCCGCGGGCGCCCTCGATGGATGTCTCGTCGAGCAATGGGCTCGCCACCGCCTTCTGCGCCGCGTCGAGGGCGCGATGCTCGCCCTTGCCCACTCCTGCCCCCATGAGGGCCATGCCCATGCCCGCCATGATGGTCCGCACGTCGGCGAAGTCGAGGTTGATGAGCCCGGGCACGAGGATCAGATCCGAGATCCCCTGCACCGCCTGGAGCAGCACGGTGTCCGCGACCTTGAACGCCTCGATGAGCGGCGTGCCGCGATCCACCACCGCGAGCAGCCGCTGGTTGGGGATGGTGATGAGGGTGTCGACGACTCCGCGCAGCTCGGCCAGGCCCGATTCCGCCTGCTGGGAGCGCCGCCGGCCCTCGAAGGCGAAGGGCTTGGTCACCACGGCCACGGTGAGAATGCCCATCTCCTTGGCGGTGGCGGCCACGATGGGCGCGGAGCCCGTGCCCGTACCGCCGCCGAGGCCCGCGGTGACGAACACCATGTCCGCCCCTCGAGGAGCTTCTGATCTGCTCGCGATCCTCGAGGGCGGCGTTCTTGCCCACCTCGGGATCCGCCCCCGCGCCCAGGCCCTGGGTCAGGCGCGCGCCTAACTGAATCTTGAGAGGGCGGGCGAGGCGCGGAGCGCCTGGCTGTCCGTATTCGCCACGATGAACTCGACGCCGGTGAAGCGGGCTTCCATCATGCGATTGATGGCGTTGGATCCGCCCCCGCCCAGACCGATCACCTTGATCTTGGCGTTGTCCCTGGTCTCTTCGAGCTCGAACACCGGTCGTCCTCCCCGTGGCTCTACCATCGGCTCCTCCTTGACTACCGTGCGTGAGAATCGCGGCTGCTAGAAAAGTTCGCCGAACCAATCCCTCAGTCTGCGTACCACGCCGGGCGCCGTCGACACCCCCGCGTCGTCCATGGCGGCGCCGCTCCGTCGCCCGCGCACCCCGTAGAGAGCAAGCCCCACCCCGGTGGAATAGATCGGACTGTGCACCACATCCGACAGCCCGCCGATGCCCGCGGGCAGCCCGCGTCGCACGGGCAGATCGAAGACCTGCTCCGCGAGTTCGGGCACGCCCTGCAGGATGGACGTGCCACCGGTGACCACCACCCCGCCGCCGCCGCGTCCTCCAGCCCCGCCTTGGTCAGCTCCCGCGCCACGAGGGTGAAGATCTCCTCCACCCGCGGCTGGATGATCTCGGAGAGGATCTGGCGCGACAGCTCGCGCGCCTTGCGCCCGCCCACCGAGGGCACCGAGATCACCTCGTCCTCCCGCACGAGCGCGGTGAGGGCGCAGCCGTGGCGCTTCTTGAGCTCTTCCGCCTCCGCCGTGGGCGTGCGAAGCCCCACCGCCACGTCGTTCGAGATGTGGTCGCCCCCAGGGGCAGGATGCTCGTGTGCCACACCGCCCCGTCGCGGAACAGGGCCACATCCGTGGTCCCGCCGCCCAGATCGATGAGGAGGATGCCCAGCTCCTTCTCCTCGTCCGACAGCACCGCCTCCGCCGAGGCCAGAGGCTCGAGCACGATGTCCTGCACCTGCAGCCCCGCGCGATTCACGCTGCGCACGACGTTTCGTACCGAGGTGGTCGCTCCCGTCACCAGATGCACCTCGACCTCGAGGCGGACGCCGGACATGCCGAGCGGTTCCTTGACGCCGTCCTGGTCGTCCACCACGTAGGTCTGCGGCAGGGCGTGGATGATCTCGCGGTCCTGGGGCAGGTTGATGGCGCGGGCCGCGTCGAGCGCGCGGTCCACGTCGGCCTGACTCACCTCGCGGTGCTTGCCGGAGACGGCGATGACGCCCCGGCTGTTCACACCCCGGATGTGACCGCCCGCCACCCCCGCGAGCACGCTCGCGATCTCCACGCCCGCCATCTCCTCGGCGTCGCCCACCGCCTGCTTGATGCTCTCGACGGTGGAGTCGATGTTGACCACCACGCCCTTGCGAAGCCCACGCGAGGGCCGGTGCCCACGCCCACGATGTCGAGAGTGCCGATGGACGACCACTCGGCGATGACACAGCAGATCTTGGTCGTCCCCACGTCGAGTCCCGTGATGATCTGCCGTCCTCTCGATCTGCCCATGGCCTCCCTACCTCTTCGCGGTTTTCAGCACGACCTGGTCACGGAAGCGCAGGTCGATCGACGTCACGGTTTGTCCCGAGGCCCGAAGCTGCGCGAGCACGCCACCCAGGCGTCCCAGCCGACCGTCCCAGTCCTCGCTGCCGATCCGGACCTCGACACCGTCCAGCATGAAGAGCACCGGTCCCTCGGGACGGCTCACGTCCACCTCGGAGATCTCGCCGAGGAGCGAGCTCTGGGCCCGCATGAGCGTGCGAAGAAGCGCCACCCCCGTGGCCACGCGCTCGGAGGGCATACGGCCCGCCGCCGCCACGTCGGCCGCGGTCACCCCGGAGATCAGCGGAGCGTCCACGCTCACCGCCCGCGTCTCGGGGCCGAGGGGCACGCCCTGCTCGTCCACCCAGTAGAGAGAGCCCGCGTTGACGAGAGTGAAGGGCTGCCGCTCTTCCACCAAGAGGGTGACGCGGTTGGGGAATGCCCGAACCACCTCGGCGCGCCGCACGAGGGGCAGCGCCTCCACGCCGGCCACGGCGCGGCGCGCGTCCAGGGTCCAGGAGGCTCTGGCCGGGAGCGAGTCCTGAGGCCTTGACCACCTCGTCGGCGGAGAGCCGGCTCTGTCCCGTGACTTCCACGCGCTGGATGGCGAAGCGCGAGGTCTTGAGCATGGAGGCGGCCACGGTGGTGATCGGGCCGCTCAGCACGGCCAGGAGCACGCCGACACCCAGCCATGCCCCGACGCGGCGGATCCGGCGCAGGAGTCGCCGCCGGCGTCGACGGCGGTCGAGCCGCTGGCCCCGATGGCCGTGGTCGGCTCGGCCAGGTCGGCCAGGCCGCCGTGCGAGACCCCGCGCGGCGAGAGGACGCCGGTATGACCCCTCATCCTTCTCCCATGACCCGGATCTCGGGCTCGAGGGTGATGCCGAACTGGCCCTGCACGCGCTCGCGCGTCATGTCCATGAGGGCGGTGATGTCGCCCGCGTTCGCCCCGCCCCGGTTGACGATGAAGTTGGCGTGCTTGGCCGAGATCTCCGCGCCGTTGAGCCGCTTGCCCTTCAAGCCCACCTTCTCGATGAGCCGGCCCGCCACTTCGCCCGCGGGATTCTTCCAGACGCAGCCGGCGGAGGCGAGGGCGAGCGGCTGGGTCGCCTTCTTGACCTTGAGCCGCTGTTTCATCTCCTTCTGGATCTCGGCCTGCGGCCGCCGATGGAGCTGGAGCCGCGCCCCCACCAGCACTGCGCCCACCGGCGCCGCGAATGCGCGATAGCCGAAGGCCCCGTTGCCCGGCTTGAACTCGCCCAGCGTGCCGTCGGGGTGGAGGAAGTACACGGCAGAGACGAAGTCGCCGATCCACCCGTCGGGCGTGCCCGCGTTCATGGCGAGGGCGCCGCCGATCGTCGCGGGAATCCCCACCAGGCACTCGATGCCGCCCAGGTTGAGGGCGGCCGCTTCGCGGATGAGGGCGGAGAGTCCCACGCCCGCCCCCGCCACCGCCTCCTCGCCATTGAACTCGGCGCGGCCCAGGCACCCTTCGATCTTCACCACCACACCCCGCACGCCGCGGTCGCGCACGAGCAGATTGTTGCCGCCTCCGATGATGTCCACGGGCAGCTGCTCGCGATCCGCGAAGCTCAGGGCGAGCCGGATGTCCTCGACGTCCTGGGGGACGACGAAGATGTCCGCCGGTCCTCCAATCCTCAAGGAGGTATGGAAGCTCAGGGTTCTTTGAACCGCACTTCGCCTCGAATCTCTCCCAGCATTAGGGCCTCCTGTTCGACGGGTCGCGCGGGTCGTTGAGGCGCGTGAGCAGCTCCGCGCCAAGCTGGCCAACATCTCCGGCGCCCAGGGTGAGCACGAGGTCGCCGGAACGGGTGGATTCGCACAGGTAGTCGAGAATGCCGGTCCGGTCGCCGTCCATGTACAGCACCTCCCGGTGACCGTGGGCGGCGATGCCGTCCGCGAGGTCCTTGGCGTGCACGCCGGGAATCGGCGCCTCGCCCGCCGCGTAGATGTCCATCACGATGAGGACGTCGGACTGATAGAACGCGGTCAGGAACTCCTGGCGGAGATGCTGGGTCCGCGTGTAGCGGTGAGGCTGGAACACCGTGATGACCCGGCGATCGAACCCCGCCTTGGCGGCGGCGAGGGTGGCGCGGATCTCCGCGGGTGATGCCCGTAGTCGTCTACCACGAGCACGCCCCCGCCTCGCCCTTGACCTGGAAGCGGCGCTGCACTCCCGCGAAGCCGGCGAGGGCCTGCTGGATTCTCTCGAACGGCACCTCGAGGTCGAGGCCGACCGCGACGGCGGCGAGAGCGTTGAGCACGTTGTGGCGGCCCGGCACCTGGATCCCGACCTGGCCGAGTATCTTGCCCCGGTTCATCACCTCGAACTGCGACTGCATGCCGGAGAAGGTGAGGCGACGGGCCGTCACGTCCGCCCCCGACTCGATGCCGTAGGTGATCACGCGCTTCTCGATGCTGGGAATCAGCTGCTGGATATTCGGCTGGTCGAGGCAGAGCACGGCCGAGCCGTAGAACGGCACCTTGTTCACGAAGGCGAGAAAGGCCGTGCGAATGGTGTCGAGGTCCGCGTAGTAGTCGAGATGCTCGGCGTCGATGGTGGTCACCACCGCGATGGTCGGGGTGAGCTTGAGGAACGATCCGTCGGACTCGTCGGCCTCCGCCACCAGGAACTCGCCCCGCCCGAGCCGCGCATTGGTGCCGAGGCCGTGGACGCGCCCGCCCACCACCACGGTGGGGTCGAGGCCGGCCGCCCCCAGTACCGCCGCCACCATGGAGGTAGTGGTGGTCTTGCCGTGGGTGCCCGCGATGGCGATGCCGTACTTGAGCCGCATCAGCTCCGCGAGCATCTCGGCGCGCGGGATGACGGGGACGCCTCGCTGGCGGGCCACGTGAACCTCGACATTGTCGCGGGCCACCGCCGAGGAGTAGACGACGACGTGCGCGCCCTCGACGTTGGACGGCTCGTGGCCGGCGAAGACCTTGGCCCCCAGGCGCTCGAGCCGCTCCACCGCCTCACCGCGCTTCTGGTCGGAGCCGGTGACGCGATACCCCAGGTTCAGCAGCACCTCGGCGATTCCGCTCATGCCGACGCCGCCGATGCCCACGAAGTGAAGCTGCTGATACTTCTTGAACATGACTAATTCTATCCCTCAACATGCCGTTCGGTCATGTTGACCGTGGACCAATCAGGTTGGGTCAACCCGCGAGTCATGATCAAGGCCCCTCACTAGGTCGTCCCTGTGTGCTGCGAGATGTTCAGAAGGACTCCGGCGGAGAACAGCGTCATGGTCAGCGCCGAGCCGCCGAACGAGATGAAAGGCAACGGCAGCCCCTTGGTGGGCAGGGAACCCGTCACCACGCCCAGGTTGACGATGGTCTGGGTGGCGAGCATCACGGTCAGCCCGAGGGCGAGGTAGGAGCCGAAAGCCTCGGGCGCCCGCAGGCCGATGCGCAGGCCGCGCCAGATGAGGAGGGTGAAGAGCGCGACCACCACCGCCGCGCCGGCAATCCCGAATTCCTCGCCGATGATGGCGAAGACGAAGTCCGTGTGCGCCTCGGGCAGGTAGAAGAGCTTCTGCTTGGACTCGCCGAGGCCGCGTCCGATCCATCCCCCGAGCCGAGGGCGAGGAAGGACTGGATGATCTGGAAGCCCGAGCCCTGGGGATCGTTCCACGGGTTCATGAACGCGACCATCCGGCGCAGGCGATACGGCTTCATGGCGATGGCCACCGCGCACAGCGGCAGCGCGGCGCCCGCGATGAGGCCCATGTGCATGACGCGCGCCCCGCCGAGATAGGCGAGGGCCAGGGTGAGGATCACCAGCACCATGGCGTTGCCCATGTCGGGCTGGAGGAGAGTGAGCGCGGCCATGCCTCCCGCCATGAGGAGGAGGGAAGCAATCCCCGGCTGAAGGTGGCCATGGCCTCCTCGCGGCGGGCGAGGAACGACGCGAGGTAGAGAAGGAGCGAGAGCTTGGCCAGCTCCACCGGCTGAAACGACACGGGGCCGAGGCGCAGCCAGCGGCGCGTGCCGTTGATCTCCTGTCCGAAGGGCGGCACGAGCACGAGAATGAGGAGGACGAAGGACACGGCGAGAAGCGGCACCACGAACCGCTCGAGCCGGCGGTAGTCGAAGAGCATGCCCGCCCACAGCGCGCCCATCCCGAGGAGCACCCACATGGCCTGCCGCTTCAGGAAGTGCAGGGGGTCGTGAAACCGATCCGCGGCCATGATGGCGCTCGCCGAGTAGACCATGACCACCCCGATGGAGACGAGGGCCACGATGAGGGCGAAGAACCAGAGATCTGGGGTGAGCTTCCTAGGCATGGGTGAGCTCGTGCACCACGGTCATGAACACCTCGCCGCGATGCTCGAAGTTGTCGAACATGTCGAAGGAGGCGCAGGCGGGGGAGAGGAGCACCACCTCGCCCGTGCGGGCGAGGGACCGCGCGGTGGCCACCGCCTCGCGCATCGAGCTGGCGTCGGCACAGGAAACCCCGCGGACTCGAGGGCGGCGCGGATCGCCGCGCGGTCGGCGCCGATGAGCACGGCCTGGCGCACGCGTCCGCGCGCCGCGTCGGCGAGGGGCGAGAAGTCCTGCCCCTTGCCCTTGCCCCCGCAATGAGCACGATGGGCTCGGGGAAGCTCTCGAGCGCCTTGATGGTCGACGCCACGTTGGTGCCCTTGGAGTCGTTGTAGTAGACGACGCCACGCTCCTCGGCCACCCGCTCGATGCGGTGGGAGACGCCGCGGAAGACGCCGATGCGGCGGCGGATGGCGTCGGAGGCGAGCCCCATCCAGAGCGCGCAGGCGGTGGCGGCGAGGACGTTCTCCACGTTGTGCTGGCCGCGCAGGGTGATCTCGGAGAGGGGGCAGATCTCCTCCACGTGGCCGTTGAGCCTGGCCACGATCCAGCCCTCCCGCACGAACACGCCGCGGTCGAGCGCCTTCACGCGGCTGAACCACACCACGCCGGCCCGCGTGCGGGAGGCGAGCGCGGCGGTGGCCGCGTCGTCGGCGTTCAATACCGCGCAGTCCGCCGGCTCCTGATTGGCGAAGATCTTCGCCTTGGCGTCGACGTAGCGCTCGAAGGTCCGGTGGCGGTCGAGATGATCAGGGCTGAGGTTGAGAACCACCGCGACCCGCGGCCGCAGCCGCTCGGTCGTGTCGAGCTGGAAGGAGGACGCTTCGGCCACGACCAGGCCGTCGGCGGGAAGTCGAGCGCCTGCGCGGAGAGCGGCGTCCCGATGTTGCCTCCCACGAGGACGGGCCGCATGGTGCCGGCGGCGAGGTCACCCGTGAGCGCGGTGGTGGTGGTCTTGCCGTTGGTGCCCGTGATGGCGATGAGATCGGCTGCCATGACCCGCCAGCCGAGCTCGAGCTCACCGATGATGGGCACCCCGCGGGCGCGCGCGGCTTCGAGAGCGGGCAGCTCGAGGGGACCCCGGGGCTCACGACGACCAACTCGGCGCCCGCGAACGCCGCCTCGGGGTGACCGCCCGCGAAGAGCGCGCAGCCGAGCGCTTCGAGTTGGATACTCTCGGGGTGAGCGCCTCCGAGGGCCCGAGTCGGAGGCGAGCACGCGGCCACCGAGGCGGCGGATCAGACGGGCGGCGGCCACGCCACTCCGCGCCAGCCCGACCACGGCCACCGTGCGCCGGGCAAGCCACTGACGGTAGGCCGGGCCGCGCTCCGCCGTCATGTGATCCTCCTCCACCGTATCGGCTCTGGGCATGGGATCAGGCCGCTACCGGAGCTTGAGCGTGGTGAGGGCGAGCAGGGCGAGCATGAAGGAGACGATCCAGAACCGCACGATGATCTTGGGCTCCGGCCATCCTTCCATCTCGTAGTGATGATGCAGGGGCGCCATGCGGAAGAAGCGCCTGCCCGTCAGCTTGAAGTACGCGACCTGGATGATGACGGACACCGCCTCCACCACGTAGATCCCGCCGATGAGCGGCAGCAGCAGCTCGGACTTGGTCAGCACGGCGAGCGTGCCGATGGCGCCCCCCAGGGCGAGAGAGCCCACGTCTCCCATGAAGACCTGCGCCGGATACGTGTTGAACCAGAGAAAGCCCAGGGCGGCGCCCACGAGCGCCGCGCAGAAGATGGCCAGCTCGCCGGTGCCCTTCACGTTCAGGATGCGCAGGTATTCCGCGAGCCGGAAGTTGCCGCTCAGATACGCGATGATCGCGAAAGCTCCCCCGCCATCACGATGGGGCCGATGGCCAGCCCGTCGAGCCCGTCCGTCAGGTTGACCGCGTTCGACGCCCCGACGATCACCAGCACCGCGAAGGGCACCCAGAGCGCGCCCAGGGTGACCAGCCAGCCCTTGAAGAAGGGGATGGACAGCGCGGTGGTGAAGCCGTCGGGCGGCCACAGGTAGAGCCAGGTCATGAGGGCACCCACGGCGAGGATCTGGCCGCCGAACTTCTGCTTGGCCAGGATGCCCTTCCGGGTGCGGAGCTTCCGGTAGTCGTCGAGGAAGCCGATCATGGCAAAGCTCGCCGTGGCCACGATCAGCACCCACACGTAGCGGTTGTGGAGATTCGTCCACAGGAGGGTGGAGACGAGGAGGGCGGTCAGGATGATGAAGCCGCCCATGGAGGGCGTGCCCGCCTTGGCGCGGTGACGCTCCGGGGTGTCCTCGCGTATCGTCTCCCCGCCATACTGGAGCACGCGCAGCCGCGCGATCATCCACGGCCCGAGCAGGAACGGAGATCGCGATGGCCGTCACCGTGCGCCATGGCCGCCCGGAACGTGATGTACCGGAAGACGTTGAAGACGATGCTGTCTCTCGCCAGCGGCACGAGGAGCTCGTAGAGCATCAGGCATCCTCTCCTCCGAAGCGGGCGAGCAGTGCGTCGACCACGCGCTCCATGCGCATGCCGCGCGAGCCCTTGACGAGCACGGCGTCGCCGGGAACGAGCCGCTTGAGGAGGAGGGCGACGGTGTCCTCGAAGGTGGCGGCGTGATGGCTCTCCGCGAGCCCCGCCTCGCGCGCCGCCTCCACCGCGAGCCGGCAGGCTCGCCCGAGACCGATGAACTCCGCCGCCCCCGACGCGGCCACCGCCGCCCCCATCTCGCGATGCACCGCGTCCGTGATGGGGCCGAGCTCGAGCATGTCGCCGAGGACGACGACCCGGCGGCGCTCTCCCGCGGAGGCGGCGAGGGTCTCGAGCGCCGCGCGCACCGACACCGGGTTGGCGTTGTAGGTGTCGTCGAGGATCGAGAGAGCTCCCGCCCTCCGCCACACGCAGCGACCCTTGGCCGGCCGCGCTTTCTCGAGGCCGCGGGCGATCTCGCTCGACCCCGAGCCCGAGGGCCACGCCGATGCCCGCCGCGGCCAGGGCATTGGTCACGTTGTGCCGTCCCGCGAAGCGGAGCCGCACCGGCTGCCGGCCGTCGGGAGTCTCGAGGACGAAGGCGACGCCGTCCGGCCCCTCGTCCACCGCGCCCGCGGAGCGGATATCCGCGGCACCGCGCGCGCTGTACGTCCACACCCGGGCGCGGCTCGACGCGCGCATGGCGAGCACCCGCGGGTCGTCGGCGTTGAGGACCACCGCCCCGTCCGCCGGGATGGCGCGAACCAGCGCGGACTTCTCCTCCTGGATGCTGTCGAGCGAGCCCAGGAACTCGGTGTGCGCGCTCGACACGGTGGTGACGGCGGCCACCGTGGGGCGCGCGAGCGCGGCGAGGGCGGCGATCTCTCCCGGGCGATTCGTGCCGAGCTCGAGGGCGGCCGCGCGATGCTCGGCCGTGAGCTGAGCAGGGTGAGAGGAAGCCCCACTGGTTGTTGAAGCTCGACTCGGGCTTGAGCACCGGCCCGAGGGCGCCGAGCACGCCGGCCATGAGCTCTTTGGTCGTGGTCTTGCCGTTCGAGCCGGTGACCGAAGCCACGGGAATCGCTGAAGCGCGCGCGATGCCACGCTCCGAGGCGGCCGAGGGCCACCGTGGCATCGTCCACGAGAACGAGCGGGACTCCCGCGGGCAGCTCGTCGGGGACCGTGTCCACGACGAGGCAGCCCGCGCCGCGGCCCACCGCGTCGCGGAGAAAGGCGTGACCGTCGAGCCGGTCTCCGCGAATGGCGAAGAACACCTCGCCCACATTGAGGGTGCGGCTGTCGATCGACACGCCGGCCACGGCAATGCCGAGATCGCCGCCGATGAGGGCGCCTCGGGTGCCGCGGACGATCTCCTCGACAGTGAATGCCGGCATGCGCGGTCCTATGTCGCCCTCCCGGCCAGAGCAGCCCGGGCCTGGGCGCGGTCGTCGAAGGGGAGCACGTCGGAACCGATGATCTGATAGGTCTCGTGGCCTTTGCCCGCGATCACGACCACGTCGCCGGCGCCGGCCCAGGTCAGCGCGCGCTGGATGGCGGCTTTCCTGTCGGGAATTGTCTCATGCCGGTCGAGGGCGATCCCGCCCGGGATGCCGGCCACGATGTCGGCGATGATGGCCTCCGGCGGCTCGCTGCGCGGATTGTCCGAGGTGACCACACGCGATCGGCGAGGCGGGCCGCGATGCCACCCATGAGCGGTCGCTTGCCGCGGTCGCGATCGCCGCCGCAGCCGAAGACGACGGCGAGGCGCCCGCCGGGGCCGCGAAGCTTGCGCGCGGTCTCCAGGGTTCGCTCGAGAGCATCCGGGTATGCGCGTAGTCGACTACCACGAGGAAGGGCTGACCCGCCTCGACGCGCTCGAAGCGCCCCGGCACCGAGCCCACGGATCCCAGGGCGCGCGCGATCAGCGCCGGCTCCATTCCGAGGGCGATGCCCACCCCGGTCGCCGCGAGGAGGTTCTCCACGTTGTGCTCGCCCACGAGCGGCGAGGCGATGTCGAGATGGCCGGCCGGGGTGCGCACGTTCATGCGAATCCCCTCCGCGCCGGAGGACCAGCGCGTGGGCCGCACGTCGGCCCGGCCGCGGACGCCGTAGGTCAGGGTGTGGAGCGGCAGGTCGGCGACCATGGCGAGGCCCGAGGCATCGTCGGCATTCACCACCGCCGTCCGCGTGGGCTTGTTCCCGGCCGCGAGGAGCACGAAGAGATGTCGCTTGGCGTCGCGGTAGGCGTCCATGGTCACGTGAAAATCGAGATGGTCCTGGGTCAGGTTGGTGAAGACGGCCACGTCGAAGTCGATGCCCTCCACCCGCGAGAGGGCGAGGGCGTGCGAGGACACCTCCATCGCCACACCGGTGACGCCCTCGTCGACCATGCGGCGAAGGAGCTGCTGCGTCTCGAGCGCCTCCGGCGTGGTCTGGCCGGCCGGGATGCTCAGCGCGCCGATGCGGTACTGCACGGTGCCGATGAGGCCGGTGCGCCGGCCCTGGGCGGCGAGGAGACCGTCGACGAGATAGGAGGTGGTGGTCTTGCCGTTGGTGCCCGTGATCCCGATCACCGTCAGCGATCCGGAGGGATGGCCGAAATACGCGCGGGCAAGGCGGGCGAGGGCGGCGCGCGCGGACCCCACGAGCACCCGGGCCACGCTTCGCCCCTCGAGCAGGTCGGCGCCTTCGAGCACCACCGCGGTGGCGCCGCGGGCGAGCGCGTCCTCGACGTAGCGGCGGCCGTCCTGCTTGAGGCCGGGAATGGCCACGAAGATCTCGCCCGGCGCGACCTTGCGCGAATCGTAAGCGACGCCACGAATCTCCGCGGGCAGCTGACCAAGCACCCGCTTGTCAGCCAAAGCGTCGAGCAGCCTCACCGTGGGCACGGGCTCTCCGCTCACTGACTCGCGGCCGGCTGTCCCGCCGGACCGGCAAGCGTGAGACGGCACGGCATGCCGGCCCACATCGGCGTGCCCGGCGCCGGAGACTGGGCGACGACCACGCCGTGTCCGTCCACCTCGAGGGCCACGTCGAAGGACGCGAGCGCCGCCAGGGCCCGGCGCAGCGAGCGGCCCTGGAGCGCGGGCATGACCCCGACGCGTCCGTCGCCTCCTCGAGGCTGGCCAGCCTGATCGCGGGCACCGCGCCCGCCGCCTCGATGGCGCTCCCGTCGGCCGCGCAGGATGGGTACCGGCGTGGTGTCCCGAGGCGGCACGTTCATGTGGCGCAGCGCCTCGCGCCCGATGGCGGAGAAGATCGGCGCCGCCGCCTCGCTTCCCCACTTCTCGTTCTTGGGTTCGTCGAGCAGGACGATCATGGCCATGCGCGGGTCGTCGGCGGGCGCGAAGCCCACGAAGGACAGGATGCCCGGGGCGTGCGAGTAGCGCCGCGTGGCCGGATCCATCTTCTGCGCGGTGCCCGTCTTGCCCGCCACCTCGTAGCCGGGAATGGCCGCGTTGTGCCCGGTCCCTTCGCGCACCACCGCGGTCATGATGGTGGTGAGCTCGCGCGCCGTCTCGGGCGAGATGACCTGGCGGACGGCCTTCGGCTCGAACACGCTGGCCTCCCGGCCCTGGGCGTCGAGGACGCCGCGCACGATCTGCGGCTGCATGAGTCGTCCCCCGTTGGCGATCGCCGCGAATGCCGAGAGGATCTGCAGCGCGGTCACCGAGATCTCCTGCCCGATGGACATGGTGGCGAGGGACAGGGCCGACCATCTGGCGGGCGGGCGGAGCTGGCCGCGGCTCTCTCCGGGCAGGCCCAGCCCCACGGGCTGGCCGAAGCCGAAGGCCGTGATGTAACGGTAGTAGCGGTCCTTGCCGAGGAGAGTCCCCGCCTTGATCGAGCCCACATTGGAGGAGTTCTGCAGCACCTCGCTGAAGGTCAGCCAGCCGAAGGGCTTCCAGTCGGAGATGACGGCGGTGGCGACCTTGATCTTGCCGTTCTCGCCGTAGAAGCGATCGGTCGGCTTCACCACTCCTTCCTCGAGGGCGGCCGCGGCCATGATGACCTTGAAGGTCGAGCCCGGCTCGAAGGGATCGGTGATGGCCCGGTTGCGCCGCTGGTCGTCGGTGGCGGTGGCGAAGGCGTTGGGATTGAACGTGGGCCGTATGGCCAGGGCGAGGATCTCCCGGTGCGGGGGTCCATCATGCACGGCCATGGCGGCCTTGGAGCGGGTGCGCTGCCAGGCCGCCTCGACTTCCTTCTCCGCCAGGTACTGCAGGGTGGCGTCGATGGTGAGGGCGATGCCCTGGCCGGGCACGGAGGCCTTGAGCACGGTGGGCGCGCCCGTGACATCACGGCCGAGCGCGTCGCGCTCCACGAGGGCCCGGCCTTCCGTCCCCGCGAGGTGCTGGTCCCACACCTGCTCGACCCCGCCGAGGCCCTTGCCGTCGAGCCCCTCGAAGCCCACCACCTGGGCGGCCAGCTCACGGCTCGGATAGAGGCGCAGGCTCTCCTGGAGAAAGCCCAGTCCGGGATCGTGGAGCTCGCGCACGGCCTGGGCCACGGCGGGGGCAGCTTGCGCTTGACCCAGACAAAGCGCTTCGAGGCATCGATGCGCTTCGCGATCTCCGATGCGGGGTCGCCGAGAATCGGCGCCAGCGTGCGCGCGAGCCGGGGAATGTCCTCGATGCGATGAGGCAGCGCGAAGAGGGACTCGGCGGCCGAGGACTCCGCCAGCACCTGGCCGGTGCGATCCACGATGGGCCCGCGCTTGGGCCGGAGGGCGATGGTCTTGGCGTGCTGGCTCTCCGCGAGCCGGGAGTATTCGTCGTGCTTGACCACCTGGAGATAGCTCAGCCGGACGAGGATCCCGAGGAAGGCACAGGCGACGAACGCGGCAAAGACCAGCGTCCGGCTCCTCAGGCCCGCCGTCCGGATGGCCGTCATGGTGGCGGAGTAGCCTCGCCTCGCTTCATGCTAGTGAGAGCCGGGATGGTCGTGGGCGACGGCGGCGGCGGTCCGCTCGATGGCCGCGGTGGTGCCCGCGCCGCCCGTCACGAACTCGCGGGCAAGCTGCACCTGCTGCTGGGTCGGCGCGACCATGCCGAAGCGCGCGCGAGCTTCCCCTCGATGCGCGCGAGCGACTGGAGGCTCGCCTTTTCCACGCGGAGCCGGCGATTCATCTCCTCGGCCTGGGTCCGCGCGGAGCGCAGGGCGTCCAGCCGGTAGGAGAGCCGCACCTGCTGCATCCGGAGGCCGACGAGGCCCAGCACGAGGGCCACGAGGACACCGGCCGCCGCCGCCCCGGCCAGCATGGCGCGCAGGCGCCGGCGATCGCTCTCCCGATGGAAGCGCGCGACCTGCTGGTCGGCGGTGGACGGGGGCCGGAGCCCGAGTGACAACTGAAGCGGCACGGTGTGACTACTGCCTGTTTTCATCTCTACCCTCGCCTCGCCGCCGTCTCAGCGGCGGCATGTCGACTGCGTTCCGGCTCGTGCGTGGTGGTTCGCACATCAGGCCTCCATCCGCTGGAGAACCCGAAGCTTGGCGCTCCGGGCCCGCGGATTGTCTCGGGTCTCGTCGTCCGACGCGGCGATCGGTGAGGGATCGAGGGGCGCGAAGCCGCGGTCGCGCAGGGCACGGAAGGCGTGCTTGACTGCCCGGTCCTCGCCCGAATGGAAGGAGATCACCCCGAGGCGGCCCCCGCCCTCCAGGAGCTCGGGCGCGGCGTCCAGCGCCTCCCGGAGCGCTTCGCGCTCTTCGTTGACGGCGATGCGGAGCGCCTGGAAGGTGCGCGTGGCCACGTGGGTGCGATGCGACCAGGCGGCGCGCGGCACCCCAGCCTTGACCGCCTCCACCAGCTCGGCCGTGGTCCGGATCGGCGCCCGCTCACGGCGCTCCACGATGCGCCGGGCGATGCGCCGGGCGTGGCGCTCCTCGCCGTGCTCGAAGAGGATGCTCGCCAGCTCCTCTTCCGAGGCGTGGGCGATGAGTTCGGCCGCGGTGCGGCCCCGGCGGGGATCGAAGCGCATGTCGAGTGGCTCGTCCTTCTGGAAGGTGAATCCGCGGCCGGAGCCCTCGAGTTGGTACGACGAGAGCCCGAGATCGAGGAGGATGGCCGCGGCGCGCTCCACCCCGGCCTCCCGCGCGTGCTCCCGCAGATCGCGAAAGCTGCCGTGCCGCAGCGTCACCCGATCGCCGAAGCGCGCGAGACGGGCGCCCGAGCGCGCGAGCGCCTCCGGATCGTGGTCGATGCCGAGCAGGCGCGTGTCCGCACCGCCCGCCTCGAGGAGCCTCTCCGCGTGTCCACCCATGCCGATCGTCCCGTCTACCACCCAGCCCCCGTGCCGGGGCGCAAGAGAAACGTCACTTCGTCGACGAGCACCGGGAGGTGCGTTCCCTCCCGCTCCACACCTAGACGCCCTTTTCCGCCAGCTTCGCTTCCACGTCCTCGATGGGCGCGCCGATCTTGTCGCGCTCGTAGTGCGAGAAGCGCTCGCTGTTCCACACCTCAAAGCGCTCCTGCATGCCGATGATGAGCGCGTCCTTGGTCAGGCTCTCGCTCTGGCGCAGATCAAGGGGAACCTGGATTCGCCCCTGTGGATCGAGAATCACGTCCTGCGCCTTCGAGAGGTATTGGTACTGAAAGGCCCGGCGGAACGGATCGAGCCGAGGGAGACGACCCACGCGATCGGAGAGCCTCGTTGAAATTCCGCTCGGGGTACACGTCGAGGCCGCCACGTCCGTTCGGGACGACGATGAGCTTGTCTCCGAATCCGTCGGCGAGCATCTCCCGGAACTTCGCGGGAATGCTGAGTCGCCCCTTCGGATCCACCGTGTGCCTGAAATGTCCCCGAAACACGCGCTCCCCTTGAGCAGAAAAGCTCTCCCCGGACAGTACATAGACACCACTTCATGGGATTTCATCCCACTTAGCGGACCAATCTAAGGCTTGCCCGAGGGGTGTCAAGCAAAAACACCAATTTCTTTGCTAGATCCGGAGCATTTTGCGGTGACCACCGGTGGGGCCCACCGGACGGCGAGGCTACCGTATCTGGGAGAGGGGTCGGCTCAGCGCGGCTTGTAGTACTGCACCGCCTCCGGCATCCAGGCTTCGATCTGGGTGATGCGGGTGGCCTCGGATGGGTGCGTGGAGAGGAACTCGGGGGCTTGCCCGATCCCTTGGACAGGTTGGCCATCCGCACCCAGAGGTCGCGGGCGGCGTGGGGATCATAGCCGGCCTTCGGCCATGAGGATCAGGCCGAGATGATCTGCCTCCGACTCCTGGGCGCGTCCCCATGGGAGAAGCACACCCACCGAAGCGCCCGCGCCGAGCACGGCGGCCACGCTCTGGACGACCAACGGATCGCCGGAAGAGAGCCCGGCCAAGGTCTCGACGACGGCATTCACGCCCATCTGTTGGCTCATGCGCTCGCCGCCGTGGCGCGCCACCACGTGGCCGATCTCGTGGCCGAGCACGGCCGCGAGTCCGTTCTCATCCTTGGTGACGGGAAGAATGCCCGTGTACACCGCCACCTTGCCTCCGGGCAGAGCGAAGGCATTGACCTGCTTGTCATCCTGGATGAGCCGGTACTCCCACTGGGCGTCCGGAAGACCGGTGACGCCGGCGATGCGCTTGCCCACTCGGGTGACCATCTCGTTCGCCGTCGCGTCGTTGGAGAGCTTGGCCTTGCCCACGATCTGCTGGAAAGCCTGCACGCCCATCTCGTTTTCCTGCTGCGGCGAGATGAGCTGGAGCTGGGAGCGGCCCGTGTACGGCACGGTCTCGCACGCGGCGGGCACGATCGCCGCCAACATGACGGCCCGCGATCGACGACCACGACGGAAATTTCGCATGCGCGCATCCTACCAGATGGGCGCATTCCTCAGCATGACCTGGGACGCCATGATCGACTGGGGTCCCGGCCGGCCCGTTTCGAGCTCGATGCGGATCGACGCGATCTGCGCGGGGCGCGCTCGTGGGAGCGCCGCGGGCGTCGAAATAGGTCAGGGCGAAGCGCCGCACGCCCTCGGCAATGGGCTGAGCGCCGCCCCCGCGTCGCGACGAAGGGTGCTCTCGCCGGCGCGAAGGAGATAGGTCACCCGCTCGTGCGTCGGATCGATCACCCTGTTGCCGTTGAGATCGCGCTGGAAGACGATGCGGGCGGGCTCGGCGACCACCACCGCTTCTATGCCGGCGGACGCGGGATCGTAGCCGGCCTCGCGGAGCTCACGGGCCATGCGCTCGAGAGCCACCCGCGCCGCCTGCTGCGCCTCGACACGACCGGAGCCCCACCCCGAAGCGGCCAGGCCGGACTGGAGGATGCTGAGGGTGGCGGCCATGACGAGCGCCAGCAAGGCGGCGGCAATGAGCAGCTCGACCAGCGAATGCCCCGCCTCCCTCCCCCGCTCGCCCATGGCGCCGACATCTCGATCGCGGCGGAGCGCGCGTCAATGTCACGGTCTCGTGGCACCTCGAAAGGAGACACGTATCCGTCAGGAGCGGGGCGCGACTCCGTATCCCCCGGGCACGGACGGCCGGAAGATGAGGTCGAAGCGCCAGCCAGAGCGTCTTGGAGAAGGGAAAGAAGAGGACGGGAAGGAGGATCATCACGGCGATGCCGCCCCAGAAGATGCCGTCCCACGGCGGATGCGGCCAGGTCAGGAGCACCACCGCCACCAGCCCGAGGACGAAGACGAGCTCGGCCGCGATCAGATTGAAGAGCACGGCGCCCAGGTAGTATCCCTGCTCGCCCCGCTCGAAATAGAGCCCGCACACGGGACAGCGCTCGCGCACGTCGAACCACGAGCGGAGCACGCTCGCCCCGCCGCACCGAGGGCAGCGCAGCAGCACGGCGCGCGCGAGAAGCCGCGTCGCCCGACTGCCATGCCCCACCCGCTCCTCCTCAGTCCAGGATGGGCTTGGGCGGGTCCGTCGAGTAGTCGTAGAAGCCGCGGCCGGTCTTCCGCCCCAGATCGCCCCGCTTCACCCGCTTCTCGAGCTCCTTGGGCGGCCGGTCATTCTCGTTCTTCGTCAGCTCATACGTCTCGAGGCGCGCGTTGTAGCCGATGTCGAGACCGGAGAGGTCGCCCAGCCGGAACGGCCCCAGCGGGTGGTTGAGGCCGAGCTCGACGGCCTTGTCGATATCCGCGTGGTTGGCCACCCCCTGCTCGAGGCAGTAGTAGGCCTCGCGCACGAGGGCGCGCAGGATGCGATTGACGAGGAAGCCGGGCAGCTCTTGCGCAGGATCACCGCCTCACGTCCGCTCCGTCGCGTCACCTCGGCCGTGATCTCCACCGTCTCCTCGGTCGTCCACTGTCCCTTGACCACCTCCACGAGCTTCATGACGAGCGGCGGGAAGAAGTAGTGCATGTTGACGCACTTCTCGGGGCGCTTGGTCGAGGGCGCGATCTGGGAATTCATCAGGGTAGACGAGTTGGTGGCGAGAATGGCGTGGGGCGGGCAGAAGCGATCAAGCTTCGCGAAGCATTCCTTCTTGGGCTCGAGACGCTCCACGATGGCCTCGATGACGAAGTCGGCGTCGCGGGCGGCTTTCTCGAGATCGGGCTCGAGCCGCACGCGCGCGATGGCCTCTTCCATCTGGTCCTTCGTCATCTGCCCCTTCTGCACGCGCCGCTCGAGCTGCTTGCGGTTGCCCGCCATGGCCTTCTGCAGGAGATCCATGGAGAGATCGTTGAGGGTGAGCTGGTAGCCGTGCAAGCGCCGACTGCATGGCGATCTGCGCGCCCATCTGCCCCGCACCTACCACGAGGATCCTCTTCACATCGTCGGCGGTCATGGCGTCTCCCTCGCTCGTCGAGCGGCGGGTCAGTTGAGGGGCGGCGTGAGCTCTCGCCAGGGCTGGGCGCGCTCGAAGGCGTGGGCGGCCCGCAGCACCGTCACGTCGTCGAAGCGACGGCCCACGATCTGGAGGCCCACGGGAAGCCGGTCCGCGGTGAAGCCGGCGGGCACCGAGCAGGCGGGCTGGCCTGTCATGTTGAACGGATAGGTGAAGGGGATCCACTCGTACGGCTCGGCGGGACGGCCCGCGATCTCGCTGGGATTGTCGAGGCCGATCTTGAAGGGCGGGCAGGCCACGGTGGGCGTGAGCATGAAGTCATAGGTCTCGAAGAGCCGGCGCGGGTGCTCCCACCACGCCATGCGCTCCATCGAGGCCTGGGCGTAGGTCGTGGGACCCCAGGCCATGGCCTCGTCGATGAGGGCGACGAGCCCCGCATCGATATCCGCCCGCCGTTCCGGAAGATACGACGCCAGCCGCACCGCCGACCCCGCCGCAGAAGATCGTCTTCCACGGCTGACGGGGCGAGGGCCAGCGGGGATTCACTTCCTCCACCCGGCACCCGAGCTCGCGAAAGCGCTTGGCCGCGCGCGCGCACACCGCCACCACCTCGGGATCCACCAGCTTGGCGTAGCCGAGATCGGGTACCCACGCCACGCGCAGCCCCTTGATCCCACCCTTGAGCGCCTTGACGTAGTCCACGCGCTCCGCAGGCAGAGAGAGCGGGTCGCGTGAGTCGGGCCCCGCGCACACGTTCATCATGAGCGCGGCGTCCGTCACCGTCCGCGTCATCGGACCGATGTGGGAAAGGCTCCACACCGCGCTGCCGGCCTGGATGGGAACCCGTCCGTAGGAAGCCTTGTGCCCCACGATGCCCGTGAAGGACGCGGGGATCCGGATGGAGCCTCCGCCGTCCGGTGCCGATGGCGAGGGGACCCAGGCCGGCCGCCACCGCCGCGCTCGCCCCGCCGCTCGAGCCTCCGGGGGTGCGATCGAGATTCCACGGATTGCGTGTCACCCCGAACAAGAGGTTGTGGGTCGCCCCGATCCACCCGAAGGTCGGGGTGTTCGTCTTGCCGAGCTGGATGGCGCCCGCCGCGAGCATCCGCTCTACCATGGGGCGGTCTCCGTGGGCACGTTGTCGGCATAGAGCCGCGTCCCGAATGTGGTACGGATACCCTTGGTCAGGACGAGGTCCTTGGTGGAAAACGGCACGCCGTGGAGCGGCCCCAGCTTGGCCCCTTCTTCCCCAGGGCCCGCTCGGCCGCGCGGGCATCGCGCATGGCCTGCTCGGCGGTGAGGGTCACGAAGGCATTGAGGGTCGGATTCAGGCGGTCGATGCGCGCGAGCACCTCCTTCATCACCTCGACCGGTGAGACCTTCTTTCGCCGAATGGCGGCGGCCATCTCCGAGGCCGGCATCCAGCACAGCCCATCCGAAGCCATGTCTACTTCCTCCCGTTGAGGGTTGGGTCAGGCGCCGCGCAGGCGCGGGTCCAGAGTGTCGCGAAGGGCATCCCCGAGCAGATTCGACCCGAAGACGGCGAGGCTGATGGCGATGCCCGGGAAGAGGACCAGCCACGGCGCCTTCTGCGCGTATTCGGCGGCCGACACGGACAGCATCCGCCCCCACGAGGGATACGGCTCGGGAACCCCGAGGCCGAGGAAGGACAGGGCCGCTTCCGTGAGGATGGCGCTGCCGAGCTGGGCCGTCCCCAGGACGATGAAGGGCCGATGGTGTTGGGCAGAATGTGCCGGAAGGCGATGCGCAGATGGGTGAGACCGAGGGCCCGCGCCGCCTCGACGTACTGGAACTCGCGGATGGAGAGCACGCTCGAGCGGATGACGCGGGCCGCCCTTGGCATGATGGGAATCGAGATGGCGAGGATGACGTTGGGAATGGACGGGCCGAGAGCGGCGGCCATCACGAGGGCGAGCACGAGCAGGGGCAGACCCTGCAGGATGTCCATGACGCGCTGAACGACGAGGTCCGTCTTGCCTCCGACGTAGCCCGAGAGGAGCCCGATGATGCCTCCGAGCACGGAGGCGACGAGCGTCGAGCCCAGTCCCACGAGGAGGCGAAACGCGGGCCCCGTGCAGGATGCGGGAGTAGATGTCGCGCCCGAGATGGTCTGTCCCGAGCCAGTGGGCGGCGCTCGGGCGAGCGAGGGTGGCCGCGGCGTTGGTGGCGATGGGATCGTGGGTCTGCAGCACGTTGGCGAAGACCGCCGTGAACACGATGACGAGCATGATGAAGCCGCCCGCGGCGCCCAGCGGCTTCTTGCGGCAGAAGCGCAGCAGGGTCTCCGGCCAGCCCGGATCCGCCGCGCGCACGGGGCCGCCACCACCACCATTCCGCTAGCTGCCATAGCGCACCCGCGGGTCGAGCACGCCGTAGAGCATGTCCACGGCGAGGTTCGAGATGATCACCACCATGGCGATGAACATGACGAGGGTCTGCACGATGGGGTAGTCGCGCCACAGGATGGCCTGCACGAGGAAGCGCGGCGATGCCCGGCAGGTTGAAGACCGTCTCGGTGACCACGAGCCCGCCGATGAGGAACGCGAACTCGATGCCGATGACCGTGACCACGGGCAGGATGGCGTTCTTGAGCGCGTGGTTCCAGATCACCGATGCGCTCCCCTGCCCCTTGGCGCGCGCCGTCCGGATGTAGTCCTCGCGCATCACCTCGAGGAGGGCGGAGCGCGTGATGCGCATGATGAGGGCCGACGAGCGATAGCCCGACGGCCAGCGCGGGCAAGGCGAACTGAATCACGTGGAGCTTGAGGTTCTCGCTGGCCGGCACGTAGGTCATGGGCGGGATCCAGCCGATCCACGCCACGAGCGCGAGGATGATGACCATGCCGAGCCAGAACGAGGGCATGGACAGGCCGGCCAGGCTCACCACGCGCAGGACGTAGTCGAGGGTGCTGTCCTGGCGCACCGCACTGATCACGCCGGTGGGCACGCCGAGGAGCACGGCCACGATCATGGACAGGGTGGCCAGCTCGATGGTGACGGGAAGGAGCGGCCGGATGATCTCCCACGCGGGCAGGTCGTAGCGATAGGACTTCCCGAGGTCGCCCGTGGCCATGTGGCGCATCCACTCGACGTACTGGACCCACAGCGGCCTGTCGAGCCCGAGCTCCTTCTCGATGGCCACCCGCTCCGAGGGATTCACGTAGCCGCCGGTGGAGAAGAGGATGTCCACGATGTCCCCGGGGGCCAGGCGCAGGAGGACAAAGATCACCAGCGACATCCCGAAGAGGGTCAGCGCCGCGATGCCGAGGCGCTGGGCGAGGTAGGTCTTCACTCCCCGGAGGCTACTTGTCCCGCCACACGTCCTGCATGCGGCCGAAGTTGTAGATGTTGTTCTGCGGGATCATGTTGTGCACGTACGGCCAGTGGGAGAAGTAGTCGAGCTTCCAGTCGAGGATGGGCCGCGGCGCCTCCTCCTCGACCTTCTTCTGCAGCGCCAGCGACCATCTCCAGCCGCTTCTGCGGGTTCACCTCCTGCGACTGCTGGTCGATCATCTTTCCCACCTGCTCGCTGCAGTACTGGCTGTAGTTGCGCGGCGAGCCGCAGGCGTAGTTCTCGTAGAAGTTGGCGTCCGGGTCGTCGATGCCCAGGCCCGTCAGGTTGGCGCCGATCTGGTAGTCGCCCCGCGTCGCCATGGCATGCCACTGGGCCGTCTCGACCTGCTTGAGCGTCGCCTCGATGCCGATCTGCTTGAGCTCATTGATGACGAAGGAGGCCATGTCCACGTAGATGGCGATGGCGCGGGTCGCCGATCTCTACCTTGAGCGGCTTCTCTTGCGTATAGCCGAGCTCGGCCATGATCTTCCTCGCCTTGGCCTTCTCGTCGGCCGGCTTGCCGTAGCCCGGCAGCGCCGCGAGGCCCTGCTCAGCGATGCCCCAGATGCCCCATGGCTTGGGTGGCAGCGCCGCTCCCGGGACGGCGCCGCCCTGGTGCACCGCCTGGATCATGCCCGCGGCGGTCGATAGCGTAGCTCACGGCCAGTCGCACCTTGAGATTGTCGAAGGGCGGCTTCTTGACGTTCATGATGATGTTGTCGCTGACCGTTTGCCCCACGGTCGTGACGACCATCTGGGGCACGGCCTTCTTAATCTGCTCCGCGATTGTCTTCGTCATCTCACCCGGGAAGGAGACGTCGAGCTTGCCGGCCTGGAGCGCCGACATGCGCGTGCCGCGGTTCTCGATGACGACGTAGCGGATGCTGTCGAGGTACGGGCCGGCCCTTGACGAAGTAGTCGGGGTTCTTGACGTAGTCGACGAACTCGCCCTTGCGCCACTCCTTGACCTTGAAGGGCCCGGTGCCGATGCAGCTGGTGCGATAGCTCGCGGGCGGTACGTGGGCGGCGTAGATGGGCGTATAGCCCGAGGCGAACATCATCAGGAGCGATGGCTGGGGGCGCTTGAGCCGGAACACCACCGTGTGGGGGTCCGCCGCCTCGACGGCTTCGACGTTGGCGTACCAGTCCTTGCGCGGGTTGATCCGGAGCTTGGCCGGAGCGTCCGGCGCCTCGCGGAGTATGTCGAAAGTGAACTTGACGTCCTTCGAGGTGAAGGGCTTGCCGTCGTGCCACTTGACGTCCTTCCGGAGAAAGAACACGAGGTTTCTGTAATTGTCCTGCCACGACCACTTCTCGGCGAGCTCGCCCACGAGGGTCTCGAGGCTCTCGGTCCGCTTGAGCTGGTCGAAGACGACGAGGTTGTTGAAGCAGGGCATCGACGGGAAGCTGGTCGAGATGGTCGACGTCTCGTGGACGGCGAAGCCCTGCGGTAGATCCTCGCGAAGCATGACGTTGAGGTGACCGCCCGACTGCGGCGTCTGCGCGGCGCCGGGGGCGGCCACGAGGCCAGGGCTCGACGGCTGCCCACAGGGCGGCAGTGAAGCGGAAAAACGTCATCGTATTTCCTCCCCTTCACGCCGGTCGTCGGCGACCGGTCGGGTCACGCCCTCGGGCGGGAAAACCTGGAGGCCCGCGGGAAGCCCCGCGGCACTGGCGAATATACGCGAAGGCCCGGGCGCTCTCAACCCTTCTGCGCCCCTGTTACGCGGCGCGTCGGCTGGAACGGGCGGGCGCCGTCGACTTCTCCGAGCTACGGCGGAGGACGCGGACCTCGATGGTGACCCACCGCGAATCGCGCAGCTCCTGAACCACCTGCACCGCGTCGCCGGGGTGGAGATCCGAGAGCGCGATGGGATAGCCGTCGACCCCGTAGACGGCCGTGGTGCGCTCGAGCTCGACACTCACGTAGATGGGGCCTTCCGCCTCGTACACGAGAATGCCGCTTCCCCGTCATCCCGGGCGATGATGCCGCTGCGTCTGGCGCATTCCGACACAACCTCGACACGGTTCGCCTCCAGCTCCAGCAATCCTGCGAACGGCCATCCCGCCGCGAGTACCCGGGAGTTCATGTCTCACCTCCATGGGCGGCCCGCCGGGCGTCTCGACGGGTGAGGAGCTCCTCGAGCGTGACGGGACGCATGCCTCCCCGGCGGCGCAGCGCGGGCTGGACCACGATGGGGCGGATGCGAATCCGGTCGGCGAGGCCGTTCCGCACCGCGCGCTCCGCGTAGAGCCGGGCGAGGGAGCGGCACATGAGCGGGCGCCCGCGGTTGTAGCCGAAGCGGATCTTGTATTCCGGAGCGGTGAGCTGATGCGCGCGGAGGTGCGTGTTGGTGAGCTGGCGGAAGCGGGCCGCGCAGATGAGACAGACGATGTGCTCCTCCTCCACCGCGAGGCGCGGATCGCGGTGAAGCGCGGCGAGGAGATCGGCGGTCCGGCCTCGGCGGGCGGCAGGAGGATCGGATACGGGAGCGGTGGGGATCCAGGCCCCGCGGTCCATCACCGCACCTCCGGGAGGGTATCGCGCTCACGGTCGAACCGGATGCGCTCAGAGGCCACGCCGCCGGCAAACGACATCACGGCCAGAGAGAAGGATGCGCCAATCAGCACGACGGTCCGGGTTCGTGTCACAGGCATGGCAGTCCCCTTTCGAATTGGTGCGCGTTCACGGCGGTGCTCCACCGGCCAAGAAGCATCGAGGTCGCGCATGCTAAAACCCGTCTTCATCGCGCTCGCTCGCCGTCACCGCTTCCCGGTCGAGCCATTGGCGACCATGTGCACTCGCGCCTGGGCGGCTGGGTCCGAACCGGCGAGGTCTCGGGCTATGGCGAGGCCCTGGGCGACGACGCTGCGGTCGCCGAGCCGCGCGAGGCTTCCGTGGCCTGCAGCACCCCCTCCAGCGAGTACTGGCTGCGGGCGCGGAAGAGCGCGGCCGAGGTAGAGCCTGCGAGCATCGGGTTCAGCGGCGCCGCGGTTCTGCGTCAAATCGCCGAGGCAAAGCACGGCGTCCCCGCGGCAAGGAAGCCCTCCCAGAGTACGGCCGGTGACCGCGGCCCGATACGTCTCGTCGCGTAACCTCACCGCCGCCATGACGTCGCCCCGCGCTATAGCCTCTTCCATCTCGAGGAGTGACGACGCCCATGAGGTGTCCGACCTCAGCGGTGGATCGGCTCCCCGCTCCGCCGTCACCTCGAGGACGGCCAGAAGGGTGGCGGCGGCGAGGACCACAGAAATGAAGGCTCCCCGTGCTCGGTCCGTACTGCCGCATGGCGTTCTCCTCGCGGGACTTCTCGATCCCGCTTCGGGCCACTGCTGCTGAAGCTCGTCTGTGTTGCATGCCCCTACTGTTCGCAATTCGGGTGCCACAGAAAACAGCCACCAATTCAACAACTTAGGGTGGTCAGAAATACTGCGCGGTGGTCAGAGTGGTAAGTCCTTGAGCAGTGAATTGAGCAGTAAGGGCAGAGTAGGCGCCCATGGATCCCCTGGCAGAGCTGGTGGGAGAGAGCCCGGCCATTGAGGCCGTGCGCGATCAGATCCGGCGCCTGGTCGCACGCCGTGAGGTCGGCCGTAGACTCCCGGCAATTCTCATCAGCGGAGAGACCGGCACCGGCAAAGGGCTGGTCGCGCGCACCATTCACCGCGCGGGGACACGGGCCCGCGGGCCTTCGTCGACGTCAACTGCGCGGCTATCCCGGACTCGTTGCTGGAAGCCGAGCTATTTGGTTTCGAGCGTGGGGCCTTCACCGACGCGCGCCGGGCAAAGCCCGGCCTCTTCCAGGCCGCACATCACGGGACGATCTTCCTTGACGAGGTCGGACTCTTGCCCGAGCCCCTCAGGCCAAGCTCCTCAAGGTGCTCGAGGAGAAAGCCGTGCGACGCTTGGGCGCCACCACCCCGGAACCGGTGGACGCGTGGATCATCAGCGCCACCAACGCCGATCTCCGGGAGCGGTACGCCAGCACATGTTCCGCGAGGATCTCTATCACCGGTTGGCTGTGCTGACCCTTCGACTGCCGCCATTGCGGGAGCGCGGTCGTGACATCCTCATCCTCGCCGGGCGTTTCCTCGTCCGCGTGTGCGCCGACTATGGTCTGCCGCCCAAGCGGTTGGCGCGCGAAGCCGAGGCGCGCCTCCTCCGCTCATCCCTGGCCCGGCAATATTCGCGAGCAGGGCAACGTGATCGAGCGGGTGGCGCTCCTGGCCGTCCGTCACCCGCCCGCCACCGTCAGCGCGCGCACGAGCCTTCGCCCGCGCAAGACCGAGACCGTCGCTCAGAGAGGTGCGAGCGCCAGTGCTATACTGCCGCCGCATGCCCGGCCTCGAATCCGACGTGCTTCCGCTCTCGCCCGATCCGGCGGCGGCTCCTGCGCGGCCCTACTTCCATCCGTGGGCGACCTGGCTGTCCACCGTGCTCGTCGCTCTGCTCGTGGGATACGTGTTCGCTCTCACCCCGAGCGATCCCCTCGACCATCTCCGCTGGCCCGAAGATTCCCTCGAGCGTCTCGCCGGGCGCGACATGGAGATGCGTGCGGCCATGGCGCGGGCTCCCCGGTGGGAGCGCCAGCTCTACGCGTTCCTCTCGGGCGGCGAGGAGAGCGTGGACGACTGGGTTCGCTGGCACGAGGAGCTGGCCCAGGTCTCGAGCTCGCCCGACGTGGAGCTGGATCGGCTCATCCTGCTCGGCGAGGCGGGGCGAACGGCGGCGGTGCGAGAGGGTGTGGAGGAATGGGAGCCCGACAACGAGGCGGCGACGCGGCGCCGGGAGTGGGTCACCGCCGCCTATCTCGAGCCTTCGCTCTCCCGCGCCACGGGCCGCGCGCTCATCACCGAGGTGCGCGATGAGCTCCCCGGCGGATGGTTCGCCGACGCGCTGGCCGCCCGCCTCGCCCTCCGCTCCGGCAGCGCGGTGGCGCGCGAGCGAGGCGGAGTCCGCCATCCTCGGGCGCGGCGCGGCCATCCTCGATCGCTGGCGCAAGCTCCAGGCGGTGGGCGTACTCCTCGCGGTGGCGGGTCTGGCCAGTGTGGCCATGATGCTCCTCACCCATGCCGATCCGCAGATCGCGCACGGGCGGACGCTCAGCGACCTCTCGCTGGGCGACGGCTATGCGCTGTTCATCCGCGGAGCGCTCGGCTTCCTCGCCCTGGGCATGGGCCTCGGGCTGATCATTCCCGACGAGAGCGCCCTCGACGGCATCGCGGGGCCGGCCACCATCGCCCCCATTCTCCTCTGCTCGTTCCTGTATTTTCGCGCCAAGGGCCAGTCATTCATCGAGGCCTTCGGGCTCGCCCCGCCCGCGGGCGCTGGGCCACCATCGCATGGGTGGCGGTGGCCTTGATCGGCCTCCAGCTCACCGGGGAAACGGTGATCGGCGCCGCCCTCGACGCGCTCCATCTGAGCTCTCACTGGGCCGATGGCCTGCAGGAGAACCTCATCTGGGGCTCGTGGGGGCTCGTGGTGCGCGAGACGGTGGACAGCGCGATCTGGGCGCCCCTCGGCGAGGAGGTGGCGTTTCGCGGCGTGCTATACGCGGCGCTGCGCTCGCGCTTCGGGGTGATGCCGGCGGCCGGGCTGTCCGCCGCCGTGTTCGCGGTCGCCCACGGCTACGGGGTGCTGGGCTTCGTGGCGGTGTTCTGGAGCGGAGCGCTCTGGGCGCTCTCCTACGAGAAGACGGGCAGTCTCTGGCCCGGCATCATCGCGCACTGCGCGGGCAACCTGATGGCCACGGCGGGAGTGATCGCGCTGCTGAGACTCTAGGCCTGGATCGAGCGCAGGAGCGCGGCGATGCCCGCCTCGCCCACCAGGGTGTCCTGCTCGCCGTTGCCGCCACTGACGCCGATCGCCCCCACTACCTGCCCGTCCACCTCGATGGGAAACCCGCCCACGAAGATGGCGAAGCGTGCCCGGATGCATGGCATGGATGCCGAAGGCTTCGTTGCCGGGCAGGGCGGGACCGCCGGGGAGCATTGAACTTGTGGGTGGCCCGGCGGTGCCCGGCCGCGGTGAAGCGCCTTGGCCGCGGCGATCTCGACGCCGGTGAGACGAGCGCCCGTCATCCGGTGCAATGCGATGGGGTGACCTCCGTCGTCGCACACGCAGATGGTCTCCAGCGCGCCGATCTCCTTGGCCTTGGCCTCGGCCGCCTCGAGCATGATGCGCGCGTCTTCCAGCGTGAGCCGCTTGACGGTGATCATCCCGCCCGTCCTCCCCCTCGCGTTCACGGCACGTCGATCCAGATCTCGTCGCCCTCGATACGCACGGGGTAGGTCGTGACGGCGGAGCCGCGGGCGGGCAGGAGACACTGACCGGTCCGCACGTCGTACATCCAGCCATGCCAGGGGCAGGTCAGCCTGGCCCCCGCCAGCTTCCCTTCACTGAGAGGACCGCCGCGGTGCGAGCACGCGTCGGCGCAGGCGTACACCCGCTCTCCGACGCGGGCCAGCGCCACCCGCGTTCCGTTCACCTCGGCGAGCACGCAGCGGCCCGCGGGGACCTCCGCCAGAGAGGCCGCGCGGACCTCCACGCTCGGTCAGCCCGCGGCGGCCCTCCTGCTCACAGATCTTCCTTCAGCACGTAGGCGCGATAGAGGCCGGTCATGTACTGCCAGCGCATCTCCGTGGCCTGCCGCACCTGGTCCACGGCCTCCCCTGCTTGTCCGGAGTGGTGCTGTGCCGCTCCACGATCTGGTAGCCCCGCTCGCCGTGGACTTCGTCGGCCTCGATGTGGATGGCGAAGAACTCGACCTCGTGATCGCTGAAGCCATAGAGCGTCTTGAGGGGCGGCAGGTTGCGCTGGTAGATGCCGGGCACCTGCGACTCGAGGCCCACGAGCAGCCCGGCCGCCGCGATGTGGAAGGGCCGCTGGGAGGTCTCGTAGCACCACGCGGTCAGCGCCCGCGTGGTGGGCAGCTGCCGCGTGGTCTCGACTTCGCTTGCGGCTCACGCCGCACGCCTCGGCGAAGCGGATGAGCAGATCGACGTGCTTGACGCCCGACTCCTCCTCGATGATGTTCTCGAGCAGGAAATCACGGGCGTCCGCGTCCGGGCACTCCGCGTACACGGCGGCGCACCACCGCGCGAACTGCGAGACGTACTGGTAGTGCTGGCACGGCCCACGCGCCGAGCTGCTCGCGGCTCAGCTCTCCCTTCACCCACTTCTCCGTGAAGGGATTCATCCGGCTGTGCTTGGCCTGGACGGCGGCCTCCAGGCGCTGGCGGAACGGGCTCTGGCGTCGCTCATGGGGCACCCGCGCCTACTTGGGCTGCGGGGTCAGGCGGAGATAGGGCTTGAGCGCCTTCCAGCCTTTGGGAAACTTGGCCTTGGCCTCCTCGTCGCTCACCGCGGGCACGATGATGACGTCCTCGCCCTGCTTCCAGTTCACCGGGGTGGCCACGCGGTGCGCGTCCGTGAGCTGGAGCGAGTCGATCACGCGCAGGATCTCGTCGAAGTTGCGGCCCGGTGGTCTGCGGATAGGTGATCATCAGGCGGATCTTCTTCTTGGGATCGATGACGAACACCGTGCGGACGGTGAACACCTCGTCATGAGCGGGATGCATCATGCCGTAGAGGTCGGCCACCTTGCTTCTCGGGATCCGCGATGATGGGGAAGTTGACGGCGTGCCCCTGCGTCTCCTTGATGTCCGCCGCCCAGCCTTGTGGGAGGTCGACGGGATCCACGGAGAGCCCGATGACCTTGACGCCGCGCTTGTCGAACTCGGGCTTGAGCCGAGCCACGTACCGAGCTCGGTCGTGCACACGGGCGTGAAGTCCTTGGGGTGCGAGAAGAGCACGGCCCAGCTGTCGCCGATCCAGTCGTGGAAGCTGGATCGTGCCCTCGGTGCTCTCGGCCGCGAAGTCGGGTGCGGTATCGCCCAGTCTCAATGACATGTCTCGCTCCTTCTTGGTGAGGGGTTTGGAGGCCTCTTGGTGTAGGCAAACGACCCGGCGGCGTCCAGCCCCTTCCCGGAGCCGCCCGCCCTCCCGGTCACGCCAGCTCTTCCTTCAGGAAGCGATCGATGAGCCGCCGCGCCCGTTCCGGAGCGGCGTAGGTCTGGGCGCGAATGAAGGCGCGGCCGCTCGACGCGAGATAGAAGCGCTCGTACTGCTCGCCCCGGCTGGCCAGCGCGCTCCCCGTGAAGTCCCACGCGAGCCGAAAGATGCGCGCGCGGCGCTCGGCGGTGGTGCCCTTGGCGCCGTGCAGGAAGCGGTCGAGGAGCGGGCCCAGGGCCGGGTCGGCGAGCTGGGCCGAGGTGGGCGCGGCGAGGAGGTTGTGCGAGCCGAGAAGGCGGATGATCTCGTTCACGCGCGGGAACCAGAGGGGAAGCAATCCGCGGAGGGCCCGGAAGGGCCGGCCGTCGGGAAACCACACCCGCGCCCCCACTCGGAGGCCTCCTGCTCGGCGGAATGGACGCCCGCCCGCGTCATCTCCGCGTAGCTCCAGATCTCCCGAGCATCTCCGCCCCCGTTCCCGACGCCGCGTTGATCGCCTCCGCCATCTGAGTGGCGAGGCCCCACGCGAACTCGAGCTTGGTCTGGGCCCGGATGGAGGTCTGCTGCATGATGTTGGGCATCCAGCCCGTGGTCATCACGCTGTTGTAGACGGCGGTATTGGCGTCGATGAAGACGCGCTCCCGCGGCACCTCCACGTCGTCGAAGATCACGAAGGCATCCTGCTCGTCGAAGCGGCTGGACAGCGGATGATCGAAGACGTTGCCGGCCACGCTGTAGCTGTCCCGGCACACGAAGGTGAGGCCGGGGGTGGCCATGGGAATGGAGAAGGCGAGGGCATAGGCGTCCGTGCCCGCCAGCGAGGGGCGCCCCGGGGTATACGAACAGCTCGTCGGAGAAGGGGGCGAGGGTCGCGAGCACGCGCGCGCCGCGCACCACGATGCCGTGGGCGGTGTCGCCGACCTTGTGGAGGGCGACCTCGTCACCCGGACCCGGCACGTCGCCCCGTGCCTTGTCGATGGTGGGCTGCACGATGGTGTGGGTGAGCGAGAGATCACGCCGCGCCGCCTCCTTCTGGAAGGCCACGAGATTCTCCGCCCCGCGATCGTTGCCGTGGGCTCCCCATTCGTCGGCGCGGCCCGCGAAGCCGGCGAGCGTCACGTTGAGATAGTCGGGGTGCGACCCATGATGCCCACGCTGAACTCGGCGAGGCGCTCCAGACAGGCGTGGCGGCGCTCGAGGTCGGCGCGGGAGCGCGGAATGACGTGGCTGACATTGATCGGCTCGCCCGTCTCGGGATCCGGCATGAGACAGACCGCGGCCGCCTCGTGCTGCAGGTCGAACAGCCCGGCCATGGAGCGTGCCGCCCCCGCGAAGGCCGGATGCGTGGCGATGTCACGCACACGCTCGGCGCCCGACCCATACGTGGCGCTCGTCCTTGAGCCCTGCAGGAATTCGCTGCCCATGCGCGCCGGCATGGCGTCGGATCTCAGGCCGCGGCCACCGAGGCCGCGCGCTCGGTGAGGCGCTGCTCGATCTCCCGCGCCTCGGCGTGCCCTCCGTGGCCCTCGACCTCGCCGAGGATTCCCGTGAGCCTGCGCACGATCCGCCGCCCCTCCGTCATCTGCCAGCCCAGCGCGGCCAGCGTCTTCTCGGACTGGATGGTGTGCTCGATGACATGCGCGGCGAAGCGGTGGAGGCGAAAGCGGACATCCACGTCGAACTGCATCCACTGCGTGGGCCGGGTCATGGCCGCGGGGGCACGCTGCCGAGCTGCCGATCCGTGTCCGCTCGCGCCGCACGCACCCGGCCGAGGATCGCGTTGATGTCGCCGGTCACGTCGATCTGCGCGGGAGTGGGCATCCGGTCGTCGGCCACGCGCATGGGGTCGGAGTCGGCGCGCTCCGTCGCGTAGCGGGTCTGCACCGCGTAGCGCCCCTCGATGACCACGATGTGACGGAGCGTCTCCCGTATCGACCACTCCCTTCCCGCGGCGACCGGTCGAGGAGATCTCCGGGCAGGCCGATGAGGAGGCCGCGCAGGTCACCGAAGGCGCGCTGGGCGAGGGCGAGGATGCGGCGCGACTCGGGGTGAGGGAGCGCGGCGAGGCGGACCAGGACCTCCTGGGCGTCCTCGAGGGTGCGGTAGAGCGCGTAGCGGACGTCCGATGGCTTGTCGCGAAAACGCCAGGGCCGGGACAGCTCCTTCTCGTCCAGCGCGGCGAGTCGCGCGAGGGCCGCGTCGACCTCCGGGCTCCCCGTCATGCTAGAGGACCGAGCGCACGAGGCCGCCATCGACGAGGATGGTCGTTCCCGTGATGTAGGAGGCCTTGCCGGAAGCGAGAAAGGCCACGAGATACGCCATGTCTCCTCGGATCCCCGATGCGCCCCACCGCGGTCTCCGTGGCCCGCTGGGCCAGCGCCTCTTCGACGGGTATGCCCAGCTCCTTGGCGCGGGCCGTCACGTTCGAGAGCATGCGCTCGGTCAGGATCGAGCCTGGGCACACGTTGTTCACGAGAATGCCGTCCCGTCCCACCTCGTCGGCGAGGCTCTTGGCGAAGGCCACCACGCCCATGCGGGTGGCCCCGGACAGGGCGAGATTGGGAATGGGCTGATACACCGTGCTCGCGAGGACATTGATGATGCGGCCGCCGCCCTGCCGCTTCATGTGGGCACCGCCTCGCGCGACATGCGGGCGAAGAACACGAGAGACCGCTGGACGGCGGTGGCCCACTGCTCCTCGGTGGCGGTCAGGGCCCGGGCGAGCGGCGGGCCGCCGGAGTTGTTGATGAGGATATCGAGGCGGCCGAACCGCTCGACGGTGGCGGCGATCAGGTCGCGCGCGGTCTCCGGCTTGTCGAGATCGCCGGCCAGCGAGAGGACGTCCGCGCCGGTGGCGTCCCGAATCGCCTGGGCTGCGCGCTCGAGATCGGCCTTGCTCCGGCTGCACACGGCGATCTTCGCCCCTTCCTCCGCCAGGACGTCGGCACAGGCCCGGCCCAGGCCTTTGCTTCCTCCACCGACAATGGCCACCTTGTCCTTGAGCTCGAAGTCCATGGATTGCGCGCGTCTCCTCTTGGGCGGGGGTCCGACGAACGGGGACGATACTGGTCCGGGGCGGCGCGCTGTCAAGGCGGTGCGGCCCCGGCGAGCAGGCTCTCCAGGTCTAGTAGAGGTGGCAGGCGACCTGACGTACTCCGGAGACCTTGAGCTTCGGCTCCTCCTGCGAACAGGTGGGCATCACCTTCGGGACAGCGCGGGTGGAAGCGGCAGCCGGCGGGCGGATTGAGCGGACTCGGCACCTCTCCGAACAAGGGGACGTCGTCCCGCCGCTCGTCGGGATGCGAGGGCAGCGCGGCGGCGAAGAGCGCCTGGGTGTAGGGATGCTGCGGGGCCATGGCCACCTGCGCCGCCTCCCCGATCTCGACGATGCGCCCGAGATACATCACGGCGATGACGTGGCTCATGTGGGCCACCGCGGCCAGGTCGTGGGCGATGAAGAGATAGCTGAGGCCCAGCTCCCGCTGGAGATCGCGGAGCAGGTTGAGGATCTGCGCGCGGATGGAGACGTCGAGGGCCGACACCGGCTCGTCGAGGACGACGAGGCGCGGGAGATAGCGCCAGCGCGCGCGCGATGGCGATGCGCTGGCGCTGGCCGCCCGAGAACTCGTGGGGAAACAGGTCGCGCGACCGGGCGGGCAGCCCGACCACGTCGAGGAGCCTGGCCACCCGTGCGGCCACCGCGGCGCCATCGAGGCGCTCGTGGGTGACGAGCGGCTCCGCGATGATGGCGTCCACGCGCATGCGCGGATTGAGCGAGGCGAACGGATCCTGGAAGACGGCCTGGACGCTCTTGCGGTAGTAGCGGAGGCCCTCGCCCTCCAGTCCCGCCACGTCCTGGTCCTGGAAGAGGATCTGGCCCGCCGTCGGCTTCTCGAGCCGGAGCACGAGCTTGGCCGTGGTGGTCTTGCCGCAGCCCGCTCTCCCCGACCACGCCCAGCGTGCGGCCGGGCTCGATGGTGAAGGCGATGTCGTCCACCGCCCGCACCACGCCCCGCCGCGGCCGATGAGACTGCGGCCAACCGGGAAGTGCTTGGTGAGGCCGCGGGCTTCGAGGAGGGCGTCATCCTTGAGGGCGCCCGCGAGGGCGGGGCAGCCACCCAGCAGCGTGTGCGGTGCTGCGCGGCCACCTCGCTTTCCGGCGGGCGCCTCGGCGCGGCACCGGTCCACCACGAACGGGCAGCGCGGGTGGAAGGCACAGCCGGGCGGCAGCGGCGGACGGATCGGGCGGCTGGCCCTCGATGGCGGTGAGCCGCTCGGCGGCGTCGCCGAAGCTGCGGAATCGACTCGATGAGCGCCCGCGTGTAGGGATGCGCGGGCTGCGTTGAAGATGCTCCGCACCGGACCCGCCTCGACGAGGCGGCCCGGCGTACATGACCGCGACCTGGTCGCACATGCGCGCCACGATGCCGAGGTTGTGGGTGATGAAGATCAGGGCCAGTCCGTGCTGGCGCTGGATGTCTCGCGAGCAGCTTGAGATACTGCGCCTGGATGGTCACGTCCAGGCTGGTCGTCGGCTCGTCGGCGATGAGCAGCTTCGGCTCGCAGGAGATGGCGATGGCGCCCACCACGCGCTGGCGCATGCCTCCGGACAGCTCGGTGCGGATACTCGCGCACCCGCCGCTCCGGCGCGGCGATGTTCACGGAGGCGCAGCAGGTCCCGGGCCTCGCGTCCACGCCGCCCGCCTCGGCGTCGCCTCGTGCGCGCGCAGCGGTCTCCGGCGATCTGATCGCCCACCGTGAACAGCGGGTTGAGCGACGCCATGGGGTCCTGGAGGATCATGGCCATGCGCTTGCCGCGGATGCGCGCGCATCTCGCTCTCGGACTTGCGAGGAGAGTCCTCGCCCTCGAACCGTATGGAGCCGGCTGGCGATGCGCGCTGCCGGCGGCAGCAGCCGCATCAGACGTGAGGCGCCAGAGTCGTCTTGCCCGAGCCGGACTCGCCGACGATGCCGAGGGTCTTCCCGCCTCGAGCGTGAACGAGACGTCGTCCACCGCGCGCGTCACGCCGGGTGCCGCGCGCGCTCACGTACTGGGTGGACAGCCCCGACGACCTCGAGGAGGACCGCTCACAACTGGCGGAGCTGCGGGTCGAACTTGACGCGAAGCCAGTCGCCCAGGAGATTGGCGGAAAGCACCATGAGCATGATGCAGATGCCCGGGAGCACGGTCAGCCACCAGTAGCCGGCCATGAGCCCCTTCTTGCCGTCGGCGAGCATCAGCCCCCACGCCGGCTTGGGCGGCGGCACGCCGACGCCGAGAAAGCGACAGCGCGGCCTCGGTGACGATGACGACGCCCAGCATCGAGGGTGCCGAGGACGATGGCGGAGTTCAGCACGTTGGGCAGGATGTGGCGGCGCATGATCGTCTTCTTCGAGCAGCCCGCCACGATGGCCAGACGCACGAAGTCCCGCTCGCGGAGCGAGAGCACCTCGCCGCGAATGACGCGCGCGTAGCGCGTCCAGTACACGCGCGCCCAGGATGATGACGATGTTCATCTCGCTCGGCCCCACCACCGCGGCGAGGAAGATGGCGAAGGTCAGGGCGGGCAGGGCGAGCCACGTGTCGGTCACCCGCATGATGACCTGGTCGACCCAGCCGCCGAGGTAGCCGGAGAGGATGCCGAGCGTCGTTCCGAGGATGCCCGCCACGATGACGGCGGTGAAGCCGACGACCATCGGACACGCGCGCCCGAAGATGAGGCGCGACGAGCACGTCGCGGCCCACGATGGTCGGTGCCGAGGAGATGAGCCTCGCTGCCCCCGGTCTGCCACGCGGGGGACGGAAGCGATCGCCGAGCACGCCGATCTCGGGATTGTACGGGGCGATGAACGTTGGCGAAGATGGCCACGCAGCGCGATGACGCCGAGGATGGCCGTGGGAATCCAGGGAAAGCCCTCCACGCGGAGCGAGGCGAGCCGCCACGGCAGGCTGACCGGAGCCGCGGAGTACCGGCTTGGCTGGCATTCATGGCGCGTTACCTCTCATAGCGGATGCGCGGGTCGATGACGGCGTAGAGAATGTCCACGAAGAAGTTGACCACCACGATCATCGCGCCGCCGATCAGGACGGTGGCCTGCACCACCGGGAAGTCGCGGAAGGCGATGCCCTCGTAGAGGAGGCGGCCCACTCCCGGCCACGCGAAGACCGTCTCCACCACCACCGCCACGTTGACCATGATGACCAGGTTGATGCCGGCCAGGGTCAGCACGGGGATGAGGGCGTTCTTGAAGGCGTGCTTGCCGATGACCAGCGCCTCGGGCAGTCCCTTGAGGCGCGGCGAGCTTCACGTACTCCGAGCCCAGCACCTCGAGCATGGACGAGCGCGTCAGGCGCATGTGGGCGGCCGCGAAGTACCAGCCGAGGGCGAAGGCCGGCATGATGACGTGCAGGGCGGTGCCCGAGCCGGAGGAGGGCAGCCATCCGAGGTAGACGGAGAAGAACAGGATCATGACCAGCCCGACCCAGAACGAGGGCAGGGACAGCCCGAGGAGGGAGAAGATCTTTCCCGCGCTGTCCCACAACTGGTTCACCCGCACCGCGGCGAGAATGCCGCTCGGGATGCCCACGAGGAGCGAGAAGGCCATGGCCGCGGTGGCGAGCATGAGGGAGTAGGGCAGCCGCGAGAGATACAGCTCGAGCACGGGCGTCCGGTAGTAGAAGGAATTGCCGAGATCGCCGTGGGCCAGGCTCCACATGAACTGGCCGTACTGCACCCAGAGGGGCCGGTCGAGGCCGAGCTGGGCGTGGATCGCCTCGAGGTCAGCCTTGCTCGCCCCCGGCTCCACGAGGAGCACCGCGGGTCGCCGGTGAGGCGGACGAAGAGGAAGATGGTGAGCGAGAGGAGGAGCAGGGAGATCACCGCGTAGGCCAGCCGCTTGATGATGAAGCGCTTCATGGCTGCTCTGTGCCTTGAGCTTGAGATCTTCGTAGGGCGCCGAGTAGGCGTGATTCTTGATGAGCCCTAGCCCGCTCGACCGCGGCCCGCGGCCCGACACCATTGAGGAAGGCGGGCTCGATGACCGGCCCGAACATCACGCGCTCGTGGATCATCTGCTGGATCTTGAACAGGAGCTGCTGCCTCACGCGCGGGTTCATCTCGTTCGCCTGCTCAGAGAAGAGCCCGTCGATGTCGGGGTAGGCCCCGTACGCGTAGCGGCCGCCGGTGACCGCGTTGACCTCGATGCGCGTAGGGGCATTGCCCGGCGCGCCGCTGCCGTTCTGGACGACGGGACGGAGCTTCTTCTCGCCCAGCTCCTGGTAGAAGGCTGCGCGCTCCAGCAGGCGGAGCTTGAGTCGGATGCCGACGGCCTGCAGATAGTTGACCACCGGCTCGCCGATGGCGGCACCGTAGACCGCCTCCGCGGAGAAGTCGCCCGCGTCGAAGCCGTTGGGGTAGCCGGCTTCGGCCAGGAGCTGCTTGGCGCGCATGGCGTCGTAGGCATAGGGCGGCGGCGCCCAGAAGTACTCCATGCCCTGGGGCACGAAGCTGTGCGCGAGCTTGGAGTAGCCGAGGTAGGCGGCCTGATTGATGCTCTGGCGGTCGATGGCGAGGTTCGCCGCCAGCCTCACGCGCCGGTCGTGCCAGGGTGACTTGGGATCCCACTGCTCCGTGAACACGATCCAGATGGTGAACGGAAAGAACGTGGGGGTCAACGTCAAGCCCGGCGTGCGCTTGAGCTCTTCGGCCAGCGGCCCCGTGATGCTGTAGGCGATGTCCACCTCCCCACGCTTCAAGGCGGCGAGCCGAGTCGACTCGTCGGGAATCACGCGGAAGACGAGCGTCTTGACGTTCGGCGTCTTGCGCCAGTACCCGTCGAACGCCTCGAGCGTGAGCTCCACGCCCGGCTTGAACGAGACGAAGCGGTACGGTCCCGCCCCCACGGGCGCCTTCTTGAAGCCGTCCTCCCCGACCTTCTCCACGTACTTCTTTGGCACGATCCAGGCGGCGCCGGTGGCCGGCGTCGCATAGAAGGTCATGAAGTCCGGCCACGGGCGCTTGAGGGTGAAGCGGACGCGGTGGGGGTCCAGCGCCTCCACGCGCGCCACCTTGGCCTTGAGGTCCGTGGCGGAGGCGCCCCGGTAGCGCTCGAAGGAGAACTTGACGTCCTCCGCCGTCATGACGTCGCCGTTGTGGAACTTGACGCCCTTGCGAAGGACGAACTCGTAGCTGAGCCCGTCCTTGGACGCGCTCCACGACTCGGCGAGGGAAGGCGTCATGGCATTGCCCGGCATGGGCTTCACGAGGGCGTCGTGGAGCGCGTAGAGCACCATGAAAGGCGTGATGATGCCCGGCGTCTCGGCCGGGTCGAACCAGGTCGGCGCCAGCGTGGTGTGAACGCCCCAGGTCAACTGCCCGGTCGGGGCCGTGGCGCTCGGAGGCTGAGCCGCCGCTGTCGCGGCCGTGGCAATCGCCACGGCGGCCACAAGGGCGACGACGTACGCTCGGGAGCGGGTCATGGTCTGTCCTCCGCTGCGCTGCGACAAGGACGAGGGGCGCTCGCGGGCTGCGAGGTTGCCCGATTATCCCCGAATCCCCCGCCTGTCAATGGGGTCGGGGTCGGCGGCGCGCGATTGCTGCCCGCGATTCCGTGTGCTAGCGTCCGCCGCACATGGGCGACATCCTCGATCTGTCCGAGCGCTACTGGCGCGGGGAGATTCCGCCGCGCGAGATGTGGCGGCCCACCGGGAAGAGCGAGGAGCTGGCCGCGGGCGTGCATTTCTTTCATGCCTGGGCCAATGTCACGGCCATTCGCACCGAGGCTGGCCTCGTCCTCGTGGACACCGGCACGTATTCCGCGCGCGCCCGGACGTTCGCCGCCGTGCGCGCCGTGGAGCGGGGTCCGCTCCACGCCGCCGTCTACACGCACGGTCACGTGGATCACGCGTGCGGCCTGCCCCCATTTCTCGAAGAGGCGCGTGCGAACGGATGGCCCGCGCCGTCGATCGTCGGGCACCGGAACATCGCGGGCCGCTTCGACCGGTACCGGCTCACCGCGCCGTGGAACGGCCTCATCAACTCGCGGCAGTTCTCCACCCGCTCCGCCTGGCCGACGGAGTACGACTATCCGACGGTCGTCTACGACGCCGAGCACGTCCTCGAGGCGGGCGGCACGCGGCTCGAGCTGAGCCACGCGCGGGGCGAGACCGACGACCATACCTGGCTCTGGTGGCCCGCGCGCCGCACCCTCTTCACCGGCGATCTCTTCTTCTGGGTCGCGCCCAATGCCGGCAATCCGCAGAAGGTCCAGCGCTACGCCGCGGAATGGGCGCGCGCGCTGCGGACCATGGCTGCACGCGGCGCGGAGCTGCTCATCCCCGGCCACGGCGTGCCCATCCTGGGAGCGGCCCGCGTGCGCCAGACCCTCGAGGACACCGCGGAGTGGCTGGAGACGCTCGAGCGCGAGACGGTGACGCGCATGAATGCCGGCCTCGCCCTCGACCAGATCCTCGCCGAGGTGCGGCCGCCCGCCCATCTGGCCGATCGTCCGTACCTCCAGGCGGTGTACGACGAGCCCGGAGTACGTCGTGCGGAACATCTGGCGGCTCTACGGCGGCTGGTGGGATGGCCAGCCCGCGCATCTCAAGCCCGCGCGTGAGGCGGAGATCGGCCTCGAGGTCGCCGCGCTCGCGGGCGGAGCGGACGCGCTCGCCGAGCGCGCGCTCGCCCTCGCCGGGCGCGGTCGCCACGCCCTCGCCTGTCACCTCGTGGACTGGGCGGCCGCCGCGGAGCCCGACAATGCCCGCGTCCACGCGGCGCGCGCGACGATCTACGAGGCGCGCGCCGGGATTTCCGACGCTCTCATGACGCGTGGTATCTTCGATTCCACGGCCCGCGAATCCGCAGCCAAGGCCATCCGCAGCCCAGCAGACGCGCCCGGTCTTCCCCGGGTCCAGGAGAGCGACAGCCATGACGGGTCCGCGACGCCTTCCGCATCGCCAGCGCGATGGCGCTCTGCGCGCTCGGGGCCGTGGTGGCCGTCATCCCACTCCCCGCCCAGCCTCTGGCCCCCGGAGCAGCGCGAGCTCGCGCAGGCGCGCGAGAACGCGAAATGGGAGCAGGCAATCGCCGCCAAGCGCCTCGACGCGTTTCTCCGGGACGAGCCGGCCCCGGTTCGCTGCCAGGCCTTCGTGGAGTGGAGCCCGCGTCTCTATGCGGTGGCGGCCGGTCCGAACGCCGAGCAGCACGGGGTGCGTCGGGGGACCGGATCAAGGTCATCGGCGAGGAGGGCGTGACCACCCTCGACGACGTCAAGCGCATCTTCTCGAGCATGCCCGCGGGCGTCACCTCGGTCGATATCGTGGTCGGACGTGCCTCGCGTGTGGCCGAGCGCGAGAGCCGCGAGGTGCCGCTCACCGTACCCTGCCGGAGCGATCGCGCGCGCTGGGAAGCCAAGAAGGACGCGCTCGAGGCGATGACGGCCGGTCGCTGGAGCGACTGCACCCTCGCCATGCAGGACGTGATCCAGGCCTGGGGCACCGGTCTCTCGGGGACGTCGAGATCCGCGGGCTCTGCGCCTATTACGACGCGCGCCTCAAGGGCCGGCCCATCGGCCCGGACGATGCGCGAAGTCTCTACGACTGGCGGCGCGCCCAGATCGTCGAGGCGCGCTACGATCCAGGCGCCCTCGACCGCGTGCGCGGCGACGTGCTGTCGAGCGCCAATGTCCTTCGCGCGTGGAATGCGCGGAACCTCGCCGAGGATCTCGAAGCTCAGCTGAAGGAGACGGCGCTGCGCGCCCGCTACGATCCCGCCGACGACAGCGGCCACGTGCAGGGGGCGGAGTGCTCGCGCGCCCGGACGGGACCATCCTCACCGCGGCTCACCTCGTGTCGCGGGCCAAGCACATCGTGGTCCACTGTCCCGGGCGAAAGGAGACGGTGGCGCGCACCGAGGCGCTCGCCCGCAGCCTCGACCTTGCGGTGATCAAGACGGACCTCGGAAGCACCGCCTACCTCTCCCTCGCCTCCTCACACGCGACCCGGATCGGCGAGCCCCTCTTCACCATCGGCTTTCCCGTGAGCGCAGCCCTCGGCTCGGCGCCCAGGCTCGCCGAGGGCATGGTGAGCGCGCTCTCGGGGCTCGGGGGTGAGGCGTCGTACCTCCAGATCACCGTGCCCGTGGCGCCCGGCCACTCCGGAGGGCCGCTCGTCAATACCCAGGGTCAGCTCGTGGGCCTCGTCTCGACCTCGATCGACGATCTCCCTTTCCCCGCAGCCACGGGTGCCGTTCCCCAGAACATCAGCTACGCGGTGAAAGGGGACTACGCCCGGCCCCTCTTCGAGCAGCCTGCCCCACGGCCGGCGGCGGCCAGCCGCATGGAAGCGTATGAGCGGGCGCGCGGCGCGACGTGCCGCATCGAAGTCGACCGCTAGGTCAGGCGGCCGATAAGGGTCCATCTGCTTCGTTGGCGCCCTCGGCCGCGGGCTCAACGTACCGAGGGTACGCCTCGCCCGCTGCCTTCGGGCGCCGCCTCGCAGCTGGGCCCTTCTCGGCCGCCTGACGTGCTTGGGTGGTGAAGGCTCGAAGCGACAAACCCTTAGGTCTGGGTGGGCCCGCCCCTCGGCCGCAGGCTCGACGTACGGATGAGTAAGTCTCGCCTGCGGCCTTCGGGCGCCGCCTGCAGCTGGGGTCTGCCGGCTGAGGTGCCTTAGCTGGCTAGGGCTCGGAGCATTACGCCGAGGGCGACGCGGAGGCCTGGGGGTAGGCCTGCTTCGTTCATCTCGAACTCGGGGCGTGGTGAGGTCGGGAGCGGCCGTCGGACTGGCCGATCCCGACGCGGAAGTAGCATCCGGGACGCGCCTGAAGGAACAGGCTCATGTCGTCGCTGGCCATGACGAGCTTGCCCGCGCCCACCGCTTCCTCGCCGAGCTCGAGCGCGGCGGCGCGCAGCATGAAGTCCGTCTCGGCCTGGTGATTGACCACGGTCGGACAGGACCCCAGGTCCACCTTCAGGGTCGCCTGCGTCCGGTAGGCCTGGCCGATGTGGGAGACGTAATCCTCGAGGCGGCCGAGGATCTGCCGCCGCACGCCTTCGTCGAAGGCGCGGAGCGTCCCCGTCATGAACGCGCGATCAGGAATGATGTTGGACTTGGTCCCCGACACCAGCTGCCCGATGGTGAGGACGGCCGTCTCCTGCGCGGGAACCTCGCGCGACACGAGGTTCTGCATGCCGAGGAGGATATTGGCAGCGGTGGTGATGGGGTCGACGGAGAGATGCGGCATGGCCCCGTGGCCGCCGCGGCCGCGCACCTCCACGGTGAAGCCGTCCGCCGACGCCATGGCCGGTCCGGGTCGCGCGGTGACAGATCCCGCCGGCGCGGTGGTGGTGAGGTGGAGACCGTAGACCTGTTCGACGTGGGGATCGTCGAGCACGCCCGCATCGATCATGGGCTTGGCCCCGCCCAGTATCTCCTCGGCGGGCTGGAACAGGAACACGGCGGTGCCGGGAAGCTCGCGCCGGCGCGCCGCGAAGATCTCGGCGAGCATGATGGCGATGGCCGTGTGTCCGTCGTGACCGCAGGCGTGCATGACGCCGGGAGCACCCGACGCGAAGGGGGCCTCCAGCGTCTCGGTCAGCGGCAGGGCATCGATGTCGGCCCGCCACGCCACGGTGCGACCGGGCTGGTCGCCGCGCAGGACACCGACCACGCCGGTCTTGGCCATGCCCGTGCGCACCTCGAGCCCCGCGGCGTGAAGACGCTCGGCGATGATCTCGCTCGTGCGGCGCTCCTGGAAGGACAGCTCGGGATGACGGTGGAAATCCCTCCGCAGCGTCACGAGCGCGTCGAGGCGCTTGTCCACTTCTTCGGGCCAGGTCGGCTGAGTCTTGCTCATGGTTTCTCCCCAGGCGTGGCTGCCCTAGTCGTACTTAATGGTTCCGTATCCCATGTACTTGAACCCGATCCCTCTGCCCTTGATCACCCCCGTCTTGGTGACGGCCCCTTCGGGCAGCATACCCACCGCATTGTCGCCGCCCAGGTAGAGCATGACGATGCCGCCATCGAAGAAGAGGACGTCGCCCGGCTGCGGCTCGCCCGTCCGTCTTCACGTTGAGCAGGTTCTGCAGGCCCTTCGAGGTGAGGACGTCGGGGCGGAGGAGCATGCCCGCGTCCGCGAGGGCGAGCGCCGCGAAACCCACGGAATCGACCCCGTCCTCTTTCCTCCTGCCTCCCCACCGGAAGGGCACCTTGGCCTGCTTGAGGTCGAAGGCCGCGGTGAGGGCGGCCCGCCGCTTCCCGCGATGGAGGCGGGCAGCACGGGATCGCCAATGTCTTTCCCGGTGTTCGGGTCCTGGCGGGCCACCACGAGGAGATGAGCGAGCTCGGCGAGCTCGAGACGGGCGGCGAGGACGAACCGCTCCATTCGCGCCGCATTCTCGGCGGTGGTCTTCTGGAGCTCGGCCCTCACCGCGTCGCGCTCGCGCGTGAGCTCGGCCACCTGCTTGCGGGCCATCAAGGCGATGCCGACGGCGAGGAGCAAACAGAGGACGAGCCCGATGGCGAGCCCGACCACCACCGCCCGTCGTCCATCGGGCGGTGCCTCCTTCGACTCTGCCACCGGTGGCGCGGGGTCGTCGGCGTTGGTCATGGTGGAAGAATCTCGTCCGGAAGGGCTAGCTGCGGGTGATGACGCCGCAGGCGATCCGCGCGCCGCTGTTGCCCGTGGGATCCGTCTTCTCGTCGTCCACCTGGGCATGAATGACAAGGCTCGTGCCCCCTCGCCGAAGAGCGAGCCGGGCACTCCGGTCTGAGCGTCGCCGCCTTGGTGATGGCGTCGATGCTTGCCGTGCCGTCTGCGGCCACGACAAGATTGGGCAGGTCGCCCGCATGCGGGCCCTCGGGATTGAGGCGGCCGTGCTTCTTCCCGGTGGGATTGAAGTGGGCCCCCGCGGACGAGAAGTCGGGCGGGTCGCACTTGGCCACGGCATGAATGTGCAGCCCCTTGGGCCCGGGGGAAGGCCCTTGGCCGAGATCTCGATCTGGACGCCGTCGGTCTGCTCGGTCAGGGTGGCCAGCCCGACCTGCTGCCCCGTCTTGTCCCTGAGCACGGCCTGACCGCGGCGGGACGACGAATCCACGGCGGCCGTCGTGCAGCCGCCCACCACGAGGAGCGCGGTGACTGCGCGCAGGAAACGCTTCATGCCTGGCGGCCGTCTTCGGGGACCCGGGCAGGCACTCAGCCGAGCCGGGCCGCAAGCTCGGCCGCGCGGGCGCGAAACTGCTTCACGTTGTCGAGCTTGATGTCCTCGTAGCCGCGGATCATGTCGGGCAGATCGGCCAGCGCGACGGCCGCGTCGTGCCGGGCGGGCTCGAGGGCGGCGAGGGCACGCTCGACCAGCGCGCGGTATTCGCCGATGAGGGCGCGCTCTTCGCGGCGCACGCGGGCGTAGCCGAAGACGTCGAACGCGGTACCCCGGAGCCCTTTCATGGACGACAGCGCGGAGAAGGCCGGCTTGAACCAGGAGCCGAGGCGAATCTTCTTCTTGAGTCCGAGAGCGCGGAGAAGCGGCGGATGGAGGTGCCAGTAGTAGCGCACGGCCGGACCGAACCGCGCGTGGAGCTCGGCCTGGAGGGCCGTCCCCAGATGCAGGCGCGCCACTTCGTATTCGTCCTTGTAGGCCATGAGCTTGAAGAGCTGCCGCGCCACCGCCTCGGAGAGGCCGGTGCGGCCGGGTGTCTTCTCCGCTTCCTCCCGCGCGACCCGTGAGACGAAGTCCGTGTACTGCCGGGCGTAGGCGGCATCCTGGTACGCGATCAGCTCGGGCACGCGAATCTCGAGAAGGCGGCGAAGCTCGCCCTGCGCTCCCGTGGCGCTCACCAGAGCCGCCACCTCGGCGGACAGCACGCGCGGCGCCTCGACCCTGCCCATGGCCGTGTCCACCGCAGACTCGACGCGCCGGGCATCCACCACGGCCATGCGTCCCCAGCGGAAGGCGAGAAGGTTCATGTCCACGCTGACCCCGTTGAGCCGGATCGCCTGCTCGAGGGACTCCGCGCTGATGGGCAGCGCGCCTGCCTGATAGGCGGCGCCCACCATGATGAAGTTGGTGGCCATGTGGTCGTTGAAGAGCCCCTCGGCCATGGCCTGCGCGTTCAGATACACGTTGGCGTCCTTGCGCGTGACCCGGTCGATGCTCATGAGCGTGCCGCCGAGCTCAGGGAATTCCACCGACGTGTCCACGACCATGCGCCCGGTGGGGATCTTGCTTGTCGACACCACCGCGATGGTGCGCCCGGACTCCGCCTTGTCGAGATTGACGGGATCGATGGCCACGAGAAGGTCGAAGCCCAGGTACAGATCGGCGCCGCCCGCCGAGACCTTGTTGGAGATCTCGATGGGCCGCGAGTCGATTCGCAGGTCGGAGACGACGGGTCCGCCCTTCTGGGAGAGGCCAGTCTGGTCGAGCCCCCGCACGTCGCGTCCGTCGAGCATGGCCGCCGTGCCGAGGATCTGATTGACGGTGACCACGCCCGTGCCGCCGATACCCATCATGTGCAGGGCGAAGCCGTCGCGCGGCACGCGCAGCACCGGCTCGGGCAGCTCCGCCTCGAGCGGCGTCAGGCGCTTCTGCTTCTTCGCGGGCTCGCCGATGGGCTCGATGGTGAGGAAGGACGGGCAGTCGCCGAGCAGGCACGAGTAGTCCTTGTTGCACGAGGACTGGTGAATCTGGGTCTTCCGGCCGAACTCCGTCTGCACCGGCTGCACGGACAGGCAGTTCGACTTCTTCCCGCAATCGCCGCAGCCCTCGCACACGGCCTCGTTGATGAACACGCGCGTCTGGGGATCGGCCTGCCGGCCACGCTTGCGCAGGCGCCGCTTCTCCGCCGCGCACTGCTGGTCGTGGATGAGCGCGGTGACCCCGGGCACCGCCGCGAGCACCGACTGGGCCTCGAGGAGACGGTCGCGGTGCCAGACCTCGCAGTTGCCGGCGATGGAGACACCCTTGTAGTTCTCGGGGTGATCGGTGGTGATGATGATCCGCTTCACCCCGTCCGCTTCGAGGCGCCGGGTGAGGGCGGGCACGGGCAGGGCCCCCACCGCATCCTGGCCCCCGTCATGGCCACCGCGGAGTTGTAGAGAATCTTGTAGGTGATGTTGACGCCGGCCGCGATGGCGTAGTTGATGGCGAGGCTGCCCGAGTGGAAGAGCGTGCCGTCGCCGATGTTCTGGAAGAGGTGCGTCGTCTCCGTGAACGGGGAGATGCCCACCCACTGCGCTCCCTCCGCGCCCATGTGGGTGACCCCGATGATGCCGCGGTCCATGCCCATGGCCATGCCGTGACAGCCGATGCCCGCGGCGGCCACCGAGCCCTCGGGCACCACCGTCGACCGGTTGTGGGGGCAGCCCGAGCAGAAGTAGGCCGACGCGCGCCAGCGACAGCGACTTCGGCCGGTGCTTGAGCTCGTCGATGTGCCGAATGCGCGCCTCGACGGAGTCCACCCGCATCTTGCGCGCGATGCGCTTGGCGATGGCGTGCGCGATCGTGTCGGGGTCGAGCTCGCCCACGATGGGGACGAGGAGCCGGTCCTCTTCGTCGCGCTTGCCCACGATGCGGGGCCGGTCCGGCATGGCGTAGAGCGTGTCCTTGGCGAACATCTCGATGAAGGACCGCTTCTCCTCGACGACGAGAATCTCCTCGAGGCCCTGGGCGAACTCGCGCACCACCCGCGGCTCCATGGGAAAGAGCATCCCCATCTTGAGAATGCGGATGCCGTGACGGCGCAGCTCCTCGTCGTTGAGACCGAGCTCGACGAGGGCCTGCCGGACGTCGTAGTAGGTCTTGCCCGTGGTCATGATGCCGAGCCAGGCGTCCGGGGTGGGCACGACGATGCGATTGAGCTTGTTCTGGTAGGCGTAGAGCTTGGCCAGCTCGAGCCGCGCGTGGTGCAGGGTCCGCTCCATGTCCAGGCCATAGGGCGGGATCAGGTTGACGTTGATCAGGTGCTCGAAGGGCCGGCCATCCAGCTCGATGGTCGGGATGATCGGGTTGACCCGCTCCGGCGAGGCCTCGGCCGTCCCCGCCTCGTCGGCGACATTGGTCACGATCTTCATGCCCACCCACAGGCCGGAGACGCGAGAGAGCATGAAACCGTGCAGGCCCAGGTCGAGGATCTCCTGGACATTGCCGGGAAAGATCGTGGGCATGAGGGCATCGTAGAGCGCGACTTCCGAGTGGCTGGGCAGCGTCGACGACTTGGACACGGGATCGTCGCCCACCAGGGCGAGCACGCCGCCGTTCTTGCCCACTCCCGCGTAGTTCGCGTGCTTGAAGGCATCGCCCGTCCGGTCCACGCCGGGAGCCTTGCCGTACCACATGCCGAGCACGCCGTCGTACTTCGGGCGCGGGAAGAGCCCCACCATCTGGCTGCCGAACACCGCGGTGGCGCCGAGGTCCTCGTTGAGCCCCGACGAGAACACCACGTGGTGGGCTTCGAGCAGCTTGCGCTCACGCTCCAGCGTCTGGTCGAGGCCGCCCAGGGGCGACCCGCGGTAGCCCGAGATGAAGGTGGCGGTACGGAGCCCGCGGCGCTTGTCGGCCCGGTGCTGGTCGAGGGGAAGCCGGACCAGGGCCTGGGTGCCCGAGAGATAGATGCGCCCCGACTCCTGAGTGAATTTCGCATCCAGAGAGAAGCCCTGGGACGGTGTGGCCATGGGACCCCCTGTTGGGGTGGCGGTTCACTTCACGGTCGGGGGACGGGCTGCAGGGTCATGGTAGGCGATAGCGCCGTCTGAATCAACTGGCCGTGGCGGGCGGGTCATGCTGTATCCTTGCCGTCCAAAGGAGGGAATGCCATGGATCCACTCGATCGATCATCAGCCTTCCCCGCATCCGCCGCCGCGGCTGAGCGCGTCACCAGCTTCCTCCGCGCCGTCTACGGATGGATGTGCGTGGGTCTTGGTATCACCGCCTTCGTGGCCTACACGATCGCGGCGTCCCCCGCTCTCATCGGAGCTCTCGTCTCGAATCACTTCATCTTCCTTGGTCTCTTCCTCGCCCAGCTCGGCGTCGTCTTCTTCCTGTCCGCTCGCGTCGATCGTCTGGCGCCCGGTACGGCCACCGGGCTCTTCGTCCTCTACTCCGCCCTCACCGGCAGTCACCCTGTCCGTCATCCTCCTCGCCTACACGGGCGCGTCCATCGCCACCACCTTCGTGGTGACGGCGGGAATGTTCGGTGCCCTCGCCCTCTACGGCACCACGACCTCGCGAAGCCTCGCCGGTATGGGCCAGTTCGTCTTCATGGGACTCATCGGTCTCGTCCTCGCCTCGGTGGTGGGTATGTTCTGGAAGAATGCCGCCCTGGAGTTCCTGATCTCCGTGGTGGGGGTCATCGTGTTCACGGGCCTCACGGCGTGGGACGCCCAGCGCCTCCGCCAGATGGCCACCTCGATCCCCGAGGACAAGCTCCGCTCCTATGCCGTCCTGGGCGCCCTGTCGCTCTATCTCAACTTCATCAACTTGTTCCTGTTCCTCCTGCGCTTCATGGGCGGCCGCCGCGACTAATTGCAGGCGGCTCAAAAGGGTCCAGATGCGAGGCGACGCCCCATGTCCGCACGCGAGGCGTACTCTCTGTACGTTGAGCGTGCGGGCATGGGGCGTCAACCGAAGCAGATGGGCCCTTTCAGCCGCCTGCACGGGTGAGGAGGGGCTGGAGGTAGGGCCAGAGCCGGTCGACGATGATGCCGTAGCCCTCGGCGGTGGGGTGAATGCCGTCGGGCTGATTGAGCGCGGGGTTGCCCGCGACGCCGTCGAGCAGGAAGGGCATGAAGGCCACGCCGCGCTTGCGCGCCACCTCCACGTACAGCTTGCGAAAGTCCCCGCGTAGCGCGCGCCGTAGTTGGGCGGCACTTCCATCCCGGCCAGGAGCACTTTCGCTCCCGCCTTCTGGAACCGCGCGACGATGGCGTCGAGGTTGTTCCCGCACCGACGCGAGGTCCTGGGCGCGCAGGGCGTCGTTCGCCCCGAGGGCCACGATGACGACATCGGGCTTGTTCTTGAGCGCCCAGTCCACGCGCCTCAGTCCCCGCCGTGGTATCCCCTGACGCTCCGGCATTGACGACCCGGTAGTCGTAGCCCTCGGCACGCACCTTCGCCTGGAGGCGCGCCGGATAGGAATTCTCCGGCGTCACGCCGAGGCCCGCGGTGAGGCTGTCGCCGAATGCCACGATGACGCGCTCGGCGGCGGCGGCGGACGGGACGCACAGGAGGAAGGCGAGGAGGGCCGCGGCGAGCGAAGGCATGACGCCAGTGTAGTACGACAATTCGCCTGCTCCCTCACGCGCCGTGAAGCGCCGCACCTTTGGGCCGCCTCGCGCCAGCTTGAGCATGCCTCAACGTGAAGAGGCGCGCGCTCGTCAGATTTCGTTACATTCGCTGATCGTCCTCGGCTGACCTCCGTGCAAGTCGTTGTATTCGTGTTCCCGCTCTCGTGGCACGTCTTGTGCCTTTAGATCCTTGTCGGCCATGGCCAAGAAAACGCTCCTCGTCGTCGCCCCGGGACTTCCGGAATTCGACCGCCACGCTGGATCACGGCGCCTCTATTCCTGGCTGCGGATCCTTGCCACGGAATACCACGTCGCTCTCCATGTTCTTCAGACACGCATCAATGAAGACTCGAAGCGCTACGCCGAGGCTCTGCGCGCGCTAGGCGTCGAGATCTTTCCCGCGGGGACACGTCGCTGGCCGGTCTGGCCCGGAGCATCGATCACGGCGTGCTCTTCGAGTTCTTTCACACCGCGGAACGCATGCTCCCGCCTCTGCGGCTCCTGCGGCCGGATCTGCCCATGGCCGTCTCCTCCGCGGATCTTCACTACGTTCGAGAGTCGCGCGCCGCCGTCTATGCCGATCATCCCGCCATGGCGCGAGCGAAAGCGTGGCTCACGCGCCGGCGGGAGCTTGGCGTGTACAGAGCGCGCGGACCTGGTCCTCACCGTGACGGAGGACGATCGGCGTGAGCTCCTGCGCGCCGCTCCCGACACGGTCACCGCGGTGGTGCCGAACACGTACCCCATCGCCACCGACGTGCCGGTCTTCTCGCAGCGCATCCCCCGCTCCCTCCTCTTCGTCGGCGGATTCCGGCACTCGCCCAACGTCGACGCGGCGCTCTTCTTCTGCCGCCAGGTCCTGCCCCTGGTCCGGCGATCGCTTCCCGACGTGACAGTGACCATCGTGGGCCATGCGCCCCCGAAGGAGGTGCAGGCCCTCGCGTCGGCCAACGTCACGGTGACGGGATGGGTACCGCATGTCGAGCCGTACCTCGCGTCGCACTGCATCTCCATCGCCCCCTTGCGCTTCGGGGCGGGGCTCAAGGGAAAGATCGTGGAGGCGATGGGGGCCGGCCTGCCCGTGGTAACCACCTCGGTGGGCGCGGAGGGAATGGAGCTCGTACACGGGCGCACCGCGCTCATCGCCGACTCACCGGAGATGTTTGCCGCGTCCGTCGTCCGGCTCTGCACGGATCCGGATCTCCATGCCACGACGAGCGGGAACGGCCTCGAGCACGCCCGGGCGCGATGGGACTCCCGGTGAGGTGGCGCGGAGCCTTCTCGAGGCGACGGCGCGCCTGTCAACGCTCAGGCCCAAGCGCCTGGGGGCAGTGGGTCGGGTCCTGAGCCGGAGTCAGGCGACCTATCAGTCCAGCAGTCTTCCCGATGGCGTGGACCGCTTGTCCAGCGTGCTCCGCTGGTACTGTCTTCGCCTGTCCCGGACCCGGTCACCCGGACATTCCTCGGGAATATAGACGGCGTCTGATCCGGCCCCGCGGTCACCCGTATCGCCTTGCCCCGAGTCTGATCCTCAGAGTTCCCCGCGGGCCGCCGCCGGTTCCACCTGCAGGCGATCCGCCGGGTGTGTAGTATGGGACGCATCATGATCAGCGTCCGCAGCCTCGGCATGCGCCTCGAGAGCGGCGGCCGGCCCGTAAATGTTCTCACCGATGTCTGGCTCGAGATCCCGGCGCGTCAGTTCGTCGCCATCGCGGGCCCGTCGGGCAGCGGCAAGTCCACGCTGCTCGGTCTCATCGCGGGGCTCGATCGCCCCACCGCGGGCGACATCGTCGTCAACGGCGTGGACCTGATGACCCTCGGCGAAGATGGCCTGGCCCGCTTCCGCCGCGACGCCATCGGGTACGTCTTCCAGTCCTTTCACCTCATCCCGACCCTGACCGCGCTCGAAAACGTCGCGGTGCCGCTCGAGCTGGGCGGCGAGCCCGATGCCCTCGACCGGGCCCGCACGCTCCTGCGCGAGGTGGGGCTCGAGGAGCGCGCGCACCACTATCCCGTGCAGCTCTCGGGGCGAGCAGCAGCGCGTGGCGGTGGCGCGCGCGGTGGCGCGGCGCCCCACGCTCCTCCTCGCGGACGAGCCCACGGGAAATCTCGACTCGGCCACGGGCAAGCAGATCATCGATCTGCTCGTGGCCCTCAACCGCAATCTCGGCAGCACGCTCGTCCTCGTGACGCACGATCCGGCCCTCGCCGCGCTCGCCGATCGCGTGATCACCCTCCGCGACGGCCGCGTGGCCAGCGACGAGCAGACCAATGGCGGCTCGGTCTAGCCGGAGCTTCGTGACCATGCTGGCCTGGCGCGAGACGCGCGGGGCAGGCCGGCACTTCGCCTACCTCGTCGCCTGCATCACCCTCGGCGTCGGCGCGCTGGTCGCCGTGGGCAGCTTCGCGGCCAGCCTCGAGCGCACAGTGGGGCGCTCGGCCCGGGCCCTCATGGGCGGCGACGTGGAGATCAGAAGCGCCCAGCCGCTCTCCCTCGAGGGCAGCGGCATCGTGGCCGCCCTCACCCGGCCGGGGACGGACACGCTGCCCGTCACGGAGCTGGTGGCCATGTCGGCGGCGGGCGGGAAGAGCCAGATCGTCGAGCTCAAGGCGGTGGGGCCGGGCTATCCCCTCTATGGGAATCTCGTCACCACGCCGGTTGCCCAACTCGATTCGCTGATCGGCGGCGGTCGCGCGCTCGTCCACGAGTCCCTCCTGACCCGTCTCGGCCTCCGGGTGGGCGACCCGCTCAAGATCGGCGAGGAGACTTCACGGTGAGCGGCGTCCTCCGCCAGGAGCCCGACCGCGCCGTCGGCGTCTTCTCCCTCGGGCCGCGCGTGCTCATCGACGCCCGTGATCTCGACGGCACCCGTCTCATCCGCCAGGGCAGCCGCGTACGTCACCGCCTGCTCTTCCGCCTGCCCGCCGGCGAGAGCGCGGAGGCGTTCAAGGACGCGCTCGCCGCGCGCCTCACCGACGCGAGCGTGCGCGTGACCACCTACACCCAGGCCCAGCCCGGCGTGCGCCGCTTCTGGAAGCAGCTCACGGTCTACCTCGGGCTCACCGGCCTCGTCGCGCTCATGGTCGGGGGCATCGGGGTGGCTACCAGCGTGCGCGCCTTCGTGCGGAGCAAGCTCGAGACCATCGCCGTCCTCAAGTGCCTCGGCGCGGGCTGGCGCCAGGTGCTCGCGGCTTATCTGCTCCAGACGGTGCTCCTCGGGCTGGGCGGCAGCCTCCTCGGAGCCGCCCTCGGCAGCGCCGTGCAGTGGGCGCTCGCTCCCGCCTCACCCCGCTCATGCCCGTGCCCCTCGACGCGGGGCTCTCGCCGCGCGCCATTGTCGCCGGTCTGGCCATGGGCACGGGGCTGACGCTCCTCTTCGCCCTCTGGCCGCTCCTCGATATCCGGCGGGTGCCTCCCGCGCTCATCCTGAGACAGGATGTCGAGCCGCGCCTTCCCGGCCGCCGTCCATGGCTGGCCGCGGTGCCCATCGTGGCGGGGCTGGCCGCGCTCGCCGTGTGGGAGGCGGGCTCGTCTCAAGGTGGGCGCCATCTTCATCGGCGGCCTCGCCGCCGCCCTCGTCCTTCTCGCCGCCGGGGCGAGGCTCGTCATCGAGGCGGCGCGGCGCCTGCCGCGGCTCCGCTCGCTCGCCTGGCGTCAGGCCGTGGCCAATCTCCACCGCCCCGGCTCGCACGCGGGCACCGTGCTGATGTCGCTCGGGCTCGCCGTCATGCTCATCGTGGCCGTGGCCCTCCTCGAGCAGAGCCTGCGCGCGGAGCTGGCCGATCGCGGACCCGGACGCGCGCCCGCGTTCTTCTTCATCGACATCCAGCCGGATCAGGCCCCGGCGTTCCGCCGTCTCGTCCAGGACAAGACGGGGCGGGAGCCCACGCTGACCCCGGTGGTCCGCTCGCGACTGGCCTCGATCAACGGCGCGCCCGTCTCCCGGGATGCGCGCCAGCGTCGCGAGGAGGTCTGGTACCTCTCGCGCGAATACGTGTTGACCTGGGCGGCCCAGCCGCCGCCCGAGAACCCCGTGGTGGCCGGACGCTGGTGGACGCCGGAGGAAGCGGCGCGCGAGCCGCTCATCTCCGTCGAGGAAGAGATCGCCAAGAATCTCGGGGTGGGCATCGGGAGCACTCTCGGCTTCGACATCCAGGGCGTCACGGTGACGGCGCGCGTGGTCAACCTGCGGCGGGTGGAGTGGCAGACCTTCAATACCAACTTCTTCGTGATCTTCTCTCCGGGCGCGCTCGACGGAGCGCCCACCACCTGGCTCGCCACGGCGCGCGTGCCTCCCGCCGACGAGCTCGCCGTGCAGTCCGCGGTCACCGCGGCCTTCCCCAACGTGACGGCCATTCCCATCCGCGAGGTGCTCGAGCGCATCGCGGGCGTGCTCGACCAGATCGCCCTCGCCATCCGCCTCCTCGCGGGCGTGAGCATCGCCACCGGCCTCATCGTCACCGCGGGCGCCCTTGGCGTCAGCCGGCACCAGCGCCTCTACCAGAGCGTGATCCTGAAGGCCCTCGGGGCTACCCGCGGACTCGTGGCTCGCGTCTTCGCCGTGGAGTACGCGCTCCTCGGCGCGGCGGCGGGGCTGGGGGGCTCCGCCCTGGCCGCCGCGCTGGCCTGGGGCGTCCTGCACTGGGCGCTCGACGTGCGCTGGGGCGGCTCGCTCGTCACGCTCGTATGGGGTGTCGGCGCCTCCGCCGCTCTCGCCCTTGGCGTCGGCTTCCTCGGCACCTTCAGGCTTCTCGGCAGGAAGCCGCTGGCCGTGCTCCGCAGTGAGTGACGCGGCCACCCTCTCGGCGAGGCTCCGGACCCTCTTTCCCGAGGCGTCGGGGCGAAGCCTCAAGCAGTGGCTCGAGTCCGGGCGCATCGAGCTCAACGGCCGCGTGTGCCGCGACGGCCGCATCATGGTAGACGCGAGAGACCGCGTCGTCCTCGGCACGCGCGGGCGCGTCCCCTTCCCGCGCGGCCTGGGCCTCGTGCACGAGGACGCGGCCATGGTGGTGGTGGACAAGCAGCCGGGGCTCCTCAGCATGGCCACGGAGCGAGAGCGCGAGCGCACCGCCTATCGCCTGCTCTGGGACTATCTGGCCGCGCAGCGCCCGCGCGCGGCCGTTCATCGTGCATCGTCTCGACCGCGAGACGTCGGGGCTTCTCGTCTTCGCCAAGTCGGAGGCGACGAAGCGAAGCCTGCAGGCCCAGTTCGAGGCGCGTACCGTCGAGCGGGTCTACGTCGCCCTCGTCAGGGGAAAGTGCGGCGGGAGGCCGGCACCCTCGAGAGCCGGCTCGTCGAGGACAAGAGCCTGCGCGTTCACCCCACGTCAGGCCCCGAAGGCAAGACGGCCATCACCAGCTACCGGGTGATCGGACACGGGCAGGACACCACGCTGCTCGAGCTCTCCCTCGGCACGGGGCGGCGCCGGCAGATCCGCGTCCAGCTCGCCGCCATCGGCCATCCCATCGTGGGCGATCGCGAGCACGGCGGGCCGTCTGGTCCGTTCCGGCGGCTCTGCCTGCACGCCAAGCGCCTGGGTTTCGTGCATCCCACCACGGGTAAGCCCATGCGCTTCGACAGCGCGGCGCCCGAGGCTTGGGTATAATCCGCGCGATTCCTGGACCCACCCCTCACCCTGCCCTCTCCCCTGAGGGGAGAGGGAGATCTCGAAGCCCTCAGGAGGCACCATGGCCGCGTCGCCGTTCTCGCTGGAGAAGAAGGTCGCCATCGTCACGGGAGGCGGCGTGGGGATCGGCCGCTCCATCGCCGTCGAGTTCGCCCGGGCCGGCGCCGACGTCGTGATCTGCAGCCGCAAGAAGGAGAACCTCGACCCCGTGGTGGAGGAGATCAAGAAGCTCGGGCGTCGCTCCTTCTGCGAGGCCGTCGACGTCCGCCAGGAAGACGCGGTCAAGGGCCTGGTGGAGCGCACCGCGAAGGACATGGGTCGCGTGGACATCATGGTCAACAACGCCGGCGCTTCCTTCCGCGCCAAGGTCGAGGACATCAGCGCCAACGGCTGGAACACGGTGATCCAGATCAACGTCAACGGCGTGTTCTTCGGCTGCAAGTGGGCGGGGAAGCAGATGATGGCCCAGGGCGGCGGCGGGTCCATCATCAACGTCTCCTCCATCGCCGGGGTCTACGGCTCGACCATGATGTCGCACTACGGCACGGCCAAGGCCGCCGTCATCAACTTCACCCGCGCGCTGGGCATGGCCTGGGGGCGGCAGGGCATACGCGTCAACTGCATCGCGCCCGGCCCGGTGGAAACCGAGGGCTACATGGGCGTGCTGACCAAGCAGGACCCGGCCGCGGCGAAGAAGGCCTACGACGCGGTGGCGAGCCGCACGGGCATGGGGCGCTGGGGCAAGGTGCACGAGATCGCCTACCCGTGCATCTTCCTCGCCTCCGAGGCCTCCGTCCTTCATGACGGGCGCCACCATCATCGTGGACGGCGGGCCGAGCGCCCGCGAGGGGGACGAAGCGTCGTAAAAGGGTATACTCCCGGCACACAGTCGCACCCAGAAAGGAGCCGCTATGAGAGAGGCCGTCGTCGTTTCCAGCTCGCGCACCCGCTGGCCAAGTCGTTCCGGGGGTCATTCAACATGACCCGGCCGGACGACCTCGCCGCTCACTGCATCAAGGACGCGCTCGGGAAAGTCCCGCAGCTCGACAAAAGCGAAATCGAGGACGTGATCATGGGCTGCGCCCAGCCCAACGGGGCGCAGGGCAACAACGTGGCGCGGGTGGCTCTCCTCCGCGCCGGCCTGCCCGTCTCCGTGGCCGGCACCACCGTCAACCGCTTCTGCTCGTCGGGACTCCAGGCCATCGCCATGGCCGCCCACCAGATCATCCTGGGCGGAGCCGAGGCGGCCATCGGGGGCGGGCTCGAGAGCATCAGCATGATGAAGCGTGACGGCGATCCCAACCCGTGGATCAAGGAGCACAAGCCGGCCTCTACATGGTCATGGGCGACACGGCCGAGGTGGTGGCCAAGCGCTACAAGATCAGCCGCCAGGCCCAGGACGAGTTCGCCCTGGCCAGCCAGCAGCGCACGGCGCGCGCCCAGGACGAGGGCTTCTTCAAGGAAGAGCTGGCGCCGCTCCAGGTCGTGCGGGGCATCGTGGACAAGAAGACGGGCGAGATCGTGGGCAAAGAGGACTACTACGTCGACAAGGACGAGTGCAACCGCGCCGACACCACGCTCGAGGGTCTGCTCAAGCTGCCCCCGCACTTCGACAAGGACAGCGGGCAGGGCTCGGTGACGGCCGGCAACGCCTCCCAGCTCTCCGACGGCGCCTCGGCCACCGTGCTCATGTCCATGGATCGCGCCAAGGCTCTCGGTATCAAGCCCAAGCTGATCTTCCGCGGCTTCGCCGTGGCGGGCTGCGAGCCGGACGAGATGGGTATCGGTCCCGTATACGCCATACCGAAGCTGCTCAAGCGCACGGGCGTCAAGATGGACGAGATCGGCGTGTGGGAGCTCAACGAGGCCTTCGCCTCGCAGGTGCTCTACTGCCGCGACAAGCTCGGCATCCCCATGGAGAAGCTCAATCCCAACGGCGGGTCGATCTCCATCGGCCACCCCTTCGGCATGACCGGCTCGCGCATGGTCGGCACCATCGCCAACGAGATGCTGCGCCGCAAGGCGAAGTACGGCGTGGTGACGATGTGCATCGGCGGTGGCCAGGGCGCCGCGGGTCTCTTCGAAGCCTGCCTCTAGTCACATCGAGGCCCGGGTGTCGCGCGGGAGCCTCCGTCCCGCGAAGCGCCCGGGCCTCTTCTGCGTCTGCGGCCGGCCCTAGGCGTCGGCGACCTGACCCGTCAGGTCCAGGAGGTTGACGAGCGTGTCGATCTTTCCCGCGACCCAGGCCCGGGCGGAGAGATAGAAGCCCGACACCAGGTGCCCCCTGTTCTTCAGCGGGCACGGACACGCCGTGAGTGACGAGATACAAGACCACCAGCAGGTTCGCCACCATCTCCAGCTGTGTCCGGCTCATTGCGCTCCTCCTCGGGTGCTCTGTCTGCCCGTAGGACGCCACCCTCTCTCCCGACGTTTACAGGAGCACGAATCTCGCCCCGAGTCCTCCACGTCCAAAGTGGCATGGGCGTCTTTCACGAGGGGAGCGCGCGGTACAGAAGCGGGCGGGGGTGAGCGCCGAAGCCAGAAGTCTCGGACGGGGCATTTCGAGCGTTCTTTCCGCCGGGATCGGGCCCTTCGTGGAGGCCCAGCGCATGGCCGTCCTGGCCGCCGCCGATGACAACGGGCGCCTCTGGACGTCACTGGTCATGGGAAAGCCGGGATTCATCACCGCGCCGGACGAGCACACCCTGAGCCTGGCCGCCGAGCTGCCCGCCGCCGATCCCGTCAGCGCGTGCCTCGGAAACGGTCAGCCCGTCGGCGCTCTCGTTTTCGATCCGGCGCGACGGCGGCGGCTCCGTCTCAATGGGCGCGCCATCGCCGGACGGGCCGGCCACATCGACATCCGGATCGACGAAGTCTTCGGCAATTGCCCCAAATACATCCAGGCGCGAGCTCCCGAGCCGCAGATCGCGCATGAGCGCTCGGGGGACGGACGGCACAGCCAGGCCCTCAGCGCGCCACAGCGGCTCGCCATCGAGCGCGCCGACACGTTCTTCATCGCGAGCGCTCACGCCGGCTCCGGCGCCGATGCCTCTCATCGCGGCGGTCTGCCGGGCTTCGTGCGCGTGATGGGCGAGCGGACGCTTCGCTTCCCCGACTATGCCGGGAACAACATGTTCCAGACCCTCGGCAACATCTCGACAGACCCGCGCGTCGGCCTGCTCTTCGTGGAGTTCGATTCGGGAACCACGCTCCAGCTCACGGGCGAGCGCGCATCCTCTGGGATCGAGAGGACTTCCACGAGCTGGCGGGGGCGGAGCGAGCGGTCGAGGTCGAGATCGACGAGGTCGTGGAGATAGCCGGCCAGGGTCCGCTCGGGCTGGCGCTTCGTCGGCTACTCGAGCTTCAATCCACGCTAGCGGGCAGGCCGGGGCCGCTACGTCCCCGGCGCAATCTCGAGCACGATGGCCTCCGGATCGGCGCCCCAGCGCCACGGCAGTCCGACACTTCCCAATCCTCGGGAAACCACGAGCAGCGACTCGCGGAACGCGTAGACGCCCTCGTCGAGGCAGAAGCGACTGTGGCGGATGATGGGCGGCCCGCCGGGAAAGCGAATCTGTCCGCCGTGGGTGTGACCGGAGAGGGTCAGGGGCACGCCGTGGCTTTCCGCCTCGTAGAAGTGATCGGGATTGTGCGCGAGCAGGAGGTGAGGCGCGCCCTGGCCGGCAAGAAGCCTGGGCCAGTCCGGCCGGCCGAAGATGAGGTCGTCGATGGCGCCGAGCACGAACTCTCCCCTCCGTGGCCGAGCGCCACCGTCTCGTTGGTCAGGGTGGTGATGCCGACCGAGCCCAGGTCCTTGCGGATCTCTTCCGGATCACCGCCGAAGTAGTCGTGGTTGCCGTGGACATACCAGGCGCCAAGGGGGGCGCGTGACAAGGGCGCGAGGGCCTCGAGAAAGGGGCGGACCTCGCTCGAATGGCCGGTCACGATGTCCCCCGCGATGGCCACCAGGTCGGGCCGGGACTCCATCAGTGACGCGACGACCTCGGCCAGTATCCGGGGCCTCAGGAAGATGCCGGTGTGGATGTCCGAGAGCAGGAGCACGCGAAGCGGGTGGAGCCCGGATGGCCATCCGGCGGGAGAGACCGACGCCTCGGTCAGGACGAAGCGCCTCCGGAGCAGCCAGGCATACGGATTCCACACCCGGCTGAGATGCGGATAGAGGAAGCGCGAGACGATCATGTCCATCTGGCGCTCGAGGATCTTGACGAGGCCCCGGGTGGGATCGATCCGCCGCCGCTCGTGCCCGGTCATGAGGCGCGCGGGGCCCAGCCGCCGTCGTCGGTGATTCGTCGCCCTCAGCCTCGCGACTTCACTTCCAGTTGTTCACGACCTGACGCAGGATGGCGAACTCACCCACGTGATACGAGGTGTGGTCGACGATGAGGATGGCCTCGCGCAGGATGGTCTGTCCGTCCCCGTGGGGATGCGGGCGTGGAGATCCGTCTTCGGACTCTTGACGATGGCGATCATCTCCCGCAGGTCGCGATGATAGGTGGCGATGGTATGGTCCCAGTCCTTCTTGGTCGCCTTGGCGTTCTTCGCCGGCCAGTAGTCCTTGGGGAAGCTCAGATGCTCGTAGTCGGGGTTCCTGATGAAGTCGATGATGTCCCACTGCGCGATGCGGATGTGCTCGAGGAGGTGCCAGAACGTGTAGGGAACGTTCGGCGGGCGCACGTTCATGTCCTTCACGGGAAAGTTCTTGACCGCTTCGGCGAGTGACATGTGCGCTTCCGTGCTGAGGAACGTGACGAGCTCGGCCCGCAGCGCCTTGTCGCCTTGCATGGAACGAGTATAGCCGCCTTGACAGGGCCCCAGGCCACCGATAAGGTCGCCCTCGTTCCCGACCGGCCTCACGGATGACCCGTCGCTTCAGGGGTGAGCCATGATCCGTGCCTCGCGGCTGCCGATGTTCCTGGCCTTGTCGGTCGCGCTCGTGGTGGGCGGGATGATCCCCGGCCACCACGCTCGGGCGCAGGAGCGGCCCCGCTACGGCGGGGAGCTGGTCTTCCTCGTGCCTTCCGAGCCGCCGTCGTATGACGGGCACCGCGAGGGGAACGTTCGGCACCGTGCATCCGCTCGCGCCCCTCTACAACACCCTGCTGCGCATCGATCCCACCGATCGGACGGGCACGCGACCCGCTCCCGACCTCGCCGAGTCGTGGACGATCTCGCCCGACGGCCTGACCTATACCTTCAAGCTGCGTCCCGGCGTGCGCTTCCACGACGGAAGCCTCTTGAGCTCCCGCGACGTGAAGGCGAGCTACGACAAGATCGTGTCCCCGCCCGCCGGCGTCGATCTCGGCCCGCAAGGGCGCCTACCAGGCGGTGGAGGCCATCGAGGCTCCGGATCCCCTCACGGTGCAGGTTCCGCCTCAAGTGGCCGGAGGCCTCGTTCCTCGTCAATCTGTCCTCGCCCTTCAACTGGATCTACAAGGCGGACATCCTCGCCAAGGACGCGCGGTGGTACGAGACGAACGTGATGGGCACCGGCCCCTTCAAGTTCGTCGAGCACGTGAAGGGCTCGCACTGGGTCGCCAAGAAGAATCCGGACTACTGGGACAAGGGCAAGCCCTACCTCGACGGCTACCGGATCGTGTTCATCTCCGCCTCGGCCGCCCAGGTCGCGGCCATCCGCGGCGAGCGCGCCCACGCCCAGTTCCGCGGCTTCACGCCCTCGGAGCGCGACAGCCTCGTCCAGGCCCTCGGGCCGAAGATCGCCGTGCAGGAAAGCCCCTGGGACTGCCTCTCGCTCGTGGCCATGAATCACGAGCGCAAGCCCTTCGACGACAAGCGCGTCCGCCGCGCGCTCACGCTCGCCCTCGACCGCTACGAGGCCTCGCGGAATCTCTCCAGGATCGCCGTGGTTCAGTGACGTGGCGGGCATCCAGGTGCCGGGCACGCCGTGGGCCACCCCGCCCGCGGAGCTGGAGAAGCTCGCCGGCTACGGGCGGGACATCGGGAAGGCGCGGGCGGAAGCGCGCCGGCTCCTGCGCGAAGCCGGCGTCCCCGAGGGATTTTCGTTCACCTTCAAGAACCGCGGGATTCCCATGCCCTACGAGACGGTGGGAATCTGGCTGATCGATCAGTGGCGCCAGATCGGGCTCAACGTCAAGCAGGAGGTGGTGGAGGCGGCGGCCATGGTCTCCGTCCTCCGGCGGGGCGACTTCGACGTGGCCTCCGACGCCCAGTGCAGCTTCGCCGTGGAGCCCGACATCGACGTGCAGAAGTTCCAGTCGGTGGGCGTCTCCGACAACAACTACGGGCGCTACAAGGACCCGGTCCTCGACGATCTCTTCATGAAGCAGTCGCGCGCCGCGGATCCCGAGGAGCGCAAGCGGTATGTCCGCGCCTTCGAGAAGCGCCTCCTCGACGAGGAGGTCCACTACATCTACACCCTGCAGTGGCACCGCATCATCGCCCACAGCGCCAAGGTCCGGGGCTGGACGGTGACGCCCTCACACTTCCTGAATCAGCAGCTCGACGGGGTGTGGCTGGCCGAGTAGTCGCTCTCAGTAGAGCTGGCGCGAGGCGAGCGCGGCGCCCTCGGCCAGCGCGGCCAGCTTGGCCCACGCGATATCGGGATGCACGCGGCCCCCGAGACCGCAATCCGTTCCCGCGATCACCCGCTCGCGTCCGACGACCTGGGCGAAGCGCACGATGCGATCGGCCACCAGCTCGGGGTGCTCCACCACGTTGGTGGCGTGGCTGACCACGCCGGGGATGAGGATGCGGTCGGGCGGAAGCTTCACCTCCCGCCATACTTTCCACTCGTGCTCGTGGCGGACATTTCCCGCCTCGAAGGAATAGGCCCGGCAGTTCACCGCGAGCATGACGTCGACGATATCGCGCAGCGGGAATGTCCGTGACGTGGGGGCCGTGCCAGCTCCCCAGCAGAGGTGGAAGCGGATGCGATCTCGGGGAAACCCGCGCAGCGCGTGATTGAGCGCCTCCACCCGGACCATGGCGAGCTTCCGGTAGTCCTCGACGGACGGCTCGGGATTGATCATGTCCCAGTTCTCGGCCATGGCCGGATCGTCGAGCTGGAGGACGAGGCCCGCGTCGAGAATGGCGCGATACTCCTCCCGCATCGCCTCCGCGCAGGCGAAGATGAGCTCCTCCTCCGTCTGGTAGTGCTCGTTGCCGATGCGCGAGGCGCTGCCCGGCGCGATGGACGGTCATGAAGCCCTCCTCCACGCCCGCCGCGGCGAGCGCGGCCTTCATGTGGGCGATGTCGGCCTGAATCGCCTCCTGCCCGGTGTAGACGAGGGGGCCTCGGCACACGGGCAGTCGCATGCCCGGGCCGCCCCGATTCGTGGACACGCCGGAATCGGGATCGGCATAGGCGGCGGAAAAGAGCGCGCGATCCCGGCGATCGGAGAAGCTGGTGAGCCGGACGCGACCGGGCTCCGAGCGCCGAGCGGGAATCCGGTAGAGCTCCATGCCCAGCTCGAGGCCGCCCAGGCGCTGGAACGAATAGCTCCACCACGCGCCGTAGTTGACCCGCTGGCCCATGGCCTTGCCGTACTCGCCGTCGCCCGGCACGTCGATGCCGACGGCATGCTGCCGCCGGACCACCTCCACCACGGCGGCGCCCAGACGCGTCTGATAGGCCCGCTCGTCCGTGGACTCACCCGCCTGGCGCGCGCGGTTGAGCTCGATGAGATCATCGGGGCGAGGCAGGCTGCCCGCCTGGGTAGTCAGGATGCGCGAGCGGCTTCCCAGCATGGCGCCGCTACTTCTTCACGAGCGGGCAGCCGCCCTCGGCGAGACGGACGGAAGGCCTGCTCGCCCGGTATGGTCGCCACGATCTTGGCGAGATCCCACTCGCTCCTGGATTCGTCGGGCGTCTTGACCTGCATCAGGTACATGTCGCGGATCACCCGCCCGTCCTCGCGGATGCGGCCGTTCTTCGTCATGAAGTCGTTGATCGGCATCTCTTTCATCTTCGCCATCACCGCCTTCGCCTCGTCGGTGCCCGCCGCCTTGACCGCCTTCAGGTAGTGCAGGGTCGCCCCGTAGGTGCCGGCCTGGATCATGGTGGGCGGCATGCCCTTGGCCGCGGTGAACCGATCGGTGAAGGCGCGGGCCTCCGGGCTCATGTCCCAGTAGAAGGAGCTGGCCATGAGGAGACCCTGCGCGGTGGGCAGGCCGATGGCCCGGACCTCCGGGTACTGGATCAGGAGCGCCCCCACCCGCTGGCCGGTGCGATCGAGGCCGAACTCCTTGGCCTGCTTGATGGCGTTGGTGATGTCGGCGCCACCGTTGGCCATGACCACGACCTTGGCCTTCGACGCCTGCGCCTGGACGAGATAGGAGGAGAAGTCGGCGTTGTTCAGCGGGTGCCGGGCCGCTCCCACCACCTTGCCTCCCGCCGCCTTGACGAAATCGCTCGCGTTCTGCTCCAGGGCATGCCCGAAGGCGTAGTCGACGGTGATGAAGAACCAGGAGTCGCCGCCCTGCTTCATGATGGCGTTGACGAGCGTCTTGCTCTGGCCGTAGGTGTCGTACACCCAGTGCACGCTGTGCGCCGAGCAGGACTTGCCCGTCAGCTCCGAGGTGGCGGCGGCCGTCGGCATCACCAGCCGGTTCGTCTGCTCGGCGAGCTTGACCACCCCGAGGGCGATGGCGGAATGCGGGATGCCGATGATCAGGTCGACCTGGTCCTGCTCGTACCAGCGCCGCGCGATGCCCACCCCGACATCGACCTTGTTCTGCATGTCGGCGGAGATCACCTCGATGGGCTTGCCGAGCACGCTGCCCCGAAATCCGCCACGGCCATCCGCACCGCGAGCAGGTCGCCGGGTCCCGTGTTGTCCGAATAGGGACCGGACATGTCGTCGAGCACGCCGATCTTCACCGCCCCGTCCTGGGCGGGAGCGGTCGTGGCCAGAGCCATCACGGCGCCGAGCGCCACCGTCGCGGTCTTGAGCCAGCGCATCGCGTGTTCCTCCTCAGTGATCTCCAGGCAGTCTCAGCGGGATCCCTTTCCCGCGAGCAGACCGCGCCGGGCGAGATTGGCCATCAGGGCGCCGGTGCCGAACGACCACGGCTCGGCCTGATCACAGGTCACCACCTCGTTGACGAGCCGGCCCAGCTCGGGCGCGGCGATGCTCACCACGTCGCCCGTCTTGTGGGTGAACCCGCTGCCCGGCGCGCCGCGGTCGTCCACGGGAGCGAACATGGTGCCGATGAACAGGAGCAGGCCGTCGGGATACTGGTGGTAGCGGCTGATGCGCCTGGGAGGCGAGATCGGCCAGGTCGCGGCTGATCTCGCCCACGCGGGTAGTGTGGCTCACGCGGAAGCCGTCGAGCCCGTTCACGGTGGTCTCGAAGCTCAGGCGGCGGGCGGCGTCGAGAGTGAAGCCTCGAGTCGAGCACCCGGATGAACGGGCCCACCGCGCACGAGGCGTTGTTGTCCTTGGCCCGGCCGAGCAGGAGCGCGCTCCGGCCCTCCACGTCCCGCAGGTTCACGTCGTTGCCGAGGGTGACGCCCACGATGGCCCCGCGCTGTTCGACCACGAGCACCAGCTCAGGCTCGGGGTTGCTCCAGACGGAGGCGGGATGTATGCCCACGCGGGCGCCCAGGCCGACCGCGGCCATGGGCGGACACTTGGTGAAGAGCTCGGCATCGGGGCCGATCCCGACCTCGAGATACTGCGACCACATGTCCCGGGCGACGAGGACGTCCTTGATGCGGGCGGCTTCCGGCGAGCCGGGACGGACGCCGCGGAGATCCGGCCCGACGATGGCCTGGATGTCGCGCCGGGCGCCGTCGGCGAGGGCGGGATTGCCCCGCGCCCGCTCTTCGATGACGCGCTCGAGAAGGCTCGCGACGAAGGTGACGCCGCTCGCCTTCACGGCCTGGAGATCGCACGGGGCGAGGAGCCACGGGCGTGACCGGATCGCGATGACCTTCCACGCTGTTGGAGACGAGGTCATCGAGGCGGCCGGCCACGGGTGCGCCCTTGATCGCCGTCCGCAGCTCGTCGGGCCGGGCCGGCGTTCAGGAGCTGGCTCACCGTCGGATGCGCCGCGTCAGGTCCACCGCCTCGTCGCCGCGCACGGCGATGACGGACGGTCCGTCCTCGGCAGGTATCCACGCCCGCCCGATCAGCAGGGCCGATGCGTCCCGGGGCACACAGTCCGCAGCGGACAGCTTCGGTGTCGACGTCATCGTCATCCTCCCCGGGTGAGATCAACCGCGAGACGGCGGAATCAACCGTCGGATCGTGCCAGAGCACGAAGGGCAGGTCAAATGGGAGCGCGGGCCTCGCTTCCCGCGGCCCTCGAAGGCGGCCGCGGATCCGGTTCGTCCGGCGCGGACGTGGGGCTACGCAACGAGCGAGCGGAGCACGGCAATGATCGAGGAATTGTCGCGCTCGCTCAGGCCGGCCGCCACCCCTGCGATCAGGAGCTGCCGGTGCAGGGCGGTGGCGAGGAGGGGCGCGCCCGCGGCGTGGCCGACCTCCAGCATCAGCTCGACGTCCTTCAGATGCTGGGCGAGCTTGCCTTCCGGCTCGAAGTTGCCCTCGAGCATGCGCTCGCCCTTGATGTCCATGGCGCGCGAGTAGGCCGCGCTGTCCTTGAGGACGGCGAGGAGCGTCTTGCCGTCCAGCCCCTGGCGGAGGCCGAAGAGCAGGCCCTCGGCGAGGGCGAGCCGGTTCAGACCGAGCACGAGATTGATGACGAGCTTGGCCCGCGCCCCCGAGCCGTTCGGCCCCACGTGATGGACGCGCTGGGCGAGGGCGTCGAGGATGGGACGGCAGCGCGCGAAGACCTCCGGGTCGCCGCCCACCACCACCGGCGCCTCGCGTCGGCGCGCCTGGCCGCTCGACCCGCCCACCGGAGCATCCAGCATGGCGATGCCGCGGCGTCCCAGCTCGGCGGCGAGAGCGGCGGAGGCATCGGGGTGAATGGTGCTGTTGTCGATGGCCACGACCCCGGGGCAGCCGCCTCAGCGCGCCCGCGGGGCCGAGGAGAGCCTCGCGCACGATGCCGGCCGTCATCAGGCAGGCAGGTCATGACGGCGGAGGCGCCGCGCGCCGCGTCGGCGGGAGAGGCGGCAACATGGCCGCCGCGCTTCGGCGTGCTGCCGCATGCGCTCGGGCGCCGTGTCATAGCCGCGCACGGCGAAGCCCGCCTTGAGGAGATTCTCGGCGAGCGCGGAGCCGAGGAGACCCATGCCGATCAGGGCGACCGTTCCGCTCATGGCACGCTTCGCCCTAGGGGCGCACCAGATCCGCGAAGGGACCGGAGATGCGCACGATCTCGTTGGAGCTGGAAGATGCCGCTCCGTATGACGATCACGAGGAGATCGCCGGCGAGCCCGGCCGCGCGCGTGGCCGGCGTGTCTGGCACGAAGGCGATGGCCCGCGGGGCCTGCCCATCGGTGAAGCGGGCGAGGCTCACCCGCTTCGCGTCGGGGGCGATGGCGAAGATCTCCGATCCCTGCCGATCCGCGACGTAGACCACGCCTCCCGGCCCGGCGCCAGGCCTTGCGCCAAGGGTCCCTCGAGCACGCGCCGCCGTTCCCCGCTCGGGCTCACGCGCCACAGCTCGCCCGGGCCGGGCTGCCACGGCGCCTCCGCATTGCCGTCGCCGGCTATCCAGAGATGGTTGGTCTCGTCCACCGCGAGCACGCGCGGGCGAGTGATCCGCGCGTAGCCCGCGTCGAGCATCTGCCCGCCCGCATCGAGGCGCAGGACCACGCCACGCTCCCGGTCGGCGACGAACACATTGCCCAGAGCGTCCACGGCGCATCCCTCCGGCTGGATCAGCGCCGGCTCCACGCCCGCCTCGGGGTGCCGCCCGCGAAGAGGTGCGCGCGTCCGTCGACCAGCCGGTAGAGGACGCCGACGCGGCGATCGCGGTCGAACGTGGTGACGAGGATCTCCTGGCCGCCGCGGCCGCCGCCGACCTGTGCGTTGACGAGAGGGGGACCGTGGAGATAGCGGGACTCCGTCGACGGGGTGAGGCGGGCGCCCCGGCCGGGATGCGATACATGGGGGTGAGATAGTCGTACTCGCCGCTGCTGTAGCGGCGCCCCGTGCGCGCGAGGTAGAGCATCCCCCGGTGATCCACGAGCATGGTGGAGGTGGAGGAATGCCGCGGCCCGTGGAGCCGCTGGGCGTTCTCGAAGCCCTCGCCCGTCACGTACGTTCGCACGGTGAAGCCGGCGGGCACCAGGATGTCCGCGAGAGCGGCCGACGACAGCAGGAGAGGCAGGGCGAGGGCCAGCACCGCTCCGAGGCTCGAGGTTCGAGAGCGCATCCTGCGGCGATCCTGCCAGAGGGTGACGGAGAGGTCAATCCGCCGGCGCAGCCAGGCTCGGCGCACGCGCGATGCTATACTCCCGCGCGAGAATCGAGCGAAAGACCGCAATGGATCCGAGTCCGACCAGTTCCGGCGCCGTGAGCCCCGATGAGACGACCGCCCCGCGCATCGTCGTCGTCCTCGAGACGACCGTGCCGCCGACCGTGCACGAAGCCTGCGCCGATCTCGCGGCGGGGCTCGCCGATCGGCTCCGTATGCCCGTGACCCTCGCCACCATCCCCGCGTGCTGTCTCGACGCCCTCCGCCCCGCGCTCACCCGCGCCCGGGAATCGCGGATCAGCGAGTACCGGCCCGCGCCCTCGCCGGACCCGATGTCCGCCGCGCCCTTCCTCCTGCGCGACGACGGCCGGCCGGACTGGGGCGCCATGTGGGAAGCTTCTGCGAGCTCGCGCTCTACGGAGGCCCGCCGCACCGCGGGCCGGACAGTCCCCTGCGCGCTCCCGAGGGAGCCGACACCGCGGACGCGCTGGATCAGGCCATGCTCGACGAGCTGCGTCGCGGAATCTGGGAGACCACCGGGCTCTACGCTGAAACGGCGGGCCGGGCTGGCCTCGCCGTGACCTGTGCATCACGCAAGATGGCCGCCTGGCTCTGCGCGACCATCATCCTCGAGAACGTGGAGGCGCGGGTCGACGAGGACCGTATCCTCCTGCCCGCCGGTCCGGCCTATCGCCTGGAGGACGAGGTGAAGAGCATCATCACCGTCCTCGCCAAGACGCATCACTACTGGCAGGCGCATATCACGGGCGACGAGCGGAGCTGACGAGCGTGCCCTCGCTATCCCTTCTGTTGCGAGAGCTGCGGCGCCACCTTCGAGGTCTCACGCCCCATGAGCGACGCCGGCGCGGATGCCCAGTGTCCCGCCGACGGCGCGCGGGCAGTCGCGCATCTTCACCATGCCCGCGACGAACTTCAACCGGCCCAGCGCGCCGCCGAGCCGCGCCGCGGACGGGCAGCTACTCGCACTTCGGGCACTCGCACGGACCGGGCGCGGCTCGTCACTCGCACGGGCCGTCCGGGGAGCGGCGCGACTCAGACTGAGGAGAGCCGCCCTACTCGACGACGATGTCGCCGGTCATTCCCGCCCAGTCGTGATCGGCGCAGACGAACGGAAACCGGCCGGCCTGCCTGGGCACGAAGTAGAGATCCTTCGCCTGGCCGGGCTCGACCACGATCTCCGTCCCCTCCTGATTCAGGACCTCGGATTGGAGATCTCGACCGCTTTCAGGAAGGCGGGCGCGGTGAATTCGTGCAGATCCTTCGCCGCGGTTCTCCGAAGTGCAGGCGATAGGCCGACCCGACGCGGAAGACCAGATGGTTCGGCGTGAAGACATAGTCGGTGCCCACCAGGGTCACCGCCTCGGCCTTCCGCTCCTCGGCCCAGGCCGCGGGCAGAAAGGACGAGGATGCCGACGATGGCGAGGATCGAGAGCGGCGCGCGGATCATGCGGCTTCGCCGATGCGGCCGGGGAGACAGGCGCCTCCCCGGCCGCATCCAGTGAAGGAGAGACTACGGCTTGATCTGACCGCGAATCTCGCCGCTCGGTTTGGCCGCGCTGTGCACGTTGATGTAGAGGTTCCCGTCCTTGAACGCCTGGAAGTGAGCGTCCTGGAGCTTGGCGCCCGGTCCCACCGTCCAGCCGTCCTCACCGACCTTCGTGAGCGGAATGAGGACCTCGCCATTGGTCCCCGGCGCGCCCAGGTGGATGTGGGCGGCCGTGGCCTTGACGCCGGTGGTCTTGATGCTGCCGGCGATCGACTGGTCGGCCGCGACGGTGATCGTCCCGGCCCCGGTGGCGCTGGTCGTCACGGGAGGGACTTCCTGGCTTCCGCTGAGCGCCACCTTGGCGTCAACGGCCGAGGCCACGCCTACCCCCATTGCCACGAGGATCGCCATCACGCCAAACATTGCCAAGAGTGTCCGCCTCATCGCGTGTCTCCTCCTGTTGATGCTGGTTAGGAACGTCCCGCCACGTAACCTCCGGCCGGTCCTCATGGTTCCCGAGTAGGGACCGAGCGGATCGTGAAGTTCAGTATCGCATGGGCCCGGCGCAGCGAGGCCTCGGCCTCGGCAGGCGTCCCGGCCCGGGAGAAGATGAAGCCGAGATACGCGGAGCCCTCGGGCAGCGGCACGATGCGCTGGCCCGCGTGCATGGAGATGGTCACGTCCTCGATGCCGGGCACGGCGCACGCGGCCTCTATCCCGTCGACCCGTTCAAGGATACCGCCGCGCGGGATCGGAATCATCATCACACCCGCCGCCGCGCGACCGAGCTCGAGCGAGGCAATGGGCCAGCCCAGCGCGTGGCGGAGGATGATCTCCTCCAGGGACATGCCGGTGCCGAAGCTGAGCGTGCGCGAGCACAGGCCGCCGATCGAGCGGGCGGCCAGCTCGATGAGCCACGGCCCCCGTTCATTGAGACGCAGCTCCACGTGAACGGGACCGTCGGTCAGACCGAGGGCACGCGCGGCCTGCGCCGCGCAATCGGCGATCGCCTTCTGGGCAGGCTCCGGAAGCCGCGACGGGGTGACGTAGATGGTTTCCTCGAAGAAAGGTCCGTCGAGCGGGTCGGGCTTGTCGAAGAGGGCCAGGGTGGTCAGGCCGCCGTCGGTGAGCATCCCCTCGAGCGCCACCTCGACTCCGGGCACGAAATCTTCCACGAGGATCTTCCGCGCGCCCTCGCCCAGCGCCTGCACCTCCGCCTCGGCGAGGATGGCCGATATTCTCTGCCAGGCCTGCACGAACTCGGCCGCGCTGTCGGCCCGAATGACGCCCCGGCTCGCCGAGAGCACGAGCGGCTTGAGCACGCACGGATAGCGCGCGCCTGCCGCCACCGCCCGCGGGTCGTCAGCGACCGAGGCCACCACGAAGCCCGGCTGGGGAACCCCGCTCCGCGCCAGCGCTTCGCGCATCGCCTGCTTGTCCCGCGTGGCGCGCACGGCGGCCGGCGCATTCGCGCGGAGCCCGAGCGCCTTCCCGATGGCCGCGCCGACCACCGTGGTGGCATCGTCCACGGGCACCACGGCGGCGATGGGACGCGTCCGCGCGTAGTCCTGCATCAGCGCGGCCGCCGCCGCGGGATCGTCGAAGGGCAGGGTGAGGAGATGATCGGGCAGCGCGGCGGCCAGGGTATTCGGCTTCTCCGCCGCCACCACCAGATCCACCTCGAGGCGTCGGGCCGCCTCCACGAAGTCCTCGGTGCGATAGGTCGTGGTGGGAACGAGGAGGAGAAGTCGCGGAGTGGCGGTACGAGACATCGCGGCATCATTTGGCCGCGGATACGGTAAGGTGTCAAGCCAAGGAGGATGGCCATGAAGGTGGGCATCATGATCGAAGGACAGGAAGGCCTCACCTGGGAGCGCTGGTTCCGCCTCGCGCAGACCGCGGAAGACATGGGCTTCGAATCCCTCTGCCGCTCGGACCATCTCACGGGCCTCGGCGGGGTGTCCAAGCGGCCGTCGCTCGAGACGTGGACCTCCTCACCGCCCTCGCTCTCCGCACGAAGCGCATCCGCTTCGGGGCCATGGTGTCTCCCCTGACCTTCTATCATCCGGCCTTCCTCGCCAAGATGGCGGCGGCGGTGGACAATCTCTCCGGGGGCGGCTGGACCTGGGACTGGGCGCGGGGTGGAACGAGCACGAGCACAAGATGTTCGGCGTGCCCTTCTTCACCCTCAAGGAGCGCCTCGACCGGCTGGAGGCGGGCGCGCGGGTCATCCGCTCGCTCGAGCAGGGGCAGCCCCTCACCCTCAAGCAGCCCTATTTCCCGCTCGAGAAGGCTGAGAGCTATCCTCTCCCCGAAAGGACGCTACCGCATCGTCATCGGCGGGCGCGGGGAGAAGCGCACGCTCAGGATCGTCGCCGAGTTCGCCGACGAGTGGAACGTGACGCGGGTGGACATCGCCGGCTTCACCCAGAAGCGCCAGGTGCTGGCCGAGCACTGCCGGGCCTTCGGCCGCGACCCCGAATCCATCGCGCGCTCCCTCATGATTCCGTGTGCCATCGGCCACAGCGCCGCCGAGGTGGCCAAGCGCATCGCCGACTATTCGCGAGATCTTCCCCGCCCTGCCCGACAACGAAGCGGGCTGGCATGCCGCGTCTTTTCTCGCGGGATCGCCCGAGCGCATCGCCGCCGATCTCCAGGCGTGGAAGCAGGCGGGCTCCAGCGCGTGCTGCCTGCAGACCCTCGACCAGGAGGACATTCCAGGCCTCGAGCTCTTCGCCCGCGAGGTCATGCCCAAGCTCTGATGGCCCACCCGGGCGCTTGAATCCGCTCGGCCACCCGCGCTACTCTTACGCGACTTCTTCAGGTCACCCGCGCCCGCGCGGCGTCGCCGACGCAGACGAGAGAGATCGTGACCATTCGCGCACGTCTGCAAGCAGCCGGCGTGGCCATTGCCCTCGCCGCCTTCCTCGTGCTCCCCGTGGCGGCCGGAGCGGCCGACGTCGTCCGGATGGGCGAGCTGCCGTCCATTTCCAATGTCGGGCTCTACGTCGCGATCGACAAGGGCTACTTCCAGTCGCGCGGCATCACGGTGGAGATCGAACCGTTCGCCTCCGGGGCGAAGATGGTGCCCGCCCTCGCTACCGGCCAACTCGACGTGGCCATCGGCAGTCCGTCGGCCGGCCTCTTCAACGCCATCGCGGGCGGCATGGACTTCAAGATCGTGGCCGACAAGGGCCAGGCTCGTCCCGGCTACAACTTCACGCCCCTCGTCGTCCGCAAGGACCTGGTGGACTCGGGGCGCGTCAAGTCCATCAAGGATCTCAAGGGCCTCAAGATCGCCAGCGGGGCCAAGGGCATCAACTTCGACTACATGCTCGCCAGGATGCTCGAGCACGGAGGCATCGGCTACGACGGCGTCGAGGTCGTGTACCTCGGCTACCCGGAAGGCATCAAGGCCCTCGCCGCCAAGGCGGTGGACGCCGCCTTCGTGCCCGGAGCCGTGGGGGATGCAGGCGGAGCTGCAGAAGGTCGGCGTCCGCCTCTTCCTGAGCGAGCAGACGCCCGCCATCAGCACCTTCCAGGTCGCGGTGATCATGTACGCGGGCAAGTTCATGAAGGAGCGCCCCAAGGTGGCCCGGGAGTTCCTGCAGGCGTATCTGCAGGGCGTGAAGCTCTACAATCAGCGCGGCCTCAAGGACGCGGAGATCGCGGGCTTCGTGTCGAAGCACATGAAGCTCCCCGTGGAGACGATCCAGGGCACCTTTCCTCCCTACGTCGACGTGAGTGGCAAGCCGCGGGTGCCGGACCTGGCCGCGATGCAGGACTGGTTTCATCAGATGGGCTGGGTCAAGGAGAAGGTGCCCATGGAGCGCGTGGTGGATCTCACCTTCCTCGAATAGGCGGACGGCTGGCTTGCTCCTCGCGCTCCGTGACATCGGCAAGGACTGGCTGATCAGGCGGCACCGGCGAGCGCGTGAGCGCGCTCCAGTCCATCACGCTCGACGTGCAGCCCGGCGAGTTCCTGATCTTCCTCGGGCCGTCCGGCTGCGGCAAGTCCACCCTGCTCCAGATCATCGCAGGTCTCGAAGCGCCCTCCGCGGGCGAGATCCGCTTCCCCGCGGCGGAAGGCCACGGCAAGCTCACCAGCATGGTGTTCCAGGACTACGCGCTCTTCCCGTGGCGAACCGTGCTCGGCAATGTCGCCTTCGGGCCCGAGGTGCGCCGGGTGCCGCGGGGGAGCGCGAGGACAAGGCCCGCCGGCTCATCGAGCTCGTGAACCTCAAGGGCGCCGAGGATCGATACCCTCACGAGCTCTCGGGGGCATGCGGCAGCGCGTGGCCCTCGCCCGCGCTCTCGCCAACGATCCGCAGATCCTCCTCTTCGACGAGCCGCTGGCCGCCCTCGACGCCCAGACCCGCCGCGTGCTTCAGGACGAGCTGCTCCGCATCTGGAAGGAGACGGGCAAGACCTTCGTGTACGTCACCCACAGCCTTCAGGAAGCGGTGCTCCTGGGCAGCCGCATCGTGCTCATGACGGCGGGGCCGGGGCGGATCAAGCGGATCGTGGAGGTGCCGCTGGCGCGCCCGCGGCATGTGACGGGGCGGGCGGAAGCGGAGATGCTCGATCACCTCGACGTCCTCCTCGGCGAGGAGGTGACGCAGGCCATGGCCCTATGACGGCGCTCGCATCTCCGCCAGATCGCCTCGGTGGCCGGGCTCCTCGTGCTCTGGCAGCTCCTCGTCCAGACGGGAAAGCTCAGCGAGCTCTTTCTGCCCGCGCCGCTTTCCGTGCTCGCCTCCATGTGGGAGATGACCCGCTCCGGCCAGCTCCCGTGGGCCGTCCTCGTGAGCCTGAACCGCGTCGTGCAGGGCTTCGTGTACGGCGCGGCCATCGGCATCGTGCTGGGTCTTCTCGCGGGCGCGGTGAGATGGATCGAGGACGTGCTCGACCCGTGGGTCGCCGCCGTCTATCCCATACCGAAGTCGGCCCTCTTCCCGATCTTCCTCCTCTGGTTCGGCCTGGGCGACGCCGTCCAAGGTCGCCACCATCGCCATCGGTGTGCTCTTCCCTCGTGCTCGTCAATACCATCACGGGAGTGAAGTCCATCAATCCCGTGCTCCTCAAGGCGGCCCGGGATCTGGGGGCGACGCAGGGACAGGTCTTCACCAAGGTCATCCTGCCCGGGGCCCTCCCCAACATCTTCACTGGCCTCCGCCTGGGCGCGGGCATGGCCCTCATCCTCGTCTTCATCACCGAGATCGAGGCGACCAAGGCCGGGCTGGGCTTTCTCCTGTGGAAGCCTTCCAGCTCCTCGACACCAGGAAGGTCTTCGCGGGCGTCGTCACCTTCGGCCTGCTCGGGGTGGCCGCCACCTGGCTGCTCCAGTGGCTGGAGCGGGTGGGATGCCCCTGGCTTCAACGCTCGAACTGACCCCACGCCCGAACCGAGGGAGCGACCATGGCCCAGAGCCTTCCTGAATATCTCGACCTGATCAAGCGCACCAGGCCCGAGGAGATCGTCACCATCTCCAGGGAGATCGATCCGGCCTACGAGCTGACCGCCCTCGTGGTCAAGCTCGAGCGCGAAGGCGCGGCGGCGGCCCGTGCTCGTCGCCGAGCGAATGCAGGGCACGAAGTTTCCCGTGCTCACGAATCTCCACGCGAGCCGATCCCGCCTCGCCCTCGCCATGGGCGCGGCGCCGTCGGACATGCTCACGACGTATCTCCGGGCCATGGACCAGCCCATTCCCCCGAAGATCGTGAAGACGGGCCCGTGCAAGGACGTGATCCTCACCGGAGAGCGCGTCAATCTCTACGACCTGCCCCAGATCCTCCACCACGAGGGCGACGCGGGCGCGTACATCACCGCCGCCATCTCCTTCGCCAAGGATCCCACGCGCGAGAACTGGAACTGCGCCTACAACCGCCTCATGATCAAGGGGCGCGACACCACGTCCATTCATCTCACCGCTGGGCAAGCACCTGTGGGAGTTCCAGCGCATCGCCGAGTCACGGCGGAGCGCCCCTGCCCGTGGCCTTCGCCATCGGCGTGCACCCGGCCATCGCCCTGGGCGCGCTGGCCATCGGCTCCATCGACGAGGACGAGCGGGCCATCATGGGCGCCCTGCTCGGCGAGCCGCTCGAGCTCGTCAAGTGCGAGACGTCCGACGTGCTCGTGCCCGCCCATGCCGAGATGATCATCGAGGCGGAGATCCTGCCCGGCGCGCGGACGCCCGAGGGCCCTTCGGCGAGTTCACCGGCTATAGCCTGGGCGAGCGGCAGCGCGAAGTGGTCAAGGTGAAGGCCATCACTCACCGCGCGGGCGCCTATTTCCAGGACATCACGGTGGCCCACCTCGACCACATGCTGCTGTCCACCATTCCCGATGGAGGCCAACCTCTACCGCGCGGTGCGCGCCATGGTGCCCTCGGTCAAGGCGGTGCGCGTGCCCGGACCCTTCACCTGCTACGTCTCGCTCGAGCAGCGGCTGCCCGGCCAGGCCAAGAACGCCATCCTCTCCGTGCTCGGCGCGGACCTGTACATGAAGCGCGTGGTCGTGGTCGACCACGACGTGGACATCTTCGACGACCGGCAGGTGACGTGGGCCATCGCCACCCGCTGCCAGCCCGATCGCGACATCACCATCGTCACGCACGCGCGCGGCTCCGACCTCGATCCGTCCACGGCGCAGGACGGCTACTCGGCGAAGTGGGGCGTGGACGCCACCGCCAAGCCTTCCCTCGCCGGCTTACACCCCGCGCCACCGCGTGCCGCCGGAGACCTGGCAACGCGTCAACTTGAAGGATTACGGACTGGGCGACCTCGGCCTCAAGGATCCCCGAAAGACGTGACGGGAATTTCGCGGCCCGTCTCGATGCCGTGGCCCTCCGGCGGCCCGAGGCCCCGGCCCTCGTCTGGGAAGACGGCGCGCTCACCTGGCGAGCCCTCGAGCGGCGAGCGGGAGGCGTGGCGCGATCGCTCCGCGCCGCGGAGTCACCGGGGAGACACGATCGCGCTGATCGTGGGCAACGGCTGGGGCTTCGCCGCCGCGCTCTGGGGCGGGCTCAAGCTGGGCGTCACCATCGCCCCGTTGAATCCCCTGCTGTCGGCGGGCGAGCGGGGGCGAGTGCTGGAGCATCTCCGGCCCTCGGCCGTCCTCGAGGAGGTGCCGGCTGACGAAGCCGAGTGGCCCAGCGCCGACGCCGGCGCGCCCCGCGCTCATCCTCTACACCTCCGGAAGCACGGGCCAGCCCAAGGGCGCCGTGCTCTCCCACGCCGCGCTTGGCGCCGCCAACGAATCGTGGGCGGGCCCCGTGATGCGATTGACCCCGGACGATGTGGTGCTGGCCGCGCTCCCCTCGCCCACTCCTTCGGCCTCAACGGCGCGCTCCTCGCCCCCTCCTCGCGGGCGCCACGGTGGCGCTCCAGGAGCGCTTCGTCGCCGAGGAGACGCTCGACGCCCTCGCGCGACACCGCGTCACCGTGCTCCCGGCCGTGGCCACCATGTTCCAGAAGATGCTGGAAGTCCCCGCGCTGTCCGCGGCCGCCTGCTCCAGCCTCCGGCTGTCCTTGTCCGGGGCCGCGCCCTGCCCGTGGGAGCTCGCCGAGGCGTGGCGGCGACGCACGGGGTGAGAATCCTCCGCGGCTTCGGGATGACCGAGCTCTTCCGCCCGATCTCGTATCTGGCCGACGAGGTGGCGGACTGGCCGGACGCCATCGGGCGCGCGGTGCCGGACGTCGAGCTGCGCGTGGTGGACGACGCGGGGAGGCGTGCGGAGCGGGCGAGGTCGGCGAGCTCTGGATCCGCTCCCCGGCGGCCATGGACGGCTACCTGCGCGCCGAGCAGGAGACCCACGCCGTGATGCGCGACGGATGGTTCAGGACGGGGACCTCGCGCGGATCTCGCCCGCCGGCTTCGTCACCATCGTGGGGCGGAAGAAGGACCTGATCCTGCGCGGCGGCTATTCCGTGGTGCCCGGGGAGGTCGAGGCCACCCTCCTCGCTCACCGCGCGGTGGCGGAAGCGGCGGTGGTGGGCATTCCCGACGCCGCCCTCGGCGAGGAGGTGGCGGCCTTCGTCACCCTCCGCCCGGGCGCGCAGGTGGACGGAGACGAGCTCGTGGCGTTCTGCCGCGGGCAGCTCGCCGCCTTCGCTACCCGCGCCGCGTATCCATCGTGGAGGCATTGCCCAAGAGCGCCACGGGCAAGGTGCTCAAGTGGCAGCTCACCTCGCGCGAGGGCGCCGGCCTTTGACACGCCGCCTCGAACCCGCGTAGACTCCGGCTCAGTCTCCGCACTCAAGTCCGAAAGGCGGTCCCCGGTGGCGTCGACTCAGGCCGTGTTCAATCCGCTCATGCCGGAATTCCACTCGAACCCCTACCCCTTCTATCGGGCTCTCCGGGAAGAAGACCCCGTGCACCAGAGCCCGCTGGGCTTCTGGGTATGCACCCGCTACGACGACGCGGTCATGATCCTCCGCGACCCACGCTTCGGCCGCGAGGGCATGGCCAAGCTGCATGGAAGCTCGGCTCGGTCTGACTCAGGACACGTCGCGGGCCCGCGACATGCTGTTCCAGGACCCGCCCGATCACACGCGCCTGCGCGCTCTGGTGAGCCGCGCCTTCACCCCGCGCGTGGTGGAAGTGATGCGCCCGCACATCCAGGAGATCGTGGACGGACTGCTCGACCGCGTGGACGGGGCCCGGGCCATGGACGTGATCGAGGATCTCGCCTATCCGCTGCCCGTCACCGTCATCTGCGAGATGCTGGGGTGCCCGCCGCGGACCAGGACATCTTCAAGTCGTGGTCCACGGATATCGCGCGGAGCCTCGACGCGGCCATCCTGCCTGCCGACTCCGATGCCATCCCGCGCGGCCGGGACGCTCGCCTCGGCCTCGCCGACTATTTTCGCTCCCTCATCGCCACCCGACGGAAGGACCCGAAGCCGGACCTCCTCTCCGCCCTCATCGCGGCCGAGGAAGAGGGCAACAAGCTCAGCGAGGGGAGCTCGTCTCCACCTGCATGCTCCTCCTCATCGCCGGCCACGAGACCACCGTCAACCTGATCGGCAACGGTCTCCTCGCGCTCCTCCAGCATCCGGATCAGCTCCGCGCGCTGCGGGATGATCCGGGGCTGATCCAGACCGGCGTGGAGGAGCTCCTGCGCTTCGACGGTCCCGTGCAGCGCACAGGGCGCATGACCACGGCGGAGGTGGAGATCGGGGACAAGCGGATCCCCAGGGACTCGGTGGTCGTGTCCGTCATCGGCGCCGCCAATCGCGATCCCAAGCAGTTCGCCGATCCGGATCGACTCGACGTCTCGCGAAAGGACAATCGCCACATCGCGTTCGGCTTCGGCATCCACTTCTGTCTCGGGGCGCCCCTCGCCCGCCTGGAAGGCCAGATCGCCCTCGGGACGCTGTTGCGCCGGATGCCCAAGCTCGCCCTCGTCTCGGACGTTCCGGAGTGGCGCGAATCCTCGACGCTCCGCGGGCTCAAGTCGCTCCCCGTCACATTCTGAGCACAGGAGGACACACGGACATGGACGTCCCGCACGCCTCTTCCCTCACCCGTCGCGATCTGCTCAAGCTCGGCGGCGTGGCCGTGGCGGCGGGCGCCGCCGGCGCCGGCCTGCCGCTCGCTGTTTCCCGGCGAGGCGGTGGCGCAGGCGCCCAAGCGCGGCGGCACCTTCCGCATCCGCTTCCATCTCGCCCCCGTGCACTTCGACCCGCAGCAGACGGTGGCCTTCACCACCATGGTGCCGCTGTCCTTCACCCACAGCCGTCTCGTCAAGGTCAAGGCGGGGTCGGCGGTGAAGCCGGGGACGACGCCGATCGAGCCCGACCTCGCCGAGTCGTGGACGCAGCCCAATGACACGACCTACATCTTCAAGCTCCGCCGGGGCGCGCGCTGGCACAACAAGCCGCCGGTCAACGGGCGCGAGGTGACGGCGGAGGACGTCAAGTACACCTACGAGCGCTTCCGGGGCAGCACCAACCCCAATCGCGGCATCCTCGAGCAGGTGGAGAAGATCGAGGTCGTCGACAAGTACACGGTGAAGTTCACCATGAAGGAGCCGTTCGCCTGGCTCCTCGAGGCCCTCGCCTCCACCTCCACCTGGATCATCGCCAAGGAGGTGGTGGAGCAGTACGGAGACCTCAAGAAGCCGGAGAGCTGCATCGGGACGGGTCCGTGGATGCTCGAGCGCTACGAGCCGAATCTGCGCCTCACCTTCGTGCGCAACCCGAACTACTTCGTGCCCGGGCTGCCCTACGTCGACAACGTGGACATGTCCATCGACACCGATCCTGCCTCGGCCTTCGCGGCCTGGCTCACCGGCCGCTACGACTTCGGCCCGGAGTACGGCATGGTGGTCCGGCGGAGCGACCTCGCAGCGGCCAAGCAGCGCAAGCCGGGCCTGCAGACCCAGGACTACACCGTGGTCTTCGGCGGCATCACCTGGGTGCATCTCGACCAGGAGCCGTTCAAGGACATCCGCATGCGGCGCGCCCTCGCCATGGCCAGCAACTGGAAGGAGGTCCTCGAGACCAACAGCTGGTCCCAGGGTGGATTCGGCGTGCCCAATCCCGCCGTGCCCGCCGCGTTCAAGGACTGGTCCATCCCCATCGACCAGCTCCCGCGGAGGGACGGAAGCTCTACGAGTACGATCCGCGCGAGGCGAAGAGGCTCCTCGCCGAGGCCGGCTTCCCAACGGCTACAAGACCACCATGGAGACCACGGCCGGCTACGGCCCCGACTACATGGACGGGGTGCGAGGTGACGCTCGCGAGCTGGAAGAAGGGCGGCATCGAGGCGGAGCTCAAGATGAAGGAGTACGGCGCCTTCATCTCCACCGCGATCTTCGGCAAGTTCGACAAGATGGCCACACGGGCTCTTCGGCGCCTGGACCGACCCCGACAGCTACCTCTACCGCTACTTCATGCCCGGCCAGCCGCTCAACGCCTCCGGCGTCAACGATCCCAAGCTCGCGCGACATGATCAAGCTGCAGCGGCGCACCTTCAACGTGGCCAAGCGCCGCGAGATCATCTACGACATCCAGCGCTACGTGTCCACCCAGGTCTACGCGCTCTACGGGCCGTCGGTGAACGCGGTGGCGGCGTGGGAGCCCTACGTGAAGAACTTCGGGCCCAACATCGGCCACGACTACGGCGGCCGGCTCATGGTCACCTGGCTCGACAAGTGAAGCTCGCGGGCAAGGTCGCGCTCATCACGGGCGCGGGCTCGGGCATCGGCCGCGCCATCGCTCAGCTCTTCGCCGAGGAGGGCGCGCGCATCGTGGCCAACGACGTGAACGCCATCGCCGCCAAGGAGACCGTGGAAAGCCTGGGCGCGCGGGGCGCGGGCGCGCGGGCCATCCAGGCCGACGTGGCAGACAGCGGCCAGGTGAAGGCGATGTTCGCGGAGGTGGACCGCGATCTCGGCGTCCTCGACGTGCTCGTCAACAACGCGGGCATCGCGGTGACCGCACCCGGGGATCGCGACCGGCTTCGCGAGAAGTCCGACACGCGCATCATGGAGATGCTGAGCGAGCAAGGCGTCACCACGCACTGGGACATCACCCAGGAGATGACCGACGAGGCGTGGCTGCGCATGATCGGCGTGCACCTGAACGGCACCTTCTTCTGCACCCGCGAGGCCCTGCGCCTCATGAGCCGGCGCAACCAGGGCGTCATCGTCAACATGTCGAGCGTGGCCGGCCTCATGGGCCTCGAGAACGTGTCGCACTACAGCGCGGCCAAGGCGGGCATCCTCGGCTTCACGCGCGCGGTGGCGCGCGAGGTGGGCTCGCGCAACATCCGGGTGAACGCGATCTGCCCCGGCTTCATCGACACCCCATGACCCAGCCCGTGTCGCCGCTCATGCGCAAGGCCCTCACCGCGCGCACACCGCTCGGTCGCTGGGCGGAGCCCGACGAGGTGGCGAAGACCGCGCTCTTCCTCGCCTCGGACGACAGCTCCTTCTTCACCGGCCAGTGGCTCTCCCCTAACGGCGGCCTCTTCATCGGCTGATCGCCCGGCTCCGTGCCGCTCGACCCTCTTCCGGCGGCCGCCTCACCGCGACGCTGGCTCCTCCTCACCCTCCTCACCGTGGCCTACGGCATGGGCGCCTTCGGCATGCTCGGGTCTCGCCGCTCGCCCCAGTCTCGTGGAAGGCTTCCGCCTCTCGCGCCTCGACGTCGCCTTCATCGTTCCGTCCGTCTACCTGGGCGGGCTGTTCTTCTCTCTTCCCGCCGGCCATCTCGCCGATCGCTGGGGCGTGCGCCCGACCTTTCTCGGCGGGCTGATCCTGGGCGCGGGCGGCCTGGCCCTCGCCGCGGCCGCCCCGCGCTTCTGGATGTTCCTCGGCTGCCTCTTTCTCGCCGGCGTGGGATGGAGCGTGGTCAATCCCGTTCTGGGCAAGGCCATCGTCGATCTCTTCCCGGTGCGTGAGCGCGGCATCGCCATGGGGATCAAGCAGATGGGGCTGACGGTGGGCGGGGTGATCTCGGCTCTCGTCCTGCCTCCCATCGCCGCCGCGCTCGGCTGGCGGGCGGCGGTGGCCACCTGCGCCATCGTCATGGGCACGCCCGCTCTCGCGAGCTGGCCGCTCCTGGCTCCCCTCGGCACGGCACGCGCGAGCGCGGCGGACGGTCCGGCGACGGCTCCCGAGAGCAGCTGGTGGTGGCTCAAGCGTCCGGCTCTCCTCGTGCTCTTTCGGCACGGGGGTCGTGCTCGGCATGACCCAGTCGGCCGTGCTGGCCTACCTGCCTCTCTATGGCGTCCAGGTGCTGGGCATGACCGCGGTCGCGGCCGGCGCGCTCGTGGCCGCGGCGCAGGGCGGAGGCGCCGCGGCTCGGCTCGGTCTGGGCGCGGCCAGTGACCGGTGGCTGGGCGGACGCCGCCCGCCGTGGCTCGTGCTCTCCTCCCTGATCGGCGCGACGGTGTTTCTCGCCTACGCCCTGGCCCCCATGCCCCAGCCGATGGTGGCGGCCACCCTCGCCTTTGCGGCGGGCATCGGCGCGCACGGATGGGTGGGAATCTATTTCATCGCGAGCGCCGAGGCGGGCGGGCTGCGGCAGTCCGGATTGCTGAGCGGCGTGTCGTTCGCGGCCATCGTGGTGGGATTGCTGCTCGGTGCGCCCTCTTCGGCACGGTGCTGGAGGCGAGCGATTCCTACCGTGCGGCGTGGAGCGTGTTCGCTACGCCTCGTTGCTGGTGGCCGCGGTGATGGCGATCCTCGGCGGGGCCATACACCGGGAGTGCGTGCGCGCGCGGGACGAGGTCCGCTAGGCCCGACGGCGCCTGTCCGCCCCCGACAGAAGTGTCAGGCCGGACCGCCTCGATCTGACGCCTCCCCGGCGTGCACTTCTGACATCCCGCCTCCGCCGCGAGGTATTTCCCGCCTTTGCCCCGCGGCGGAGAACGCGGCGCCTGTGGCAGGGAAGTTGCCCCTCCAGGTGCTTACCATGGCCCCCGAGAGCGACATCTACTTCCTCGAAGACGGAAGCTGGCCGATCGGCTGGCGCGAATACGGACTGGTTGGCGGCCGGTCAGGCCTCGAGGACGAGCCGCTCCCCGCCTCGTGCCAGGTTGGCGCCTGGCCACGCCGGAAGATCTTGACCCGGGCGGTGCCGCGCGCCGTCACGACTCCCTCCTCGACGCGGACGAGCGCGCCCTCCTCGAGCCCGACCACGGGATTGGCGTTGACCACGTGGTACTCGGCGATCCGGTCGTCGCGCGTCTCACTGCCCGGCGCCATGGTGGGATCCGTCTCCTTGTAGTGGGGATTGATGTTGAAGGAGACGAGGCCGAGCGCATCGAAGCGATCGAGGGCCACGACATTCCAGTCATTGGTGGTCAGGATGGTCGGCCCCGCCACGTTGGATCCGGCGCTCGCCCCCAGATAGGGCATGCCCGCGAGCACGCGCTCACGAATCGCGGGAAGCAGCCCCGACTCCCGCAGGCGCTTGAGGAGCGCGTAGGTGTTGCCCCCGCCCATGAAGAGCGCGTCGGCTCGAGCGAGCGCCTCGAGGGGGCGATCGTTCCACCGCAGGTGCAGGAGATCGAGCCCCGCCCCGCCCGGCGGAGGGGGCGAGAGGAAGGCCTGGAGCCGGGCGAAGGTGGCGGCCTCGTCGTGCATGCTCGCCGCGGTGACGAGGGCGACACGGCTCCCTCCCTCGACGAAGTCGGCGATCTCCCGCAGACCCTCGGGCCTGAGTAGGAGGCCGCCGGAATGCAGGAGGACACGCATCAGGGCGTGTACGTCTCGAGGAGCCGGCGGAGCTGCGGCATGGACTTCACCATATAGTGAGCCACGCCATCGAGTCCGCCCTTGGGCGCGAAGAGCACGGCGGTCAGCCCGACCCGGCGCGCCCCGCGAATGTCGGAATCCACGCTGTCGCCCACCATGGCCGCGTCGTCCGCGGTGAGCCCCATGCGCGAGAGGGCCAGCTCGAAGAGCGGGGCTCCGGCTTGCCCACCACGAGCGGGCGCGAGGCGGCGCCGCCGCCACCGCCTCCACGATGGCGCCGCAGCCCGGGAGAAAGTCGTCACCCTCCACGGGCAGCCGCGCATCGAGGTTGGGGGTGAGAAAGGCCGCACCTCCCGCCACGGCGCGGGAAGCCGCGGTGAGACGCGCGAAGGAGAAGTCGAAGTCATTGCCCACCACCACCGCCTGCGCCTCGCGGTAGCGATCCTGGGAGACGAGCACGTGCCCGCCGTCCACCACCGCCGCCTCGAGCTCGGGGCCGCCGATGGCGAGCACGCGCGAGCCCGGAGCCACGTGCTTGTCGAGCACGCGGCCGAGGATCTCGAGGGGCGTCAGCACTTCGTTGACGGCGGCCTGGACACCCAGCCGCTCGAGCTTGGCCTGCATGCTGAAGGCGCGGGCGCGCGAGTTGTTGGTGAGGAACGTCACCGCCCGCCCCTGGCTGCGCAGGAGGGCGAGCACCTCGGCGGCGCCCGGCATGAGCACGTCGCCCGTCCACACGCAGCCGTCGAGGTCGAAGATGAAGCCGCGCAGATCGCGCAGGCCGCGGCGGGATCGAGTCACGGCGGCATCCTATCATGCGGACGGAAGGCCCGGAGCGACCGGCGCTCCGCGGCACGGAAAAATGCGGGCCCCTGCGGGTCCCGCGCTAGCATCGAGCCATGGCGAGGGAGCGGTCGCCCCGCACGTATACCCTTCGACGGGCATCCTCGGTCGTCTTCGCCCTCATCTCCGTCCTGCCCCTGCTTCTCTTCGCCTACACCCTGTACGCCCTGAACGTGCTCCAGCAGGCCACCGCCCAGATCGGCCTGGGCTCCGCCCTTGCCCTTGCCATGATCGGCTTCTACATCTATTCGGTCATGATCGCCCGGCTGTCCGACATGCTCCGCGAGATCGAGGTGAACGGGACGAACGCGCCGCACGCCGCGCCGTCGCACGCCCCGGTGGTCACGGTCATCGAGCCGGAGCCCGGCCTCTCTCCCGTCCCGGGCCATGACGGTCCCGCACTGTCCGCGTCCGAAGCCACGCCCGCTCGCCCGTCGGCCGCGAAGAGCAGGAACGGCAGCGTGGCCCGCGCTGGACTGGTCGTTCCCGGCATGGGGCGCATCACCGAGCTCACTCCGAGTGACGGCGCCGCGCTCTCGGATCTCGACCTGATGTGGAAGGCCGAGGCCGAGCCGCTCCTCGGCCGGCGCGTGCTCGTCGCGGTGCGAAACGCCGCGGATCCGATCAAGGGCACCCTCTACCAGGTCACGGAGGACGGGGTGATCCTCGACCAGCGCGGCGCGAAGTTCGGCATCAGCTACACCCGGGTCTCCGCCATAGAAGCGGATACCGCTCCCGAACCCGCCTAGGCCGCGTCCACTCTCCTAGGGTCCGGCCGCTCGACGGCCGACGAGCGTCTCCAGCGCGTGGCGATAGCGCGGCTCGCTCGGGGCCAGGCGCACCGCCTCGCTCCACGCGTCGAGAGCATCCTCCACGCGGCCGAGCCGGTCGAGGACGTCGCCGAGCCGAGCGTGCGCCTCCGCATGGTCCGGCCTGATCCGTATGGCCTCGCGATACGCGGCCTCACACGCGGCCTGCTTGCCCTGGTGCTCGAGGGCCCTCCAGAGGTTGAAGTGACTCTGGGAATCCGCCGGGCGGAGACTCAAGGCAGCGCGATACACGACCTCGGCCTCCGCGTAGAGCCCTTGGGACAGGAGCACGCGTCCCAGGCTTCGATAGGAGGCGATGCGCTGCGGCTTGATCCGGATGGACTCGCGGAGCACTTCCGCCGCCTCCGCGAAGCGCCGCTGCTCGCCGAAGAGCTCTCCCAGGTCCGCCCATGCGCGCGCATAGCCGGGATTGAGCCTGACCGCTTCGCGGAACGCGGACTCTGCCGCCTCGTAGCGTCCGAGGAAATAGAGGCCCATGCCCAGGCCGCGGTGCAGCGCGGCCCCTCGGGCTTGAGCCGGAGCGCCTCCCGGTAGGCGCGCTCGGACTCCGCGTAGCGGCCCTGCCGCCCCAGGCCGAGGGCGAAGTTCGCCCACGCGACGACGTCGCCCGGCCTCAGCCGTATCGCCTCGCGCAGCGCCGCCTCGGCCTCGGCGTGACGTCCCTGCCGGCCGAGGGCGATGCCGAGATCGAGGTGGTGATCGGGATTTTCGGGGCGAGCCGCACCGCTTCGCGAAATGCGGCCTCGGCATTGGCCTCGAGCCCCTGCGCCTCGAAGGCCACGCCGAGATCGGCGTAGATCCGCGCGTCGTCCGGACGGAGCGCGGCTGCCCGCGCATAGGCCTGCGCCTCCTGTGCCCAGTCTCCCTGGCGGCGGCTCACCGCGGCGAGCCCCAGCCAGGCCGCCGCGTCGTCGCCCTTCACGCTCAGGGCTCGGCCGAACGCCGCCACCGCCTCGGGCAGCCGGCCCAGCCGGTCCAGCGCGACACCGTGCCAGCGGTGCCAGAGCCCGCGCTCGGGATCGAGGCGGGCTGCGTCGCGCCACGCCGCCGCTGCCTCGCTATGCCGCCGCAGTCGCCACAGGGCGAGGCCGAGGCAGCCGTGGAGCCGGGCCAGACCGGGCCGCTGACGAATGGCCTCGCGATAGCGCGCGGCCGCTTCGCCGAACCGGCGCGCGCGTCTCAGGGCATCGGCGAGGTGAACGAGGGAGCGCAGCCGGCGCGGGTCGTGGCGATGGGCGTCGGCGAGAGCGCGCGTCGCTTCGTCGAGGCGACCTCGGGCGAGGAGGAGAACGCCCAGGCCCTCGCAGGCGATGGCGTGACGGGAGCGGACTCGAGGGCCATGCGATATCTGGTCTCGGCCTCGGCACGCCGCCCCTGACGCGCCAGCGTTCCCGCGAGGGCCACGTGCGCGTCGGCCAGCGAGGGCGCGATGTCGGCGGCCGAGCGGAGCGCCGCTTCCTCCTCGGCGAGCCGACCCTGTCGCCGACACATGAGCCCGAGACGCAAATGAGCGAGAGCGTGGCGCGGCTTGAGGCGCACCGCCTCGCCATAGGCCGCGCCGGCTTCCGCCCACAGCCGCTGCCGCTCCAGGGCGAGCCCGAGCTTGAAATGAGCCTCGACCGTGCGGGGGCCAGGTCGAGCGTGGCGCGCAGAGCGGCGGCCGCCTCCGCCCAGCGGCGCTGCTCGAGGAGGAGGGCGCCCAGATCCAGGTGCGCGGCCGGTGAGCGGGGCCACGCCCTCACCACCTCCTGGAATTCCGCGAGGGCTTCGTCGGGGCGATGCTGGCGGCGGAGCGCGGTGCCGAGCAGCGCGCGGAGCTGCACATCGCGCGGAGCGGCCGCGAGGGCGCGGCGGCAAATGATCTCGGCCTCGGCCGCGCGGCCGTCGGCGAGGGCGGCCTGGGCCCTCCGGAGCGCGGCGGCGGGCTTGGCGGTGGGCGGCTTCAGCGCGGCCGATCCTTGACGAGACATGCGATCTCGTCCGCCCCCACCTCCACATCACTCGTGGCGGTGAGCCGGTCGAGGTCGCAGGCGTCTCTCGATTCGAGAGGCCTCATGGGACGAAGTCCGCGATCAGAGGGCAATGGGCTCGTCCACGAAGACGGTGTAGGTGCGGGGCTTGCCGCGCGTGGCGTCGGCGGCGTTCACGTAGACGATGGAGCTCTGCCCCGGATCTCTGCGGGCAGCACGGCCACCCGGATGAAGGACGTGTCCTCGTCCCGAGACGCCACGGCGAGGACGGGCTCCTTCCCGCTCTCGAACCACGCATCCCACGGACGCATGGCCCGCGTCGGTCCCTCTCCCACCGTCACGTCGAGGCGCCCGCGGAGAAGGCAGCGGATGCCCCCGCCGCGGTGACCGTGCAGCGGCGCCACCGCCCGCGCTCGAAGTCCACGCGATCGCAGCGGAGGAGCCACGACGCGAGCGGATCGAGGGCCATCGGATGCTCGAGGAGCACTCGTCCACCCGCCCGCGGGGGCGGTTGGCGCACGAGCTCGAAGCGCAGGAAGCGGGCACCCTCGGGTCCCGCGATCGCTCCCGGTCTCGCCCCCATCTGCGCGCGGCCCGCTTCGAGGGCTGCCGCGGCGCCCCCGTCGTCGACGCGCATCTCTCCGCCCGCCAGGTAGAGCACGCCCGCGGCCGAGCCGAGCGCGGGTGAGTAGCGCGCGCCGGGAGCGAGCGTGTCTTCGATCAGCCGGAGCGAGTAGGGCACGGGAGGACCTCCGATCGGGTGAGTACGACTCCGCGTCATTATACGAGAGTTGACAGCCCCTTCGTCGTGCCCGTAGGGTGACCCGGTGACCGGCGCGGCGTTGGCACTGGTGCTGAGCGCGGCGGTCATCCACGCCACGTGGAATGCCATGGCCAAGGGCGCCCGCGATCCCATGGCCATGCTGTGGTGGGCGGGCGTGCTCTCCTCGCTCGTCCTCGCCCCGCCCTCGCTCTACGTCCTCGCCCGAGACGGCTTCTCCCCCGCGCCCTTCCGTTCGTGGTGGCCACGGTCATCCTGCACAGCATGTACTTCTTCTCCCTCGGCAAGGCGTATCAGACGGGCGACTTCTCCGTCGTCTATCCCATGGCCCGGGGCATGGGCGTGGCCCTCGTGCCCATCGGCGCCTACTACTTCTTCGACGAGCGGCTGTCCCGCATCGGCATTCTCGGCATCGCCCTCATCGGCTGCGGGAATCTTCGCCCTGCACTGGAGGCGCGGCGCGTGGAGCGAGGAGGCCCTCCTGCGACCGGGCACGGGTTGGGCCATCGCCACCGGGCTCTGCATCGCCTGCTATTCGCTCGTGGACAAGGTCGGCGTGTCGCACATCAATCCCCTGCCCTATCTCTGGGCCATGATGCTGGGCTCCTGCGTCTCCCTCCTGCCCGCGGTGCGGGCCCGGCCCGGCTCCATGGCGCGCGAATGGCGGGAGAACCGTCTCGCCGTGCTGCTCTCCGGCGTGCTGAGCCCCGGCGGCTATCTCCTCGTGCTCTTCGCCTTCCGCCTCTCCAAGGCGGGCTACGTGGTGGCGGGACGCGAGGTGTCCATCGTGATCTCGGCGCTCATCGGCAGCATCCTTCTCAAGGAAGGCCGCCTTCCCCAGCGGCTCCTCGGCGCGGCCATCGTGGCCTCGGGAGTGATCTGTGTCGCCCTCGCCCGCTAGAGCGGGCGCCGCGCTTCTCCGCGCGCGCCGGCGTGTGCTACGCTCGCCGCCGGCAGAGAGGAACGATCACCTGGCGGAGCTCAACGAGGAGACGCGCCCATGGAATCGACCCGGGTCAACCGTCGAGCTTTTCTCGGAGGGGCGGCGGCCGCGTCCCTGAGCGCGGGCGTCTTTCCCGCCGTGCTCCGCGCCCAGCCGCGCACGGTGAAGGTGGGCATGGTGGAGCCGCTCACCGGTCCCATGGCCGATGTGGGCCAGGACTCGCGACTGGGCGCCCAGATGGCCGTGGAGGCGATCAACGCCGCGGGCGGGATCAAGTCGCTCGGGGCGCCCGCCTCGAGCTCCTCGTGGCCGACAGCCAGACCAAGGTGGACACGGCGCGCGCGGAGGCGGAGCGGCTCATCAACGCGGGTGCCCAGCTCCTCACCGGCGCGTATCACTCGGCCCACGTGGCCACCATCGCTCCCCTCGCCCAGCAGCGGCGTGTCCCCTTCATCATCGACATCACCGCGGCCGACCAGCCCACCGCGAATATCGCCGAAGTCCGTCCGCGAAGGGCAGCAAAAGCTCCAGTACGTGTACCGCATCTTCCCGGGCAGCGCGACCTTCGGGAGGAACGCCGTCCGCTTCATGACCGACATCTTCAAGGAAGCGGGGGTGAGCCCGAAGCGCGTGGTCGTCATGTACTCCAACGACCTCTTCGGCAAGACGCAGACGGAGAGCTTTCTCGCCGCGCAGAAGGCGGCCAATCCGGGCTTCGACGTGGTGGAGGTGATCCCTTACCCGGAGAACGCGGCGGATCTCTCCACGGAGGTGAGCCGGGCCAAGGCGGCCAGGCCCGACATCATCGCGCCCGTGACCCGGCCCGCCACCGCCATCCTTCTTCTCGAGGAGCTGGCCAAGCAGCGGGTGGAGCTGATGGGCATCATCAGCCCAGGCGCGCCCGGGCTCTACGAGACCCGGCAGATCCAGCAGCTCAAGGAGCTGATCGAGTACGTGATGGACGCCACCGTCTACGCGAACTACCGGAAGCCGGAAACGCAGAAGGTGGCCGCGGAGTACGCGAAGCGATCGGGCGGCCGCAACTTCGACGCGAGCGGCTCCTACTCCTACGACGCCATCCAGGTCATGGGCGACGCCCTGGAGCGGGCCGCCTCCACCGATCCCGACGCCATCGTGGCCGCGATCAAGAAGACCAATTTCCCGGGCGGGCTGTCGGTGTACAGCGGACCCATCGTCTTCAACGAGACGGGTGACAATCCGAACGCGAGCACGGCCATGCTCCAGGTGCTCGGGCAGAAGACTCGGGTGGTGTGGCCGAAGGACGTGGCGGAGCAGCGGTTCGTCTTCCCCGGCCGAAGGCCTAGCAAGTCTCGGGCGCGCTCGGCGGGCGGGGCCTGTCGTCGGGGCGGGGTGCGCTCCCCACACCACGCTGAGTCGCATTCCGCTGGGCCACTCGGGCCCGCCACGAGATGTTGGCTTGGCGGCGTTGAGAAGCTACCCAGAAGATACGGGTGTGGGAGCGCACCCCGCCCCCGACGCCACCCGCCCGGTTGCTACTGGCGGTGCTTGTCGTGGCGCCAGCTTAGTCGCGGTGGGTGATTCGTTAGTTGCGGTAGGTGATTCGGTAGATGGCGCCCGCGAGGTCGTCGGAGACGAGGAGGGAGCCGTCGGGCATGACGAGCACGTCGGCGGGGCGGCCCCAGACGTCGGTGCCGTGGAGCCAGCCCGTGGCGAACGGCTCGTAGGAGATGGCCTTGCCGTTCTCCAGGCGCACCAGGGACACGCGATAGCCGATCTTCGTGCTGCGGTTCCACGAGCCGTGCTCGGCGATGAAGATCTGGTTGTGGTACAGCGCGGGGAACTGCGTGCCCGTGTAGAAGCGCATGCCGAGCGCGGCCACGTGGGGGCCCAGGTTCTGCGCGGGCGGCGTGAAGTCTCCGCAGGGCGGCGGCGCCCGAACTCCGGATCGCTGATGGTGCCGCCGTGGCAGTAGGGAAACCCGAAATGCATGCCCGCCTTCGGCGCGTGGTTCAGCTCGTCGGGCGGTGAGTCGTCGCCGAGCCAGTCGCGGCCGTTATCGGTGAACCACAGCTCCCGCGTGCGTGGATCCCAGTCGAAGCCGACGGTATTGCGGATGCCGCGGGCGAACGTCTCGAGCTCCGAGCCGTCGGCGTTCATCCGCATGATGTTGGCGTAGCGGTCGGGGTTCGGCTCGCAGATGTTGCAGGGGGCGCCCACGGGGACGTAGAGCTTGCCGTCGGGCCCGAAGGCGATGAACTTCCAGCCGTGGTGCCTATCCTTGGGAAGACGATCGGTTACCACCACGGGCTTCGGGGGATCGCCGAGACGGCTCTCGATGTCGTCGAAGCGAAGCACGCGGTCGACGGCCGAGACATAGAGGGCGCCCGTTGTGAAAGGCGACGCCGACGGGCAGGGCCAGCCCGGAGGCGAGGGTGAGCACCTCCGCAGGCGCGCCCGATCTCCACCGCACGGCGTGAACTTTGCCCGCCTGCATCGAGCCCACGAACAGCGTGCCCTTCGGGCCCAGGGCCATCTGGCGAGCATTGTCCACGCGGGCGACCAGCTCGATGGTGAAGCCGGGGGTAGCTTGATCGACTCGAGGGGCAGCCTCCGGACTCCGCGCCCGGCCACGGACGCGAACCGCAACAGGAGAAGACCAACCACGAGACCGGACACCACGACGCTCACCGGTCCGGGGTGATCGACACGGCGATCAACTTGTTTCCATCCCGGGACACGTACCCCACCACCGTGACCGCATCACCATTGTTCAGGAACTCGTAGGTGGACTGGTCCAGCTGGGTCAGGTCGACCTCGAAGCTGCTTCCGGCATCGGGCGCGAACCCCATCGAATTGCCCGAGATGAAGAGAACTCGCCCGTGGTAGCTCCGGAGCTCCTGGGCCATCGCCGCGCCGATGATGACTAGGGAGAGACCGACGCATACCGCGACCCGCGCCACGCGCTTCATGAGCTCATAATGTGCCGCGGCTCCGCCCTCCACACAAGAATCGGGCGTCCCTACTCGCCGCGCAAGGTCGGATCGAGCACGTCGCGGAGCCAGTCCCCGGCGCGGCTGATCACGATGGAGGTGATCATGAGCACGACACCCGGAGAGGTCGAGATCCACCACGCGGAGTCGAGGTAGTCGCGCCCTTCCTGGATCATGCCGCCCCACGACGGCGTGGGCGGCTGGATACCCAGCCCCAGGAAGGACAGCGTCGCCTCCAGGACGATGGAGCGCGCGAGCTCGAGGGTGGCCACCACCACCAGCGAGGCGAGCACGTTGGGGAGAATGTGGCGCAGCACCACTCGCATCATCGAGCCGCCGAGGCCGCGGATGGCCTCCACGAATTCCCTGCCCCGCAGCACGAGCACCTGGGCGCGGAGGATGCGCGCGTAGCTGACCCAGCCGCTGAGCCCGATGACGATGACGAGGGTGGGAAAGCTCGGGCCGAGGACGGCGATGATGCCGATGGCGAGCAGGATGAACGGAAAGGCGAGCTGGGCGTCGGCCACCGTCATGATGACCTCGTCCACCCGGCCTCCGCGATAGCCGGCGATGAGACCCATGGTGGACCCGAGGAGGCCGCCCACGAGGACGGCGGAGAAACCCACCACCAGGGAGACGCGCGAGCCGAACACCACGCGCGCGAGCACGTCGCGGCCGAGATGATCCGTCCCCAGGAGATGCGGCCGTCCGTCGGCGCCCTCCAGCGTGGGCGGCTTGAGGCGGACGCGCAGCGACTGCCGCTCCGGATCCTGGACGACCCACGGCGCCACCACCGCCAGCACGGCGAGGAGGGCCACCACGCCCAGCCCGAGCCGCATGAGCCACGGCATGCGCCGGCCGCGCGGCCGGGCCTCCTGCATGGCCGGCGAGGGCGAGCTCAGCTGGCGCGGGCGCGGGGATCGAGGAAGCCATAGAAGAGATCGACGGCGAAGTTGATGATGATGAACATCACCGCGGCGAGAAAGACCGTGCACTGCACCACCGGATAGTCGCGGTTGTAGATGGATTGCACGGCGAGCCGGCCGATCCCCGGCCAGGAAAAGACCGTCTCCGTCACCACCGCGCCGCCGAGGAGCGTGCCGAACTGGAGCGCGGTGATGGTGAGGATGGGGATGGAGGCGTTCTTGAGGGTGTGCTTGGCCACCACGATGGCTTCCCGAGGCCCTTGGCGCGCGCGGTGCGGATGTAGTCGGCGCGCAGCACCTCGAGGACGGCCGAGCGTGTGAGCCGCGCGATGGAGGCCATGGTGAAGGCCCCCAGGGTCATGGCGGGGAGCACGAGGTGCTGGAGGCCGCCGCGTCCGGAGGTCGGGAAGAGGTCGGCTTTCAGCGACAGGAGCAGGATGAAGAGAATGCCCAGGAAGAAGGTGGGGGCGGCCTGGCCGACGAGGGCGAGCCCCATGGCCACATGGTCGAGGACCGAGTTGCGCTTCATGGCCGACAGGAGCCCGATGGGCATGGCCACGATAGCCGCGAGGAAGAAAGCGGTCAGCCCCAGCTCGAGGGTGGCCCCGAGATAGCCGCTCACCACCGTGAAGGCGGGCTGTCGGAAGTGGAGCGACCGGCCGAAGTCGAGCCGGAGGGTATTGCCGAGGAAGACCGCGTACTGGACGGGAATCGAGCGATCGAGGCCGAGCTCACGGCGCACCCGGTTCATCTCGCTGATGGGCGCGTCGGGGGCAGGAGCAGGGGCACGGGATCGCCGGAGAGCCGCATGACGACGAAGACCACGGTGGAAACGAGCCAGAGAGCGATCAGGGCGCGGAAGAGCCGCTGGACGATGAACGGGAAAAGTCCGCGCATGGGGAAAGCCCCTTCACCCTGCCCGCTCCCCGAGGGAGGAGCGGGCAGGGACAGGGACGGCTCTACGCCCGGCGAAACTTGAAGTTGAACCGGCGGATCTCGAACTGCTGGTTCGGGTTCGGCGTGAACTCCACGTATTTCTGCAGCCCGTAGTCCTCGTACGGCTGAATGACGGGCAGCCACGGGAAGTGCTCGAGGAAGACCTTGGTCATCTGGCTGTACGCCTCGGCGCGGAACTTCTCGTCCACGGAGAAGCGCGCGGCCGCGCCCATCTCGTCGAACTTGGACTCGCGCCAGTAGTCCTGCGGCCCGCCCGGCCCGAGGAGGCGCCACATCATGCCGTCCGGATCGGCGAGGGTGGAGGTGGGATCGGACCAGTACATGCCCTTGAAACTCTTCTCGCGGTTCTTCTGGGCGCGCACGGAGTATTCGATCACCTCGACCTTGACGTTGACGCCCACGTCCTTCCACATGGCCGCGATGGCCTCGGACATCGCCTTGTCCTGCGAGACATAGGCCACGGTGGTCTCGATGAAGATCTCCTCGCCCTTGTAGCCGGCCTTCTTCAACCGCTCGCGCGCTTCCTTGGGGTTGTAGGCGAGGGGCGGCAGCTTGGGATCGAAGAAGTTGTCGCCCTTGGCGATGGGCCCGCTCGGCACGATGCCGCGTCCCTTCCACAGCTCCTTCACGATGAGCCTCGCGGTCGATGGCGAGGGAGAGCGCCTGCTTCACGAGCGGATTGTCGAGGGGGCCGCTTGCTGTTGACCGCGAGCACGTAGAGACCCGCGTAGAGCGCACCTTCCACCCGCGTGGCCGAATTGGCGACCACCCGCTCCTCCTGATCGGGCGGAAGCTGGGTGATGACGTCCACCTCGCCCTTCAGGAGAGCGGCCACGCGCGGAGCCGTCTCGGGAATGGAGCGCACGATGAGCCGGTCGAAGTCCGGCTTGCCCCCCAGTAGTCCGGATTGGCATCGAGGGTAAGGCGATCGTCCTTGACCCAGGACGCGAAGCGCACGGGTCCCGTCCCCACCGGCTTGGCGTTGAAGGCGTCGTTGCCGACCGACTCGAGGTACTTCTTCGGCACGATCTGGCCGCCGTAGAAGGCGAGGCGGGCCGGCAGGAGCGGGTCGGGCTTCTTGGTGTGGATCAGGAGCGTGTACGGGTCGGGCGCCTCGATCCGGTCGATGGTCGTGAACACCGTCGCGACCATGGTCTTGGCGTTCGGGATCGTAGGTGCGCTCGATGCTGAACTTGGCGTCGGCCGAGGTGAACGGATCGCCGTTGTGGAACTTCACGCCCTGCCGCAGCTTGAAGGCCCACGCGGTCTGCCCCTGGAGCTTCGACTCGAGGGCGAGGCCGGGGTAGAGCTTGCCGTCGGGATGGCGGCTGGTCAGGTTGTCGAAGATGTTGAAGCTCCAGCGAATGTCGTTGGAGGAGGTGCTGAAGTGTGGATCGAGCTTGGAGATGTCGCCGCCCTGAGCGACCACGAGCTCCTTCTTCTGCGTGGTCTGTGCGCGCGCCGTTCCGGGAAGCGTCTGGGACAGGGCTCCGGCCGCACCCAGAGCCGCCGCGCCTTTGAGCAATTCTCGTCGAGTGACTGCCATCGATTGCACCTCCATTGGGTCGGTTCGGGCCACGGATGACGACAAAGAGTCCACAGCGGTGTGTGGCGATGTTTATAGGGCCTTCCCGGAAGCCTGTCAAGCGTGTCACAATCCCCGGGGAGGCGCGGCATGACGAGCGCAGACGTGGTCGTCATCGGTGGTGGTGTCAACGGCGCGAGCGTCGCCTTCAACCTGGCGCGGCTCGGCGTCAGGCGCGTGGTCCTTCTCGAGCGACGGCACCTCGGAGCGGGCGCCTCGGGCAAGTCGGGCTCCCTCGTGCGGATGCACTACACCAACGAGGCGGAATCACGCCTGGCCTGGGAAAGCCTCAAGGTGTTCCGCGACTTCGACGCCATGGTGGGCGGCGATTGCGGCTTCGAGGCACCCGGCTTCGTGCAGATCGTGGACCCCGCCCACGCCGATGCCCTCCGGGCCAATGTGGCCATGCAGCAGGGCCTGGGCATCGACACCCGTCTTGTCTCGCGGGAAGAGCTCACGGAGATCTCGCCCGACCTGCGCGTCGACGACGTGGGCGCCGCCGCCTACGAGCCCGGCTCGGGATTCGCCGATCCCAACGCCACCACCTTCGCGTTCGCGGCGGCCGCGCGCCGGCTCGGGGCGACCATCGAGACGGACTGCGAGGCGCTTCGCATCGTCACGGAGGGGGCCGCGTGGCCGGCGTGGAGACGTCCCGAGGACGGGTGGCCGCTCCCGTGGTGGTGGCCGTCCCCGGCGCGTGGGCCGGCCGGCTTCTCGATCCGCTCGGCCTCGACTTCGGGCTCACGCCCTACCGGATCCAGGTATCGATATTCCGCTGGCCGGAAGGCTTCACGCGCCGTCACCCCGCGGTGATCGACTCCACGCGCAGCGCGTGGATCCGGCCCGAGGGGCGCGCGGGCACTCTCATCGGCGTCGAGCTGGGCGCCGGCCACGCCGATCCGGACAAGTACGACGAAGGGGTGGATGAAGCCTACGTAGCGCTGTGTCGCGAGGCGCTGGCCACGCGCTTTCCCGCCTTCGAGCGGTCCACCATGCGCGGGGGCTGGGCGGGCATGATCATGATGAGCCCGGACGGACGGCCCATCATCGACCAGATCCCGTCGGTGCCGGGACTCTTCGTCATGCTCGGCGACTCCGGGACCTCCTTCAAGACGTCGCCCGCCATCGGCCGGTGTCTGGCGGAATGGATCGTCAAGGGCCAGCCGGAGACCGCGGACCTCACGCGCTTTCGCTCCACCCGCTTCGCCGAGGGGCAGCCCTGGATCGACTCCACCGACTACGGGATCGAGCGGCCGACCATCTCCCGCTAGGACGTTCCTACTTCGCCGGCTTCCCGCTCGCCGATTTCTTCTTCGCCGGCTTCTTTCTCGCCGCCTTGGCGTGCTCGGCAGCGCGCCAGAGATACCACGAGGCCGTCGTCCGGTGCGGCCGCCAGCGCTCCCCGTACTTCTCGAGCGCCTTGGGAGAGGGCAGCGCCTTGAGCCCGTAGGCCGCCCGATAGCCGTCGCGCACTCCATAGTCGCCGACGGGGAGCACGTCCTCGCGGCCGAGGGTGAACATGAGGAGCATCTCTACCGTCCACCGCCCCACCCCGCGCGCCTCGGTGAGCCGGGTCACGATCTCCTCGTCGGCGAGGCGGGCCACCACGCGCCGGGAGGGCACCACGCCGGCCGCCGCCTTCTTCGCGATGTCCTTGATGGCGCGCACCTTGGCCCGCGACAGCCCCGCCCCGCGCATGCGCCGGGGACTCATGGCCAGCACCCGCTCCGGGCTGGGGAAGCCGTCCCCGTCGAAGAGGGCGACGAGGCGGGCGAAGATGGCCGCGGCGGCGCGGCCGTGGAGCTGCTGGTAGACCACGGCCCGCACCAGCGATTGAAAGGGCGACCACCGGCGCCGGATCCGTATGGTGCACGGCCCGACCCGGCGGATGAGCGCGCGCATGATCGGATCCGTCTTCGAGAGGTGGCGCAAGGCGGCGGGGGTCATGGGGAGGTCCTCATCGCAATCGGTAGAGAGGCACGGGGCGCTCCACGCCCTTGAGCTCGCGAAGCCCCACGTCCTCGAGCTCGAGATCGACGCCGAGACGCGCGCGCGTTTCCCGGAGAGCACGATCTCGCCCCCTGGGCCTGCGCGGCGAGCCGCGCCGCGATGTTGGTGGTCATGCCGCGACGCGGTATAGGTCCAGCGCGTACCCGCCCGCCCCTCGATCTTGGTCGCGCCGAGCAGGGCGGGCCCGGTGTTGACGCCGATGTGCATGCGCAGGGGATCGAAGCGGCGCTGGAGCTCCGCCCCGATCTCCGCCGCGCGGCGGTGGATGGCCCGCGCGGCGTCCACGGCCGCCCGGGCGTGATCGCCCTCGTGGAAGATGACCATGAGGCCGTCGCCCGCCGTCTCGTTGACGTCGCCGCCGTGCTTGACGATCTCGTCGAGGAAGGCGCCGAAGTAGCGCTGCACCAGCGCGTCGAGATCGTCGGGGGCGAGGCGGGAGGACAGCTGGGTGTAGCCGCTGATGTCGGCGAAGAGCACGCTCACGTCGGTCTCGCGCTTGTCGAGGGAGGGCGCCTCCGGCGACTCCTCGATGAGGTCGCGCACGCGCTGGGGCACGAACTTGGAGAGGCTGGTGCGGATGAGGAGGCTCCGCTCGAGCTGGCGGGCGTAGTCGAGCACCTGCTGATGCGCCTCCGCGTTCGCCACGGCCACCGCCGTCTGGTCGGCCAGGGTCTCCAGGAGCTCCAGGTCCTCCGCCGTGTACGCGGCCTCCGACCGCTTGGGCCCGAGCACGAGGAGGCCGCGCGTCTCCGCCTGGAAGCGGAGGGGCACGAGGACCTCGGCGTCCAGGGCGGCGTAGGCACCGCGGGCGCCTTCCTCGAGGGCGGCGAAGCGCGGGTCGGCGGCGAGCTGGTAACGGGAGAGCGCTCCCGACGCCGCGCGAAGGACCGGCTCCAGCACTCCGCGGGGCGCACCCACCTCGAGCCGGGCATGAACCACGTGCATGGCCGACTCGATGGTGGTGGTGAGCCGCCGCTCGATCTCCCGAGGTCGAGCAGGCTCGACATGGAGCGGGCGAGCGCGCCGATGGTACGGGCGTAGTCGTAGCGCTCCCGGAAGAACGTGCGGTCCACCAGGCGCCGGAGGCGCTCGCGCAGAGGATTGAAGGCGAGGGCCACCGCGAACATGAAGGCGGCGGAGAACCACGTGGACTCCGCGAGATTGGCCTGGGCGAGGAGCAGATTGGCCCCTGCGATGGCCAGGGCGTAGGCGGCGGTGATGAGGCCGGCGAGCGCCGCGTAGACCACGGAGCGGCGGATGACCACGGTGGCGTCGAAGAGGCGGTAGCGCACGGTGGCATAGGCGATGGCGAGCGGGTAGAGGAGCACGAGGGCCGAGCCCCACTGCGGATCGAGGGGGCCTCGATAGAGCTGGGAGAGGGGCGCGAGCATGAACAGGAGCCAGCCACCCAGGCCCAGGCCGATGCCGAGGAGGAGCACGGTGATCTGCTGGTTCACGAGGGGCGAGGCGGCGCGCCGTCGCGTGTCGAGGAGCGCGGCGATCTTGATGGGAAAGGACAGCGCGGCGAGGGTGAAGAGGGTGACCACGGAGACGGGGTAGATCCATCCGTTCACGAGAAGCTCGGGCGCCCACGTGGTGAGCGCCACGAAGCTCAGGGCGGCGAGCGATCCCGCGGCGAGCGCTCCCCGTACAGCCGCGGGATGACCCGGTGGCGCTCGAGCCATACTTCGCGCGGCGGGTTGGCGGGATAGGTGAGGAAGAACACCCAGCCGTGAACGGACAGCACGATGGAGATGAATCCGACCAGGCAGGCCGCCACGCGACTCGAGCCCAGGACCGATTCCGGGACGGCCACGTTGGAGACCGCCCACAGGCACATATAGATGAGGAAGTACCGGTTGGGCCGCGCCCGGGGTTCTGGACGAAGACGGCCACCCCCACCGCCAGCATCACCACGGAGATGACGAAGAAGATCCCGAAGTGTGTGGACATGGTGCGCCACGTGAACGGCCGGGGCGCCACGTCGAGGGTGAGGCGGCTCCCCGCCCGCTCGATGTCATAGCGAATGGGCGCGCCGGACGCGGCCACGCGGGACTCGAGGACGATGGGCGAACGGCCGTCCACGGTCACGATGCGATCGCCCCAGCGGAGCGGGTGTCGGGCTCGGCGGGAAACACGCGGAAATCCGGAGCCACGAAGAAGCCCGGATATGGACGCCCGACCTTCGTCGCGAGGCCGCCGAGGAGCACGAGCAGGGCGGCCACCGTCAACCCGACCACGAGGAGCGCACGAAGATTCGGTCTCACCATGGGTCACCGATAATACGCGCGGCGGGCGACCTCGGCGGGGTCATGACGGGAATGCTCAAAGAGCGCTTGACAGGGAGCACGCGCGGATCTCTCATGGGGCCACGATGGACACGCCACCGGACCACTCATAGGGCGCCGCGGGGATCGAAGACGACACGGTCCTGGGCGGCGTCACCCGATTGACTTGGTCCCGACTCTTGCCGGGACGAGCGCAGCGCAGAGCTGCGCACATGCACGTGGGGGATCGGGCGGGAGATGACTCCCGCCCACCCCCGTCTTGAACCCCGCTGACTCCAGAGCACTTCCGAGTTTGGGTAGTTCTCAGAGGGAATCTGACAAATCACGAAGCACGCGAGAGGTCTGCGGTCACCTGTCCTGTACGCTCGCCTTGCAAAAGCCGTTATTGAACAGGAGGATAGCAGGGCATGTATCTCCGAAGCATAGCGTGGCACCTGCCTTGCTTGTTCAAGGGCTCGTGCCGAATGCCTCCGAGTGGGAGATCGAGGTCGAGATAGATCCCGAAGTACGACGGAGGCGGCATCCGGCGGAGTATCTGATAGTCGAAAAAGGTCTGGCGTCACAGGAGTTTTCAGGCTACTCTCGGCGCCGTGTGCAAATAAGCTCAAGCGTGTGCATCCCGAAACGCTGATCTGGCCCCAGGAAGAGGAGAAACGGTGCGCTCGAGTTCGGCGGTATGGCCGGTGGTGGTCGTCGTGGCAGTCCTCGGTTTTGCCTTCGGCGGCTGCGGCACCCTGTCCTCGAGCCTGCTCAGCGAGAGCTCCGTGCTCGCCTCCCGCACTCCAGTGGCCGCGCCACCGGTCGAGCCTGCTCCGATCGCCGAGACCGTAGAGACTCCGGCGACTCCCGGGTCCGCCACTCCTGAAGCGGACACCACGGCCAGCGTGGCCGAGGCCGCTCCCGAACCTACCATCTCCATCGACTATCAGCCCATCACGGCCAAGAACGCGCCCACCTGGGTGGTCGCGCTGTCCGGGCCGGCGGATGCGGCGCTGCGCGGCGCGGCCGACGCGGTGCCCGCCGATCCGGACGTGGAAGAGTACGACCCGTGGGAGAAGTTCAACGAGAAGATGTTCACGTTCAACTACAACCTGGACAAGTACGTGCTCAAGCCGGCAGCTCAGGGCTACAACTTCGTGATGCCGGACATGTTTCAGACCATGATCGACAACGCCTTCACCAACCTGCGCATGCCGTCGCGGTTCGTGAACAAGTTGCTGCAATGGAAGCTTCTCGACGCGACCAAGGAGATGGGCCGCTTCCTCATCAACTCCACCCTGGGCATCGGTGGGCTCTTCGATGTCGCGCGCCAGGAGATGGGGCTCGAGCGCCAGCGGGCCGACTTCGGCCAGACCCTCGGCATCTGGGGCGCTCCTCCGGGACCGTACCTCGTGCTGCCCTTCATGCCGCCGCTCACCGTGCGTGACGGCATCGGCACCGGGGTCGACGGGGCCATCAACCCGCTCTACTACTACATCCCGTTCTGGCCCGACTCCCTCGCCATGAAGATCGGCGACACCATCAACGATCGCTCGCTCAATCTCGACCTCTTCCAGGGCATCGAAGAGTCGACGGTCGATCTCTACAGCTCCGTCCGCAACGGCTATCTGCAGCGCCGCAATCGCCTGATCAAGGAAGGCCGCTAGCGGGCCGGTAGTCCCCCGGGCCCAGGCGGCCGAGGGCCCGCCGTGTCGCCCGTTCCTTCTTCCCGAGCTTCCGCGGATTGCCCTTCTTGCGTGGCCCACGCTCGGGATCGTCGCCCTCGTCCTTGTCCGACTCCGGCTCGGACGCTTCCCCGCCCGTCATGACCGATCGAGACTGATCGAGGCGCGCCAGGAACTGGTCGGTAGTGACGACCACGGCGCCCGCACGCTCGGCGGCCCGCCGCACCTCGCGATCGTTGGATACCACCGCACCGCCTTCGCGGGCCATCCTGGCGAGCACGTGATCGGCTGATTCACGTGCGCTCGAGAAGATGACGGTGACGCCTGCGCCGCCGCCCCCGCGCCCGCCCGCGTCCACCCCGTCGAAGACCACCGTGAAGGTGTCGCGCGATACCCGCGCCACCGTCGCCAGCATCGCGCACAGCGCCTGACGGCCGGCTTCGAGGCTCTCCTGCTCGCGAGAACGGAGCTCGGGCGCACGTCTGATCACGTTGTAGCCGTCGACGAGCCAGCGCATGACGCTTCATTTTATGGCTCGCTCCCCTTCAACGCGACGCGCTAAAGGCCGCCAATGAGAAACTACCAAATAAAGGTTGACTTGGCTTGGCCCGCCACAATATGTTGTGCCTCACGTTCAGTTGGTCTCTGAGAGACCTCCTGGAGTCGAAACGCGAACGGGGGTCGGTTTTCCGCGGTGATAGCGTCTCCCGGCTGTGTCGGCAGGGCGGTATCAGTCAGGCGGAAGCCGCACGAGGCAGCGTCCAGAAGCAGCAGCGTTCAGAAGAGGAGGCCCGCATGAGAATCTCCCGTCGTTTCACCGCGGAAGGCCAGAGTCCCTACACCGGCATCGAATTCTCCCAGAGGAACTCGGAGATACGGAATCCGGATGGAACCACGGTCTTCCGCCAGGAAGGTATCGCCGCGCCCGCCGAATGGTCTTCGGTGGCGGTGGACATCCTGGCCCAGAAATACTTCCGCAAATCAGGGGTGCCGCAGGTCGGCCCCGACAACAGGCCTGTCCTGGACAAGGACGGAGAGCCTGTGCTCGGGGGCGAGCGGGACGCCCGGCAGGTCTTTCATCGGATGGCCGGCTGCTGGACCCACTGGGGCGAGCGCTACGGCTACTTCGACTCCCCGGCGGACGCGCGCGCCTTCTACGACGAGCTCTCCCACATGCTGGCCGCACAGATCGCGGCGCCCAATTCGCCGCAGTGGTTTAACACGGGCCTCCACTACGCCTACGGCCTCTCCGGGCCGGCCCAGGGCACTACTTCGTCGACCCCGACTCGGGAGCCCTGACCCGCGCCACCAGCGCCTATGAGCGCCCGCAGCCCCACGCCTGCTTCATCCAGTCCGTGAGCCGACGATTTGGTCAATGACGGCGGCATCATGGACCTGTGGACGCGCGAGGCCCGCATCTTCAAGTACGGCTCGGGCACCGGGTCGAACTTCTCGGCGCTCCGGGGTGAGAACGAGGCCCTCTCGGGCGGCGGCAAGTCCTCCGGGCTCATGTCCTTCCTCAAGATCGGCGACCGCGCAGCGGGGGCGATCAAGTCGGGCGGCACGACGCGCCGGGCGGCCAAGATGGTCTGCCTCGACCTCGACCATCCCGACGTCATGCAGTTCATCCGCTGGAAGGTGGTGGAAGAGCAGAAGGTGGCCGCGCTGGTGGCGGGCTCTCGCCTCGGCAAGCGGCGGCTGCAGGCGGTGTTGCAGGCGACCCGCACCGGCGACCGCGTCCAGGCGGATCCGAAGCAGAACCCGGGGCTGCGGGCGGCCATGCGCGAGGCGCGCGCGGCCTTCGTGCCCGAGGCGTACATCCAGAAGACCTCGCATCTGGCCGCCTCCGGCGTGACCGAGATCGTCTTCCCGGAGTACGACACCGACTGGGACAGCGAGGCCTACCTCACCGTCTCCGGCCAGAACTCCAATAACTCGATCCGCGTCCCCAGCAGCTTCTTCGACGTGCTCGACAAGGGGGTAACTGGGAGCTCAGGCGCCGCACCGACGGCAAGATCTCCAAGACCATTCCCGCCGCCGAGATCTGGAACGAGATCGCCTACGCGGCCTGGGCCTGCGCGGACCCCGGGGTGCAGTACGACACCACCATCAACGAGTGGCACACCTGCCCCGAGGACGGCCGCATCAATGCGAGCAATCCGTGCTCGGAGTACATGTTCCTCGACGACACCGCGTGCAACCTCGCCTCCATCAATCTCGTCAAGTTCCTGGGGCCGGACGGCGGCTTCGATGTCGAGGGCTTCCGCCATGCCTGCCGGCTGTGGACGATGGTGCTCGAGATCAGCGTGCTCATGGCCGCCTATCCCAGCCCGGTGATCGCCCAGAAGAGCTGGGACTTCCGCACGCTCGGCCTCGGCTACGCCAACATGGGGACGGTGCTGATGCGAAGCGGCATCCCCTACGATTCCGCGGAGGCGGGGGCCATCTGCGGCGCCATCACCGCCATCATGCACGGTGAGGCCTATGCCACCTCGGCGGAGATGGCCAAGGATCTCGGCCCCTTCCCCGGCTATGCCAAGAACCGGCTCCACATGCTGCGCGTCATCCGCAATCACCGGCGCGCCGCCTACAACGCCGCCCCCGGCGACTACGAGAATCTCAGCATCACGCCCAAGGGGATCGATCCGACCCACTGCCCCCAGCGGCTGCTCCAGGCGGCGCGCGAGACGTGGGACCGGGCGCTCGAGCTCGGACAGGCCCACGGCTTCCGCAACGCGCAGGTGACGGTGCTCGCGCCCACTGGGACCATCGGCCTCGTCATGGACTGCGACACCACGGGCATCGAGCCCGACTTCGCCCTCGTCAAGTTCAAGAAGCTGGCGGGCGGCGGGTACTTCAAGATCATCAACCAGAGCCTGCCCATGGCTCTCACCGCCCTGAACTACCCGCCCCATCAGATCGACGAGATCGTGAACTACTGCGTCGGGCGCAAGACGCTCGAGGGCGCGCCGTCCATCAACCACGACACGTTGAGGGCCAAGGGCTTCGACGACGACGGGCTGGCGCGGCTCGAGGCGGCCATCGAGGGCGCCTTCGAGATCCAGTTCGTGTTCAACTCCTGGACCCTGGGCGACGGCTACGTGGCGGAGAAGCTCGGCATCAACGACGCCCAGCTCGCGGAGTGGAACGGCAACCTGCTCCGCGCCCTCGGCTTCACCCCGTCGGAGATCGAGGCGGCCAACGACTACTGCTGCGGCACCATGACCGTGGAAGGCGCGCCCTTCCTCAAGCCCGAGCACCTGGCCGTCTTCGATTGCGCCAACCGCTGCGGCCGCAAGGGGCAGCGCTTCATCCAGGTCGACGCGCACATCCGCATGATGGCGGCGGCCCAGCCCTTCCTCTCGGGGGCGATCAGCAAGACCATCAACATGCCGCAGGACGCCACCGTGGAGGAGGTCAAGGACGCCTACCGCGCCTCCTGGCAGTCCATGCTCAAGGCCGTCGCCCTCTACCGCGACGGCTCCAAGCTCTCGCAGCCCCTCAACTCCGTGAGCGACGACGAGGAGGAGGCGGCGGCGGCCGATGTGGAGAAGGTGGCCGAGCGCATGACCGAGCGGGTGGTGACCAAGTACCTGCGCGAGCGGCACCGGCTGCCCAATCGCCGCTCCGGCTACACGCAGAAGGCGGTGGTGGGCGGCCACAAGGTCTATCTCCGCACCGGCGAGTACGAGGACGGCACGCTCGGCGAGGTCTTCCTCGACATGCACAAGGAAGGGGCGGCCTTCCGCTCTCTCATGAACTGCTTCGCCATCGCCATCTCGCTGGGACTCCAGCACGGCGTGCCCCTCGAGGAGTTCGTGGACGCCTTCGTCTTCACGCGCTTCGAGCCCAACGGCATGGTGAAGGGCAACGACGCCATCAAGATGTCCACCTCGGTCATCGACTACGTCTTCCGCGAGCTCGCCATCAGCTATCTCGGCCGCACCGACCTCTCGCACGTGGCCGAGGAAGACCTCCGCGGCGATTCATTGGGCACCAAGGTCGGCCAGGGCCCGGTGGCCCCGCGGGGCCTGCCCCGCCCGCAGCCGACCGAAGGGGAGGGGAACGCGCTCCGTCGCCCCGGTCACCGCACGCGCCGCCATGCCGGTGAGTGGCGGCAGCGGCGGCCTCTCGCAGTCGAAGGTGCTCTCCGCGTCGGAAATGGCGCGGCTCAAGGGCTACGAGGGCGATCCGTGCAGCGACTGCGGCCAGTTCACGATGGTGCGTAACGGCACGTGTCTCAAGTGCATCACTTGCGGCACGACGAGTGCATCACTTGCGGCACGACGACGGGGTGTTCGTGATGAATCAGGGACTTAGCACGCTCCTGAAAGCGAGGGGAATCTAACTCGGAGCTGGGAACCGTGGCAATTCGACTTTGGTCCAATACCTTCAAAAATGGGGTGAGAGAGGGCAGCCAACACTAGCTCCCTCCGGCGGCGGTCGCCCCTCTGGGTCCCCGTCTCTATGACGTAATCTGCCATACTGGGACGCCCGCGGAGCGGGGCGGTACTTGACGCACCCTTTTCAAAACACCTATCCTCTCTGTCGAACTGGGAGGCGCGGCATTTTATCCTTTTTTTCTGATGCGCGAGCCCGTTCTCCGATAGGGGCGGTCCATGAACGCCCGTGCTGCTCTTGTGTAGAACTCGCATTCATCAGCGAGTCGTTCTGAGTGAGAATGACGCCTTCCTCAGAGGGTTTGACCGAGCTGGGGCTCGATCTCGTAAGCTGGAGACCATCAATGCTGTGACCGGCACCGCCGGAAGAGGTCTACGAGAATGTCGAAGACACAGGCCGAAGATTACTTGTCTAAACGCTTCAAGCCATTGCAGAGCCTTCTCTGTTGTCCAGTCTCGCGCGGAGAGCTATCGCTGCTTTCGCTACCGGAGCTGATTTCGCGTTTGCCGGAACACGAGCGTGCGCGAGTTCCGGCCGAAACAACTGCGGCGTTCGTATCCGAGTCCGTGGCGCTGGCGTATCCGGTCATTGGTCAAATCATTTCCTTTCTGGAACAAGACGCCTTGCATCTCAGAGACGCCGAGACCACAGCCCGCATGCCCGCTGACCAGGAAGCGGCTGATGTCAAACGAAGCGTTAAGGGTTGGTATGACAGTTTCGGTTGGAAAAAGAATGAGCGGGGCCTCTACCACGATACGGCACTATTCTCTCAATCTAAGCCTGCTGGTCACGGCTTATACGAATTGGAGTCGCACTTAAGTTTGCTGAGTCGCTTGGCCGGAGGAGCATTCGTTCTCGATGCGGCGAGCGGCGCCATTGCGCATCCCGAGAAACTCGCGTACTCGTGGTTCTATCGGTATCGAGTTTCCGTGGATTTATCTCTCGCCGCCTTGAAGGAGGCTGATGCGAAAGTCGGTGAAAAAGGCTACTGCTGCCTTGCCGATATTTGCAGATTACCCTTCCGCGATGACAGCTTTGATGGCATTGTTTCCGCCTACACGATCCAACATATTCCGGACTCTCAGCAGGCACAAGCGGTTAAAGGAACTCTATCGCGTTCTCCATCCTTCGGCCCATCTGTGCATCATCACAGACGTCGCGCATACACGCTGGCACGAGGGCATCGTCTTCGTTTGCCGGGCAACTAAGAAGATCCTCAAGACCCTTGGATTGGTTGGGCGCAGCGCGCCTGAAGCTCAAGCTCACGAAACTGTAACTGGATCCGAGCCGCCGCATTCGCTGTACTTCGTCACCCACGACTGGAAATGGTGGCAGAGGGTTGGCAACAAAGTCACGAATCGGTCTTCGCTGGAATGTCTCAGGTTATTTACAAAACCCGAATACGAATTGCTCTTTGGTCAGTCTACGAAACCGGCCAAGGTGATTCGCGTACTGCAAACTTGCTTTCCGCGTCTCCTGGCACGCGGCAGCGCGTTCTGCCTCCTCGATTTATACAAGCCGTAGCTTGAATTCGCAGTGATGGTCCTCTCCGCCCCTATGCTGATAGCGCAGGAAGAAGAATAAGCCGCGTGCGCCATGCAGTCGGTGGAGTTGTCGGAGGCTTATGCTGAGCGCTCAATGTTCACGCCCCCGTTCGGGAACAGACGGACAAGTTCACATCCTGGAATCGCAAGCTGGCGCATCACTTGCGGCACGAGCACGGGTGACCGTGATGCGGCGAGGCACCTGCGCAGGCATCAAGCGCCCCGGTATCTGCCTGGCGTCCGTGAGGTGAGATAGATCAGACAGGTTCCACCGCTGTGACCCCGTGAGCCGGGCCTCTGGGATCTGATGGTTCAAGCGCCCGAACTAGCTTGAGTTTCACCCGGAGCCCGTCACTCCGGCCCCTCTTCCAGCGGGGGCCATTGTTCGCTCCGGAGCAACTCGTCGCGATGGCGGAACAGGAGGGAGGCACCGCTGATGCCCTCGACTAGGGATCGCGTCTGACCGGATGTGTCGTCCCCAGCTAGCCGAACCTACCTTCGCAGGGAGCCAGAGCGCGCGAAAGGATTCCTTCAGCACTTCGTAGACCGCGGCCGTGATGTCGTCCCGGCTCGGCAGGGCGGCCTGCTCCAGGGGCGGGCTGTAGGGCACCGGAACCGGGGCGGCACAGACCCGGCGCACCGGCGCCTTCAAGCAGCGAAACGTCTCCGGATCCTCGGCGAGAAGGGCCGCGATCTCCGACGCCGCCGAGCACGTGGCGGGCGCTTCGTCCACGATGACCACCCGTCCCGTCTTGCGCACGGAGGCGCGCACGCGTCTCGGCGTCGAGAGGCGCCAGCGTCCGCGGATCGACCACCTCGACGGAAATGCCCTCGCGCGCCAGCGTCCTCCGCCACCGCCAGGGCCTCCCGCACGTAGTAGGCGAGGCCACGATGGTCACGTCCGTGCCCGCTCGCTTCACCTCCGCGACCCCGAGCGGCACGAGATGGTCGCCATCGGGAACGGGGCCGGTCACCGTGGCGAGCCGGCTGCACTCGAAGGAGACCACGGGATTGTTGTCCCGGATGGCGCTCTTGAGGAGGCCCTTGGCGTCCGCCGGCGTCGAGGGCAGGATGATCTTCAGGCCCGGCGAGATGCATCCACATCGAGTACGGGCTCTGCGAATGCTGGGCGGCGAGGCCAATGCCGCCCCCGGTGGTGCATCGGTAGGTCACGGGAAAATCGGCCTGGCCGCCAAACATGTAGCGGATCTTGCTCGCCTGATTGACGATCTGATCCATGGCCACGAAGGAGAACGTCACCATCCGCCAGTTCACGATGGGGCGGAAGCCCGAGCCCGCCGCGCCCAGGCCCATGCCCGTCAGCACCGCTTCGGAGATGGGCGTGAAGCGCACGCGCGCCGGACCGAACTCCTTGATGGGGTCGCCCGTGAAATCGGTGGCGAGCGAGGATGACCCGGGGATCGCGCCGCATCTCTTCGGCCACGGCCTCTTCGAGCGCCTTTTGAAAGCTGATCTCGCGCATGCCGCGCTCCTCCCCGCCTCAGGCGGCAAACATATCGACGAGCAGATCCTTCGGATCGGGGAACGGGCTCTGCTCGGCAAAGGCCACCGCCGCGTCGAGATCGCTCTTGACGCGCTCGCGAATCGCGGCGATCTCGACGGCCGAGAGCACGCCGTGCTCGAGGCCGCGCTGCTCGAGGCGCGCAATGGGGTCGCGGGCCTTCCAGAAGAGGATCTCCTCGGCGGAGCGCGTCTCCGCGGGCGGCGTGTTCCTCATGGCGTGGAAATGCCAGCGATAGGTCTTGCATCTCGAGGAGACTCGGCCCATCCCCGCGGCGGGCGCGGACCACCGCATCGCCGGTCGCCGCGTAGACGGCCAGCACGTCGTTGCCGTCGGTGATGACGCCGGGCATGTCGTAGGCGCCGGCGTGGGCGGCGATGTCGACACCGGGATGCTGCACCGCCACCGCATTGTTCGCCGCGTACTGGTTGTTCTCACAGACGAAGACGATGGGCAGCTTCCACACCGCGGCGATATTGAGCGCCTCGTGGAACTCGCCCTCGGCGGCCGCGCCGTCGCCAAAGAAGCACACGGTGACGTCACCCTTGCCCTCGAGCTGGGCGGCCAGGGCCGCCCGCAGGCGATGGGCAAGCCGCCTCCGACGATGCCATTGGCGCCCAGCATCCCCACCGCGAAGTCCGCGATGTGCATGGAACCACCCTTGCCCTTGCAATAGCCGTCCACCCGCCCGAACAACTCGGCCATCATGCGCCGGATGTCCGCCCCTTTCGCGATGCAGTGCCCGTGGCCGCGGTGCGTGCTGGTGACCCGATCGCTCACCGTCAGGTTCGAGCACACCCCAACCGCCACCGCCTCCTGGCCCACATACGGATGCACCGCTCCGTAGATCTTGCCGGCCACCCGTAGCTGAATGGCGCGCTCGTCGAACTCCCGGATGAGGATCATCGTGTGCAGCATCTGCGCGACCTGCAACTTGTCCAGCGCCATGGTGTCACCTCCTCGGGATGAGCCCGCGAGCATTGTAGCTCAGGGTACGACTCCGAGTTGGTAGTGGACGGGGCTCGCCTCGCGTCCGGCGCCGAGACCCGCAGCGTGATTGTCACTGCCGCACATCGGTCGCACTCTCGCCTGTACGTTGCCGGGCGGCCCGCGCGCACGCGCGCCAGATCCGAGCCGGGCTTAGCGGTAGCTCATCCGGCTCGACGCCGAGCGGCGACAGCGCGTCGGCCACGGCGTTGGCGAGCACCGCCGCCGGGCCGAGCGTGCCCCCTCGCCGACCCCGCGCACCCCGGCCAGATTGGCCGCCCGCTCCTCGACGTGCTCGGTCTCGAAGGCCGGCATGACCGCAGCGGTCGGCACCGCGTAGTCCATCAAAGACCCCGTGAGAAGCTGGCCCGCCTCGTCGTAGATCAGGTGCTCCGCCAGCGCGCCCCGATGCCCTGGGCGATCGCCCCGTGCACCTGGCCCTCGACGATCAGCGGATTGATGATGCGCCCCGTGTCCTCCACGCACACCCAGCGCCGGATCGCGATCGTGCCCGTCTCCGGCTCGACCTCGACGATGGCCGCCTGGGCGCCCGCCGCGAAGGTTCCGCGGATCGGATCGTAGAAGCGCGTGGCGTCGAGGCCGGGCTCGGTGTCGGGGGCAAGCGATGAGTTTCGAGGTGAGCGATCCGCGCGATCTCATCCATGGCGACGGCACGCCCCGGCGCGCCTTGCACCTACGCCGATCCATCGGTGATCTCCATGTCCTCGACGGCGGCCTCCAGCACGTGGGCGGCGATCCGCAGTGCCTTGTCGCGCACGGCCCGCGCCGCCCGGATCGCCGCGCCGCCGCCGATGACCGCCTGGCGCGAGGCGAAGGCGCCGAGACCGAACGGCGTGGCGTCGGTGTCTCCGAGCACGACGCGCACGCTCTCGACCGGCACGCCGAGCTCGCCGGCCGCGAGCTGCGCCATCGTCGTCTCGAGCCCCTGCCCCTGCGAGGTGACGCCGGCGAGCACGGTGACCGCGCCCGACGGATCCATCCGCACCGTCGACGCCCTCGTGGCCGGTGCGGAACGGCATGCGCGGCCCCGCCGAGGCCGCCTGGCCGAGCCCGGTCAGCTCGTTGTAGACGGCGAAGCCGATGCCGACGTAGCGCCCCTGCGCGCGCAGCCGCGCCTGCTCGGCGCGGAAGGCCGGCGTAGTCGATCGCCGCCACGACCTTCTCGAAGCAGACGGGATAGGTCGGGCTGTCGTGCACGAGCCGCGTGGCCGAGGTGTAGGGCAGATCGGCGGGGCCAATCAGATTGCGCGCGCCGGATCTCGACGGGATCGAGGCCGAGCGCGCGGGCGCCCAGGTCGAGCACGCGCTCCATCACGAAGGTCGTGGCCGGCCGCGCCACGCCGCGGTAGGGCCCGGCCGGCGTCGTGTGCGTCGCCACCGCGGTCACCTCGCAGCGATAGTGCGCGAGCTTGTAGGGGCCGGTGAGCAGCCCGCCCGCCATGAGCGCTTCGAGGCCGGCCGTCCACGGGGTGACGGAGTACGCGCCGGCATTGCAGGCGGCGCGGACGTCGAGGGCGAGCAGCCGGCCGCCCGCGATCGAAGCCGGCCCGCACCGCGTAGTGATGGTCGCGGGCGTGGGCCGAGGCCTGCATCGCCTCGCGCCGCTGCTCGATCCACTTCACCGGCCGGCCGAGTCGCATCGCGAGCACGCAGAGCGCGACGTCCTCGGGATAGAGCATCGACTTTGACGCCGAAGCCGCCGCCCACGTCGGGCGCGACGACGCGGATGCGATTCTCGGCCAGGCCGAGCACCTCGCGCCAGCAGATGGCGGACGAGGTGCGGCACCTGCGTGCCCGACCACAGCGTGAGCTTGCTCCTCCCCGGCGCTCCAGTCCGCGATGCCGCCGCGGCCCTCGAGCGGCGCGGCGCACTGCCGGTTCGTCCGGAACGTCCGCTCGACCACCGCGGCCGGCCCCGGCCAGCGCCGCCTCGACGTCGCCGCCCTGGAAGCGGCGCGAGAGAAAGCATTGCGCGGCGAGCGGCCTCGTGCACCGGCGGCGCGCTCTCGCGCGTGTGGCCTTCAGCACGTCGACGGCGGCGGGCAGCGGCTCGTAGTCGACGCGCACCAGGGCCGCGGCGTCCTCGACCCCGTAGCGATCGGCGCCGACCACGAGCGGCCACCGCCTCGCCCGCGTAGCGCACGACGGGCCAGGCGAGGATCGGCTGCTCGGTCTCGACGTAGCCGGGGAGCGCCGAGCGGGCGCGGATGCGCAGGCTCGGAGAAATCCGGGTCGCGGCCGCGTGAGCACAGCCACGATGCCGGGCGATCCGGCCGCCGCCACGGCGTCGATCTCGCGCAGTCGCGCGTGGGCGTGGACACTCCGCACGAACGCCACGTGCAGGAGCCGCGGAAGCTCGAGGTCGCCGACGCTAACGCCCGCGCGCCCGGCCAGCAGGCGCGGGTCCTCCCGTCGGCGCACGGGCGTCCCCGATCGTCACGGTAGGGAGCTTGTCGCTCAGCCTGATGGCGAACGGCCTCCGCACCTCGATCGGGCCCGTCGGTGCGTCCACCAGCACCGGATTGGAGCCACGGAGGGCCATCAGGCACGCTGGAGCACCGCGGGGCACGAGACATCCCATAGCATCCTGTGCACGAGTGGGCATCAGAGTGGCGCCACTCTACCTCAGAAAGCGTGGGGCGGTGGAGACAGGGAGAGAGGGGTTCCGTTTCCTGTAGAATTGCCGCCATGCTCCCGACCCGCGGGCCCGGGTCCCGCGCTCCGTTCGGCATGATCGCCTCACCCCACGCGCCGGCCGCGGCAGGCCGGGCCCGGGCCGCAAAGGAGATTCCCACGTGCGAGCTGCGCTGATCCAGATGAAGGCGTCGATGAAGCGCGAGGAGAACCACGATCGCGCCGGAGAATTGCTCCAGGAAGCCGCGCGCCAGGGGGCGGAAGTCGCCTGCCTCCAGGAGATCTTCGCCTCGTGGTTCTTCGCCCAGGAGCTCGGACCCTCGTCACCAGGAGCTGGCGGAGCCCATCGATGGGCCCAGCGTCACGCGGATGCGCGCGGTGGCCAAGGCCCTCAAGCTCTGGCTCGTGGTGCCCTTCTACGAGCGGGTGATGGCGGGCGAGCTCCTACAATGCCGCGCTCCTCGTGGACGCCCGCGGCGAGATCGTCGGCCACTACCGCAAGCATCACATCCCCATGAGCTCCCACTTCCAGGAGAAGTTCTACTTCCGCCCGGGCAACCTGGGCTATCCGGTCTTCGACAGCTCCCTACGGGCGCATCGGCATCATGATCTGCTACGACCGTCACTTCCCCGAGGCCGCGCGCGCCTCGGGCTCAACGGCGCGCAGTTCGTCTTCGTGCCCACCGCGACCACGCGCCGGGGATTCTCGCGCTCGGTGTGGGAGGCGGAGCTGCGCGGACACGCCATCGCCAACGGATTCTTCGTGGGCGGGGTCAACCGCGTGGGCACCGAGCTCGACAGCGAGTACTACGAGAGCCAGTGTGGTTCATCGATCCCATCGGAGAGACGGTGGCCCAGGCGGGCGACAAGGATGAGGCGCTGGTGGCCGAGCTGAGCCTCCAGCGGCTGGAGGAAGGTGCGGCGCGCGTGGCCGTTCTTCCGCGACCGGCGGCCCGACAGCTACGACCGGCTCAGTCCAGCCTTGAGACGCTCGTGAGCGTTCCCCACCCGCCGGCTCCGTCCGGGCCGGCCGATCTCGTGATCCGCAACGGGCGGGTGGTCACGGCGCGCGCGGTTGGTCGAGGCGGACGTGGCGGTGACGGCGGGAACGATCGTCGCGGTGGCGGCGCCCTCGCTCGGCCTCCAGGGGCGCGAGGTGGTCGACGCGGCGGGCGCCTACGTGATGCCGGGAGCCATCGACGCCCACGTGCACTTCAACGTGTTCAATCCGATGGTCGACGACTTCAGAGTCCACCTCGGTGGCCGCGGCCTACGGCGGCGTCACCACCATGATGCCGTTCATCGGCGGCTCGAGGGCATGAGCGTCGTCGAAGGCCTCGAGCACTTTGCCGCCGAGGGCGAGCGCCGGTCCGTGGTCGACTTCGCCATGCACTGCCGCCTCCGGCCCGACGCGAAGCTGATCGAGCAGATCCCCCAGTCGATCGCCTACGGCGTAACGTCCATCAAGATGTTCCAGGCGTACAAGAAGCGCGGCATGCTCTTCGCCGACGATCAGCTCCTCCGCGGCATGGAGCTCACGGGCGCTCACGGTGGCATCGCCCTCGTCCACGCCGAGAACGGCCACGTCATCGACTACCTGGAAGACAAGCTCGCGCGCGAGGGCAAGACGGCGCCGGAGTTCTACCTGTCGTCGCGACCCCACGTGGCCGAGAGCGAAGCGGTGTCCCGTGCCATCGACATCGCGGGACTGGCGGGCTGCCCCTCTACGTGGTGCACCTCAGCACGGCCGACGGGCTCGAGCACATCACGCGGGCGCGGGCGCGCGGCCAGACCGTCTACGCGGAGACGTGCCCCCAGTACCTGCTCTCACCGACGCTGGAAATGACGCGGCAGAAGGGACTGGCCAAGATCGCGCCTCCCTGCGCTGGGACCGCGACCGCGAAGCGCTGTGGGCGGGACTGGCCGAGGGCGGCGTGCAGACGCTGGGCAGCGACCACGCGCCCTTCCTCGTGGCGGACAAGGCCATCGGGGAGCGGGACATCTTCCAGGCCGGCTTCGGCATGCCGGGCATCGAGACCATGCTTCCCCTCGTGCTCGCGGAGAGCCTGCGCGCGGGCCGGCTCACCCTGCCCCAGCTCGCGGCGGCGGCCAGCGAGAACGCGGCGCGGATCTTCGGCATCTACCCCGCAAGGGCGTCATCGAGCCGGGAGCCGACGCCGATCTCCTCGTGGTCGACCCCGCGCCCGAGTGGACGATGGCGGCGCGCGACCTCCACTCGCGGGCCGGCTACACCTGCTTCGAGAGCTGGCCCATGAAGGGCCGCGTCACCATGTCGTTCCTGCGCGGCCGCCCGCTCGTCAGGACGGCCGCCTCTGCCTCGTCGCCCGGCTACGGGCGTTTCCTCCGACGCACCCCATGGAGACCCGATGATCAAGATCGGCATCTTTCTCAACACCAACTACGGCGCCGACGAGAACGTGGCCGTGCGCTTTCGCGAGGCGGCCGAGCAGGTGCGCATGGCCCGCGACTACGGCTTCGCCTCGTGTGCGTGGGCCAGCACTTCCTCACCGAGTACCAGAAGCTCCAGCCCGTGCCCGTGCTCGCGCGGCTCGCCGCGGACAGCGGCGACATGCGCCTCCTCCCCGGCATCGTGCTCCTCCCCTCTTCAATCCCGTCTACGTGGCGGAGGAGATCGCCACCTCGACGTGTGAGCGGCGGCCGCGTGATCTTCCGGGCTGGGCGTTGGCTATCGCGACGTGGAGTTCGAGGCCTTCGGCGTGAAGAAGACGGAGCGCGGGGCGCGCTTCGAGGAATCACTGACGGTGATCAAGCGCCTGTGGACGGAGGACGAGGTGAGCTTCGAGGGCGTTTCTTCCGCTGCCCAAGGTGGAGGTGCGCACGCGCCCGCTCCAGCGCCCCCACCCGCCCATCTGGATCGCCGCCCAGGCCGACGCGGGCATCCGGCGGGCCGCCCGATTCGGCGACGTCTTGTTCCTGAATCCGCAGGCCACCATCGCCACCCTGCGCGGCCAGGCCGAGCTCTTCAAGCGGACGCGGGAGGCGCTCGGACGGCCTGCGCCCGAGGAGATGGCCTGCCACAAGGAAGTCTTCGTCGCTCCCGACATGGACACCGCCCTGCGCGAGGGCGGTCCCTTCCTCGAGGGCAAGCTCAGAGATGTACGCGCGGTGGGGGCAGGATCGCGGAGCTGCCCACCGCGTCGGCCAGCTTTCGGCAGCCTCGACTTCGACGAGCTCCGGCGGGACCGCGTCATCGTGGGCGATCCCGCACTGCGTGGCCGAGTTCAAGCGCTACCACCGCGAGGTGGGCATCAACCATTTCGTGTGCGTGCTAAACTGGCCCGGCATGCAGCACTGGCAGATCCTGCGAAGCATCCAGCTCATCGGGGAGCGCGTTCTGCCCGCTCTGGCATGACGCGCGGCATCCGGCACGCGTTCGCGCCGCTCATGATCGCGGCCGGCCTCATCGGAGCCCTGGGAGATCACCCTCCGTCTCGCCCACGTGCCGGGCTACGTGCTGCCGCGGCCGAGCGCCATCGCGCAGAAGGTCATGAGCGACTGGCCCGTGCTCGCCACCGGCATCGCGACGACCATGGCCGAAGCGACCGCGGGCTTCCTGCTCGGCAACCTGATCGGCTTCGCGCTGGCCGTGCTGCTCTTCTACCGCCCCGCCCTCCGGCGCTTCGCCATGCTGCCCATGGTGGCGGCGAACAGCGTGCCCGCGGTGGCCTTCGCGCCCGTGGTCATCCTGTGGCTGGGCTCGGGCATGGCCTCCAAGATCGTGCTCGTGGCCTTCATCACCGCGTTCATCATGCTGCAGAACGAGCTGCAGGGCCTGCGCCAGGTCGATACCCAGGCCGTCAACGTGCTGCGAAGCTTCGGGCGCGCGAGGGGCGGATCTTCTGGATGCTCCGCTTCCCCGCCTCGCTGCCGTACCTGTTCACCGCCCTGCGCCTGGGGAGCATCCGCAGCGTCATCATCGCGATCGTGGCCGAGATGCTCGGCGCCTATCGCGGCATCGGCTGGGTCATCTTCGAGACGACGGCGAGCATGGATTACTCGCGACTGTGGGCGGCGGTGGCGGCGGCGAGCGTGGCGGGCGTGCTGTTCTTCGCCCTCGTCTCCGCCCTGGAGCGCCGGTGGGTGTGGTGGCATGTCTCCGTGAGTGGTATGTCCCGACGTACCCGTCAGCACACAAGGAGGAACGCATGAGCGTGAAGCGTCTGGCCGGCATGGCGGTGGTGGTGTCTCTCCTCATGGCGAGCGTGGTCCACGCCGACGACAAGGTGTCGATCCGGCTCAAGTGGCTGCACCAGGCGCAGTTCGCCGGCTACTACGTGGCGAAGGAGAAGGGCTTCTACAAGGACGAGAAGCTCGATGTCACCATCAATCCCGGGGGCCCGCAGCTCGTGGCGGAGAACCTGGTGGCCGCGGGCACCGACGACTTCGCCCAGGGCGGGGCATGGAGACGACGCTGGTGGGGCGCGACAAGGGGCTCCCCCTGGTGGCCATCGCCGCCGTAGTTCCCGAAGACTCCCGTGCTCCTCGTGGCCAAGAAGGAGAGCGGCATCTCCAAGCTCGAGGACTTCCCGGGCAAGAAGGTGAGCATGTGGTACACGGGCACCCAGTACATCGTGCGGGCCATGCTCAAGAACAAGGGCATCGATCCCGCGAGCATCACCGGAGGTGCCGCAGCCCGTGACCATGGCCCCCTTCGTGCGCGGTGAGGTGTCGGTGGCGTGCGTCACCGTGTTCAACGAGCTGCAGACCCTCATCAGCGAGGGCGTGGGCGACCTCGTGCTCTTCGACCCCGCGGACTACGGCATCGTGATTCCGCGCGACACCATCGTGACCACGGAGAAGATGATCAAGGAGCGGCCGGACGTGGCGCAGCGCTTCCTGCGCGCGAGCCTGCGCGGCTGGAAGTACGCCATCGAGAACCAGGCGGAGGCGGTCGAGATCACCCTCAAGCAGAACCCCGCTCTCAAGAAGGGACCACCAGACCATCATGATGCGCGAGGTGGCCAAGCTCATGCTGTGGGGCCCGAGCAAGGAGAAAGGCGTGGGCTACCTCGATCCCAAGACGGCTGAGTTCTCCATGACCTTCCTGCTCGACAACAAGCAGCTCTCCAAGCCCGTGTCCCTCACCGAGGCGACCAACGCGCGCTTCTGGAACGAGGTGCCGGTCGCCCTCAAGGTCGTCCGCTAGCGGCGTGGCCGACAAGCTCACGCTGCGTCAGGTCGCCAAGACGTTCGAGGTCGACGGAGGCGCCGTCCCCGTCCTCCAGCCGTTCGACCTGAGCGTGGCCGACGGCGAGTTCGTCACCATCGTCGGGCCGAGCGGCTGCGGCAAGAGCACGCTCTTCAACATCGTGGCGGGACTCCTGCCCTCCGACGGCGGCGGGCGCCTGCTCATCGACGGCCAGGCCGTGGCCTCGCCCCTCGGCCAGGTGGCGTACATGCCGCAGCGCGATCTCGCTGTTCCCGTGGCGGACCGTGCTCGACAACGCGGTGATCGGGCTGGAGATCCAGGGGTGGCCCGCGCGGAAGCCCGCCGGCGCGCCCTCGACGTCATCGGCCAGTTCGGCCTCGAGGGCTTCGCCGACTACTACCGTTCGCGCTCTCCGGCGGCATGAAGCAGCGGGTGGCGCTCCTCCGCACCTTCCTGTTCCAGAGCGACATCATGCTCCTCGACGAGCCCTTCGGGGCCCTCGATGCCCTCACCCGCAGCATCCTGCAGGAATGGCTGGCCGGCGTGTGCGCGCGCCATCGTCGCACCATCCTGTTCATCACCCACGACGTGGAAGGAGGCGATCTTCCTCGGCGATCGGGTGGTGGTCACGACGGCGCGGCCGGGGCGCCTCAAGCTCGAGGTGAAGGTGGAGCTCGATCGCCCACGCCCCCGCAATCGGTGACGAGCGACGCGTTCGTGGCCCTGAAGAAGCAGATCCTCGACGCCATCCGGGACGAGAGCCTGCGCTCCTTCCGCCGCTCAGGGCGGAGAGGATCCGCGGGCATGACAGGGCGGCGCGGGCGCATCGCGCCGTGGTGGTGGGGCGCAGCAGGCAGCAGCGCTCGGCGCGTTCCTCGCCGCCTGGGAGCTCTTCGTCCGGCTCTTCGCCATGCCGAAGCCGCTCGTTCCCCGCCCACCGTCATCGCGGCGGAGCTGTGGCAGATCCGCGGATTGATCGCCGGATCGGCCGCCTACACCATGAGCACCGCCCTCGCCGGCTACGCGCTGGCCGTGGCCGTCGGTCTGGTGCTCGCCATCGTCCTCGCGAGCGCGCCCGTGCTCGAGCGCGGGCTGTTTCCGTTCTTCGTGGCCTCGCAGGCCGTGCCCATCATCGCCTTCAGCGCGGTGGTCATCCTGTGGCTGGGGAACGGCCCGCTGTCCAAGGTGGCCATTGCCTTCTACCTGTCCTTCTTCCCCATCACGGTGAGCGTGGTCAAGGGTCTCGCCTCGTGCGATCCAGGGTCGGTGGCTCTCCTCCGCACCTTCGGCGCGCGCCCCGCGCAGATACTGTGGAAGCTCCGCATGCCCGTGATGCTGCCCTTCCTGTTCGTCGCGCTTGCGCGTGGCCACCACCACCGCCCTCATCGGCGCCATCGTGGGTGAATGGTTCGGCGACAACCGCGGCATCGGCACCCTGATCCTCCAGTCCCTGTACGCCGAGGACACGGTGCGGCTGTGGTGCGGCATCGTGGCCTGTGCGGTCATGGGCACGCTGTTCTACGGCGCGGTGGTGCTGGCGGAGCGCCGACTCTTGTGGTGGCCCGCCCCCGCCCTCGACATGTGAGGACGCGGGCTTTCGTCCTGATGCAGGCCGGAGGGTTTCTGCCTCCCACCTCCGTTCGCCTGTAGAATCTGTCCATGCCCTCCACCCGCTGGCTCGAATCCCGCGCCCCGCGCGGCATGGTCGCCTCTCCGCACGTGCTCGCCTCCGGCAGCGGGGTGGCGGCGTTGCGCGCGGGCGGCAATGCGCTCGACGCGGCCATCGCCGCCGCCGCGACCATGGCCGTGGTCTATCCCCACACGAACGGCGTGGGCGGCGACAACTTCTGGCTGATCTACGACGCGACCTCCTCCGCGCCTCACCGCGCTGTGCGGAGCGGGACGATCGGCGCGGGCGGCCTCCATCGAGTGGTACGCGGGGCGCGGAATTCGGGACGCCATCCCCGCGCGCGGCGGCCCCGGCGCCGTCACCGTGCCCGGGGTGGTCGACGGCTGGTGGCAGGCGCATCAGTACAGCACCCGCCGCATGGGCTCCGCGCTCCCCTGGAAGAGTCTGCTCGCCGATGCCGTCGCGTACGCGCGCGAGGGCTTCTCGGCCTCCGACGGGCAGCGCGTCGCCCCGCCCCGCGAGCCCGATCTCTTCGGCCCCACCGCCATCCCCGAGATCAAGCGCGATCTGTGGCCGCTCTATCATCCGGACGCCCTCACCCAGGGACCGCTCGTGCAGCGAGATCTCGCCCTCACCCTCGAGGCGGTGCGCGACGGCGGCCCCGATGCCTTCTACGGCGGCGACATCGCCCGGCGTATCGCATCCGCCGCAGGCCAGGCGGGCAGCCCCTCGCCGTGGAGGATTTCGCGGAGCACCGCAGCGACTGGCTGGAGCCGCTCCGCATCGCCTATCGGCAAGGGCCACGCCGCGAGCTTCCGCCGCCGACCCAGGGCATGTCGGCCCTCGCCATGCTGGGCGTGGCCGACGGCTTCGACGTGGCCGAGCTCGACGAGGCCGACTATGTCCACCTCCTCGTCGAGGCGGCCAAGCTCGCCTTCGAAGACCGCGACCGCTACCTCACCGATCCGGCGTGGATGGAGAAGAGTCCGAAGGAGCTGCTGGCCCCCGAGCGCATCGCCCAGCTTCGTTCGCGCCTCGATATGAAGCGGGCCATCCCCACCGCGCCCGCGGGAGCAATGGGCGGCGACACCGTGGCCATCGTGACCGCGGATGCCCAGGGCAATGCCGTTTCCCTCATCCAGTCGCTCTACTTCACGTGGGGCTCCGGGCTCGTGGCCGGCGACACGGGCGTCGTCCTCCAGAATCGCGGCTCCTTCTTCTCCCTCGATCCGAAGCAGGCAAACGCCCTCGCGCCGGGAAGCGGACCATGCACACCCTGATTCCCTCCATGTACCTCGAGGGCGGGCGGCCGCGCTTCGTGTACGGAACCATGGGAGGCGAAGGCCAGCCCCAGACCCAGGCCGCGCTGCTCACGCGCCGGATCGACCGTGGTCTCGGCCCGCAGGCCTGCGTGGAGGCGCCGCGCTGGCTGTACGGCCGCACCTGGGGCACGCCGTCGCGCGCCCTCAACCTCGAAGGGCGGTATGGCCGCGATCTCGTGGCCGATCTCGCGGCGCGTGGTCACGAGGTGAAGATGGGTGAAGAGTGGGACGATCTCTTCGGCCACGCGCAGTGCATCTGGCTCGATCCCGACGGCGGCCTCGTCGGCGGCTCCGATCCGCGGGCCGACGGCGCCGCGCTCGGCTATTGATTTGAGGGAGGGCTCGACATGAGCGAGCTGCGCACCGCGCTCTGCGATCTCCTGGGCATCCGGTATCCGATTCTCCAGTCGGGCATGGGCACGGTGGCCGGGCCCGAGCTGGTCGCCGAGGTCTCGCGCGCGGGCGGACTCGGTATCCTCGCCGGGCTCCGGCTCTCGAAGGACCAGCTCCGCCACGCTATCCGTCGGGTGCGCGAGCTCACCGATCGGCCCTTCGGCGTCAACCTGTGGCTGCACACCTCCATCCGCCCGCCCGCGGATCCGGCCAGCCTGCCCGAGGATGCGGTACGCCAGGTCCAGAACACCCTCGACACCTTCCGCCATCAGCTCGGCATTCCGTCCAACTCGGCTCGCCCCGCTCCCTTCCCCGACGTGATCGATGAGGCCTTCGAGGTCATCCTCGACGAGCGGGTGCCCGTGTGGAGCATCGGGCTCGGCAAGCCGGCCCGGGACATGGTCGCCCGCTGCCACGAGCGCGGGACCAAGATCATCGCCATGGTGGCCACGTTGGACGACGCGCGCGCGGTGGCGGCCACCGGCGTGGACGCCGTGGTGGCCCAGGGAAGCGAGGCGGGCGGCCACCGGTCGACGTGGGTCAAGCCGGCCTCGCGTGATGCCGCGCAGGTCGGCTCCATGGCCCTCGTCCCCCAGATCGTCGACGCGGTTAACGTGCCCGTGATCGCCGCGGGGGCATCGCCGATGGCCGCGGCATCGTGGCCGCCCTCGCCCTGGGAGCGGTGGGGCGCTGCTCGGGACCCGATTCGTGGCGACGCGCGACTCCGGGGCTCCCGAGTTCTGGAAGAAAGCCATTCTCGAGCAGGGCAGCGAAGCGACCACCATCACCCATGCCTTCACCGGACTCTATGCGCGCACCCTCAGGAACGCGTTCACCGAGCAGTACGCGGCGTCCGGGGCGCCCGTGCTTCCATCGCTTCTTCAGTCCACCGCGGCCGTCGACATCTACACCGCGGCCAGTCAGCAGCAGAACCGCGAGTACTTTCCCATGCACGCGGGACAGAGCGTGGGCCTCGTCCACGATCTGCCGGGCGCGGCGGAGGTGGTGGAGGCGCTCGGTGCGCGAGGCGCGGGCCGCCCTGCGCGCGCTGAACGAGCGGGTGCAGCTGGATTGACCATGGCCGATCACTCCCTGATCTTCTACGACGGCGGCTGCGGGCTCTGCCACCGCGCCGTGCGCTTCGCCATCGCCCACGATCCGGATGGCGCGCGCTTCCGCTTCGCGTCGCTCGACAGCGACGGCTTTCGCCGTCGCGTGCCCGCAGCCGCCCGGGCGGGGCTGCCCGATAGCATCGTGGCCCTCACCCCCGACGGTGCCCTCCTCGTGCGGAGCGCCGCGGTCATTCACGTCCTGGAGCGGGTGGGCGGCGCGTGGGGATTCTGGGGCAGGTTGCTCAGGCTGGTGCCGCGGTGGGTGCGCGATGCGGGCTATGACGGTGTGGCCCGGCTGCGCCACCTGCTCTTCCGGCGGCCCGACGATGCCTGTCCCGTCACCCCGCCCGAGCTACGGGCGCGCTTCGAGGGCTGACGCGGTCTAGACGCCGCCCAGGAGGGCCTTGTACATTTCCTGGCCCAGCGGCGAGATGTCCTGGCGGGTCTCGATGGGCAGCCCGGCATTGGTCCACGCGCCGAGCCCGCCCTTGAGAATCTTCACGTCCTTGAAGCCCAGCTTCCTCAGATCGCGCGCCACGCCGGCGCTCGTCTGCTCGTCCTGAGAAGTACAGTAGGCGACGACCGGACGCGATGTGTCGAGATCGAGGCTGGCCACGCCGCCGTCCTTGATCTCCTCGGGAGCGACCCGGAGCGACCCGTGGATCTTGATGGGATTCAGGTCGTACTGCGTCTGCTGTCGCACATCGAGGATCACCGGCTGCTTGCCCGTCTCGAGAAGCTTGATGACCTCGTAGGGACTGACCCGGTAGCGATTCTTCTGCCAGCGGAAGAACACCTGCGATCCATAGCCGCCCGCGGAGAGCAGGGTGACGCCGATGGCGACCCAGACCCACGGGAAGGGCTTGGGCGGCGGGTTCTTGACCTTCTCCTTCGCCTCGCCCAGCATCCGCCGAAGGTCGGCCAGCCCGGCCAGGATCTTGTCGGCCTGCTCGAACTTGCGGACGGCGTCCTTGAAGTCTTCGGTGAAGAAGTCGTGCAGCCCCGCGAACCACACCGGGTTGAACTTGCCCAGGTCGTTGATCTTGACCGGGGTGCCCGTGACGAAGTCCTTGACGGCCTGGGCAGGGATGATGAAGTTGAAGCCCTGCACGATGCTGCCCCTCGGGACCGGGGGCCAGGGAGACGAAGGTGAGCACGCCAAGCAACTCGCCTTTGGCATTGATGACGGGCCCGCCCGAGTTCCCCACGCCGCCGGCGCATCCGTCTGGATATACGGGTTGTTGGCCTTGTCCTGCTTGAACCCCGACACCGCGCCGTTGGTGACCGAGGCATCCACGCTGGCCGACTGATTCAAGAGCTCGTGCGAGAGCACAACCCCGGGAAGCCCAGGATGCGGATCGGATCGCCGATCTGGGCCCCCGTGGAGTCGGCCAGCGGCAGCATCGGATAGTTGCCATCCGGCACCTTGAGCAAGGCCAGGTCGCGGCCGGAGGGAGCGCCCGCCTCGGCGCTGGCGGGCGGGCTGTACTTCTTCACCTCGCTCTTGAGCCGTCCTCCGTTCGAGAGCTTGACGGAGATGGTCGGAGTGACGGTGACCTTGACCGTGGGCAGCACCTTGTCGAGGAGGCGCCGCTTGAGCGCTTCTTCCGCCTCCGGTCGTTCGCCGGGCTGCATGCGCGCCGACTGCATCGCCGAGCCCATGCAGGCCGTGGTCACCGCGCGCTGGGCCATCTGGTTGATGAGCCAGCGCGGCGTCTCGTAGGCGGGCTGGACCACGTGGCCGTTGGTCATCACCCAGCCCGAAGGGTCGATGAACCAGCCCGTGCCGGTTTCCCGGAAGGCGGGCGGGGTCACCGATTGCGGACCGGCGCCGCAGTTGAGCGAGACCTCGGCGGAGACCTCGGCGATGACGAGCACGGTGGCCGGCTTGGCCCGCAGCACGCTCTCCTGTACGGACAGTCCAGACTGGGCATGAGCGCTCATCACCACGATCTTCGTGACAACAAGCCCGAGAACCAGGGCGAGCGTGATTCGTCGTATCATAGGCTGGCTGGCGGGTATTCTACACCACGAGAGGTGCGCATGAGCCGTCCTAGCGGAGAAGTCCCGAGCCGGACGTTCAAGGCCGGCGACGTCATATTCAAGGAAAACGACGACGCGAAGAGCGAGGCCTTCCTCGTCCACGAGGGCAAGGTCGAGGTGAGGAAGAACCTCGGCGGCGAGGAGAAGCTGCTCCGGGTCCTCGGCAAGGGCGAGCTGCTGGGCGAGCTGGCGCTGTTCCGGAACGCGCCCCGCTCCGCCACCGCCATCGCCGCCGAGCCGGTGACCCTGCTCCTCATTCCCGCCAATCGGCTCGACGCCATGGTGCGGACCAACCCCGCCCTCGCCCTCGCCATCATCAAGGACCTCTCCGGGCGCATGCTCGCGGCGGAGGAGCGGGCGCGCGAGGCCGAGAACCGCGCGCGGGAAGCCGAAGAACGGGAGCGGAAGCGGAAGTCCGACGAGGGCGGGACGACGCGCCTGAGGGCGCGGACTGCTTACTTCTTCAAGCCAAACGTGTCGCCGGCGAGACCGGCGATGTGGCGGCCGATGGCGAGCGACGCCGTGGCCGCCGGGGACGGCGCGTTGACCACGTGCACCGCGCCTTCGGTGACGCTGATCCTGAAGTCGTCCACCAGTGAGCCGTCTGGGCTCACCGCCTGCGCCCGCACCCCGCCCCGCCCCGCTGGATGTCATCGGTCCGGATGTCGGGGACGAGCTTCTGGAGCGATCGGACGAAGGCCGCCTTGCTCGCCGAGCGGTAGAGCTCGTAGCCGCCCATCTTCCAGTAGCGCCGCGCCATGTTCCAGAATCCCGCGTAGCCGAGCATGCCGAGGGTCTCGCCCGGACGCACCGTGCCGAGGGTGTAGCCCTCGCGCGCGAAGGCCAGCACGGCATTGGGGCCCGCCTCCACGTCGCCGTGCACCGTGCGCGTGAAGTGCACGCCGAGGAACGGGAACTCGGGATCCGGGACGGGATAGATCAGATTCTTCACGAGGGCGCGGCGCTCGGGCCGGATCATGTAGTACTCGCCGCGGAACGGGATGATGCGGACCTCGGGGCGAATCCCCATGAGCCGCGCCACCTCGTCCGAATAGAGCCCCGCGCAGTTGACGAGGTAGCGGCTCTCCACCGCTCCGCGCGCGGTGTCGAGGGCGAGCCCTGCCCGGTGCGGCGGATGGCGGTGACCCCCGCCCCGTCATGATCTCGACGCTGCGCCGCTTGAGCAGCTCGGCCATCTTCTCCGCCACCTGGACATAGTCCACGATGCCGGTCTCGGGCACGACGAGCGCTTTCACCGCGCGGCAATTGGGCTCGTAGGCCTTGACCTCGGAAGCCTCGAGCATCTTGAGCCCGCTCAGCCCATTGGCCTGGCCGCGCTCGTGGATGCTCTGCAGCCGGCCGAGCTCGCTCTCGTCGGTGGCCACGATGAGCTTGCCGCAGAGCTCCCAGTGGATGCCGTGCTCGGTGCAGAAGGCCTTCATGAGCCGCGCACCCTCCGTGCAGAGGCGCGCCTTGAGGGAGCCCGGCTTGTAGTAGATGCCGGAGTGGATGACGCCGCTGTTGTGGCCGGTCTGATGCGTGGCGACCCGGGCTTCCTTGTCGAGGATGACCACGCGCGCCTGCGGATAGCTGTCCGTCAAGGCAAGCGCGGTGGCGAGGCCCACGATGCCGCCCCGACGATCGCGATGTCCGCGGATTGAGTCACGGCGCCGAGAATACCATAGTGAGCGTTCGGCGCGAGGCGGGCGGGTCCTGTCATCGGGGGCAGCGGCGGCGCGGCCGGCTCCGCCACCCTACTCTTCGTGAATCGCCGCCCTGCGGGCGGCGCGCACTCGAAGGGGCCCACTACGCCGGCCGCGCCGCCGCTGCCCCCGATGCCACCCGCCCGATTGCACGAGTGGCGATTGGGAACGATTCGGACTCAGAGCTTGGCGACCCCGGCGCGGGCACAGTCCTCGTCCTGCTGGGCCGTCCCCCGCCCGTGCCACAGGCGCCTTCGATGACGCCGTTGCGGATGATGGGCACCGCACCCTGGCTCGGGATCATGTGGCCGCCCTCCGCCGCCATGATGCCCTGGACGATGGGATTGCCTGCCCGCTCGGCCAGCTCTCCGCTCGCCCGGCCGAACGCTACCGAGGCGATCGCTTTGCCCTGCGAGCCGTAGGCGCCGGCCCAGATCGCTCCGTCCATCCGGTTGAAGGCGACGAGCCGGCCTCCGGCGTCACAGACAGCCACGCTGATCCTGATGTTGAGCTCCTTGGCCTTGTCCACCGCCCCCTGCACGATCTTGTTCGCTTCGGCGAGCGTGAGAGCCACGTGGTGCCTCCTGTTCGGGTGAGAGTGGCCGCTACGAGGCGGGCACGGTCAGGTGCGCCAGCTCCTCGAAGTACTCGGGGAACGTCTTGGCGACGCAGGCGGGATTCTCGATCACCACCGGCTCGCGGCCGCAGGCCGCCAGAGAGAAGGCCATGGCCATGCGGTGGTCGTTGTAGGTGGCGATGGACGCGGAGCGGATACTCGCGGGCGGATGCACGGTGAGCGAGTCCGAGCCCACCTCGGTGCGCGCGCCGAGCTTGCCCAGCTCCGCCGCCACCGCGGCCATGCGATCGGTTTCCTTGACCCGCCAGTTGCCGATTCCCCGCACGGTGGTCGGGCCGTGGGCGAACAGCGCGGCCACGGCCAGGGTCATGGCGGCGTCGGGCATCGCGGTCAGATCGGCGTCGATGCCGGCGAGCGGTTCCCCGCCCTCGACCTCGATGGCCGCAGGCTCGAAGCGCGCATGCGCGCCCATGCGCGCCAGCACTTCGGCGAAGCGCGCGTCGCCCTGCAGGCTGTCCGAGCCGCAGCCCTCGACCCTGACCTTGCCGCCCGTGATGGCGGCGCCCGCCAGAAAATACGAGGCGGACGAGGCATCACCCTCGACGAGCACGCGGCCGGGCGAGCGGTAGCGCTGCGGCGCCGCGATTTCGAAGCGCAGCGATGCGGGCCGCTCCACGCGCACGCCGAAGCGCGTCATCAGCGCGAGAGTCATGTCCACGTAGGGCTGGGAGACGAGGCGATCCGTGATCTCGAGCGCGACGGGCCCCCGGCGAGGGCGCCGCCATGAGCAGGGCCGAGAGGAACTGGCTACTCGTGGCGCCGCTGATGCGGGCGGAGCCTCCGCGGAGCCCCTTCGCGTCGATGCGCAGCGGCGGAAAGCCTTCACGCTCGAGACAGCTCACGTGCACGCCGAGCTGCCGGAGTCCATCGAGCAGATCGCCGATGGGCCGCTCGTGCATGCGCGGGACACCCGACAGCGTGAAAATACCGTGCCCGGCCGCGAGCACCGCGGTGAGTGGGCGCATGGCTGTGCCCGCATTGCCGAGCGAGAGCTGCATGGGTCCCGACGGCGCGCCGAGCGGTCCTCCCTTGCCCGTGATCCACATGGAGCCGTGCGGGCCCGGAAGCCCGCGAACTCCCACGCCCAGAGTCCGGAGGGCCGCCAGCATCACGTCCGTGTCCTCGCTGTCCAGCACGCGCGTCACCTCCGTCTCGCCCTCGGAGAGAGCGCTCAGGAGGAGGACACGGTTCGACAGGCTCTTCGATCCAGGCAGCTGGAGCGTGCCCTCGAAGCGGGCGATGGGCTGGAGGGTGAGGCGGTCGGGCAGCATGGCGACCCATCCTAGCGCGGCGCGGCGTTGACGGCAAAGCACGCGTGGCCACGCGGATCGTACTATTGCCGTGGGCGCGGCAGGGCCCGCGGAACGCCTTGGGGTTCTGGCCGGGTTCAGGTAGCCGTAGCTCTCCCACTAACCCGGTCCACTACCCGGTCCACTACAAGGAGGAGCCATGCCAGGACGGATGAGCAAAGTGCTCGTGCTGTTGATGGGCGGGTTCATATACGCGCTGGTGACGGGTGGCACAGGCCAGGCCCAGCTCCTGGACCGCAAGGCCATCTCCCTGGCCGAGGCGAAGAAGATGGTAGCGGCCGCCATGGCTGGAGGCGGTCAAGAACAAGTGGCAGATGGTGGTGGTCGTGACGGACGATCACGGGACGCCCATCGTGCTCGAGAAAATGGACGGCGTGCAGTTGGGAAGCGTGGGGATCGCCGAGCGCAAAGCAAAGACGTCGGCCCTCCTGAGGCGGCCAACGAAGGCCGTCGAGGACGCGGTGATGGGCAATCCCGGGGCGACTCCGCCGGCTCCCCAACGGAATGTCCTGCTGACCATCTTCCCCGATTTCCTGCCGATTGGGGCGGGCTCCCCTCTTCAACGGCGATCAGCTCATGGGCGCCATCGGCTGCAGCGGCGGCACGGCGGCCCAGGATGAGCAGGTGTGCAAGGCAGGCGCGGACACCATGGGAAAGTAGCAGCTCCCGCCTCGCCGCCGTGAGGTGTGCTACGCTTCCTGCGCTCGCCGGGCGACCGGACATTCCATACCGTGAGGTGCGACAGTGCGACCGAACAAGATAAAGCAGCTATGGCGCGACGGCAAATGGGTCAACATGGGCTGGCTCTCCGTGTCCCACGGCTTCACCGCGGAGGTGATGGCGCGCCAGGGCTTCGACGCCCTCGTGGTCGACATGCAGCACGGGCTCACGGACATGAACGACGTGTGGCCTATGCTCCAGGCCATCTCGCAGACCGACACCGTGCCCGTGGTGCGGGTGCCGTGGAACGAGCCGTCCACCATCATGAAGGCGCTGGACCTCGGGGCCTACGGCATCCTCGTGCCCCTCATCAATACCGCGGAGGACGCGGCGAAGGCGGTGGCGGCCTGCCGCTATCCGCCGGTGGGCATGCGCTCGTCAGGGCCGGTGCGGGCCGTGCACTACGGCGGCCCCGACTACGTGGCCAAGGCCAATGACGAGATCGTGGTCATGGCCATGATCGAGACCAAGGAAGGTATCGCCAATCTCGACGCGATCTGCGCCACGCCGGGGCTCGACGCCGTCTACATCGGCCCCGCCGATCTCTCGTTCGCGCTGGGCCTTCCTCCCGGACCCGACAAGACCGACGCGCTGCACATGGCCACCTGCGACAAGATCCGCGACGCCGGCGCACAAGCACGGCATCAAGGCGTGCATGCACTGCGCGAGCGCGGCCTTCGCGGCGGGCGCGGTGAAGCGCGGCTTCGATCTCATCATGCTCACCTCGGACCTGGCCTCGATGATCGCCGGCGTCCGTCGTCAGCTCGACGATCTGAAGGCCGCCACCGCCTGAGCGGCGCGACGGCGGCTCGTCCACCAGGATCCCAAGCGAGGGACACCATGCGAAAGACCATCACGGGCACGGGCGGGATGCTGCTCCTCCAGACCCTCAAGGACGCGGGGTGGAGTATCTCTTCACGAATCCTGGCTCCGCGGAGACGGGCATCTTCGCCGCCATCGCCGAGGATGGAGAGCAGCGGCTCGTGGTGGGCAAGCACGAGGGGCTGGTCGCGGCCATGGCCGACGGCTACCACCGCTTCTCGGGCAAGGTCGGCGTCATCATCGCCCACGTGATGGGCGGGTCCTATCAACTCGCCGGCCAGCTCTTCAACGCCCAGGTGGCGGGCTCGTCATTGCTCGTCATCGCGGGCGACTGGGCCTCCGAGCTCCAGGACTATCGAGGGCTCGCGCCGTTTCCCGGCCTGAGCCAGGCGGAGTCCATGCGCCCCATCACCAAGGAAGCGCGCGCGTCTTACCAGGTGCACGCGAACCCCGCGGCCATCACCGTGGCCACCACCCGCGCCCTGCGCGAGGCGACCACGCCGCCCACCGGGCCCGTGTATCTCTCGATCAGCGCCGAGCTTCTCAACCGCGAGGGGCTGGAGGCGCAGATCGGCGAGGGCGCGCAGTACCAGATCGAGCGGCCCGGTCCCGCCCGCGCCCAGACCGTCGAGACCATCGCGCGCCGGCTCGGCGAGGCCCAGTGTCCGGTGATCATCTTCGGCGACGATGTGTGGCGCGCAGGGGCGCAGGCGGAGGCGGTGAAGCTGGCCGAGCTGCTGGAGGCGCCCGTCTTCGCGAGCCGGCAGATCTTCGTGAACTTCCCGTCGCGCCATCCCCTCTACTGCGGGACGTATCCCATCGCCAAGGACTTCGAGAAGATCTCCGGGCTCAAGCCCGACCTCCTCTTCCTCGTGGGCTGCCAGGGCGTGCACGGGGCGGTGACCGAGCCCAGCGTGATGCAGATCGGCCCGAACCCGCTCCTCATGGGCCGGCACTACCCGCTGGATCTGGCCGCGCAGTGCGAGCTGCGCGAGACCCTGGGCGCGCTCACCGAGGCGGTCAAGCGCGTGCATCCCTCCGACAAGGTCACGGGCTGGGCGCGCCAGCGCGCGAAGGTCCGCGCCTACGCCAAGATGCTGATCGAGCGCGAGGAGAACCTCGTGCGCGAGCACGAGCACGACCCGGTGGTGCATCCGGCCGTGCTCGAGGCGCATCTCGCCGAGATCCTCCCTCGCGAGACGGCCATGGTGCAGGAGAGCTCGACGGCGCGCACCACGCTCCTGCCCTTCGGGCACGAGGGCATGGCGTGGACGCGGAGCGGCGGCGGCTCGCTGGGCTTCGGAGTGGGAGCGGCCGTGGGCGCCAAGATCGCGGTGGGCCGGGAACGGCCGGTGGTGCTGCATCTGGGCGACGGCGCCCTGACCTACAGCGCGGCGGGATTCTGGTCCATGGCCCGCTACAACACCGCGGTGCTCACCGTGGTCTCCAACAACGAGAGCTATCAGATCGTGCGGCACAACTGGGCGCGCGAGATGCCGGACACCAAGATGATCCGGGAGGGAAAGTATCCGGGGCTCTTCCTCGGCGCTCCCGCCACCGACTACGTCGGGCTGGCGCGCTCCCAGGGCGTGGACGGCGAGTGCGTCACCACCGTGAAGGATCTGGAGCCCGCCCTCCGGCGAGGCATGGAGGCCATCACGCGCGAGAATCGGCCGTACATGGTCGAGGTGGCGGTGGCCCGCGAGGGAATCGGCGCGGATTCCACGTGGTATCAAGACTGGAGGCTCTAGCCCGCTCCCGAGCCGACGCGCCTCGTGCTCTGGCCCGGCTCGTCGCGGCTTGCCGCACCACGATATTCAGGCACGCTCTCGCGGCTTCACCCTCGCCAGCACGGCGGCGATGGGCGGCTGGGGCGACATTGAATCGCTTCCGGAGCGTGATCCCGGTGGCCGCGCTTATGCTTCCGGCAGCACCACCTGTAACCGGATACTCGAGGCCTCCCGACACCGCGCGCCCTTGCAGGGTGGCGGCCTCGCCATAATACCGCGCCATTCGCGCGCCTGGCACGGGCGCGTCGGTCACCGTGCTCACACGGTGACCGGGCTCGCCATCATCCTCCTGGCCCACGAAGTGGTCGGGCCTCGCATGGGAGCGGTGGGATACCCGGTGAATATGCACTGCCTGTCCTTGGTGCATCGTCCACTCGCCCTACGGGCGCGACGTGATCAGGTCCTTCATCAAGATCTTCCCCGCGGGCATCTTCGGCGTGATGCCTGTTCAGCCTCGTTGGCGTGGCTGTCCCTGGAGCGCCTCGGGCTCCAGCTTCACCATCGGGCTCGGCTACGCGGTGGACATCGCGTATCTGGTGATGATCGCCTGGGCGCGCGGGCGGGCTCGGTAGCATGGCCGCCACCTCTCCTCGCCACGTCATCGTCTGCGGCGCCGGGGTGATCGGCGCGTCCGTCGCCTACTTCCTCACGCAGCGCGGCATCGCGGTGACGGTGATCGAGCGCACGGGCGTCGCCTGCGCCGCCTCGGGCAAGTCCGGCGGCTTCATCGCCCTCGACTGGTGCGACAACTCCCCCTGGGCCCTCTCGCCCGGGCGAGCTTTGCCCTGCACGCCCGCCTCGCGCGTGAGATCACATGCGACTACGGCTACCGCCGCATGGACACCTTCATGCTCTCGGCGCGCGAGCACGGGACGGTGCGGGGCGGCCACCGCGTGCCCGCGCCGGACTGGATCGACGGGGGCCGTGGTCGCGGGCATGCTCGGCTCGCCGGACACGACGGCCCAGGTTCACCCGCTCGCTTCACCCAGGCGCTCCTCGACGGCGCGCTCGCCCGGGGCGGCGTGCTGCGGATGGGCCGCGTCGACGGCGTGATCCAGCGCGAGGGCGTGGCGCGTGGAGTGCACGTGGACGGAGAAGACGTGGAGGCCGACGCGGTGGTCCTCGCCATGGGCCCGTGGACCGGACGGGCCGCCGGCCGAGTAGTCGCTCCCGCGAATCGAAGGGCTCAAGGGCTACAGCGTCACCCTCGCCGCTCCCGATGTCCCCGCGCATGCGCTGTTCGTGGATTACCGGATGGCGGGCGGCCGCGCCATCGAGCCGGAGATCATTCCGCGTCCCGATGGCGAGGTCTACATCTGCGGAATGGCCGATCCGCAGCCCCTGCCGGACTCCGCGGAGGGCGTCGAGGTGAGCGAGGCGGCGTGCGCCGTCCTCGCGCGCGCCGCCGGCCGCGTCTCGAACGGGCTGGCCGCGGCGGCGGTGACGCGGCGGCAGGCCTGCTACCGGCCCGTCACCGAGGACGGCTTGCCCTTGATCGGCCGCGTGCCGAATCTGGCGGGCGCCTTCGTGGCCACCGGTCACGGGCCGTGGGGCATGCTCAACGCGCCCGCCACCGGGCTCGCCCTCGCGGAGCTGATCGGCGACGGCCGGCCCACGCTGGTGGATCTCCGCCCCTTCGATCCGGCGCGGCTGCCCGCCGTCCGAGGCTAGATGCTATGCTCACCTCTCGCTGAGCCAACCTCAAAGGAGAGTCATCCATGCACATCGTCGACTCGCAGGTGCATCTCTGGGCCGCGGAATCTCCGGACCGGCCCTGGCCGCCCGGCCGCGCTCCGGAGGCGCAGAAGCCGTATCCGATCGTGAAGGAGACGATGCTCTTCCAGATGGACCTGGCCAAGGTCAGCCGCGTGGTCATCGTGCCTCCCTCGTGGGAAGGCGATCGCAACGATCTCGCCCTGGAGGCCGCGCGCACGTATCCCGACCGCTTCGCCGTGATGGGCCGGCTCGCCGTCCAGAAGCCGGAGAGCCGCGCTCTCGTGGCGGACTGGCGAAAGCAGCCGGGCATGCTCGGCATGCGCTTCACCTTCCACAACGAGCACTACCGGCACCTGCTCACCGACGGCTCCATGGATTGGTTCTGGCCGGCCGCGGAGAAGGCGGGAATTCCTCTCATGGTGCTCGTGCCGGGCGCCCTCGATCATCTCGATCGCATCGCGGGCAAGCACCCCGGGCTCAAGCTGGTGATCGACCACGTGGGGATCAGCGTGCGCGGCAAGGCGCCCAAGGTCTTCGACGATCTGCCCGCGGTCTGCGCGCTCGCCAAGCATCCGAACATCGCGGTGAAGGCCTCAGGCATGCCGTCGCTATCCGCCGAGGCCTATCCGTTCCGCGATCTGCACCCGCACATCCGCACGTTGGTCGACGCGTTCGGCCCGCGCCGCGTCTTCTGGGGCACCGATCTCACCCGCATGCCCTGCACCTACTACGAGTGCATCACGCTCTTCACCGAGCACCTGCCCTGGCTCAAGGGCGAGGATCTCGAGTGGGTCATGGGCCGCGGCGTGTGCGAGTGGCTGGGCTGGCCTCTGCCCCGCGCCTGACCTGGCGGCGCGCGCTCGATACGAATGCCCCCAAGTTGAACGCTGTGCGACACTGAAGGCATGAGGATCTCGCGCGCGTCGATGCTGGCGGCGATCTTGACCATCGCGGTTGCCGGCTGCTCGTCGTCCACGCCGGCGCCTGCCCCCACCTCCTCGAACCTGCCCTACAAGCCCGAGACGCCCGTGGCGGGCGCTCCCATCTCCGCCGCCTACACCATCGTGAGCGATCGTCTCCGTGTGGAGATCGACACGGGCGGCCGTCGTCTCGAGCGCGCGCAGATCGTGAAGGCCGACGGCTGCCTTCGTGGACGCCCAGACCATCGAGTACACCGCGTCCAGCGGAGGCGGAAGCTGGGGCAGCCCGGTGGGCATCTCCATCGGCGTGGGCAGCTTCGGGCGCACGGGCGGCGGCAGCGCCGTGGGCACCGGCGTCGGTGTTTCCACGGGCGGCGTGGTGGGGGAGTGGTGCCCCACCCGCGGGCGCCAACAGCATCGCCGCGCTTCCCGCTCGAGCAGGCAGGCCCCGTCCCTGGCGGGTGCGCGTCAAGATCGAAGGCATCGAGCCCGCCGACATCGTGGTGGGCTCGTCCTAGAGAACGACTCCCGCCGTTTACTTGTCCCGCCACACGTTCTGCATGCGGCCGAAGTTGAAGATGTTGTGGTGGGGCACCATGTTCTTCACGTGCGGCCACACCGTGAAGTAGTCGAGCCGCTGGTCAGGGTGGGTCGCGCCGCGTCCTGCTCGAGCTGCTTCTGCACCGCGATCACCAGGGCGAGCCGCTTGGCCGGATCCAGCTCCATCGACTGCTGGTCGATCATCTTCATCACCTGCTCGCTGCAGTAGAAGCCGTAGTTCCGCGGTGACCCGCAGGCGAAGTTCTCGTAGAAGTTGGCGTCGGGATCGTCCACGCCGAGCCCGGTGAGGTTGGCCCCGATCTGATAGTCGCCGCGCGTGGCCATGGGATGCCACTGCGCCGTCTCCACCTGCTTCAGGGTGGCCTCGATGCCGACCTGCTTGAGCTCGTTGATGGCGAACGACGCCATGTCCACGTACACGGCAATGGCGCGGGTGACCATCTCCACGTGGAGCGGCTTGCCCGGCCCGTAGCCCGCCTCGGCCATGAGCTTCTTCGCGTGCTCCTTCATGTCGGCGGGCTTGCCGTAGCCGGGCAGGGCGGCGAAGTCGCGATCGAGCAAGCCCCACACGCCGTACGGCTTCGGCATCATGGCCACCGCGGGCACCGCGCCGTCCTGGTGCACGCCCTTGATGAGGCCGCGACGATCGATGGCGTAGCTCACGGCCAGCCGCAGCTTGGCGTTGTCGAAGGGCGCCTTCTTCTGGTTCATGACGATGTTGTCGGTCACGCTGGCCGCCACGGTGGTGACCACGAGCTGGGGCACGGCCTTCTTCAGCTGCTCCGCCGCGGTCTTCGTCGTCTCGCCCGGCATGGCGACGTCGAGCTGTCCCGACTGGAGGGCGGCCGTCCGCGTGCCGCGCTCGACGATGATCACGTACCGGAGCCCGTCGAGGTAGGGCCGATCCTTGATGAAGTAGTCCTGGTTCTTCACGTACTCGATGAACTCGCCGCGGCGCCACTCCTTGACCTTGAATGGCCCCGTGCCCACGCAGCGGGTGCGGTAGTCGGCAGGGTTCACGTGGGCGGCATAGATCGGCGAGTAGCCGGAGGCGAGCAGCATGAGGAGCGAGGGCTGCGGCCGCTTGAGCCGGAAGACCACCGTGTACGGGTCCGCCGCCTCGATCGCCTCCACGTTCGCGTACCAGTCCTTGCGCGGGTTGAGACGGAGCTTGGCCGTGGACTCGGGCGCCTCGCGGATCATGTCGAACGTGAACTTGACGTCCTTGGAGGTGAAGGGCTGCCCGTCGTGCCACTTGACGTTCCGGCGGAGGAACATCACGAGGTTCCGGTAGTTGTCCTGCCAGGACCATCGCTCCGCGAGCTCGGGCACCACGCTGTCGGGGCTCTCCACGGGGTTGGCGGGATCGAACATCACCAGGTTGTTGAAGCACGGGGACGACGGGAAGACGACGGAGATGGTCGCCGACTCGTGAATGGCGAATCCCTGGGAGAGATCCTCGCGCAGCATGACGTTGAGGGTGCCGCCGGGCTTGCCGGGCGGCATGGGGGTGGGCGCGGGCACGCGCGTGGCGGGCTCCGCCGTCTTCTTGGCCGCCGGCTTGCCGGTCTGGGCAAGCGACGCCGCCGTCCCGAGTCCGAGGAGGATGAGCGGCGAGGGCGATTCCGGCGACGATGCCGAGGGGCCGACGGGTCATGCGCGTGCCTCCTGAAGAGGGTGATGAACGGCCGCACTATACCCGGCTCGCCCGCCCGCGCGTTTGATATACAATACCGGCCAGTCAACAAGGGAGGTCACCATGCCGAACACTGACGCCAACGGTTCCCATCCTCCGACTCAAGCCCAGCCCCCACGCGCCATCAACCACCTCGTCCTCAATGTGACGGACATGGAGGTGTCGCACCGCTTCTGGACCGAGATCACTCGGGTTCCGGTGCGTGGCCCAGCTGAAGCAGGTCCCCGGGCGGACGCGGCCGAACATGCGCTTCTACAGCGGCGTCGATTCGCAGGGCGGAGTAACCCATCACGATCTGGCCCTCGCCGAAGTGCCCAAGACGTCCGAGAACGGCGGAGCGGCCCACGACGAGTGGAAGCTGATGCCGCGACGGGCCGGGCTCAACCACGTGGCCATCGCCTGGCCCGACCGCGAGTCGTGGCTCAAGCAGGTCGCCTACCTCCAGTCGAAGGGCGTGCCCTTTCACCGCCGCATCAATCACGGCATGACCCACAGCGTGTACATCTCCCGACCCCGACGGGCACGGCATCGAGGTGCTGTACGAGCTGCCCCGCGAGGTGTGGGAAGGCGACATCGACGCCGCCCAGAATTTCTCGGAGCAGCTTCCCACGGAGGCGAAGAGGCGCTCGTCGACCGGACGGACTATCCTCGTCTTCGGCCGCGAGGGCGTCAAGGCCTGATCGGCCTGATCGCTAATCAGGCCGTCCCTGCCCGCTCGTAGCCGGAGCACCGGACGACGGGCAGGGGCGGATACTTCGGAAAGTGCGGATCGTGGGCCGCGCGCTCGCAGAGATAGAAGACCGACCCGCGCGCCGTCTCCACGCGCCGCACGTGACGGCAGCTTCCGCAGAGCCTGACCGCGTCGACGCTCGGCCCCCGACGCGGTCCCGTTTCGTCCGGCAAGCGGCGATCCTCCCCGAGTCGCGAAGCAGAGCATCGCACAGCGCCCGGCGGCGATGCTAGACTCCCCCGTCCATGGACCTCGAGTTCCTGATGGTGCCCGACGCGCCGCCCCCGCCCCCACCGCGCCCCTACAGTCATGCCGTGCGCGCCGGCGAATTCCTGTTCGTCACCGGCCAGATGCCCTCCGATCCCAAGACGGGCGATCGCCTCGTGCCGGGAGGCATCGTCGAGCAGACGCATCAGGTGATGAAGAATCTCCAGACCGTGCTCGCGGGCGCCGGCACGAGCCTCGATCGTGTGGTCTTCGCCCGAGTCTATCTCGTGAACTTCCAGGACTACGCGGCGATGAACGGCGTGTACGTGACGTACTTCAAGCCGGGCCGGCTGCCCGGCCGTACCTGTGTCGGCGTCACCGGCCTGGCCCTGGGCGCTCTTGGTGGAGATCGATCTGATCGTGAAGCCGTAGGAGAAAACGGCCCCACCCTCACCCTGCCCTCTCCCTCCCTGGAGGGAGAGGGTGGCTAGGTCATGCGGACGCGGGCGGTGCCGAGAGAGAAGAACGCCCAGGCGAGGAGAACGGCGAACGGCGCGACACCGAAGGCGACGGTGTACGAGCCCGTTCCGGTCGAAGAGGAAGCCGGCGGCGGCCGGGCCCAGAGCCGCCCCGAGCCGCCAGCCAAAATTCAAGACGCCCATGATGGCGCCGATGGCCCGCAGGCCGAAGACATCGGGAATCACCTTGGCGACCATCGTATCCGCCGCAGCAAATCCCGCTCCGAAGGCCGCCATCGACACCAGCATCGCCACGTGGGAAGGCACCCAGACGAGCACGACCGTGGCGAGGGTCATGGCCATGAAGCCGACGCGGATGGTGGTGAGGGTGCCCAATCGATCGGACGCCACGCCTCCCACCAGTCGCCCGGCGAAGGCGCCCGCTCCGTACGTGGTGAGGGCGAACGATGCGCCAGCCAAACTCAGGCCCTGGTCGCGCGCGAACGGGACGATGTGCACGGTGACCATGAACACGAGGCCGCCCTGGAGCAGCCACGACACGTTCAGGCACCATTGCCGCGGATCGAGGAGCGCCTGGCCGAGTGAGAGACCGTCCGGGCGCACTCGCATGGGCTGGCCGGTCGGCCGACACGGTCTCCACCCGGCGCGGCATCCGTACGCTCACCGCGCCGAGGAGGGCAATCAGGCCCGCGCCCCCGCCCAGCGCGGCGTAGGCGGCGCGCCACCCAAGCTCGGCGATGAGCCAGGCGGCGAGCGGTCCCGCCGAGACATAGCCGAGATTGAAGCCCACGAGGACGAGCGAGAGGGCGAGGCCGCGGCGCTCCCTGAACCAGCGCGCGATGGTGGTCGCGCTGAGCAGATAGAAGCTCGACGTTCCGATTCCACCGAGGAGTCCCACGAAAGGTAGAGCTGCCAGAGTGCATCCACCAGCGACACGAGGGCGAAGGCCGCTCCCGCGAGTATCACGGTGAGGACGAGCATGACGCGCGGCCCGTACCGGTCCGCGAGGGCCCCGATGCCGAAGCCGGCCAGCCCGCCCACGAGAAGATTGATGGAGAGCGCGATGGAGACCGCGCCGCGGCTCCAGCCGAGGGCCTCGGAGAGCACGGGAAGGGAAGACGCCGTAGGCAGCGAGCGGCATGGCCATCCCGCAGGTGACGAGGAACAGCGCGGCCACGATCGAGCCAGGGGCGGGCGGACGGACGCAGCGTGGGCTCTCAGGTCCCGGCCGCCCACCGCGGGCGCGGGCCTACTCGATCTCGAGGGTGATGGGACAGTGATCCGAGCCCTGGACGGAGGGCATGATCCCCGCGGCCTTGATGCGGCCGCGCAGCTCGTCCGAGACGAAGAAGTAGTCGATGCGCCATCCCACGTTGCGGGCGCGCCCCCCGTCTTCATGTCCCACCACGTGTAGTGCCCGGGCTCGGCCACGAAGATCCGGAACGTGTCGTGGTAGCCGTGGGCCACGAGCTTGCTCACCCACGCGCGCTCGACCGGCATGAAGCCGGGGCTGTTCTCGTTCTCCTTGGGGCGCGCGATGTCGATCTCGGTGTGCGCGGTATTGACGTCCCCGCACACCACGATGCCCTTGCCTCCCTCGCGGAGCCGCTCGGTGAGGCTGAGGAACTCGTCGTAGAACTGCATCTTGTGGGCGAGGCGCTCGGGGCCCATGCCGCTATTCGGGAAGTAGCCGTTGAACAGGTGGAAATCCGGGTACTCGACGTGGAGGACGCGGCCCTCCGGTGTCGAGGGCGGGCGAGCCGAAGTTCGTGGCCACGGCCAGCGGCTCGGGGCGCGTGTAGGTCGCCACCCCGCTGTAGCCCTTCTTCTCGGCCATGCTCCAGTGCGATCGATAGCCGGGAAGGTCGGTCAGCTCCAGGGTGAGCTGCTCCACCTGAATCTTGGTCTCCTGGAGGCAGAGCACGTCGGGATTCTCGGCGGCCACGAATTCCGGGAGGCCCTTCTTCCAGGCCGCGCGAATCCGTTGACGTTCCACGAGATGAGCTTCACGCGAGCGGGTTCCTACCCTCGGCCCATCGTGTAGAACTCCGGGTTGGGCTTCATGTCCGCCAGGTTCGCCATGCGGTTGGAGAGGCTGAAGAAGGCGGCCACCGCCCCGATATCCCAGATGTCGGACTCCGAGAACCCGTGCCCGCGCAGAGTCTCGAAGTCGGCCTGGTCGATCTCCGCCGAGCGCTCCGTCACCTTGACCGCGAAGTCGAGCATGGCCCGCTGGCGCGGCGTGAGATCGGCCAGCCGGTAGTTGGCGCTGATCTGATCGGCGAGGTAGGGATCCTTGCTGAGGATCCGGAGGGCTGCCCCGTGGGCCACCGTGCAGTAGGTGCAGGCGTTGATCCGGCTCACCGCCACCACGATCATCTCCCGCTCGGCGCGCGAGAGGCCCGACGGACCCTTCGCGAGCGTCTCGTAGTAGTGAAAGAAGGCGCGGAAGTGCTCCGGCTTGTAGCCGTAGGCGAGGAAGACATTGGGAGTGAAGCCCGCTTTGGCGGTGTTGGCGTCCACCACTTCGCGGATGTCGGTGGGCAAGGTCTCCGGGGCGGGCACGGGGAAGCGGCTGATCGGTTTCGTGGGCTCGGCCATATGGGTTTCTCCTCTCGGCGCACAAGGAAGCCCCGGTCAGTGACCCGACCGGGGCTTCGCGCTCTCTGCGGAAAAGGGGCGGCTACGCCTGCTGGATCGCGGTGAGCCTCCACGGATTCGGTCCGACGGGCCGCACGAAGGTCCAGAACTCCTCGAACTTCACCGGCTCGCTGCGATTGCCTTCCACCACCTGCCCCGAGCGCTCGTCCACCGTGTAGTCGAGCAGGCTGGCGAGGAAGTGCACGGTGACGTAGTCCTGGCCGCTCTCCTGCCACGCCTCGGTGACGTCGACCGAGCGCACCGCGATGTTCTCGAGCCGGTTGACCCGGCCCTGGCCGCGCAGGCGATCGCAGTCTTTCTGGAGGGTGTCGCTCATCTCCGGCGTGACCACCGCCGCCGCCTCCGCATCTCCCGGTTCATCCACGCCGCCTGCACCTTGAAGAAGATGTCAGAGGCGGTGTCGCTGAAGCGGGCCGGATCGAAGCCCGCATCCATCTGGCGGATATTGGCGATGCCCCGATCGAGGTCGCTGCTCCCGATCTGCGCGGGCTGGGCCTGCGCCTGATCGACGGCGCCTGGTACGGCTGCGGCGGAGGCTGGCTCTGCCACTGGCCGCCGCCCCGCACCTGGCCATAGCTCGGCTCGGGCGTGGACCTGCCGGTTCCGCATCATGCGGAAGAGCAGGAAGGCACCACCCGCGATGAGGAGGATCTCGAGCATGCCGATGCCGCCGCCCATGCCGTGACCACCGAAGAGCATGCTGCCGAGCAGGCCGCCGAGGGCGAAGCCGGCCAGGCCACCCATCAGACCGGCGCCCCAGCCGGAGCGCTGAGGCTGAGGCTGCTGGAACGAGGAGGGCGGAGAGGTCGGCTGGCTCGGCGTCGCCGGGGTGGGCGACGGACGCGCGGGAGACGAGTAGCTGCGTGAGCCACGGCTGCCACCCGAGCTACCCCCGCCGGCCCGGGCCCACGCATCGGTGACGAGAAGCACCGGAGCGAGCGCGATGATCGCGAGACACGCAATGGCCACGAATCGCTTCATTGAATTTGTCCTCCTTGGGCCCGGATGCGTATGGCTCCGGTACCACGCTCACAGTATAGACGAGGATTCGTTCCCCGGGGTCAAGAGGCGGCCCGCCGGAGCCTGTCCATGACGGTCCGACCCAGGCCCTCCTCGGCTATGGCCTCGACGAATATGGCGTCCACTCCCCTCGAATCGAGCTCCCGGAGGGCTCCGAAGAGCTCGCGAGCATAGCCCTCGCTGTCGGCGGGCATGGTCTTCACCGTGAGATGCGGCCTCTCCAGAGCCGTCGCCCGTTGAATCATGAGGGCGACGGACTTCCCCGCCTCCAGCCAGGACACCACCGCCCGCTCGCCCGTGCCCGCCTCGATCAACAAGATAGGCGCCCGGGGAGCGTAGTGGCGGAAGCGGAGGCCCGGAGAACGGCTCGCGGCCTCCTCGTCGTCGCTCGAGAGCAGTCGTATCTCACCCAGGCAGTCCTCGAGCTGCTCGAGGGTGACGCCGCCCGGCCTGAGGAGGGTCGGGGGCTCCGAGGTCATGTCGAGCACGGTCGACTCCACACCCACCGAAGTGGGCCCGCCGTCCAGGAGGAGCTCGATACGGCCGTCGAGATCCTCGCGGACATGCTCGGCGCATGTGGGGCTCGGGCGGCCGGAGCGATTGGCCGAGGGCGCGGCGATGGCACGAGACGCGGCGTGGATGAGGGCCCGGGCGACCGGATGGGCGGGCACCCGCACCGCCACCGTCTCGAGCCCGCCCGTGGTCGCGAGGGGCACCGCGCGCGCGCGGGAAGCACGAGGGTGAGCGGCCCGGGCCAGAAGCGCAGCGCGACGTCCTGAACCCGGGCGGGCACCTGGGCGGCCACGTCGTCGAGGGCGTCGATGCCGGCCAGGTGAACGATGAGGGGTTGCCTCTCGGCCTCTCCTTGGCCTCGAAGATCCGTGTCACCGCCGCGGCGGAGAGGGCATCGGCGCCGAGACCGTACACGGTCTCCGTGGGGAAGGCCACGAGGCCCCCGCGCGAATCACCTCGGCGGCGCGACGCACCGCCTCCGCGTCCGCCCGCAGATACTCCGTGCGCATGGACATGGACGCCGACCCTACCGGAGAGCGCCCGTCGAGGCAAGGTCAGCGCTTGACAGCCGCCGCGAGCAAAGCCTAGCGTGCGTATCAAGGAGGATACATATGTTTACTCGCGCGCTCGCTCTGCTCACGGCGCTGTTCCTCGCCATCGGGTCGCCGCGGCGCCTCACGCCTACGCGCAGGCCAAGAAGGATACCGCCCCCGCGCCGGCCAAGACCGACGCCAAGCCTGCCGCCACGCCCGAGGGCAAGAAGGCGCTCCTCGACATCAACTCCGCCTCGGCTGACGAGCTCAAAGCCCTCCCCGGTGTCGGGGACGCCTACTCGAAGAAGATCATCGACAACCGCCCCTATGCGAAGAAGGACCAGCTGGTGTCGAAGAAGATCATCCCGGAGAAGACCTATCAGGGCATCAAGGACATGATCATCGCCAAGCAGAAGTAGCTCCGGGAACTTTCCCTCCCTGCCCGGTCTAACCGGCCAAATGCCCGGCTTGGACCGGGCGGGAGAGAACATGGATACGACGCGTCGGCAATTCCTGCTCGGGTGCAGCGCAGGGGTCCTGGGAGCGGTGACCGCGCCCGGCGGGGCGTGGGCGGAGCGGATCAGGGTGTTGGGCGAGCCCGCCGACCTCGACCGGCCGCTCTGGGGTGGTCAGATCAGCCGCGACCTCGGACGATGGTTGAGCTCGGTGCGCACGGGCGTGGCCGTGAATCATGGCCCGCTGTTCATCCTCTGGCTCACCGCGAAGGAAACCTCACCGCCGCTCGAGGTGGTCACGCTCGACGAGGCGCGGAAGTCGGGTGCGCTGGTCATCACGGAGCGTGCCCAGGCCTCGGTGCCGGAGCTCACCGTCGAGAACCGCGGCAAGGTTCACGTGCTCGCTCCTCGCCGGTGAGATCCTGCTCGGCGGGAAGCAGAACCGGGTGCTCCGCGAGGACATCCTGCTGCCCGCTCTGTCGGGGGCGCGCTCGATCGGCGTCTACTGCGTGGAGCAGGGGCGCTGGAACGAGGGGCGCAAGGAGTTCGAGAGCAAAGGAAGCTTCGCCCAGCCCATGCTCCGGTCGAAGCTGATGGAGCGGGCCGACCAGCATCAGGTCTGGGATGCGGTGGCCAGATCCGCTCGCGAGGCGGCCCCCGCCACGCCCTCGCCGACCCAGAGCTACCAGGCCCTCTACGACGACGGCAAGATCCAGGCTCACATCGGAGAGGTCGAGCGTGCCGCCTCGCTCCGTCCGCCCGTCACCGCTCACGGCGCCGCCGTCTTCATCGGCTCCACCACGCCCGGTGTCGATCTCTTCCACTCCCCTTCACTCTTCACGCGCGAGTGGCCCAAGCTCCTCCGCGCCCACGCCCTCGAAGCCTATGGCAAGGCTCTCGCGCCGGATGCCTCCGAGGTCCAGCGGCGCGCCCAGGTCCAGGATCTCCTGACGCAGGCGTCGCGGGCCGAAGGCTCGCTGCGGGAAATGCCGGGGTCGGCCAGCTCTTCGAGTTCCGCGTGGGTCCGAGCCGCGGCGCCGCCCTCCTCTTCGAGGGCCGCGCCATTCACACTGCCATTCTCTAGTGGCGCCCCGTGGTGCCGACGCCGGGGTACGAAGGTAGGGCGGGGCCTAGGCCGGCTGCACGCCCAGCAGCTCGACCTCGAAGATGAGGGTGGCGCCCGGAGGAATGACGCCGCCCGCTCCCCGCTCGCCGTAGCCCAGATGGGCGGGGATGATGAGCTTGCGCTTTCCCCCACCTTCATGGTGCCCACGCCCTCGTCCCATCCCTTGATGACCCGGCCCTTGCCGATGGGAAACGTGAGCGGCTCCCCGCGATCCACCGAGCTGTCGAACTTCTGGCCGCTCTTGAGCCACCCCGTGTAGTGCACGCTCACCGTGTCGCCCGTCTTGGGCCGCGCGCCCGTGCCTTCCATCAGCTCCACGTAGCCGAGGCCCGTGGCCGTCTCGATCACCTGCTCGTCCATTGGATTTCCTCCCGGGAGCAATGTCCCGGCGGTCATGATACCGCGTAGAATGAGCCCATGACGTACAGTTGCGCGTTCTGCGGCGAGGACAACGAGGTGTTCGAGGATCCGAGCGGCGGATCGCGCCAGACCTTCACGGAAGACTGCACCGTGTGCTGCCGGCCCAACCTGATCACCCTGGTCTTCGAGGGTGACCGCGTCCACCTCGACGTGGTCCAGGAATACGAGGCGTGATCGCGCGCGACTAGTGTGGCTGGTAGCCGGCCATGGCCGCGTCGAGGGAGCGGCGATCCACGCGCGATAGGGTGCGGATCATGGCCGGCCTGAGGAGCCGCGTGTGCGGCACGTCGACCAGATGCTCGGCTATCCACCAGAGATCCGCGTCGGAGATCATCCAGCCTGGGTGAGACCGGTCGAATCGCCCGAGGTTCACCGGGCGTGAGAAGGCGCGGAGCGTCCGCTCGCCGCGCAGGTTGACGTAGCCTTCGAAGTAGCTCATCACGAGCTCCCGCACGCTCCGGTACACCGGCTCGCGATAGCGAAGCCCGGAGAAGTTCGACTTCGCGATGGCGCCCCAGTGTCCGCGCAGGCGGAAGACGGCGATGACGTGATCGGTGTCCTGCACCGCCTCGAGGTCGAGGAGGAGCGGCGGGTGGCCGAGCACGCGGAGGGCGGCGGCGGCGAACACCGCGCCTTCGAGGCAGTGGGCGGTGCGCTCGCGCAGGACGGCGCGCGGCGACCAGGCGGTGCTCGCGGCATGATACGGCATGGCGTCGAGGGCACGCTGGATGCCCCAGGGACTGCGTAGCGCGCGGAGGGCGCGGAGCTCCCGCGGCGTGAAGGCGCCGGCCCCGCGCGCCGTCAATGGGTGACCGGCGGCTCGGCGTGGGCGGGCGGCGGCTCGGCGGGGAGGCCCGCGAACCGCTCCCGCAGGTGCATCCACAGGGTGAGCCGCGACCAGTCCGGCTCGGCTACGTAGCGCTGCCGCGCGGGATCGATCCACGGATTGGGAAAGAACACCGTGAGCATCTGCTCGCCCCGGCCGTTCCACAGGCGGAGCCCCACGCGCTCGCGCGACCCTTGCTGTCGAGATTGCGGAAGAACGCGGCGCGGGCGCAGCGGCGCCACTGGGCGAGCTCGGGCGGGGTGGGCAGGCCGGAACTGCCCTGGTGGGGGCCGATGCAGAGATGGAAATGCCACGACTCGCGGCCGGGCACGTCGCCCGCCACGTCAACCGTCGCGTAGCCGTCGAAAGAGCGAGATGGTGGGCTTCCCGGTGAAGCGCCCCTCGAACACCGCGCCCTCGATGCAGGGGCCGAAGATCACGTCGCGCCAGTGCTCCTCGAAGCACTCGCGCAGGAGAGCGAGCAGGCTCGCCTCCGAGCATTCGATCTCGAAGTACTCGGTGCGGGTACCGTCGAGGTTCGCCTGCACCGACGTCGTCGCCATCGGGGATCTCTCGGAAGGGCCGGGCACGGGCGGGGCCTTCCGTCGGCCCCGCGCTACCCGCATGGAGGTGTGGCGCGCCTAGTCGGGCACGCTGTTCAGGACGTACACCGCGGCGATGAGGCTGCCCGACTCCGGGAACGGCCCGAACCACTTCTCGTAGATCGGCACCACCTCCGCGCTCCGATAGAGCCGGATGAGCACGCGGTCGACGGCGAGATGGAAGGCAGGGTCGCCCCGGCGGACCATGAGCGCATAGGGCTCGTAGGAGATGAAGTCCTCGATGAGGTAGAGCTTCGCCGGATTCCTCGAGCTTACGGCGAGGCCCCCGAGCAGCGTCCGGTCCGAGGCATAGGCGTCGATCCGCGCGTCGTCGAGGGCGGCCACGCCTTCCGCATGGTCCTTCACCCCGAGCAGCGTCACGTTCTGGAGCCCAAGCTTCTTGACCATGTCGCGCACCGCCGCTTCCGTCGTGGTGCCCGGAATGACGGCCACGCGCTTGCCCGCGAGGTCCGTGAGCTTGTTGATATTGGCCGAGCTCACCGTGAGGAGGCTGCCCCCGTCGAGAAAGGTCAGCACGGTGAAGTCCACCTGGGCCATGCGGCTGAGAGTCTTGGTGGTCGAGCCGCATTCGATGTCTACGGTGCCGTCGGCCACCGAGGCGATCCGGGTCTCCGGAGTGACCTTGACCCACTTCACGTCGAGCTGCGGGAGGGCGAGCTCCTTCTTGATGCCGTCCACGATGCGCAGACAGAGGTCGATCGAGTAGCCCTGGGGCTTCGGGTCATTGCCGGCCAGGAAGGAGAACGGAGGCGACGACTCGCGGAAGCCGATGGTCATGGCTCCCGTGCGCTTGATCTTGGCGAGGGTGTCTTCCTGGGCCGCCGCGGGAGGAGCCGCGGCGAGAAGCAGGCCGCCCAGGAGGAAGCTCAGGACCGTGGCTGCGAGCAGTCGTCGCATGGAGGTCTCCTTACTCGGGCAGGCCGTTCATGAGGTACATGCTCACGACGGTGGCGCCGGCCGTGGTCATGGACCCGAAGTACTTCTCGAAGATCGGACCCACTCTCCCCGAGCGATACATGCTCGCGAGGGCGCGGTTGACGGCGAGCCGGAAGGCCGCGTCGCCCCGCTTGAGCACGAATCCGTGGGGCTCGTAGGAGAAGAACTCCTCGATGAGGGAGAGCTTCTCGGACTCTTGGAGGTCCGTCCCATTCCGATGAGGAGGGTCCGGTCCGGAGGCATAGGCGTCGATGGTGTGGTTGTCGAGGGCGGCGATGCCCTCCGCGTGATCCTTGACGGACACGACCGTGGCCTTGATGGACCGCTTGGCGAGCACGGCGGTCAGCGCCTTCTCCGTGGTGGTGCCCGGAACCACCGCGACCTTCTTGCCCGCGAGCGTGGTGACGTCACGGATGCCCGAGACGTCGGTGACGAGCAGGCTCCCCCGTCGATGAAGGTCATGAGGCTGAAGTCCACCAGCTCCTGCCGGCTGAGCGACGCGGTGGTGGAGCCGCACTCGAGATCCACCGTGCCGTTGACCACGGAGGAGATGCGGTTCTCCGGCGTCACCTTGACCCACTTGGTCTGGAGGTTGAGGAGCCCGAGCTGACGCGCCACGCTGGCGGCGATCCGGGTGCACAGGTCCACCGAGTAGCCGGTGGGCTTGCCGTCGTCTCCCGTGTAGGCGAAGGGACGCGCGTCTTCCCGGTAGCCCAGGGTGATGGTATTCGAGGCCTTGATCTTCCGGAGGGTGCCGTCGAGCTCGGCGCCCATGACCGGGCCGGCGAGCAGCACGGTGGCGAGCAGCAGGGTCAGCAATCGAATCATGCGTGTGTCCTTTCCAGACTGCGAGTGGGAGGGCGAGGGCACCGTAGCACCTTTGCCCGTGGCGACGCAACAGCCGTGGGCGGGCGCTCTCTCATTTCCTCACGGCGAGGCGCGGCGACGGCTGCCCCACGTGAATGTGGGCGCCCGACGTTGCGCCGGAACCACTCCCCACGCCGCGATGAAGGGAATGCCGGCTTCGCGCAGGTACTCCATGAGCGCCCGCCCCTCGGGGCTGTCAGGGTGCACGGCCACGTCGAGCGCGTCCCGGTGATCGAGGCCCATGCGGTCGTGGAGCGCGGTCTGACCGTAGGCACTCACAGGCAGCGGGCGTCCGAAGCGGGTGGCGAAGAACTGCTCGACCTTGGCCGCGCCCGTCTTCAGCGACCACGCGGTGGGGCCGTTGTAGCGGATCAGGGTCGCCGTCTGCTCATACCCGCCCCGGCCGAGGGGGCGAGGCCGGCCAGAGCGCGGGCCGTGGTCGCCTCGACCATGGCATGATCCGCCTCGGCGATGGCCCGGCGCGTGTCCTCGAGCTTGTGTTGCGTGGCGGCCACCGCCGTCTCGGTCGTCTCGAACTCCTTCCGGGAGATGATGCCCCGCCCGAGCAGATCCCGCCACTGCTCGCGCTTCTCGATGGCCCGCGCGAGCTCCGCCTCGTAGATCGGGACGAGCGCCTCCAGCTTCGCGCGGTAGTCCGCGAGGGTCGCGATCACCTCGGACGCGCGGGTCCCCGCGGCGGATGGAGCCGGGGCCGCTGCCCGGTCGGCGGCGGGGGCGGAGGTGGCGAGAAGCGACGACGGCGGCGAGGACAGCCGCCGCGCCCCACCTCACCGCGGGCGCGGCGCGTGGGCGCGAACCGTGGCCTCGTTGATCTCCGTGCCCCAGCCGGGGCCGGTGGGCAAGGTGAGGTAGCCGTCCTTGATGTCGGGCTTCACCGTGACGAGATCGTCGTGCCATGGCACCACGTCGGGATCCGTCTCCATGATGCGCAGATTCGGAACCACCGCGCAGAAATGTGCACTCATCATGGTGGCGAGCGGCCCGTAGAAATTGTGCGGGGCCACGTTCATCTCGAAGGCGTCCGCCATGTTGGCGATCTTCACCGACTCCCCACCCCGTTCCACGGCGTGTCGATGATGGCCACGTCCACCGAGTAGTTCTCGAAGAACGGACGGTAGTCGCGGCGGCCGAACAGGCTCTCCAGCGAGGCCACGGGCATGGGGGCGTGGCTACGAATGTAGTGAAGGGCCTTGGGGTCGCGCGTGTCGATCTCTACCCAGGTCAGATCGAAGGGCTCCATGGCCTTCGCCATCTTGAGAAGCCCTCCGTCTTGTAGTTGAAGTTCAGGTCCACCATGATGCCCATGTCGGGGCCGGCCCCTCCCGGAAGGCGGCCAGCTGCTCCTGCACGGCCTTGATCACGAAGCGCTCCGGATTCAGCTCGGGAAAGCCCTCGCCGGTGCGGGCGAAGCCGGGGGCGTAGTTGCGCGGGTTGTCCCCGAAGATCAGCGCATTGGTCTTGAGGGCCGTGTAGCCCTTCTCGGCGACTTCCTTGCCGAGCTTCACGATGTCGTCCAGCGTCCGCACGGGCGGGATCTGCATCTCCTTGTAGGCCCGCACGCGGTACGTCCCGCAGTGCGACCAGTACACGCGGATGCGGTCGCGCACGGGGCCGCCCAGCATCTCGTACACGGGAATGCCGAGGGCGCGCGCCTTCACGTCGAGCATCGCGTTCTCGATGGCGGCGATGGCCTGCTGGACGAGGCCGCCCGAAGCCTGGCGCCGGATGGCGTACATGAGGGTGACGTGCGACTCCCAGGCGCGCGGATCCTTGCCGATGACGGAGGGCGCGAGCTTGTCGATGACCGCGGCGAGGCCCGGGCCGCCGAATGTCTCGTTGTACTCGGCCCAGCCGACCAGGCCGGTGTCGGTGGTGAGCTTGAGGAAATCGAAATTGCGTGTCCCGGCATCGCAGTGCAGCGACTCCAGCTTGGCGATTTTCATGAGGGTGGCCTCCGATTCCAGAGAGTAGCGGGGATGCGGGCCCGCGGCAAGCGTGACCATTCACGTGGCGAGGCGGGCCGGCGCACCCGGACGCGGCGCCGCTCGGGCCGTCTGGCGGCCGCGGTACACCTCCGCGATATGGTCGGCCGCCCGCATGGCCAGGGCGGCGATGGTCAAGGTGGGCGGCGACGAGCTCACGGTCACGAAGGCGCCGCCGCCGACCAGGTAGAGATTGGCCACGTCGTGGGCGCGCAGGTTCGCGTTCACCACGCTGGAGGCGGCATCACCGCCCATGCGATGCGTGCCGAGTTGGTGAGACGGCGTAGCCGAGCGGGCTCGATCGGATGTCCTCGGCCCCCAGCGTGGCGAGGACCTTCGCGGCCACCTCCTCCGCTTCCTTCAGCGCCGCCCGCTCGTAGTCTCCGATTCCGTACGTGATGTGGGGCACGGGATTGCTGAAGTAGTCCGTGACGCCGGAGTTGAGCGTGACGGTGTTCGCGGCATCCGGGCAGCTGCTCGGCGTAGATGCGGATGCCGAGCGTCCGCCCGAACTCCGCCCTCACGCGCGGGCCGAGCGCCTTCCCCAGGCGCCGCTCACCCGCGCGATCTCCCCGGAAGCGGCCCGGCCGAATTCTGGAACTCGAGGAGGAAGGCCCCGCGCCGCCCGCGGTCGTCGCGGCGCCGCGAACTGGCTGCTCATGGCCGTCGAGAATCCGATCCGGTACGGGTACACGCGCTCCGCCACGCGGCCCGTCACGTCGATCATGGGATGCGACGTGAAGTAGCGTCCGACCAGCCCGCTCCGGTTGGCCAGGCCGCGCGGAAAGGCCGGTGACGCCGACAGGAGGAGAAGCCGCGCCGTCTCCACCCTCCCGCGGCCACCACGAAGATCCGCGCGGACAGGCGGCGCTCCCGCCGGTCGGCGCCCGCGCACACCACGGAGCGCACCTGGCTCGATCCGTCGGCTTCCAGCCGGAGCACGGTGGCATCGGTGACGACTTCCGCGTGGCCAGTGGCCACGGCCTGCGGGATATGCGTGAGATCCGTGCTCGCCTTGGCTCCGGTGGGACACACGTGGCAGGTTCCGCAGGCGTGGCACGGCGAGCGGCCGCCGTAGGCCACGGAGTTGCGGGCCTGCGGCACGTGGTGGAGGGCGATACCGAGCTTTGCGGCAGGCGCCGGCAAAGAATCCGTCGGAGAAGCTCAGGGGAAATGGCGGAAGGGGAAAGGCGGTGCTCCGCCCCGAGGCCCACGGATCGTCGGGGGTACCCGCCACCCCGAGCGCCCGCTCCGCTCTTCCGTAGTAGGGCTCGATCTCCTCGTAGGCGATGGGCCAGTCATCGGCCACCCCGTGGAGCGTGCGCATCCGGAAGTCTTCGGTACGGAGCCGGAGGGTGGTGCCCTCCCAGTGGAGGGTGCTCCCCCACGCCTCGCGCGATTCCACTCGAGCCGGTACCCGACGCCCCCGGTGGTGTAGCGATCGATGCCGGCGAGCGGGCTCAGCCATGGGTTCTCGCCCCTGGCGAAGCGACGCGAGTACTCTCCGCGTCGCGCGAGGTCGTGGCGAGGACCCGACTCGAGCACCACCACGCGAATGCCACGCCGCGCCAGCTCCAGGGCCATGATGCCGCCGGCCGCTCCCGCCCCGACGATGCAGACCTCGGTCTCCCGCACCTCGTCGGGCGCGGCCACCGCCTAGGCCTCCGCGCGGGTATAGCGGGCCAGGTCACCACAGCGGCCGGGAAAAGTCTCGTACCCGACGACGGCCCAGCCGGCCGGTGAGAGGTAGTAGCCGCCGACGAGATCGGGGACGGCGAGGGCCCGCACGGCGAGGGCCTCGCGGTCCCACGGGCGCAGGTACTCCCTGATCCGCACATCGGAGTCGGTGAGGCGATGCCTCTCCATGAGGCCGGCTCGCTGCTCGAGTGGGAGGGATTCGAAGGGCACGCCGGCCAGCCGATCGAGCAGGCCCGCCGTCTTGCGATAGAGCGCGAGATAACCCGGCGTCTGACCCGCCCGATCCGTGACATGCTCGACCACGTAGCCGGCCTCCTGGGAGCCAGCTCACGCCCTTCCACCAGCACGGCGGTGAAGGCCACGATGGTCCGCATCTCGCGCTCGGAGAGCACGCCGGGAGCCGTCGTGTCGAGGCGAGGCCGGAAGCGGAGCGATACGAGCTGCGCGAGTCGTTGCGGGCGCCAGAAGACGAGGAGAGCGAGCGTGGAGCCGGCCGCGCCGAGGAGAAGCTGAAGGATTCTGCGACGGGTCACCCTGAGACTATACACAATGGCGACGGGCCGGGGCCGGCCCCGGCCCGCGTGTTCCATGATGCACGAGACGCCCGCGACGGGTGCGGCGCGCTACTTGTTCTTCCTCAGCCACCAGGCGAGGCCACCGAGCCCCGTGGTGAGCAGGAGAAGCGTATCAGGATTGGGTATTGGACGCGGAGCGGGCCCCGCGAGCGCAGCGCCGGTGTCCAGGAGGACCGCCCCAAGCGCCGCCAGCAGTACGAGCCTCTTCATCTTCAATCCTCCGAAAGTTGCCTGCGCCAGGTTAGATCAGTCCCGCTTCCGCAGCCACCACGCGAGCCCGGCGATACCGGTGGTGAAGAGCACCAGCGTTCCGGGATTGGGAATCGGTCGCGGCGTGGGCGCGCCGCCGGCAAACGCGGCTCCCGCGTCGAGGAAGATCACTCCCAAGCGTCATCATCAGCACGAGCTTCTTCATGGTTATTCTCCAGTTTGGCTCACGCCAGATTCGATCAGTCGCCCTTTCGCAGCCACCACGCCAGCCCCGCGAGACCGCTCGTGAACAGGAGCAGCGTCCCGGGTTAGGGATCGGACGCGGTGGAGGCGTTCCGGCGAATGCGACACCGACGGGTCCCAGGATGCCGAGGGCCACCGCCGCGACCACCGCCACTAGTGTCTTTACCCTGTCCATTGGTCTCTCCTTGCGAATCCGAGACGTCGGTCGAAAAGATCTCGTGCGGGGAGAGAGAGCAACCGCCATGCCATGACTAAAAGCTCACCATGGCATGGACTTGCGAGGGGCCTGCGGTGATGGGGCCGAACGATCGTAAAGGGGACCGACGGAGATTCTAGCGCAGGACGCGCACCGGCTCACCGCGGAGAAAGGCTTCGACGTCTTCCCGGGCCTGCCCGTAGAAGATCCGATAGGTCTCCTCGGTGACGTAGCCGAGATGCGGGGAAATGACCGTATTCGGAAGCGAGCGAAACGGATGGTCCAGGGGCAGCGGCTCCGTGCCGAAAACATCCAGCCCCGCGCCGGCGATGGTGCCGTCGCGGAGGGCCTGAACGAGCGCGGCTTCGTCCACGATGGGGCCGCGCGACGTATTCACGAGGTAGGCGCTGCGCTTCATCAGGCCCAGCTCGCGCGCCCCGATGAGCCCGCGCGTCCGCTCCCCGAGCACGAGATGAATGGACACGATATCGGAGCGCGCGAGCAGCTCGTCCTTGGGCACCAGGGTGGCGCCTGCCTCGGCCGCGCGCTCGGCGGTGAGGTTCTGGCTCCACGCCAGCACCTCCATCTCGAAGGCGCGGCCGACCTTCGCCACGCGCGAGCCCAGCGTGCCGAGCACCGAGCACCCCGAGGGTCTTGCCGTTGAGGCCGAGCCCGAGGGTGGTCTGCCAGCGGCCCTCGCGCGTTGCGCGATCCTCGGCGGGCACGCGCCGCATCGAGCCCGAGGATGAGCCCCCACGCCAGCTCCGCCGTGGGATACGGCAATCCCGCCGTCCCGCACACGAGCAGGCCGCGCTCGGCCGCCGCCTTCATGTCGATGGAGGCATTGCGCATGCCCGCGGTGATGAGGAGCTTGAGCTTGGGCAGGCGCTCGAGGAGCGTGCGCGGAAATGGCGTCCGCTCGCGCATGGCCATGACGATGTCGAAGTCGGCCAGCCGCTTCGCCAGCGCGCCCTCGTCGTCCAGGTGATCCGGGAAGGCCACGACCTCCGTGCCCGGGGGCAGGCTTTTCCAGTCGGCCATGCGGAGGGCCACACCCTGGTAGTCGTCGAGAAGAGCCACGCGCGCCATGATCAGCAGGCGGTCCAGGTCATCGGGGATCGTCTCCAAACCGGTACTCGAGCGTGATGTCGTCGAGACGCGCCTTGAGGTCGGCGGGCATCTCCTTGTCGGCGGCGGCGAACATGTCGTCGAGCTGCTCGGCCCGGCTCGCCCCGATGATGGCCGAGGTGATCGCGGGATGCGCGAGCACCCACGCCACCGCCATCTGGGCCATGGACATTCCGCCGCGGCGGCGCAGCGGGCGCAGCTCTTCTACGGAAGCGAACTCGCGCTCGCGCCAGTAGCGCTCCTGATAACGGCGGGCGGCCGTACCCAGGGTGAAGCGCGTGCCCGCGGTGGGGCCCGCGTCACGACGATGCTTGCCGGAGAGGAATCCGCCGGCCATCGGATTGTACGGAATGACCCCCACGCCCTCCTCCTGACACAGGGGCAGCAGCTCACGCTCGATCTGGCGGAAGAGGAGGTTATAGCGCGGCTGCACCGAGTCGAAGCGTGCCACCCCCATCGCCTCGCTGCGGCCGAGCGCGCGCGCCACCTGATAGGCGTGGTAGTTCGAGCAGCCGACGTAGCGCGCCTTGCCCGCGCGCACCACGTCGTCGAGGGCGCGCAGGGTCTCCTCCATCGGCGTCTGGGGATCGGGGTGGTGGATCTGGTACAGGTCGACGTAGTCGGTGCCGAGGCGACGGAGCGAGCCCTCGATGGCGTCGAGGATGTGTTTGCGGGAGGCCCCGCGATCCCACGGCTTCGCGCTCATGGCGCCCGCGCACTTGGTGGCCACGCACGAAATCGGCGCGACGGCCCCGGAGCCATCGCCCGAGTATCTCCTCGGTGCGGCCCACCGTCTCGAACGTACCCCCACCGGATAGACGTCGGCGGTATCGAGGAAGGTGATCCCGCCGGCCGCCGCGCGCTCCAGGATGGCGACCGAGGCGGGCTCATCGCACTGCAGGCCGAAGGTCATGGTGCCGAGACAGAGACGGGAGACAGAAAGGCCGGTACGGCCGAGTCGGACGTGGCGCATGGGCTCAGAGAGTAACGGTGATGTCACCCCTCGGCAAGTGGGCCTTCGAGGGCTCTTCGGCCGCACGCCAATGCGTCGGCCGATGCCTCGGTCCGTGTCAAGAGCAGCGGCTCTTTCGCTTGTACGCGAGGCGTGCTCTGACTATTCTAGGATTTGCGTGCCCATTGCCCGATCTGCTGGGTTTCGTGGAGGTTGGCGATGAAGAAGACCGTGGCCGTCATCGGAGCCACCGGCGTGGCCGGGCAGCAATTTCTCGCCGCGCTGGCGGGCCATCCTTCGTTCGAGGTCGTCGCGCTCGCCGCGTCGGAGCGCTCGGCCGGCAAGTCCAAGATGGGAGCCGCCAGGGCGCCATCCTCGTGGCGGAATATCTGGTGCACCAGGGTCACATCTGATCCTGGCGGGAAGCGGTCTCGCGCGGCGGGCGGCGATCATTGTCGTCAGCTCGCTTCTGCTTCTCGGCCTTTCCTCGGAGCGCTCACGAGCGCGCCGACCCTCCTCCACCATTGATCGGCCGCTGGGAATCCGTGGTGCGCTCCACGGGCGGGCTCGGTCAGGTGATGGAGTTCAGGCCCGACGGAACGATGACCCAGTGGACGGCGGTGCTCGTCGAGCTCACCTACCAGGTACACGGTCCCCTGCTCCTCACGCTTCTATCGGCACCCGGGAAGCGGGGCGACCGAGACCCAGGCGGCGGGGATCCGCTTCGACGGAGACACCATGATCCAGAAGGACCCGCAGGCGGGTGGCGAGACGCGGCTGACGCCGAAAGCGCGCGGGCGGGCCCCAGGACCCGGCCATCGTCGGCGTGTGGAGCACGCCGCACGAAACCGGCCAGACCGCCTTTCTCCTCTACACGAGTGACGGCCGCGTGGTGTTCCGGCTTCCCATTCGGGCCGATCGCGGCCGATGGAGCGCCGCCGGCGACCAGCTCACCCTGGCCCCCGGATCTTCCGCCTCCGCCACCGTCCGCTACGCCGTGCAGGGCGACCGCCTCGTGCTCATCGACGGCGCGGGCAAGCAGATCGTGTACGCGCGCGCCGAGCTGCTCGAGTACCAATAGCGAACGCCCAGGCCATCGCTCAGGCCGCTGCAGAACGGTCAGATGCGAGGCGACGCTCGACGGGCGGACGCGAGGCGTACTACCTGTACGTTGAGCGTCCGGCCGAGCCGGCGTCAACAGCAGATGGGCCTTTTTCAGCGGCCTGGCCTTAGTTTGCCCGGCCGATCGCCCTGTTCATCTCCGCCATGGGCACCATGCGGCCGTGCAAGGGCAGGAACTGATCGACCCCCAGCCCGAGCCGCGTGATGTTGTCGGCCAGGTTCACGGTGAGCGGATTCACCGCGGTGGGAGCGGGCGCGTTCGGCGGTGCCGGCGTGTAGACGTCGGCCTCCACGAGGTAGCGCTCCTTCGGCAGATAGACCATGAGCAGCCCATCGGAATGCGTGCTCCCCGCGATGTGGTAGATCTCCACCGTCCGCGTGCCGTCGGTCAGCGTGCGCCGGTCGCGCACCCCTTCCACCACGGGCTTCTTTCCCGCCTTGGCCTGGCGATCCGGCGTCATGGTGGCGGGCGCGGCGAGGGCCTGCTCGAAGAAGGCGCGCGAAGATTCGTGGGTGATCACCGGTGATGCCGTCGGCGGCCGCGGAGCGGAGGCCGCCCGCATGGTCGAAGTGATGGTGGCTGTTGACCACGTAGCGGATGGGCTTGCCCGGCACGAGCTTGCGTGTCTCGGCGAACACGGCCACCGCGCGCTCGTCGTTGAGGGACTCTCGACCACGATGACGTGGTCCTTCATCTCGATGACCACGCTGTGGTGCGAGCCCCCGGTCAGATACCAGACGCCGGGAGCGGGCTGCTCCGAGACGACCCGCGCGTACGGCATGGGGGTCTGGCGCACGTTGTCCGGGACCGGCATGTCGACGGGGGCGTTGGTCTTGACGTCGCTCACGGTCAGGTCGAGGGTGGGAAAGCCCCCGAAGCTCTGGCGGATCCGCATGGGGACCTTGACCCCGCCGAAGTCGCGATAGTCAGAGTAGATGAACTCGACCGGCGTATCGCCGGTCACGGGGTTGGACAGCACGGCCTCGACCTTCCCGATCAGGCCCGCGTCATCGAGGGTGGCCCTTGCCATGAACCGGCCGGGAGAGGCGAAGGCGATCGTTCGCCCGCTCAGGGAAGCGTTGTGGGCCATGGCCGCCCTGACGAAGCCGTGCGGCGAGGCCCAGAGCTGGAGCTGCCGCTCGATGAGCGCGATCGGTGCCGACGCCGCCGTCTCGCCCGTCACGTTCCACGCAAAGTCGCCGCTCACCACGAGGATCTGGCGCAGCTCGCCCATGGCCGGCGGTGCCGCCTCCGCGCGGCGGCATCTCGGCGCGCGAGCGCACCAGATCGTCGCGCAGCGAGGCCGTCTCGTAGTTGATCTGGCGCGTGAAGGTGGTGACGTTGAAAGCGGGCCAGGGAGCGCCCGGCACCGCGCTTTGCCCCTGGGCGAAGCTCTGGCCGGCCGCCGAGAACTGGAGCGACTTGAGGGAATCCGCGCCGAGCGCCCTGGAGACGTTCGCGAGACCCCCGCGCCCGTCCTGGGCATGGCCCGCGAGCGGCGACAGCAGCACCATCACGGCGACCGCGACGAGTATCCTGCGCATGACTCACCTCCTCGGTTGATGCTGCGTCTCGGGGCTTACTCTCGGTCGACTGCGGGAAATACTGCGACAGCCTGCATCCCATGTCCAGCCCATGGCTTGACATGCTTTCCCCGTCCGGACCCGTCGAGACAGTATCGGGCCCTGGTATCGCGCGTGGACGGCGATGGCAACGAGGTCGCCGGCATACGCCTGCCGGATATCGCCGTGCCGCTCGGCACGCACACGGGCTGGAACATCTACGCGGAGCCCTTTCCCGAGGGCGAGCTGTGCGATCGCGACGGCTCCTTCGCGCCATTCGCGCGCACGCGCGCCGAGCGGGTGGCCTCGGGTGACCCGCGGCCCTCCCTCGAAGAGCGCTACGGCACGTCCGCCCGCTACGCCTCACGCATCGAGACGGTCACGCGCGCGCTCGTGCAGATGCGCCTGCTTCTTCCCGAGGACGCCGAGCGCTTCGTCGAAGCCGCCAGGTCACGGCGTCCCGTCACGCCCTAGTCGCGCCCAGTCGCCTTCGACGCGGCGGTAAGTAGTACCGGGTAGGTTGTGACGAAGGGTTCGAAGGGCTTGCGTCACATCGACGCATGAAGGAAGCGAAGGGCCGAGTTGAGGAAAAACAACCCGTCTTTGCGAAGATCTCCCGTCGTGGCACGTCCGTTGCTCTCCTATCAGCTACCGGATCGAACCATTCGTCACACTCAAGGACATGGAGGGCACGTGATGCGTACATCTCTCGCAGCGACAGTTGGAAGCACCTTGCTCGCGGTGGCTCTGACCGCGGGCTTGGCCGGAGCCCAGTCCGGCACGGCCACGGATACGACGAAAGACTCGAGCGCTCCGTCCACCCAGACGGACCAGTCGTCGTCGCAGCCCACGCAGCCGTCGCAGCCCGGGCAGCCGTCGCAGTCGTCGCCCGCGCAGGTCGCGCCGGGCTCGACCCAGTCCACCTCGACGACGGACGTGAGGAGCGAGTCCAAGACCACCGAGCGGGTCGTGGAGACCGAGCGCACCCGCGTCCTCGGGATGGATCCCACCATGGCCGTGCTCGTGGGGCGATACTGCTAATCGTGGTGATCCTGGCCATCGTGGCCATGTCGAGAAGGCAGGCCCCCGCACCCGGAGAGCCGACGCGCAGGGCGCTATAAGGTGAACCGGGGCATGTAGACGAGCCGGGTCCCATCGCGGGGCGCGTTTCGAACGACGCGCGCTCTCGACGGGACCCGGCTTTTTCTTCTACTCGGGCGCGAACATCGGGACGGGTGGTCCACCCTCCGTCGGCTTGAAGCTCACACGGACCCGCTGTCCGATACGGATGCCGTCGAGGTCGCAGTCGACGATGTTGGTCATCATGGTGACGCCTTCCTCGAGCGTCACGTAAGCGAGAGCATACGGTACGGGCACCCGCCGCATAACGCTGTACGAATAGACCGCGCCGCGCCCGGACGCGCGGCACCCACTCCGTGGCGTCGCTCCCGCACAATGGGCAGATGGCGCGCGGATAGTAGTGCGGCTTGCCGCAGCTCGTGCACTTCCCGATGAGCAGACGGCCGGCCGTGGCCGCCTCCCAGAAGGGTCGCGTCTCGGGATTGGCTTCGGGTGCGGGGATCTTCCGCTCCTGGCCGGCCATGGCTCTACTCCCTCTCCATGATCAGGTGGCGCTGCCGTGCCGCGTGCCGAGCGAGCCGCCGGTGCCGTGGGCGAGGGCGAGGCCGCAATTCTTCACCTGCACCTTGGGATTCGCCTCGCCGCGAAGCTGGCGGACCGCCTCCACCACCTTGGTCAGCCCGCCCCGGTTCGCCGGGTGATTGTTGCAGAGCCCGCCGCCGTCGGTATTGAAAGGCAGCTTGCCTGTGCCCGAGATGAGGTTGCCGTCGGCCACCAGCTTGCCTCCCTGCCCCTTCGGGCAGAAGCCCAGGTCCTCCAGCGTGATGAGCACGGTGATGGTGAAGCTGTCGTAGATGGACACGTAGCGGATGTCCGCAGGCGTCACCCCTGCCTCCGCGAAGGCAAGTCGGGCCCGACCATCGTGCGCCCGTGTAGGTCAGGTCGACCTGTCCGCCCATCTGATGCTTCACCGCTTCGCCCGCGCCCAGCACCTTGACCCGCGGCCGCTTGAGGCGCCTGGCGATCTCCGGCTTCACGACAATGATCGAGCCGCCGCCGTCGGTGATGACGCAGCAGTCGAGCCGGTGGAGCGGATCGGAGATCATGGGCGAGCTCACCACCTCGTCGACCGTCACCACCTCGCGCAGGAGGGCGTGGGGATTGTGCTGGGCATGGTGGGAGGCGGCGACCTTGATCCACGCGAGCTGGGCGCTCGTGGTGCCGTACTCGTGCATGTGGCGCATGGCCGCCATGGCGTACTGGTTGACCACGGTGGGGCCGAAGGGAAACTCGAAGGCGACGTCGGGCGCGGCCCCATAGTTCCGTGGCGCTGTCCCGTGGCCATGCCCTCGGCGCGCGGCCGCCCGGCCAGGGTGATGAGCGCGACATCGCACTTGCCCGCGGCGATGGCCTCGGCGGCGTGGCCCACGTGAATGACGTAGGACGATCCCCCGTCTCCGTGGTGTCGATGTGCCGGAGCTTGAGCCCCATGTAGTCCGCCATGGAAAGCCCGCCTAGCCCCGGCGCGTCGCCCGCGCAGAAGTATCCGTCCACGTCCTGCCGGGTGAGCCCCGCGTCGGCGAGGGCGCCCTGCGCGGACTTCCGCGTGGAGCTGGGCGAGCGACTTGTCGTCGGCCTTCCGCGTCGGATGCTCGAAGACTCCTGCGATATACGCCTGGCCCTTGATCGTCATGGGCGGCCCGTCTCCTGTCTCATCTCCTGATGAAAGTCCGGATGCACCGCGCCGTGGCGTACGCGCTGCCACGAGACGCCGAACGTAACACAAGACGGGCGGCCTCGGCCCTTGACTTGGCGCGGCCGGGCGGTCAAGGTCCCTGAATGAGCGACAACCTTCTCGTCAAGAACGTACGGCCCATGGCCGGAGCCGCCGGCGATGTGCTGGTGACCGCGGGAATCATCCAACGCTCGATCCCAGCATTGCCGCGCCCGACGGCTGCGCGGTGATCGACGGCCAGAACGCGATCCTCCTCCCCGCCTTCGTCGACGGCCACATACACCTCGACAAGACCTTCTGGGGCCTCGCCCTGGCGGGCCCACGAAGCGGGGCCGACGGTGCCGGCGCGAATCGAGAACGAGCGCCGTCTGCGGCGCGAGCTCAACCTCCGGCCGGACGTCCAGGTCGAGCGGCTGGCCCGCTGCCGCCATCAGCCGCGGCACCCTGCACATCCGCAACCACACCGACATCGACACGGAGATCGGCCTGCGCAACTTCGAAGGCGTGATGACCGTCCGGGAGCGCCTGAAGGGCGCGCTGTCGATACAGGTCGTCGCCTTTCCCCAGAGCGGCATCGTCACGCGCCCGGGCACCGCGGAGCTCCTCGATCGCGCGGTGAAGGACGGCGCGGATCTCATCGGCGGCATCGATCCCGCGGGACTGGACCGGGATCCCAAGGGCCACCTCGACATCGTCTTCGCGATCGCCGGGCGCCACGGCGTGGGCGTGGACATTCATCTCCACGATCCGGGAGCGCTCGGCGCCCTGCAGCTTCGCCTCGTGGCCGAGCGCACGCGCGCCCTCGGGCTCGCGGGCAAGGTGTCGGTGAGCCACGCCTTCTGCCTCGGCATGGTGGACGAGGTCGAGCTGGGGCAGCTCATTGACCTCCTCCTCGACAACAGGATCGCCATCATGACCCACGGCCCCGGTGACCGGCCCGTGCCGCCGCTCGCGCGGCTCCGCGCGGCGGGCGTCCGCGTCTTCTCCGGCTCCGACGCCATTCGTGACGCGTGGACGCCGTTCGGCAACGCCGACATGCTCGAGCGCGCCATGCTGCTCGCCTGGCGAAACGGCTTCCGCACCGACGAGCTGCTGCACCTGACCCTCGACACGGTCACCCGGGCCGGCGCGGAGGTGCTCGGCATCCAGGGCTATGGCCTCGACGTGGGATGCTCCGCCAGCTTCGTGATCGTTCCCGGAGAGACCTTGGCCGAGTTGGTGGTCGCGCGGCCGACCCGCGCCTGGGTGGTCAGTCGCGGCCGCGTCGTGGCCCGGGACGGCCAGTGCATCCTCTGAGAGCGGCGTGCCTCGCCGCCGCGGTGGCCGCCGCCGGTGTCCTGGCCTTCGCGGCGCCGTCCGCCGCTCAGGTCACGTCGCGCCCGGTCCGGATTGGCGTGCTCTTCCCGGATACCCTGGCCGCCCGTGCGCCCTTGCTGGATGCTCTGCGCCAGGGCCTGCAGGAGCTGGGCTACGTCGAAGGGCGGGAGATTACCCTCGACGTGCGCTACGCGGACAACAAGGAGGAGCGGCTGGGGCCGCTGGCCCAGGAGCTCGTGCGCGAGCCGGTCGACGTGCTCGTGACCGGCGGCACGACACCGACCGCGGCCGCGCAGCTGGCCACCAAGGCCATTCCCATCGTCATGGTCGGCGTGGGCAACCCCGTGGCCCGCGGATTCGTGGCAAGTCTCCACCAGCCGGGCGGCAACATCACCGGCTCGACCGACGCCCTGCCCGACGCCATGTCACTGAGGCTCCAGCTCCTCAAGGACGCGCTGCCCTCGGTGGCCCGCGTCGCCTTCATCCACAACGGCGCCGTCACCTCCACCGCCGAGGCGCGCGAGGCCGCGCAGAAGCTCGGCCTCACCCTGCAGCCCTCGACGTGCGCGTGGAGGCGGGGCTCAACGCGGCCATGGTGGCGATCCGGCTGACGCGACCGGACGCCCTGATCGTGGTGCCGAATCCGCTCACGTACACGTCGCGGCATCGCATCGCCAGCATCGGCCTCCTCCAGCAGGTGCCGGTGCTCTTCGGCTGGCGCGAGTTCCGGGACGCCGACGGGCTCATGACCTACGGGGCCAACATGACGGCCCTCTACCGGCGCGCCGCCACGCACGTGGACAAGATCCTCAAGGGCGCCCCTCCCGGCGACCTGCCCGTGGAGCTACCGCGATTCGAGCTCGTGATCAATCTGCGCACCGCGAAGGCGCTGGGCGTGACCATACCGCCCGCCGTCCTTTCCGTCGCCGACGAAGTGATCCAGTAGGCGCGCGCACACCAGAGCTCGTGACAACGGTCATCGTCTTGCCCCTTCAGGCCGAGGTGGACATCCTGTCCGAGGCCTTCCTGGCGGACGGGCTGCGGCTGGAGCACAGGCAGGCGGGGCGCCTGCCTCTCCTCGCCTTCCCGGACATCGGCGCCGCCCTCGTGCGCGGCGGTCATGGCAAGGCGCAGTTCGCGCTCCACACGCGTCACCTGCTCGATCACGCGGGGGACGTGGACCTGATCGTCTGCGCCGGCGCGGCCGGCGCCCTCGCGAGATGACATCTTGGTGGGCGACATCGTCGTCGCCACACGCACCGTCGAGCACGACTTCCAGCAGAGGATCACCCCGCGGGCCGCCCCCGCCTTCGACGGACACGAGCCGGCCATCCGGAGCCTCCGGGCGCTCGCCCGAGCGGAGACAAGCTTTGCCGTGCACTTCGGCGACGTGGCGAGCGGTGACGAGGACATCGTCGCCATCGAGCGGGCGCGGGCTCTCCGCACCGCCACCGGTGCCGTGGCGGTGGCGTGGGAAGGAGCGGGAGGAGCGCGGGCCTGCGCGTTCAGCCAGACACCCTACCTTGAAATGCGCGGGGTGACGGATCAGGCCACCGTGGACGCGCCCGCCGACTTCAGGCAGAACCTTGCCCTTGCCATGCGCAATATCGCCACCCTGCTGGGTCGCTGGCTCCGCTTGCCCTAGCGCGCGTCGCTTGGACGCCGCGGGACCGCCGTGCGCTCTTCTCGCCACGCGTGGTGGCCGCCGTCTTGCCCTCGGCGTGCCAGCGCGCCACCTCCTCGCAGGTGGTGAACCACACCCCGCGGAACTTCCGCATGTAGGCCACGAGCTCCTCGAGGAGGGCGATGCGGGAGGCCCGGCCGCTCACGAAGGGATGGCAGGTGAGGACGAAGCAGCCGTTCTCCGCGTGCATGGCCGCGAACTCCTTGCTCCACATCTGGAGGACGCGCCCGGGATCGGCGATGCCGTTGGAGGAGCCGTACACGTGGCGGAAGAGCGGGGCGTCGTCGAGCAGCCATTGCACCGGCACCTCCACGAGCGGACCCACCTCGCTGTCGATCTCGTAGGGCACGTCGTTGCCCATGAGCGAGGTGTCGTAGAGGAAGCCGTGGCGCTTCAGGATGCCCGGCGTCCACGTGTTCACGTCCCACGACGGCGACCGGTAGCCGGCGGGCTTCACCCCGAGCTGGTCGCGCAGGATGGCGAGCTGCTCCACCATGATCACCTCCTCCTGCCTGGCGTCGAGAAAGCCCACCGCCTCGTGCATGTTCCCGTGGGCGCCGATCTCGTGGCCGGCGTCGCGGATGCGCTTGGAAGGGGCGAGGTGGTTCTCCACCGTCCAGCCGGGAATGTAGAAGCTCGCGCGGAGCTTCAGCCGGTCCATGAGACGGAGGATCCGGTCCACCCCCACGCGGGGGCCGAAGCGCCGCTCCTCGAGATCGGCGAGGCTCCGCTTGGCCTTCTCGGGCTCCCGGAAGTAGAAGCCGGACTCCGCGTCGAAGTCGAAGGACAGGACCACCGCCGACTGCTTGCCCTCGGGCCACCGGTAGCGCATGGGTAACTCCCTTCACGCGGCGCGCGTGCGCGGATCGAGCACATCGCGCAGGCCGTCGCCGAGCAGGTTGAGGCCGATCACCGTCACCATGATGGTCAGGCCGGGAAAGATCGAGACGTGGGGAGCCACGCGGAGAAAGTCGCGCGCCTTGCTCAGCATGGTCCCCCACTCCGCCGTCGGCGGCTGCGCGCCCAGGCCGAGGAAGCCCAGGTAGGCGGCCGACAGGATGGCGGTGGCGAAGAAGAGCGTGGACTGCACGAGGAGCGGCGGGAGGCAGTTCGGCACCACGTGGCGCCACAGGACACGGCTCTCCCGCGCCCCCGAGGCCCGCGCCGCGAGGACGTAGTCGAGCGCCTTGACCTTGAGCACGGCGCCCCGGGTGAGCCGCGCGTAGAGCGGCACCTGGGCGATGCCGATGGCGATCATGGCGTTGCGCAGGCCGGGGCCGAAGATGGTGATCACGATGATGGCGAGGAGAATGGTGGGGAAGGACACGAGGATGTCCACCACGCGCATGGTGAGCCGATCGAGCCAGCCCCCGGCGAAGCCCGCGGCGAGCCCGATGGGCACGCCGCCCACCAGAGCGAGGCCCACCGAGACGCCGCCGATGATCAGCGAGACACGGGCGCCGAACATGACCTGGGAGAGGACATCCCGGCCCAGGCTGTCGGTGCCGAAGGGATGCGTCCAGGACGGCGGCCGGAGGTTTTCTCCGAGGCGCATGGCGTCGGGATCGTGGGGCGCGAGCCACGGGGCAAGCAGCGCGACCACCGCCAGCAACACCACGATGGCCCCGCCCACCACCGCGCCCCGGTGACGAAGGAGACGGCTCATTCGGCGCGCACCCGAGGGTCGGCCAGGCCGTACGAGATGTCGACGAGCAGGTTGATCACGAAGAAGCAGGCGGCGAAGACCAGGATGATGGCCTGGATGACGGCATAGTCGCGCATGGCGATGGCCTCGATGAGGTAGCGGCCCATGCCCGGCCACGAGAACACGGTCTCGGTGAGAATGGCGCCGCCGAGGAGGCGCCCGAACTGGTCGCCTACGACCGTGATGATGGGGATGAGGGCGTTCCGGAGCGCGTGCTTGTAGATCACGATCCGCTCGGCCAGCCCCTTGGAGCGGGCGGTGCGCACGAATTCCTCGCCGAGCACCTCGAGCATGCTCGAGCGCGTCTGGCGGGCGATCACCCCGGCGCCGAAGAGCCCCAGGCTCAGCGCGGGCAACACGAGGTGGGTGAGACCGCCCGTCCCGCCCGCGGGCAGCCACTCGAGACGCACCGAGAAGAGGAGGATGAGGATCAGCCCCGACCAGAAGATGGGAGTGGAGACGCCCACGAGGGCCACCACGGTGGCGAGGTAGTCGACCGCGCTCGCGCGCCGCGTGGCCCCAGCACGCCCGCGAGCCCGCCCACGAGCACGCCGATCACCAGGGCCGCCGCGGCCAGCTCGAGGGTGCGCAGGAAGCGCTCGCCGAGATCGGCGGCCACGGGGAGCGAGGTGGCGGTGGAGCGCCCGAGGTCGCCCCGGAGAAGTCCCCCGAGATATGCCGCGTACTGGATGGGGAGGGGCCGGTCGAGCTGCCAGCGCTCGCGCAATTCGCGGACGACCTGGTCGGTGGCGAAGTCTCCGGCGAGGATGCGGGCGGGATCGCCGGGAATGAGCCGCACGATGGCGAAGACGAGCACGGTCACCACGAGGAGAGCCGGCACGCCGGCGACGGACGGCCGAGGACGCGGCGCCAGCTCACCTCCCCTGCCCTCCGCTCACTCCTCGAAGTAGGCGCGATGCAGTGGGTGGAGCGACTCGAGCGGATTCCAGTCGATGCCCTTGAGGCTCTTGCGCGCCGCCCAGATCTGCGGCTCGCCGTAGAGGAAGAGGGCGGGGGCGTCCTCCATCAGGATCTCCTGCATCCGGTGCAGCGCCTCGAGCCGCTTCTTGGGGTCGAGCGTGCTCTGCTCCAGGGTGAGGAGCCGGTCGAACTCGTCGCTCTTGTAGAACGAGATGTTGTTGCCGGCGGGCCGCCAGAACTGCGAGCCGAAGTCCTGGATGGCGCTGTCGATGTCGCCGTTGACGGAGCGCCAGCCGAAGAAGGCGGCCTGGATCTGGCTCTTGTCCACGGGCTGGGCCGCCATCTGCGAGAGCGTGCCCCACTCGAGATCCACCACGCGCATGGTCACCCCACCTGGCGCAGGTAACCCTGGATCGCCTCGAGGACCTGCCCGCTCAGCAGGTAGCGGCCGGGCGTGTGGTGAACGCTGAAGGTGAGATTCGGCTGGCCCGCCTCGCGGAGCAGGCGCTTGGCCTTCTCCGGATCGTAGGGGTAGTGGTCGTAGGCCTCGGTGTAGCCGTAGCTCCCGGCGGGGCCGGGCGAGTGGAGGCGCCGGGCCGTGCCCGCGAACAGGCTCTTCACGATGGCCTCGCGGTCGATGGCGTAGTAGAGAGCCTGGCGCACGCGCTTGTCCTTGAAGGGCTCGCGCTGGGTGTTGAGATAGATCCAGATCACGCGGGCCGACGGCGGCGTGTGCACGACGAGGTTCGGGTTCTTGGCCAGCCGCGCGGCTTCCTGGGGCAGGACCTGGAAGATCAGGTCCACGTCGCCGCTCTCCAGCGCGAGCATGCGCGCGCTCGCGTCCGGATAGGGGCGGCTGATCACCGTCTTGAGCTTGGGCTTGCCCGCCCAGTACTGCTCGTTGGCTTCCAGCCGGACTTCCTGGCCGCGCTTGTGGTGCACGAACTTGAACGGTCCGCTCCCCACGGGCGCGGTGTGCAGGTTGTCGTCCCCGACCTTCTCGATCTGGGCCTTGCTGTACACCACGATCCAGTGATAGCCGAGCGTATTGATGAGGGGCGCGTAGGGAGCCTTGGTGCTGATGCGGAGCGTGTTCTCGTCCACCACCGCGATGCCGTCCACGATGGCCAGGGTGGCCTTGCCGATGGAGTGCTTGCGGAAGCGCTCCAGGCTGAACCGCACCGCTTCCGCGTTGACCGGCGTGCCGTCGGTGAACTTCACGCCCTTGCGAATCTTGAGCGTCCAGCTCTTGCCGTCCTTCGACTGCTCCCACGATTCCACGAGCCACGGCACCGCCTCGCCCTTGGTGGTGAGGAGCACGAGCGGCTCCGAGACCTGGTTGAGGATGCTCCCGTTGTGAAGACCGGTGGCCTTGTGGGTGTCGAAGATGGGCACGTCGGTGGGCATGCCGATGACGCAGGGTGTCCTTGCCCGCCACCGCCGGGCCGGCCATCATGAGCGCGGCGAGCGCCACCCAGAGCGCAATTTTCAGATGACGCATGCTCAGCCCGACACCCAGCCGCCGCTCGGGTGCACGATCTGGCCGGTGAGATAGCCCGCTTCCTCGGCGGCGAGGATCACCGCGCAGTACGCCACGTCGTCCACGCTGCCGAAGCGCCGGAGCGGCAGCTCGGCGAGACGACGGGTCTTGTACTCCGGCGTCATCACGTCCTTGCTCATGTCGGTCTCGATGCCCCCGGCGCGATGGCATTGACGGTGATGCCGTGGGCGCCGACCTCGGAGGCGAGGGCGCGGGTGAGCGACTCCACCGCGCCCTTGGTCGCCGCGTAGGCCGCGAACCCTCCGCCTCCCACCGCGCGCTGGGCGAGCTGGGTCGACAGGTTGATGATCCGGCCGTAGCGTCTCGGGATCATCACGGGAGAGCGTGCCGCGCGCACTGGATGGTGCCCGTCACGTTGATGTCGAGCATGCGCCGGTAGCCGTCGGCGGGCACCTCGAGGAGCGGCCCGCGCACCATGATCCCGGCGTTGTTGACGAGGATGTCGAGCTGGCCGAAGCGGTCGACGGTGCCCGCGATGAGCGCGCGCGCATCGGCATCGCTGGGCCACATCGCCGCGGATGGCGAAAGCCTCGGAGCCCAGCTTCTGCGCCTGGGCCACCACCTCGTCGGCCTCGCGCGGGCTCGCGAAGTAGTTCACGGCCACCCGCGCGCCTTCCCTGGCGTAGGCGAGCGCGATGGCGCGACCGAAGCCGCGGCTCGCCCCCGTGACGAGGGCCACCCGACCCTCGAGCCGTCCTCCGCCCATTAGCGCGCCGCGCCGGCCCGGCTCTTCTCGAGCCAGAACTTCGCGAGATCGATGGGCTTCGGCCACCAGATGTCCTTCTTGCCGAGCATGCGCTGGATGAGCCGCTCGACCATGCGCATGCGCGAGGGCCGGCCGACGACCTGGGGATGCCCCAGCCAGTTGTAGAAGCCGCCCTCCTCGTACATGCCCTCGAACTCCTCGGACCAGATCTCCCACACGTCCTGCTGGCTCCAGATCCCATTGCCCACCGGCGGATTGGAGCTGAAGAGGAAGAAGGGCGCGTCGTTGTTGCACCAGGCGGTGGGGAACTCCACGATGGGCCCGAGCGGCGTGTCGATGAGATACGGCAGGTCGGTATCGAGGGCATTGCTGTGATAGACGAAGCCGTGCTTCTTCAGGAGCTCCATGGTGTGCTTGCTCGGATCGGCGGAGGGCGACCGCGAGCCGAGCGGGGTGACGCCGAGGATCTTCTTGAAGATGTCGAGGCTCTTCACGAGCAGCTCTTCCTCCTCCTCGCGGCTCTTGAGGGAGGAGGGCCGCTCGTGGAGATAGCCATGCTGGCCGACTTCGTGGCCGCGCTTCACGATCTCCTCGCACAGGGCGGGATAGCGCTCGACGATCCAGCCGGGGATGAAGATGCAGGTCTTGATGTCGTAACGATCCAGCACGTCGAGAATGCGCGGCATGCCCGTCTTGGGTCCGTAGGAACCCATGGACATGTGCAGGTAGCGGTCGGCGAGGGCGGGGTCGCGCTGGATCCACGGCGATTCGCCGTCGAGATCGAACGTCATCATGATGGCGCAGCGGGCGCCGTTGGGCCACTTCACGGGGGTTGTCATGGTGCAGGAGCATAGACCAGCGTCGCGGAGACCGCAATCCTCGCCGCGTGGATGTTCAGCCGCGCGCGTCGAGACGGCGGCGCACCCTCTCGCGAACATCCGGCGGCGGCGGCGCCTCGGTCCAGTCCGCGCGATCCCGGTCTTTCGACCCACCCGCACGCGCTCGGTCCGCCTTGACGGATCCCCGCGCGTGGCGGAGGATCACCAAGGCCATGGAAGGTCCCTTCCCGCAGCTCTCCACGCACAGCATCGTCCGTCGCTACTACGGAGTGTGGCTCGCCTACTCGCTGGCCGGCGGATTCCTCGGCGGCGTGTATCCCCTCTTTCTCAGGGCACGCGGACTCAACCAGTTCGAGATCAACAGCGTGCTCGCCGTGTACTTTGCCGTGGCCTTCCTCTTCGACGTGCCCACGGGCGCCTTTGCCGATGCCCTGGGCCGGCGCCGGAGCTTCATGGTGGGATGCGTTCTGCGGTGCTTCGCCTTCGCCCTCTACTTCCTCTCGCACACCTACGTGCTCTTCCTGATCGCGGAGGCCATCGACGCGATCGGCACCACCTTCTGCAATGGCGCCGTCGATGCGTGGGGCGTGGACGCCCTCGACGAGTCCGGCTTCGACGGCACCAAGCACGGCCTCTTTTCGCGCATCTCGCAGCTCTCGAGTCTGGGCTTCATGGCCACCGCGCTGATCGGCGCCTTCGTGGGCAGCGTGGATATCGCGTGGCCCTGGCTGCTCGGCGCCGCCGGCTTCCTCCTGAGCGCCCTCGCCGGCACGCTGCTCCACGAGCGACCTCGAGGTGCGTCCGGACATGGTCATCGCGCGATGCGAGCGGCGGTACGCGCCCAGGTCGGCTCAGGCTTCCGGCAGGGCTTCGGCATCCGCTCCGTTCGCCTGCTCAGCCTCGCCGAGGCCATCACCCTGGGCGTCATGGCTCCCTACTGGCTCCAGTGGCCGCTCCTCTTCAAAGACGGCTACGGCGCCGGCGTGTGGGTAGTGGGCTGGGTATTCTGCGTGGCCGGACTCGGGAAGATGCTCGGCGCCGAGGCGGCGGCGCGGATCCTCACGCTCACCTCCGCGCGCCCGCGCCTGCTGAGCGGCCTCACCATCGGCACCGGACTGGCCCTCGTCGGGGCGGGATTTCTCGCGGGCCGGCCCAATCCGGCGCTCGTGCTTCTCTTCCTCATGAACGCCTTCCAGGGCGCGCGGGAGCCGCTGGCCCTCGCCTGGTTCAACGAAGAGGTGCCCGCGGAGGCGCGGGCGACCTTGCTGTCCTTCCGCGGCATGGTGGCCACCGCCGGTGGCGCCCTCGGGCTCTTGCTCGGCGGCTATATCACCGACCTCGGGGGCATTCCCTTCGCGTGGAAGGTGGCGGGGGCGCTCTGCTTCCTCGCCGTCCCCTGCTATCTCGCGCTCAGACGCCGGAGCAATTTCACCCTCGCCGTTTGACCTGCCCAGCGCGCTCTGGCACGATCGTCGAAATGGCGAGCGCGCAGAGCGGCCTGTCAACCCGGCGCACATTCCTGACGAGCGCCGCCGCCGTCCTGGGAGGAATGCTGATGCCGAAGGATTCCCGCGCGGGCAACCTCCTGGAGCGGCGCATCCCGAAGTCGGGAGAGGCGCTGCCCGCGGTGGGTCTCGGCACCTGGCAGGGCTTCGACGTGGGCGGCGACGCGCGCGGCATGGCCGAGGCCAAGGAGGCGCTCAAGGTCTTCGTCGAGCTGGGCGCCCGCGTCATCGATAGCTCGCCCATGTACGGCTCCGCGGAAGCGGTGACGGGTCAGCTCGCGGCCGAGCTGGCTATTCAGTCGAAGCTCTTCGTCGCCACCAAGGTGTGGACCAACGGCAAGCAGGCGGGCATCCGGCAGATGGAAGACTCCATGCGGAAGCTTCGCGTCAAGCGCCTCGACCTGATGCAGGTGCACAACCTCTCCGACGTGCAGACGCAGCTCGCCACGCTGCGCGACTGGAAGGCGGCGGGGCGCATCCGCTACCTCGGCGTGACGCACTACCACGCGGGCGCTCACGCCGATCTGGAGAAGGTCATCGCGCGCGGGGACATGGACACCGTGCAGGTGAACTATTCCCTCGCCGAGCCGGAGGCCGACCGCCGGCTCCTCCGCGTGGCCGCCGACAGCGGCACCGCCGTCATCATCAATCGCCCGTTCGCCGAGGGGGCCATGTTCGCGCGGGTGAAGGGCCAGGCCGTCCCGGGTGGGCGAAGGACGCCGGCTGCGCGAGCTGGGCACAGTACTTTCTCAAGTGGATACTCGCCCAGCCCGCCGTCACCTGCGTCATCCCGGGCACGCGCAACGCCAAGCACGTGGCCGACAACGTCGGCTGCCGCCACCGGCCCCCTGCCTGACGAGGCGATGCGTCGGCGCATGGCGGAGCATTTCAACTCGCTGTAGCCGTCAAAGGAGACGCGATGCCCGGACGGACGTATCGCCACATCGAAGCCCAGCCGGTGGCCGGATCGCTCGGCGCCGAGATCCGCGGCGTCAACCTCTCCGAGTCGCTCAGCCCCGAGGTGGTCGCCGAGATCCGCCAGGCCTTCCTCGATCATCTCGTCATCTTCTTCCGCGACCAGAAGCTCACGCCCCAGGAGCAGCTGGCCTTCGCCAGGCGCTTCGGCGAGCCCATGGAATACCCGCAGCTCAAGGGACTGCCCGAGGCGCCCATGGTCACGCCCGTGGTCAAGCTCGAAAACGAGCGCGTCAACTTCGGCGGGGTCTGGCACTCGGACACGACCTACCTGACCCAGCCGCCCATGGCGAGCATGCTCTACGCGCTCGAGATCCCGCCCTACGGCGGCGACACCATCTTCGCCAACCAGTACGCCGCCTACGAGACGCTGTCGGACGGCCTCCGGAAAACGCTGGACGGCCTCACCGGCGTCAACACCTCGACCAAGGCCGATGCCTCGAAGACGCGCGAGGAGCGGCTGAAGAGCGCCGGCGTGGAGATGAAGGTGCTGAGCGGCGAGCATCCGGTGGTGCGCACGCATCCCGAGACTGGCCGCAAGGCTCTCTACGTGAATATCGGCCACACGTCGCACTTCAAGGGGTGGACGGAGGAGGAGAGCCGGCCTCTCCTCGAATACCTCTGGAACCATCAGGTGAAGATCGAATTCACCTGCCGCTTCCAGTGGCAGCCCGGCTCCGTGGCCTTCTGGGACAACCGCTGCGCCCAGCACAACGCGGTGAACGACTACGCGGGCTTCCGGCGGATCATGCACCGCGTGACCCTGGCCGGCGACACGCCGCGCTAGGTCTTCGATTCCATCCCGAAGCAGAGCTGGTTGCCGTCGAGGTCGTTGATGTGGAAGTTCCGCATGCCGTACGGTCGATCCGGTCGGCTCGTCGAGCGTTCGGGCTCCGCGTGATTTCAGCTCTTGGTAGAGCGCGTCCACCCCGGTGACAAACACGTTGATCGCGCCGTGGCCGGGTTGCCGCTTCGTCTCGCTGGCTGCCTGGAGGTGAATAGCCACGTTGTCCCGCTCAACTCCCGCGTAGAACGTCGGCTCACCGTACGTGAACTCGACCTGAAACCCGAGCACGTCGCGGTAGTGTTCGCACGCTTCGGAGCACGTCCTGAACCACGAACGAGGGTTGCGGCCTCGTGGAGGGAGATTGCCGATGGGCTGGTCATGGATCCTCCTCGCTTCCGACCTGCCTGCCGTCAAGCTACGGCGACCATGGGTCGTGGCTGATCGCACTCTCAGACTAGCGACGGATTGCCAGATCCGGCGACGGCGGCCAGAATCCCATCAGTAGAGACCTTCGATATCGCGTCATCCAGGCGAGCTCGTATCCACAGCTCCGGTGGCACGCTGCGGGGGCTAGAGACTCTGGCCTGGCTGGCGCAAGGTGGCGAGATGTGCCGCGATGCCGTCTGGCGACCGCGCGCTACGAACTTCTTCGTATGGGGAACGCCGGCGGAATGATGCGGTCCACGCCCGCGCCGTCCCAGCGCCAGCGTGGGCACGTGGCTCCAGAAGTTCTGCGTCGCCTGCCGCGCCTTCGCGTAGACCTCGTCCTCGTCGATCTGCGTGGTCCGGCCTCCCTGCACCAGGATCTTGCCGTCCACGATCACCGTGTCCACGTCGCGGCCGCAGCCCGCGTCCACCAGCGACTTGATGGGATCGGCGTAGACGCCGGCGCCGAGGTGGTCGAGGTTGATCAGCACGATGTCGGCCTTGGCGCCCGGGGCGAGGCGGCCGAGGTCGTCGCGGTGCAGGAACTTGCAGCTCGCCAGGGTGGCCGCGTTGAAGACGTCGCGGTGCTGGCCAGCCTGATAGTTCGCGTCGGCCACCTTGGCCAGGATGGACGCCCAGCGGAGCTCGGCCACCATGTCCATGGGGAACGTGTCGGTGCCGATGGCCACGTTCACGCCGGCGTCCAGATAGCGCTGGAACGAGTTGAGCGTCATGGCCATCTTGGCGTACTTGTACGGGCAGTGCCCGACGGTGGCGCCGCGCTCGGCGAGCACGCGCACGTCGTCGCCGAAGGGATAGTGGCTCCACGGATGCGCGGTGGTGAACACGCCGTGGCCGATGAGGGCGCGATCGTCGAGGAAGCCGATGTCGGCCAGGAACTGGATGGGCGTCTTGCGGTACTCGTCCATGATCCGCTGGAACTCGATGAGGTTGCCGCCGGCGTGCGTGTGCACGGGGACGTCCAGCTCGCGCGCCGCGTCCTGCAGGCGCGCAGCAGGGGCTCGCTGCACGTCTCCACCTGCGACGGGTTGAGCATGCCGCGCAGACGGCCACCGGCCGCGCCGTCGTAGGAGCTGGATGAAGGCCACCGCGTCCTTCAGCCCCTGCATGCCGACGGCTGGCGTCGTGGTCGTAGTAGAGGCGGCCCTGGGCGTCGCATGAAGGTGTTGCGATCGCGGAAGGGCGGGCTGCCGTACACGCGCACGCCCAGCTCGTCGACCAGCCGCGCGTAGCCTTCCCAGTCGCCGCGCTGGCCGCCCACGTCGATGATGGTGGTGGTGCCCTGCTTGATGCGCGTGGAGGAACACGAAGGTGCGCAGCGCGGCCACGGCCTCGGGCGGCGGCGGCGTCATCTTGCCCTTGAGCGGCGCGGCGAAGCTCATGTAGTTCGACGTGCGGTAGTCGTTCTTCGCCATGTCGAGGAGCGAGGTAGTCGCCGCCGTTGCCGGTGGTGTGGACATGGGTATTGATGAATCCCGGGGACACGAGCTTTCCCCGAGCCGAGAGACGGCGTATCGACCGGCCCCGCGTACGGCCCGCCCGCGTGCACGATGCGGTCGTTCTCGAACACGACGCTCCCTGCTCGTGCACTTCGTGGCTCTGGCCGTTGAACGCCACCACCCAGCCGCCTTCGATGAGGGTTTTCATGGCGGCATCGATAGCAACAGGCATCCGCTATGTCAAGACGGCCTCACTGGAGCACTTCATCCGCCCGCAGCAGGAGCGAGGCGGAATGGTCAGGCCAAGGGCCTTTGCGGTCTTCAGGTTGATGACGAGCTCGTAGGTTGATGGTTGCTCAACCGGAAGCTCGGCCGGGCTCGCCCCTTGAGAATCCGATCGACGTAGCTGGCCAAGCGCCGGAGAGGCCCGAGATGCTGCTCCCGTACGCCATCAGGCCACCATCCTCCGCTTGCTCGCGCCACTGGTAGATCGCGGGCAGCCGGTGCTTCGCGGCCAGCGCGATGATACGTGCCCGGTCCCGGTTGAGCCGAGGGCTCGACGACGAAGAGAGCAGTCGCGCGCCCGGCCACCATGCTTGCGAAGGCGCGCTCGTAGTCGGCGTCCGAGCCTCGATGACGACCAGGGTGACCCCCAGGGAGGTGGCGCGCCGTCCCCACCTCCTGCAGCTGGACTCCATAGTCTTCCTGGCCGGGGCGAGCATGGCAATCCGCGTGGCGCGCGGCACCGCTTCCTTCAGGAGCTGCAGGCGCTTCTGGGCCAGGCCCCTCTCCGATATCACGACCCCGGTGATGTTGCCGCCAGGGCGCGCAAGGCTCGCGACGAATCCATCACCGACCACGTTGCCCCCGCCCACCATCACGATGGGGATTGTCTGCGTCGCGTCTTTGGTCGCCCGGACTGCGTCCGTGCTGATGGCGACGATGACGTCCATACGAAGCTGGACCAGCTCCCGGGCCAGCCCGGGAAGTCGATCGCGCTGGCCCTCGGCGAATCGCCGCTCGATGACGAGATTCTGGCCTTCGGCGTAGCCCGAGCTGCTGGAGAGCCGTCGGCAGCAACATGGCTACGCTGCTCCGGTCCGACGAGGCCGGTCGCACGACCTGCGACGAGTATCCCGACTCGGTACACTTTCCCCGGCTGCTGGCCGACGCCGCAAGCGGCGAGCGGCCCGGCGAGAAGGCCACCTCCCATCATCGCCACGAACTCTCTGCGCTCCACCACGGGCGGCCCTCGAGGAGGCAGGCGGAAACGCTGCGGAGGCGGGATAAGGGGCTTGTGGCAGCCGGGTCGATTCATGCAGGAGCCTCCTTCGCAGGCTGACCGGAGTCTAGCAGAGCGCCTCCCAGGCGCGTGGCGCTCAACGCACGTCGAGGTCATCGGTCGTACTCAGTGTCTCCGAGCGCGACGCCAGCCACACATGTGGGAAATTGACAAGCTCGCGCCCCTGCCATACTGTTCGCTCGAACTCACACCACGGGGAGGCCTCATGAGAACTACTCAGCGACGACGAGCTCAAGTCTGTTCAGCGCGGCCGAGACCGCGGCATTCCCCAGCCCGATTCCCACCCAGAGCGTCTCCAGCGATGAGTTCATGCCGGCGCCGCAGACGCGAAGCAGCGGCGCGGTCGAGGCGCGCATCAAGGAGATGGGCAACGCGCTGGCCAGGAAGCAGGGCCTGAGCCGCCGGCAGTTCCTGCGCCACCGCCGTCCGGCATGGCGGCGGCCTTCGTGGCGATGAACGAGGTGTACGGGCCGCTCTACGGCGTCTCCCGCGCCGAGGCGGCCGACCGCCAGATGGCGGCGGAGCGCGCGAAGTCGCTGCAGGATCAGTTCATCATGGACATGCCACACGCACTTCCTGCGCGACGACACGCGGCTCATGGGCTTCGTGCGCCAGCGCGAGGCGGTCGGGCAAGGCCGGGCTGGAACCCGGCGCTGGTCGGCAAGGAGCAGACGCATCGAGGATCTCAAGTTCGCCAACTACTACAAGGAGGTCTTCCTCGACAGCGACACCAAGGTCGCGCTCATCTCCAGCGCGCCGTCGGACATCCCGCAGGACTGGTTCCTCACCAACGAGATGAAAGCGGAGGCGCGCGCGAAGGTGAACCGCGACGCCGGCTCGCGCCGCATGCTGAGCCACGCCATCTTCACGCCCGGCCAGCCGGGCTGGCTGGAGGCCATCGACCGCGCCATCAGCGACCTCAAGCCCGACTCGTTCAAGGGCTACACCATCGGCGACAACACCAACAAGAAGATCAGCCAGTACCCGTGGCGGCATGGACGACGAGAAGGTCGCCTACAAGGCCTACGAGAAGTTCGCCAAGGCGGGCATCGTCAACGTCTGCATCCACAAGGGGCTCTTCCCGCCATCCGTCGAGCAGCAGTTCCCGCACCTCCTCGCCTACTCGCGACGTGCGCGACGTGGGCAAGGCGGCCAGGACTGGCCGCAGCTCAACTTCATCATCTACCACTCGGCCTACCGCTTCGCCGGCGGCGGCACAGCCGGAGGACGCCTGGGCGCAGTTCGAGCAGACCGGGCGCATCGACTGGGTGACGCGACCTCGCCGAGATCCCGGCGAAGTACGGCGTCACGAACGTCTACGGCGACCTCGGCCAGATCTTCGCGCCAGAGCACGGTGGCCGATCCGCGCGTGAGCGCGGCCATGATGGGCCAGCTCGTGCGCGGGCTGGGCGCCGACCACGTGGTGCTGGGGCACCGACGCGGTGTGGACCGGCTCGCCCCAGTGGCAGATCGAGGCGCTGCGGCGGCTCGAGATCCCGGAGGACATGCAGAAGAAGCACGGCTTCAAGCCGCTCGGCGCGGCCGACGGGCCGGTCAAGAGCGCCATCTTCGGCGAGACCAACGCGCGGCTCTACAAGTACGAGAAGCGCACGGCGCTGGCCACCGATCGCCTCGCCGTGCATGAAGAAGGCCTACGAGGAAGAGGGAGCCTTCCGGAGCAATCTCCGCTATGGACTACGTCGTGCCCCGGAGAGGCTGAGATGAAGCACATGGCCGATCGCCCTCCTGACGCTCTTCCTGTGGGTCGCCGCCGCGCCGCGGCAGGCGGCGGAGATCAAGGTCCTGAGCGCCGGCGCCATGAAGAGCATCGTCACGGAGCTCGGGGAGTCGTTCCGCCAGGAGACAGGGCACACGATCGCGATCACTGCCGGGACGGCAGGAGAGATCCGGCAAAAGATGGTAGCGGGAGAGTGGACCGACGTCGTCATCGTGACCGATACGGTGCTCGAGCAGCTCGCAACACCGGGGCTGATCGTGGCGGACACGCCGGGCCGATATCGCCCGCGACCGCCATCGGCGTCGCCGTGCGACAGGGCGCCCCGCTGCCCGACATCTCGACCACGGAGGCCTTCAAGCAAAGCATCCTCGCGGCCAAGTCGCTCGGTCTACCTGGACCCGGCGCGCGGGCGCCACGAGCGGAATGCACTTCGCCGCCGTCCTCCAGCGCCTGGGCATCGCCGACGCGGTGAAGGGCAAGACGGTGCTGTGGCCGGCGGGCTATGCCGCGGAGGCGCTGCGTGACCGGCCAGGCCGAGATCTGCGTGCACCAGATCAGCGAAATCCTGCCCGTGAAGGGCGTCACGCTGGTGGGCCCGCTGCCCAGGAGCTGCAGAAGCTCACCACGTACTCCGCGGCAGTGGCGAGCCTGGCCACCACGCCGGAGGTGGCCCGGGCCTTCGTGGCCTACCTGCGCGCGTCCGTCGTTCAAGCCGAAGCTCGCCGCCGCCGGCCTCGACTACCGCGAGTAGCCAGCATGAGGCTCGCGGGCAGAAAGCGTTCATCACGGGAGCCAGCCGCAATATCGGGCGCGCCATCGCGCTGGCCTTCGCTGCCGAGGGCGCGGACCTCGTGCTGAACACGCGCGCCAATCGCGAAGAGCTCGATGGGGTGGCCGCGAGTGCCGCGAAGGCCGGGGTGCGCGCCGTGTCCGTGCTCGGCGACATCGCGGATGCCGGCGCCGTCGACGCCATGGTGAAGCAGGGCCTCGCCGAGCTGGGCGCCATCGACGTGCTCGTGTGCAACGCGGCGATCAGGCCGCACACGTCGGTCACCGAGACGTCGATCGAGGACTGGCATCGCGTGATGGGCGTCAACCTCCACTCCGCCTTCTACCTCGCGCGCGCGGTCGTGCCCGGCATGAAGGAGCGGCGACAGGGCAGCATCATCGCCCTGGGCGGCCAGTCGAGCCTGACCGGGCGGGCCAACACCGCGTCGGTGACGGCGGCCAAGACGGGACTGCTCGGTCTCGTGCGCGCGCTCGCCGCCGAGCTCGGCCCCTTCGGCATCCGCGCCAACATGGTGATACCGGGCACCATGGACACCGAGCGGCGCTACGCGGAGTGGTATCCGGAGTTTCGCCAGGCGCCGCCGGGCGCGCCGAGCAGCTCAAGCAGATCCCGCTCGGCCGCCTCGGCCGGCCGGAGGAGATCGCCGACGCCTGCGTCTTCCTCGCCTCCGACGCCTCCAGCTACATCACGGGCGACGAGATCCGCGTGATGGGCGGCCGCATCATCGGATAAAACCCGGTCGGGGGCTAGGGCTTCTTGAGCTTCAGGTCCTCGTAGGGCGACAGATAGAAGCCGGGGATCGCGTTGGCGAGGATGTCGTCCACGCGCGGGCCCACGCCGGTGGGAAAGCCCAGGTGGTAGACGGGCGCCTGCGTCACCTGCTCCTGGAGAATGCGCTGGATCTGGAACAGGAGCGCCTCGCGCTTCTTCCGGTCCAGCTCCTTGGCCTGACGCCGGAAGAGATCGTCCACCTCGGGCAGCGAGCCGTAGGCGAACGCGCCGTTCTTCGTCACGAAGGACTCGAGCCGCGTGGCCGCATTGCCGGAGACTCCGCTGATGGTGAGCACCACGCCGTGGAGCTTCTTCTCCCGCCACGCCGTCATGAACGCCGCCGCGCTCCATGGTGCGCATGCGCGTGCGAATGCCCACCGCCTGCAGCCAGCCGCCGATGGTCTCACCCATGGCGTTGTAGGGCGGGAACGGCGTGATCTCCCCGCGTCGAAGCCGTTGGGATAGCCGGCCTCGGCGAGGAGCTGCCGGGCGCGCTTCGGATCGAGGGCGGCGCGATCGATGGGCAGGGCGAACTCGAAGTCGCGCGGCACGATGCTGCCCGGTGGGCCGCGAGAGGCCCAGCGTCTCCGCCTGGTTCAGCGCCTGGCGGTCGATGGCGAGGCTGGCGGCCAGTCGCACGCGCCTGATCCGCCCACGGCGACTTGGGATCCCACTGATCCGGGAAGTCGAGCCAGAAGATGCCGAGGTGCGGGGCCACGAGCTTGAGCCCCGGCGTGCGGCGGACGTCCTCGGCGGTGGGCCCGGTCAGCAGGAAGGCCACGTCCACCTCGCCGCTCTTGAGCGCGGCCGCGCGCGTCGTCTCGTCGGGCAGGCTCCGGAACACCAGCCGCTTGATCGACGGCGTCTTGCGCCAGTAGCCCTCGAAGGCCTCCAGCACCAGCTCCACGCCCGGATTGAAGCTCACGAACTTGTACGGCCCGGCGCCGACGGGCGCCTTGCGGAAGGCCTCTTCACCCACGCGCTCGACGTATTTCTTGGGCACGACCCAGCCCGCGCTGGTCACGAAGGTGCCGTAGAAGGCGGGAAATCCGGCCACGGCTCCTTGAAGACGAAGCGCACGCGATTGGGCGCGGGCGTCTGGACCTCCTTGACCGTGTCCTTGAGGATCTTCGCGCCGCCGCCCCGATAGCGCTCGAAGGAGAACTTCACGTCCTCCGCGGTGACGGGATCGCCGTTGTGGAACTTGGCGCCCTGGCGCAGGGTGAAATCGGCGCTGAGGCCGTCCTTGGCCATGGACCACGACTCGGCGAGGCTGGGCGCCGATCCGGTTCCCGGCATGGGCTTGAGCAGCCCGTCGTGGATCGCGTAGAGGAGCAGGTAGGGCGTGATGGTGCTCTCGCCCTCCGCGGGATCGAGCCAGCGCGGGACGGGACTGAAGTGCATCGCGAAGGTGAGCGTGCCCTCGGGCGCCGCCATGGCGGGGGAGACGCCAAGCCAAAGGAGGACGGCGCAGAGCAGGGGCGCCCAGTGACGGACCGGTCGAACTTCGAACATGAGGTGAGACCTCCCTTGCCGGATTGACTCGCTCGCCGGCTCATCTTACTCGACCCCGAGCGCCTTCGTGCGGACAGGCGGTGCATGCTAGCCTGAGCCATGGCAACGTCGGCCCAGGGAACTGCCTTCGCGCTTCGCTGGTGGCCGCTTCGTGGTCCTCGCGGGCGCCGAGCCTCCTCCTCTTGTCCCATGACCCGAGCAAGGTCTCGACGGCCGGGCCTGCCGATGGTCGTCCGCGTGGTGATCCTGGTCTCCGGGCTGGCCTTCGCCGTCTTCCTCGAAGTGATGGCGCGCATGCTCAGGCCCGGGAGCGGCTCGCCACCGGCTACGACGCCTCGCCCGAGGCGGCGCGGGCCATCCTCGACGCCTCGGCGGGGCTGACTCGCGTCCTGAATCTTGCGGTCGCCCTCTTCATGGCCCTCCTCGTCATCCCCTACGCGTGGCTACCCGGCCTCGGCGCGCACGGAGCGGTCGCTCTGGGCATCGCCATCATCGTGGGCGCCATGGCGTGGGCGGTGTGGTCGCTCAAGTCGGTGCACGGCGGCCTCGAGCGAGCCGGGCCGGCTGGGTGGACTCGAAGGCTGGAACGGGATCATCTACAGCAATCCGAAGGATCCGCGCCTGTGGGTACCCAAGATCTCCGGCTATGGCACCACACCTCAACTTTGCTCACCGGCGCGCGTGGCTGTTCCTCGGCTCCATCCTCGTCCTGTCGCTGGGCACTGCCGCGCTCGGAGTTGTGTCGGCCTTCTGTCGCTGAACCGTCCCTTGACCCTGACCTGCCGGCGGCGCACCATCCCCATGGCACGCGCCCCACACTGAGCAGGAGGGGAAGCTCGACATGGGCAAGTTCGCTGCGTCGATCGCTCTCGTCTCCGTCCTCGTATTGGGATCAATCGAGAAGCCCGCCGCCAAGGCCAGCCAGATGGACAGCTGACCATCGCCTTCGACGCCTCGATCGCCCCCACGTTCCTCGACCCGGCCGAGACCCCGGGGATCGGCACGCCGTTCGTGTTCCTCTACGCCCTGCACGACGCGCTGATCAAGCCGCTGCCCGGCAACGACATGGCGCCGTGCGTGGCCGAGTCCTGGAAGAGAGCCCGGACGGGCTCGTCTACGAGTTCAAGCTGCGCGAGGGTCTCCGGTTCCACAACGGCGATCCCGTCACCGCCGAGGACGTGAAGTTCAGCTTCCACCGCTACCGCGGCGCCTCGGCCAAGCTCCTGCACGAGCGCGTGAAGGCCGTGGACATCGTCGACCCGCACCGCGTCCGCTTCGTCCTGCACACGCCGTGGCCCGGACTTCCTCGTCTTCTACGCCACCCCGGCCACCGGCGCGGCGTGGATCGTGCCCAAGAAGTACATCGAGAAGGTCGGCGAGGACGGCTTCAAGCGCCAGCCCGTGGGGCTCGGACCCTATCGGTTCGTGCGCATGCGACCCGGGCGTGGAGCTCGTGCTCGAGGCGAACGAGCAGTACTGGCGGAAGAAGCCGTCGATCAAGCGCGTGGTCATCAAGGGCGTCCCCGACCGCACGACGCGCCTGGCCATGCTCAAGACCGGGGAGGCGGACATCGGCTACCTGATGGTCGGCGTCGAGGCGGCGACGATCAAGGCGGATCCCAAGCTGCGCCTTGCCCAGGTCATCGCGCCGCGCGACCTGGTGGCTGGAGTTCCCCGAGCAGTGGAATCCCAAGTCGCCCTGGCACGGATCGCCGCGTCCGGCTGGCCGCCAACCTGGCCATCGACAAGCAGGCGCATCAACGAGGCGGAGCGCCTGGGCTACTCGCGCCTGACGGGATCGATCATCCCGAGCGTCATGGACTTCGCGCTCCGCCTCGATCCCTATCCCTACGATCCGACGCAGGCCAAGCGCCTCCTCGCCGAGGCCGGCTATCCCGGCGGCTTCGACGCCGGCGACCTGACCCCGCTTCCGCCCTTCACCACCATGGGTGAGGCGGTGGCCAACAACCTGGCCGCGGTGGGCATTCGCACGCGGCGTGCGCAGCATGGAGCGGGCGACCTTCATCGAGGCGTGGCGGGCCAAGAAGCTCGGCGGGCTCATCGTGACGGTCTCGGCGGCGCCAGGGCAACGCCGCCGTTCGCCTCGAGGCCGTTCGTGATCAGCGAGCGCGCCGTACGCCTACGGCGGCTATCCCGACATCGACGACCTGTTCCGGCAGCAGGCGCAGGAGCGCGACCGCAAGAAGCGCGAGGCGCTGCTGCACCAGATCCAGCGGCTCGATGCACGAGCGCGTCATGCACGCCCCGATCTTCGAGCCCGCCACGCTGCACGGCGTCGGGCCGCGCGTCGAGGAGGCCGCCATCGGCCTGAACACGCAGCTCTACTTCGCCGCGCCCTACGAAGACATGCGGCTGAAGAAGCAGTGAGATACGCGCGTGGCGCGCAGGGAAGCTGCCCATGCTGTGGCTCTCACCGCGAAATGACCTGGAACTACGGACGCAGGAGCGGTTCAACGTACCATCGCGATGTTCATCCAGGGCGCGCGGAACGCGGGGCGCTGCAGCTCTATCCTCCTATCGGCCATGACGGGCATATCCTGCTGCCGGGTGCAGTGACGGTGTGGCAGACGGCCGTGGCAGGACTTCCTGGCGCAAGATGGGACTCGACCAGCCTCAGAACCTGAGACGGGCGGCCAGCGCCCCCTCACCCTGCCCTCTCCCCGATGGGGGAGAGGGATTGCAGTGGTTTGATTTGCTCTGGCTGATCTGGCAGTCTCGGCGCGATGGTTGGTCCCGCCGAAGCGCCCAAGGACGCCACGCCCACCACGCACGCGCAGAACCGTGCCGTGCTGGACGCCGCTGCCGTTCGGCGACGCGCAGGACTTCGAGGACGCGCGCGCGCGGCTTCATCGGCTCGCTGCCCGAGGTGGAGATCCAGCAACGACAGGGGCCGCGTCGTGTGGAGCCTCGAAGGACTACGCCTTCCTCACCGAGGAGCAGGCGCCCGCACACCGTCAATCCGAGCCTGTGGCGCCAGGCCCGGCTCAACATGCACAACGGCCTCTTCCAGGTCACGGACCGCATCTACCAGATGCGCGGCTTCGACATCTCCAACATGACCATCATCGAGGGCGAGCCGCGGCCTCATCGTCATCGACCCGCTGATCTCCACCGAGGTCGCCCGGGCCGGCCTCGATCTCTACTTCGCAGCATCGCGGCCGCCGGCCGGTGACGGCGGTGATCTACAGCCACAGCCACGTCGATCACTACGGCGGCGTGCGCGGCGTCGTCGACGAGGCCGACGTGAAGGCCGGCGACGGTCGAGATCATCGCGCCCGGACGGCTTCATGGAGGAGATCGTCTCGGAGAACGTGCTGGCCGGCACGCCGATGATCCGGCGCGCGCATGTTCCAGTTCGGCGCGCACGCTGCCCAAGGGACCGCGCGGCCAGGTGGACGCGGGGCTCGGCAAGGTCACCTCGCGCGGCACGGTCACGCTCATCCCGCCCACGCGCTCGATCACGGCAGCCCATCGAGACGCACACGGATCGACGGGCGTCGAGATCGATCTTCCAGCTCACGCCCGGAGACCGAGGCGCCGGCGGAGATGCACATGTTCTATCCGGGGCTGCGCGCGCCTGAACCTGGCCGAGAACGCGACGCACAACCTGCACAACACCTATCCCATCCGCGGCGCGCAGGTGCGCGATGCCAACGCCTGGGCGCAGCTACCTCGAACGAGGCGCTGCGATCGCTTCGGCCCAAGAGCCGACGTGGTGTTCGCCCAGCACCACTGGCCGGTATGGGGCAACGCGCGCGTGCTCGACTTCCTCGCCAAGCAGCGCGATCTCTACAAGTATCTGCACGACCAGACGCTGCGGCTCATGAACCACGGACTGCAAGGCGGCCGAGATCGCCGAGCGGCTCACGCTGCCCGAGAGCCTCGCGAAGACGTGGCACGTGCGCGGCTACTACGGCACGCTGCAGCCACAACGCCGAAGGCCGTCTACCAGCGCTACCTCGGCTGGTACGACGCCAACCCGGCCAACCTCAATCCGCTGCCCCCGGTGGAGCGCGGACGCAAGTACGTGGAGTACATGGGAGGGGCGGAGGCGGCGATCAGCCGCGCGCGCGAGGACTTCGCGCGGGGCGAGTACCGCTGCGTGGCCGAGGCCATGAGCCACGTGGTGTTCGCGGATCCGTCGAACACGGAGCGCGCGCGGGCTCGGCGCCGACGCGCTGGAGCAGCTCGGCTACGCGGTCGGAGTCGGCGACCTGGCGCAACGCCTATCTGCTCGGCGCGCTCCGAGCTGCGGCGGGGCCTCGCCGGTGCGATCGCGCGCGCTCCCATCGGCCCCGACGTGCTCCGCGCCATGAGCCTCGACCATGTTCTTCGATCTCCTCGGCGTGCGGCTCAACGCCGAGAAGGCCGAAGGCACGACGCATCGTCATCAACTGGGTGTTCCCGGAGCCGGCGCCGCCCTACGTGCTGAACCTGGAGAACTGCGCCCTGACCTATCTGGCCGGACCGCCGGAGCGAGCGCGCCGACGCGACCGTGATGCTCGAGCGCGCCGCGCTGGACCGCCTCGCTCCTGCGGGAGCTCTCGCCCGCCGACGCCCTGCAGTCAGGGAGCGTTCGCGTCGACGGCGATTTCGCCCAGCTCGGGGAGCTCCTGGGCATGCTCGACGACTTCTCCCTGATGTTCGAAGTCGTCGAGCCCAAGCGCCCCGCCTAGACGCGCGCCGCTACTTGCGCAGATAGACGTCGAACCACTTCACCATCTCGCCCTTGTAGTCGGGGGATTGACGGCCCCGGGGAACGTCGGGCCATGGTCGCCGCCCTTGACGGTCACCAGCTTCACGGGCACGCCCGCCTTCTTCAGCGCCGCCTCCATCATCTCGGACTGGTGGAAGGGGACCGTCTTGTCCGCATCTCCGTGAATGAGGAGAAAGGGCGCGGAGTCGGCGGACACGTAGTTGATCGGCGAGGCATTCCAGGCCGCCTTGTACTCCACCGAGGTCTTCGGCGTGGTCTCGACCACCCGCGAGCCCAGGAGAAGGGCGAGCGCGGCCGTGCCCGTGCTCGGAGTCATCTGCAGAAGGTCCAGGGAGCCGCCCGCGCCACGATGACCTGGAGCCGGGCGCTCTCACGGTTGACGGGGTCGGGATCGCTCGCGTCTCCCGGCGCGCCCATGGTGCCCAGCATGCTCACCAGATGAGCCCCGAGGAGCCGCCGGCCCCGCCGATGCGAGTGGGATTGATGCCGTACTTCGTGGCATTGGCCCGCACGAAGCGCGCGGCACGCTGCGCGTCCTCGAGCTGCGCCGGATAGCGGAAGGTGGGCGTGGCCCGATGGGTGATGGCGAGACGGTGTAGCCCGCCTCGGTGAGCGACGGCACGTACATCCCGACCTGGTCCGATTCCTTGAGGGGCGGCGCCGCGTAGCCCAGCGGAGCCGACCAGCCGCTGCCGGGAATGAAGATGACCCCGAAGCCGTTCGGCTTCGCCGGATAGTGGACATCCAGCAGGAGCGCCGTGCCCGAGTACATCCCGTACACCACGTTGCGGTCCACCCGGACTTGGGCGCTCGCGGTGTCGCTCAGGCCCAGGAGAAGAAATCCTGCGGCGACGAGGGGCAGAAGGCGGTGGCTCTTCATGTGGGTGAATCCTCCCTTGGCATCACTTCGCGGGCGGGTCGGTGCGGCGATCGCTCCGGACGGTTGGCGTCACGACGGGAGGATAGCGCCATCCGGGACCGGCTCAAGGGCGCGGGGAAGCCGTCTCGGGTGCGCCCCGCGAAGCGAGGCAGGCGGATGCGCCCGCAATGTGCGATAGCGCGCAGGCGTGAGGCCGAAGGCCGCCTTGAACGCGCGGGTGAAGTGCGCCTGGTCGGCGAAGCCGGTCTCGCCGGCCACGTCGGCCAGCGGGCGTCCCGCGTGAATCCGCTGGCGCGCGAGCTCCAGGCGGCGCATGAGCAGGTAGCGGTATGGACTTGTCCCGAACATGAGCCGGAACTGTCGGGCCAGGTCATAGCGTGTCAGCCCGGTGATCGCTTCCAGCTCCGTGGAATGCACCACGCGAGTCCGCTCCGCGTCGAGGAACTGCCGCGCGCGCTCGACCCCCGGCGCGTCGACACGCGGGAAGCCGACGGGCGCCCGCCGCCCCCTCGCCGTCCAGCAGCCCTTCGGCGAGGTCGAGGGCGAGACTGTCGACGGCCAGCGGCTCCAGCGGAAATCGGAAGGCGCCCTGGATGGCCCGAGACAGCCGGGGGTTCGTCGCCACCGGCTCACGTACGAAGGGCAGCGGGTATGGTCGTCCGCAATGGGCCCGGAGCGCGTCGGACAGATGAGACGGCTCCAGGTAGATGATCCGGTAGCCGAAGCCCTCGCCTGACCCCGCCCGTCCGTCGTGGACCTCGTCCGGGTGGAGCACGACCACCTGCCCCGGGTGCTCGTCCACGCCGAGCCTCCATAGTCGAACACCTGCACGCCGCAGTCCGTCAAGCCGATGGCATAGGTGTCGTGGCGATGCTTGGCGTACGCCTTGCCGGCAAACCACGCACGGAACAGCTCCACCCCGCCCACCGGGCCCGCGCTCACGATCCAGTCCGCGACCGCCTCATTGCACGATCGTTCAAGACCTTCACCGCCCGATCTGGTCTCCTTGAGACGCATGCTCTACATCCTTCCGATCTGGCGGAGGTGACCGATGAGTACGGAGCAAACCGCAGCGTTCGTTCTGTTCGCGGTGGTGGCCGCGGTCACCCCGGTCCGAGCAACGTCATGCTGACCGCGGCGGGGGCCAACGGGGGCGTGGTGAGGGGGCTGCCGTGCCTCGTCGGCGTCACGGCGGGAATGGGGCTGATGATGTTCGTCGTCCCGCTCGGCCTGGGCAGCCTCATCCTCAGGAATCCGCTCGTGCTCAAGGCGCTCAACTGGGCCGGCGCCGCCTTCCTCCTCTGGCTATCGTGGAAGATCGCCACGTCGAGGCGCATGGACTCGCTACCGGAGAGCCGGCCGGTCGGCTTCATCGGCGCCGCCGTCTTTCAGTGGGTCAATCCGAAATCCTGGCTGGTGACGGCGAGCGCCGCCGGCGCTTCCTTCACACGGGAGCGGGCAGCCCCGTCCTGCAATCCGCCTTGCTCGGGGGACTGTTCGTCCTCGTCGCCCTCCCGAGCTGCTTCGTGTGGCTGGCGTTTGGCGCCACCGCCCAGCGCCTGCTTCAGACTCCCCGGCGCCTGAGAGCCTTCAACATCACCATGGGCATCCTGCTTGCCCTGTCGATCGGCCTCATCCTCTGGTAGATCCACACGGAGCATGGCGAAAGGCTCAGCCCGTGACCAGCGCCACCGGCACCCCGGCGCGAATGGTGTTGTGCACTTCCGCCACCGCATCGGTCTGGCGCAGGAGATCCGCTATCGCCGAAGCGGAGGCCGGAGAGGACACGCGGGCCCGATAGCGGATGCTCGTGGCGGCCAGGCCAATGTCGGGAAACTGAGCGCTTGCCTCCACTTCGACACTGTCGAGCGGAATGCGGAGGCGCTCCGCCTCGCGGTACAGGTCGTTGCAGTAGCACGTGGCCAAGGGCGAGCATGAGGAACTCACCACCATTGACGGCCGAGCCCTTGCCCGTCGCCTTGGCCGGAACGGCCAACGCCTGGGTGGCAGCGCCGGTGCGGACCGTCACCTCGTGACGGGGCTCAGAGCTCTTGACGGTGGCTGAGATTTCCATGGACATGCTCCGTTGTATGGCGGCCGTGCTCTGTGGCTCCCCGCGCCCAGCTCGACGGCAATGCCGCGGCCGGCACGGCGCGTCGCTCCGCCGCCAGAGCCACTTTACGCCTCCTCGCCGCTCGGGTCCGCCGGGCAGTGACGCCCGACGTGGGCTTTCAGCTCCGTATTGTACCGGAAGGAAATCCGCCCTCGAAGAGGTGCGCGAGCTAGGAGGCGAGGTTGCGGTAGTACACGGTCGTGCCGCAGAGGCCACCCTGCGGCAGCAAAGCGTAGTCGGGAATCATCCCCACCCGCGTCCAGCCCAGGCGCTCGTACAGACGCTCGGCCTCGTCGTTGGCGGTGTCGAGCACGAGCAGGGTCTTGCCGCAGTCGCGCGCGGCGGCCTCGGCGGCTCGCATCAGCGCCGCCCCCAGTCCCCGGCGGCGGGCGCGGCGATGCACCAGCATCTTCGACAGCTCGGCGCGGTGCGGCTGGTTCTCGGGCTGGTCGAGCACCAGCTGCACGGTGCCGCAGAGGCCCCGGGCGTCTTCGGCAACGATCAGGGCGCGTTCGCCCGCGGCCACGCCCTGCGCCACGCGGCGCCAGAAGGCCAGCGCGCGCTCGCGCGACAGCGGGTGCATGAAGCTCACCGACGCACCGCCTTCCACACAGTCGATGAGCACGGTGGCGAGCTCGTCGATCTGCGTGTCATCCAGGGCATGCACGCGGCGCACGGACCAGGTGGGCGCGGTCATCGTCTCGACGCGTTCTCGGACGCGATCACCACGGCATAGCGCGTGGGCTTTCGCGTGGGGTTGTGGAACATCGTCGGCCGATCGAGCTGCATGGCCAGGCAATCGCCTTCGCGGAGCCGGTGTTGCTCCTTCCCCAGCGTGACGTCGATCGCTCCTTCGAGCACCCACACCTGCTGGTGCACACGCATGCCGCGCTCACCGGTTTCGAACGCGACGCGTCCTCCCGGCGGGAAATGCACCTCGACGATCTGCATCGGCTGGGGCACGCCCGGCGGAGAGACGTTGCGCCGACGGTAGCCCGAGGCCGGGTCTTGCCACTGCGGCTGGTCGGCCCGCCGCGCCACGGGGCCGGCCGGCGTGTGGCGCGGCGGCCGGCGTATCGAACAGGGAGGCGAGCATCACCCCGAGACCGGCGGCGAGCTTCTCCAGCACCACCGCGGTGGGGCTGCTCTCCCCCGCTCGATGAGCGAGATCATGGACCGGCTCACTCCGCTCTTGCTCGCGAGGGCGTCGAGGGAGAGGCTGTGCGCGGCCCGCAGCTCGCGCACACGCTCGGCGATGCGCTGGTTCAGGTCGGACTCTGTATCTCCCATGATGGACGTACTGTCCACCATATTGGATACCACGTCAAGACATTCTTGTCGCCGCGGGGCAGATCAGCTGGCTTGTCTCGTATCTCGAGGGCGGAAGCGCTCCACCGACTTCGCGCGGGCTTTCGACGCTTCGACCTCGCGATCGCGAGGCGGCGCATTCGTGACGAGCGCATCGAGGAGGGTCCGGGCGGCCCTGGCTACCTCGTCGATCGCTCGGGCGAAAGCGGCCTCGTTAGCCCTGGACGGCCGTGAGAAGCCGCTCAACTTGCGGACGAACTGTAGAGACGAGGCCCGTATCTCCTCGTCGGTCGCCGGCGGCTTGAAATTGTGGAGCGTCTTGATATTTCGGCACATGCAAGATCCTCCTGACCATGTAGTGCGCGGTGCGAAGCGTCGTTACCTCAGCCGAGAGATCCCAGGCGCAGGGTCCAGGGGGCGATCCGGGTGACGCGGAGCAGATCTCTGATCGTCCACGGATCCTCCGCCAGACGGGACCGAATCTCATCGGGTGACGTGGCCCTGACGATGAGCAGCACGTCGGAGCCTCCTTCGAGCGGACCCCCAAGGATCACGAAGCCCTCCTTGGCGAGAGCGTTCATGAATGACGCGTGGCCCGCCCAGTCATCCTGGCCCTCCAGGGGACGGGAATCCTTCCAGCCGGGGCCGCGTGTCCGAATCACCATGAAATGCTGCGGCATCAGGGGGGCATCGGTCACTCACCGGGAGTCATTCGCCAAGATGGCGCCGCAGGAACGTCAGCATCCGCTGCACCTCATCGCGGTACTGGGTCGGGCTACTGAAGATGTCATTGTGCCGGCCTCCCTCGTAGTACACGGCCTCCACCGGTTTACCTGCCGATCGCAGCTTCGCCTCGAAATCGCGTGCCATCTGGACGTTGGTGACGGCGACGCCACCGTCGGCGGGACTGTCGGCCGTTCCGTGCAAGATCAGGACCGGTGCCTTGAGCTGAGGAGAAAGGGTGGCGGGATAGCCGGCGGAGTTGAGGACAACGGCCTGCACGTTTCCCGCGCCGAGGACGTAGCTCACGATCGGTCCGCCCCCACGCGAGTGCCCGAAGAGCCCCATCCGATCGGAGCGCGCGCCCGGCAGAGCGCGCGCCGCCTGGACCAGCGCGTCCAGCGTCTGCATCGCCTCGGGGCTCGACGCACTGGGCATGGGCGGCGCCTCCGGGCATTCGATCGGAGTGACGAAGCGCGCGCCGCTCCCCGCGCTGCCTCGAAACCAGCACGCCGCCACCGCGAGCACACCACCCTCCGCCAGATCCTGAGCCAGGCGTACGTACTCGTGGGCGAAACCGTGACTGCCATGCAGGAGAACAACCGTGGGGAACGGGCCGGCGCCGCGCGGGCGCGCCACCGCCGCAGGCATGACGCCCAGACCCGGAACGGCTACTTTGACCCACTGCACGGTGAGGGCTTCCGCTCCGGGTGGCGAATCAGCGCTCGACACCACCGGCGGCACGCCGAGGCCTCCCTGCACTGGCTGTGACGAGGCCGGCGAGGCCAATGCTAACAGCATGCCGACGGCGGCGGTTCTTGCCACGAGACGCCATCTCCCCACTGCACTTCCTCCCTAACCGAGCCGCTTCCCGAGGCTGGCTCTGTCCTCCAGCTGATAGCCCAGTGAACGATAGAAGGCGACGACGGCGCTGTTCGTCGCGCGAACCTGGAGGTTGACCTTGGGACAGCCCAAAGCCCCCAGACCCTTCTCGGCCGCGGTCATCAGCAGACTCGCAATGCCTTGACGCCGGCAGGAGCCATGGACGGCAAGATGGTGAACCCACCCTCTGACTCCGTCAAACCCAGCCAACACCGTTCCCGCCACCTGATCATTGACGTGCGCGACAAGAAAGAGCTCCGGTTGAACGGTGAGCTTTCTCCGGATCATCGATGCCGGCTCGTTCCATGGCGGATCATCGGGAAAGACCTCGTTCCAGAGCGCGACAACCTGCGCGTGATCCTTGATTCATACGGCCGGATGTCCACCAGGGCCCTCACCGAGGATGCTCGTCCGACGCACGATTCTCGTTGAGCATGTTGCAAAACAGCGAGCCCTGCTCGATCGCGGCGGCGCACTCCATCGACCTCATTCGATCAGGTGATCCGCGCGCGTCAGTAACGATTGCGGGATCGTGAGTCCCAGGGCCCTCGCCGTTTTCACGTTGATGGCGAGCTCGAAGGTGGTGGCCCGCTCGATGGGGAGATCCCCCGGCTTGGCCCCCTTGAGAATGCGATCGACGTAGCTGGCGGCGCGCCGGTACATGTCGGCGGTGTTCGGCCCGTACGACAGGAGCCCTCCGGCTTCCACATATTCCCTGAGCTCGTAGGCCGCGGGAAGGCGGTACTGGGCGGCAAGCTCCACCAGGCGCTTCCGATGCGCGCTGAAGATCGGACTCGGCAGAACGTAGACGGCCTGGGCGCGTTCACTCTTCGCGATCCTGAAGGCGCCCTCGTACTCCGCGACGTCGGTGACCTCTACGATCCGCGCCTTGATGCCAAGCCGTCGCGCCGCCTTCTCGGCCTCCGTCAACAGGATGGGAAGCCCCGCCGTGTGACGGAGGAGGAACCACGCGGGACAGTCGCGGAATGGCCTCGCTCAGAAGCTGGACGTGCTTGCCGACGATCTCCTCGTATTGCGAGGCGAGCCCTGTGATATTGCCTCCCGGCGCGCCAGGCCGGCCGCGAACCCACTCGCGACCGGATCGTTCAGGAGGACGGCAAAGACGATCGGGACGGTGCCGGTCGCCCGCTGGGCGGCACGAGTCGCGAGAGGCCCAGCCACCACCATGACGTTGACGTTGAGCTGAATGAGCTCGGCGACCAAGCCGGGGAGCCGGTCTGCGCTCCCCTCCGCCCAGCGATAGTCGACCATGACCGTCTGGCCTTCGATCCAGCCCAGATCGCGCAAGCCCCCTTGGAATGCCGCGACGTTGGTGGCCTGGTTCTTCGCGTCCAGGTTCCCGAGGAAGCCGATTCGCGGGACGGCCTTTGCCGCTGGCTGCGCCTCGGCGCCCACCGGCGTGGCCAGGACCGCGAGGACAAGAGTCGCGATCAGCCGCTGCAAGAGCCACCTGTTGTGTCGATGCATGGCCAAGGCTATCAGAGCAGGGCCTCCTTCAAAGCAAACCCCTGGACGCCCCAGGCCCGGGCGCTCAGCTCAATCGGGCCGCCTCGCGTCGAGGCAAGGCGCGATTTGAGGTACCGCCGGATTCGTTCCTGTACCTCGACGCCGACCGAGGCCAGATAGCTCGGCGCGGCGCCCGTCCGGCCGAGGAACGGCTTCCAGTAGTCGTCAAAGTCCTGGAAGACGGTTGGAACATCGATAGCGCGAACCGTCACGGACTTCAGTCCCGCCTGCTCAAACAGAGCCTGGAGCGGCCCGGGTTGGCAAAGTGGGAACCTCTCGGCCTGGTCGAGCTTGGCATCACTTGGGCTCACCGCTATGGCCGCGTCCCAGAAGTGCCGCATCATCTGCATTCCGCCGGCATAGTCCCACACATACGCCGCCACGCGTCCGCCAGGCTTCGTCACCCTGGCCATCTCTCGCGCCATGGCTTCGTGGTCGCGCACGAAGTTCAGGACCAGCCCGGACACGGTCACATCATGGACGCCCGACTTCCACGGCAAGCGCGTCGCATCCCCGGTCTCGAAGTGGACCCGCGGGTCTCCGATGCGTGCCCGCGCCTGGGACACGAAGCCCGCCGACGAGTCGATCCCGTAGACCGAGGACGGCTCACATGCGTCCACGATGGTGGAGGCCAATGCCCCCGTGCCGCAGCCGACGTCCGCCCACGCGAGACCCGGCGGAGGCGCGAGCCAGCGGAGGAACTCGGTGGCGACCCGCCGGCTCCAACGCCCAACATACTGCTCGTAGGCGTGGCCCGAATCCCAGGCGTCCGCCACAGGCTTATTCATCCTGCACCACTATGGGCACCAGCCTCGACTACCACACGAATGGCACAAGGCGATGATGGACCCGTTTCTGGTAGTCAGTATATCCAGCCAGATTCCTGGCGAGGAAGCGTTCCTCGGCGAGGATCCGCCATACGAGAAATGGCATCATCGCGACCACCGGCACAAGCCCCCAGTACGAGCCCAGGGCGAGCGGCGTGCCAAGAAGATACAGGATCGCACTCGCATACATGGGATGGCGAACGCGGGCGTACGGTCCGGTCGAGATGACCTTCTGATTCTCGGCGACTTCGATGGTCGCCGACGTGAACGTGTTCTCTCGATACACGAGGAAGATCAGATAGAAGCCAAGCGCGACGAGCAGATCCCCTGCCACCACCCGCCCAAAGGCACGGCCGACCATCCGAATCGGTGATCCAGCGCGGGAACAACAAGAAGCGCAATGAAGCCGATTGACATGCCCAGCATGATCACCTTCTGCGTCGGCTGCTTCTCCGCCGTCGGGCCGCCTCTCATCCGGCGCTCGAGAAGCGCCGGGTCCCTCCTGATGAGATCGAGCGTAGTGAGAGCCGATACCCCCGCAAAGATTGCCAGGTACACCCAGGCTTGCCAGTAGTGAAGCGGTCCCCGCGGGGACGAAGAGCAGAAGAGCCATCACAACCGTGAGAACCGCGAGGGCGAGCCATGCCTTTGCCTCGAGGTTCTTCATAGCGCCATCCGATCGTCCGGAGCAATCACCTATGGCGCCCCGCCCTTGCTCCCGAGCAGAAGTCCGTGATTCTGCCCCGCACATTCAGCTCGTAGACGCGCAGCGTTGACCATTCGAAGCGGGTCCTCAACTCGGCCACGGAGGCAGGAAGGACCGTCTCGTGGACCTGGATGGCGCAGAGGAGGCGGTCCCGCGAGAACTTGTGGAACAGGAAGTCCACGATCTCGGTGATGGGCGGCATGGTGCGACGCAGATCAAGGCCGGAGGTCCTGTCGAGCGCATCGCCCCAGGGCGGCGCGATGAACGCAATGAGCAGCTCATCCGGCGCCACCGACAACCCAGTCAGGCCGGACAGGTAGCCGGTGTTCAGGATGTCGATGGGCAAGGTCAGAGCCGCCAAATTTTTCCGGGTGAGTCGAAAAACTCCCGCATCCGATTCGAACCCGACGCCCCGCGCGCCCGGCAGGTGGCGCAACAACCAATACAGCGTGTTGCCAGAGCCGGCGAACAGATCCACGACGAGTGCCCGGGCCACGGCCGGCACGCTTGCGGCAACCCTTGCCACATCCTTGCCGATCAGCGTCTGCCAGTGCGTCACGCGTACATTCGACCGCAGTCCGTCCCAGAAGCCGGACGCCCCTCCCATACCAGTCGGCGGGCCGTAGACCATAGACGGACACGTAGTCCGCATCGCCAAAGCTGTCGCTGCCGTAGCGCTGCACCTCCCACAGCTCCAACACCGCGTCACGCCTCGCGCCGTCCAAGAGCAGTTCACGGTCATACATCGGGCGCCGATCGTTCATGATCTCTCGCCGGACCTAGGCAACCTCCGGCTGGGCGCCGAGCACGGCCGCCTGGTACTTGGCGAGGAGCTGCGGATCCTCGATGGAACCATGGTGGTGCACCTGACGCCACTGTCCATCGAGCTTTGAGAAGATGCGGGAGGTGCGAAAGGCTAGCGGGAGATCGGTGCTCGGGGCGCGAAGATGGCCGCGCTCGCGGCCCACCGCATAGAACATGTCCGGAGACTCGTGAATCGTGTAGTCCCAGAACTCGACATAGACCTGCGCGGGACCCCGGAAGAGCCGCTCGTATACCGGACGAATGGTCTCCCAGCCGCGCCTGATACCGCCGAGCGGGTTGTCCATGGCGATGTCGTCGGAAGAGGCCCAGTTTGCCGCCATGAGCGAGATGTCCCGGCCGTTGAAGGCACGGTAGAACTGGACGAGGGCCAGGTACGGGGACGGCGAGCCGATCTCGGACTCGGCCCCGGTGATGGGGGTCTGAATGGGATGCATGAGTCCTCCTGTGTTGCCTTCAGCAATGCTTCGGGTGGAAGGATGGACCGAGGCGAGTGATCAGCACTGGCGCCGACACGGTCCACGGTAGATTCCCTATGGCCTGTGTAAGAGCAACGGGAAGAACCAGACGAACCCTCCGTACGCGCTCACGGCCACCTCGATCGCGGTGGCTGCGAGGAGCGCCAAGCGAGGGACGCGGTACGGCGAGAGGACCGTGCACACGAGACACGTGAGCGCGAGCAGGGGCGCGACGAGAATCCTGAGCACGGAGAGCGCCGCCCCTATGGCGATGGGCGAAGGCGCCGCATACCTACCGATGGCGAAGAGGGCAACTGCCGCGAGGCCCGTCACGGCTACACCCAGACTGAAGGTCGAGAGCACCGTCCAGAAACGTCGATAGGGCCTGAGAAAGAAGAGGGCCGCGCCCGTGGGCACGAGAGCGGCGACACCGAAGACGGCGGCAAAGAGAAGTGCGTCGCCGGCCGCGTACATGCCGCTTGAAGCCTGAGCGTCAGGGCCGCTCGTGTTCGCCAGGCGGATACCGACAGCGGCAGACGCGACGAGAAAGGCAGCGACGTACCCGCCGACAACGACGCCGACCTTGAGGGATGCATTCATTGCGTTGCCAGGCGATGCGAGGGTCAGGTTGCATTCTTGCCCACGAGCTCGACCGTGCGCCCAGACACCATGCTCCCGTTGATGATGAGTTCTCCGGCAGAGATGGGCAAGGTAAAGCGACGCGGCCCCGAACTGCCCGGGTTCACATACAGGACGCCGCCGCGCTCCTCGACCAAGGGTTTGTGTGAATGCCCAGACACGACAACACGCATCCGGCGGCGCCCGGCTCAATGTCGAGTCGAGAGAGCTCGTGGATAGCGTAGATGACAATCTCGCCCACCTGTAAGCACTCAGTTTCTCGCAGCTGCGCTGCCCATGAGCCCTTGTCGTTGTTGCCGCGCACCGCCGTAACCGGAGCGATTGCCGCAAGCTCCTCGAGGATGGCTGGGTCGCAGATGTCGCCCGCGTGGACGATGTAGTCACTACCTTGCAAGAACGCCTTCGCTTCGGGCCGGAGAAGACCGTGCGTATCGGAGATGAGGCCTACGCGAAGCATGGTCCGAGAGTAACCCTCATCTGGACAACCCTCGCTGGTGAGGCGAACGTCGCGGCGAGACGCTCGAGCGCGGGAGTATCGGCCACTATCGAGGTGGCGCGATCCTGCCCGCCAAGCTTCCCCCGTGGAAGAAATCCAACCGGCAGTTTCTCAGGGGTCGGTCGAAGCACGAGCGTTTCGGACTGTTCCAAGGTGAACCCGGTCAAGCGCCCAACGGTCAGCCCGTGAGTCATAAGCACCAGCGTACCCGGTCCGCGCCACGAGGACACCATCTCCCTCCAGCTCTACGACCCGGATCGCCTTCGTACCCATATCGGGAAGGAGGCTCCACGAGGTCTCCACTGCGCCAACTGCCATCAACTGGCTCGTCTCGATGCATCGGCACATCGGCGAGGAGACGATCCGGTCCACGCGCACGCCATGCTTCCGAAATGCCTCGCCGAGCGCCCTGGCTTGCTCGCGCCCCACGTCATCCAGGTTCCGTTGCGTCTGGCAGTCGTCGAACCTGAAGCCCGGCGGGTCGCCGCCGTAGCCGGGCGGTGCATTCCCATGCCGAATCAACGCTACGTGACCACCTTTGGCCAACGCCGCCCACGCTTCGTCGGAGCTGTCGTCGGCGAGACCCGGCGCAGCCATCAGCAAGATGGCGAGAACCGACGCAGCCAACTGACCGGCCATCTGTCCCCACCGCTCTGACGCTCATGACATTCAGGTGCAGCACTGGATTAATATGTCGCCCCAGAATTGATACAGAAGCTCCCGTGTGGACGGGACCAGCAGATTGTCGTGGCCGGCCCGCTGGGGTGAGCCGGAATCACGATTCACTCGTGTGGCGCTGGCCGCGCAGGAATACCGGACCCCGGCGTTCACCCCGGTAGTCACGACCGGGAGGATAGCGTGTTCCCATGATCGGCTCAAGCGTGTGAGCGAGCGGATATGATGCAGCAGCGGCGGAGTTGGTGTAGCCTAGCGGCCGGGAGGAGCCACGAATGCTCAATGCCACGCGCGAGCTCAAGCGGTCCGAGGTGGACATCCCCGGCGGCCGATCCGCACTTCACCTTCTCCGGCTGACCATGGCGCGCCGACCGAACATTCTCGTCATCCTGGTCGACGACCTCCGCTTCGACGAGTTCGGGGCGGGCGGTCATCCCTACATGAAGACGCCGCACGCCGACCGTATCGCCCGCGAGGGCGCGCTCTTCGAGCGGGCGTTTCACACCACGCCCATCTGCTCACCGAACCGCGCTTCCATCCTCACCGGCCAGTACGCGAGCCGGCACGGCATCATCGACAACGTGGCGCGGGACGCGGCCAGCCACCGCCTGCCCAACTACCATCTCGAGCTGCAGGCGCTGGGCTACGAGACGGCGCACATCGGCAAGTGGCACATGGGCAATGACGGCCAGCCCCGCCCCGGCTACGACGTGTGGGTCAGCTACGATGGGCACGGGCGCCTCAACGACCCCACCCTGAACGAGGGCGGGCGCTACGTGAAGCACACCGGCTACGTCACCGACATCATGAACGAGATGGCCGTCGAGTTCGTGGGTCGCCGGCACGACAAGCCGTGGTCGCTCTTCTTCGCCCACAAGGCGGTGCACCCCGACGCGGAGCAGGCGCGCCGACGGCACCTTCGCCATGGAAGGCTATCGCGCCGCCCCGCGCCACCAGGATCTCTACCGCGACTGCGTCTTCCCCATGCGGCCGAACGTGCTCACGCCGGCGGAGGTCGTGAAGAGCAAGCCGGCGTGGGCGGAAGCCTTCGAGCTCAGGAAGACGGAGAAGGCACAGCTGCTGCACAAGGCCATCCACTCGGGCGGGCAGGAAGAGGTGCGGCTGCGCGCGTGCATGATGGCGGCGGTGGACGAAGGGGTGGGGATGCTCTTCGAGACGCTCGAGCGCACGGGGCAGCTCGACAACACGATCATCCTGTTCCTGGGAGACAACGGCTACTTCTTCGGCGAGCACGGCCTGGGGCCGGACCGCCGCTTCGCCTACGAGGAAGGCATCCGTTCCCCGCTGGTCGTCCGCTACCCGCCGCGCGTCAAGGCGGGAAGCCGGGTCACGGACCTGGTGATCCTGCAGGACATCGCGCCCACCCTCCTTCAGCTCGCGGGCGGCCGGCCCGGCCCGCAGGTCCAGGGGCGCTCGCTGCTCCCTCTCCTCGCGGGCAAGCGCGCGGGATGGCGCAAGTCGTTCCTCATCGAGTACTGGGCGGAGAACGCCATGCCGTGGCTGGTGGGCATGACCTACAAGGCCGTGCGCACGGACGCGCTACAAGTACATCCGCTGGGTCAACCGCGCGCGCGACGGCGAGCTCGACGAGCTGTACGACCTGGACAAGGACCCCTACGAGGTCACCAACGTGATCCGGCGCCCCGCCTATCGCGCCACGCGCGACAAGCTGCGGCGCGAGCTGCGGGCCTCGTGGCCGACGCCCTCGGACTCTAGCGCTCTTTCATCGATCGTTCGTCCCACAGGCGAACGAGGTACCCGTCGGGGTCTTTCAGCTCCGCCCCGTAGCCCCAGTACGATTTGCGGGGCTCATGCGCGAAGGCGACGCCGCGCCCCGCCACTCGGCGAAGGCGGCGTCCACATCGAGCACCTGGAACCAGAGCGCACACCCGTTCGGCCGGACGGCGTCCGCCACCTCCTGAAGGAAGATGGTGAAGCCGCTGCCGTCCTGGAGGGCGACCGTCTGACGGTCCGGGACCTCGAACTCCACCGTGAGCCCCAGCGTGTCGACGTACCAGCGGCGGGAGCGGGTCAGGTCCATCACGGGAATCCTGAGATGGTCGAAGCGGAGCATCGGTGGTGCCGAGCGCGAGCGGCCGGCCGCCTACTCGCAGAACTTGCACGGCGGGTAGTTCCGGTCGTAGACCGGCGTCTTCAGATACTCCGCCTGGTTGTAGGTCCAGAACTGCGAGACGTTGGGATAGGTGTGGATGACGGTGTTCTGGAGCTTGCCGCCCACCTGCTCCACTTTGCGGATGTAGACATTCTGGATCGGATTGCCGAGATCGTCCATCTTCATGGGACCGCGCGGATCGTCGCTCACCGCCACCTTGCGGAGGGCGGCGAGGAGCTTCTCCTTGTCCTCCGCCTCGCCGTTGATGGCCTTGAGCGCGTCGTGGTAGAAGCGCGCGGCCGTGTAGCCCTCGGCGGAATAGAGAGAGGTCCCCGGTTGTAGCGCTTCTCGTAGGCCGCGGAGAACTTCTTGTTGGCCGGGGTGTCGAGCACGGAGCTGTAGATGAGCGAGGTCACCACGCCCACCGCCTCGTCGCCCATGTTCTTGAGGATGTTCTCGTCGGTGAGCGTCCCGACGCCGACGAGCGTGATCTTCCCCTTCAGGCCGAAGTCGCTCCAGGCCTTGACGAAGCGCGGAGAGAGGCCGCCGGTGTGGCAGGCGTACACTCCGTCGATGTCTTTCCGCAGGGAGGCCAGGTAGGGCGCGTAGTCCTGGACGTTCAGGGGCGTCCAGATCCGCTGCACCACCTTGCCCCCTGAATCCTCGAACACGCTCTGGAATCCGCCGTTGGACTCCCAGCCAAAGGCATAGTCCATGCTGATGGTGGCCACCCGACGCAACTTGAGCTGCTTGTAGGCGTAGTCGCCGAGCGAATGCGTGAGCTGGCTGCCCGAGGCGGCCGTCCGCACCACCCAGCGCACGGGCTTGCGCTGGGTGATGTCATCCGGCGCCATCACGGGATAGACGGCGGGGATCTTGTTCTGCTCCAGGTAGGGCGCGATGGCGTAGCCGGTGGCGGCGAGGAGCCCGCCCGCCACCGTGTGGACCTTCTCCTGCTCGACGAGGCGGCGCACCTTGGTCAAAGCGCCCGTCGGCTCCGGATCGGAATCCTCCACGATCACTTTGACCTCGCGGCCCGCCACCTTGTTGCCGACTTCCTCCCAGAAGAGGGAAAAGCCGTCCGTCATGTCCTTGCCCGTCTGCGAGAAGTTGCCGGTGAGCGGTCCGAAGTAGCCGATGCGGATCGGGCCCTTGTCGGCGGCCCAGGTCGGCCTCGGCGCCCCGGCCAGACCGGCGGCGGCGGTACCCATCGCGGCGAGGAAACGGCGTCTACGCATGGCTCACTCCTCCTGGAGCTCTGGGCCCGATGCGATTCGCTGCGCGAGGATAGTCCGACGAGGCTCAGGGCGACGTCAAGTGGGGACGGCGACCCGCCTCGACGGATTGAGGGCGAGCCGCCTCGCGCGCGAGTGCCTCGTTGCGACGGCCCAGCCAGAGCCCATTGACCAGCCACACCAGGGAGATGGGCACCGCGGCGAGGCTGATGCCGGCCAGCCCCAGGCCGAGCAGACCCATGCCCGCGTAAGACCAGCGCGCCGAGCTGATCGCCCGCGCGGTACACGAAGGTGTCGATGAAGCTCTTGGCCTTGTACTTGTCCTCGCGGGGCACCACCGTGAAGCAGGTTTCGCGCGTGGGCCGCGCCACCGCGAAGTTCCCCGCCCGCCGCAGGACCTGGAAGATGACCACGGCCCACAAGGTGGGGGCAAAGCCGAGCACGAAGAAGCCGGCACGACGCTCAGCGCGGGCAACAGGGTCAGGGTGAGGCCACCCCGAGCATCCTGATGATGCGCCCGGTGAGCAGGAGCTGGATGAGGAGGGTCAGAGTGTTCACGGCCAGATCGATATTGGCGAAGAACGCCGTGCGGGCGGCGCGGTTGGTGAAGCTCTGCTTCGCGATGTCGGCCTGCTGGAAGTAGAGAAAGGTGGAGAGAATGGTGAAGAGCAGCATGTAGAAGGTGAGATGCAGCAGATAGGGCGATCGCACGGCGTGGGCGAATCCCGAGAGGACTCCGCCCCCCACCGCGGCGTCGTCGGCGCGGCGCCCGGAGGATTCACGCAGGGCCCGCGAGATCCGGGCGAGCCGGCGCACGCTGAACACCGCCACCTCGAGGAGCAGGGCGGAGACAAGGAGGAGACGGCCGCTGCCCAGGTGCTCCACGAGGAGCGACGTCACCGACGACCCCACGATGCCGCCGATGGTGCCCCCGCGGCGATGAACCCGAACAGCCGCCGGCTCTGCTCGCTGCTGAAGACATCGGCGAGAAAGCCCCAGAACACCGAGACGACGAAGAGATTGAAGATCGCGCCCCAGACGTAGAAGGCCCGGCCCGCCCACACGTTGGCGGGACCGCTGGTGGTCCCGAAGAGAATCAGGAACAGCACCAGATTGACCATGAAGAAGCGGTAGGTCCACGAGATGAAGCGGACGGGAGCGAGGCGGACCACCAGCGCGGAGAAGGGCGGGTTGGCCACGAGCATGCCCACGAGGGTGCCCGTGAAGAGCCACGGGAGATTCTCGATGCCGCCCGCCGCCCCGATCTCGTCCCGGATGGGGCGAATGACGTAATACGAGGAGAGTATCGAAAAGAAATAGAGCCAGGACCAGGCGAGGGCCACCATCTCTCCCGGCTTCACGTCGACCACGGTGCGCACGAGTCGGAATATGGCCTGTGCGACGGGGGACCTACCGCGGGATCGCTGGACTTTCGGTGGGCAAGGAGTATTCCTGTCGGGCACGCAGAGTACAGGATCGCCCCCGATCACGCGAGAAGATTTCCTTCGAGCCCGTCATCGTCGGGCCGCTCTGGAAGCGCGCCCCTTCGTCGGCTTCCTTGGACGGGTCGACGAAGGGGGCGTGGAGTCGGTCGCGGGATCGAATCTTCCTCTTCCGAGCGTAAGCGCAGCCCAGGCTCCGGAGAGTGCCACCTTCACGGGAGACCATGAATGGGAGCGGGACCACGCTGGGTCGCGGCCACCACGGCGGCCATGGTGCTCGCGCTCGCTCCGGGTGTCCACGCGGACATCCAACTCGAGCTGCGCTTCGACGGCCAGGCCATTGATCCGAAGGCGAAGCCGGATTTCACCTGCTGCTAGCTATAGCCTCAGCCGCTGGGTCGGCTGCCGGATCCAGAAGTCCGACGCGCCCGGCGCGTACTCGCTCGCGACGCTGGAGCCGGGGAAGTACCAGATGCACGTCAGCGTGGACGAGAATCCCGCCAATCCCCGCCGGTTCCCGGAGACTACGAAGCGCAGGTCTCCTTCGAGATCACCACCACCGGTCCGGAGCGGCTGGTGGTGGACCTGGCGCGGCTCATCCACCTGACGCGTCCGGGTGACAATGCCCGCGCCATCGAGGGCATGCTCACCAGCTGCACGAAGCAGCCGCAATTCGACACCCCGCGATTCTCCTGGGGTCCCACGGCCACCGTCGATGTTCGCCTTGGGATCCGATCGTGGCCGGCGCCGAGTATCGCTACACTCTGTTCGCCCGCAGCTGTGGCCAGCCGGGCGCGGGGCGAGAGATCCTGAGCGAGCAGACGGCCAAGACCACGACCACCCTCTCCCGTGCGCCCCGCCGCGGACAGCGAATACTACGTGTTCCGCGTCGAGGCGTGGAAGGACCGACCGTCTCGTCGGCGACCTCTACACGCATGACGGCGGGCGCACTCCTGGAACTATCGCTTCCGGGTGCGGAACGCGAGCCTCCCTCGCTGGACCGTACCTCGGCGGCGGGGCCGGCCTCGTCGTCCTGCTCCTGGGCGCGCGTCGAGCCCCTTGCCTCCGTCGATTCCGAAGCGACGCCGCCGTCGCATCCGTCGGCTCGGACGCGGAGCGCTGGTCGTGCTCGTCGTGGGCGCGGTGGCGGGCGCCGGCTATCACTTCTACCGTGGAGCAACGGCAGCGCACGCTCGAGAGGGGAGACGGCCAGGCGCGAGGACGAGCGTCAGGCGCGACACCGCGAGTTCATCGCCACTCTTCGTCCTCCGCCGCGCCACGCCCCGACTGGTGGGAAAGCGTGGAGACGCCGTACCGCGTGGACAATCTCGGCGATCTGCTCGCGGCCTGGCAGGCTTTTCCCCGAGGCGATGACGGACGGGGTGAGCGGCAGTTCTTCAAGGCCGCCTACCAGGGCATCCTCGATCACCCGGATGATCCGCAGGTGGTGGCTCCGGCCATCGGTCTCCTGCACTGGGTGGTCCGCGACTACCCGCATCGGCTCGAGCTCGCGCGATTCGGCTACGATCGTTACTTCGGCCATCGCGGGCGTACCGACAACTGCGCCAACTGCATGGTGTGGCGATACGTCCCAGAGTCTGGTCCAGAACCTGAGCCAGCTCCTGACCGCGGCCGGCCGGTTCGACGAGGCCATCGCGGTGTGCCGGCGGCTCATCGACGAGCGCGGCGCGGAGGTGAGCCCGTACAAGCTCGCGGAGACCTGGAACCAGATGGCCTGGGCCTACTGGCACAGGGCGAGCGCTCCGCGCGCCGTCGACATCGTCAAGGAAGCGCTCACTCGCTACGGCGGCACCGTCCGTGCCGACGAGCTCAAGCGCACGCTCGCCCGCTTCGAGGCCGAGCTCGAACGGGCGTCCTCCAAGCGCGAGTAGCTCGCCCGCCCCGCCGCGAGGGCCTGGGATAGAATGCGGACGGGCACGCGCGGAGTGAACGCAGCGACCATCTCCATGGAGACCTCGATGGAATATCGGACACTGGGCAGGACCGGGCTCAAAGTCTCCGCGCTGGCCTTCGGTTGCGGCGACGTGGGCGGCATCAATGGTGCGCGGCGCGCCGGCGGATCGAGAGCGCGCGGTGGCGCGGGCTGTCGAGCTCGGCATCAACTACCTCGATACGGCGCCTTCCTACGGGAGCGGGCAGTCGGAGCGGAACACCGGCGCCGTCCTGCGCGCCCTGCGCCCCGACGTGATCGTGGGCAGCAAGTGCCGGCTGAGCCCCGCCGACCTCGCCGACGTGCCGGGCGCCCTCACCCGCGCCGTGGAGACGAGCCTCGAGCCTGCTCGGGCATTCCTCGCCTCGATCTCTTTCACCTCCACAATCCGATGGCGCGGATCCGGAGCGAGCGGCGCCTCGGCTGTCGCCGACGTACTCGACGCAGTGGTGCCCGCGGCCCGCCGTCTCCAGGAGCAGGGCAAGATCCGCTTCTTCGGGGTGACGGCGCTCGGCGAGACAGGGGCGCTCCATCGCGTCTCGCGAGCGGCGCCATCGACACCGCTCAGGTCTGCCTCAACCTGCTGAACCCCACGGCCGCCCACGCGGTGCCGTCGGGCTTCCCGGCCAGGACTTCGATCAGCTCGCGGTGCTCGGGCACGAGCACGGCGTGGGCACCATCGGCATTCGCGTGCTCGCGGGAGGAGCGCTCACCGGGCAGGTGGCCAGGCATCCCATCGCCATTCCCGCCGTCGACCCGATCGCCTCGGGCCCGGACTACGCCACCGATGCGTCGCACGCTCGCGTCTTCGAGCCCCTCGTCAGGAAGGCTTCGCCCAGAGCGTGCTCGAGGCGGCGTTCCGCTTCGCCCTGAGCACGGACGCCATGTCCACCGTGCTCATCGGCACCTCGGACCTCGACCAACTCGAGTTCGCCGCCACCTCCGTGGCCAAGGTTGCCCCTTCCCCGCCCTCGCTCTCGACCGCCTGCGCGGCCTGTGGAGCGAGCTGGCAACCACCAGATAGTCCAAGGAGAGTCCATGCGAATCGCCAACGACGTCACGGAGCTCGTCGGCAACACTCCGCTGGTACGGATCCGTAAATTGACGGAAGGCGCCAAGGCCGACGTGGTGGCCAAGCTCGAGTTCTACAGCCCCGCCCATAGCGTGAAGGACCGCATCGGCGTGTCCATGATCAACGCCGCGGAGAAGGCGGGCCGCATCAAGCCGGACACCATCATCCTCGAGCCGACGAGCGGCAACACGGGCATCGGGCTCGCCTTCGTGTGCGCGGCGCGGGGCTACAAGCTCGTGCTGACCATGCCGGATTCCATGAGCAAGGGAGCGGCGGATGCTCCTGCGCGCCTATGGCGCCGAGCTGATTCTGACTCCGGCGAGCGAGGGCATGGCCGGTTGCATCAAGCGGACGGAGGAGCTGGCCGCGACCGATCCGCGTTACTTCATTCCCCAGCAGTTCCAGAATCCCGCCAATCCCGAGATCCACCGGAAGACGACCGCCGAGGAGATCTGGCGCGACACCGACGGCAAGGCGGACATCCTCGTGGCGGGCATCGGGACGGGCGGCACCATCACCGGCGTGGGAGAAGTGCTCAAGGCGCGCAAGGCCAGCTTTCGCTGCGTGGCGGTGGAACCCGATGCCTCACCCGTGCTCTCGGGCGGCGAGAAGGGACCGCATCCCATCCAGGGCATCGGGGCGGGCTTCATCCCCGATGTGCTCAACACCAAGATCTACGACGAGGTCATCCGGGTGAAGAACGACGACGCCTTCGCCATGGCCCGTCGCTCCGCGCGTGAGGAAGGCCTCCTCGTCGGCATCTCCTCCGGCGCGGCCCTGTGGGCGGCCATCGAGGTCGCGCGTCGGCCGAGAGCGCGGGCAAGCTTATCGGTGGTCATCATCCCGTCCTTCGGTGAGCGTTACCTAGAGCACGCCCTCTCGCGTGACCTCGCGGACTAACGCCCTCACCCTGCCCTCCCGCCTCCGGAGGCGAGGGACTTCAGAACCTCTCCCCATCGGGGAGAGGGCGGGGTGAGGGGGCGGCGTAATCCCGCTACGCACTACCGGTTCGGCCCTCTTCCCATGCGGGTAAAGCTGCTGGCGGATCAGGCTCGTCCCTCGAAGCACGCCCGGGATTGACGGCGGAGCGCGGCCACTTCGCCCTGAGCACGGTGGCGATCTCGCGGCCGAGGCGGCGCGTGCGTCTCGGGCGCCATGCGCGCCGTGGCCGAGGCGATGTGCGGCGTGACGATGACGTTGTCCACGTGGAGGAGCGGGTTCATCGGGTCCACCGGCTCCTGCTCGAAGACGTCGAGGGCGGCGCCCGCGATTCCTGCTGCTGTCAGCAGCGCCTCGATGAGGCGCCTTCTCGTCCACGGTGGGCCCGCGGCCGTTGTTGATGAAGATGGCCGATCTTCTTCATGGCCTTGAACTCGCTTGCTCGCTCATCAGGTGGCGCGTCTCGGAGTTGAGCGGCGCGTGCATGGACAGGAAGTCCGAGCGCTGGCACAGCTCGATCAGGCTCGTCACCGGCTCCACCCCCACCGCGGTCATCTCGAGCTCGGCCAGGATACGGATCGTAGGCGATCACGTGCAGGCCGAAGGCGTGGCAGCGGCGCGCCACCGCCTTGGCCACGTTGCCGAAGGAGATGAGGCCGATGGTCTGGCCGTAGAGCCGCGGGATGTCCTTGAAGTACGGTCGGCCCTCCGTCCACTTGGCGTCCACGGTGAGCTGGTGCATGAGGCGCAGGCGGCGGTGGGCGGCGAGGAACATGGCCATGGTGTGGTCGGCCACCTCGTCGATGAAGACGTCGGGGACATTGGTGACCACGATGCCCGCCTCGGTGGCCGCGTCCACGTCCACCGTGTCGGCGCCCACGCTGCCGAGCCCGATGACCTTGCAGTTCTTCAGGCCCTTGATGATGGCGGCGGTGATGCGACGGTTGCGCGCGATGACGCGCGTCGGCGTCCTGGGCCAGCGCGCGATGAACTCCTCTTCCGTCTTGGCGGGCAGCTCGACGATCTCGGCGCCGATGGGATCGAGCGCCTCCTTCTCGATGGCGTAGGCGCCCTCGGCAGGATCGAAGGTGACTCCCCCGCGGGTCTCTGGACGACGACCTTGAACTCTTCTGGGTACCCGGCATGTATTCGACCTCCTTGTCATGGTGATCCAGCGCCCGCCAAGGATACTGCCCCGCCGCCTCCGCGTCGAGGCCCCGTCGAGGAATTCTTGTAGTAAGGTGAAGCCTCCATGCAGGTCATTCGGTCCGGACACTTCGAGAGGACACCATGATCCGACGCCCCTGCCCCTCCTTCTCCTCGCCTTGGTCCTCGCCGTCGGAGTGGCGGTGGCGGCCGGCGTGCACGCCCAGGGTCCGCACGCCGAAACGCGGCGGCATTCTCAACTACCCTGCTCATCGAGGAGCCGCCCGGGCTGCTCATTCACGAGTCGGCCACCGTCTCGAACGTGTGGCCGATGTCGCCGTGCTATTCGGGCCTCGTCCTCTTCGATCCCGCCAAGTCGCAGGAGAGCGTGGACACGGTCATCCCGGAGCTGGCCGATCGATGGTCGTGGCAGGACAACTATCGCAACCTCGTCTTCTTCCTGAAGAAGAACGTGAAGTGGCACGACGGCCAGTCCCTTCACCTCTCGCGACGTCAAGTACACCTTCGACGTGGTTCGCGAGGCGCCGGACGCGCCGGCCAAGTTGAGACTGAGCGCGCGCAAGGACTGGTATGCCAACGTGGAGGGCATCGAGGCGCCCGATCCCCACACGGTGGTATTCCAGCTCAAGCGCCCGCAGCCGTCTTTCCTCCTCATGCTCGCCTCCGGCTATTCGCCCGTGTACCCGGCCCACGTTCCCCTCGCCGAGCTGCGCCAGCACTGTGTCGGCACCGGGCCCTTCCGCATGAAGCAGTACGCCCGCGGTCAGCTCATCGAGCTCGAGCGAAACCCCGACTACTTCGTGCCGGGCGGCCCTACCTCGACGGCATCCGCTACACGATCATCAGCGAGCGCGGCACCCGGCTCGCCGCCCTTCAGACCGGCCGCGTTGACGCCTTCGTGCCCTCGAGATGACCAAGACCATGGCGGACTCGGTGAAGCAGGCCGCGCCGTCGCTCGTGATCCAGGAAGTGGGACAGAACGGCAGCGACAACGTGGTCATCAACCACAAGCGCCCGCCCTTCGACAATCCGGCGGTGCGCCGGGCCATCAGCCTCGCCATGGATCGCCACGCCTTCGTGCAGGGCGTGCGCCACGGCGGAGCGGTCATCGGCGCCTCCATGATGCCCAAGCCCTTCGGCATCTGGGGACTGCCCGACCAGGACTTCAAGACGCTTCCCGGCTATCGCGGCTCGGCCGTGGACAAGCGCGGAGGCGAAGCGCCTCCGCGCCGCCGCGGGCTACGGACCGGCAAGCCTCTGAAGGTCGAGCTGGTCACCCGGACCATCTCCATCTATCTCGACGTGGGATCCTTCGTGGCCGACCAGCTGCGTCAGGTCAACGTCGAGGCCTCGCTCAAGCAGATGGACACCGCGGCGTGGTTCCCGGCGCTCGCGCGGCGCGACTACCAGATCGGCGCCAATCTCACCGCGGGCGGCTTCGACGACCCCGACGCGTACTTCTTCGAGAACTACAAGTGCGGAGCCTCGCGCAACTACACCGACTACTGCAACGAGGAGACGGACCGCCTCATCGACCAGCAGTCGCAGGAGCTGGACCGGGCCAAGCGCCTCAAGATCGTGTGGGAGATCCAGCGCAAGATCGAGGCCGACGTGGCCCGACCGATGCTGTCGTGGCGCAAGGAGTATTTCGCCCACTGGCCCTACGTCAAGAATCTCGTGGCCCACAACTCGCTGTACAACTACGGCCGCATGCAGGACGTCTGGCTGGACAAGTAGACTTGGCTGACAAGTAGAGGAGACACCATGGCCACCATCGTCCACAAGGGTGTCAAGCTCGTGTACGACGACCAGGGCGCGGGCAAGCCGGCCTTCGTCTTCATCCACGGCTGGACCTGCGACCGGTCATTCTTCGCCCCGCAGGCGGAGCACTTCGCGCGGTCATGACGGCCTCGCCGACCCATGTCGCGGCCGGCGCCATGAAGGGCGTTCTCGGCTTCGACGGTCCGGGAGCGGCCGCGCGGTGCAAGGTGCCGGCGCTTCACCTGGCCGCCCAGCCGCCGCTCAATCCTCCCCACCTCATGTCGCAGTGGCTGCCCAACGTCGTCAATGGCTGGACGGTAGGGGCGGGGCACTTCAACATGATGGAAGCTCCCGATCAGGTCACCGCGATGATCGAAGGATTCCTGCGCCACTACGTGTAGCCGCGCCCTACGAGAACCTGCTCAGCACTGACTGGCGCGAGGCGCAGTTCTACAACACCTCGCGGCTCTAAGGGCGAGCCCATCAATCCGATTCTAGGCGCGCGCCGAGGCCATCGTCGCTTCAGGCTCGGTTGACGGCGGGGCGGATGGTGCCCGTGACCAGATCGAGGAGCTCGAGCATCTTGCCGAGATCATCGCGCCGGAAGTCGATGAGCACATGGCTCAGGCCGAGACGCTTGTACTCGCCGAGCACGTCCACCACCGCCTGCGGACCCTGGGCGAGGAGCGCATCGGTCAGAACATAGCGGAGGGACAGCTCGATGCTCTCGAAGGGGCGGCGGGCCGCCTCGGCGGCCGCGCGCAGCTTGGCGAGCGCCTCCTTGAGCTCGCCCGGCGTCTTCGAGGTGGCGTGCCACCCGTCGCCCAGCGTCACCACCCGGCGGAAGGCGCCCGGGCTATCGCCGCCCACCCAGATGGGCGGGCCCGGCTTCTGCACCGGCTTGGGCGCGAAGCCGATATTGCTGAAGCGGAAGAACTCGCCGGAAAAGGACGGGTTCTCCTCGGTCCACAGGACCTTGAAGACGCGCAGGATCTCGTCAGCCTGGCGGCCGCGGGCGTGGAAGGGCACCCCGAGGATCTCGAGCTCCTCCTTCCACCAGCCCACGCCGACCCCGCAGATGAGCCGGCCGCTGGACAGCGCGTCGATGCTCGTGAGCATCTTGGCCATGACCACGGGATGACGGTGGCCCAGGATGAACACGGAGGAGCCGAGGCGCGCGCGCGTGGTGCACACGGCGGCCGCGGTGAGCGCCACCACCGGCTCGAGGTAGGCCCGGTCGGGCGGATGCGGAAATCGTCCGCCGGGATAGCTGCCGGTGGCCTGGCGCGGAAAGATGACATGGTCGCTGATCCAGAGCGAGGCGACGTCACGCTTCTCCGCCTCCTGCGCGAAGGTGACCAGCGCCTCGCGGGTGGCCAGCGGTCCCTGCGTTGGAAGATGACAGCCGATATCCATCGTCTCTCCCTTTCGAAGCTTCGGCGTGATCGGCCGACGCGAACCGCGCCCGATCTTCCTCCGGCGCCGGGACCGCGTCAAGCGATGGAGACCGGCCGCCAATCCTGCTATCATGCGGCCCGCCATGAATTTCCTGCGTCCGGTTGACCTCGAGGTGGTCGTCAACGGCTTGAAGCTGCACGTCCTGGACTGGGGCGGCGCCGGCCGCACGCCGCTCCTGCTCCTGCACGGCTTCACCGGACACGCGCACGCGTGGGACACGCCTCAGCATCGCCCTCCAGCCCCACTTCCACGTGTACGCGATGGACCAGCGCGGCCACGGCGACAGCGATCCCGCCGAGGTCTACAACGCCATCGCGTCCTTCGACGACATCTCGGGCGTGGTGGATCAGCTCGCGCTCGCCTCCCTTCGTGCTCGTCGGGCTTTCCATGGGCGGCCGCAACGGCATGTACTTCACGTCGAAGCGGCCTGATCGTGTGCAGAAGCTGGTCATCGTCGACATCGGCCCGGAGATCAGCAAGCGGGCGGCGCAGCCCTCGGCCGGCCCGCCCGAGCCCGACACGTGGGAGAGCATCGAGCAGGCGGCCCAGCATCTCTATCGGGGCAACGCCTATCCCGGCATCCACTACTACCGGTGGGTCGCCTCGACGAGCCTGCGCCAGCGCCCCGACGGCGCCCTCGTGTGGAAGTGGCATCCGAGCGTGAAGGAGCGCCGCTCGGCGCCGGATCTCGACTGGTGGGGCATCGTGCGCTCGCTCACCCCGCCCACCCTCGTGCTGCGCGGCGAGTCGAGTCCCATCCTCGATCGCGACGTGGCGGAGCGGATGGCGCGCGAGCTTCCCCACGGCCGCTTCGTGGAGATCCCACGGGCCGTGCACACGCTCCACGAGGACAATCCCGAGGCTGTCCTCACCGCCCTGAAGGATTTCCTGGCCTTCTGACCCTGGCGCGCCCAGAGAGATTCCCCGAGGTTCCCAACGATGAAAGTCACCCACGTCACCACGCGAGTGCTGCGCACGCCCGCCGACAACCCCTCGTGGTCGGCCTGCCCGAGCCCACCGACACGCGCGAGTTCGTCACCCTCGAGCTCGGCACGGATCAGGGCCTGGTGGGGTTGGGCCTCACCTTCTTCGGGGGCGCCCTCACCCCTGCCCTCAAGGCGGCCGTCGACGCTTTCGCCAATCTCATCGTCGGCGACGATCCGACCCAGACCGAAGCGGTGGTGGCCAAGATCCGCCGCGCCGCGGGCAGCTCCGGTCCCGGCGGCATCTTCGCCCTTGCCCTCTCCGCGGTGGACATCGCGTGCTGGGATCTCAAGGGCAAGGCGGCGGGCAAATCCGTGTGCGCGCTCCTGGGAGACCTGCGCGACCGCGTGCCGACCTATGCGAGCGGCGCCCTCATGCGCCAGCACCCCGTGGACTATCTCGCCAAGGCGGGACCGCGACTGGTGAGCATGGGCTTCCGGCAGATGAAGATGCAGTGCGGGAGCGAGCGGACGCTGGCCGCATCGATCGAGCGAGTGCGCGTCATGCGCGAGGCCATCGGCCCCGATATCGACCTCATGTGCGACATCAACCAGCTCTGGAGCGTGCACCATGCCATCGAAGTGGGGCACCGCATCCTGGACTACCAGCTCTACTGGCTGGAGGATCCTACCGCGCACGACGACTACGCCGGGCTCGCCCGCGTGGCCGACGCCCTCGTCACGCCCATCGCGGCCGGCGAGTACCACTACGGCATCGTGCCCTTCCGGCACCTGCTCGAGGCACGCTCCATCGACATCGTGATGATCGATCTCCTCCGCGTGGGCGGCATCACCCAGTGGATGAAGGTGGCCGGCATGGCCGAGGCCTTCAACCTGCCCGTGGTAAGCCACCTCATCCCGGAGATCCACGTCCACCTCGTGGCCGCCATCCCCAACGGCCTCACCGTGGAATACATGCCGTGGACCCTCCGCCTCTACGAAGAGACTCCCGCGCTCGAGAAGGGCCAGATCGTGGTGCCGAAGAAGCCGGGCCTCGGCCTCGCCTTCGACCAGGCCGTGCTCAAGCGCTACCAGGTCAGCTGAGGCGCCGCGCTCCGATCGCGAGTCTCGCATGGCTCGGCGCCGAGGCGGGCGGGTCCGTCGTCGGGGGCGCCGGCCGCGCATCCAGCTTCGCCACCCTACGCCGCGTGAATCGCAGCCCTGCGGGCTGCGCATCACTCGCGAAGGGCCCACTCCGCCGGCTGCGCGGCCGGCGCCCCGACGCCACCCGCCCGGTTCAGCGTGTGCGGAGCTCTCGATTTCCGATCAGGAGGGTTTGGCGGCGCGGAGTAGCTTGAGATTCTCCTCGGTGGTGTCTTCGCCGGTGATGGCGCGCAGGACGACTTCGTCGACCGCCCCGCGCCACTTTCCGATCGCCGTGGTGACGTCGGCAGGATTGTGCGCGGCGATGCACGTGTCGACGGGCTTCACGCCCATGCGGTCGAAGTGCGCGCCGTACGCGGGGATCGCCGCGTAGCGACTCCCTCCTCCGCCAGCTTCTCGCAACCCTTGGCTCCGAGGGCGAGCCGCACATACGCGTACAGGGTGGGCGCCTTCCGCCCGGCCGCCGCCGCGCCCGCGCGCACCCATTCCGCGGAAACCTTCGCATGCTCGGGCGTGAGCCAGTTGAAGAGCACGCCGTCGGCAATCTCCCCGGCGAGCCGGCACATCTTGGGACCGAGCGCGGCGACCACGAGCCGCGTCTTGAGCTGGGACCGCAGGGCCGCCACGCCATCGCGCACGCGGCCGAGGGAATTCGGATTGGGACTGCCCACGCCGAGGAGCAGGCGATCGAGAGGCAGCTTGTGGTCGCGCACGCCCTGCACGATGCCCTCCGGTCCGCGCGTGTGGAGCGGAATCACCCCGATGCCCAGCGCGATGCGCTGGGTGGCTCCTGCCGCGTGGGCCAGCGAGCCCAGTCCATCGGTGGAGCCCGGATGATTCACCCAGAAGGACGTGTAGCCGAGCTTCTCAGCTTCCTGCGCGGAGGCGCGGATGATGTCGGCCGACGTTCCCGCGAACAGTGCGAATCCTAGTGCCATGACACTCTCCTCCTCAGGGTATGGGTTCGCTAGCCTTCGAGCAGAAGCCGCTCGATGGTGTCGACGATCGTATCGGCCCGAGCCCTCACCTCCTCCGGGCTCAGGCTTCCGAACGGGTGCGAAACCGCGGCTACCGGATAGCCGGTCATGCCCGCCAGCTTCGCCATGGCTTCCGCGGTGGACTGGAAGGGCTCGGTGATCACCGCGGCCGCCGGGATGCCGCGCTTCTCGAAGGTGATGGCGTCGAGCACACTGCCCGACGAGCACGACCCTCAATCGCCAATGGCGGTGATGACGACGGCGCAGCGCCCGGCGAGCATCTCGGACGTCCCCCTCGGTGACGGGAGCGCTCGCGTTGGTCTTGGCCACGCGCACGACCTCGCCGATCTGGTGGCGCTCGCGGAGGCGCTCGACGATCCGATCGAGGAGCGCCATGCCGTTCGACTTGCCGTTGGCGAGAAGTCCGATGGTCGCGCCGTCCAGGCTTCGCTTCCGGGACGCCCGGGCCGACCGACGCTGCCTCTACCGGAGCACGCAGGGTCGGATCGAGTATTCGCGTCATGCGAAGATCTCCTTGGTGACGAAGGGGACGGAGCGGCCGCGGCTCCACGAGGGAAAGAAGGCGGAGTGCCCGCCCGCATCGCCGCCGCCCACGGTGAGGAGGATGTCGTCGGGTCCGAGGCCGCGGTGAACGCGAACCGTCTCGTCGCCGTCGAGCACGCGCCCGGCATCGTCGGGCCCGGGTAGCACGGCGGGCCGGCCGCCCGGTGCGTCCGTGTAGAGCCAGTCGACGAGGGCAGGGCTGGCGAAGAACGCCGGCTCGACCTTGCCCCCGCGCTTGAGATCGGCGAGCGAGCGCCAGGCGTGATCGTAGAGCCATTGCTGGGTTTGTGGTCGCGTCCACCCGGCCCGGCGCAGATGCCCGGCATGCTCGGGGGCGAAGACGATCACCGTGCGGCCCGGGCTCAGGCTCCCGAGGCCGGCCATGGCGTCGGCAAAACAGGTGAGGAGCTGCTCGGGATCCGCGGTGCCGTGGCTCAGCACATTGTGGCCGGACTCGGCGGCGTACACGGTGACCGTCGACTGCTCGGGAGCGAATCCGCGCGACACATGGAGGGGCTCCCACGGGCTCGACGCCTCGTCCTCCGCGAAGCACAGCGAGTATTTCCCCGCCCAGCCCTGGGTGGACTTGTCGAGCACGCCGGGCCGGCAGTCGAGGCAGTTGAGGAGAATCAGGCGCAGCGATCGTCCGATGGTGGCATTGGCGCGATAGCCGGGCCCGAAGAGATTGGTCTTGGCGTTCAGACCGAGGCGGGCGCGGATCGGCCCGTTGACCACGATCATCAAGGCCGCGCCGCCCGTGCTCGTGGCCGGTCCGTGGAGCATGAAGGAGGCGTCACCGATGGCCAGGAGCGCCGCGCCCACCACGGGGAAGTACTCGGGCAGGCAGCCGGCCATCACCGCATTGATGGCCGCCTTTCCCGCCGTGACCGCCCGGTCCCGCACGGGCTCGTGGAGCAGCACGTCGTCGGGCAGCCACGAGCCGGCCGCGAGCATGGCGTCGACGAGGAGCTCGGTGGGAGGCACCACGGGCAGCCCGTCCGTCCACCCTTCGCGTAGCAGGCCTCGATGGCCGCCCACGGATCGGCCACGTCGACGCCGTCACGTTGGTTGCTCGGCTGGGCTGTCGGCATGCGTGGATTCAAGACCGCGCCCTGCCGGATGTCAAGGCGGGCGACCGAGGGTACAATGAAGAAGGACGTGACCGACCTCCAGAACAGATATCAGGAGACAGCATGAACCGGTACCTCAGCATTCTTCTCGCCGTGGCCCTCGTGCTCGGCCTCGGCGACGAACAGCTGGGCAGGCGCGCCCACGGACCAGCTTCGCACCTATACCGATCAGATCCTGAAGGTTCTGGAAAGTCCCGGGCTCTCGCTCCCGGAAAAGCGGGCGGCGGTACGCAAGATCGCCAGCGAGGTCTTCGACACCATGGAGACGGCCCAGCGGGTGCTTGGCCAGCACTGGCAGCAGCGCACGCCCGCCGAGCGCGAGGAGTTCGCCAGGCTCTTCGGGAACCTGCTCGAGCAGACGTATATCTCGCGCATCGACGAGTACGGTGGCGAGAAGCTCACCTACGTGAGCGAGCAGGTCGACGGCGACCGCGCGGTCGTGCGGGCGCGCATCATAACCTCCAAGGGTACCGAGGTGCCGGTGGAGTCCCGGCTGCTCCAAAAGGGAGACCGCTGGCTCATCTACGACATCCTGGTGGAGAACCTGAGCCTGATCTCCAACTATCGCTCGCAGTTCGATCGGGTGATCCGCACCTCCGGCTATCCGGAGCTGGTCAAGCGTCTCCAGGCCCGGGTCGAGGCACTCAACGAGAAGGACACCCAGGCTCCTTCAAGGGGACCACCCGCTAGTCTCCCTCCGTCCCCGACCCTCCGCCCCGCCCGTTCGCCCGGGCGAATCACCAGCGCTCTTGACCACCCCTCCGCCGGGCGCTAAGCTCGGCACGCTTTTCCGCCAACGCCTTTCGCGCAAAGGAGAGTTCGCCATGCTCAAGCGAGCGGCCGTCGAGAGCACCGCCGAAGCGTACCTCGAGCTCCTCGCCGCGCGCGGCGTCGAGTATCTCTTCGCCAATGCGGGGACGGACTTCGCGCCCCTCATCGAGGCGTATGCCAAGCGCGGGGCCCAGGGCCAGCGCGGCGCCGCGACCCATCACCGTGCCTCACGAGATCCCCGCCGTGGCCATGGCTCACGGCTACGCGATGGTCACGGGCCGGGCGCAGGCCGTCATGGTCCACGTCATCGTGGGCGCGGGCAACGCGGTGGGCGGCATCATCAACGCCGCCCGCGCCAACGTGCCCATGCTCTTCAGCGCGGGACGCAATCCCATCTCGGAGGCGGGACACTCGGGCAGCCGCGATCGCCCCATTCACTGGGCCCAGGAGTCCTTCGACCAGGCGGCCATGGTGCGCGAGTTCGTGAAGTGGGACTACGAGCTCCGCAGCGCCTCGCACCTCGAGACGGTGGTCGACCGCGCCCTCACCCTCGCCCATGCCGAGCCGCAGGGCCCCGTCTATCTCACCCTGCCCCGCGAGGTGCTGGCCGAGCGGCAGGAGGCCATCGAGTACGCCGATCCGGCGCGCATGGTGAAGCCCGGCCCGCTCGTGCCCGCGCCGGAGAGCGTGGGTGAGGCGGCGCAGATCCTCACCTCCGCCCGGAACCCGATCATCATCGTCAAGGCGGCGGGCCGCGATCCCGGCGCCGTCGCCGCCCTCGTGGCTCTGGCCGAGGCGCTCGGCGCGCCGGTGTTCGAGCAGTTCCACACCTACGTCAACTTTCCCCAGGACCATCCGCTCCATGGCGGCTTCGACGCCGCGCCGCATCTCGAAGCGGCCGACGCGGTGCTCGTGGTCGAGTCCGACGTGCCGTGGTTCCCCGGGCTCAAGCATCCGCGCCCCGAGGCGCGCATCGTGCACGTGGGCGTCGATCCGCTCTTCTCGCGCTACCCGATCCGAGGCTTCCCCACGGATCTGGCTCTCGCGGGCACGCCGCGGCTCGCCCTGCAGGCTCTCGCGGAAGCCGTCGCGCGCCGGGCCGACGCCGGTGCGGTGGCGGAGCGGCGGGCCCGTTGGGAAGCCGTGCACGCGAGCACGGTGGCGGCGGCCGCGAAGCGGCGCACGCGGTGCAGCCGGACAGCCCCATGGACATGGCGTGGGTGTCGCGCTGCGTGGGCGACCTCGTGGACGACCAGACCATCGTGGTCAACGAATACGATCTCGACGCGACCCAGGCCTGCTTCAAGCGGCCGGGGAGCTACTTCGCCGCGCCGTCCTCGGGCGGGCTCGGCTGGGGGCTCGGGGCCGCGCTGGGGGCCAAGCTGGCCGCCCCGGACAAGACGGTCATCTGCTGCGTGGGCGACGGCGCGTACATCTTCGGCGCGCCCACCGCGGCCCACTTCGTATCGCGCGCGTACAACCTGCCCGCGCTCTTCGTCATCTTCAACAATCGCACCTGGAACGCGGTCAAGCGCGCCGTGCAGACCCACGCGCGCGACGGCTGGGCGGTGAAGACAGACTCCATGCCCCTCACCGCCCTCGAGCCGGCGCCCGACTACGAGATGGTGTGCCGCGCCTCGGGCGGCCACGGCGAGCGGGTGGAGGATCCCGCCCAGCTTCCGGAGGCTCTCGCGCGCGGGCTGCGCATCGTCAAGGAAGAGAAGCGCCAGGTTCTCCTCAACGTCATCTGCAGGAAGCCGTGATGAAGATCCTCGCCACCGGACCCAGCGGCACCGCCGGACGAGCTCAGGCCCTTCGCGACGCGGGGCACGAGATCATCATCGGCCGGCCCCTCGATCAGCCGAGTCGCGCGGCGTATACGGAAGCGGACCTCGTCGAGGCGGCGCGGGACGTCGACGTCATTCTCGCCTCGCACCTCGAGACGATCAGCCGCGGCGTCCTCGAGGCTGCCCCCGGCTCCGGCTCGTCATCGTGCCCTTCATCGGGACGGACAAGATCGATCTGGAGGCGGCCACCCGGCTTGGGCATCCTCGTGGCCAACAGCCCCACCCCGGAGAACTTCATCGCGGTGGCCGAGGCGACCATCGGGCTCGTCCTCATGCTGCTCAAGCGCGTGAAGCACAACGAGGCCAAGCTCCGCCGCGGCGAGTGGGCGCAGCGCCAGGACCGCGGCGATTTCCTCTTCGGCAAGACGGTGGGGCTGGTCGGCCTCGGCCGCGTGGGCTCTCACGTGGCCCGTCGGCTCGTCAACTGGGAGGTACGGCTGCTCGCGTCCGATCCCTACATCTCCATGGCGCGGGCAGAGGCCCTCGAGGTGACCCTCGTCGATCTCCGACACCCTCCTCGCCGAGTCCGACATCGTGTCGCTGCACGCCTCGCTCACCGACGAGACGCGCGGGCTCATCGGCGAGAAGCAGCTCCGGCGCATGAAGCCCACCGCCCTCCTCGTCAACACGGCGCGGGGCGAGATGGCCGACGAGGAAGCGCTCGCGCGGGCCCTCGGCGAAGGGTGGATCGCGGGGGCGGCCGTGGACGCCTTCGTCAAGGAGCCGCTGCCTCCCGTCAACCCACTGCGGGGCGTGGATCCCGAGCGCCTCATCCTCACGCCGCACAATGTGAGCCATAGCGAGGCGGGACGGCGCGCCAATCTCCGCCTCGCCCTCGAGCAGATCCTCGCCGCGACCCGGGGCGAAGCGCCCGCGCACTGCGTGAACCCCGACGCGATTCCGCACTGGAGGGGCAAGCCATGAGCCAGTCCACCTACGCCGTGCTCGATGCCGACGGCCACGTGACCGAGTCCTACCCGCAGCTCGCCAAGTATCTCGACGAGCCCTATCGCCGGCGCTCCCTCACCTTCCCGCTCTACACCGCCGACGGCTGGGACCGGCGGCTCGTCGACAAGTTCCACGACTGGGCGGGGAGCGCCGAGGAGTGGCTGCGCGCGCTGGACAAGGGCGGCATGGAGCTGACCGTGCTCTACCCGACCCTCGGTCTCTTCATGAGCTTCCTCAAGGACCGCGAGTGGGCGGTGCGGCTCTGCCGCGCCTACAACACCCTCATGCACGAGGAGTTCATCAAGGTGAGCCCCCGGCTCCAGGCGGTGGCCCTCCTGCCCGTGCAGGATCCCGCGGCGGCCGCCCTCGAGCTTCGTCGCGCGGTGAGCGAGCTGGGCCACGTGGGCGGCATGCTCGCGGCCGACGGCACGCACCTCCTGGGCGACGAGCGATTTCTCCCCGTGTTCGAGGAAGCGGACCGGCTCGGGGTCATGCTGGGCGTGCACGCTTCGGGCTCGCACCTGGGCGGCGCGGGCGTGGATCTCTTCCCGCGCTTCATCCAGGCGCATACGTGCTCGCACGCCTTCGGCCAGATGCGCCAGATCACCTCCATGGTCTACGAGGGCATTCCCGAGCGCTTCCCGCGTCTCCGCATCGCCTTTCTCGAAGCGGGCTGCGGCTGGGCGCCGTACTGGATGGAGCGCATGGACGACGAGTACGCGAAGCGCGCGGAGGAGGCGCCCGCCCTCCGCAAGAAGCCGAGCGAGTACATCCGGAGCGGCTCCATCTACTTCTCCTGCGAGGCCGACGAGTGGCTGCTCCCGCAGGCGCTGAAGCTGGTGGGCGAGAACCAGATCGTCTACGCCTCGGACTTCCCCACTGGGACCACAGCTTCCCCGGCTCCATCGACGAGATCCGGGAGCGCGGCGACATCACGGATACGCAGAAGCGCAAGATCCTCGCGGACAACACGCGCCGCCTCTACGGCCTCAAGCCCTAAGGAGAACGCACCCGTCATGGACTGCTGCAGCCACGAGGGGCCGAGCAAGGGCGACGCGAAGTTCGACATCCAGAAGGTGGCCGACGGGGTGTACGCCGCGGTGGCCGCTCCCGCCTACAAGGTCAACTCCAACACCGCCATCATCGAGAGCGACGACGGGGTGGTGGTCGTGGACACCCACTCCAAGCCCTCGGCGGCGCGGGTGATCGTGGCGCACCTGCGGGACATGACAACCAAGCCGGTGCGCTACGTGGTCAATACCCACTTCCACTGGGACCACTGGCACGGCAACGAGGTCTATCCCTCCATCTATCCGGGGCGGAGATCGTCACCAACCAGCTCACGCGCGAGGCCATGGTCCGCAAAGGGCTCAAGCGCATCCAGGACCACGTCCGCCAGATGCCCGCGGAGATCGCCCAGCTCAAGGCCGCCCTCGCGAAAGCTACAGGCGACGGTGAGCGCGAGCGGCTGCGTGACGACCTGCGCATGGCCGAGGCGTACCTGGCCGAGGTCACCGCGCTCAAGCCCGCCCTCCCCACCATGGCCTTCGAGCGGACGATGAAGATCTACCGGCGTGATCGGGAGATTCACCTCCTGTTTCTCGGGCGCGCCCATACCGAGGGCGACGTGTTCGTGTACCTGCCCAAGGAAAAGGTGGTGATCACGGGAGATGCCCTGATCGGATGGACGCCCTACATGGGCGACGGCTATCCGGAAGACTGGGCGGGGACGCTGGACCGGCTCGCCGAGCTCGACTTCACCCACATCATCATGGGCCACGGGGCTCCCACGGGGCGCGAGTGGCTCGGCACCTTCCGGAGCTACGTGCACGACATGGTGGAGGCCGTCCGCGAGGAAGCGGCCCGCGGCGCCACCCTGGAGGAAGTCCAGCGTCGCGTCACGGAGAGACTCGCCCCCGCCTACGAGAAGCCCTTCTCAGCCTACGGCGACTACCGCCCCTGGCGCGCGGGTCTCGCCCTCAACATCCAGCGCACCTACACCATGGTGAGCTAGGGGTCCTGAAACCCGCGCAGGCTGCTCAAAAGGGCCCAGATGCGAGGCGACGCCCGACGGCCGCACGCGAGGCGTAGTCCTTCTACGTTGAGCGTGCGGCCGAGGGCGATCAACGAAGCGCAGATGGGCCCCTTTTCAGCAGTCTCCTCTTACTTCTTGCCGACGAGACCCAGGCGCTGCTCCAAGCACCGCGCGCACCTCTTTCGCCGTCTCGCGCCACATGCTCTTGTCGGCCGGGCCATCGTAGGTCCCCTGGACCTGCTTGCGGAACTCGGCCATGGCCGCGTCCTTCTTGTCCTCGGTGGCCACGTCGAGCGTGACGGCCCGGATGGCGAACGACTTCTGGGTCGCCGTGCCCGCGCGCTCGATCCACCGACCGATCTCGTTCCAGTCCTTGTCGAAGAAGACCACGATGGGGATGGAGCGGTAGCCGTTGTTCAGGAAGCAGTCCGTCAGGTCGACATTCTGGTCGCGGAGGAACACGCGCATCTCCGCGCCCGGCATGGCCTCGACGATGCGGGCGATCATGGGCGAGTTGCGGTGGACGTCGCCGCACCAGTTCTCCCCGAGCATCAGCACGTGCTTGACCTGGCTGAGGCCGCTGAAGAACTTCCTCTCGTCCTCGGTGAGGGAGGCCTTGCTGTAGTTCTCTTCCGTCCGGGCGCGCGTGTCGCCCATCTGGGCCATGTAGTCCTTCCAGGTCATGCCCTTCGCAAACCGAGCGGAATCCAGGGGAATCGTCAACTGGGCCATGTCGTCCTCTCCTCGTAAGGTGCTTGGGGTTGATTCACGTGATCCGCGCGACCTGCGCGGACGGGGAGAATGGTAACACCAAGAAGCCTCGCCGTCTTGCCCTTCACCGGATGACCTCGGTGGCCTGCGCCACCGCCTGGGAAGCGAGGGTGACGCGAAGCGCCTTGGCCGTCTTGAGGTTCAGGACCAGGTCGAACTTTCGTATCCGCTCCACGGGGAGCTCGGCGGGACGGGTGCCCTTGAGAATCTTGTCCACGAAATACGCGGACCGGCGCCACACCTCGACCACGCTCATCTCGTGACCGATGAGACCTCCCGCCTGGGCGAACTCCCTGTCCCCGATCGACGGATAGCGCTGCTTCACGGCCAGCCTCGCGATGTCGGCGGCGTACGCGGCGAACATGGGGTCCTGCTGGATGGCCACCGAGTCCACCCGGCTCCTCGCCATGGCGGCAAACGCGCCGTCAATCCGCTCGGGCTTGCGGGCCTCGAAACCCTGATACCCCATCTTGAGCGCCTGGGCCGCGAGCTCCGAGGACTGGCGCATGATCTCGACTTCGGGATTTTCCGGATTGAGAAGAACCCCGAGCTGGGTCACCCGCGGCAGGGCCTCCTTGAGGGCTTCGAGCCGGTTCGCGCTCGTCTCCAGGCTCAAGAGCGTGGTGCCCGTGACGTTTCCGCCCGGCCGCGCCATGCTCGACACGAGACGCGCACCCACCGCGTCGAGGGCGGCGGTCATGACGATGGGAATGGTGGTGGTCGCTCGCTTGGCCGCGCGCGTGCCCGCCGTGCCCTGGGTCACCAGCACGTCGAGGGAAGCTGCACCAGCTCGTCGGCCAGATCGGGGAGACGGGAGATGTTGCCCCCGGCCCAGCGGAACTCCATGACGTAGCCCTTCCCCTCCACGTAGCCCAGGTCACGCAGGCCGCCGCGCAACGCCTCGAGCCGGCTCGCCGTGCCCTCCGCCGAGCCCAGACCGAGAAATCCGATGTGCGCGGTCTTCGCCGGCTTCTGGGCGCGGGCCGCGCGCGGCGTCAGGAGAACACCCACCCCCGCCGCCCCCAGGAAGCTGGCGGCGCGAGATCACTGGATCACGCCGTCGGCCCGTCCCACCACGGAGGGCGGAACGGTGAGGCCGAGCGTCTTGGCCGTCTTGAGATTCACCACCAGCTCGTACTTGGTGGGCTCCGCCACGGACAGGTTGCCGGGCTTGGCGCCCTTGAGGATCTTGTCGACGTAGATGGCGGCGCGGCGCCAGCTCTCGCGCTGATCCGCTCCATAGCTGAGGAGAACGCCCGCCTCCGCGAAGTAACGTCGAAAGGACACCGTGGGGAGATGATGCCGATTGGCCAGCTCCACGATCTTGCGGATGGAATCGACGAACACGGGCTGGATGATCAACGCCCCCACCTGATCCCGTCGCATGGTCGAAAACGCGGCGTCGAGCTCGTCGGCGCTTCCCACGAGCATGGCCTGGATCTGAATCCCGAGGCGCTGGCCCGCGCGCTCCATCGCCTCCACGAAAAGTCGCGAGGCGGGATCCGTGGCCAAGCCGAGAAAGGCCACGCGGCTGAGGCCCGGGATGGTCTGGCGGAGCAGCTCGAGCTGCTTGCCGGTAGTCTCCGGATAGTTGAGGGAGACGCCGGTGATGTTTCCGCCCGGGCGCGCGAGACTGGCCACGAAGCCCGATCCCCGCGCGTCGGCCACGCTCGCGAGCACGATGGGTATTCTCCGCGTGGCCCGCCGGGCCGCCTCGGCGGCCAGCGTGCCCGAGGCCACGATGATGCTCACCTTCAGCCGCACCAGCTCCGCCGCCATCTCGCCCGCCCGCTCGGGGCTGGCATCGGCCGTCCGCCATTCCACGGCGAGGTTCTTCCCCTCGACATACCCGAGCTCTCGCAGGCCGAGGCGGAACGCCTCCATGAACTGGTCGCCTCCCGTGAGCTCCGTGAAGCGCAGGACGCCGATGCGTGGCACGGGAGCCAGCGACTGGGCCTCGGCGGCAGGCCAACACGCGAGACAGGACAGGAGGACGGCGGCGGCGAAGACGATGACTCGCTTCATGAAGTTCCGAAGGTACCCGAGGCCCGCGGACGGTGCAAGCACCGCCGGGCCGGCGCGGCGGCCGCCTCAGCCGTGGAGCAGGTCGTCGCCGTTGTCTCGGCACATCACGCGGAAGTCGGTGGCGGCAATCCCCTCCGCGTGCAGCAGGTCCACGAAGCGCCGGTAGCCCTCGGCGGGCATGGGATTGTGGGCCTGGCCGCCGTCAGAACGAGATGACGAACCGCGCCGCGCCGATCGTCTTGATGCAGTGGGCGATGGTGGCGGCATCGGTGAATGCCCAGCGGGGGGTGATGGAGCAGAAGACGAACTCCACTCGCACATGCGGCCGCGCGAGCGCGCGCACCTGCTCGAGCGAGAGGCCGGGGGCCTTGTCGTAGGGGTGAGTGAGGATCAGCTTCCGGAATCCCTGCGCTTCGGCCTCGGCCACGAGGGCCACGATCTCCTCGAAGGAGAGGTGGCCGGTGGCGAGGGCCACTCCGTGCTGCCGGGCCAGCGCCATGACCTCGCGCGCTTCCGGAACCAGGCGCCCGTCCGTGAGGATGCTCAGGCCTTCCGACGGCGTCTCGAGCCCGCTCGACTGCGGCGGTGAAGCCGCCGCCGAAGCCGAAGGCGCGTCGGTGACAGGCCGCATCGAGGGTGGGCATCCAGATGATGCGCGCGCCCAGCCGGAGGGCGGCCTCGACCGCGTACGGATTGACCCCCGCCCACGTAGCGGTTGAGCACGAGTGATCCATAGACCTTGAGCCGTCCCGCGTCGGGGGCGGCGAGCTGGCGCGCGAGGCCGTGCCCTCGAAGTGGTTCTTCATGACCACGCCCGCGAAGCCCCGGGCCGCGGCGTCGGCCACCATCTGCCGGTCGTCGGCGATACGGGGAAACAGATCGGGGGCGGAGTGAACGTGGAGATCGTAGGCCCCGTCGATGTCGATCACGCGACGGGATCAGCGGGGAGCGAGCTTGACGAGGTACGGCATGACCTCTGCCGCGAACAGATCGATCGAGGCGGCGGCCTCCGGCTCGCTCATGCCGCCGAACATGAGACGGCAGACCAGATAGGTGCAGCCGCTGGCCGGGATCTGGCCCTCCAGCTCTTCGCGCACGCGGCGGGGGTGCCCGCCACCGCGATGCCGCGCGCCCGCGCCTCGTCGAAGTCGCGAGCGAAGCGGATGGGCAGCGCGCCGAAATCGCGCCAGAGCTTGGTCAGGTTCGCGTACCACGCGGCATAGGCGGGGCGGGCGATCGCCTCCGCCTCCGCATCGGACGGCGCCACCACCACGTGGCGGCCGATGCCGAGCCTGGGCATGGGCGCGCCCCCGTGCGTGCGCTGCCACGCGTCGCGATAGCGCTGGAAGAGCGGCAGCGTGGCGTCGCACGGCCCATTGGCGAGGACGTGCACCTTGTTGGCCGCCGCCCACTCCGCGCCCGCGAGCGTGGCTCAGCCCATACCAGAGCGGCGGGTGCGGCTTCTGGTACGGGCGCAGGATCATGGGGACCTTGCGGTAGGTGTAGCGCGGTCCCCGATGCTCGAGCACCTCGTTCTGCAGTCCCTGGAGGATGACCTCGAGCCCTTCCTTGTAGATCTCCTCCGTCTCGAGGTGGTGGAGGTTGAAGTACGCCATCTCGTAGGGGACGATGCCTCGCCCCACCCCGAAATCGAAGCGGCCGCGCGAGAGCTGATCGAGCATGCACACTTCCTCGATGAGCCGGAGGGGGTCGTAGAGGGGCAGGCAGTAGACGCAGGGGCCGAGGCGGATGTGCCGCGTGCGCTGGGTCGCCGCCGCGATGAAGATGCCGGGCGAGGGCGCGAGCCCCAGCGGCGTCGCGTGGTGCTCGGCCAGGTGATAGGAGTAGAAGCCGGCCGCGTCGTATCGCTCGAGGAGGCGCAGGCGGCTCTCGTAGAACTCGTCGAGCGGCATGTCCCGCCGGTCGAGATGGTCGAAGATCCCGATGTCCATGTCGGCGCCCACGGAGTCTAGGCGCGGCTCGGGGGCCATGTCAAAGCCGGATTCCAGACCCCTTGAGTACACCCGCGGGTGGGGTACCATAGGCGCACCTCGAAGGTTGCGGTGACCCAGGCTCTGGACAGGGAGGAACGATCTGATGGCCTACGACCTCGTGATCAAGAACGGTTGGGTGGTGGACGGCTCCGGGCTGCCCCGTTATCGCGCCGACGTCGGCGTGAAGGACGGCCGCATCGCCACCATCGGCCGCATCCGTGAATCCGCAGGCGAGGTCATCGACGCCGAGGGACAGGTGGTATCGCCCGGCTTCGTGGACGGCCACACCCACATGGACGCCCAGGTCTTCTGGGACCCGCTCGGCACGTCCTCCTGCTGGCACGGCATCACCAGCGTGGTCATGGGCAACTGCGGCTTCACCCTCGCCCCCTGCGCCAAGGCGGACAGGAATCTCGTCATCCGCAATCTCCAGCGCGCCGAGGACATCTCCGCCGAGGCCATGGAGGCGGGCATCGAGTGGACGTGGACCACCTACGCCCAGTTCCTCGACGCGCTCGAGGCGCTGCCCAAGGGCATCAACTACTCCGGCTACATGGGCCACTCCGCCCTGCGCACGTACGTCATGGGCGAGCGCGCCTTCGACCAGGTGGCCACCGAGGACGATCTCAAGGCCATGGAGAAGGAGCTGCGGAGCGCGCTCACCGCCGGCGCCATGGGCTTCACCACGTCGCGCTCCACGAGCCACGAGACGCCGGACCGCCGCCCCGTGGCGAGCCGGGTGGCCGCGTGGGACGAAGTGCGCCGCCTCGTGGGCGCCATGGGCGAGATGAACGCGGGTATCTTCGAGATCGCGGGCGAGAGCGTGGACCGCGAGCTGGGCCATCCCGGCCTCGCGGACTATCAGCGCCGGCTGCGCGAGCTCGCGGTGGAGACGGGACGCCCCGTCACCTTCGGGCTCTTCAGCCGCAAGGACGCGCCCGACATCTGGCGCACGTACGCGAAGCTCCTCGACGAGACGGCGGCCGCGGGTGGCCGCATGTTCGCCCAGGTGCACAGCCGCTGGCTCTCCGCCATCCTTTCGTTCAAGACGCAGCTTCCCTTCGACCGGCTGCCCGTGTGGAAGGACCTGCGCGCCCTGCCCTCGCCGAGCAGAAGCAGCGCCTCCGCGATCCCGAGCTGCGCCGCCGCCTCATCGAGGCCGCGCGCGAGCGCGACAATCGCAAGGCGGTGGGCACGGAAGCGCGGCCGCCCATCTACGAATGGATCTTCGTCATGGACACCGTGGAGGGACCGCACCGCTCGGTGGCGGAGATCGCCAAGCAGCGCGGGGTGGATCCCGGTGGAGGCCATGATCGACGTGGCCCTCGAGAAGGACCTCGATCTCCTCTTCCTCCAGCCCATCGCCAACGAGAACCAGGACCACGCGCTCGAGCTCATCAAGCACCCGCGCACCGTGGTGACCTTCTCCGACTCGGGCGCCCACGTCTCGCAGCTCATGGACGCCTCGCTCCAGACGCATCTCCTCAGCCACTGGGTGCGCGCCAAGCAGGCCCTCACCCTCGAGCAGGCCGTCCGCATGCTGACCTTCGACACGGCGACCCACTGGGGCTTCTCCGATCGCGGGCTGGTCCGCGAGGGCTTCGCCGCCGACCTCGTCGTCTTCGATCCGGAGACCATCGGCGCCGGAGATGCCCGAGGTGGTCAACGATCTGCCCGCCGGGCGCGAAGCGCCTCACCCAGCGCTGCCGCGGCATCGCGGCCACCGTCGTCAACGGTGAGGTCCTCCTCCGCGACGGCAAGCACACGGGCGCCCTGCCCGGACGCTTGCTGAGGGGTCCGCTCGCCCGTACCGCTAGCCCCTCCCTCACCTGCCTCTTCCCCTCGCCCCCGAAGGGGAGGGCAGGGTGAGGGGAGTTCTCAAGACCGCGCGCGCTCAGGCCGCGCCGTCGAAACCTCGCGCCGGGCGATGCCGCGCTGGAAGGCGAGATATCCTTCGCGCGTCATGGGCGGCTTGGCCGTCGCCAGCACCTGGCGCGCGCCCGCTCCGCCCTCCGCGAGAAGATCGATGGCCATGCTGGCCAGAGCCTTCGCGGGCAGGACGTAGCCGAGCTGCGCGTCGACGATCCGGAACTCCGCGGAGTGTCCCGCCCCCGTGGCTCCGCCCATGTACGGGTGGAGGATGGGCATGATCTGGCTCAGATCGCCCATGTCGGTGGAGCCGGAGCGATGCGGGAGATTCCGATAGTGCTCGTCTCCCACCAGACCCCGGGCCGCCGCCTCGAAGAGCTTCGCCATCGACGCGTCGCAGAGGAGCGGCATCGGACCGGGTAGCGTCTCGATCTCCACCTGCGCGCCCAGGGCGAGCGCGCCCGCGCGGAGCGCGCGGTCTACCCGGGCGCTCGCGTCGGCCACTCCCTCCGCGCTCTTGCCGCGCACGTACATCTCGAGGCGCGCCTCTCCCGGGATCACGTTCACCTGCGAGCCGCCGTGGGTGAGGATGGGGTGCACGCGGATGGAATCCTCGTCGCGGAAGGTCTCTCTCACCGCGTTGATCCCGGTCAGGGCTACCTGCGCGGCGTAGAGCGCATTCACCCCCAGATGGGGCGCCCCGCCTGCGTGCGCGGCGCGGCCGAGAAAGCGCGCGGTCTTGCCCACCCGGCCGTTGTTGGACGCGGGCACGCCCGCCTTGCCGTCCTCGCGGCGCCAGTTCGTGTGGATCATCATGGCGAGATCCACGTCGTCGAAGTGACCGAGGCGGATCAGCTCCTGCTTGCCGCACGGGAACTCCAGCGCGCCCGCCTGGATCTGCCCCTGGCGCCACTCGATGTCGCCGCCCTCCTCGGCGGGGACGGCGAAGAACGCGATGCGGCCGGCCAGATGATCGAAGGCCTTGGCGTCGAGAAGTCCCATGGCCGCGCCCAGCATGCCCGCCACCTGAGCATTGTGGCCGCAGGCATGGGCCGCCCCCGTCTCGGCATCGGCCTTCGGATGCCCGGTGACGCGCAGGCCGTCGAGCTCGCCGATGAGCGCGAAGGTCGGCCCATCACCGGCTCGCCCGCGCGCGTCGGCCCGCACGCCGGTCATGGCCAGGCCGGTGCGCGGCTCGAGACCGAGCCCTTCGAGGGTCTCGCGCACCAGCCGCGCCGTCTTGACCTCTTTGAATCCCATCTCGGCGTGGGAGGCGATGCGCTCGCCGAGACCGATGATCTCCTCGGCGCGGCGATCGATGGCCTCGTAGACGCGCCGCCGAAGCTCGTCCCTGCTCGTCCCGGGACGTCGGCATCGTCGCCTATTTCGCCTTGGTAGTCGCCCGGGTACTTCCCAGATGCTCGGCGGCGGACGCTTCCAGCTTCCCGGCCAGCTCGTCGGCGCGCGCTCCCATGGCTGCCTCCTCCTCGTGTGGGGAACATCATCGCGCGCGGGGCCGGTGTCCTGACCCCGCGCGCGCCACATCATAGAGAGCCCTCAGTTGATTGGCAACCGCGGGCCGGGCATCGCTACGACCGGTCGTGCAGAGCGGATGGCGCTTCGCTCGTGCCATCGCCACCGCCTTCGCCTCCACCGCGGCGCTGCCACTGGGCCGCGCGAAGGGTCTTGAGCTTCTCCCGCTGATCGGGCGTGAGCTGCGCCTTGGCCGCTTCGTTGGTCCGGATGCGGGCAACGGCGCCGTCGGCCTTGAGCCGCTCGATGTCGCTGAATCTTCGCTTCCACCTTCGCCATGTCAACGGGCTCGGCCTTCATCAAGGCGAACAGATCGAGCTTGGCGAGCTGGCCGTCAGCCCGACGCTTGATCGAGGCGCGACCGGCATCCATGCCGAGCTGCTGGAGCGAGCTCACCTGCTGCGGCGACAGCCCCAGCTCCTTCTGGTTCCGGAGCGCCATGAAGACGATCGAGCGTCCCCGGCGCATGTGGCGGTGACCGGCGTGCTTCTGCCAGCCTCCGCGGCCCCTTTCGCTCTGCATCCCGGGCCCACCCCGACCCGGCCCACCCATGCCAGGTCCGCCTCCGCCCGGACCCATCTGAACCTGCATCGCATCCGACGCCGCCGGCGACTGCGCCATCGCCGGCAGCGTCAGGCCCAGCACCAGTGCCAATGCTCCAAGCGCCCCTATCGTTCTCATCGCCTTCCTCCTGTTGTGGTCTCGGTTACGCGGGCCAACCCGCCCCGCTCGATATCCAACGTGCGGCGGGCGTGTCAAGACCGTATGTGCCGAGTGTAAAGTTGTGCGAAGGCTCCGCCCGTCAGAGCGCGAGCACCGCGCGCTCGACCACCGCCGGGTCGCCGACCGGCGCGAAGGCCGCGGTGGTGCGGGGCGGGTCGAGATCCGGAAAGTGATAGGCGGCCGCCACACTGCCCGGCCCCTCCCGTATGACCGATGCAGGTCCCGCGCGGAGGAGCGACATTCACCATGAGCCCGAGGCCATAACCCGCCGTCCGCCACGGCCTCCCCTCCACCGGCCCCCCAGACCGTGGGGCGTGCGCATGTCGGCGAGGAGCTCACCGGACACGAGCCCCCCGGTCATCAAGCGATGCAGGAAGAGTGCGGCTTCGGCCGGAGTGCCGACGGCGAGGCCGTGATAGACCCAGCCCGGATGGTAGCCCGCGGCATTCCCCCAGGCTGTGCCGTCCAGATCGCGCGGCTCCGTCGCGATTCTGACGCCGGGCACCCCGAGCGGCTCGAAGACGAGACGGCGAAGGGCCGCACCGAGCTCCTCCCCGTCACCTCCTCGAGGAGCCGCGCACGAGGAGGTAGCCGACATCCGAATACGCCCAGCCGTGACCGGGCGGAAAGACGACGTGGTCGGCGCCGACCCGCCGGAGCAGCTCCTCGCGGCGCCACGGCTCCTCGCCGCGCTCCACGGACTCGTGATACTCGACGAGGTGACCATACTCGGGCAAGCCCGCCGTGTGCTGGAGAAGCTGCCGCAGCGTGTAGGGCCGGGGACGGAGGAGCGCGTCGAGAGAGAGGCGGCCCTCCCCCACCAGCACCAGCGCGCCCGCGGCGAGCGCCGTCTTGGTCAGGCTCCACCATGGTACTGGGAGCATGGGTACGGGGAGCGTGCGCTGATCGGGATCGCCGAGCTGCCCGTTCTCGACGGAGGCGGTGAGCAAACGAGGGGAATTCATCCGTGCTAGGGATGCCGCGGCACGCCGCGGGAGGGGTATCATGCTGGGGATGCGGCGATCCGGCCACCCTTGACACGCGAGGAGGAGATCGACATGGGCCTGTTCAAGGAACTGAATCACGTGAGCATCACCGTCACCGACGTCGCCAAGGCGAGGGAATTCTACACGGGTCTCCTCGGTCTCGAGGAGATTCCCGGCCGGCCTTCAACTTTCCCGGCATCTGGTACAGCCTCGGCAACGGGCTGTCTCTGCACATCATCCTGAACGACGAGCTCGTGCGGCTCGCCGTCGAGCGCGAGAAGATTCTCGCGCGCTATGCGCACTTCGCCCTGTGGACGGAAGACGCCGATCAGTGCGCGAGCAAGATCGCGGAGCTGGGCCTCCCCGTACGCGACGTGGTGTCGGGACCCACCGGGCTTCGCCAGATCTTCGTCAAGGATCCCGACGGCAACATGGTGGAGTTCATCGGCCCCACGAAAAACGCGGCGCCCCGCCGCATGGAATCGTAAAAGCGAGGGCGCTACCCGTTTGCGGGCTCCCGCTGACAATTTCAGTCGGCATCAATCTGTTCCTCAGCGCTAACTACGTGATTCCCATGCGCTGAGCGACGGTGGCCCGAGGCTTGCTCTCCTGATAGTGCAGGAGAGCATGCGATGACCAATGCCGACAACCCATCACCCGCTTCACCCGCGCTCGCGCGCATTCTGCTCGTCGACGACGATCCCTTGATCACCGAGCTGGTGATCGACATGCTGGGCATAGAAGGCTACGACGTCGACACCGCCACCAATGGCATCGAGGCGCTCCAGAAGCTCGAGCGCCAGCGCTACGACCTCATCATCACCGATCTGCACATGCCCAAGCTGGACGGCTCGGGCTTCTACCGGGAGCTCGCCCAGCGGAAACTGCATTCGCTGAAGCGCATCATCTTTCTCACGGGAACCACCGGCGGATCCGAGGAGCATCGGTTCGTGCAGGAGAGCGGAGTACCCGTGCTCCTGAAGCCCTTCAACGTCTCGGAGCTGATCGAGCTGGTCCGCCGGCTGCTGAGCTCGCCGCCGTAGGAGGCCGCCGCCGCTCCTAGCCGAGGGACTTGAGGAACTCCACGTTGGTGGCGGTGAGGCGGAGCCGCTCCAGCATGGCTTCCATGGCCTGGGGCGGCTTGGTGCCGGAGAGGGCCCGGCGGAGGAGATGGATGCGCTTGAGCTCCTCTTCCGTGAAGAGCAGCTCTTCCCGCCGCGTCCCCGACTTGAGGATGTCGAAGGACGGGAAGACGCGCTTGTCCGCGAGCTCCCGCGACAGATGCAGCTCCATGTTCCCCGTGCCCTTGAACTCCTCGAAGATGATGTCGTCCATGCGCGAGCCCGTGTCCACGAGCACGGTGCCCACGATGGTGAGCGAGCCGCCCTCCTCGACCTTGCGGGCGGCCCCGAAGAACGCGCGGGGCATCTGGAAGGCGCGGCTGTCGATGCCGCCCGACATGGTGCGCCCGCGCGAGCTCAGCTCGTTGTTGTAGGCGCGGGTCATGCGGGTCAGCGAGTCGAAGAGCACGAGCACGTCGCGCTTCTCGAGCACCATGCGCTTGGCCTTGTCGAGGACCTGCTCGGTCACCTCGATGTGCCGGCGGTACGGATTGTCATTGCTCGAGGCGACGATCTCCGCCGACTTGCCGATGGTCATGCGGAAGTCCGTCACTTCCTCGGGACGCTCGTCCACGAGGAGGACGATGACCGTCACCTCGGGGTGATTCTTGAGCACCGCCTTGGCGATCTGCTGGAGCAGGATGGTCTTGCCCGTGCGCGGCGGGGCCACGATGAGCCCGCGCTGCCCGCGGCCGATGGGCGTGATGAGATCCATGGCGCGCATGGACAGCTCGTCGGCGGTGGTCTCGAGCCGGAGCCGCTCATGCGGTTGCACCGCGGTGAGGCTCTCGAACCCCGAGGTCGCGGACGGCGGAGGCGGCAGCCGCGAGGGCCCTCCGCCATGTTGCTGGCCCGGCCCTCGCGGTGGTCCACCCTGCGGCGGTCGCCCGCCCGGGCCGCGCCGGTGTCGGGATCGTCTACTCAACGTGGGTGCTCATAGGATTGGCTAGCAGTCTAACCCAGATCGCGTTTTCGCGAGCCTCAGACGGCGCCCCACACGTCCCGGGCCAGGTCGACGCACAGGGCGAGCTTGGCCTGCTCCTGGGACACCGTCACGTCGTTACCCTCCACCGTCGACGAGAAGCCGCACTGAGGGCTGACGCAGAGCTGGTCGAGGGCGATATACCGGGACGCCTCGTCGAGCCGGCGCTTGAGGTCGTCCATCTTCTCGAGGCCGCCCACCTTGGAGGAGACCAGCCCCAGCACCACCCGCACGTGCTTGGGCACGTGCCGGAGGGGAGAAATCCCCCGAGCGCGCATCGTCGAACTCGAGGAAGAAGCCGTCGTAGGGCAGCTGGGTGAAGATGGTCTCGGCCACCGTGGCGTAGCCGCCCTGGGCCCGCCACGACGACCGGAAATTGCCGCGGCAGAGATGGGTGCACACGGTGAGGTCGCGGGGCCGGTCGCGCAGGGTCGCCTGGATCAGCTTCACGGAGAGGGCGAGCTGGGCATCCGGATCGTCGCCCTGCTCTCGCCCGCGCGCCCGCATCTCCTCGTCGCAGAGATAGGCGAGGCTCACGTCGTCGAGCTGGAGATACCGGCAGCCCGCGGCGTAGAGATCGGCGATCTCCGCGCGATACGCGGCGGCCAGGTCCTCCACGAAGGCGTCGAGGTCGGGATAGACCGCGCGATCGATATTGGCGCGGCCCACCTGCGTGTAGAACATGGAGGGTGACGGTATGGTGAGCTTGGGCGTGCGCGTGGTCGCCGATTTCAGGAATTTGAAGCCGTCGACGAAGATGGGCCGGGGGCGGGTCACCCGGCCGGCGAGGCGCAGATCGGGGCGCGTGAAGAAGCGGTCGCCCTCGCGCCCGTGAAAGGTGACGGGCAGCACCTTGCCCTCGCTGGTGAGGCCGGAGAGCTGCATCAGGAAGTCCATGTGCCAGGACTTCCGCCGCATCTCCCCGTCGGTGATCCCCTCGAGCCCCGCGTCTTCCTGGAGCTTCACCCCTCGCGTATGGCGGCGTCCTCGGCGGCGGCGAGCTCGGCCGCGCTCGCCTTCCCCGCTTCCTTCTCGAGACGGAGCGCCTTGAGAGAGGCCGGGCGCAACAGGCTTCCCACGTGATCGGCGCGAAAAGGCGGCCGCGACTCAACCACGACGAGCCTCCGAGAAGACGCGGACGAGACCGAGCAGCGCGTCGGTGCTGGGGGTGGGGCACGCCGACCCGCTCGCCGATCTCCGTCACCGCGGTGAGGAGGGCGTCGATCTCGAGCGGCCGCCCCGCCTCGACATCCTGGAGCATGGAGGTCTTGAAGGCGCCGAGCTTTCGCGTCACCGCGTTGCGATCCTCCCCGCTCTGGCTGATCGGGCAGCCGATCTTGGCCCCGATGGCCGCCGCCTCCGCCATGATGGCCAGCGTGTAGCGGTTCAGGAGCGGATCGTCGAGGATCCGGTCGCAGGTCGCTCCGGTCAGGGCCGATATGGGATTCATGGTCATGTTGCCCCACAGCTTGTACCAGATATCGGCCTGGATGCGCTCGGTCACCGTGGTGTCGAAGCCGGCGGCGGTGAGCCGCGCGGCGAGCGCCTCCACGCGTGCCGAGACCGTGCCCGACGGCTCTCCGATGATCAAGCCGTTGCCGAAGCCGTGGCGCACCAGCCCCGGCTCCATTACCGAGCAGGTCGCGTGGACCACGCAGCCGACGATGTGACGCCCGGGAATGGCCGCGGCGATCCTGCCCTCCGGATCGATCGACGTGAGCCTCATGCCGCCCCAGGCGCCCGCCGCCTCCTGAAAGAACCACCAGGGCACGCCGTTCATGGCCGTGAGCACCACGGTCTTCGGTCCGAGCAACGACGGGACTTTCTCCGCCACCTGGGCGAGGGACGGCCCCTTGACCGCGAGCACGACGAGATCCTGCTCGCCGAGACCGGCGGTGTCCTCCGCCACGGCCACCGGCGCGGTGACGAGCGCGCCCCCTGCACCAGCCGGAATCCGTGAGCCCGGAGCGAGGCCGCCGTCGCCCCGCGGGCGAAGGCCGTCACGCGGCATCCGTTGAGCGACAGGCGCGCGCCGATGAAGGTCCCGATCGCCCCCGCACCCACCACGCACACCTTCGGACCGGGTTCCGCCATGGCCGCTAGCTTACCCGCGCCATCACGTCCTCGGCGAACATCCTGAGGATCTGCTCGCGCCGCTGGAAGCCCTCGCCCGGCACCTGGGGAAGAATGGCGATCCGGTCGATGCCCTTGCACGCTCGCCACCCGCTCCACCTGCGCTCTGACCTCCTCGGGCGCGCCGGCGAGGGCCATGAGGTCCACGAGACGATCGGGCACGAGGGTCCGATGGCGCGAGTCCGCGGTGGCGTGCTGGAAGGCATCGTAAGAGGCCCGCAGTCGCTTGATCGCCGCCTGATCCTCGGCGGGCAATTCCACGGGCAAGGGATGGCGCAACGCGGAGGCGACGCGTCCGCGCACGTGGTCGCGCGCCTGGGTGGCATCGCGGGATATGGAGGTGGGCGTCCACAGGACCACGTCGAGGCTGTCGATCCCACGGCCGGCCATGGCCGCGCCCCTGCCCACGCAGTCGAGTCCGGCGCGGAGAACGTCGGGGGCGGTGCCCACGTACATCATCACGCCGTCCCCGAGCTTTCCCGCCGCCTCGAGCATCCGCGGACCGGAGCCCGCGAGGTAGAGGGGAATGTCTCGCGGCGCCTCCAGCCAGGCGATCCTGCCCTCCGTGCCGCTCTCGAAGCGGATCGATTCGCGCCGCGTGAGGCGGCGGATGTCGGTGGCCATCGCTTCCAGCGCGCCGACGCGGCCCACCTGCTCGAGGCGCAGTCCCATGGTCTGGGCCGAGCTGCCGCCCGTGCCCATGCCGAGGACGATGCGGCCGGGAGCCAGCTCGTCCAGGGTGAGGATGGCGCTGGCCGTCACCGAGGCGTGGCGCGAATGCGGCACGGTCACCCCGGGCCCGAGCTTGATTCGCCGGGTCCCGAGCACGCAGGCGGTGAGGGTGACCCAGAGCTCCCGGCACACGAGGTGCGTGTCGGTCATCCACACCGTCTCGAAGCCCAGCTCCTCGGCGAGCTGGACCTGCCTGACGATTTCGGGAGCGGGCTGGGTGGCGAGAATGCCCAGGTCGAATTTCACGCGGGAATCATAGCAGAGGCAAATTGACGCTGGCGCCTCGACAACTTCGTGCCGGCGCCGTCCGTGCGGAGTCTCGCGCCGCATCAGGTCGAGCACAACCGGGGCCCCACGCAGGAGTTCTGGCTCGACCGCTGATGTATTCCCTCGGGCGGCGGGCTCTGGTAGGCTGGCCCGGCCAACATAAAGTCGGGCCAGCCGGCGAGCCAGAGGGGGAGACATGAGATTCGGCATCTTCTACGAGCATCAGTTCCCGCGGCCGTGGGACGAAGGCGGTGAGCTCAAGCTGTTCCAGGACGCCCTCGACCAGGTCGAGCTCGCGGATCGGCTCGGCATCGACCATGCCTGGGAAGTCGAGCATCATTTCCTCGAGGAGTATTCGCACTCGTCGGCGCCCGAGGTGTTCCTCGCCGCGGCCTCCCAGCGCACGAAGCACATCCGGCTCGGTCACGGCATCGTGCTCATGCCCCCGGGCTACAACCATCCCGCGCGCATCGCCGAGCGCATCGCCACCCTCGACCTCGTCTCCAAGGGGCGCGTGGAGTTCGGCACGGGCGAGTCGGCCTCGCGCGCCGAGCTGGAGGGCTTCGGCATCACCCCGGCCGAGCGCCGGGCCATGTGGCGCGAGACCGTCGAGCAGGTCGCCAACATGATGGTGATGGATCCCTACCCCGGCTTCCAGGGCAAGTACTTCTCCATGCCCGTGCGCAATGTCATGCCCAAGCCGGTGCAGAAGCCGCATCCGCCGCTGTGGGTCGCCTGCTCGAATCGCGAGACCATTCACCTCGCCGCCCAGCTCGGCATCGGCGCCCTCTCCTTCGCCTTCATCGATCCCGACGAGGCGCGCCACTGGGTCTCCGACTACTACGAGACGTTCAAGAAGGAGTGCGTGCCCATCGGACACGCGGTCAACCCCAACATCGCCATGGTCACGGGCTTCTCGTGCCATCAGGACGCCGAGGAGGCCATGCGCCGCGGCATCGACGGCTTCCGCTTCTTCCAGTTCGCGCTGGGTCACCACTACGCCTTCGGCAAGCACACGCCCGGCCGTACCGATATCTGGAAGAAGTTCGAGGCGGTGCGGGCCGAGCTGGATCTGGACGTGCTGGGCGGCGGCACCGGCTGCATCGGCACTCCCGCCCAGCTCCGGGAGTCGCTGCTGAAGTTCCAGGCCTCGGGGGTCGACCAGACGGTGTTCATCCAGCAGGGAGGGAAGAATCAGCACGAGCACATCTGCGAGTCCCTCGAGCTCTTCGCCAAGGACGTCATGCCGGAGTTCAAGGAGCACGAGGCCAAGCGGCTGGCCGAGAAAGCGGAGGAGCTGGCCCCTACATCGAGGCGGCGTTCACGCGGAAGAAGTACCTCGAGCCGCTGGCCGACGCCGACATCCCGGCCTACGAGGCGTTCGGGTCCTCGATCGCCCAGATCGACTTCGCCACCATGCCGGAGGCGAACCGGCGGCGGATCATCGCCTTCATGAAGATGCGCGAGATCGCCGAGCGGAGCTGAGCGCCGGTCTCAGGCCGCTTCCTCCGTGCCCGTCGCCCAGCGCCACGCGCGGGGCGAGGGCGGTGATGATCAGGTCCGCCGTCTTGAGATTCGTGGCGAGCAGGACGTTGTGGACGTTGCAGACACGCAGGAGGGCCCGGATGTCCGGATCATGCGGCTGCGACCACAGCGGATCCACGAAGAAGAAGACGACGTCGACGGCCCCCGTGGCCACCCGCGCCGCGATCTGCGCGTCGCCGCCCTCCGGCCCGCTCAGGAGCTCCTCGGTCTCCAGGCCCACCTTGTCCCGCACGAGGCGGCGCGGTGTGCCGGGTGGCCATCAGATCGAACTCGGCCAGCGTCTTCCGGTTGAAGGTCGCCCAGGCCACCAGATCCACCTTCTTGTTGTCATGGGCGATGAGGGCGAGCCGCCGCGCCACGCGTCAGTGCCCGCCCGCGTAGGCGGGCTCCGGCCGCGCGGGCGCCTTGCTGCGATGACGGCCGCCCACGCGGGCGGGGCGGCCGGAGGGCGCCGCGGTCAGTCCCACGAGCTGCATGGCGACCTTCTTCTCGCGTACGAGCATGCACAGGAACGCGATCGTCTCCCCTTCGGAAAGGCCGAGGCGGCGCGCCAGATCTTGCGGGCTCAGCGGTCCGGCACTGGCCAGACACTCGACGACGGCGTGTTCGGTCTCCGACCACCAATCGATCATCGCGGATCCTCCCCTCCTGAATGCGATGCCACTACCTTCATGGTGCGCTCCCTCTCATTGCGCGGCGATCACGTTGCCGTGACGGTGGACAGAGACAGCGCACGGGAAGTCGGCTCAGACGGGTAGCTGCAACGCGTATGCCATGCGAGAGGCGTGAAGACTCGACCACTTGCGCGATGGCCAGCTCACGCGGTTGCCCGCTCGCTGAGCATGCGCCCACGGGGGCGGCACGCTCGACGAGCGGGTTCTTGCTGCGCTCGGGAGCTACCCGCGGCCCACGAAGGGCATCTTGGTCGCCATGACGGTGAGGAACTGCACGTTGGCGTCGAGGGGAAGGCTGGCCATGTACACGACGGCCTTGGCCACGTTCTGCACGTCCATGGTCGGCTCCACCTCCACCGTCCCGTTCGCCTGGGGCACGCCCTTCTTCATCCGCTCCGTCATCTCGGTGGCCGCGTTGCCCACGTCGATCTGGCCGCACGCGATGTCGTACTTGCGCCCGTCGAGCGAGGTGGACTTGGTCAGCCCGGTGATGGCGTGCTTGGTCGAGGTGTAGGCCACGGAATAGGGCCGGGGCGCGTGGGCGGAGATGGAGCCGTTGTTGATGATGCGTCCGCCGCGCGGCTGCTGGCTCTTCATGATCTTGATCGCTTCCTGGGTGCATATGAAGGAGCCGGTGAGGTTGGTGTCCACCACCGCCTTCCACTTCTCGAAGGGCAATTCCTCCATGGGTACGGGAGGCGCGCCGATGCCCGCGTTGTTGAAGAGCAGATCGAGGCGGCCGAAGGTGTCCTTGGTCTTGGCGAAGAGAGCGCGGATGGACTCCGGATCGCTCACGTCCGTGGGCACCACGAGCGAGGGGGAGCCGGTGGCCTTGCCTTCGGCCGCGGTGGCTTCCAGGAGATCCTTGCGGCGGCCGGCGAGCACGACGGCGTAGCCCTCGCGCATGAGGGCGAGCGCGGAATGCTTGCCGATGCCCGTGCCCGCGCCGGTGACCAGTGCGACCTTGGTGGGGGTAGCCATATCGTTGTGTCCTCCCTGTTACTTCTTGCGGTAGACGTTGAGACCGACTTTTTCCTCGCGGTCGGGCACGGAAACGTTTCCTTCCGTCGAGGCGATGATGATGGTCTTGCCCGACGACGATGGTCCAAATTCTTTCGTGAGGTCCACGGTGATGGTCAGGATATTTCCCGCGATGGACATCTCCACGTTTTTCATGGGTCACCTCCTGCGGACAGCCTAGCGCAAAATCGCGCGGCGCGGGCGGCGAGAAGTCTCCCCATCCACCCCTTGACACGATGAGGCGGGGACGGCACAGTAATCGCTCAGTCACCTCGCCGGACCCCGGCGTCGCGTGCCGCGGCCCCCACGCCGCAGATCTCAATCGGCATCGACCTCGGCGAGCAACCGCGCGGGGGCTGGACGGTCGGCGCGAAAGGAGCTCCAGAGATGCCGCTTTACCTCGACGTGCACACCAAGATCGAGGGCTTGACGGCGCGACGTGGCCGCGGACGCCCACCGGAAGGACCTGGCGATTCAGCAGAAGCACGGCGTGAAGTATCTGCGCTACTGGTTCGACGAGGGCACGGGCAAGGTGTTCTGTCTGGTGGAGGCGCCGAGCCGGGAGGCGGCGGAAGCCGTGCACCGCGAGGCGCACGGCATGATGGCCGACGAGATCATCGAGGTGAAGGAAGGGACCTAGCGAGCGCGGCGGCGAGCGGGCGCATCCCCAGCGTCTCGGCGAGGGTCAAGCCCGCCCGGCAATATTCGGCGGCCACATCGAAGTCGGGCGACGGCCCGCGGGCCGCCACTTCTCCCAGGAGCTGTAGCGCGTAGGCTTCGTGTCCTCGCTCTCCGCGCCGCCGTGCCGTCTCGAGCCCGCGCACACCGAGGCGCCGTCCGACATCCGGATTCCCCGCGAGGGCGTGAGCCTGCCCGAGCCAGACCAGCCGAAGGGCGTGGTTGGCCGCGAGCTCCATGGCCTCCGTCCGCTCCACCGCCTCCTCGAGGAGGGCAATGGCCTCGGCGTGGCGGCCGGCGAGCGCGTAGGCCAATCCCAGAGGCGCCGCCACCGCAGGAAAGAGCAAGGGGATATCGGAAAGCCGGCCGACGACGAGGCCGCGCTCGAGGGGGATGGCCGCCTTCACGTACTCCCCTCGCAGCAGATCGACCATGGCCGTCCCCACGCTGGCCACGACCAGGCTGAAGGGATGATCCTCGGCCTGGGCGAGGGCGGCCGCTTCCTGCGCATACGGGTCGGCCTCGTCGAACCGGCCGAGCTCGGCCAAGCAGAGGGCGAGCCACGAGCCGGACATGACCGCGGGAAGGCCGGCGAGCCCGAAGGTCTCGCGCCGGAGATCGCCCTCGAGCAGATCCACGTTGCGCCTGAGGGCTTCCGCCGCGCTGGGATAGTCGCCGAGCGAGTGATAGATCTGCCCGAGACGGTAGTTCGTCCGCACCGTGTCCGCGAAGCTGCCGAAGCTCGCGGCCACCGCCCGGTCGCGAAGGGCCACGGTGAGGGCGCGGTCGTGCTCCCCGCGAACCCACAGATAGCCGGGGCTCTCGGGGCCGCCGAACAGGCTGTCGATGTTCGCCCGGGAGGCCGTCGCTCCCGTCTGGCGGAGGTAGTGAAGCGCCTTGTCCCACACCTCGCCCCGGAAGGCGTGATGGGCGAGACGATCGACGTGCTCCGACAGCCGATCCGCGTGGAGCCGCTCGAGAACGGGAACGAGCCGGGCATGAATGGCGCGTCGCCGCTCCTGGAGCACGCCGCCGTAGGCCACCTCGTGGGTGAGGGCGTGCTTGAACGTGTACTCGGGCGCAGGGAAGAGCCGGGCCTCGTAGAGGAACTCCGCGGCCTGCAGCCGCGCCAGGCCGTGCCGCAGCTCGTCTTCCGATTGCTCCGACGTCTCGAGAAGCACGGCCCAGGGGACGTCCTTGCCGATGACGGAGGCGGTCTGGAGAAGCTCCTTGTCCCCGGGCGGGAGGCGGTCGATGCGCGCGGCGAGAATGGCCTGCACGGTGGCGGGCACCTGGATGGCGATGGGATCCTTGCCGAGGCGATACGCGCCGGGCTGGCCCACCAGCACCTCGGTCTCCACGAGCGAGCGCACGCTCTCCTCGAGGAAGAGCGGGTTGCCTTCCGTTCGCTCGATGAGCAGGCGCTGGAGAGGCCGCAGCTCCTCGTGATCGCCGAGCAAGGGCTCGAGGAGCGCCTCCGCGGATTCCCGGGGAGGGCATCGATGCGGAGCTGCCGATAGAACGTCTTGCTCGCCCAGCTGTGCTGGTACTCGGGGCGATAGTTCACCGCGAGCAGGGCGGAGGCGGTGGGCAGGCTCTCCACGAGGGCGTCGAGGAGGATCTGGGTCTCCGCGTCGATCCAGTGCAGGTCCTCGAAGACGAGGAGCAAGGGCTGATCGCGGCTTTCGCGGAGGAGCACGAGGCGAACGGCCTCCGCCGTCAGCGCGCGGCGCCGTCCCAGATCGAGCTTCGATGAATTCGTGGTCGCCGGGCAGCGCGTCGAGGAGCCACAAGAGCGGGGGACGACGTGCTTGAGCCCCTCGTCGAGGGTGATGACCACGCCGGTGACCTTGGCGCGCACGTCGCGCGTGTCGTCCCGATCGGAGAGCTTGAAGTAGCTCCGGAGGAGATCGATCAGGGGAAGATAGGGCGAGGCCTTGCCGTAGGAGACGAGAGGTCGCCTCGAGGATGCGCCAGCCCGCCGTGCGATGCGAGCGGAGGAACTCGTAGAAGAGCCGCGATTTCCGACGCCCGGCTCTCCCACCACCGCCACGAGCTGGCCGCGGCCGGCTCCCGCCTGGTCGCACGCCCGCCGCAGCTCATCGAGCTCGGCGTGGCGGCCCACGAAGCGCGTGAGGCCGCGCGCCATCGAGGCGTGGAGCCTCGTGCGGGCGGAGCGAACGCCCACCATCTCGAAGATGGGAATGGGCTCGGCGAGGCCTCTGATCGGCGTGGGGCCGAGCGCTTTCACCTCGATGTACCCTTCGGCGCTCATCAGGGTCGCCTCGGTCACCAGGGTCGTCCCGGGACGGGCGAGCTGCTGCATGCGGCCGGCGAGGTGCGTGGTGTGCCCCACCGCGGAGTAGTCCATGTTGAGATCTCGTCCGATGGACCGCACCACCACTTCCCCGGAGTTCATGCCCACGCGAATCTGCACGTCCGCGCCGTGCACCCGCCGCAGCTCCTCCGCGTATTGCCCCACCGTCTCGTGCATGCGGAGAGCGGCGTAGGAGGCCCGCACCGCGTGATCCTCGTGAGCGAGGGCGCGCCGAAGAGCGCCATGATCCCGTCGCCCATCACCTGGTTGACCGTGCCCTCGTACCGGTGCACCGCCTCCATCATGAGCTCGAGCACGGGTCGAGCAGCTCGCGCGTCTCCTCCGGATCTCGGTCGAGGAGGCGCTCCATGGACCCCTTGTGGTCGGCGAAGAGAACGGTGACCGTCTTGCGCTCTCCCTGGAGGGCTCCCTGCGAGGTCAGGATCTTCTCGGCCAGATGCTTGGGCGTGTAGGTGCTGGGGGCGGAGAATCGGGGGCGGAGCGACGCGGAGCGACGCGGCGCACTGTCCGCAGAACTTGTTGCCCACCGGATTGGCCGCCCCGCATTCCGCGCACACGGAGGCGAGCGGGGTGGCGCATTCGCCGCAGAATCGCGCGCCGGGCGGATTGTCCTGCTGACACGCCGAACACTTCATGCTCTCTCCTCTTTCCGCCCCGTGAGCTTAGTCGGCCGTCCACAAGGGGTCAAGACTACCGCTTTCGCTCCGATGGCGGTACGATACGGGCCGAGGTCACCTTCGCCATTCGGGAGGCCGGACATGAGCCGTGGAAATCGTTTGGCATGGATCGGGACGGGATTGATCGGCCTCCTGCTCCTCAGTCAACCGGTCCATGCCGTGGAGTACCGGCTCCTCGTGGCCAGCGTCTTCGACACCTCCCTCACCTCCTTCGTCGCCGCCAATGAGCTGACCTACGGCGCGTCGGGTCCCGGGCCTCGAGCGGCTCGAGACGGCGATCAGCACGGGCGGCATCGAATGGGGCGACATGCCCGCGGGCGCCCCCTCAGCGGCGTGCCGGACAGCATCGCCCGTGCCTGGTCCGGCGTGGGCGTACATGCCGACATTCTGCGTGGCGGAGTCGACGCGGGACGCTGGGACGAAGTCCGCTGGGAAGGCAAGCCCGGCGAGCGGAGCATCTGGCTCATCAAGGTCACCGGCAACAATCGCCCCCAGTCGGTGCAGCGAGTCACCCTCGAAAGCGGCGCCCGGCCCGTCCGGCTCTACCCGCCCTATGTTTTCACGGGCGGAAGCGGGCGCCTCGCCGTCATGGAAATACCCCAGCCGCTCATCGCGTTCTCCGAGACGAAGGGCAATGTCTGGGACAAGTGGGTGGGCAAGGGGCTCGATCTCGGCCAGGGCATCGGCGCGGTCGTCGCGCTCAGCAGCAATGCGCTGGACGCCGATCTCGTGTATCTCGTGGTACAGCAGGGCGATCAGCCCACCAGCTACCGGGCGGTCATCTCCTGGGCCGATCCGGATATCGATCGCGAAAGCCCGAGGATGCGGACGCGACCGTTCCATCATCATCGCTGAGCGCTCGCATCGCGTTTGACAGGGCGGGGGGCCGTGACACAGTCTCGCCACCGAGGAGTGTGTAGAGACCCGACGCACCCCAAAGAGGGGGTCCCAGATGGCCATCTCCGTCGACAGCACCGTCCAGCCCGAGGTCGCGGGCGCCTATGCGCGGCTCGAAGAAAAGATCCTGGAGCGCGACCAGCGGGCGTCCAGCCAGATCTTCTACGATCTCGTTCGCGCGGGACGGCCCCTCCCCGAGCTCCTTGGCGAGATCGTCCGCATCCACGCTCCCTACACCCACGTGCCGTACCATCAGCGCCTCGACGACGGCATCGTCCGCTTCGTGAACAACGACCACTGCCTGCTCAGCTCCCGGGCGAGCATGGACCTGATGAAGATGATCCGCCCCGAGCTCGCCTATCTGCCCCTCGCCCAGACCATCTGGTATCTCCCCACCGGCCTCGATCCCTGGAACCAGCTCCTCGGCAAGATGCCGGGTCACTACGTGCGGCTCTACGAGCTCAAGTTCGAAGGCAAGCCGCCGCTCCCGGAAGTGCACTGGCCCGATCAGGAGCCTCTGGCCATTCCGGGGACGTTCCCGGAAAAGCTCAATGCCTGGCTCACCCTCGTCCAGCGCGGCGAGGTGGTGAACGCCTATCGCGTGTTCCTCGGCCTGTGGGACGAAGCGCTCGCCGATCCCACCCGGCGCACCCAGCTCCTCGCCCATCTCGTCTTCGCCGGACTGATCGACGTGCAGGACCGCATGCTCCACAATCGCTCCTACACCACCGGCCACAAGTCCTACCGCGCCCGCGCCACCGTGCAGCTCTGCCCAGGCCGTGGGCTGGCCCAACGCGCGGAGCATCCTCTACGCGGGCGTCCCCGACATGGCGGTGGGGCCGCGGTGGCACTCGACGTACGAGATGGGCTGCCTGGTCGTGCAGAATTTCCTCGGGGGACGCGACGAGGATTTCCTCGGCAATGACGGCGCGCTCACCTCCGTGGAGTCGCTCGCCCTCATCGAGGCCATCCTGAGCGGCGAGGAGCCGGCGTACATCGACCTGATCGTGGCCCTCGTGAAAGCGGGCAAGGGGCTGCGCCAGATCATCGACACCATCCAGGTCGCGTCTGCCCAGGTCATCCTCGAGACGGGCGAGCCCAACAACTTCTCCATGGCCCAGCACAGCTACGAGTACTGCAACAACGTCCGGTGGTTCTTCGACACCTTCCAGCATCCCCACCGGCTCAAGCTCCTCTTCGTGGCCGCCGCCTTCGTGACGCGCGCCTCCCATCACCAGCGGCATACGCCGGACAACGGCGCTGACAAGATCGCCCCGCCGAAGGGCGCCGACACCATGTCGCAGGACCAGATGCTCAGCCAGCTCGACGAGGCGCTCCTCGCCCTGCGGGCGGGCGAGGCGGTGAACTGGACCGCCGCCTACCTGAAGGCCGGGCACGATCGCGGGGCCCTCGTGGAGGAGCTGGCGACCGCCGCGGCCAAGATGGGGAACGACCCGCACAATCAGGAGCTGGGGGTCTGTCTGCTCGAGGACTACGCGCACAGCACGGCGGAGGACCGCGACCGGCTGCTCCTCGCCTCGGCCAAGCACACCGCCGGCCACCGGAAGTATGGCGACCCGCTCGAGGCCTACCGGCGCTTCGCGGAGGCGTTCGACCTCGCTACTTGAAGATCTTCTTGACCGCGCCCACCGCCTCGTCGACGGGACCGGCCGCCTTGGGCGGCGGGGCGGGACGAGCCGCAAGTGCACCTCTGAGGTCTGACCCGCCATCACCTGCACCTGACGCGTCTCCGCGGTGAATCGCGGATGGGTGACGCGCAAGCGATACGTTCCTTCCTTCAGCTTGCCCCGCACCTGGCCGCCCGGTGCCCGGGACGAGGGTGGTGACCACCGCGTCCTTCAGGGTCAGGATCTCCACCGTGGCGTCGTTTACCGGCTTGCCCGTTCGCGCATCCTGCACCACGGCCACGAGGTCGCCCACCACGGGCGCCGCGGGCTTGGCGAGGTGGAGATACGAGTAGAGTCCGAGACTGATGGAGAGGCAGCCGGCGACAATGCCGATGATGGAGTGGGTGCGAGGCAGCGTGAGATAGGAGCGGAGGAAATGTATCAGGCGCCCCGCGGCGCCCGACGGGACCTCGGTGACGGTCGGCCCGTGCTCGCCTTCCATGACGAGGCTAGCTTAGCAGCGGAGGCGGGCGCAATCTGCCGAAACACGTCGGCCGCCTCCTTGAGGAGGGCCGACGGAATGGTGAGGACGAGCGACTTGGCCACGCGAAGATTGACGGCCAGCTCGTAGCTCCTGTACTGCTCGACAGGCAGCTCGCCGGGCTTCGCTCCCTTGAGGATCTTGTCCACGTAGGTGGCGACGTGGCGCCCCTGGTCGGACGGATTCGCGAAATACGAGACGAGGCCGCCCGCCTCCACGAACTGGCGCCCCGGATAGATGGCGGGCAGCCGATTCTGCGACACCAACCGCACCACATTCTTGGACGCGTCGAACTGGGTCACGCTCGCTCCCACCACGAGGGCGTCCACCCCGCCGTCCGCCATGGCGGCGAAGGCCAGCTTGTAGTCGTACTCCATCTTGGCGTGGACGAAGCGCATGCTCGCGCCCGAGCTCCGGGCCTGGCCTCGAGGGCGCGGAAGAACGATACGTCGGAGGGATGTCGGGATTGCCGAGATAGGCGAAGCGCGTCGCCTCGGGCACGATCTGCTTGAGAATCTCCAGCTGCCTCACCGCCAGCTCACGCCGGAGAAACTGGATGCCCGTGACATTGCCGCCCGGCCGGTTCGTGTTCGCGACGAGGCCGGAATCGACCATGTCCCCGCTCCCCGCCACCACGATGGGGATGGTCGAGGTGGCGTGCCGGGCGGCCAGACCCGCGGGGTGGACACGGCGACGATGACGTCGACCTGACGCCGCACCAACTCGCCCGCGAGCTCCGGGAGCCGCTCGATCTTGCCTTCCGCGTACCGGCTTTCGAACACGATCCGCTGCCCTTCCCGGTACCCGCGCGCGCGCAGTCCCTCGGAAAGAGCGAGGCGCTGGGCCGGGTCGGAGGTGCTGTACCAGAGCGTCAGGTAGCCGATGCGATAGACCTTTCCCGCCGGCTCCGCGCGCGCAGGAACCGGCGCGGCCACGCAGATCAGGACGGCGAGGACGGCGAACAGGCGGAGCATGCTAGAGACGACGGTGGACGAGATCGCGGGCGGCGAGGAGCAGGAGGGCGGCGGCGAGCCACGCGAGGGCGCCGTCGAAGAGGAAGGCCCCGGAGAGATTGAGGGCGGCCAGCCCACCGGTGGCCACCGGGCTCAACGCCGACGAGAACTGGACACCGAGCGCGAGCCAGCCGAAAGCGGCGCCACGATTGTCGCTGGGAACGAGGTGGCCGCCGAGCGAATACGCGAGAGTCAGCGCTCCCCCAGGGAGAAGCCTACGAGACAGCGCAGGACGAGGAGCCAGACCCACGAGCTGGTCCAGGCCATGAGCGCGCAGGGAATGGCGCCGGTGAGGCAGGCGATGAGGAGGAGCCGCCCGATCGGCCAGTCCTGGGCGAGGCGCCCGGCCACGCTCGCCGAGATCGTCCCGCACACCGCGGAGACCGAGATGATGATGCCGGAGACCGCGGCGATGCGCTCCACCCCGGGCAGATGGGCGACCTTGAGGGGAATGAGGAGGGCGAGGCCGCGGTCGATGAACTGGGCGATGAGGAGCAGGCCGAGCACCACCGCGAAGTGGGGCAGGCGAAACACCTCTCGGAAGGCCAAAGGCGCCGGGCGCCTGGTCACCTCCCCCGGCCGCTCCTCTTTGAAGAGCACCATGAGCCCGATGAGCGACACCGCGCAGAGGCCCGCCGTCACGAAAAAAGCGTAGCGTATTCCGAAGTGCGAGGCGATATAGCCGCCCGCGGCGGGGCCGACGGCCGCGCTCAAGAGCTGCGCCGACTGGACCCTCCCGATGGCCACCGGCACCTTGTCGCGGGGACACGACACGCTGGCCAGGGCCATGGCCATCACCGAGAAGCCCGCGAAGATTCCCTGGACGAGCCGCGCCACGAAGAGCTGGGTGACGGAGGTGACCAGTCCCATGGCCGCGATGGTCACGATGAAGCCGGCGAGCGACCGCACCATCATGAGCTTGCGGCCCACGCGGTCGGCGAGCCGCCCCCACAGCGGGCCGAGCAGCCCGGCGAGGCCCGGGGTGACGGCCATGAGCACGCCCGACCACACCGCGATCTCGGCGGGATCGGTCACCCCCAGCTCCTTCACGAAGAGGGGCAGGAAGGGAGAGAAGAACTGGAAGCCCACGAACGCGGTGAAGACGATGAGGGAAAGCGCCCACACATTGCGCTGCCAGCTCCCCGGCTCCGAGCGTGGCATCAGATGATGAGGCGCACTCCGCCGAGCTCCGCGACGCGGTGGGGAAGTTACCGGCGGGGGACCCGATGAACATGTAGTTCTTGGGAATGCGCCATTCCCGGCTGAGCCGCTCGATCAGCTCGGGCCCGAACACCCCGCGCACCGTCACGAAATCGACGTTGATCTCCGGGTAGACCTCGTCGAGGAAGGCGAGGTCCTCCGCGAGATCCGGGGAATCTCCATCTTCGTCTCGTAAACGAAGGCGACCCGCAGCCGCTTGGTCTGCTCGTTGTCGCGCACGTAGAGCATGACGTCGTTGAGCGACTTGCGGCTGTCGCCCCGCGTGAAGAACACGAAGCGCACCTCGTTGATCGTGTTGATGCGCTGGATGATGACCCGGCTCAGCTTCCGGTTGAGCGCGGGCACCCGGCTGAGGGCGGCCCGCAGGACGAAGAGACAGGCCTTGAGCAGGCTGGTCCTCCACAGCATGACGGAGATCAGCCCGGCCGCGGGCAGGAAATAGCCCAGGAACACCCAGACGTAGTCCGGGTTCAAGCATCACGTTGCCGATGAGACCGAGCACGATGGCGGCGAGCGCGGACACCACGGTGGGCCAGCCCGCCCGGTAGCGGCGCGGAGCTGCCGCCGCTTGACCTTGAGGAGGATATTGCCGACGGCGAACCAGCCCATGACGCCGAGAAAGGAGATGGTGTAGACGCCGGCCAGCGTCTCGAGCTGCCCGCGGGTGATCCACAGGATCGAGACGCAGAGGAGAAAGAAGGCGAGGATGATGCGATGGCTGGTGCGGCGCCACCGATTCTCCTTGAGCAGGGGCTGGGGCAGGCATCGATCGAGGGTGAGGCGCTTGACGAGGCCCACCGTGCCCACATAGGCGGTGAGCACGGCCCCGGACAGCACGAGGGTGGCGTCGATGGCGATCACGGTCCGGAGCCACCCCCGGCCATCTGGACGCCGGTGAAGGCGAGAAGGTCTTCCTTGTGCGCCTGCACAGTGGCCACGGGCATGACCCCAGCACGAGCAGGCAGATGAGCGGATTGAAGACGACGACGGCCAGCCACATGTTGCGCAGCGTCTTGGGGAACACCCCTCTCCTCCTGCTCCTCGATGAAGTTGCACGAGCTCTCGAACCCGCTGATGCCGAGGAGGGCCGCCGCGAAGCCGAAGAACACGGCGGTGCCCAGGCTCGCCTCGGCGGGCGCGTGCCAGTTCGCGATGAGCATGGAGGGGTCGCGGACGAGGCGGACGACTCCGATCAGACAGAAGGCGGCGAGGGTGAGCAGGTGGAGCGCGAAGATGCCCACGGCCACCGCGGACGACTCCGTGATCCCGATGATGGTGAGGACCGCGAACAGGCCGAGGAGGGCCACCGTGGCCCCGTCCACGGGGAGCCCGGGCACGAGATTCTGCGCGTAGTGCATGGCCGCGCTGGCCGAGATCACGCCGGTGGCCATGTAGGACAGGATGGTCATGCAGGCGGCCATGGAGGCGCGGAACTTGCTCGTGGTGTTGAGCAGGCAGTTGTAGGCGCCGCCGTTCAGGGGCAGCGCGTCGCCCACCTCAGCATAGATCCACCGATAGAGATAGAGCACCCCGCCCACGAGGAGCAGACAGAGCGGCGCATACGCACCGCCGTAGATGGTGGCGAGGGCGGCCACGTACAGACACGAGGAGGTGATGTCGTTTCCACAGATCGCCGTCGCTCCCCATTCTCCCAGCCGGTGCTTGGGAGAAGAGTTGAGGGGTCAGGGTGACCGTCTCCGTCGCGTCGACGGTCACATTCTGGTGAGGAAACGATCCGCGAGTTATGTCTTGCCCTTCTCGACGGTCGCGCGCATGGCCTCTTCGGCGGGACCCCAGTTGGGCGCCCCGTGGCGCGTGATGCGGAAGACGTCGGCGAGATGCGCATACACCCTCTGCCAGGCCGTGAAGGCGGCGAGGAGCGGCGTCGATGGATCGGCGACAACCTTGAAGCCCAACATGGGGCTCACCGGAACACGATGGCAGAGGGGCTTCCCGCCTTGACCACCTGGCCGGTGGGCGTGAGCTTGCCCGTCACCTGGTCCACGCGGAAGGTCACGATGGTGTCGCTGTCCTGGTTCGCCGCGTAGAGAAACGTCCCGGACGGATCGAGAGCGAAGAAGCGCGGCGTCTTGCCCTGGGTCGGTTCCCAGCCCACGGGGGAGAGCACGCCGGTGGCCCCGTCGATCGAGAATATGGCGAGGCTGTCGTGGCCGCGGTTCGATCCATAGACGAAGCGCCCGGACGGGCTGACCGCGATCTCCGAGGTCGTGCTGTTGCCCGTGAAGGTGGGAGGCAGCGTGGTGATCACCTGGAGGGCGGCGAGGCCGCCGCTCTCCGGATCGTAGCGGAACGTGGTGATGGTGGAGTCGAGCTCGTTGATCACATAGGCGTAGGGCGCGGTGGGATGGAAGGCGGCGTGACGTGGCCCCGCCCCCGGCCGGCTCGCCACCGACGGCACCGCGGCCGGCACCAGCTTGCCCGTAGCCGTGTCGAGCCTGAACACGAAGTCCGCGTCGAGGCCCTTGTCGGGCACCACGATGAAGCGGAGGCGCGGATCGAACACGACATCGTGGGGATGCGAGCTCGCCTGCTCGGCCCGGTGCGGCCCCGGCTTGCCCGGCAGCGTGTACAGATCGGTGAGGGGCGCGAGCGAGCCATCGGGATTGATGGGCAGCACGCTCACCGTGCCCGAGCTGTAGTTGGCGAGGACGAGAAAGCGATTGGTGGCGTCGACGGCGAGGCTGACCCCGTTCTTGCCGTTGGTGGCCTGCGCGTTCAGGGGCGCGATCTGGCCGGTGGCGGCGTCCACGCGGTACGAGGTCGCCTCTCCTCCATCCCCGTGGGCCGCGTAGAGCGTGCGCTTCTGCCGGTCAAAGGTGAGGAAGGAGGGATTCACCACTCCCTTGAGGAGCTGCACGTGAGTCCAGTTGCCCGTGGCCGCGTCGATCTGGTAGACGTTGATCCCCTCGCCGTGGCCGTTGCGTTCCTTGCTCGTGTAGCAGCCGACGTAGGCGAGCTTCGGGACCGACGCGGTGGGCGAGCTCATCGTGGATCCGGCCATGGTCGTGCACCCTCCCGCGGCCGCCGCGGCCATCAGGCCGACGACGCCACCAAGAAAATCCCTGCGCGCGATGCTCTCCATGTCAGCGCCCCTCCAGGCCGTCCAGGAACGTGATCAGCTCCGCGTTCACCGCCTCGGGCCGCTCCTGCTGCGTCCAGTGACCGCAACCGGGAAGGATGACCGCCTTCTTGAGATTCGGCACCGTCTGGAGCAGATGATCGACCGCCGCCTTCCATCGGACGAGGACGAGGTCTCGGTCCCCGGCGATGTAGAGCGCCGGCTGCATGACCCTTGCGTCCTTGGTATGCGGCCATGAGCTCCCAGGTGCGATCGAGGGTGCGGTACCAGTTGAGTCCACCGGCGAATCCGGTGCGCTTGAACTCGTTCACGTAGAAGTCCACGTCGGCTTCGCTCAGCCAGGGCGGCAGGGTATCTGGATCGTTCATCAGGTCGAGGAACTTGGCCGTCCGCGGCTTCGGGCGGACGACCGGGCGCCTCGCCGGAGGCCCAGTAGAGCACGCGACGGATGGTGGCTCGGACGTCCTGTTCGAGCTCGGCCTCGGCGATGCCGGGGGTCTGGAAATAGAGCATGTAGTTGAAATTGTCTCCGGCCGCGAACCGGAGGCCGTCGGTCGGGCGGATCATCCCTCGAGGAATATACGGCACGCTCAGCGCCGCCACCGCCCGGAAGCGGTCCGGTCGCATCAGCGCGGACGTCCAAGCCACGGGAGCGCCCCAGTCGTGCCCCACGATCACCGCCTGCTCGACCCCGAGCTCGTCGAGGAGGCCGACCATGTCGCCCGCCATGTGCAGGAGCGTGTACTGCTCGATGCCCTCCGGCCGGTCGGTCTGGCCGTAGCCGCGCATGTCGGGAGCCACCGCACGGTAGCCCGCGGTGGCGAGCGCCGGCAATTGATGGCGCCACGAATACCAGGACTCGGGGAAACCGTGACACAGGAGGACGAGCGGACCCGTCCCCTGCTCGGCGATGTGCATGCGGATGCCGTTGGCCTCGATGGACCTGTGCAGGCAATCGGTCACACAGGCACCGGGAGAGGTCAGACCTGGGCGGGACGCAGCACGCGACCGCGCCCCCGGGGCTCGGACGACTCCGGCATCCGGCCATCCTGGACGACGGCGCCTCCGTTCACGAAGGACCACGCGATGCCGCGGGCACGCTGCACGAGCCGCGGGCCGCCGTCGGGCAGGTCATGGATCAGCTCGGGCTCGCCCGCGGCGATGGTCTCCGCGTCGAACACGACGAGGTCGGCGGCGAGCCCGGGGCGCAGGCGTCCGCGGTCGGCGAAGCCGAACACGTCGGCGGGCATCGACGTGATGCGGCGCACCGCCTCCTCGAGGGACAGCGCCTTGCGCTCGCGCACCCAGTGGCCGAGAAGCCGGCTGGTCTGGCCCGCCTCGCAGAACAGGGTGAGATGGGCGCCCGCGTCGGCGAGGCCGATGAGGGCGATGGGATGGGTGAAGATCTCCGCCACCGCCGCCGCGTCGGTGTTCATGATGGCTACCGTGAATCGCGTTTTGAGATCGTCGGCGAGGGCGAGATCGAAGAAGGCGTCGACGGGATCCTTGCCCACGGCGGCCGCGCACTTCGCCGACGGTGCGTCCGACCAGGCCCTGATGCTCGGCGCGATGAGCGCTCTCCACGCGGAGGGGAGAGGTGTCGCCGACGAAGAGCGAGGAGCGGCCGGCGGTGGCCCGGAACTCGGCGCGGAACGCGGGATCCGCGAAGAGGCTCGCGCCACTGGAGACGGCGAAGCCTCGAGCACCCGCTTCCACACGGGGAAGCGGAAGAAGACGAAGGCGCCGTAAAGATCGAAGGTGGAGGTGAGGGGCGAGCACGTCACCTGCGGGTAGATGCGGAGGCCTTCGCGGTTCAGCGCTTCCAGACGAGCGAGGATCACGCGATGCTCCCCGCCCGCTCGGGATTGTGGCGCAGGGACACGGGGGTGATGGGGCGGCGGGCGGCGCGGGCCAGCTCCACGAAGCGGTCCACCTCGGCCACCCGATCGGGGCGCGAGCCCCCGATGGTGATCTCCATCACGCCCTGACCGCTGTCGCCCATGGCCGCGGCGAGCTCGTTCATCTCCTCGTCGGTGGCGAGACGGCTCGGCACGGGCCGGCCCTTCGCCCCCACGTGATTGTGATTGGTGGTCGAGGAAAAGCCCCACCGCGCCCGCGGCCATGGCCACCCGTACCTCGTGGGCCATGCGCTCGATCTCCTCCGGGGTGGCCGCGCGCTCCCACGCCGCGTCGCCCATCACGAACTGACGCACGGCGGAGTGCCCCACCAGTGGCTCCCACGTTGACGGCGAGGCCGCCCCGGTCGAGGGCGTCGAGATACTCGGCGAAGCTCTCGAACTCCCAGCGAATGCCCTTCTCCATGGCCTCGAGGGACATGCCCTCGACGTACTCCAGCATGCGCATGAGAGTGCCGGCGGTCGCCGGGGCGGCAGGGAGCGAGGGTGAAGCCGCAATTGCCGGTGACGATGGTGGTGATGCCGTGCCAGGAGGAGCAGGAGGCCAGCGGGTCCCAGGTGAGCTGGGCGTCGTAGTGCGTGTGCGGATCGATGAAGCCGGGGCGACCACGAGCCCGCCCGCGTCGATCTCCTTCTCCCCGCGCCCCGTCACCCGCCCGACTTCGGCAGATCCGCCCGTCCCGCACGGCCACGTCGCCGGAGCGCGCAGGGGCGCCCGTGCCGTCGACGATCATCCCACCCCGGATCACCAGATCGTGGCTCATGGGCTCCCTCTCGAAGTCCGTCGGGATCGTAGCACGTCGGCGCGACCGCGGGTGGGCTCAGCTCACGCCCACTCGCCTACGAACGGCGAATGATAGTGCGCGGCGGTGTCGGCCAGCTCTCGCTCCGCCGCCGCGTCGAGCGGCCGGAAGCGCGCGGCGGCCGCCAGCACCTTGGGCAGAACGGTCACGTCTCCCGCGCTGCACAGGGTGGTCACGGGCTTCGAGAGAACGAAGGCCACCGCCCTCTCGATGATGCCGTCGTCGGTGAACGGCTCGTACCACGTGGTATGGGTCCGGGGACGCCCTCCCCACGGATCCTTGGCCACGCTCTTGATGATGTGCACACCGACATCGCGCCGGGCGCATTCCTGGAGCAGCGCCTCCGCGCTCTCCCGGTATTCGGGGATGGCCCACAGCACGAAGTTCAGGGGAACATCACGGTGTCGAAGTCGAAGCGCCGGAGCGCCTCGAGATGCGTGCGCGGAGCGTCGTGGGTGTGCCCGGTGATGCCGAGCCACCGCGTCAGCCCTTGCTCGCGGGCCGCCACCAGCGCTTCGAGGGCCCCACCCCCTTGGCCGTGCACGCGTCGAGATCAGCGAGCTTGCCCACAGAGTGAAGCTGGTAGAGATCGAGGCTGATCCGTGCCCAGCCGCTCCAGGGACCGGCCGAGCTCGGCGGTGGCCGTCTCGCGCGTGCGCTCGATGGTCTTGCACCCGAGAAAGACGTCCCGGCGGATCCTGCGGCATCCACGGCTTGAGCCGCAGCTCGGCGTCGCCATAGCGAGGCGCCACGTCGATGTGGTTCACGCCGTGGGCGAGGGCGGCGTCGATCGCGCGGTCCGCCACGTCCTGGGCCACCCGTCCAATCCCCGCGGCTCCGAAGGTGACCACGCTGCTCATGTGTCCGGTACGGCCCAGGCGTCGCGTCTCCATTCGTCTCTCCTCGCGTTCGGTGGGAACCCCGGTCACTGCTCCCGTCCCGTCAGCGGACCGTCTGGCTCAGCCGGCCCGCCCCGCCAAATAGTAGCCGAAGACCACTCTTGTAGTCGGACCGGATTAGACAGTATTCTCGGCCCGCCATGCCTATGGGCGTCCGTCAACGGCATCCGCCTCTGTTACGAGGTCACCGGCTCGGGAGCTCCCCTCGTGCTCGCCAGGTAGTCACTCCCCTCGTGTCGTTCTCGGCCGAGCTCTGGCAGACCATCACGCCCATCTACGCGGCCATCCTCGACCATCCCTTCGTACGCGGCCTCACCGACGGCTCCCTGCCCCGCGAGGCTTTTCGCTTCTACGCGGTGCAGGACGCCCTCTACCTCGCGCGACTTCGCCCGCGCTCCTGTCCATCGCGGCGGCCCGGGCGCCCCAGGACGAGTGGATCATCATGTTCAACGAGCACGCGGCGGGCGCGCTCAAGGTGGAGCGGTCGCTTCACGAGAGCTTCTTCGCCGAGTGGGGTCTCACCCCGGAGGCGGTGGCCGCCACCCCCTCGCCCCCGCCAACCAGGCGTACACGAGCTATCTCCTCGCCACCGCCTACGGCGCCCCCTTCCACGAGGCGGTGGCCGCGCTCCTCCCCTGCTACTGGATCTACTGGGAAGTGGGCCAGGCCCTCGAGCGCCTCGGCTCCGCCGACCCGCTGTACGCGCGCTGGATCGGCACCTACGCCTCGGAGGAATTCGGCGCTCTCGTCCGTCTCGTCATCGAGTGCGTGAACGAGATGGCCGCGCGCCACGGCGCGAGCGAGCGAGAAGCCATGACCCGCCACTTCGTCGCGACCTGCCGCTACGAGTGGATGTTCTGGGACATGGGCTACCGACAGGAACGCTGGCCCGTTCAGCCCGCGCCGGTGGCGCGACGCCCGCTTACTGCCAGCGGATCTGGACCTTGACCTTCGGATACTCGGGTGACTTCCCTCGACGATCCACGATGCGCAGTGGTCTGGTCCGGCCCTCCAGGAGCAGGTTGTTGTTGCTGAAGGCGATGAACTTGCCCCAGGCCTTGGGCACCACCACCTCGTACTTGGGGGCGGCGGTCTGGGCCAGCGCGGCCTCGGGGAGAAGCCACGTGCGCAGCCCTGCCTCCGGAAGCAGGGGGCGGGCGGCGATCACGACGAGAGCAGCGGCGATGACGGTGAGGACGATCTTGCTGTAGCGGTCGACGATCACGAATCCCCTCCTGGTTGGTCGTTGAGAGTTCGAAGCTTCCCGTGCGTACAGTCCCTGCGCCTAGCTCTCGCTCCGCGGCCACGTGATGTCAAGGAAGATTTCCATGCATCCGGCGCGGGCGCGCTCTTGACAAGGCCCGAGCCCTTGACGCAGTCTTGGGCCGCCAATTCAGCCGCGCCCTCCCGCGGGAGGCGCGCAGAGAGCGAGGATGCAATGAGGCAGCCTTGGAAGCGGGTGCGGATCACGCGGTTTCTCGTGGGGCGCTCACCGGCACGCTGGTGCTCGCGAGCGCCCTCGTCGCGCACGCCGCCGACCCGATCAAGATCGGCTTCGGCATGGCCCTCACGGGCGGGCTCTCCGCCAACGGCAAGCCCGCCCTCCTGGCCATCCAGATCTGGAAAGACGACATCAACAAGAAGGGTGGCCTGCTCGGCCGGCCCGTCGAGCTCGTCTTCTACGACGACCAGACCAATCCCGCCACCGTCCCCGGCATCTACACCAAGCTGCTCGACGTGGACAAGGTGGATCTCGTCATCTCCGGCTACGGGACCAACCTCATCGCGCCCGCTCATGCCCATCGCCATGGAGCGCAAGCTCACCCTCATGGGCATGTTCGGCCTCGCCAACAACGAGAAGTACCAGTACCCGAACTACTTCCAGATCCAGCCGGCGGGACCCGACCCCAGACGAGCACGGCCATCGGCTTCTTCGAGCTGGCGGCCAGGCAGAACCCGAAGCCGCAGACGGTGGCCATGGTAGGCGCGGACGCCGAGTACCCGCAGAACGCGCTGGTGGGCGCGCGCGAGCTCGTGAAGAAGTTCGGCTTCAAGACCGTGTACGACAAGACCTATCCGCCGAGCACCGTGGACTACACGCCCATCGTGCGGGCCATCAAGGCCACCAACCCCGACATCGTGTTCGTGGCGTCGTATCCGCCGGACTCGGTGGGCATGCTCCGCGCCGCGCATGAGGTCGGGCTCCAGCCCAAGATCTTCGGCGGCGGCATGGTGGGACTGATGTTCACGACGCGTGATGACGAGCATGGGCCCGATGCTCAACGGAATCGTGAACTACGACTTCTGGGCGCCGGAGCCGGCCTTCCTGGCCATGCCCGGCATCAAGGAGTTCTTGAAGGAGTACCAGGCGCGGGCGGAGAAGGCCGGCGTCGATCCGCTGGGCTACTATCTCCCGCCCTACTCCTACGCGCTGGTCCAGGTCCTCGGCCAGGCCGTGGAGGCGACCAAGGGTCTCGACCAGCAGAAGATCGCCGACTACATCCGCACCACACGAGTTCAACACCATCGTGGGCAAGGTGAAGTTCGGGAAGAACGGCGAGTGGGCCACCGGACGCACCCTCATGGTCCAGTACCAGAAGATCCAGGGGACGGGCATCGAGCAGTTCCGCGGGCCGGGCAAGAAGATCGTCCTCTGGCCCGACGAGTCTCAAGTCCGGGAGCATCATCTATCCCTACGCGGCCGCGCTGAAATAGCCCGCCGCGCGTGATCGCCTGGGACCTGCTGGCGAACGCGGTGGTCGCCGGCCTGCTGCTCGGCGGCTTCTATGCCGCGGTGAGCCTCGGCGTGTCGATCATCTTCGGCCTCCTCGACATCGCCAACATCGCCCAGCCCGCCTTTCTCATCCTGGGCTCCTACGCCGCCTACGTGATGAACAGCACCTTCGGCCTCGACCCCATTCTCACCGGCCTCCTCTTCACCCCTGTCTTCTACCTGCTCGGGGCCGCCGTCTATCGCGTCTACTACGGAAGCTTCGAGCGGCGCGGCGAGGAGTCGCTGCGCGGGCTCGTGTTCTTCTTCGGCCTCCTCTTCATCATCGAGGTCAGCCTCAGCCTGAAGTTCGGCGTCGACTATCGCCTCGTGCAGGCGGGGTACATCGGCAAGTCGATCCAGTTCGGCGGGGTGGGCATCGCCTATCGCCTCCTCGTTCCGTGCCTCGTCGGCCTCGCCATGACCCTGGCTCTCCATCTCTTCCTGGGCCGGACGTTCTACGGCCGGGCCATCATGGCCGTGTCGCAGGACCGGCTCGCCCTCCGCCTCGATGGGCGCCAATCCCGTCCAGATCAAGACGGTGGCCTTCGGCATCGGCATCGCGGCGGCCAGCCTGGCCGGCGCGCTGCTCGATCACCATCTCCCCGGTCATCCCGTCCAGCGATCGCGACTACATCGGACGGATGTTCGCCATCACCGTGCTCGGCGGCATGGGGAGCATCGGCGGGACGCTGGTGGCCGCGGTCATCCTCGGCGTGATCGAGAGCCTCATGGCGACCTTCTACGGCCCGTCGTGGTCGCTCGCCGTGTCCTTCGGCATCCTGCTCATCGCGCTCGCCGTGCGGCCGGCCGGACTCTTCGGACGCTAGATGCCGCCGGGCCGCCCGCACGCTCGCCGTGGGGCTGGCCGTGGTGGCGGCCGGAGTCCTCATCGCGTCGCTGCGGGTGAATCCGTATCTCTACTTCGCCGGCTACGTCATCTTCCAGTACATCGTCATCGCCACCGCCTGGAACATCCTCGGCGGCTACGCCGGTTACGTGAACTTCGGCACCCCCGCCTTCTTCGCCCTCGGCGCCTATACCGCGGTGTTCCTCATCCAGTCGATGCGGGCGCCCGCTGCCCGTGCTGATCCTCGCGGGCGGGCTCGTCTCCGCGCTCCTCGGCCTCGGCATCGGCTATCTCACCCTGCGGCTCCGGGGCGTGTTCTTCTCCATCGCCACCCTGGCCCTGTCCATCGTGCTCCAGACCATGATCATCAACTGGGAGTACGTGGGCGGGTCGCGCGGCCTCAGCGTGATCCGCCCGAGCAGCGCCGCCCTTCGGCAGCTACGTCACGTTCCTCTTCACGGTGATGGTCCTCCTCGCCGTGCTGGCGCGTGACGGCGGCGCGGTTCATCGAGCGCTCCTGGATCGGCCGCGGGCTGGCCGCCCTCCGCGACAACGAGGAGGCCGCCGAGTGCATGGGCGTGCCCACCCTCCGCCTCAAGCTCTTCGCCACCACCATCAGCGGCTTCCTCCTCGGGGTAGCGGGCGCGCCGTTTCCCTACTACGTCACCTTCGTCGAGCCCAATTCCGCCTTCAACCTCGACTACGCCGTGAACGCCCTGGCCATGCCGATGATCGGCGGGACCACGAGCTGGATCGGCCCGGTGATCGGCGCCGTCCTCCTCGGGAGCGCCCAGCAGCTCGCCACCGTGACCATCTCCTCCGAGATGAACCTGTTCATCGTGGGCGTGGTGCTGGTCGCCTTCGTGGTCCTCGCCCCCGAGGGCATCCTCGGCCTCGTCCGGCGACTGCGGGGCCGCTCACCGATGACCGCGCCCCTCCTCGAGGTAGACGGTGTGGTCAAGCGCTTCGGCGGCTTCACCGCGCTCAACCGGCGTCACCCTTCACGTGAAGCCGGGGAGCGGTTCGGCCTCATCGGCCCCAACGGCTCCGGCAAGACCACGCTCATCAACTGCATCTCCGGCGCCCTCGCTCCGCGACGGCGGCCGCATCCTCTTCGAGGGCGTCGACATCACCGCGCGTGGCCGCCCACCGCCGGACCCGGCTCGGCATCGTCGCGCACCTTCCAGATTCCCAAGCCGTTCTCGAGCATGACCGTGCTCGAGAACCTCGCACATCCCTCTGGAGTACGCGGCCCACGGCCGGCTCGCACGGGGCCACGGGCGCCGAAGCCGCGGAGATCCTGAGGGTGATCGGGCTGGAGGCGAAGGCGCATCTGCAGCCGGCGGGGCTGACCCAGATCGAGATGCGCAAGCTCGAGCTGGCGCGGCGCGCTCGCGGCGCGGCCCAAGCTGCTCATCTCCGACGAGGCCATGGCCGGGCTGTCCAGCGCGGAGGTGGACGACATCCTCGCCATCCTCTTCCGTCTCAACGAGCAGCAGCATCACCATCATCATGATCGAGCACATCATGCGGGCGGTGATGCGCTTCTCCGAGCGCATCGTGGTCCTCGACGCGGGCGAGCGGATCGCCGAGGGCACGCCCGACGAGATCGTCGGCAACCAGGCGGTGGAGAAGGCCTACCTTGGCGAGTAGGATCGTCGTGCGCGACGTGGATGCGGGCTACGGCGCGGTGCGCGTGCTGCACGGCGTCTCCATCGAGGTGCGCGAAGGCGAGACGGTGGCCCTCCTCGGCACCAACGGCAACGGCAAGAGCACGCTCATCAAGTGCATCATGGGCATGGTGACGCCGGAGGCGGGCGAGATCGTCCTCGAGACCGACGGCGCCCGCATCGACCTCACGCGGAAGTCGCACCGAGGAGATCGTCGGGCCTCGGCATCGCCCTGGTGCCCGAGGGGCGCCGGCTCTTCCCCAAGCTGACCGTCGAGGAGAACCTCCTGCTCGGCGCCTACCGGCCGGAGGCCCGCGCGGACATCGCGCGCCAATCTCGACTTCTGCTTCGAGGCCTTCCCCGTGCTCGCCGAGCGCCGGCGCCAGCTCGCCGGGAGCATGAGCGGCGGCGAGCAGCAGATGCTCGCGGTGGCGCGCGCGCTCATGTCCTCGCCCCGCATCCTCCTCGTGGACGAGCCGTCGGTGGGACTGGCCCCCATCCTCGTGAGCCGGGTGATCGGCAAGATCAAGGAGCTCAAGGAGCGGCGCCAGCTCACCGTGCTCATGGCCGAGCAGAACTTCAACCAGGCGACCAAGATCGCCGACCGCGGCTACATCATCGTCCACGGGAAGATCGAGTTCGAGGGCGCAGCACGCGCGAGCTGCGGGAGAACGAGCTGGTGAAGAAGTACTACCTCGGGGTGTGAAGAGCCGGCGAGTCCCCGCGCGTCACCCCGTCCACAGCTCGGGGAATTCGGGCCGACAGCCATTTCGCGAGGGCGGCATTCACGGCGAGAGGCTTCTCCTGCGCCATCCAGTGGCCGGACTGAACGACGACCTCGGTCAGGTTCTGGCAATCCTGCCGCATGGGGTCGGCCAGTCGGGACGACACGGTCTCGCAGGTGTAGTCGTACTCTCCGTGGAGGAACAGGACGGGCATGCGCAGCTTGCCGCCGTCGATCGCCTGGGCCGCGAACTGCAAATTGCGCTCGCTGTTCATGTACCAGGAATCCGGCCCGAAGAACCCGTTGCCCTCGAGGGCGGCCGCGTACCTGTGCAGATCCTCTTCCGTGAGCACGTCCGTGTCCCGCGGCAGGTCGGGGCCTGACCCGCTCCCCGAACCAGCCGGCGTCGTGGCGGACCTGCGCGGTGCGAGACGGCTTGCCCTTGGCGCCGGCGCTCCCTTCCTGAACAGGGCCTTGACGGTGTTCCGGACATTGGCCTCGAAGCCTCTGCGTGCCGCGTCGAAGCTCTCCTCGTAGAAGAGCTGATACTCCCATTGGCCTGCCGGATACTGCGCCTGCGGGTAAACTGAGCGATCCACCAGCGGAATCAAGGTACTCGGGGCAAACCCTTCGCGAAATACGGCACGCAGAGGTTGGCTACGCCGAAGCACCGCTCGGGATGATGGCTGGCCAGGCTCCACACCACGGGGCTTCCCCAGTCGTGGCCCACCCAGATGGCCTTTTCCCGGCCCAGCGCATCCAGCAGCTCGAGCATGTCCCTGACGCTGTGCTCCAGCGCGTAGTCCTCGTGGCGCGCGTACACGCCGGAGCGGCCATAGCCGCGCATGTCCGGAGCCACCGCCCGGAACCCGAGACCGGCGAAGCAGGGCAGCTGATGCCGCCAGCTGATGGACAGCTCCGGCCAGCCGTGCACGAACACGATGAGGGGGGCGTCCTCCCCTCCGCACGACAGGTAGAAGGTCTTGTGTCGCGCCGTCTTCACGATGTTCTCGAGCACGGGAAGCTCATGGCGACCACACACCAGCATCGTCCTGGTCTCCCGAAGGGCGCGCCGCCGGCCAAGGATGGCGGCGCGGCATTTGACATGGCAGACTCTTTCGTTGATCCTCGGACGGCGAGCTTGCCACGGCCGATCGCCTAGACTCAGGTGCCCGAGTCAGATGGATGACGAGAGAGCGCCCCGGTGGAAATGAGGAGATCTGAGGTGACCCGTTGTCTGTGAACACGCCCGGCGAGACCGTGACGGACGGCGCTCCACACCGCGGAGCTGGCGGACGGACGCGCCGCCCCCGCGTCGGGATCGACCGCATCCTTCATCCGCGGTCCGTCGCCGTCTTCGGCGCCTCGACAGCCCGGACAAGTTCGGCGGGCGCATCATGCGCTTCCTCGTCCGCCACGGATTCGCGGGCGAGATCTATCCCATCAATCCGCGGCGGAGCGAGGTGGTGGGCCACAAGGCCTATCCGGCCATCGCGGGCGGTGCCGGCACCGCCGGACGTGGCCATCCTCGCCGTCCCCGCCGACGCGCTCGTCCAGAGCGTGAGGGAAGCGGCGATGGCGGGCGTGGGCTCCTGCGTCATCATCTCCACCGGCTTCGCCGAAGCGGGCGCCGAGGGCATGGCCCGCCAGGCCGCCCTCGTGAAGATCGCGCGCGACACGGGCATCCGGCTGATCGGTCCGAATTGCATGGGCCTGATCGTGCCTCACCACCGCCTCGCCCTCTGCTCGTCGGTCGTGCTCGACACCGACCACCTGCGCGACGGCCCCATCGGGCTGGTCAGCCAGAGCGGGGCGCTCATGGTGTCGATGTGTCGATCGGGCGGGCACCGACGGCATCGGCTTCCGCCACTGCGTCTCCGTCGGCAACCAGGTCGACGTCGAGATCTGTGACGTGCTCGACTACCTGATCGAGGATCCCGGCACCGAAGCGCTCTGCGTGTACGTGGAAGGCCTGCTCGACGGCGCGCGCTTTCGAAGGGCGGGCGGCGGCCCGAGGGGCCGGCAAGCCGCTCCTCGTCGTCAAGACCGGCCGCACCCAGGCCGGCGTGGTGTCCGCGCGCTCGCATACCGCGAGCCTGGCCGGCTCGTTCGAGGTCTTCGCGGCCGTGTGCCACGAGGAAGGCGCGGTGATCGCCCACGATCCGACGACATGGTGCGGGCCGCCCACTTCCTCGTCCGGCACCGCCGGCCACGCCGGGGCGGAGTGGCGATTCTCTCGACTTCAGGGGCGGGGCGGGCATCGCGTGCGACCGCGTGAGCGAGCTCGGCCTCGCGCAGGCCGTGCTGACGCGGATGAGACGCGGGCCAGCCTCGGAGAGCTGCTCCTGCCTCCCCAGGCCGACAATCCCGCTCGACCTCGGCGGCCGCCGGGCTCCGGAGAGCCTCGAGATCGAGCGGCGACATCGCCCGCCTCCTCTTCGACGATCCGAACGTCGCCTACGGCCTCGCCATCCTCACCTCGATGCCCTTCTTCGCCAAGCGAACGAAGCTGATCGGGGAAGCGGCGCAGGCCGTCGACAAGCCCGTGATGATCGTGTTCACGCCCGGGGCCGCCGCCGACGCGCCCCGCGAAGCCATGCGCGAGATCGGCCAGTTCTACTTCGATCGGCCCGAGGACGCGCTCCGAGTGCTCGCGCTCATTGCCGAGCACGACGCGCTGAAGGCCGCTCCCCTTTCCCGCGACGAGGCCCACGGACCTGCCCACTCCCGAACTCACGGGAACGGGCGTGCTCGCGGCGGGCGAAGTCGACCCGACTGCTCCAGGCTTACGGAATCCCCGCGGCCCGCGAGGCGACGGCCGCGACCCCGAGGCGGCAGCCACGGCGGCCCGGAGCATCGGGTTCCCCGTCGTGCTCAAGGCGCGGTCACCCGACATCGCGCACAAGAGCGACGTGGGGCGGTGCGGCTCGGCCTCTCGTCGCCGGACGAGATGGTGACCGCGGCTCGAGAGATGGCGGCGGCGCTCAGCGCGCTCGGCGCCCCGGGCGCGCCTCGAGGATTCGTGATCAGGAGACGGCGCGGGCGAGGCCGAAGTCATCGTGGGCGCGCGGAGGGATCCGCAGTTCGGCCCGGTGGTGCTGGTCGGCCTCGGCGGGATCGCGGTGGAGATCCTCCGGGACGTGGCTCTTGCCCCGGCGCCGGTAAGCGCCGCCCGCGCCCGCGTCATGCTCGGGTCGCTCGCCGCCGCCCGCCTCTTCACGGGGCGCGCGGCCGGCCACCCTCGACGTCGACGCCATCGCCGACGTGGTGTCGCGCCTCTCCTGGCTCGCCACCGATCTCGGCCCGCGCCTCGTCGACTTCGAGGTGAATCCGCTCATCGTCCGCCGCCCCGGCGAAGGAGCAGTCGCGGTAGACAGCCGCAGGCACTCTCGCCGACACCTATCACAAGGAGCTCCTCTCATGAGCTGGACGCGCAGCCTGCTCGCGTTGGTCGCGGTCATGATGCTCTCCGCCGACCCCGCCTCCGCGCAGAGTGTCCTGCGCATCGGACTCAACGACGATCCCGACGCGCTCGACCCAACCATCAGCCGGGCCTATACCGGCCGCCTCGTCTTCGCCGCTCTCTGCGACAAGCTCTTCGACGTCACCCCCGATCTCAAGATCGTGCCCCAGCTCGCCACCAGCTACGAATGGGGGCCCAACCAGCGCTCGGTCGTCCTGAAGCTGCGGCCGGGGTCAAGTTTCACGACGGCGAGCCCTTCAACGCGGAGGCGGTACGCTTCAACATCGAGCGTCACCTGAGCACCCCCGGCTCGTTCCGGAAGTCCGAGATCGGCGAGGTCAAGAGCGTCGACGTGGTCAATGACCTCACCGTCCGGCTCAATCTCTCCGAGCCCCTGGTTCCCCTGCTCGCCGCGCTCACCGACCGCGCGGGCATGATGATCTCGCCCAAGGCGGCCAGGAGCTCGGCGACCGCTTCGGCACGCGGCCGGTGTGCGCGGGGCCCTACAAGTTCGTGGAGCGGGTGGCCCAGGGCAAGATCGTGGTGGAGCGCTTCGCCGACTACTGGGACAAGGCGAATATCCAGATCGACCGCATCGAGTTCCTGCCCATCACCGACTCCACGGCCCGGCTGGCCAGCCTGCGCTCCGGCGATCTCCACATGATCGAGCGCGTCTCCCCGAGCGACCTCGCGGAGATCCGCGCCGACGCCAGGCTCAAGGTGGTGGGCATCGCCGAGCTCGGCTACCAGATGATTCCCTCAACGTGAACAACGGGCCGAAGGGCAAGGTGCTGGGCAGCGATCCCCGCATCCGGCAGGCCATCGATCTCGCCATCGACCGCGAGACCATCGTCAAGACGATCTTCGGCAACGAGTACATCCCCGGCAACCAGTTCGTCAGCCCGTCCAGCCCGTACTACAACGCCAAGTTCCCCGTGCGAAGGCGCGACGTGGCCAAGGCCCGGCAGCTGCTGCGCGAGGCGGGCGTCCAGAATCTGGCCTTCACCCTCATCGTGCCCCCGGAGCGCGACCGCCAGGAGGTGGCGCTGGTGCTTCAGGCCATGCTCGCGGAGGCCGGGATCACCATGACCATCCAGTCGCAGGAGAACGTCACCATGCTGCAGGCGGGACGGCGGGGGATTTCGAGGCCTACTTCACCTTCTGGAGCGGGCGGCCGGATCCCGACGGCAACATCTACACCTTCAACATCTGCAACGGCGGGCAGAACGACAGCCACTACTGCAATGCGAACCTCGACGCCCTCCTCGTCAAGGCGCGGCAGACCGCCGATCCCGCGGAGCGCAAGAAGCTCTACGACCAGACCACGCCCATCCTGATGCGCGACCTGCCCCGCCTCATCCTCTGGCACCGTCGCGTCTTCACCGGCTTCAGCATCAAGGTCCAGGGGTTCACGCCGTATCCGGACGGGATCATCCGGTTCAGAGGCCTCAAGCTCTCCTAGCGCGGGGATCCGCGGACCATGTCGCTGGGACTCTACATCGCGCGCCGGCTCATGGCGCTCGTGCCCACCCTCCTCTTCGTCTCCGTCCTGATCTTCTCGCTGCAGCAGCTCCTCCCCGGTGACCCCGCCCTCGCCCTCGCCGGGGAGGACCACGATCCCGTCGCGGTGGCGGCGATCCGCGCGCAAATACCATCTCGACCGCCCCCTCGTAGTCCAGTATCGGATCTGGCTCGGCAATGTGCTGCGCGGAGACTTCGGGGAATCGCTCCGCAGCCGCATCCCCGTGTCCGAGCTCCTCGCCTCCAAGCTGCCCGTGACGATCGAGCTCGCGGTGTGCTCGATGCTGGTCGGCGCTCCTCCTCGGGCTCCCCGCGGGCGTCATCTCCGCCACCCGCAAGGGCACGCCTCTCGACTTCACCGCCAACCTCGTGGCCCTCTCCGGTCTCTCCGTGCCCCACTTCTGGCTCGGGATCATGCTCATCCTCCTCTTCGCGGTGCGTCTCGGCTGGCTGCCCGCTTCCGGCTACGCCACGCCGTGGGAGAACCCGCTCCGGAACCTCACGACGCTCCTCCTGCCCTCCATCGTGCTCGGCACCGGCGTGGCGGGCGTCATGATGCGCCACACCCGCAGCGCCATGATGCAGACCCTGGACGCGGACTACGTGCGCACGGCCCGGGCCAAGAGCGTGCCGGAGCGCCTCGTTGTCCTGAAGCACGCCCTGCGCAATGCCCTGATCCCGATCATCACCCTGGGGGCCATCGAGTTCGGCCGCCTCCTCTCGGGGGCCGTGCTGACCGAGCAGATCTTCAACATTCCGGGATTCGGCAAGCTCCTCGTCGACGGCGTCTTCAACCGCGACTATGCCGTGGTGCAGGCAGTGGTCCTCGTCTCGGCCGCCCTCTACGTGCTCCTCAATCTCCTCGCCGACGTCCTGTACTTCGTGGCCAATCCGCGCATGCGGGGTGGCGCGTGACGAGGGCCCGCCGCTACCAGGTCTTACGGCGCCTCGTGGGCCGGCCGGCGACGGTGATCGCCGCGGCGGTGGTCCTCGCGTTCATCGGCATCGCGCTCGGCGCCGCGCACCTCGCCCCCTTCGATCCCACCACCACGGATTTTGCCGCGGTGCGGAAAGCGCCCTCGGCGGTCCACCTTCTCGGCACCGACGAAGTGGGGCGCGACGTGCTGTCGCGTCTCATCTGGGAGCCCGCGCGTCGCTGCTCGCCGGCGTCATCCCGGTGACCCTCGCCGTCTCGCTGAGCATTCCCCTGGGCCTCCTCGCGGGCTACACCGGGGGATGGCTGGACAGCTGGATGATGCGCCTCAACGACGCCATGCTCGCCATCCCTTCCTCATCGTGGCCATCGCCCTCGCCGCCTTTCTGGGCCCGAGCCTGCGCAACGCCATGATCGCGATCGGCATCGCCTCCCTCCCCACGTTCGTCCGGCTGGCGCGCGGCACCGTGCTCGCCCTGAAGACGGAAGACTACGTGGAGGCGGCGCGAGCGCTGGGGTGCTCGCGCCGCGCGCATCGCGGGGCGTCACATTCTGCCCAACATGCTGCCGCCCCTCATCATCCAGTCGAGCATCGCGGTGGCGGCGGCCATCATCGCCGAGGCCAGCCTCGCCTTCCTCGGCCTCGGCCAGCAGCCGCCCGCTCCCTCGTGGGGCAGCATGCTCAACGCGGCCCAGCGCTACCTGTCCCAGGCCCCCTGGATGGCCCTCTACCCGGGCCTGACCATCTTCGCCATCGTCATGGCTCTCAACGTGCTCGGGGACGGCCTGCGCGACGCCCTCGACCCGAGGTACTATTGACGCTCACGCGCAGGCACCACGACCCGAGGAGGTCACATCGATGAGCACGATCTGGATGAAGCCGATCAGCGGCCCCAAGGCCTGGCGGGGAGAGACGCTGTCCCGCGACGCCTCGTGGCTGGTCACCTTGACCCCCGCCGAGATTGCCGATATCGACCGGGCCCTCGCCACCGCCAAGGCCACCGGCCGCTCCATGGAGGACATCGGGCGCGAGCACTTTCCCCTCTCCGCGCTCCGCCCGCGGCTCGAGCAGACGGTGGCCGAGCTCTACGACGGACGGGGATTCGTGGTGCTCCGCGGCCTGCCCGTGGAACGCTACAGTGACGACGACGTGGGCCTGATCTTCTGGGGGCTCGGCCGCTACATGGGCTCGCCCCTCTACCAGAATCCCCAGGGCGAGCTGCTCGGGCACGTCTACGATCACGGGCGCACCTACGGCAACATCGACGTGCGCGGCTACGAGACCAGCGCGTACTTGCCCTATCACACCGACGCGCGGCGACGTGGTCGGGCTGCTCTGCCTCCGCCGGGCGATCAAGGGCGGCCTCAGCAGCATCGTGAGCTCGGTGACCGTGCACAACGAGATCCTCGCGCATCACCCCGAGTACCTGGGGCTGCTCTACAACGGCTTCTACTACATCCGCCGGGAGGCGGCGCTGACCGAGCGCGGGGTGTCCGAGCGCCCCATTCCCGTCTTCGGCAATCAGGGCGAGGTGGTGAGCTGCCGTTACATCCGCAACCAGATCAATGCGGGAGCGGTGAAGCGTGGGGTGCCCCTGACGCCCATCGAGCAGGCGGCCCTCGACTACCTGGACGAGCAGACGCGGCGGCCGGATCTGCGGCTCGACATGGACCTGGAGGCGGGCGACATCCAGTTCGTGAACAACTACACGGTGCTCCACTCACGCACCGAGTTCCTGGACGGGCCCGAGCCGCACCAGAAGCGTCACATGCTTCGGCTGTGGCTCAAGTTCCCGAAGACGTGGCCTCTCAGCCCGGAGTTTCCCACGCACATGGGCTACAAGCCGGCCCAGGACACCCCGTGCTGATCGAGGCGGAGCGCTGAGCCGCTCGATAGGGCCGCGGCAACGGGAAGGACAAGACGCGCGGTGCTCACCGACCGCGCGTCTTGCTTTGCGTCATAGGCACAACCCACGTGGTCGCAGTACACTGGGGCCAGCGATCCATTCGCTCGAGGAGGTGGGGGCTGGATGCTTCGGAAGACGCTGTTCCTCGCGCTGGTGGCCCTGCTCTGTCTCGGGCTCGCTGCTCCGGCCTCCGCGGGCCGCAGCGGGGCGGCGGTGGTGGCGGCTCTCATGGCGGCGGTGGCTCTCATGGCGGTCACGGGGCTTTCATCATGGCGGCGGCTTCCATGGTCGGGGCTGCTGCTGGAGCCGCGGCTTCGTGGGTGGCGTCTTCGTGGGTTCGGCATTCTGGGCGCCGTTCTACGGCTATCCCTATCCGTACTACGGCTATCCGTATGCCTATCCCTACCCGGCGTACGCCTGCGCCTCTACATGCCACCTCCGTCGTATCAGTCCCAGCTCTATCTCAGCCCGCCACCCCAGCGAGAGGTCTGCTACGTCGGCGGATGCTATCACCTCGAGGGTGACGGCATATCCGTGGCCTATCGCTGGGTGTGGGTGCCCACCGTGCCCTCGGGGCCACCGGACGCCCCCGTCCGCTGAGAGGGTCGAAACTCAACCGACATTGCCGCGACGGGTTTGGCTCGAAGGCCGCGGCCAGTACATGAGGCGCTAAGAATGCACGGACGCCGGTGGATGCGCGCAGGAGATGTGGCGGTGCGAATTGCCTGGAAGCTCCTGTGGAGCTGGAGACGCGGAGCAGGCGCTACCGCACCTCCGGGAATCTCTAGCGTCGGCTGACCGGACGCGACCGCCCGGCTCCCGGACGAGTCGCCGGCGAGGAGAACTGTCAGGGCGCGGGCGGCTCTCCGCTGCTCGCCCGATAGTGGGTAGCGTAGGCGTGCCGGCAGCGCTCGCGTAGATCGGCCTCGTCGAGGTCGCGCCCGGCAAAGCGCGCGGGCGAGACCTCGGAGAGATCGAGGGCCGGCCTACCGTCGAGAATCCATTCCGCCATCGCCTCACCGAGCGCGGGCGAGACGCTGAGGCCGCCGACGCAACAGCCGCTCATCACCCACGCCCCGGGCACTCCGGGGAGCGGCCCGGCCAGGTAACGGTCGTCCGTGGTGAGGGTGGGCAGCCCGCCCCGATGCTCGGCCACGCGGATGGCCGGATCCTGAAAGACCGGAAACTGCTCGCTCACGCTGCGGGCGAGGCGCCACAGCACCTCGATGTCGAGGGGCAGCTCGGCGATGTCAAACGCGGGCGACAGGGCCGACATGTCGACCTGCCACGGATCGGACTCGTACCCTCCCAGCATCAGCCCCCGCGCTCGTGGCGCACGTAGACATTGGCGTCGATCACGCGGGCAATCGGGAATTCCGGTCCGACGCCGGGGATCGGCTCGGTGATCAAGAGCTGGTGTCGAGTGGGGATCACGGGCAGGGCCCCGCCGAGGCGCGCGGCCACGAGCCGGGCCCACCCCCGGCGGCGTCGACGACCACCCGCGTCGCGATGGTGCCGCGAGGCGTCCGTACGCCTTCCACGCCGCGCGGGCCGATGGCGAACTCCGTGGCCGGGGTGTGAGGGAGGAGCACCGCCCCGAGCTTTCGGCAGCGCGGCAGTAGCCGATGGGGAGCTCGGACGGCTCGACGTTGCAATCGGTCGGGCTCCACGTGACGGCCACGATGCCACGCTCGCCGAGAATCGGGAGCCGCTGGCGGGCCTCGGACACCGTGACGAGCTCGATGGGGACGCCGGCCTCGGCCCCGCGGCGGACCTCGCGCGTGAGCTGCTCGGCGTCGCGGTCGGTCCGCGCGATCTTGAGCGCGCCGCTCTGGGTGAAGCGCAGCGGCTGACCGGTCTCCTCCGAGAACTCGGCGAGCTTGCTCACCGCGCGCTGGGCCAGCTTGGTGAGGGCGGGGGTCGCCCGGACCTGGCTCGAGCCCGGCCGCGCGGGGAGAGGTCTGGGAGGCGAGCCCCGCGCGCTCCAATACCGCCACGCGCGCGCCCCGGCGGGCCAGGTGATACGCGACGCTGGCGCCAAAGGCGCCGGAGCCGATGACCACGACATCGGCGGAGTCGATCACCAGCCGGCCCTCCTCGCCTCGTTCACCGTTTCACGAGTCCTTGCGCCTCTGATCGGCCCATTTGATGTCGACGTCCCCGGCGCGAGTATCGGCGATCGACCAGAGACGAGGCAAGTCGAGGAAGCAGGCGTGGTGGACAGGAAGCGGGCCGAGCCCGTCGTGCTACATTGATCCGTCACTCCCGTCGCGAACACCTCGGTGGAGGAGTCGGCGAGGGCTATGGGCTTTCGATCGGTTGTCCAAGGGACTGCGCCGGTTTGCCAAGTCCATGGTCCTCCGCGTCCCCGCATTCCGGGACACATTTGAGGAGCTGCAGGCCTATCGTCACGCCTTCAGGTTCGTCCCTCCGGGACACTTTTACTCGCCTCTGCCTTCACCGGAAGAGCTCAGGCAAGATGCGTCTCGCCTCTTCAGGTCGCCGCCGCCGACCATTCCGGGAATCGACCTCAACGAGGCGAAGCAGCTCGAGCTGCTCGCGCAGATCTCGCGCTTCTATCCGGAGCTTCGGTTCCCCGTCGAGAAGAGTCCGGCGTTCCGATACTTTTATGACAATCCCGCCTACTCCTACTCGGATGCGATCTGCCTCTACGGGATGATCCGTCATGCTCAGGCCAGAAGCGCATCGTCGAAGTGGGATCGGGACATTCCTCGTGCCGTCATGCTGGACACCATCGATCGTCACCTCGACGGAGATGCCCGATGCACGTTCATCGAGCCGTATCCCGCCAAGCTTCTGTCGCTCCTGCGTCCGGAGGACTTGCGCCGCGTGACCATCCTGGAGAAGCGAGTCAGGACGTGGACCTGGATCCATTTCTGGCTCTGGAGCGGAACGACATCCTGTTCATCGACTCCAGTCACGTCGTGAAGATCGGCAGTGACGTGAACTTCCTGCTGGGGAAGTAGTGCCGAGGCTTCGCCCCGGAGTTTACGTGCACGTTCACGACATCTTCTATCCCTTCGAGTACCCCGAGGCATGGATCGCCGAAGATCGCGTATGGGGCGAGGCCTACGCTCTGAGGGCCTTCCTCACACTCAATTCGAGCTTCGAAATCGTGCTGTTCAACACATATCTCGAGCCGCTTCCACCGCGAGGTATTCAGAGCGGGAGATGCCACTATGCCTCCGTAACGAGGGCGGCAGCATCTGGCTGCGTCGACTGGGCTGAGACAGGATTGCCCGCAGCACCCCGGCTCCTCCGGTCGGTCGGGGCACGCCCGCAAATCGGTCATGACGTCACGGCATGTCGCCACCAACTCACCCTACGAGAAGGGCCTGTTCGCGCCCTACCTCATGCGGGTCGGCGCGCCGCTTTCCATTGGGGCCCTTGGATTTTCTGCTCGGCGGGCGCGTCGTGGGGTTGGCCTTGCGCTGTATGGTCAGCTTCTCGTGAGCGCCCCAGGCTTTTTCCCGGGCGCTCGCCGCTTCCCCGGTTGCTGGATCATGGCGTGGACGACCTTGCCCTCCCGCGTGGTGAAGGGATGCCCCGTCACTTCCCACACGCCCTCCTCGTCGCGGAAGCGATCACCAACCTGGAGCAGCATCGGCAAGACCTCGAGGGGTTCGGGAGTCACGCGCGAGAGTCTAGCATCGATGCCCCGGTGATCGTCGGCATGCCCCCTGCTCCTGCGCGCTCGTCTCCGGGCTCGTCAGAGTGGGCCCGGGATGCTCAGCGATCGTCAGAGCTTGGGCTCGGGATGCCGGCCCGGCCGGCGCCGATCACGCGAGTCCAGAATCTCGGCCGATGTACGAACCGGCGAATCCGGCGATCGCTCGACCCCGAGCGCGCCCGCCCAATCATCCACGCGGTCGTTGTCGGGGACGGCCACGGTTCCTCCCGGCAGCTCGTCTCCCACCATGGACTCGGCGTCGCGCTTGGCATGGTCGGTGACCGACTCCACCGCGTCCAGGTCCGATCGATCCTCTATCTCGGATATCGGCTCGGCGATGATCGACAATCCACCCTTGCCACGGGGGTTGTTCGACACGGCGCGCCGTCCCCTTGATGTGCTCCCGGTGGGCCGTTGGCGCCTCGATCGACCGCTCTTCGATCTCACCTTTCCCGTGTAGTCCGCTTGGCGGCCGTCCTCGTCCCTCGTTTCGTTCGGGTACTGCGGTTCCCGCTGATCTTCTTCCTGCCGGAGCTCCGCTTCGTTTGCCGGGCCATCTCATCCTCCCCGCGCATACGCGCCCCGACGGATGTTCGCTGCTACACCGGCGGACCTGCAAAGAGCGGACCCCCTCTCGGAGGTCAACAATGAAGCGTTTCGCGGCGCCGAGCCACAGAAATGTTCATCGCATTCTAAGCACTCCGTAACCGTGACCCGGTAAGAGGTTCCACGCCCGCACGCTCGGCCTATCGAGTACGGGCCCGATCGACTCACCAAGATCGCGAGCACCAGACCGATCAGCGCCAGATTACAGATCACCAGCGTGAGCCTTCGCGACGTGCTCGACCCCAGGACCAGTCAGGCCCATACCTCGGCCACGTCAACATCTTGCGCGGCCAGCCAACTCGCGACCTTGGCCCAATCGGCCGGCGCCCGACGTTCCCAAGATCTAATGCCCAACACTCGTAGATGAGTCGGATTACCGACACTCAGAAGAAACTTCCGGGTAGTTATTTCTTCAGAGGTCCGCCGACTCCGAAGTAACGCGCAATGTTTCAGTGAGTTATCCGATGGCACCCGGTTTGCTGTCACCCGAGTGACAGGTCGGCGGACCTCACGGCAGGAAGAGTCGAGAATCGAGGTAGCGGTGCTGTCTTTCCACATTCTTATCGCAGTGCTTGCTGGGGCTACGGCGACGGTCGCCCTTCAAAGGCCGAACCACTTCGCCCTTCCGGTTTTTCTCCTTCTCCTTGCCTTATTCAGCGGATTGCTTGTCGCGTCCTTTCATGCCTTCTCGGATATAGAAATTCTCCGGCGCAGAGTCTTTGGGCTACGCCGCCACGTGTCTGATCTCCTATCTCTCAATGGCAGTGCGGGGCCGGGCGACCCCGGGGAGCGGGGTGCGTCCCTCTTCCGAGAGTGATCGCGCCAATTATCGTCCGCGCAAATTTCGACTAGCGGTCGCACCACGGGCCGGCCGAGGAATTACCCGAAGAGTTGAGCGCCCTCTCCCTTGAGTGGCTCGTCAGGGGCTGACGTTCTCATTTTGAGGGACGGAGAGTGCTCCATAAACGGCAAGGTCAGCGAATGCCCGATGATCGGCGCCAACGTCGGCAACCGTCCGATAGGGGCCACGGGAAAAACTCCTCACCGTGACCCACTTCGCGGGGACCCGGCTGCTTACGGGATGCTCGACACCTCCCGACGGGATGAGGCGTCTCCTGTCCTTCGGGTTCACTGACCGGTCCTGTCTAGTGACTCGCAGCCATCTCTCGTCGGGTAAGATTCCGCTCGAACCAACCACAAGGAGGTGGTGACTCGTCTCTCTTCGGGCCCTGACCGCCCTCACGTGCTGCGGAAACCATTGCTCAAGTCCCGCACCCAAAAGGAGGCTCGTGATGCCACACTTCCTGAGCCAGGAGGAGCTGCAGCGCACGGCCCCAGCCGAGACTGCGGCCTTCGCATCTCCGGTGCCCACCCAGATCGTCTCCAATGGAGAGTTCAACCCGCTTCCCCAGACCCGCGAGCAGGAGCGGGTCGAAGCGCGCATCAAGGATCTTGCCAAGCGCCTCGCACCCGTTCATGGCATGGATCGGCGACGCTTCCTCGCCAGCACCGGCGGGCATGGCTGCGGCGTTCCTCGCCATGAACGAAGTCTTCGGCCCCGTTTTCGACGTGTCCCGCGCCGAGGCGCAGACGCCGGGCGTCGCCGACCAGCGCGCGGATGCGCTCGCCGGCCAGTTCATCTTCGACGATCAGGTGCACTTCGTGCGGGACGATTTCAGCCAGACCGGCCTCCTCGACCTCGCGAAGTACGCCCGCCAGAACTGGAATCCCGCGCTGGCCGGCGACAACAACCTCGCCCGCTACAAGTTCGAGAACTTCGTCAAGGAGATCTACGTCGACAGCGATACCAAGGTGGCGCTCCTCTCGGGCGCGCCCTTCGATGATCCGACGTGGGATCTGCTGACCAACGACCAGATCGCGGCCGCGCGAACGGCCATCAACCGTATCTCCGGCTCGCGGCGCCTGCTCGGTCATGCGGTGATCACTCCCAACAAAGGCCCCTGGATGGCCGAGGTGGATCGGTGCATCGCCCAGGTCCGGCCCGACAGCTGGAAGGGGTACACCGTCGGCGATCCCCTCTCGCCGTCCAAGCTCGGCTCGTTCTGGCGACTCGACGACGAGAAGCTCATGTACCCGTTCTACGAGAAGGCCGTCAAGGCGGGCATCACCACCATATGCATTCACAAGGGACTGTTGCCGGCGGACTACCAGAAGTCCTGGGCGCAGGCGCTGGCAGTACAACACCGTCTGGGACGTGGGAAAGGCCGCGAAGGATTGGCCGCAGATGAATTTCGTCATCTATCACTCCGCGCTCCGGCTGTTCCTGGAGCCTCCGGATGCCATGCTCGCGGAGTTCCAGAAGTCGGGCCGGCTCGACTGGGTCACGGATCTCGCGGAGATTCCGGCAAAGTTCGGCGTCAACAATGTCTACGGGGAGATCGGCACGTCCTTCGCGACCTGCGCGGTGTCGAGCCCGCCCCTCGCCGCCGCCCTCGTGGGCACCCTCGTCCGGGGCCTCGGCGCCGACCACGTGGCCTGGGGCACCGACTCGGTCTGGTACGGCTCGCCCCAGTGGCAGATCGAGGCCTTCCGCCGCCTCGAGATCCCCGTCGAGATGCAGAAGAACAACCAGTTCGCGCCTCTCGGCGCCGCCGACGGGCTGGTGAAGACGGCCATCCTCGGCGGAAACTCGGCGCGCCTCTATCGCGTCGACGTCAAGTCCGCGCAGAGCGGGATCACCACGGACAAGATCGCTTCCATCAAGGCGGAGTACGTAGCCATGGGCGGCTTGCGCTCCAACACGCGCTACGGCTACGTCGCGCGCCCGCACGCGGATAGACAAGCGCAGTCTCACGAGGGCGGAGGGCTGCTCCTCCGCCCTCGTGCCGTTCACCGCGCGCCCTTTCTCGGCTTAGTCGCGCTCGGTCTTCCAGTATCCTCTCAGCCGCCGGCCGAAGGTCTGCGGAGGATCCCGAAAGACCCGGCGCCCCAGAGTAACCGCATCGTGCTCTAGCTTCTGCCGCCGGCGATCGATGCGAGCAAGGAGAGGCTCGAGGGGCCTCCGGCCCGCCGAATCGCGCAGGGTCGCCCGCGCCACCTCGCGTCGCAACACGGCCAGGTCGTGGTCGTCGCCCAGAAGGTCACCGAGACGATCGATGGTCTTCGCGAGCGGCGTCAGCGGCTTCCGGTGCCAGCGGCGGAGGAGGTCGCAATCTGCGACTCCTCGAAGCAGATCTCCGCACATCTCTCGTCGGCGGGCGCCCCAGCCCCACTCACATACGCCGAGGCCCGCGGGAGACAGAAAAAGGCAGACCGCTATAAGCCGAGTTCGCGGATCATAGCCATGGTCAGGGTCACGCCCGGGATCTGGTGGCGCGGCTCTGCCCTGAGCACCCGAAGGGCCGTGCCAATCGCGCTCGACGATAGTCCCAGCCTCCGCAAAAGAGTGGTCAGTGGATCGAAGCCGGTCGTCCTGCCGAGATAGAACGCCCCTACCCCATCCTTCGCCCCACCGAAGCTGACCAAGAACTCCGCCGGCGTATCAGCGTGATACTGGCATTCGATATAGATGATGCCCCTTGTTGCCCGGAGGTTGCCTAGACTCGCTGGGCATTAGCAGGCTGCACGTTCCTGCTCCCAGAGAGCATCGCAAGCCGTGTGAAGGTGGACGACCCTCTCGTCGGAATACGTATAGGCCAGCGTCGGGTCGGCTTCGCCGCAAATCAGGCATGGCCCCGTGTGTGATTGTCCGAGGACGATCCGCGTGACTCGTATCGTTTGGCCGGGGACGGTCGTCTCTGCCAGCGGAGAACCGCGGGAAGCTCGCCCAAGGCCATAAGCAGACGAATCTTGGCGCGCAGGTCGACTGTGGACATGGGCGCGTTCGTGACAGCAAAAAGTGAGGCCACTAGCCCCAGGTCAAGATTGACGCGGGGTTGGGCGAGCACCTACAAACGGTCCGGCATGAACTGACGCAAATCTCGACACTTTACCTATCCTCTGCAGGTCCGATCTTAAAGGATCCGTTCGCTGTGCGCTGAAGTCGTCATGTCCTCTCTCACCCTGTCGAGCAAGCGGGACACAAGGATCTCTCCATGCCTCCGGCGACGGACCGCGCAGGCGTCGGCGCGGCTTCCTATCTCGTCGTGCCTGGAGACGAGGCGCGCCCGTTCCTCGCTTACAAAGGTGGCGCAGCCGCCGGCCTCGAACCAGCGATGGTGCTCGGATGTCTTCCTATTCCGTGCTAGAGCGGCGAGGTCATCTCCGTGGCCTTCGCCATCGACTCGCCACGATCGCGAGGTCCCCGCCTACGTCGCCTCGCCTCGACCCTTGACAGGCGCCGGCGCGCAGTCGCTCCCGCTGCACAATGGCTAGAGCGAGCAGCAAGCGGGCCTCGCGCCTTCGCGCCGGCTTCTGGCCGGCTGTGGTCTCAGGACCGGCGGTACATGAGCGAGCTCGGCCACCGTCGCTTCCGTGGTCTCCGATGCCAGCGACTGCAGGGTCAGGCCCTGGGCGCGTCGCGCAGGACCTCGTCATGGCGGCGCAGCACGCCGAGGACGGCCTGGGCGCCCGTCCCCTGCGCCTGCACATCGTCGACGCCGGGGTTCCTGATCGCATCCAGCAGGTCGACGACGAGGAGCTGGTCCGCGGGCCGGGCCAGGACGAGGCCGGGCGGCTCGACGGCCCGCGCCAGGATTCCCCGGGCCACGAAGCCCTCGACGAGTTCCTCGAGAATCGTCAACGGCGCGCCATTGACGGCGGCGAGCTCTTCCATCGTGTAGGCAACCAGGCCCGCTTGATGCCGCCGAGCGATCTCGACGAGGGCCATGAGCCCGATCTCGTCCCGGAAGCGGACGCCGTGCCGCTGGCGGGCGGCGGCGTACGAGCTCGGATGCTGATGCACGTAGGCGACCTGCGCGCCGATGAGAACGACCAGCCAGGCCACCTGGAGCCAGATCAGAGACAGGACGAGCACCGCGAAGGTCGAATAGATCGCGGCATAGGTGGTCGAGCTGGCTACCAGGGTGGCAAAGACGATGCCGGAGATCTGCCACAACACGGCGGCCGCGAGGCCTCCGACGACGGCGGCGCTCAGGCGCACATGGGTGTAGGGCAGGAAGCGGTACAGGAACGTGAAGGCGGCGCCCAGGAGGAGCAGGGGCACGACGTGGCCGGCCACGAAGACCGTGGCCGCCTCCAGTCTGGTGATCTGGAGGAGGCGCTGAACGAGCGCGGAGCTCCGGAGCGAGGCGATGATGCCGAAGGCGGCGAAGACGAGGACGGGGCCGATGAGGAGAACGCTCAGGTAATCGGTGAACTTGCGCGGCAGCCCGCGCGACCGACGCACGTTCCAGATGTCGTTCAGGGCCGCCTCGACCTTGCCGATCAGCGAGACTACGGTGTAGAAGAGACCGGCCACGCCGAGGGCACCGAGAACGCCGATATTCATGCGGCTGACGAAGTCGACCACGCGCTGGGTCACGTCTGCCGCCTCGGGAGCCGAGCGGCTCCAGCATTCTCGTCAGCAGAGGCTCCAGCCGATACTGGGCGCCGAACGCCTTGAGCACCGAGACCGCCACGGCGAGAAATGGCACGAGCGACAGCAAGGTGGCGTAGACGAGGCCCATGGCATGGAGATTCAGCATCCGATCCTGGAACGCGAGCGCCGCCACCACCAGCATCCGGACGAAGCGGATCGCTATCTCGGGAGGCGAAGGGACGAGCCGCCCGGTCGTTCCACAGCGCCTCGTCGGCCCTCCGTCTGAGGCTCGACCAGCCACTCGGCGCTTCCACATCCACGGGCTGTTCCTCCACGTGTGGTTTGCTCTGCCTCATCACTCCAGAGCCTCAGCTGTCCGGCGCTTGGGCCAGCGCTGGTCTCCGAGGTAGGCGACTAGCGTGTCCGACATCTGCGTGGCGCGGCGAGGCCGTACTCGATGAGCCCGCGCTCGCCCGCGTGGACTTCGTGGGCGGCGTTGCAGGCTTCAAGGGACACCTCGCTGCTGATGGCCTTTGCCATGTGCAGCCGCCGCGGCGTCCGGGCGCCGGTGGTGAACTTCCAGAGCGCCTCGGCCGTCGTCCAGCGCCGTCGGCACCTCCACGCCCTCAAAGCTTACCTCATGCTGACAGGACAGAAAGTCTCCAGGCTCTCCGCCAGGCGCTTCTCCAAATCGTGACGCTTGGAGGCTTCGTCCTTCGGCGACATGCGGGGGGCGTGGCTGCTTGGCGACGACCTTCGCCTTCCCGGGCTCTGCCCGCGACGCATCGGCCCTCCTTGCCTCTCCTACGGCTCGGGACCTTGTTTCGGCCGCTAGACTGTCGAAAATCCCAACGATCCGAATGCCTGATCGGCTGATCGGATACGTTCAACTGTCCGTGCGTATTGAGGGTTTGCCTCTGGCCCCATTCTTGCCCATCCCTCGGTTATGTCCGAGGCAGCGCTCCGCGCACGAATTCGAGAGTTGATGGCTTCTGGGAAGCTCCCCGTAGGTCCGCCGCCGGCCGAGACCACTATCCGCGGCCGGAACCTACGCGTGACCCGAACCATCATCGGTCGAGCGACGCTGGAGCCGTGCCTCATCTGTGGCGAGCCCGACCCAATGCTGTCCTACACGCTTACAGACAGACGCATCATCCACTTGCACGGAGCGTGCGATGCGCTCTGGCAGCAGGAGCGGGCTGCCGGCTAGTTGGTGGGGCGACGGGAGGGGAAGAAAGGTGCCCGAGCGGGACGCGTGCCTTGTCGTGTCAGCGGCATCTTGGTTTGAGATCAGTGAAGGAAGTGCCGCGTCAGATCTCGAGCAGGACGAGTACCGATTGCGGTGTCGCATCTTGGTGGAGGGCGCCCAGTCGGTCGTCGCACACATTTTTGGATTGGCCGACGCCTCTGGTCGGTTCCGCAGGCTCGTGCCCCCATTGCTGAAGCCGATCTCGAAAGACAAGATCATCAGGGAGGAATCTTGGGATCGTGACGTCGCATGATACGAGGTTGAATGCCGTTCGCTTCCCCTTTATCCGCATGAGGCCGAAACGACCCATCCATCGCCAGGGCGCAGGTCGGGTCCTTCCGCCCGCATGCGTGCAATTGCCGCGCACGGAGTGATGCTCGCCCGTAAGTCGTGAAGGCGCGATCCCTCTTCTCCCTCTTGGAGCAGAAGGGAGAGTAATCGCCACCCGCGCAGAGGCTGGCTAGAGCCGGCGCGCGTTCTCTCCCAGCAGCTTGCCCGGGACAGCGCGCCCGAGAGCCCGATTTGACTCCGCCAAAGGACGAGGCTACCGTCGGGCCATCATGGCCACCCGACGCGCCTCCTCGACCACCGCCTGGCGCCGTCATGCGATCCGCCGGATGCTCGCAGTGCGCCGCGCCACCCTGGCCCTCGTCACCCGGCTTCCCGAGCCGGAGATTCTGCGACCCCGCACGCAAGATCAATGGTCCGTCAAGCGATGTGCTCGGACACCTGCTGAGCTGCGACGAGGAGACCCTGCGGCGCTTCCGGCTCATCGCGCGGGGGCGAGCCGACCGCATCGTCTGGTTCGAGAGCATGGCCTATGCCGACCGGTTCAATGCGCGCACGGTCGCGCGGACGCGGCGGTACGGGCTGGCCGCGCTCCTCCGGCGTATGGCGCGCGCGCACGCCGAGCTCGTGGAGCGGTTGCGGCGCCTGCCGGCCAGGACACTTCGCGATCCCTCCCACAAGTACACCGTCGTGGACTGGCTCCCTGTTCCTGGCTGGACCCACGAGCGGGACCACATGGGCGAGGTGCGGCGCTGGTGGCGCGCCCGCCGGGCCGAGCTCCGCGGCCGCTGAACCCCGATGGACAGGCAGTACGATCTCGTCACGGTCGGCACCGGAGTCACCGCGACCGTGGCCACGCGTGCGCTTCTTGCTCTGAGCCGATGGGGCACTATGCGCGAACCGAGGTAGGATGTTGCGACCCGACCTGACCGAGAGGAGGCCTCATGGCTCAGCCGACCCTGCCCCCGTGGATTCAGGAGCTGCAGCAGCGCGATCCCCAGTTCGTGGAGTCCTACATGAGCCAGCGTGAGCACATCCTGAAGGACGGCGCCATCCCGGGAAAGTACAAGATCCTCATGACGATGATCGTGGACGCGCTCCTGTCACACCCCGACGGCGTGGCGACCATCGCCAACCGGGCCCGCGCTGCCGGCGCGTCGGAGGCGGAGATCCAGGAGGCGGTCGAGGTCGCGTACCTGTTCGGCGGCACGCCCGCCCTGGTCACCGCGGTCAACGCTTTCCGCAAGACATAGCTCGGCGGCGCCTGGCCCGCTGAGATCTCGGGTCCGCCCCGCGCGTTCGCGAGTTCCTTCGCGAGCCCCAGCCCACCGAGGGAAGAGACGCCTCGAGCATCCTGGGCTCGTCGCACGGAGGATCGTCAACACTAGCTCCCTCCGGTAACGGTTGCCCCCTCGGGGTCGCCGTCCCGATGACGTAAGCTGCCAGACTCCGGACGCGGAACGCCCGAGGAGCCTGATGCCACAGCGCGCGAGTTCCTCTTCGGGGCGGGAGGAAGCTGGCCGGTTGCTGGATGGCCTGGCGTGTGGTCACGCATTGCCTCGGCGGCGCGGCGCAAGGCGGGCTGCTGTTCCCCCGGTTCTCAAAGCCGCAGCGCGAAGCTCTGCGCCGTGGTCACGCTTGGCGCGCCGCAACGTGCTGGCGGTCGCGACCGTCGTGCGTGGGCGCAGGACCTGCATCTGAAGATCGGGGCGATGCGGTCGCGCGAGGCGCTCCGGTCACCGCGACGGGATCAGGGGCCTCCCAGGATCCCCCGGTCGACGAGCTCTCGCGCCTCCGGGGCCATGTAGACGGCCTCGCTCCCCAGATCGCCCAGGGCCCGCGCGAGGGCGCGAAGGCGATCCACCAGGGGCGCGCGCTGGTCGATCAGCACGAGGTGCGTTCCCCGAACGATGCAGAGCCCGCCGCCCATTGCCGCGGGCGTCTCGGAAGGGCCTCGAGCGCACCTCGACACCGAGGCACTGCGCGGCCCTGGACCAGTTCGTCGAGGAGCTGCCGGGCGTCCACGGAGGCGATAGCACTCGACGCACGCGTCGCGGTGAACGGAGAATGCGGGCCCGGCCGGGATCAGGAGGCGGGTTTGACCTAGAGCAGCCGCGCGTCACGCCCAGGAGCGTAGGTGCTCGTCGCCCTCCGTGACCACGTGCCCGAGGACTACCTCGTCTACTACACGACATCGCGGTCGACGGCCGGCGCCCGGACTTCATCATCGTCGGGCCGGACCTGGGGCGAGCGAGGCGAGGGTCTCGGGATGGTGTACGGCACGAGTCGATCGTACCCCGGAAGCGCGCCCAGGCCGCAGGTGGCCGGCTCCTCGTTGACAACCTCGACCGGGTCCCGATACTGACTGGATCAACAAGGAGGCCACCACATGCCGCTCTATCTCGACGTGCACCACAAGGTCGACGGGCTCACCACGGAAGGTATCGCGGACGCCCACCGCAAGGGACCTGGAGTGCCAGCACAAGCACGGCGTCAATTACCTGAAGTACTGGTTCGACGAGGGCACCGGCAAGGTCTTCTGCCCGGTCCACGCCCCCAGCAAGGAGGCCGCGGAGGCCGTCCACCGGGAGGCGCACGGCGCCATCGCCGACGAGATCATCGAGGTGAAGGAAGTGAGCTAGCGAGAGCACCGCCGCCAGGCGGCCGCATGCCCAGCGTCTGTCGCGAGCGCGAGCTCCTCGGCATAGTACCGGTTCGCCTAGCTCGAGATCCGGCGCGCTGCCACTAGCCGCGATCTGGCCGAGCAGCCGGAGGACGCGGGCCTCGTGGCCTCGCTCGCCGAGCCGCCTGGCCAGCTCCAGCGCGCGTGGTGCCGAGGCGCCGCGCGGCACTTTCGCCGCCTGTCTGCAGGTACGTCTCCGCGAGCCACACCAGCCGGAGCGCGTGGTTGGCCGCCCACTGCATGTCCTGGGCCCTCTGGACGGCCTCCTCCAGTAGCCGCAGACCTTCCTCGGTCCGACCGGTGAGTGCGTACGCGCGGCCGAGGGGGGCGGCGATGAGCGGGAACAGGAACGGGATGTCGGCCAGCCGGGTGATCACGAGTCCTCGCTCCAGCGGCCCGATCGCGTCCTCACCGGTTCCCGCCGAGATTGCGCAGCATGCCGGTCCCCGCGTGGGCGATGACGAGGCTGTACGCGTGATCCTCCGCCTCGGCGATGGCCGTCGCCTCCTCCGCGAGCGCGGCGGCCTCCTGCGCGCTCACCGAATTCCGCGGCGCAGAACGCCAGCCAGACACGGGACAGCACCGACGGCAGGCCGGCCAGCTCGAACCTCTGGCGCTTTGAGATCGCCTTCCAGCAGCGTCACGTTGCGCGTCAGCGCCTCCGTCGCCTTCGGGTAGTCGCCGAGTGAGTGGTAGATCTGTCCGAGGCGGTAGTTCGAGAGGATCGCCCACCCGAAGTTGCCGAAGCTGGCGGCGAACGTACGCTCGCGGAGAGCCAGCGTCAGGGCGCGGTCGTACTCTCCAAGGAACCACAGGTGGCCGGGACTCTCCGCACCGCCCATGAAGGCGTCGATGCTCGGCTTGGATCCGGAGGAGCCCATCTCCCGGAGATAGTGCAACGCCTTCTCCCACATCTCCCCCGGAACGCGTGGTGGGCGAGACGGTCGGCGTGCTCGCTCAGCCGATCCGCGTAGACGCGCTCGATCGACACCGACGATCTGGGCGTGGAGCGCGCCGGCGCCGGTCGTGGAGCAGGCTGCCGTAAGCCACCTCGTGGGTGAGCGCGTGCTTGAAGGTGTACTCGAGATCGGGGAAGAGCTTCGCCTCGTAGACGAACTCGGCCGCCTGCAGGCGGGCCAGGCCGCGCCGCAGCTCGTCCTCGGCGTGCTCGGCGATCTCGCTGGAGCAAGGTCCACGGCACGATCCTTGCCGATGACCGACGCGACCTGGAGGAGGCGCTTGTCGTCGGCGGCCAGCCGGTCGATGCGCGCGGCCAGGATCGCCTGGACGGTCGCCGGGATCTGGATCGCGCCGGCGATCCTTGCCAGCCGGTACGCGCCGCGCTCCCCGACGAGCACCTCCAGTCTCGACGAGGGCCCGCACGCTCTCCTCGAGGAAGAGCGGGTTGCCCTCCGTGCGCTCGATGAGCAGGTGCCGGATCGGCTCGCAGCGCCGCATCGTCGCCCGAGCAGCGTCTCCGAGGAGCTCGCGTCGGCGCTGTCGGGCGGCAGGGCATCGATCCGGAGCTGCCGGTAGTAGCGTCTTGCTGCCCCACGGCGTGCTGATACTCGGGCCGGTAGTTCACCGCGAGCAGGATGCGGCGCGGTCGGCAGGCTCTCGACGAGGGCATCGAGCAGCGCCTGGGTCTCGGCGTCGATCCAGTGGAGATCCTCGAAGACCAGGAGCAGCGGCTGCGTGCTGGCTCTCGCGCAGCAGCACGCGCTTGACGGCCTCGAGCGTCCGCGCGCGGCGCTGCGGCGGGCTCGAGCCCCATGAGCTCGGTGATCCTCGGGAGCGCGTCGAGCAGCGCACAGGAGCGGCGGCACGCTGTCCTTCAAGCCCTCGTCCAGCGTCAGGAGCGTTGCCGGTCACCTTCGCGCGCACCGCGCGCACGTCGTCGTGCTCCGTCGATCTTGAAGTAGCTCTTGAGCAGGTCGATCATCGGCAGGTACGGCGTCGCCTTGCCGTAGGAGACCGAGCTCGACTCGAGCACGAGCCAGCCCTCGGTCCGATGCGAGTGGATGAACTCGTAGAACAGGCGCGACTTGCCGACGCCGGGCTCGCCCACCACCGCCACGACCTGGCCGTGCCCGCTGCCGGCCTGCTCGAGCGCCTGGCGGAGCTGGTCGACCTCCGCGTCGCGACCGACGAAGCGGGTGAGCCCCGCGCGCCGTCGAGGCCTGCAGGCGCGTGCGGGCCGCGCCGACGCCCGCGACCTCGTAGACGGCGCACGGGCTCGGCCAGACCCTTGATCGGCATCGGGCCCGAGCGGCTTCACCTGCGACGTAGCCCTCGGCCAGCCGCAGGGTGTCGCCGGTGAGTCAGGATGGTGCCGGGGCGTGGCGAGCTGCTCCATCCGCGCGGCCAGATGCGTGGTCTGGCCGACCGCCGTGTAGTCCATGTGCAGGTCGCTGCCGATCGAGCGCACCACCACCTCGCCGGAGTTGAGGCCGACGCGGATCTGCACGTCGACGCCGTGGCGCTTGCGGATCTCCTCGGCGTAGCGGGCGACCGCGTCCTGCATCGCGCAGCGCGGCGTAGCAGGCGCGCACGGCGTGGTCCTCGTGGGCGAGCGGCGCGCCGAAGAGCGCCATGATGCCGTCGCCCATCACCTGGTTGACGGTGCCCTCGTAGCGGTGGACGGCTTCCATCATGCGCTCGAGGACCGGATCGAGGAGCTTCCGCGCCTCTTCCGGGTCGCGGTCGCGCGAGCAGCTCCATCGAGCCCTTGAGGTCGGCGAAGAGCACCGTGACCTGCTTGCGCTCGCCTTCGAGCGCGGCCTTCGAGGTGAGGATCTTCTCCGCGAGGTGCCGGGGCGTGTAGGTCTCCGGGCGCGGATATCCGGTCCGGGCGGCGGTGAACGTGGCGACCGCCTGTCCGCATTGCAGACAGAAGCGGGCGTGGCCAGGCAGCTCAGCCCGCACCCGGCGCAGCCGAACGCCAGGCGGCTGCCGCAGCCGAGACAGAAGCGGGCTTGGGCTGGGTTGTCCTGCTGGCACCGGAGACACTTCATGCCGGGGCATCGTAGCATTTGACGGCACGCGAGGTTCCGCGGGGCGTCAAGTCGATGTGGTGTGCACTCCAGCCCGACGGGAGGTTAGCTAAGCGCGCCCGGTCAGCCCATGAAGTCACGGACGATCCGGTTGAACTTGTCCGGGTTCTCCATGAACATGAAGTGATTCCCGCCCTCGCTTTCCTCGAAGATCTCGATTTTCGACCCCCGAACCTGCTTCTGGATCCACACCTGCGACTTCCATGGAACGACGCTCACCTTGCCCCCGACGACCAGCGTGGGCAGCGTGATCCGCGGGATGACACGGCGCCAGTCCTGGGTCGAGTGGTTGTAGCAGAAGCGCGGCCGCATACTCCCGGGGCATCTTCAGGTTCTGCTTGACGACCCACTCCACCTCCGATCGTGAGTACGCCTTCGTGAACATCCCCCGATGAACCCTTCCGTCGTCTTGACGCCGTCCGGGCCGGCAAGCTTGTTGATCGTATCGTAGAGCGAGGTGGGGTCGAAGATCGCTCCGGAGTCTTCCTTCTCCTGGGCCGACCACGCCGGATCCGCGGTGATCATCGGCATTTGGTCGACGAGGATCAGCTTCGCCAGGCGCTCCTTGCCCCAGAGCTGCCAGTAGCTCCAGATGACGGAACTGCCCATGGAGTGCCCCATGAGCGTGACGTCGGTCAGATTTCGCGCGACGAGCAGGTCCTGGACATCCTTGGCCAGTCGCTGGATGGTGTAGCCGTTGTCGGGTTTGTCGGACTCCCCGTGTCCGCGCATGTCCACGGCGATCACTCGATAGCGGTCACTGAGGCCGCTCAGCTGATGCTTGAACTGGGCGGCGGTCTGCGACCAGCCAGGGATGCAGACGAGCGGCTTGCCCGATCCGGCTTCTTCGTAGCGCAGGACAATCCCGTCGTTGGTGGTCGCCGACCCCGTTGCGGCTGCCGTCGGCTGCGGCGTCCCGACGCGCGAGAATGCGACGGCAGCCGCCGATGCTGCAACAGCTTTGACGAATGTCCTTCGGTCCTGTGTTGTCATGAGAATAGCTCCTTCCTCAACGAGGAGAGGTGCCCCGCGCTTCGCTCCGACGATACGAGTAGAGCCCGCGTCAGGGGAACGTAACCGCGCCGACAGCCCTTGTCAATGCGATGGATTAGCCAGGTCCAGGCGCGGTGGCCGCGCCATTGCTCCTGGGCCAGGCGGATGACTTACCTCACATCCTGTGGAGGAGGACGCCATGGGGAACGTTAGGGAACATGAACGGCATCCGGAGGCGGCCGGCACCCGCCAGGGGCCGCTCCGGTTGCTGTCAACTTGTACGTAACTCACCAGACCCGACGCCGGCCACCCTAGGAGCCGACTGGTAGCTCCGCGTGCTGTAGTCCGATCCAGAAGCCGTCCCCTTGCCAATAGGTGCCAGTGGCAAGCAGCCACCTTTGAGCAAAGTTTCGCAACCTTGGCCGCCAGCGCCTTGAGGTGAGAGCCGCTGGCTCCCTTGCTACGTGGCGTGCCGCGACGAAAGGCGCCTCCGCAATTTCAGCGGATGGGGACCAGAGGGGACCTCCGCCGCGGGGAAGTGCGTTCTGGGACTCATGGGAATCGGACCGCGCTTTCCGAGCGCAGACGTGCGAGAGGGAACACAGGATTTTCAGTTCTCAACCTCGACCGACCGCTTCGCTCACCTTCTCAGCTAGTTGCGTTCTCGAAGGTACAGGGTCGCAGTATGCGCCATGTTGCGGCCAATAGCGTCGTGTTGCGGGACGTGGGTGACAATCTCGGTGACAGATGGTTGAGCTGGATCTGAACCCGTGTTCGCGGTCGCCCCTTTGCTTTCTTAACTGTTACCGGCATGCCCCCTCCATGGATCCCGTCCGGGTTCGCTCCGGAGCCTCTAAGAGCCGATGCCACAGAAGAGGCTGAATCAGCGAGCGGAGGGAAACGCGGCGGCCGCTTCTCCCGGATCGCGGCCGCGCCCTCGCGCACGTCGCCGTCCATGAAGGTGAGCATCTCCAGCGCGATCGACTGATCGAAGATCGGCCCCGCCATGCGCAGCCAGTTGTTGAGCGAGCGCTTGGTCCAGCGGATGGCCTGCTGGGCCCCGGTGGCCAGCTTGTCGGCCACCTCGAAGGCCTTGGGCATCAGCTCCGCGGGCGGCACGCACAGGCTCACCATCCCGATCCGCTCCGCCTCGCGGCCGTCGATGAAGTCGGAGGTCAGCAGGTAGTACTTCGCCTTGGCCATGCCGCAGAGCAGCGGCCACAGGATGGCGGCGTGATCGCCCGCCACCACGCCCAGCTTGGTGTGGCCGTCGGTGAAGCGCGCGGTCTCCGACATGATGCTGATATCTGACATCAGCGCCACCACGAGGCCCGCGCCCACCGCGACGCCGTTGATCGCGGAGATGACCGGCTTGTCGAGGTTGATCATGTTGTAGACGATGTCGGAGGCCTCGCGCATCGTGCTGGCCAGCCGCTTCGGATCGCGGCTGTTGGCCTCGACCATGTCGAGATCGCCGCCCGCCGAGAAGGCCCGGCCGGCGCCGGTCACCACCGCGACGCGCGCGCTGTCGTCGGCGTCCAGGGTGAGCCAGACCTTGGTCAGCTCCCAGTGCAGCCGGTCGTTGGTGGCGTTGAGCACCTCCGGCCGGTTGATCGTGATGAGCACGACCCCGTTGGGCCGGCGCTCGAACACCAGGTGCTGGTAGTCGCGGTAGTCCATGGCGGCGTCTCTCCTCCCGGGCGTGGGTCCGCCTGGAGGCTAGCACGTCGCGCGCGGGTGTAGCGAGTCGATCGCCCTGCCGACATCCGGCCGCTCGGCGCCGGCATCAGCGCGAGCGGGCCAGCGCGGCTTGACGCGGCGGGGTCAGGGGCAAGATCGCGCGCGTCCGAAACCGGCTCGGCCGGACAGGAGAGCTGCGGTGATTGCGTGCTACCTCCGCTATGCGATCGACCCTAGCGAGCTGGCGGCGTTCGAGCGCTACAGCCGGCTGATCTGCCCCTGCTGCGGTGGCCGGCTGCGCCTCATCGCGACGATCTCCGACCCGCGGATCGCGGACCGGATCTTGGCGCATCGGGCCCGGGCGCCGGGGTCTCCGTCTGCCCCGGCCTGAGCGCCGCCACCGGCTCCTGACGGCCCCGCGCCTCTCCGTCTTCCGCCGGCGCCATTGACGCTGACCCCGCGGCTGATCCACAATTCCCGTGCGATGCGCATGATGCCCCGCTCGTCCCCGGCGATCTCGACGCCGCGGCCGCTGCCCCGGCGCCCAAGGGTGACCGCACGTGACCGAGAAGGGCTTTATATCGGCTATCCCCGTCTGATCGCGACGCCGTGTCCTTTCTCGAGTCGCGAACCGGATCCGCGCGTGCAAGGCATAGGCAAGCACGTCCTCCGCAAGGAGGATGCGCGCCTGCTGAGCGGCCGCGGCTGCTACAGCGACGACGTCAACTTCCCGGGCCAGGCCTATGCGTGCTTCGTGCGCTCGCCCCACGCGCACGCGCGCATCGGGCGCATCGACACCGCCGCCGCACGCGCCACGCCCGGCGTGATCGCGGTGCTCACGGGCGTCGATGCCGTGGCTGATGGCGTGAAGCCGCTCGCGCACAGCCCGATGCCCGGAAACCCTTACGAAGAGATCATCCGCAAGGAAGACGTTCGGTTCATCGCGCCGCACCCCGTGATGCCGGCCGACCGCGTGCGCTTCGTGGGCGAGATCGTCGCGATGGTGATCGCCGACACGCCTGCCGCGGCGCGCGATGGCACCGAGCAAGTGATGATCGAGTGGAGCGCTCTACCCGCAGTCACCATGAGCGTTGCCGCCGTGGCGGACAACGCGCCCGTCCTGTACGACGACGTGACGTCGAACGTCTGCGTGGACGTGAAGGCCGGCGACGCGGCCGAAACCGATCACGCGTTTGCAGGCGCCGCGCACGTGGTCCGGCTCCAGACATGGGTCCATCGCATCACCGGCGTGCCCATGGAGCCGCGCACGGCGTTGGCCACCTGGGATCCGGCAAGCGGTCGCTGCACCATCCATGTCCAGGCCGGCGGCCTCGGACGGACCCAGGTGGGCGTCGCCGCCGCGCTCGGTGTCCCCGAGAGCGCGGTGCGCGCGACGGCGCGCGACGTCGGTGGAAATTTTGGGACGCGCAACTCCTGCTACCCGGAGTCCGTGCTGGTGGCGTGGGCGGCGCGTCGCCTTGGTTGCCCGGTGAAGTGGTGCGCGGACCGGCGCGAGGCGTTTCTCGCCGACTATCACGGGCGCGATCTCGCGGTCGCAGGCCGAGCTAGCGCTCGCCCCCGACGGCCGGTTCCTCGCGCTGCGCAGCAGCAACACGAGCAATCTCGGCGCGCACGTCGTGCATTTCGGCCCGCTCAACAAGGGCATGGCGATCGCCACCACCGTCTATGACGTGCCCGTCGTGTCGTTGCGCGGACGTGCCGTGGTCACCAACACGTCGCCCACGACCCCGTACCGCAGCTCCGGGACGCCCCGAGGTCATGTTCGTGATCGAGCGGCTGATCGACCTCGCCGCGCGCCGTCACGGGTTCGACCGCCTCGACCTCCGTCGCCGGAATCTCGTGCCCGCCGGCGCGATGCCGTACCGGAATCCCGTCGGCGTCGTCTACGACAGCGGCGACTATCGGGCGGCCTTCGATCGCGCCCTTGACCTCGCCGACTGGGACGGGTTCGAGAAGCGTCGTGCCGAGGCTCGTCAACGCGGGCGCTATCGTGGGATCGGTGTCGCGAACTATCTCGAGCTCAACACCGGCTATCCGCGCGAGCGTGCGCACGTCACCGTGCAGCCGGACGGACGGGTGGATCTGGTGCTCGGCACGCTCTCGGCCGGGCAGGGGCACGAGACGAGCTTCGCGCAGCTCCTCGTCGAGTGGCTCGGCGTCGAGCACGCGCAGGTCCGACTGATCACCGGTGACACCGACGTCACCGTGGTCGGCGGAGGCGCGCACTCAGCGCGCGCGTTGAGGATGGCCGCGATCGTGATGGCGAAGGCCGCGGATCAGATCGTCGAGAAGGGCACGCGCATCGCCGCCTGGCTCCTGGAAGCGGCTCGCGCAGACATCGAGTTCGCGGCCCCACGGTTTCGTGTGAAGGCACCGACCGCTCGGTCCATCTCTTCGAGGTCGCGGCCGCCTCACAGCGCGACCGCGCGCCGGACGATTGTCGCGGTCCGCTCGACGGCCTGAGCGACGAAACGTTGCCCGAGCCGTCGTTCCCGTACGGCACCGCGGTGTGCGAGGTGGAAGTGGACCCGGAAACGGGCGTGGTCGAGGTGGTCCGCTACACGACGGTGGACGACTGCGGCCGCGCCGTGAATCCGATGATCCTGCACGGTCAGACGCACGGCGGCATCGCGCAGGGCGTGGGGCAGGCGCTGTGGGAAGCGTGCGCGTACGACGGAGAAACCGGCCAGCTTCTGTCGTCGACGATGATGGACTACGCGATGCCGCGCGCGGACCTGCTGCCCCTCGTTCACGACCGAGCTCAGCGAGGTGCCGTCGACGTCGCATCCCCTCGGGATGCGCGGGGGCGGTGAGGGCGGGACCACGCCCGCGCTCGGCGCCGTGGTCAACGCGGTGTGCGACGCCCTCGCCGACCTCGGCGTCGAGCACATCGAGATGCCGGTCACATCCGAGCGCGTCTGGCACGCAATCCAAACCGGAAGGAGCTCGTCATGCCGCAGCTGAGACACGTGGCGATCACCACGCACGACGTCGAGAAGACCGCGAAGTTCTACATCGACGTGTTCGGGATGAAGGAGATGGGCAAGATCAACGATTCCGGCACGACCGGATGCTTCCTCAGCGACGGCGTGATGAATCTGGCGATCCTCCACTTCAAGAACGATCAGGCGGCGGGTGTCGAGCGTGGCGCCGGCTTCAAGGGCATCCACCACATCGGCTTCGAGGTGGAAGACATGGCCACCATCCAGGAGAAGCTCGCCGCCGCGGGCTCCACGCGCCGGCACGACGTCGAGCAGGCGCTCGGCGTGATGCCGGGCGAGCGCAAGCACAACGTGGAAGTCAAGTACACGGGTCCCGACGGCGTGATGGTCGACGTCTCTGGAGACGGAGCTGGATCAAATAATCGAAGGGGGCCTCGGCGGTCCCCGTCGAGCACCCCCAGACCAAGATTGCGCCGACGAAGCCGGCGCTCGACCCCGCCAGCTCGGTTACGCTTACCCTTTCACGGCGCCAGTGAGCCCCGCGACGCAATTGAGCGCAGGCAACATTAGACGCTGCGGCGCCTCCCGGATCGCCTGCGGCCCTCGTGACGTAATCTGCCAGACTCGGACGCTGGCCCCCACAGAGCGATGCCACAACCGATCCGAAGTCTCCTCTAGCGGCCGCTCAGCTCTCTGCCTCGGCCGCAGTCGGATCTCACACAGGTAGGAGCGAAGCGCGGGGTGCCACTGACCGGGTCGCGCACGGCGCGTGCCGATGAGCAGGTTGAAGCTGGCGCCGGTCGGTCCGAACGGGTCGTAGCCGGGCGCGCCGAGCTCGGCGCAGCGCCTGCCACTAGCCGTGCTCGCCGACCACCACGCGCGGATCGAGGCTGTCGTTGAGCCGGGCGCGGGCGCGCACGCTGCCCTCCGGCGTCTCGATCGCCACCCAGTCGCCGTTGGCGATGCCGCGCGCCTGCGCCGCTGCGGGATGCAGCTCCACTTCCGGGATGCGGGGCGCGCTTGCGCAGGCTCGGCAACGCGCGGTGCTGGGTCTCGCAGAACAGCGACGGCTTCGCGCTGGTCAGGACCAGCGGGAAAGCGCGCCGCCAGGTCGGGCCGCGCCACCGGGCCGATCTGCGGCTCCGCGAAATCGGGCAGCGGCGCGTAGCCGTGATCGAGGAAGGTCTGCGAATAGAGCTCGACCTTGCGCGACGGCGTGGCGAAGCCGCGCGGCGCGCCGTTCGCATCCGGCTCGGCGTGCTTGGCGTGGCGGGTCTGCAACGGCACGCCGCACGCCGCCGGGCGCGGCGCGCAGCTGCTCCAGCGTGATGCCGGTCGGCGCGAGCTGGTGGCGGTAGGCGGCATCGATGTCGCCGTTCCAGAACTGCGTCGCCGAGGCCGAGGCGGCGCGGCGAGATCGAAGATGATGTCGGTATCGGCGCGCGCTTCGCCGGGCGGCGGCACGACCGCCGGGCGGAGCTGGATCAGCGACTGCGCCTCCTGGCTGATCTCGAAGCCGAGCTTCAGCGCCTCGCGCTCGAAGGCCGAGGCGACCGGCAGCACCACATCGGCCAGCTCGGCGGTGGGGTTCATGAACAGATCGGCATGCGCATAGAAGTCCAGCGCCTTGAGCGCCTCGCGCCCGTGCCGGCCGTCGGCATGGGCCAGCAGCATGTTGGCGCCGAAGCCGAGCACGGCGCGCACCGGGTAGGGCGTTCCCTCCAGGATGGCGCGGTAGAGATCGCGGGTGCTGACATAGCCCCAGCGCGCCGGCCCGAGCGGGCGCTCGGCGAGGCCCAATGTCGGCGCCATCTGCTCTGGCCGAGGGCAGGTCCTCGCCGGTGATCGGCGCGGCCGGCGGCGCCGGGAACAGCACATTGCCGCCGGGCTTGTCGAACGAGCCGGTCAGCGCATAGAGCAGCGACATCGCGCGCGCCGTCTGCGTGACGTTGGCGTGCTGCTCGTGGCCGCTCCAGGCGTAGTAGGACACCGGGCGCGCGTGCCAGATCAGCCGCGCGGCTCTCCTCGACCTGGGCGCGCGGGATCCAGCAGATCGCCTCGACGGTCTCCGGCGGGTAGCGCCGGCAGAGCCTGCGTAGAGCTCGAAGACCGGGTGGCAGATCACTTCGCCCTGCGGCGTGGCCACGCGGTACTCGCCGTTCAGCGCGAGGCCGCGCGCTGTCGCCGTCGTAACGGCCGGCTGGCGGTGTCGTAGGGCACCAGCCGCGCCGCCGCCGCTGTCCCAGGCGAGCAGGCGGCGCGCATCGCCGTCCGGCGTCGAGGTCGCGCTTCGGTCAACAGGCGGCCCGTGTCGGCGCGCACCAGGTGCGGCCCGTTGCTCCACTCGCGGATGAAGTCGCGGTCGTACCAGCCGCGCTCGATCATCAGATTGGCGAGGCCGAGCGCCAGCGCGCCGTCGGTGCCGGGCCGCACCCGCAGCCACAGATCGGCCTTGCCGGCGAGGCCGACATGGCGCGGGTCGACGACGATCAGCCGCATGCCGCGCTTCAGCGCCGCGACGACGGCGGTCGCGTGGGTCAGGCGGGTGAAGCTCGGGTTGTAGCCCCACAGGATCAGCACGCCGCTGTTCGCGATGTCCGGCATCGCGCCGCCGGCACCGCCGGTGCCGACGCTGCCGACGCCAGTAGGTGTAGCGGGTGGCGAAGGCGCGCCCCCAGCCGCAGACGTCGAGGGTGATGGCCGCGTTCGGGGTGCCGAAGGCGTTCGCCAGCCGCTGGATGAAGCCGGTGGAATCCCCGATCGCGGTCGTGGAGGTGGACGACATGGTGAAGGCGACCGACTGCGGGCCGTGCCGCTCCGCGACCCGGCGCATCGCGGCGGCGGTCAGGTCCAGCGCCTCGTCCCAGCTGATCCGTTCCCAGCCGGGGTCGGGATCGCCCTTCGGGCGGGTCCGGCGGAGCGGGTACGTGAGCCGCTCCGGATGATAGACGAGCTCTGGCGCCGCGCGGCCCTTGGCGCAGAGCGCCTGCCCGGTCGGGTGCGCCGGGTCGGGGTCAAGCCGGGTGAAGCGGCCATCTTCCACCGTTGCCATCGCTGCCGCAGCGAGCGATACAGAGCCGCAATAGCCGTGAATGTGCTGCACGCCGCTGTGATCAGCCATGTTGTCGCGCTCCTCCGTCCTCGACGGATGCTTCGGGAACGCAGCGGAGGAAGGGTATGGGACTCAGGCGCCTGGACTCGCTTCCTGCCGGTCGCGGACGAGCCATGTCCACGCGCTCCCTTGGCTTTGGACGGCGGGCCGACTATAACTTGCGGCGAACGGAGAGGCAAGGGCCCGGGATACGAGTCTCCTGTGGTGTCGGAGTTGAGCCAGCAGCACCGGTTGTTGGCCGGATTGAGCTAAAGGTCGCTCTCGGATTCTGGCAGTTATACGGTGAGGACAGCCATGGGCCCGAAAGCCTTGGTACGGCAGGCAGGAAGCGGCGACTTAGATGCGTTGGCCGAGATCACCCAAAGGTTTCAGCACATGGCCTTCGGCTACGCGCTCTCGTTCGTTCGTGACTTCCAGGAGGCCGAAGACGTCGTTCGAGAAGCCTTCGTCGCCGCCTAGTACGCGCTGCCGACACTCGCCGAACCGACGGCCTTCGCGGCCTGGCTGCGCTCGATCGTCCGCCATCAAGCGCATCGCGTGCTGCGACGCAAGCAGCTCGAGGTCATGCCACTCACCGCTGTCGATGCCGTACCCGCGGATGTCGTCCGCGCTGATCACCGCTTCGAACGGGACCAGCAGATCGCGTTCGTGCTCTCGGCCATCGCGGATCTGCCCCGCACGCTGCTCGAGGATAGGAGGATAGCCAACTCTAGCACCCTTCCGGCGGCGACCGCGCCGCCCGTGGGCTCCATTCCCGTGACGTAATCTGCCAGACTCAGACGCCGGCTGCCCCAGGAGCCCCTGCCACAGCCGCGAGTTTAGACCGACCTACCTCTGCTAGACTCCCGCCCAGCCTGGAAGGAGGGGCTCCGCTTGGACCCGATCTGGTTGCCCCACTACCCGCATAGCCCACAACCGCAGTGCTTCCTGCGGGCGGACCCAGTGATCGACCGTCGCACGTTCCTCGCTGGCACGGGTGCGGTGCTCCTCGCCGCGCCGCTCGCCGCCGAGGCGCAGCAGGCCGCCAAAGTGTATCGGTTAGGCCTTCTCGGGGGTTCCCCGCCGGACAGCCCGGGGGCCGGCGCGCCTGGGAGGGATTCTTCCAAGGGATGCGGGAGCTCGGATATGCCGAGGGCCAGAACATTCTCGTCGAGGGCCGATGGTACGGGGACCAGACCGACAGACTCCCCGCCCTCGCGGCCGAGCTGGTTCGGCTCAAAGTGGACGTCATCGTCGCGGGCGCCCCACCCGCTCCCGAGGCGGCCCAGCGCGCCACGTCGACGATCCCCATCGTCATGGCGATTCATAACGATCCGGTCGGGAGTGGGCTGGTGGCCAGCCTGGCGAAGCCGGGGAGAAACGTCACGGGACTGTCCACTCTCTCACCGGAGCTGGTCGGCAAGCGGCTGCAGCTGCTCAAGGAGGCCGTCCCCGCAATCTCCCGCGTGGCCGTGCTCTGGAATCCGACCGTTACAATCCAGGCGCTCGAGTTGAGAGAGGCAAAGGTCGCGGCGAGATCGATGAAGGTGCAGCTCCAAGTCCTGGAAGCGCGGGCTCCCAGCGACTTCTCCGGTGCCTTCTCGGCGATGACGAAAGAGCGGGCGGGCGGAGTCATCATCATCACTTCCTCGATGTTCTATGCCGAGCGAACACGAATCGCGGAGCTTGCGGCCCAGAGCCGCGTCCCGGCGATCTATTCGGTGAAGGAGTTCGCAGAGGCGGGCGGTCTCATGACATACGGAATCAATATTCGGGAGAGCTTCCGGCGCGCCGCGACCTACGTGGACAAGATCCTCAAGGGCGCCAAGCCCGCTGACCTGCCCATCGAGCAGCGCAACAAAGTTCGAGCTAGTCATCAACCTCAAGACCGCCAAGGCCCTCGGCCTGACGATCCCGCCGTCGCTGCTGCGGGCGGGCGGATGAGGTCATCCAATAACGCGATGTGAGAAGTAGGAACGGCTCGCTGCCCGATTGAATGACTCCTGAGTTTCTGAACAAGAAATCTGAGAAGGTAGCCGCCACAGCCAAGGGACCAGCTCCCCGCGGGTGGGGCCGTCTCCCTTCTAGAGAATAGGGGTAAGCAATCCTTCGATGCTGAGCAAGCTGACAGGCTGAAGCTTTCTCGCGCTGCGTTCAGTTAGCCACCTACTTCGCTCCTCCAATCAATTCCTCAATGAGTGCTGCGATCTCGGCAAAAGTGGCCCGGTTGGTGGGCGCAGATCCATTTTGTCGCCTCGACCCCGTCCCGCACCTTCCTGTACTCGACACGCCTTTCCGAGAGGTCAGCGAATAGCGCCGCTAGGAGGTTCGCGCCGTGCCCCTCCCTCGCCCATACCTCGTCTGTCTGTTCCCCCTCAGGGATCTCTCTCTCGAAGTACTCGCGTTCCCACCTATGCGCGTCGAGCCACTCCCCTACCTCGTCGGCCCTAACCTGCACCTCCCGGAACCCCCGATACCATTCATCACCGCCGCAAGTGCCTCAGGGACAAGGAAGTAGTTCTCGAACATCCGACGCGGAAGGAAGCGCACTCCTCCTTCGCTCTGTCTAGTTAGATCTGCTCTCTCCGAGATGACCGCCCGTCAGTATCGAAAGAACCAACTACGGGCGGCAGCAAGGCACCACCCTCGGTAAGACGCTGGTGCAATTCAAGAGTCGCTTTCGCGTCCCGCGGTTGAAAGTCACTCGTATGCCTGACGCCGAGAATCACTGTTCCCGTCACCTTGCTATCCGGTCCACTAAAGGCGTTTCTAATCAGGGGGAAACATTGCTCCTCCGTTCGCCCCTCGACCCACAGGATGCTGTCCGCACCGAACACATCGGATATGCGAGCACCCACTTCAGCCAGCACTGTCCGCAAGTCTGTGGCCTCGCGTGGATTGACTTCTTGAGTAACCGTCGCTGCCGCTTCCTTCTTCAATAGTAGGACCATACTCGGATTCGTCGCAGTCAATGCCATGGGCGAGTGAGTACATATGATGTATTGGTGCTCTGAGTGGTGGGAAAGAATTTCTAGAAGCTTCCGAAATGCCGACGGATGAAGAAAACTCTGCGGTTCGTCTATAAGGATGACCCGCGGATACTCGGCCGTCACGACCACATAGAGAATGGCTAGTACTTGACTCGTCCCCGTGCCGCTCTCAGCGAGAGGCATGGCCAGGTCCTGCCGCTCCAAATCTGGGTCGGTACTCCAAAGAAGAATCCTAACGTTTTGGACATTAGAAGCCGGAACCGTAATTTGTTGAATCTCCGGGAACACGCTACTAACAAGCCTCTGATAGCGCTGAAAGCCCCGGGGATTTGAGGTCTGCAATCGCTGAAGGACAGACGGAAGATTGGCAGCATTCGGCAGGAGTCGAGGATCGATTCCAATCGGTGCCTCCCCAATCTTCATGCGTTCGGCGTCGAAGAGATAGATCCGATCCCTGAGGACCTGCGCTAGCTGCACCGGTAGACGGCCGCGAATATCGGTATTGGTCGTGCTCTCGGTTCCGAGCCGTGGCTCTGCAGCATCCCGGTCCAGATAAAATTGGATGGAGCTACCTGTCTCTGGAACTCCCCAACAGGGAAGCGACGCCGCCGAGATGCCTCCTTCCGAAGGGGAGTAGTCAACGTTCAAAACAATCGGGTCAGTAAGGGCAGCCACGAAGTCCTTAGCTACCTCTATAACCGGAAAACTCTGACGATGGGACACATAGAACGGATTCAGATAGTCGGCCAGTAACCTAAATAGTTCGGCCTTCGGGATCTCGAACGACACCTCTACTCGGGATAGCGGATTGAGCGGAGTGCCCGCTCTTGAAGTCGTAGCGAGACTACGGTGCGGAATATTGTCGAACGTGAGTGAGAGTGCTTTGAGAAGCGCCGTCTTCCCTGCGTTGTTCGCTCCGACAACAATATTGAAACCGCTTCCCAATCGCAGTTGTGGGGTCTCGTGAAAACTCTTGTAGTTCAGCACCCGGATCTGGGTTATGAGCAAGTGAATCCCCTGCTACGAAGATGCCGTCGGATGGGATCTCTTTCAATTCTTGGCTCCCCAACTTCGAGACGATTCACGCTCTGAACCACTCCCAGACCCCTTCCAGCAACTCCACGAGACGCGCCCTCGGCCGCCGAGCCTTGCACCGCTTTGGTCGCGGGCCGTCAAGTCCCAAGGTTTATTCAGCACCTGGCCCGCCTACTTTCCTTTGGCAAAAATCTGAAAGGGTTGCCAGGCAGGGCCTGAGCCCTGTTTCCCCCTCTAGGGCCATCGGGCCTGTTTGTGCCCACCATCCTCGATCTGTGCGGACACTCGCACTCCTCACCCGTAAGTACCCGAGCGCTCAACGCTTGTTTGCGGGGAGAAGTGCGGTAAGGGACAACTTGGGCCATTTCGGTGACAGTCAGAAATGACCGTCACCGAAATGGTTGAATTTATGGCGGGCTCGACGGGACTTGAACCCGCGACCTCTGGATTGACAGTCCAGTGTGCTAACCAGGCTGCACCACGAGCCCGTCTCAGGACTTCGAAGAGGTTACACGACGCCTTCCGAGAAAGCAACCGCCGGCTGGGACTGCGCGCGTCTATCCCGCCCGGCTGGAGCACGCGCTTGACGAATCCCTTGACGTCCTCGGGCGTCCGCCGCCGCGCCTCGTCATCGCCGCCGACGGCGGCTCCCGGCGGAGGCAACCCGAAGGTACGTGGCCACCCAGGAGGAGGAGCATGGGCGCCTTGGTGAGACGCTCCGACATGTACTAGTCGCTGCAGTACGGATAGAAGGCGACGTGGAGGGCGAACCGGGTGTCATCCGCGATGACGGCCTGACGGAAGCGGGCTGCGCATGCTCCAGGACGAGGGTCAGGCCTTCGCCTTCGGCACGCTCTCCGCGGTGATCCTCCTCGCCATGATCCCCACCCTGGCGGTCTTCATGCTGCTCCAGCGTCACTACGTGCGCGGAGTCAGTGAGGAGCTTTCGCCGGTTTCTAGAGAAGCGCACGACGAGCCGGGGCAGTACGGCGAGACATCCCAGGGCGGAGAGGGCGAAGAACACCCGCCACGCCGTCTCCGACACCGTCCCCTCGCCGGTCAGGGCCTCCCCGCCCGCCCAGCCCGCGTAGACGTACACCGCGGTGGCGGGGGCCATGAAGACGAACGAAGCGAGCACGTACGGCACGAGGCGGATGCGCGTGAGGCCGAGGGCATAGTTGAGGAGATTGAAAGGAATAACGGGCACGAGGCGGACGAAGGCCACGAATTCCCATCCGCCCTTGTCCACGCCCTCCTTGATCTTCTTGAGCGGTCCGGAGAGCTTCTCCTCCGTCCAATCGCGGCCGACCGTGCGGGCGGCGAGGAAGGCCACGGTGGCGCCCACCGTGGCGCCCACCAGCGAATAGCACGTGCCCCAGAGAGGGCCGAAGAGAATGCCCGCGGCCAGATCGAAGGGCAGCCCGGGAACGAGAAAGGCCGGCCCGATCGCGTAGAGGAGAAGGAATACCACCGGGCCCCATCGACCCAAGCCGATGACGAACTCCTGGATCTGCTGGACCGAGAGATAGCTTCGCCAGATGACGGCGCAGGCAATGCCCGCCAGCAGCACCACCAGCAGGACCAGCTGCTTCACCGTGACGCCGCGCGCGCGGGGCATGCAACCATCATTGTCGGGCCTCGGCGGGGACGAAATCAACCGGGACGCGCGGCCCTTGACACCTGATACTCAGCGGACGAAGGTGGCGGCGACCCGACGCGACTTCAGGAAGTAGGGCACCCACACCAAGACGACGAGCAGGTTGCCCGCGAGCGAGCCGTAGACGCGAGGGCCGATGGAGCCGGCGGCGACGGGGATGGAGCTCGCCACGAAGATATCGGCCATCTGGATCGCCACGCGCACGATCAGGAACGCGATCATGGCGCGGGGAAGGCGCGCCGCTTGGTGAAGAACAGATAGAGGAGCACGAGGGCCCACACGAGAAGCACCACGTTGGCCACCATCTCGCCGATGATGAGCGGGCCGAAGAGCGGATGGTAGGCGGGCGAGCCCGGCGTGGTCACCACGCGCCACGCCAGCGGCTGGAGCGAGCGGACGCCCTGGACGATCTCCGCGCCGATGCGGATAGGCGTCAGGCACAATCCGATGGCGATCAGGATCAGCCATCCGCCGATTCCGCTCGGGGCGCTCTGGTCTTGATTCGTCGGCATGTGATCCTCTCTCCAAGGTCGCCGGCCGTGGCCAGTCTAGCAGGTCGGTCGCCACCGTCCGCATTCGGCGGCCCATTGACAAGGTGGCGCACGCGGGACACCATGCCGCCCATGCGCACCGTGGATCTCTCGTTCACCCTCAAGCCGCACTTTCGCTGGAAGGTGGCCAGCGAGCGGCGCTCGACGCACGAGTCCGGCGCCATCTTCCAGTCCACCATCTTCACCTCGAGCTGCCACGCCTACACCCACGTGGACGCGCCCGTGCATTTTCTGCCCGGCCAGCGCGACATCGCCGAGATGCCCGTGGACCAGTGGATGGGCCCCGCCGCCGTCGTGGATCTGACGCATCTCGCAGAGAACGGTGAGGTGACGGCGGCCGATCTCGATGGCCGGGGCGGTCACGTCGAGCGCGGCGATATCGTGCTCCTGCGCACGGACTGGCCCCTCAAGTGCCCGGTGGAGAGCGAGCGCTTCTGGCGCGAGGCACCCTTCACCGGGCGGAGCGCCTGTGAGTGGCTGGTGAAGCGCGGGGTCAAGGCCGTGGGCTACGACTACCCGCCCGACTACGCGATTCGCACCATGACCTTTGACCCCGGGAAAAAGTCACGCGGTACGACTGCACGACCCACGACGTGTTCTTCCCTGCCGGCATCACGGTGATCGAGTACCTGACCAACCTCGATCAGATCAAGGCGCCGCGCTGCCGCTTCATCGCGCTGCCCCTCAGGCTCGAAGGCGGCGACGGCTCCCCGGTGCGCGCCGTCGCCCTCGTGGAGTAGGGCCGGCGGGCTAGGTCGCGGCCTGATCGCTGTTGAAGATGTCCGCCACGGCACGCCAGGCTCCGGCCTGGCGTCGATACACCACCACGTACTTGCCGACATCGGTCACCGGACTCCCGCCCGCCGGCTCGAGATTCATGGTGTAACGCCCGCGGCCGTAGGCGAGGTCGCCTGAGCTGCCGGTGACCGTGGTCTCGAGCTTGATGCTGGTGAGGCCCGAATCCATCAGGCCCTGAAGCATCTGCCGGATGCTCTCGCGTCCTTCCAAGGCCGGGCTGTTGGGCGGCAGGAGCACGGCGTCCTTGTCGTAGAAGGCCGCCGCCAGCGCCGCGCCGTCGTGCGCAGCCGCCGCCCGCATGAACTCCGCATCGAGTCTGCGGATGGCCGCGGCGGCCGTTTCCACCGGCCGCGCGGTCTTCTTGGCGGGCCGGCTCTTCGACATCTTCCGGGCGGGCTTCTTCGCGCGCTTCCTTGCCATGGCGATGCTCCTTCCGGCGCGGGCTCCATCCTGCCGCCCGCCGCCTCGTCGATAGGCCAGGTAGGACGCTTCTCCGCGAACAGGGCGGGAGTCTGCGCGCCCCCTCGCGCATGTCAAGAAGGTCGCGCCCGGTCAGCGCCGGCGGCCAGCACGCGCTCCACGCGCTCGAGCTGATCGCGGGTGCCCATGGCGAGCAGGCGATCCCCGGCGGCCAGCGCCATGTCCCCCGGAGGGTTCACCACGGGATTGCCGTCGCGCATGATGGCGAGCACCGTCGCTCCGGTGGCCTGGCGGAGGGCCAGCGCCTCGAGGGTCCGGCCCACGGCCGGGCTCTCACCGCTCACGGCAATGGCCTCGATGTTCAGCGCTTCGTTGCCCCGACGCAGCGCCGTCTCGAAGAAGTCCACCACGGTGGGGCTCAGGATCAGGTGGGCGAGACGATGGCCGCCGATGGCGTAGGGACTGATGGCGCGATCTGCGCCCGCCCGGGTGAGCTTGGGCACGCTCGTCTCGTCCACGGCCCGGGACACGATGCGGAGCTTCGGGTTGAGCACGCGCGCGGAGAGCACGATATACATGTTCGTGGCGTCGTTGGCGGTGGTGGCGATGAGCCCGCGCGCCCGCCGGACCCCCGCCCGCTCGAGCACGGCGTCGTCGGTGGCATCGCCCTGGAGGCACAGCCACCCCAGCTCTTCCGCGTGGCGCGCCGTCACCTCCGACGGCTCCACCACCAGGAAGGGCACGTGCGCCTCCGCCAGCTCCCGCCCCGCCTGCCGCCCCACGCGTCCGAGACCGGTCAGGATGATGTGCTCGTGGAGCGCCTCGATCCGCTTGTCCATCTTGCGTCTCCCCGTGGGATCGGCCAGTCGCAGCGCGACGATGTACTCCATCACCACGCCGAAGGTGTAGAAGAGGCTGCCCACTCCGACGATGGCAATGATCATGGTGAAGATGCGGCCGGGCGAGTCGAGCGGCTTGACCTCGCCGTAGCCGACGGTGGTGATGGTCGTCACGGTCATGAACAGCGCGTCGAGCCAGGTGCCGCCCACGGCGCGCCAGAGCCAGAAGTAGCCGACGGTCCCGCCGACCACCACCGCGGAGACCACGGACGAGCGGCAGGACGGAGGCGCGCCTTGAGCCCTCGGATCTCCGCGCTGTGAGTACGTCGAGGCGCGGGCCATCGCCGCCCCGCCCTACTCCGCGACCCCGCGCGAGCGACAGCTCCCGCGCCCGGTGACAGGACACGGCGTGCCCCGGCGTGATCTCCTCGAGGGCCGGCGTCTCCGTGCGGCACTGCTCGGTCGCGTAGGGCAGCGCGGATGGAAGTGGCAGCCGGGAGGCGGGTTGGAGGGATCCGCCACCTCGCCCTCGAGGAGCAGCCGCTCGCCGCGCAATCGCGGGTCCGGCTTGGGCACCGCGGCGAGGAGCGCCTCCGGTGTAGGGATGCATGGGCGTGGCGAAGAGCGCTTCGGTCGGCGCCAGCTCGACGATGCGGCCCACATACATCACGGCCACGCGGTCACTCACCAGCCGCACCACCGACAGGTCATGAGCCACGAAGAGATAGGTGAGCCCGAGCTGGGCCTGGAGGTCCTGCATCAGGTTGAGGATCTGGGCCTGCACCGAGACGTCGAGGGCGGACACGGGCTCGTCGGCCACCACGAGGCTCGGATTGAGGGCGAGGGCGCGCGCGATGCCCACGCGCTGGCGCTGCCCCCGCTGAAGGCGTGGGGATAGCGCCGCATGTACTCGGGCCGGAGCCCGACCAGGCGGAGGAGCTCGACCACGCGGGCCAGCCGCTCCTGCCGGTTGCCCACGCCGTTGGCCACGAGCGGCTCGGCCACGATGTCGAGGAGCGTTCGCCGCGGATTGAGCGAGGAGAACGGGTCCTGGAAGATCATCTGCATCTGGCGGCGAAGGGGCTGGAGCTCGCGCTTGGACAGGGCCGCCACGTCGAGCACCTGCCCGCTCGCCGCGTGGAAGAGGATGCGGCCTTCCGTGGGGGTGAGGGCGCGCAGGATGCAGCGCGAGGTGGTGGTCTTGCCGCACCCGCTCTCGCCGACCAGCGACAGCGTCTCGCCTTTCTCGACGTGGAAGCTGACATCGTCCACCGCGCGCACCACCCCTACCTGGCGCCGCAGGAAGCCCTTGCGGATAGGGAAGTGCTTGCGCAGCCCCTGTACGTCCAACAGGCGGACGGCGCCCGGCGGGCTCGCCCGGCGGGGCCTCCATAGAGCAGGCAGGCGGCATCGTGCCCGTCGCCCACGGCGAGCGACGGCGGCTCGATCTGGTCGCAGCGGCCCGGCATGAACTCGGGGCAGCGCGGGTGAAAGGGGCAGCCGGGGGGCCGGTTGTAGGGATGCGGGATGGAGCCTTCGATGACGGGCAGGCGCGAGCGCACGCGCGCCTTGATGCTGGGCATGGAACGGAGCAGGGCGCGCGTATACGGATGCTTCGGGTCGTGGAAGATGGTGTCCACGGGTCCCTGCTCCACCACCCGGCCCAGGTACATGACGGCGACCTCGTCACACATCTCGGCGACCACGCCCAGGTTGTGGGTGATGAGGATGATGGCCATGCCTTCGCGCCGCTGGAGATCGGCGAGGAGGGCGAGGATCTGGGCCTGGGTCGTCACGTCGAGGGCGGTGGTCGGCTCGTCCGCGATGAGAATGCGCGGGCTGCACGACAAGGCGAGGGCGATCATGGCCCGCTGGCGCAGACCACCCGAGAGCTGGAAGGCGTACTCGTCGACGCGGCGCTCGGGGCTCGGCACTCCGACCAGCCGGAGCGCCTCCACCGCGCGCTCGCGCGCCTGCCGCTTCCCCACCCCTGGTGCAGGCGCACCGTCTCCACGATCTGGTTGCCGATGGTGTGCACGGGGCTGAACGAGGTCATCGGCTCCTGGAAGATGAGGGCGATGTCCTCGCCGCGGATGTGCCGCATCTCGCGGCCGTCGGGAGTGAGCTGGGTCAGATCCACGCCCGCGTCGGCGTCGTCACGCCGGAGGAGGATCGAGCCCGACACGATGCGTCCGGGGCGCTCGACGATGCGCAGGATCGATCGCGCGGTCACGCTCTTGCCGCACCCGCTCTCTCCCACGATGCCGAGCGTTCTCCGCGGATACACGTCGAGGTGCGCGCCGTCCACCGCTCTCACCGTGCCCTCTTCGGGAAAGAAGTACGTCCGCAGATCCCGCACTTCCAGGATCGGGCGATTCATGCGTACCCTGCGCGTGTGGCGGGCGGGGCCTGTCGCCGGGGAGGCCGGGGCGCGTCCAGCTTCGCCACCCTACGCGTCGTGAATCGCAGCCCTCCGGGCTGCGCACGCTCGCGAAGGGCCCACTCCGCACGGCCGCGCCCCGGCCTCCCCGGCGCCACCCGCCCGGCACTAGTTCGACGGTCTATGATCCGACCCGCCCGCCTCACGCAGCTCGTACGCATCAGATCCGTAGCTACTGCCCGTACGGGATCGGCGGCGTCACGCAGGCCGTCGCCCATGAAGTTGAGGGCGAGGATCACGATGATGACGGGCACGGAGGCGGCGAGGAGCCACGGCGAGATGGCGAGGGCCTGGATGTTCTGCGCCTGCTGGAGGAGGACGCCCCAGCTGATGGCAGGCGGGCGCAGCCCCAGCCCGAGGAAGGACAGCGAGGTCTCGCTGATGATCATGGCGGGAATGGCCAGGGTGGTGGCCGCGATGATGTGAGAGAGAAAGGACGGGATGAGGTGGCTCACGATGATCCGCGTGCGCGAGGAGCCGCAGAGCTCCGCGGCCATCACGAAATCCTCCTCGCGCAGGGAGAGGAAGCGCCCGCGCACCACGCGCGCCAGCTCCGTCCAGCCGATGAGCGAGATGATCAGGGTGATGGCGAAGTAGACCCGCATCACCGTCCAGTCGTTGGGCAGGGCCGCGGCCAGTCCCATCCACAGTGGAATGGTGGGAATGGATCGCAGGATCTCGATGACGCGCTGAATGACCGTATCCACCACGCCCCCGTAGAGTCCCGAGATGCCGCCCAGCACCACTCCGAGGACCAGGCTCATGGCCACGCCGAGGAGGCCGATGGTGAGCGAGGTGCGCGTGCCGTACATGAGGCGGGACCAGAGATCGCGCCCCTGCTCGTCCGTGCCGAGGACGAAGAGCCCGTCCTCGGCGCGCGCGCCCTCCAGGCCAAGCAGGTGGCGGTCGGTCGGGAAGAGCCCGAGAAAGTGGTACTCGAAGCCGTGGGCGAAGAAGCGCACGGGAATCTTCTTGTCGGGATCCGGCGTGTACACGCGCTTGAAGGTCATGGGATCGCGCTTGCCCGTGAGGCCGAAGACGTAGGGCGCGAAGCGGCCGTCCTGGAAGAGGTGGATGCGCTGGGGCGGGAGCAGCGAGCGCTGGGCCTCGGAGGCGCCGGGGTCCGACGTAGGCGAGAAAGTCCGCGAAGACCACCGTGGCATAGAAGAACAGCACCACCGCCGTCCCGATCATGGCCAGCCGGTGGCGGCGGAAGCGCCACCACATGAGCTGCCACTGCGTGGCGACGGAGATCCGTTCTTCCTCGCGCTCGGCTATTTCCTGCCCTCCAGCCGGATGCGCGGATCGATCCACATGAGGAGAAGATCGGAAAGACAGCGTCCCGACCACCGTCATCACACCGAGGAGGAGCACGATGGTGCCGGCGAGGAACATGTCCTGGGCCACGAGCGCGCGGAGGAGGAGCGGGCCCACCGTGGGCAGCGAGAGCACGAGGCGAGACGATGATGCTGCCCGAGACCACGTAGGGCAGCAGGTAGCCGACGGTGCTCGCGAACGGATTGAGGGCGACCCGCACCGGGTACTTGAGGATCACCCGCCACTCGCTGAGCCCACGCGCGCGCGGCGGTCACCACGTAGGGCTTGCGCAGCTCGTCGAGGAGGTTGGCGCGCATGATGCGGATGAGCTGGGCCGTGCCGGCCAGGCCGAGGATGACGGCGGGCAGGGGCAGGTGCTTGATGAGATCCCACACCTTGGCCATGCTCCACCGCGCCTGCGGCCATCTCGTCGGAGAAGAGACCGCCGATGTTCATGTTGAAGAGGGTGAAGCCGAAGATACATGAGGACGAGGGCGAGCATGAAGGAGGGAACGGCGAGCCCGATGAAGCCGATGAAGGTCGCGACGTAGTCGCCCACCGAGTACTGGCGGACGGCCGAGTAGATGCCGATGGGCAGGGCGAGCGACCCAGGTGAGCAGGATGGCCGCGCCCGAGACGGCCATGGTGAGCCAGAGCCGGTCGCCGATCACCTCTGACACGGGCCGGCCCCACTCGAGGGCCATGCCGAACTTCCCCGCACCACCATCCCCATCCAGCGGATGTACTGGACCCAGATGGGCTTGTCGAGACCGTACTGCTGGCGCAGAGCCTCCGCCTCCTGCTGAGACACGAAGCTGCCCGAGGCCGACATCTGGGCGATGTACGACGTGATGTAGTCGCCCGGCGGCAGCTGGATGACGACGTAGGCGAGCACGGACACCGCCCACGTCGTCAACACCGCGAGGAGCAGGCGACGAGCGAGATACGCGAGCATGGTCCCTAGTCTGCCCTCGCCCGCTCAGGCCTTGTAGAAGAAGGTCGCCGGATGCGACGAGCAGGGCGTGCGCGCATGCTGGGCGTTGGTCTGCCGCGCGGGAATGTTCCCCAGCTTGTTGCTCACGATGCGCACACCCATGGTCGCGGGCGACAGTCCGACCGTGCCGATGGAATACTGCTCGTCCACGAGGATCTTCCAGATGTCCTGGGCGATCTTGTAGCGCTCCTGGGTCTTCTTGCCGTTCGCGGAGCGATACAGCTCGAGGGCGGAGATCATCCGTGGGTCCTTGGGGCCCTTGCCCTGCGGCGCCGTTGCTCGCATACCAGCGGGCGATGGGGGTGCCGAGGAGGGCTTCCACCGGGTCGAGGGGCAGGGCGTGGCGCGGGAAGAGGTAGAGCACCTCCGAGCCGTCATTAGCCCACAGCGCGATCTGATGCTCGTTGCTCGCGATGCGGGTGAAGAAGAGGCTGCGCTCCATCTCCTTGACGTCGGCCTGCACTCCGATCTTCTTCCACTGCTCCTTGATCATCTCCGCGATCTGCGTGTGGGGCACGAAGGCGCCCGCCGACGTCTGGAGCTCGAGACGGAGGCGTCCCTTGCCGTCCGTGCGCAGCCGGTAGCCTTCGGCGTCCTTCTTGGCTGAGGCCGATCTTGTCGAGGAGCGCGTTGGCCTGCTTGACGTCGAGGGTGGACCACTTCTTCCGCCAGTCCGGCCCCGGGCTGTAGGGCAGGCTCTCCGCGGGCGCCACCGATCCCGGCGTGCCCACGCCGACCCAGAACGTCTCGTTGAGCTGGTCGCGATCGATGCCCATGGAGAGGGCGCGGCGGAAGTCGCTGGTGTGCAGCCACTTGGCGATCTCGGCATCCGCCTCGTAGGCCTGGTTGGTCTGCAGGGTGGCGTCGGAGCCGTTGAGGGCGGGATCGAGGTGGACGTCGTAGCCGACCTTCTGCGCGGTTCTCGAGGAAGACGGGGAGCTTGGCCAGCGCGGTGTGGCGCTCCTGGAGATCGTACTGGCCGGCGATGGCCCGGAGGTTCAGGACCTCGAGGTTCTCGGCGAGCGTCATGCTGATGCGATCGATGTACGGCAGCTGATTGCCCGCCGTAGTCCACGCCCATGTAGTAGGGATTGCGCTCGAGCACCCACGTAGGCGTATTGATGGGGTTGACGGTCTTCCACGGCGTCAGCACGGGCAGCTCGGGATTGAGCCGCCAGTCCCAGCGGTTCCTGATGTAGCTGACCCAGCCGTCGAAGCCCGCGGCCTTGGCCTTCTTCTCCACGTCCTCCTTGGAGGAGAACTTGGGCAGGAACTGCTTGATGTAGTGCGCGGGCATGTAGGCACCCATGCTCCGTCCGCCCATGGCCTGCGTCGCCTGCCCGCCGCCCATGGCGGTGCTGCCCGCCAGGATGTCGACGAACAGGAAGTTCGGGATCCTGGAACTCGAAGGCCACCGTGGCGTCGTCGACCTTGCGGATTGTGCCCCGACTTGCCGTTGGCCATGAAGTCCGGATGGGGCACGGGCATCGAGATCCTTGTTGAGGTAGACCTCCTCGTACCAGAAGACGAAGTCGTTGGCGGTGAAGGGCGTGCCGTCGGACCACTTCATGCCCTTGCGCAGGTGGATGGTCACGCTCTTTCCGTCGTCGCTCTGCTTCCATTCCTTGGCCACGCAGGGCATGACCTTGGTGCCCGTGTAGTCCCAGAAGAGGATCTTGTCGGTGGAGACGATGCGGTTGCCGTTCTCGCCGTCGCCGGGGCCGGTGAAGCCTCGCCGCCACGTGCCACCGTACCGGCCGACGGACTGGAGCGGCTTGACCACCATGGGCTCGTCGGGCAGGCGCTTCTCCACGGGGGTAGCTTGCCCGCCTTGACCATCTCGGCCAGCATGGGCGCCTCGGCAAACTTCTTCGGCCACTTGGTCGCGTCGAGGACGAGCTCCGGCCCCTCGAGCTTGCCGATGAGGTGCGTACCGATCTTGGCCTCGGGAGCCTTGGCGCCCTGGGCGCTTGCCGTGGCGGCGGGAAGGGCACCGGCGAGGGCGGCCGCTCCCGCGGCCACCGTGGCGTCGCGGAGGAATTCACGTCGGGTTGGCTTCGTTGCCATGGGCTGGGTCTCCTGAGGTCAGGGTGGCGAGAAGAGCGGGGCCGCTATTGGGGCAGGGTGACCAGGGTTTGGGCGATGTCGCGACTCAAAGCGTTGAGGGCACGGCTCATGGCCGAGACGGTCAAGGTATAGCCGGCGCCACCGGCGGGCTCGGCGAGCCGAGTGGTCTTCGCCGCGGCTTCCTTGCCGGTGGGGCCGTCGAGGATACGCCAGCGCGCCTCCAGACCCGTGTCGCCTCCCGTGGGTCCGTCGAAGCGGGTGACATCGACGATGATCTGGTATCGAACGGGATCGAGGCCACGCCACGGGAAGAGCGCGATCTTGGCCGACGGGAGCTGGCGCGAGAGATCCTCGGCGAGGACCCGCGAGATGCCGTCGCGCAGCGGCTCGCCCCACTGATCGAACTCACCCAGATCGATCTTGTCCGCGGCGGGGCGGGTGACGATCTGCGGCCGGTCGAGATACGCGGCGATGCTTACGGGACCCACGCCGAGAGTCTGGGCGCGGTCGCCGGACACCGCCGGCCCGTCGATGGCCGTGAGCACGTAGAAGCGCGTGGGAGCAGTCCCCCCAGGCAGCCTCCGGCAAGCAGAGCGGTGGCGAGGGCGAGCGGGAACGTGACACGCCGAACGAGGGTCGTCATTTGTTTTCTGGGCCTCCCTTGCCGCGAATCAGAGCATCCGGATGGCGCTCGAGATAGTCGGCGAGCGTCTTCAACGAGCGGGCGGCGTCCGCGACGTCACGGAGGGCGCGCACGAGCTCGTAGCCGAGGCGCGAGTCGCCCTCCGCCGCCCGATCCAGGGAACGGAGCGTCCCGCGGGCCGAGGTGCTCGTGTCCTGGATCGATGTCGAGAGCGGCTCGATCTGCGCACTCGAGCCGCGACAGCACCGTCTGAGCATTCGCGATGAGCCGTCGCGCGTCGGCGAGGGTGGCGTCGGTCTGCTCGCCCACCGCCTCCAGCTTCGTGCCGACCCTCTTGATCACCTGGTCGGCGTTCTTGAGGGCGGCATCGGCCGCGATCAGGGCGTTGTTCGCCGAGACGATGGTGCCCTTGACCTCGGGAGAGGCCAGGAGAGCGCTCGCGTTGCGCAGCGTCGAGGTCATGGCCGCCGTCATCTCCTCGAGGTTGATCTTGCCGATGGCGTCGAGGAGACTCTCCAGCCGAGCCTGGAGCTTGGCGAGGGTGGTGGGAACGGTGGGAATTTCCGGCACGGTGGGATCGAGGCGGGCGAGCACGATGGGCGAGTTAGGGAAGAAGTCGAGGTACACGAGCAGCTGGCCCGTGAGGAGGCTCTGCGTTTGGAGCTGCGCCCGCAGGCCTTGCTTGATCAGCTCCTGCACGGCGACCTCACCTCTCTGCAGCACCTGGCCGCCCTTGGGCAGCAGCCCCGGGTCGATGCTGACGTACACCCCGATCTGCTGTTTCTGGGCGAGGAGGCGGATGCGCGTCACCGTGCCGATCTTGACCCCCGGATCTCGACGGGGGCGCCCACGTCGAGCCCGCCCACCGATCCCTCAAAGAACATCACGAAGGGCAGCTCCTTCTTGAAGATCTGCAGGCCGCCGAGGGTGACCAGCCCGGCCACCGCGAGGGCGATCGCGCCCACCACGAAGGCCCCGATGGCCGTCGGATTGGCTCGCGTGCTCACGCCTTGGCTCCCGCCCTGCGTCCGGTCGGAACCGCTCCCGCTTCCTGTCCGCCCCGCGTCAGGAAGGCGTGAACCTTCGGGTCCTTCGACTCCGCGAGGAGCTTTTCGGATCGCCCTGGGCGAGCATGGTCCGCGTCTGGGCGTCGAGATAGACGGAATTGTCGGCGATGGTGAAGATGCTCGCGAGCTCGTGGGTCACCGCCACCACCGTGCAGTTGAGGCTGTCGCGGAGCTCGAGGATCAGGTCGTCGAGGAGTCGCGAGCTGACCGGGTCGAGCCCGGCCGAGGGCTCGTCGAGGAAGAGGATGTCCGGATCCAGGGCCATGGCGCGGGCGAGGCCGGCGCGCTTCTGCATGCCGCCGCTGATCTCCGACGGATAGAAGTCCTCGAAGCCGCCCAGTCCGACCAGGGACAGCTTGAGGGCGGCCAGCTCGCGAATCTGGGCGGCCTTGAGATCCGTGAACTCTCCGAGGGGCAGCCCGATGTTCTCGGCGAGGGTCATCGAGCTCCAGAGCGCTCCGCTCTGATAGAGCACGCCGAAGCGGCGGACCATGAGCTGGCGCTCATCGTCGTCGGCGCCCCAGAAGCTCGCCCCGTCGTACCGCACGTCACCCTTGGCGGGACGGAGCAGCCCGATCATGTGACGGAGGAGCGTGCTCTTCCCGCAGCCGCTTCCTCCCATGATGATGAAGATCTCGCCGCGCGCGACATCGAAGCTGAGATCGCGCTGGATGACAAAGTCGCCGTAGGCCATGGTCACGTCCACCACGCGGATGCGCGGGGAGCCTGGTTAGAATCCGATGGCGTCATAGACCACGGTGAGAATGGCGTCGGAGACGATCACGAAGACGATCGCGGTCACCACCGCGGAGGTCGCGGCCAGTCCCACCGCGGCCGAGCTGCGCCCGGACTGCATGCCGCGCATGCAGCCGGCGATGGCGATGAGAATGCCGAAGACCACGCTCTTGATCATGCCCGCGGCGAAGTCCGCGAGAGAGGCGGCGTTCCACGTGTGGTTCCAGTAAGGGACGATACCCACCTTGAGCATGCCCACCCCCACCACCGCTCCCCGAGGATGCCCACGAGGTCGGCGTAGATGGTGAGGAGCGGCATCATCAGGATGAGGCCGAGCATTCGCGGCAGCACGAGAAACTCGAAGGGCGAGATGCCCATGGTGGTGAGGGCGTCGATCTCCTCGTTGACCCGCATGGTCCCGAGCTGGGCCGCGAAGGCCGCTCCCGTGCGCCCGGCCATGATGATGGCCGCCATCATGGCCCCCATCTCCCGGGCCATGCCGATGGCCACGAGGTCGGCGATGTAGATCTGGGCGCCGAATTGCCGCAGCTGGATCGCCCCCACGAAGGCCAGGATGAGCCCGATGAGGAAGCTGATGAGGGAGACGATGCCGAGCGCGTTCGCCCCCGCCTCCTGGATGTTGAGCAGGAGATCGACGCGGCGGAAGCGCGCGCGGCCCACCACGGCATGGGCGAGGGCGATCGACGATTCGCCGATGAAGGAGATCATGGCTCGCGCGCCCGCGAGGGCAGACATGGTCGACGCCCCCAGGCGGGCGAGGAAGCTCGGGCGGGCTCCCCGCGCTTGGTGTCGCGCTCCGGCACGGCCGCCGCGAGATCGAGGAGCTTGCGCACGCCCTCGGGCAGGCCGGAGCGATCCACGGTGAGGCCGAGCGATGTCGCGGCGTCGCGCACGTTGAGGACGAAGACGAGGAAGCCCGTATCCCACGCGGTGACCCCGCGCGTGTCGAAGGTCAAGCGGCGCGCCGAGGACGCCCGGGTCAGCTCCGTCTCGACCTCCGTCGGCGACGGCAGATGGTCTTGCATTCGCCATGAGCCGGAGAGCCGGAGCACGATGTCATCGGCCGAGGAATCCAGATCCCAAGCCCAGGGAGGCGCCGAGACAGCACTACCGGGGGTCATCGCTCACGCCTGGAGCAGGCGGATTCTCGCCGATGCATGAGGCGGCAAGACTATCACAGCGTCATGGAGGCGTCGAGATTCCGGGTTGAGGTATGCTGACGGCCGACATGAGCACACTCTCCTCGGAGGTGGTGATCTGCGGCGCGGGGATCGCGGGGTGGCCACCGCCTACCATCTGGCCGTGCGCCGGGGCGTACGCGACATCGTCATCGTGGACGAGCGGCCGCCCCTCACCCTCACGAGCGACAAGTCCGCCGAGTGCTACCGCAACTGGTGGCCGGGTCCCGGCAACGACATGGTCGCCCTCATGGACCGGAGCATCGATCTCCTCGAGGAGCTGGCCGTGGAGAGCGACAACGTGTTCAGGCTCAACCGGCGCGGTTACCTCTTTGCCACCGCCGAGCCGGCGCGGGTGGCGACCTTCATGGGTGCGGCGGAGGAGGCGGCCGCGCTCGGCGCGGGGCCGGTACGCGTGCACGCGACGCCATCGGACGACTACCGGCCGTCGGCGTTCGAAGGCTTCGAGCGGACCCTCCGAGGTACCGATCTCATCACCGAGCCGTCCCTCATCAGGCGTCACTATCCGTGGCTCGCTCCCGACACCATCGCCCTCCTCCACGCTCGGCGCTGCGGGTGGTTCAGCGGCCAGCAGCTCGGCATGTACCTGCTTGGAGCAGGCGCGCGCTCACGGCGTCCGCCTCCTCGAGGGACAAGTCGAGCGCATCGACGCGCCGGGCGGGCGCGTGCGAGGGGTGGAGATACGCACCGCGGGGGACGCAGACGATCGGGACGGGGCGGGCCGTTCTCGCGGCCGGGCCGTACCTCGGGCGAGCGGGCCGGATGCTCGGACTCGACCTGCCGATATTCTGCGAGCTCCATTCGAAGATCGCCTTCAACGATCCGCTCGGCGCCATGCCCCGGGAGCGCCCATGACGATATGGGCCGATCCGCTGACCATCGGCTGGTCGGACGATGAGCGGGCCGAGCTCGCGGGATCGCCGCGGCACCGGCGCCTCACCGAGGAGCTGCCCGCGGGCGCGCATGGCCGGCCCGAGGGGGCGGGCGAGAGTACGTCGGTGCTCGGCGTGTGGACCTACGACGTCGAGCCGGTCGAGCCCACCTTCCCGCCCGACTTCGATCCCTCACACCCGGAGGTGGTGCTGCGGGGCATGGCGCGCATGATTCCCGCCATGGCCGCCTACGTGGAGCGGCTGCCGCGCTGCTTCGTGGACGGCGGCTACTACACCAAGACGCGCGAGAACCGCTTCCTCTCGTGTCCCCTGCCCGTCGAGGGTGCCTACGTCATCGGCGCCCTCTCCGGCTATGGCATGATGTCGTCGAACGGTGCCGCGGATCTACTCGCCGACTACATCGCCGAGCGTCCCCTCCCCGCCTACGCGCCCGCCTTCCACCTCGACCGCTACGACAATCCCGCCTACCAGAAGCTTCTCGACAACTGGGGCGACTCCGGACAGCTGTAGCGGCGATCGGCGCGCCTAGGGCACTACCCCTTTCAGCTCGAGGACCTTGCCCGCGCGGAGGACGGTGGCGCTGAGCGGCTCGCCGGACTTCATGGAGGCCAGCTGGTCGCGGATCTTCAACATGCTCGCTGGTCCCTCGGCGGCCACGCCGTCGACGGCCAGGATGATGTCGCCCCCGAGGATCATCTGCTGGCCGTCCACCGTGACCACCTTGTTGCCGCCGCGAAGCCCCGCCGCTTCGCCCGGAGATCCCTTGGCCACGCTCTTGACGAGGTAGCCCTTCATGTTGTTGGGCACGTTGAGGAGGTCGAGCATCTCATCCGACAGGAATTCCCCCTCGAGCCCGCCCCAGAAGGACTTCTTGGCGAGGAGCAGCTGCTGCGCCGTCTTCATGGTGACCACGAAGCCCAGCCCCTCGCTGCCCCCGGACTTCGAGATGTTGTGGCTGACGATGCCGATGACTTCGCCCGCGGCATTGAACATGGGCCGCCGGAATTGCCCGTGTTGATGGTGGCATTGGTCTGGAAGAACTCCGCGAGGGCATGGCCCGGTGCACGGTGTTGGGTGCCCAGCGCGCGCTGATGAGCCCTGCGCTGAGGGAATAGCTGAGGCCGTAGGGCGCGCCCACGATGTACACGGGGTCCCCGACGCGTACCGTGTCGGAGTTGGCCATGACGGCCACCTTGGCGCCCGCGGGAACGCGCTCGAGCTGGATGAGGGAGAGATCGGCCGCCGGCTCCGACGCGATGACCTTGGCGGAGACCGTGTCGCCCCCGAGGAACTCCACGCTGATGTCGCTCATGGTGTGGACGACATGGGCCGCCGTCATCACCTTGCCATCGGCGGAAATGAGCACGCCCGAGCCCGTTTCCGTGAAGCGCACCTGACCGCCCGTCGTCACTTCGCTGCCCTTGGCGCGTATCACCACCACGGAGGGAGTGACCTTCCGGAAGACTTCGCCGGGGGTCTGGGCGGTGCCGGCCGCCGGAATGGAGAGAATGGTCACTGCGGCCAGGATGAACGCGCGCGCTACTCTCATGGAAGTCTCCCTCTCGCGGCGGAAGGTGATCCCGTCGGTGATGGTCCGGCGACAGTCTGGCCGAGTACCGCTCCGTCTGCAAGCGCACCTCGGCCGCGACGACGGTTACGAGCTCGGAGCGTTCAGGCGAGCGGCTAGCCGGCGGCGGTCGTGGTTCGGAGCTGACGCACCACCGCGCGCAGGCGGGCGGGGTTGATGGGCTTCTCGAGCACGAGGGCGTGAAGGGACGCCGCCTCGGTGACGACATCTCGTCCGAGCTCGGCCACGAAGAGCACGAGGGGCGCCGAGGGATTGAAGACCCGGAAGAGCCTGGCCAGCTCCCACGCGGTTCGCACGATGCCTCGGGCAGGCGAGAGGTCGAGATCGATGACGCCCATGTCGAGGCCGCCCGTTCGCACGAGGGTCATGGCATGGTTCGCATCCGCCGCCACTTCGACCTGGCATCCTTCCGCTTCGAGCGACGCCCGAAGCCCCTCCCGGCTCCCCGCATAAGGATCGATCAGCACGGCACGAAGCCGTGACGCCGTTTCCTCGAGCTTCAGGGACATTGCCATAAGGGCCCTCTCGGACCTTATCAACGCAACCGCGATGCCAAGGGTCATCGGAGGAAGCCTGAGAGGAGTCAAACGTGTCTGGCGATGCCGATAGGGGAAGGCGCGCCGCGTGGCGTGTAGCGCTTACCGTAGCCGTGTAACTTTACGACGGCGACTGAGTCAGTCGACGATACCGCGACCGCCTCGCGGACTCGGCGCCGCGCGAGCCGCCGCCGGCCGCATCACCCTGCTGCGCCTCCTCCGGAATCCGTGAGAGCTCGGCCAAGAGCAGGCCCGGCCCATCGGTAAATGTTCTGCTCCCGCACCTGCTGGTGCATCCGACCCATGCGCGCCGCCTGCTCTTCGCGGGGCATCTCCACCGCGCGCCGGATCGCGTCGGCCACGCCGTCCAGGTCATAGGGATTGACGAGGAGGGCGTCGCGTAGCTCGGCGGAGGCGCCCGTGAACTGGCTCAGGATGAGCGCGCCGCCGTCCTCGCGCACCGAGACGAACTCCTTGGCGACCAGGTTCATGCCGTCGTGGAGCGAGGTGACCATGCAGAAGTCCGCATATCGGTAAAACGGCCAGATCTCCCGGTGGTCGTGGTGTCGCTTGAGATAGAGCACGGGACGCCATTTCCGGGTGGCGAGGCGCGTGTTCACCTCGCGGACCACCGCGTCGACCTCCGCCTCGATCTCCTGGTAGCGCGAGATGCTGGACCGGCTGGGAGCGGCGAGCTGGACGAAGACGAGGCGCTCCCGATACTCCGGATTGAGCTCGAAGAAGCGTCCCACCGCCCGGAATGCGCTCGGGCAGACCCTTGGTGTAGTCGAGCCGCTCCACGCCAACGCCCAGGAACTCGCAGGAGATGCCGAGATCGCGCAGGATGTCCTCGCGGAGAGTGTCCGGCGGATTGGGCACGAATTCGGGGCGACGCTGATGGGAAAGGGCTTGACGAGGGTGGTCCGCTGGCCGCGCGTCACCGAGAACTGCTCCCACTCCACCCGCGCCTCGATCGCACGCTCGGCCGTCTCGAGGAAGTTGTTGCAGTAGTACTGGGTGTGGAAGCCCACGAGGTCGGCGCCGAGCATGCCCAGGAGCAGCTCGTGCTGCCACGGGCAGATGCCGAAGGCCTCCGCGTTGGGCCACGGGATGTGCCAGAAGAGCGCCACGCGGGCATCCGGCCGCTCGCGCTTGATCAGCCCGGGCAGGAGCGCGAAGTGGTAGTCCTGGATGAGGATGAGCGGCGAATCCACGTCGGCCGCCTCGGCGAGGATGGCCGCGGCGAACTTCTCGTTCACCGCCTTGTAGTGCGCCCAGTCCTCCGGGCGAAACTGGGGACGGGTGTGCACGATGTGGCAGAGCGGCCACAGCCCCTCGTTGGCGAAGCCCAGGTAGTAGCCCGCCTCCTCTTCCTTGCGTCAGCCAGACGCGCTGCAGCAAATAGCGCGGGTCGTCCTGAGGCAGTCCGAATGCGGCCGGCCTCGTCGGACATCTCGCGGTCTGCGTCGCCGCTCGCCTGGGCGACCCAGACGCCCCCGCAGGCGCGCATCACCGGCTCCATGGCCGTGACGAGGCCGGAGGCCGGACGCTGCGCCTCGATCCGTCCGTCCTTCCAGACATGGCTCAGCGGCTCGCGATTCGAGCACGACGAAGAGCGGAGAGCCGCCGAGCCGAAGCTTGACGAACTGCTTCAGCCGCTCCTCGGTCCACAGCGCCTCGCCCACCAATCTGAGCGCCGCCTCTTCTTCCGCGGCGGCCCGCGCGCGGTGGAGGCTCTTGGCCATCACCGACACCTCGTGCGCCACGGACCCGAAGATGCCTGGATCAGAGATGTCGAGAGGCGGAGGCGGCGTGCCTCGGCGAAGCGCCTTGGTCCATCGGGCCATCTTGGTCAGCGGCTGCACCGACGGTGATGCGCACGATGAGCAACGCGATGCCCGAGAGGACAACGACGAGGACGAGGAAGCGTACGCCGTTGTCGCGCCAGAGGCGCCACTCGGCCTCCACCATCGGCTCAGCGTCGAGGGCCACGAGGAGCGCTCCCACCGGCCGCTCGTCGCGAAGCACCGGACTCGCGTAGACGTAGACGGGGCGGCCACCGAACCGCTTGAGCCCGCGTCTCGTCTCCTTGCCCGCGAGAGCCGCCGTCACCTCGGGAAGGGCCTCGGACAGGACAGGACGGAGCGCGGGGTAGCGGCCTGGACGGTGCCGAAACGGTCGAAGAAGGCCAGACTTTGCCCGCGTTGGCCGAACTTCACGAGGAGGCGCTCGAGGGCGGGGCGGCTGCCTCGGGCGAGGGCAGGCTCGGCGGCTTCGGCTAGTCCCTCTCCGAGCAGCGCAGCCCGCCGCTCGAGGTCCTGGAACAGGCGCTGGCGCTCGCCTCCCACCTGCAGGTACGTGAAGCCGCCGATGACCGCGAGCGCCGCGAGCCAGATAGCACCGACGAGGCGTGTTGCAACACTCACGCGGCCCCTCTGTGGACAGCGGCGGAAGCGAGACATTCGAGCAGCTGATGCACCGCTCCCACGCCGTCTACCCGATAGGTTGCGCGGGAGGCCATCTCCGGGGGCCCACGCGCACGGTGATGGCCTTCCCCACGAGAGCTCCGAAGGCCATCTCATCAGTCCAGTCGTCGCCAATGTACACCGAGAGCATCGGCTGCGGTAGCGAGTTCAGCGCCCACTCCCGAATCCTGAGGGCACAGTGGCCTTTGCTCCATCCCACCTGCGGCAAGATCTCGATGGCCTTGGTGCCGTGAAAGATCTTGAGGCGCCCGCCGTGGCTCTGGTGAAGCGCACGGGCCAGCTCTGTCTCGAAGGACCGCCGTCCTTCCGCGTTCATATGACGGTAGTGCACGGTCACACCAAGGCACTTGGTCTCGACCCGCATACCCTGGATGGTCGACGCGCGCCGCGCCAAAGATTCGCCGAGCGCTCGAACCATGGGCTGCTGAGCTACCGCCTGGGGGTGGCTGAAGGCGATGCCCGGTCCATCGATCACAAGCCCATGACAACCCGCGTAGACAGCCCCAGGAACGGCGACACGCTGCGTCACGTCACCCAGATCACGTCCAGACACCACGGCAAGCCGTACGCTCGGGGTTCGGGCCAGCACGGTAAGGTGGCGCTGGACTTCATGAGCCAGCCGAGCCTCGCCAGGGTCGGATACATGGGGGTGAGCGTGCCGTCGTAGTCGGTCATGAAGAGGAGACTGCCTCCACCGCTCAACCACGGTCCAAGCCATTCCACAAGCACCTTTGCATCTTCGCCGGATTGTCTTCGCATGGCGCCTCGGGGCGCAATGCCCATGCCATCCAGCTGACACCCCTCATTTCCCGAAAGCCCTGTTATCGCGAACTTGTGAATAAGGAAGGAATGCCTCTGTAATTTTAGGATATAAGATTTACATAGATGTAAAGAATTTACCTGGCGACCGTCAGCGCTTGGCCAACTCGTCTGCCAGAAGATAAGCCTTGTCGGCGAGAGTGAAGGCACGCTGGAAGTCTTGAGCCTGGAGAGCTTCCCGGGCTTTTTCAAGAAAGCTCTGCACGGTTTGTAGGCTGTCCTGGTCCCCGGAGGCGAGCTTCGCCGTATCGATATGGCGCAGCCGCCGAGCCGCTCCCTCGATACGCTGCTGGGTGTCCGCACGGAGCCTCTGCTCATCCACAACGCTGAGCACGGGCGAGAGGACCGGCGGCGGATCGGGAATCACGCGTACGGGCGGGGGTTGAGGCGCAGGGGCAGGCGCCACCGCGGCAGGCCGAGGGGCCGCCGGGCGGCGAGGCTCGGGAGTTGGAGGGACTGCCCTCGGCGGGCTCACAGGAGAAGGCGGAGTCTGCTGGAGCGCAGGTTCGTCCGCCGGATCGGCGGGGAGGACAGGGGCCGTGACGACGAGTGGGCGTCGACTGCACTTGTTCCGGCGGAGGCGAGGCAAACCAGCCCTTGATCGTGGCACATCCGGTCAGGCCGAGGCATGCCGCGAAGAGAAGAATGGCGGCTCTCACCGGGCGCTCCTGAACGGCAACCTGACGGTCATAGTCGTTCCGTGTCCGAGTTCGCTTCGAACATCGATGGTGCCGTCGTGCATCTGCACGATACGGTAGACGATCGAGAGCCCGATGCCGGTGCCGTCGGGCCGAGTCGTATAGTACAGCGCAAACATGCGCTCGACATCCTCGGGGGCTATTCCCACACCCTCGTCGGTCACCCCGATACACAGCATGTGCTGCTCAGCCTGGGCGCTGATCGTGACCACACCACCCGCGGGCATCGCCTGACAGGCGTTCTGGACGAGGTTGAGCAAGGCCTGGCGGAGCAGCTCCTCGTCCCCTTCAATGGCGAGCAGGCCCGGTGAAGCGTTGAGGACGAACCGGATGCCCTGACTCTGCCACTCGGCCTCCACTAGCGCCACCACACTGTGAAGCAGAGCGGGTACCTCGATCGGCTTCAGCTCGAGCTCGTGCGGCCGCATGAAGCCGAGGAATCCCTGGACGACACGGTCGAGACGCCGGATCTCGCCGCCGATCACCTCGAGGCTCTGACGCACTTCATGATTCGGGGTGTCCAGGCGCTCCTTGATGAGCTCGACGTGGATCATCATGGAATTGAGCGGATTCTTGACCTCGTGGGCCACCCCGGAGGTGAGACGGCCAAGGGCGGCCAGCCGTTGCGAGTAGCTCACGAGGGACTGCACGGTGATGTGGGCGCGCTCCGACACCATGGCGAGGCGATCGGCCTCGAGCTGCTGGCCGAGGCGCTGGAGCTCGGCGGAGAGCTCCTGGAACTCATCGTGGGTGGCGGTGGATGGCGCGATCTCGAACTCTCCCCGCGCGAGCCGTCCCACCTCGCGCGTGAGCGAGCGCAACGGCTTGAGCATGAGACGGGCGAGAGCCCATGCCACCAGCCAGGCCAGGGGCAAGGCGAGGGCGGCCAGGGTTGCCGTCTGGCGCAAGGCCGCGTTCAGCTCACGGCGGAGGAGGGTGGTGCTGAGGCCCAGGCGGATGCTCCCGAATGGCGCGCCGTTCAAATTCATCGGCAACACCACCTCGTACGTCTGTCCCACGTGATACAGGGTGAGAAAGCGCGAGATGGCATTGTCCCGGAGCAGGGCATCGAGGCTTGGCCGCTCGGGCGCCGCCGTCCCTTCCCGCGGCCGTTCCGTGTGCATGATGATGCGGCCCGTCGGGGTCCGCGATCAGGACGTAGAGGAGGTGCGGTGAGTAGCCCACGCTGGCATCGAGAAAACCGCGCAGCTCCCCGTCGCGCCGCAACAGCTCTTGCGGGTCGCGCAAAGAGCCTCGGAGGATGGACCGGCTGCTCTGCGCGAAGATCTGCCGCGCCACGAGCTGAGCCTGCCGCCCCGCTTCCTCCACCACCACGCGCGTGAGCTGAGCAAGGTGGACAGCGGTGGTCACGGCCACCAAGGTCAGCGCGACCAGACTGACCGCAACCGCTTCCTTGAAGCGAATCCCGAAGCCGATCTTCACCGGCCGTAGGTTTTGAGCTTGTTGTGGAGGGTCTTGAGGCTGATGCCGAGGACTTGGGCGGCTCGTGTCTTGTTGTTTTCCTGAGCGGCCAGCGTGCGCAGGATGAGCTGCTTCTCCACTTCGTCGAGGGCGGTACCAATGGGAACGGTCAAGGCATTGGCGGCGGCCACGAAGGGTGGTGAGCTGGTGGTGGTCCCATCGTCGAGGCCCCGGCCTCCCGCCAGATCTGAGAGGTCCTTCGCGGTGATGCGCTCGGCTCCGCAGGCGATCACCGCGCGCTCGATGGTATTTCTGAGCTCGCGGACATTGCCCGGCCACGGCGCCGCCTCGAGGGCGGCCTGCACGCCTTCGTCGACGCCTCCGATGTGCTTGTCGTACTTCGCGTTGAATTCCTCCACGAAGGCCTGGATGAGGAGCGGGATGTCCTCTCGTCGATCGCGGAGCGCGGGCAACGACATGCTGACCACATTCAGCCGGTAATAAAGATCCTCGCGGAAGGTGCCTTCCATCAAGCCCTTCCGCGGGTCCTTGTTGGTGGCCGCGAGCACCCGCACGTCCATCTTCACCTCGGCGCGCCCGCCCAGGCGTCGGACCATTCCTGCTTCGAGGATACGGAGGAACTTCGCCTGCGTGCCCGGGCTCATCTCACCGATCTCGTCGAGGAAGAGTGTCCCCTGATGGGCGAGCTCGAAGCAGCCGGCCCGGCGGTCGAACGCCCCGGTGAACGCCCCTTTTCGTGACCGAAGATCTCGCTCTCGAGGAGCGTCTCGGGAATGGCCGCGCAGTTGACGGCGACGAAGGGCGCGCGCGCTCTTGGCGAGAGATCGTGAATGGTGCGCGCCACCAGTTCCTTGCCCGTGCCGCTCTCTCCCGTGATGAGCACCGGCGCCGGAGTGGGCGCCGCCATCTCGATCATCCGGTAGAGCTCTTGCATCGAGGGGCCGGTGCCCACCAGGCGGCCGACACCCATGACCTGGCGGAGCTGGCGCCGGAGCAGCGCGACCTCGCGCAGGGCCTCGCTGCTGGAGGCCGCCTTGGGAATGATCAGCTTAAGCCTCGCCACGTCCACCGGCTTGGTCAGGTAGTCGTAGGCGCCTTCCTTCATGGCGTTGACCGCGGTCTCGATGGTTCCCTGTCCGGTCAGGAGGATCACCGCGGCGAACGGGACTTCCTCGCGCAGGGCCTTCAGGAGGGCATCGCCGTCCATACGAGGCATGACGAGATCGGAGATCACCACTGCCGGCATCCCCGCCACGGCCTTCTCGAGGGCTTCTTGCCCATCGCCGGCCTCCTCGACCTCGTATCCCCAGCCGGAGAGGAGAGAGACCAGTCCGCGCCGGGCAGCCGCCTCGTCATCGACCACCAGAATCTTTACGCTCATTCGATCATTCTCGCCTTTCAAGGGTGTTACGACCCTGGTCCGGCTCCGAACCCGTACATAGGCTGTGCCAGCCCAGCATAATGGTCAAGTCGCTGCGGCCCAGGAAACACCACTGGATATCCCCTGCTCCAGGCAGCTAAAGGGGCCAGCGGTGTAACGATTACACACCTTCCGTGTAACGATTGCTTGGTTTTCGACCGGGTGGAAGGTGAAACTTGTCAGGACCGACCCCATTCCAAGGGTTTAGGGGTGGCCCGTCCGTTGCAATCCGGGCACCTAGGTCTTGATGGATCTTTAACCGGTACGAGGAGGACATATGCTTCGCCTGAGAATGATCGCGGTACTTCTGCCTGCGGTGCTTGTAGTGGCCTCGGGATGCGCGACCAAAGACTGGGTTCGTGATCTCGTGGGCAAGAAGGAAGGGGAGATGGACCAGAAGGTGGACCAGAAGGTGGATACCGTGAATACCCAGTTGAGTGGCCAGATAAAGACGGTAGAGGCGAGTCTCGGCGACACGACCCAGCTCGCGCGCAGCGCCGGAGAGCGTGCCGATGCCGCCATGGCCAAGGCCAGTGGCGTGGACACGCGCCTGACGCGCATCTGGTCGAACCGGTACAACCAGAAGACGGTCGACACTGTCGAAGTGTATTTCGGATTCGACCAGGCCGACCTATCGGACGGGGCTCAAACCGCGCTCCTCGGCGTAGTCAAGGAGCTTGAGTCCAGTCCCACCCTGATCGTGAGGCTCGGTGGCTTCACGGATACCAAGGGCTCGAAGAACTATAACTACACCCTGGCCCAGCGTAGGGTGGAGTCGGTCCGTCGCTTCCTGGCTGACAAGGGTGTACAGCTCTCCCGCGTTCAGGCTATCGGCATGGGGTCGCTCGACGACCCCGCCATTCCCGAGGACAAGAAGCGCCGGGTCACCGTCACCTTGATGATCGACTCGGACTAGCTTCCCGCGGAAACCCCGCTCGCCAGAAGATCGTCGGCTCCGGTCGATGATCTTCTGAGAGCGGGGGCAGATCCCTGTGCTAGCCTCGTCCTCGAATGCACGGACTGCGCTATGTCGGTCTGATTGGTCTGCTTCTGTTCGTCCTCGCCGCATTCACACCCCTGGCAAATCTCTTGAATATCCGGATGGCCGGCCAGGCTCACATCGTGCCGTCGGATGCCATTGTGGTGATGGGTCGAGGTGGTGCAGACTCCGACGGCGTGCTCACAAATCGATCGCTCAGACGGCTGCTCCTTGGGGTCGATCTCTACAACGGTGCGCTCGCCCCCGTTCTCGTCCTCTCCGGCTCGGCCCCGGAGACTGAAGCTCGAAAGGCCCTCGCCAGAGAGATGGGAGTGCCCGACAAAGCCATTTCTGGTCAGCGCCAAAGCGCGAACCACGAGAAGAAGAGGCGTCCGAGATACGCGGCCTCCTGCTTCCGCTGGGCCGACAGCGTATCCTGCTCGTCGCGGACCCCATAGATATGCCCCGGACACGCGTTCTGATGGAGCGGTCCGGTTTCGAGGTACACCCGGTGCCCACAGCCTCGAGCGGCCCGTCCACTCCTGAATCGCGGCTTGGCCTCTGTCGCGACATTGCCATCGAGCTGTCCGCCTGGGCGTACTATCGCCTGTCCGGCGCTCTCTGAGTCCTGACGTCGTCTCCCTGACCCTCCTCGGAATCGTCGCCCTGACCTCGCTCGGGGCCTATCTCCTAGGGATTCGGGCCCTCTCCCTAAGGAGAGGCAAGCTTCCAGCGGCCCTCATGGAAATGCTCGAGTGCTTGGGACTCGCGGTAATCTTTCTGGTAGGGAATCTTGCCGCAGGTTCCGCCTTGATCCTCGGCCTTCGGGCATTGACCGGACAGTTCATATCAATTTACTGGCTCAATGACATCAGTCTCCTGGTCCTTTCGGTCATCCAGGCCATTGCCTTTCACTGCTGGCGCCGGCACGCCAAGTAGAGGCAGCGTCCATCTGGCCGATTTTGTTGGCCTTGTTTCGTGACTGCGACTATACTCGCCCCGCGGTTTGCCCCCATCTGTGGCTGGCGTACCGGGGCTCGTCACGCCAAGCCACGATACGGTGATCTTCAAGCCGCGTATCAATTTAGCGTTCGTCGCACGGAAGAAAGGGGGCTGGATCGTGTCCCTTCTTGATCCGTCCACGGGCCTGTTCCAGTACGAGGCCTTTCTCCATCTCCTTCTGCGGGAGACCGGACGGGGAACCAGGTACCGGGACTTCTTCACCCTTTGCATTTTCAAGCCAGATGTTCCCCCGAGGACGCCGAGTTCAAGGGAAACGATCGAGACCGCTCTCTCCAGCCGTGTGGCCGAATTCATCCGGGCCACGGACATCGTGGGTCGCTTTCCCGAGGGTCTTGCCGTCCTGTTGCTTCACACGGGGCATGCGGAGGCCGTGGCCGTCGCCGAACGTGTCCGGGCCGGAGTGAGGCGGATGGAATTTCGGCGCGGCCCGAATCTACCACCGAGACAGTTGACCCTCAGTGCGGGAATCGTGTCCTTTCCGCGAGATGGTCAGACCTCGACCACCCTTCTCTCCCGAGCGCAGCGGTACCTCGAGCAGGCCCGACAGCGAGGCGGCGACAAGCTCGTCTACGGCCCCTAGCGGCCTTCAGCTTTTCCCTGATTCGGCCTCAGCGACATGAGACCAGGTTCGGCTCGATCACATTCATGTAGAACTATTGCTGCACCTGTAGCGTCGGGAGGAATCGTCCCTCGACGGTGACCGTGGATCCTATCGGGCAGGTGAGCGGCACGACCGACAGTACGGCGAGATAATCCGGGCCCGATACCAGATCGAACACACGTAAACGCCGGCCCGGCCATGCCCCCTGGAGTAGCCGGACGCGGATTGGTCAGTGTCCCTCGAACGGAGAGAAGCCGTCCCCAGTAGTCACCACCGCCAACAGGACAAGCGCCGCGAGACCGAGCCGCCTCAGGGCGCCCGCCATACGATCTTGCCCGCCTCGTTGCCGAGCCAGATGCGCGGCGAGCCGTTGTCCTTCACGCCCACGAGAACGCGCACGCGCTCCCTGAGTCGATGACCTCGAGGCTCGAGGTCCCGTCGCTGGCCACGGTGAGGCGCGTGCGAGGCTTGCCGTTCTCGCCGAATATCTGCAGCATCGTCGCGCTCCCATTTTGGGCCGTACCCAGCACGGCTCGAACCTGTCCCCGGCTGTCCCGCAGCACGAACTCCTCCGCTTCGAGCGACTTCGGCATGCGGTGCGGCGGGGCTTGCCCCATCAGCGCCAGCGCCAGGGTCCCGACCAGCACGACTAGCATCGCTCGCTTCGATCGGCGACTCTCTCGCTCCAGGCGCTCCAGACGTGTCGTGAGCGCGTCCAGCGTCGGCTCGGTCATCGGTATCTCCTCAGGAGAGTTTTCGGGGCGTCACGCCTTGCCTGATTGAGGACGGGGGCACGGGCCCGCGATACCCCGGGAGCCGAAGCCGGCCACGAAGTCGCCGGCCTTGACCGCGCGAAGGATCGCATCGGGATTCCTCGCGGCACTTACTTCGATCCAGGCCCGGCCGATATGGGCGTCCTTGTGGGAGTCGTCGGTAGCGATTTTGGGCAGGTCGATCGCGCTCACGTCGTATTCCGCTTGATAGAGACCGGTGTCCGTCACTTCCACAGCATGAATCGGTGACCACTCGCGACCGATCCGCCGGATTCTTCGAAGCGTCTGCTCGACGGTCAGGGAATACCGCGCCGGATGGTTCAGGATGTAGAGCGTCTCTCGATCCCCGGTCACTTTCCCGATGTGCTGCGAAAGGGGCCGGTAGTCAAGCTCCACGCCTGGGAGGATGATCATCTTGTCATCGCTCGGCGGGAGACTTACCCAGTAGTCCGGCTGGATCAGGTCCTCATGGTCGGTTATTGCCAAGAAGTCGTAGCCCATGTCTCGATAGCGAGAGACCACCTCCTCGACGGTAAGACGCCCATCCGAGAACGTGGTATGGGCGTGTAAATTGCCCTTTAGTATGGCCACGCGCGCCCCAACATGTCCCCTGTACTCCTCCTGTCATCGACGATGAGGGCTGGTCCGAGAGAGTCCGTCCTTCGGTAGGCGGGCGTTCCTCAACTCAATAACGTCAGATTTGGGCAAATCAAGGGACAATTCTCCCCATACGGTAATTTTCTCCACAAAAGCCGAGGATCAACCCTTCGAATGGAGGGATAGGCGTTTTTATGTCGCTGGCTTAGGCTTCTTTCCTTTTTGACCTTGCATTCGGGGAGAATCCAGCGAGAATTAGGCACCTTGGTAGAATTGGGAAGTTGGTTGACGATGTCGATTGCGGCAACAGAAAACAGTGAGGCTATCAACTAGGAAGACGTGAAGCGCCTGAGCACCTCCGTCAGGTCCCGAAGCGCACTCGGCTTCGCGAGGATGTCGACGGCGCCTAGTTCGCGTGCCCGAAGAGTCGCCTCCGTCTCGGCGTGAGCCGAAGGACGACCACAGGGAGATCCGGGAATCGGCTTCGGATGCGCGAAAGAACCGAGAGCCCGTCGAGGTCCGGGCATGACTAGATCAAGGAAAACGCCATCGACTGTCGTGGTTTCGACAACATTGAGTGCTTCAACGCCGTCGAGGGCTACCAGGACGTCGTGTCCTTCGACTCGCAAAACCTCTGCGAGCACTTGGGCAACCGAAGGGTCGTCTTCGACAACAAGTATGCGCATGCGAGCGTCCTCGCTCGAAGTATCCGGGCCGCGGCCTATGCTCGTCAAGGACTAACATTCGGAACTTCCTATGGCAGCTGACACGATACTCGTCATCGGACGCGATCTCCAAAGCCGGGATCTTCTTACGCGAAGCGTCAAGGAAGTTGGCTACTCGACCGTGGTGGTCGGCAGTCTCTCGGACGCCCTCGCCCTCGTCCCCAGCCTCCGACCTCAGGCCATCATGCTTGATCTCGATGACGCCGAGGTGGGGGCCCTTGATCTCCTGCACCAGCTGCGTTTGGAGAGTCCCGACGCCCCCTTATCGTCTTGTCTGGAACCAATGATGCGGCACTTGCGGTCAGAGCCGTCCGGGCCGGGGCCTGCGATTTTCTCCTCAAGCCAGTCCTTCCAGAGGCGCTCCGCGACGCGATAAATCGCGGCTTCGCGCTCAACGGACACGATCGTGCGCTCGATCTGTCACCGAATGCGGTGGCCGAGGGTGATCGATCCCCCTACAATCTTGATCTTCTCTTCAGAGGCAGCGAGCGCATGCGTGCCGTCGAGGACATCGTGCGGAGGGCAGCGGACACCAATGTGACCGTGCTCCTCACGGGTGAGAGCGGAGTGGGCAAAGAAATGGTGGCCCGTGCCGTTCATCAGATCTCCGGTCGCCTGGACAAGCCCTTCGTGAAGGTAAACTGCGCGTCGCTTCCCGCCGAACTGCTCGAATCGGAGCTGTTCGGACACGAGAAGGAGCATTCACCGGGGCTCATCGTCGCAAGCCCGGTAAATTCGAGCTTGCTCACCAGGGGACGTTCCTCCTCGACGAAATCGGCGAGATGCCCCTGAGCCTGCAGGCCAAACTGCTCCACGTGCTGCAGGACGCGAAGTTTTTCAGCGTCGGCGGCACGGAGCTGATCACGGCCGATGTTCGCCTCATCGCCGCGACGAATAGCAACCTCGCCGTGCTCGTGGCCAACGGACAATTTCGAGAGGATCTGTACTATCGGCTCAATGTGGTCACGATTCCCATTCCTCCCCTGAGAACGCGCCGGGAAGAAATTCCGTCTCTCGTTCGGCACTTCCTGAGCCGCTTCTGCAAGCAGTACAACCGCAGCACTCCGACTATCTCGCCGGAGACGATGCGGCTCTTCCAGGAATACAGTTGGCCGGGCAATGTTCGCGAGCTCGAGAACATGATTCGAAGGCTCGTCGTCCTCCAAAGCGAGCTCCTCGTCCAGGAAGAGATCGCGTTGCGGACCGAAAAGCCTCAAGGGGTGCCCGCGCCTGCTTTCGTCCCTCCCAAGGATCAGGCCCCTCCCGGCCCGCGGGTCGAAGCCTCGGACTCAAGGAGATCGCGAAAAAGGCGGCCATGGCTGCCGAGGCGGCAGCGATCAAAGAAGTTCTCGAGCGAGTGAGATGGAACCGCGCAGAGACAGCACGCCTGCTCAAGATCAGTTACAAGGCCCTGCTCTATAAGATTCGACAGTGTGGTCTTGATGGCCCTCGTCCTGACGGTCATGGGAAATAAGTTTCCCTATTGGGCTGATAATCTTCCGATATTTGCCGCGATGGTCTCGTACTTAGGTGGCTAACATGGTTAGTACTTAGGGTTATAAATACCTGGATTCGTTCCGCAGGATTCACAAACCTATAATTCTGAATGGAGAAGCCGCTAGGCTCGATACTATAGTGGCTCGGTAAAGAGATCTCGGCGCAGATTTTGCTTGTCCAATCATGTCGTAGGGCGTCGCCACTCCAGACACTTGGAGGGTCGACGCCGGATCTTGACGTGACGGGTGCCAGCCCTCGGAGGAGATCGACGGTGAACGTGTTGTCGCGCTCTCCACGGGACTTCCGAGATCCCAATTTTGAGAGCGGCCTTCACTCAGAGACACCCTCCAAGGACCCGCGGCTGGTAGTTCCGACCAGAATTCAGACCTTCGCCAACACTTCCTTGACCTGTCATCGCGCTGTCACGCTCACCGTGCAAAGTTAGACACCTAATCTCCGAAGGGACGTCGACACTCGTGAAATCACTCATTCTTGACGAAACCTTAGACCTGTCCTCCCGCCTGCGGCCTCTCCTCATGGGCCGAGGCTGTTCGGTCCAGTGTGTCTGTTCGATTCAGGAGCTCGAATTGGTGGTCAATCGCCACGAGCCGCCGGATCTCATGATTGTGAACTTGGCTGGAGACCTTACCGCCTGGCAGATCACTCGGTACCTGGAATCGACACCGGCCGTGAGAGACACCTTGGTTCTGGTAGATCGTCGACCAACTCCCGGGCTAGACGTCCTAACCGCGTTTCCGGGGGTCGAGTGTGCCGAGCGGGATGACATGGTTAGGGTCAACGCGTGGCTCGACCGCCTCGGGGAAAACTCACCCCCATCAGCGCAACCGCCGGTACGCTGTCACCGGGATCACCCGGCCTGGAGTCTGGCATCATCGGAAACTCGCAACAGCTCCGAGAGGTCCTCACCAAGATCGACAAGGTGGCCGGGGGCGACGCCAACGTCTGTATCATGGGCGAGAGCGGAACGGGCAAGGAGCTCATCGCCCGCGCGATTCATCGCAATAGCCCACGCCGGGATCGCCCACTCGTCACCCTTGACTGCACGGCGATCCCCGAGGGACTGATGGAGAGTCAGCTCTTCGGGCATCGACGCGGCTCGTTCACGGGAGCGGTCGAGCATCGAAACGGTGTTTTCGCCCTGGCCGACACGGGCACGCTCTTCATCGATGAGATCAGTGAGTTGCCCCTGCCTCTCAGGCCAAGCTCCTCCGGGTCATTCAGGCCCACGAATTCGTGGAGGTCGGCGGTAGTCAGCCGATCCAGACGGATATCCGGCTGATAACCGCGAGCAACAAGGATTTGCGCGAAGCGGTGGCGGATGGCACGTTCCGGGCGGACCTGTACTACCGGGTCGCGGTGGTGATGATCCAGCTTCCTCCGCTCCGCGAGCGGCGGGAAGACATCCCGCAGCTCGTTCGCCACTTTCTCGAGCGGTTCAGCTCTGTCCACCGTCGTCCGGTTCCGGCCATCACCCCCGGGCGCTGGAAATGTTGACGTCCTACACGTGGCCCGGTAACGTAAGGCAGCTTGAAAACTGCATCGAGCAGGCGGTGGTCCTCGCGAATGAAGAGATCATCGATGTCGACGTGCTGTCGCTCGATCATCGCGAGCCCAAGAAGATGGTGGGACATCACGAAGCCGCGCCGGCCGGTCTGACCTTGCGCGAAGTGGAGCAGGAGCACATTCTGAGAACGCTTCACGCCGTGAACGGAAATCGCACTCGGGCGGCCCGACTGCTCGGGATCAGTCTGCGCTGCCTTCAGTATAAGTTGAAGTCGTACGCGCAGAATGAGAGCTCGACGCTCGCGTCGATCGGTAGCACCCAGATCAAGTACCCACGAGGAGTCCAATCATGACGCGTTGCTTCCGCTGGCTGGCGACATTGCCGTCGCTGACGCTGCTGTTTTGGTCGCTATCGGCGTCGCCCGGCCTAGCCCAAGGTACCGACACGAAGGACTTCATTGTCGGCCCGGAGGATGTCCTGGAAGTGCAAGTTTGGGACAACAAGGATCTCAATCAAAGCGTCTTCGTGCGGCCCGATGGCAAAACCTCACTCCCTCTGGTCGGCGAGATCCAGGCCGCGGGCAAAACTGTGCAAGAGCTTCAAGACTATCTCGCTGCTGTGTACTCCAAGACCGTCAAGGGAGCGGCCGTTACCGTCATCATTCGCGACATCAAGAGCCGGCCGGTCTATTTCGTGGGTGGCTTCGGCAAGCCCGGGCCCATACAGTTGACCCGCGACCTGACGCTACTCCAGGCGATAAGCATCGTAGGTGGATCTTGCCCCGACGGCCGACGGCGAAAAGAGCTTCATTCTTCGGCAGGGTAAGCTGATCCCCGTGGATTTCGTCAAGCTGGTGCAGAAGGGTGATCTCACCCAAAACCTCAAGCTCGAGCCAGGTGATTCGGTCGTCTCGCCCCTCGCGGATCTTGTGTATCTGCAGGGTGAGGTAAGGGCTCCAGGGGCGGTCAAATTCACCCAGGATATGACCCTAATCAAGGCCCTTACTCAGGGGGGCCTCACCCCGATGGCCGCCGGAGGCCGGGTAGATATCCTCAGGGGCAAGGGGAAAACAGGGAGCGGATGCGCGTAGATGTTGATAAGATGTTGCGGGCTCCGGACGAGAATAAAGACGTCGCGTTGAAGCCCGACGACATCATCTTTGTGCCCCAACGGCTCTTCTAGTCATGATGTAGGCCCTAACGGGAAGGGGCCGGTTCGGCTCCTTCCCGTTCTACTCGTCGCCCTCGCCGTTTTCCTGCTCTGGCCCAGCATCGATCCGTGCAACGTCGCTTGGGGCCAGACCCCGTCGTCAAGCCCAACCTCGTCAGGCCCAACCGAAGGATCGGCCCCCAGCAGGAGGAGCACCCAGTCCGGCGACTCCTGGTACTACAACCATCCCACCTCAGGCGGCACCGACCACGATCCCGATCACGCCTTCAGGCCAGACTGCGCCGACCCAGACGCAGGGACCTCCTAGTCCAGAGGCGGCCCCGACCCAGGCCCAGGGGGAGCCCGCTCCCACTCTGCCTCAGCAGCCCCTCTACGTTCCACAGTACCCGTCTCAGTTTCCCCGGCATTTCAGGGACCCCGACCACAGCAGACCCAGCCGTTTGGCGGGATGCCAGTAGTGCCGACCGTCCCCGGTCCGCCCCAGTCCCCGGCGCCCCAGTCCCCGGCGCCCCGGCCGGCGGAGGCCCAGTTCCCCAGTGGGTCCCGCCCGTCGCCCCGGCACCGTCACAGGCGCACCTCCCGGGGAGATTCCGCCTGGCCTCCTGACGCTTGGCGCTGGGAAACTGTTCACCTTTCAGCCCACGTTGGGAGTGAGCGAGATGTGGACGGACAATTTCAATTTCTCGTCGACGGATAAGCAGACCGGACTACCGGACCGTAATCGGTCCAGGCGCAAATCTGCTAATCAACGGCCCAACCACCAAGGGAAGCATCTCGGCCACCTGGGGATTCACGTACGATACCGCGGCGTCCAGCTCTGATAATTTCAACGTGTTTCCATCCCTGAATGCCTCGATCGTACAAATCTTCACACCTAGGCTCAGCGCGACCCTGACCGACAGCTATGTTCAGAACAACAGTCCCTACCAATCCAATCAATTTGGCCTGACTACGCAACGCCAGAACTTCACCAGCAACTCGTTCAGCGTGAGCGTCAACTACCTGATCGATCGGATCGCCACGAGTGTTTACTACCGGAATTCCTTCTACACGTTCGGTAGCAGCAACGGAAGCAACACAGGCTCGAACATTATCGGGGCGACCGCCAGCATGCCGATCGGCGTCTTCAACACGGTCGGGTTGGGTTACGAATACTCTCTGAGCGACACATCCGGCACGAGCTCCGGCAACAATTCGGGTCAGACCACCGGGAATCTCCTCACGGCAACGTACACCCGCCAAACCGGCCTGTATTCCACGGCGGGGTTCAAGGCTCCTACCAATGGCTGTCGGGTCCCGGGGGTCGTTCAGCAATCAGTCGGGCTCGCAATCGTCCGGTGACGGCCAGATCTGGAACATCTCGCTGTTCAGCACGTATGGTCTACCATCAGGCTTGTCCGTGTCGGGAAGCCTCGGCTACAGCCAAGCGAGCTCCAACTCCAGCGGTCAATCCGACCAGAGTGGCGTTACCAGCAACTCGTCTCTGAGCTACCGCTTCGGCCCAGCGACCGTTTCTCTAGGCATTTTCTCGGACTTCCAAAATACAGGGCTCACTGGCCAAAACTTCGGCGTCGTGCAGACACAGGGTGTGAACGGAAACCTTTCTTACGCGTTTACCCCACTCGTTACAGGCTCAGTTTTTGCGTCGTACATATCGAACGGCACTACTGGTTTCGGGAACAACTCTTCCAGTCCGAATTCGAACAACTGGAATACTGGCGTCAACCTCAGTTGGCAGATGCTTCGTTGGCTCGTAATGAACGCCCAATATAGCTATTCGTTCTGGAACAATGGTGGCATTTCCATCAGTGGAATTACCAACAGCACTAGCGGCGATATCACGGTCAATTCGGTGGTGCTTAGTCTTCAGGCAACATTCTAGCTAGTCACCAGCCCTCCTTTTTGTCACGCCGCGTCGCTTTTCGTCGTCCTTTCTTTCACTTGGTACGCACGAACTGCGCACGTAAGCCAGTTTGTAAGTATCTGATTCTGTGTCGGACTTCTTCTCATTCGCCTGGATTATCTTTCTGACTGCGCAAATTTCTGTCCTCTGAGGAAGGAAGTTTCCTCTTCAGGGCAGTAAAGTACTCCGTCACACTTTTGAAGTAGTCCTAGGAAATCAATAAGTTCCACTATTCGACAGTTCGACGACCTATGGCACTTCCCTTGCTCATGTACCCGCCCAGCAATGGTCAGAGTCTTCCGGCACTACATACCAGGTCTTATGCCCATCCTCCTTGCAGGGGACCTGGCTGTCATCGTCGGCTCCATATTGATCACGTCAGCGTCTGGTACCTGGCTCGGCACCGGCCCGACTGTTCCCAAGCTGATCTTCCTTGCCAGCATCGAGATCTTTCTTCTGTACTTGGCCGATCTCTATAACGCCCGCCTGCCGCTTGGGCGCCGCGAACTGGTGGCCAGGTTACTGATTTGCCAGGCCGCGGCGATACCACTGGTCGCCGCCGGGGGCTATGCCTTCACAAGCCTTCGTCTCGGACGGCTGGCGTTCCTCGAGCTCGGCTTGCTGGTAACGTTCGGCCTGCTGCTGTGGCGGACCGCCTGGCTCGGCTCGTGGTCACTGGCTCGCATGACCATCCGGGTGCTGGTGGTCGGATCCGGCCCCATAGGAAGAACTATCGCCGCTCTCGCGCCGGAGAGCGCGCGCCCCTTCAACATCATCGGCTATCTCGACGATGATCCGGCCGCCGCGGACTCGATTCCGGTGGGCCATGAGCTGCTTGGGAAGATCGCCGACCTTTCCGCTATCGTCGAAGAGACGCGTCCTGACCTGGTAGTGGTAGTTCAACAGGACCGTCGAGGGCACTTCCCCACCAATCCCTTGCTCGAATGTCGTCTCCGCGGCATCGCAGTAGAGGACTGGCCCACCTTCTACGAAAAGGCCACCGGCAAAATCCTGGTGGCCGAGCTGCGACCCAGTTGGCTCATCTTCGCCGACGGCTTCGTCAAGACTGCACGCACGGAAGTCATCAAGCGGCTTTTCGACGTGACTCTAGCATCCGTGGGATTGATCTTGGCTTCTCCCCTTATGGCCCTGGTGGCCATCGCAATCAAGTTCGAGTCCTCGGGTCCTGTTCTCTTTCGCCAACCTCGATCCGGTCAGAATGGCTGCGTCTTCATTCTCAACAAGTTCCGTTCGATGCGTGAGGATGCCGAAGAGGGCACGGGACCCGTGTGGGCTCAACAGTCCGACCCTCGAGTGACCCGGGTGGGTGGGTTTCTCCGCCGAACGCGGCTTGACGAGCTCCCGCAACTTCTCAACGTCCTTCTTGGCCATATGAGTTTCATCGGCCCGCGCCCGGAGCGGCCGGAGTTCGTGCAGAGCCTACAGAAGGAGATTCCGTACTACATGAAGCGGCTCTCGGTTAAGCCTGGGATCACCGGCTGGGCACAGGTCAAGATATCGCTACGGCGCGTCAGTCGAGGACTCGCTAGAGAAGCTGCAGTACGACCTCTACTACATCAAGAACCTCTCGCTCTTCCTCGACCTCCTGATCTTGCTGAACACGGTTCAGGTTGTCCTCTTCGCTCGGGGTCGATGATGAGACGCGCATCTCGTTCGCAACCCAAGGAGACGGTAGCCGATGGATATTGTCAGTACGCTGAAGCAGGTCGCCGAGTCACTCTTTGTGCGACGCAAGAAATGGATCCTCCTGACGACGATTGGAGCGCTCGCCGTGCTCCTACCCGTGGCGTACCTGATCTCCCGCGAGCCACCTCGATTCCAGACCACCGCCACCATTTTCCTCGAGAGCCAGGCCGGAACGCCTCTGTTCGCAGGAATTTTCCCCTACCGGCCGCTCTCCGTGCAGTTGGCTATCCTGCAGAGCACGCGCTCTGGCTCAGTCGGTCATCGAGGCGCTGCCGCGCGCGTCCGTGCAGGATCTCATCGCCAACCCGTACGGTCACGACTACCGGGTCGGATATCCAGAACTGGTTCCGGCGACTTCGGGGGAGACGCCCGTCGTCGACAGCCCCGAGGTCCGGGCGCTCGAGGAGCTGCGGGCAGCCCGCGTCGCTTTCTTCCCGCAGGGACGCCTCGGGCATCGTGCAGATCCGCGCCGAGGCCTCGAACGCCCGCGTGGCGCTGGACATCGCCAATACGTACATCGAGGTCCTGCTCGCCCGGACCCGTTCCTTCAACGTGGATGACGCAAAGAGTACCCGGGAGTACCTGAGTCAGCAGGGCGCGCCAAGTGGGAGAGGCCCTTCAGACAAGTGAGAAGAGCTTTCAGGAGTTCACGATGGCCAAGGGTGGCATCAAAGTGCCGGATCGTGTCAGCGACGTGGCTGCTCGTTTGAACCAGCTCGAGACCAACTCTGGCCGAAGTCCAGGCCAACCAGAAGCATGAGCCAGGCCCGACTCACCGGTCTGCGCACCAAGCTCGATGCCATGCCGGCCCCGGCGAAGAAGGAGAACACCGCGCCGGCGCCTCAGACCCAGCGACTGCGTGCGCGGCTGGCCGCCTTCGAGGGACAGCTGGCCGAGGCCAAGATTCGCTTCACCGACGACCATCCTCGCGTTCGACTTCTTCGGCTAGCAGATCGCCGAGGTACAGCGTGAGCTCGGGGATGCGGTGAAGGACTCGACCTCCGCCGATCTCGCCAGCAGCTCCGTGCCCTCGGAGGACCGGGAGGCTTTCGCGGAGATGGTCGCGGCCCTGGATACCTCGGTGGCATCGCTCAGTCGGCCAGGAAGCCGCCTTGCGTGAACAGATCGCCGGCCTGCGGAAGAACCTCACGGGATTGTCGAAGGACGAGTTGGAGTACCGGCGTCTCTCCTCGGAAGTCGACATGAACCGACGCCTCGCCAGCGTCATCCAGGAAAAGCTTGGCGCCTCTCGCATTCGCGCCACGGGCGAGATGAATGTCGTCAAGGTGATCGATCCGGCGAGCACCCCGTGCCCGCCGTCAACCAGAAGCGGCTGAAGTTTCTCGGCATCGCCTTCGCCTTCGCCCTCGCGCTCGGTGTCGCCGGTCCCGGACTGGCCGAGTACGTGAATCGGCCCCTCGCAGTCGGAGCAGGCCATCCGGCAGTCCACGGGATCTGCCTATCCTGGCCATCGTTCCCCAGGTCGAGTCTCGCCGACCCGTCTTCACACAGCGCAGAGCGCCAACCGCAGGATCCGCACCAACAGGACTACGTGCTTGTTCGTGGATGCCTTCCGGCGGCTCCGGGTTGAACTCCAGATGCTCGTCCGAGGAAATGCCCCTTCGTCGAATCCTCGTGGCGAGCTCCCTGCCCGGCGAGGGCAAGTCGACGGTCACCTACAATCTCGCCCTCGCCTTCGGCGAGATCGGCCAGCGAGTCATCATCGCGGATGCCGACTTTCACCGGCCCACGCTCCATCGCACGGCCAAGGCGAGGAACGAGAAGGGGCTAACCGATCTTCTGGCCGGAACGAGCGGCCTGCCCGAAGCCACGACCGACGGTCAGCGAGCAGGTGCGGCTCGCCCCACGCGGAACCGCCCTCAGCATTCCCGCCCGTGTCGGCCTCGGGCACCAAGCGGCTCACCGAAGTCCTCGTCGGCATGGAGGCGGAGGCCGAATACGTCCTCATCGACTCGTCCCCGATCTTGCTGGTGCCGGACAACCTGTACATGGCCTCTGCGGCCGACGGCATTCTCCTCGTGGTCGACTCGAGCTCGACGCGTCCGCGCGATCTCCTCAGGACCAAGGAAGTGCTGGAACGAACTGGAACGCCCATCGTCGGCGTCGTCCTGAACCGCGCGCCCTTGAAGCGGACCCACTACTACTACAAGCAGTACATGACGTACTACAAGGCCTAGTCAGGACCATGACGAAAGGAGACCGTGAGTGAGCGGCGTGGAAGGAGCAGCTCAAGAGCAAGATCGACGATCGGACTGCCCGTGTCCACGTCATCGGCCTGGGCTACGTGGGCTCTCTCTCGCCGTGGAACTCGCCAAGGCCGGTTTCACGGTGCGCGGAATCGATGTCGACCTGGAGCGCGTGGCCCAGCTCAACCGCGGCCAGTCCTACCTGGTCGATGTCGCCACCGAGACCCTCGCCCCCTGGTCGCGGAAGGACGACTCACCGCCACCACCGCCTTCGATGAGGTCGGGCAGGCCGACGCGCTCATCATCTGCGTCCCCACTCCGCTCCGGAAGAGCAAGGAGCCGGACATCTCCTTCATCGTGGCTGCGCTCGAGAGCCTGCTGCCCCACCTGCATCAGGGCCAGCTCCTCGTGCTCGAGAGCACGACCTTCCCGGGCACCACCGAGGAGGTCGTCCAGCCGCGGCTCGAGTCCGTCGGGCTGGTCGTCGGCACCGATGTCTTCCTGGCCTTCTCCCCGAGCGCGTCGATCCAGGTAACCGCAAGTTCACCACCGCCAATATCCCCAAGGTCGTCGGCGGCGTCACCCGGAGCTGCACTGAGCTCGCGTCGGCACTCTACCGCCACGTCACCGTGAGCGTGTTCGAGGCCTCGAGCCCGCGGGTCGCCGAGACGGCCAAGCTTCTCGAGAACACCTTCCGCAGCGTCAACATCGCCCTCGCCAACGAGCTCGCCTTCGCCTGTCGCAAGATCGGCGTCGATCCCGTGGGAAGTCATCGAGGCCGCGGCGACCGAAGCCCTTCGGCTTCATGCCCTTCTATCCCGGCCCGGGCATCGGCGGCCACTGCATTCCGGTCGATCCGCTCTATCTCTCCTGGAAGGTCCGGCTCACCGGCTACGAGGCACAGTTCATCGCCCTGGCTGACCAGATCAACCGCGCCATGCCCGAACACGTCGTCAACCTCGTCGCGGACGCCCTGAACGATCGCGGGCCGTGCCGTGCGCGGCTCGTCCATTCTTGTCCTCGGGTGTCACCTACAAGGCCGACGTCAACGATATCCGCGAATCACCCGCGCTCGAGATCGTCGAGATGCTCGCCCGCCGGGGCGCCCAAGTCAGCTATGCGGATCCCTTCACGCCACAGCTCGCGCTCGACGGCCTCAAGCTGTCGGCGGTCGAGCCGTCGGCGGAGGCGCTCGCCGCAGCCGACTGCGTACTTATCCTCACCAGTCACTCGAGCTTCGACTACGGGATGATCGCCGAGCAGGCGCTCACTCGTGGTGGACACTCGCAACGCGATGAAAGAGTTCCGCGACGCGCGGGCATCCATCGTCAGTCTCTGAGATCATTGAGATGAGCACGGTTCTGGTCACGGGCGGTGCGGGTTTCATCGGCTCCCATCTCGTCGAGCGACTGCTCGACGGAGGAGCCGCCGTCCGTGTTCTGGACAACCTCTCCACTGGCTCTCTTCGCAATCTCCAAGCCGCCGCGCATCGATCTCCGGCGACCGGCGGACGCCGCCCGGGTGCCCGTGGCCCACGAAGGCCGGCTCGAAGTCGTGATCGGCGACATTCGGGACCGGGAGGTCGTCCGGAAGGCGGCCCGCAACGTAGACGCCGTGTTTCACTCTGGCCGCCCTCCCGGGAGCGGCTCTGGCTCGAGTGAGCGCCGGTCGAGCTCCAGGCCGTCAACGTGCAGGGCACGCTGAACGTGCTCGAAGGGGCGGTCGCGCGAAGGTGTGACGCGGCTGGTCTTCGCCTCCTCCGCTTCTGTGTACGGCACACCGGAATCGCTCCCGGTGTCAGAAACCTGCCCGCTCCGGCCGGAATCGCTCTTCGCCGCCTCCAAGCTAGCGGCCGAGATGTACTGCCGCACCTACGGTACGATCCACCCAGCTCGACGTGGTCGCCCTCCGGTACTTCACCGTGTATGGGCCGCGCCAGGGAACGCCACGGATGGCGCTCTCATCCCCGAGCTGATCGAGACCCTGCTCGAGCGCCGGTCCGCCCTGCCCCACGACGACGCCACTGCGGAAGATCTCACCTATGTGGACGATGCGGTGGAGGCGACGTGCGGCCGCCGCCGAATCAGCCGAACTGCCGTCGGGCAGGTCATCAATATCGGCTCGGGCCGCATGTCATCCGTCCTCGAGATCCTGCACCTGCTTCACCATCTGTTGAAGATAGCTCCCGCGGGCGGGCTCAGGCCGAGCACCTCCACTGCCGTCATCTCACAGTCCAGGCCGCGATCACTCTGGCCGCTGATCTGCTGGGCTGCGCGCCCAGGGTATCGCTCGCCATGGGGCTCGCCCGCGTGGTCCGGGCGCTCACCGAGCCGGAGTCGATCGGCGGCCCGGCTCTCGTCGGGGCCAGATGAAATGAAGAACGCCCTGACATTCGACATCGAAGAATACTTCCACGCCGAGGCATTCTCTCGTGTGCTCCGCCCCGAGGAGTGGCCCGGTCTGGCGAGCCGCGTGGTGGATACCACCGAGCGCCTCCTCGACATCCTCGACTATGCCGATGCCCGAGCCACGTTCTTTGTCCTCGGCTGGGTGGCGGAGCGATATCCGGCGCTCGTCAGGGACATTGCGGGCAGGGGCCATGAGATCGCCTGCCACGGCTACGGGCACCAGATGATCCAGCGACAGAGCCGCCTGAGTTTGCCAAGGACATTCAGCAGGCCAAGACCGCGATTGAGGATGCCGCCGGTGTCGCCGTGGTCGGCTACCGTGCTCCCACGTTTTCAGTGGTGCGGGAGACGCTCTGGAGCCTCGAAGTCCTCTGGGAAGCCGGCTTTCTGTACGACTCCAGCATCTTCCCGATCGTCCACGACCGTTACGGGATCCCCGGCGCCACGCGCTTCCCGCATCGCATGCCGATTGCCAACGGCACGGGAGCGGCAACGCCGACAGCATCGCCGAGTTCCCGCTCTCGACCGGTCTCGATTCTCGGCCGGCGCCTGCCCATCGCCGGAGGCGGATATTTCCGGCTCCTGCCGTATGCGGTGACCCGGCGCGCCATCCGACACCTCAACGCGCGCGAGCATCAGCCGGCCATCGTCTATCTGCACCCTTGGGAAATCGACGTCCATCAGCCCGAGGTACGCGTCAACTGGCTCACCCAATTCCGGCACTCGGTCAACATCGCCTGCACCGAGGCGAAGCTGCGCCGCCTGTTGAAGGACTTCAGATTCGCCCCGGTCAGCGACATCCTGGAGAAGTCTGGCCTTCTCACGCCAGGGACGCGCATTGAAGATCGCGGCCGTCGTGGGCGCTCGGCCCAACTTCGTCAAGATCGCTCCAATCGTCGCTGAGCTACGCACGCGGCCGCGAAGCGACCACCATGCTGATCCACACGGGCCAGCACTACGACGGGCCCATGTCGGATGCCTTCTTCGCAAATCTCGAGCTTGCCCGATCCCGACGTGAATCTCCGGGTGCAGGCTCCCAGTGCCACCGCGCAGATCGCGGAAATCATGCTGCGCCTCGAGCCCGTGCTGTGCAGCGGGCACCCCGATCTGGTGCTCGTGGTCGGCGACGTCAACTCCACGCTGGCGGGAGCCATCACCGCAACCAAGCTGGGGATCCGGCTGGCGCACGTGGAGGCGGGTCTCCGGAGCTTCGACCGGACCATGCCAGAGGAAATCAATCGGGTGCTTGACCGACTCGATCTCCGATCTGCTCTTCACCACGGAGCCCGCGGCCAATGAAAACCTCGCGCGGGAAGGCATTCCGAGCGACCGGATCCATTTTGTCGGCAACGTGATGATCGATACCCTGTTCCACTACCGCGAGCGCGCCCGCACATCGACCGTGCTCGAGACGCTCGCGGTGAAGCCGCAAGGTTACAGCCTGCTCACTCTGCACCGCCCCAGCAATGTGGACAGTGAGGACACGCTCCGCCTCCTTCTGGGGGCGGTGGCCCGCATCCAGGAGGAATGTCCCGTCGTGTTTCCCGTGCACCCGCGCACCCGCCAGCACCTCGAGCGGCTCAACGGCCACTTGCCCACCATGGCGAATCTCCGTCTCGTGGATCCCTTGCCCTACCTGGAGTTCGTCCAGCTCATGTCGAACGCTCGCTGCGTGCTTGACCGACTCAGGGGGCATTCAGGAAGAGACGACGGCACTCGGGATTCCTTGCCTCACCCTACGAAAGAACACTGAGCGCCCGGTCACGGTGAGCCGGGGCACCAACAAGGTCATCGGAGTCGATCCGCGTGCGATCTACGCCGAATGGCGCCGCGCCGCCGACGGGCAGTGGCCGGCCGGAGAGCTTCCGGAACTCTGGGACGGCAAGGCCGCCCAGCGTATCGTGAAGATTCTCCTGGGGACCCGGTAGAGTGCCGCTCGAGGTCCTTCCCTGTCCGGCGACGGTATCGAGTGGGATGCCTTCGTGCGCTCGGCCCCCGGGGGCAGCCCGTTCCATCTGGTAGCGTGGAAACGAGCCGTAGAGTCGAGTTTTGGCCATCGCCCCCACTACGTGATGGCCGTGGGTGAGCACGGCATCGAAGGGGTGCTGCCCGCTCTTCGAGGTGCGGGGCCTCCTCGGCGGGCGAGGGCTCATCTCGGTCCCCTACGGCGTCTACGGCGGTATCTGCGCTCGGTCCGCACCGGCCCGCCAGGTTCTGCTCGCCCACGCAAGCGAGCTGGCGCGTCAGCGTGGGCGCGGGCTACGTCGAGCTGCGGCACCGCGTCGGCCAGGAAGTTGACCTCCCGACCAAGTCGCTCTATGTCACCTTTTCGCGCCCCATCGTCGCGGACGACGAAGAAAACCTGATGGCGATCCCCGCAAGCGGCGCCGGATGACCCGTCAGGGAGCCAAGTTCGGTCTCCACGGCGAATTCGGTATGCAACACCTCGACGCGCTTCTACGAAGTCTATGCCCACAGCGTGCATGCGCTGGGCTCGCCGGTCTTTCCACGCCGGCTCTTCACCGCCATTGTCCAGGAGTTTCAGAAGGAATGCGAACTGCTGACGATCTGGAAGGACGGCAGCATCCTCGCGGGTGTCCTCACCCTCCTCTACGAAGACCAGGCCCTGCCGTACTACGGAGGGGCTCTCCGCGAAGCCTTTCCGTACGCAATCAACGACTTCATGTACTGGGAGCTCTTGTGCCACGTCGCCCACGCCGGCTACCGCGTGTTCGACTTCGGACGGAGCCGCGAGGGAACCGGCCCGTATAACTTCAAGCGGCACTGGGGCTTCGAGCCACAGCCGCTACCCTATCAATACGTTCTGCTCGACGGCGCCTCTATCCCGAATGTCAGTCCCGCGAACGCCAAAATGCGCCTGGCCGTCGAGACCTGGAAACGAACCCCTATCCCCTCACGCGCCTGATTGGCCCGGCGCTCACACGCTATCTACCCTGACTTGGATCGCTCAATGAATATCTTGATGCTCGGACCGTGGCTGCCCACGACACGCCGTCCCTCACCAACGAGCGCCTGCACCAATTCGCGCGCCATCTCGCGAGGGAGCACCGACTTACCCTGGCCTGCGCGACGGACCACCCGAACCCGTTCGCCGCGGTCTCGGCGCTTCGAGAGGATTTCGACGATCTCGAATTCGCTGTCGTACCGAACAGGTGGAAGCGGCATATGGAGCGTGGCGAATCTTGCCGCAGGATCCTCAGCCGAGGTCGCCTATTTCAGCTCGGCCGCTCTTCGCACGCGGATCCGCGACCGTGCGCGTACCACGCCATTCGAGCTGGTCTATGTCGCGTCGACCAGCATGATTCCATACGCGCTGGACCTGGCGCCGGCCGTGCCCGTGGTGGTGGATTTCGGCGATCTGGATTCGGAATGGTGGCAGGAGCGCTCGCGCCGGTTCTCCGGCCTCAAAGCGAGAGTCTACGAGGCCGAGGCGGAGCGGCTCCGTGCGGTCGAGATCCTGGGCGCGCGCCAGGCCGACCCACTGTCTCGTGTCCACCCCGAAGGCGGCCAAGCTGATGAACTCCTTCATGTCCTCGGCATCCGTCACGCGTGATCGCTGAAGGTGTGGAGCTCGACGAGCCTTCGCCTCCCGCCCGTTCGGGAGCTGCCTCCAGTGATCGCATTCAATCCGTGCCTGGAACGCGACAGCGACGCGCGCGCCGCCATAAAGTTCTGCGATGAGGTTTTGCCCCGCGTTCATACGCGCGTCGGGCGCATCAAGCTTCTCATCGGGTGCCGGTCGTTGTTCCCGCTCGCCAAGCGCCTCACCCATCTGCCCGGCGTCGAGGTCGCTGCCCCTCTCAGCAGCCTGCGGGGCCTCTTCCGGCGCGCCACGGTGGCGGTCGCCCCGAACCGCTTCGGCGCCGAAACGGAGCGAGGCCTCCTCGAAGCCCTCGCCGCTGGCGTACCCGTCGTCACCACCGTCGAGGCACTGAACAGCCTGCCTCTCCAGCACGGCAGAGAGGTCTATGTCGAAGGAGAGCCCGGCGGGCTTCAGCGAGCGCCTCATCGAGCTCCTGCAGAAGCCAATGCTTCGTGAGGCGATGGGCCACGAGAGGTCGCGCATTCATCCGCCTCAACTCATTCCTCGGCCGCGGCGGCGAATCGCCTCAGTCACGTCATTGCCACGGTCGCCAACGGCGGTCACGGCCGCGATGTGCGCGCACGGACAGAAGCGCTGGGGTGCAGGCGTGAAAGTGAGACGGCTTGACACGCTCGAAGGGTTCGAGGCCCTGGCGCCGATCTGGCAGGCCTTGGCCACGGAAAGTGGGCAGACGTCGCCGTTTCTCAGTCACGACTGGTTCGGCTGCTGCTGGCGCGCAGCTACGCCGCGACCGCCGGCCCGAAATCCTTCTCGTCGAGGATAGCGCGGGCCCGGTCGCGCTGGTTCCGCTGGTCCACTGGAGCGGCGCCCTTCACGGTTTGCCCGTGCGCTTCGTGGGCATGTTGAACGCTCCCGACACCGCTTTCGCGGATTGGCTCATCGTGGGGCGTCCGGAGCCCGTCATCGAAGCCGTTTTAGGACGACCTCGCCACCCGAGGCGACTGGGACGTGATGGCGCTCAACAGCCTGCCCGCCTCCTCCCGACCCTCAAGGCGTCTGCAGGCCTGGGTTCCGGGCGCGATACCGCTGGCAGCCGCTCCCGCCCGTTCGATCGCCCTACCTGAACACCACCGGCACGTGGGAAGAGTTCTGGGCAGGGTACGAGCCAGCGCTTCAAGAAGACGGTCCGGAACGTTCGGAACCGGCTGGCGAAGGTCGGGACCGGTTTCGGTCGAAGAGCATCGCATCGGTCACTTCCAACTCGCCCGTGTTCGCGGACCTTCTCGCGGTGTCCGCCCGCAGCTGGAAAGCCCAGCACGCGCTGGCCATCGCGAACTATGCCCGGAATGGCCCAGTTCTTCCAGGAGCTCACGGTGCGCGCGAGCTCGCGAGGCTGGCTACACCTCTGGATCATGCGGCTCGACGGTCTCCCGGTGGCCACGGAATATCAGCTGGAGGCCGATGGTCGAGTGCACGCCCTCCGCGCCGACTTCGACGCGGCGGTCCCCGACGATCTCTCGCCCGGCACGCATCTCTCCGCCGAGATCGTGCGCGCGCTCTTCGGGCGCGAGACGGTCTACGAGTACGACATGGGCCCCGGCGATAATGACTATAAATCGCGGTGGGCGCGCGCGTCCCACGAGCTCGGAGCGCCTTCGCGTGTTCCGGCCCGGCGCCTATGGATCGCTGCTCCACACCGTGGAAGCCCGAGTGCTGGAGACGGTCCGTCGCTTCCGCGGCCAAGGCGTCCCCGCATGAACATCATCGGCGGTGTCATCTTCCGCGATCAAGCCCGCCCGGTTGACCCGTACGCTTCTCGGCACTCTCCTTCCGGGTGCCAGTGGCTCTGAGCCGGCGCGCGAGAATCGATCTGGTCGGAGGCGTCCTGGCCGGCGTCGGGGCGGGCGTTGTGTTCGATGCATTCAAGAGACGGCGCGCTCGTGGCCGACTTGGACCTGACCAATCTGGAGGAGCTTCCCGGGTTCTCCGACGGGATTTCGCCGGCGCACTCCCTGAGCAGCTCCACGCCCGATACGGCACCGACTTCGTCACGCGGCTTCGCGGAGCCTTCGCCATCGCGCATCTGGGTCCCCTCCCAACGGCGTCTTGTTCTCGTCTCAGACCGCCTGGGCTTCCGTCGCCTGTACTACGCGCGTGAGCGATGAGGGCGTGGCCTTCGGCTCTCGCGTCAAGAGCCCTCTGGCGCTCCCAGGCTGCTCCTCCGGCGCTCGATCCGGACGCCGATCTATGCCTACCTGAACTTCGGGACAGTCCCGGCCCCGCAGTCGATCTACCGCGATACCGTGCCGGCTGGCCCCGGGCCACGCCTCTGGTCTGGGAGAACGGCCGCACGACGCTCCACAAGTACTGGGACGTCGCCTACAGCGAGCGCTCCCTAGGGAAACCGGCCGCGGCGCGCGGCCGATCTATGGTCAGACGGCGGAAGCCGTGAGGCAAACGCTCTCCGGACTCGAGCCCAAGGAAACGGGCGCTTTCCTGAGCCGGTGGCACCGATAGCAGCGCGGTGGTGGGCCTGGCGAGCCGCCTCACCGGCGAGCGGTGTCCAGGCCTTTTCCATCGGCTTCCAGGAGGAGCGGTACAACGAGCTCGAGTACGCCGAGCTGGCCGCCCGCCATTTCGATGCCGCCCACTACACGCGGATCGTGACCGCCGACGAGGCCCTGCAATGCCTCCCGGACGTCGTGTCGGCCTACGACGAGCCCTTTGGCAACAACTCGGCGCTCCCCAGCCTATCTCTGCGCGCGCCATGCGCGCGGGAAGCCGGCGTGCGGGTGCTTGCTGGCCGGTGACGGCGGCGACGAGATCTTCGGCGGCAATGAGCGCTACCGGCGCGAGAGCATCCTGGCCCGCTACCACCTGAATCCCCGCTTCACTGCGACGGGACTCATCGAGCCGACTGGTCCGCCGCTTCCGGACCGACGCGCCCGGCCTCACCGGGCAAGGCGCGGCGTTATGTCGAGCGCGCGTCGCTGCCGAACCCCGACCGCTTCTACTCGAGCGAGTTCTTCGTCAATCAGAACCGCCACTGGCTGCTTCATCCTGATTTCCAGACCGCGACCGTGCCGGACTGGCCGCTCCGTGTCGCCCGGGGCCACTTCGAGGACGCTGCGGGCGCGGGTGAGCTCAACCGGCTCCTCCACGTCGATCTCAAGATCACCCTGGCCGACAATGATCTCTTCAAGGTCGTCCGGACGGCCGAGGCGGCCGGTCATCGGGGTGCGGTTTCCTCTGCTCGATCACCCGCTGGTTGGAGTTCATGGCCACGCTTCCCGCGTCGTACAAAGTCCGCGGAACGGAGAAGCGCTACATCTTCAAGGAGGCATTCCGCGAGCTTCTCCCGAAGAGATCCTCGCCAAGGTCAAGCATGGCTTTGGCCTGCCCACCAGCGACTGGCTCAAGCACCACCCGGGCTTTCGCGAGCTCGGGCGTGACACCCTGCTCTCCCGACGCTGCCTCGAGCGCGGCTACTTCGCTCCCGGAGCCGTCGAAGAGCTGTTCCGGCTCCATGAGGCGGATCACACGCCCTTCTACGGCGATCAGGCTCTGGACCTTGCTCATGCTGGAGCTCTGGCATCAGCGGCACGGAGGAGCGTGATGAACCTCCGTGCCGCCGTGATCCGCGGTGTCTCCGGGGCGCTCTACCACACCGGGCTGGTGGGTCCCGTCGGCCCGCGGCAGTTGCGCGGACGCATCCGAGGCCGCGGGTGCCGATCCTCACCTTCCACCGCGTCAACGATGACAACGACCCGTTCTTGCCGTCACTGCCCACGGCGGTCTTTGCCGCTCGCATGGCGTCATATCGCCCGTCACTATCGGGTCATGACCGTCGAAGATCTGGCTGCGCGGCTCTGCAGGAGCGTCGGGTCCCGAAGAACGCGCTCGCGCATCACTTTCGACGACGGCTATCGCGACAATCTTCACGCCACGCGGCGCCCATTCTCAAGCGCCTGGGGCTGCCCGCGACGATCTTCCTCGTCACCGGCCACATCGATACGCCCACGGGCGCTCTGGTTCGACCGTCTGGCCATGGCCTTCAAGAGCGCCACCGGCCCGCCGAGTGGAGCTGGCTGACGGACAGCTGCTCTCACTCGGCACGGTGAGCGAGTCGCCTCGCCGCCCTCGACGCGGCGCTGACTCACTCTGAAACGTCTGTCGGACGACGAGCGTACCGACTCGGTCGAGCGACCTGATCGATTCCGCTCGCGACCAAATCCCGAACGCCCCAAGCGACTCATGCTCAGCTGGGACGAGGTGGGACGCGCTACGTGGTCTCGGGTTCTCGATCGGTGCGCATACCGTCACCCACCCGATCCTGTCGCGGCTCACCGCGGACCGCGCGCGTGGGAGAAATCCACGGCTCGAAGGCCGCCATCGAGAAGGCCCTGGGCGAGCCCGTCCGTGGCTTTCGCGTATCCAAACGGCAGGGCTCGACGACTACACCGAGACCGTCACGCAACTGGTCCGGGACGCGGGGTTCACCTGCGCCGTGACCACGCGACGCGGTCCTGAACGATACCCACACCCCAGTGCTGGAGCTGCGGCGCGGAGGCCCGTGGGAGTACCACCTGCCCACCTACGCGCTCAAGCTCGCGTACTACCGCGCTGCGGGCGCCTGAGCCAAGAGGAGCGCAGACTATGTGTGGAATCTTCGGATACATCGGCAGCCGGGACGCGGTGGAGATCCTGCTCGACGGGCTCCGGCGGCTCGAGTACCGCGGCTATGACTCCGCAGGGCTCGCCATCCAGACCCCGTCAGGCCTCGAGGTGCGGCGAAGCGCCGGCCGCATCGACCGGACTCGACCGCCTCGTCGCGCTGGAACCGTTGAGCGGGATCGTGGGCCTCGGCCACACGCGCTGGGCAACCCACGGCCGCCCGGCGGACCACAATGCCCACCCCCACCGCGGACTGCAGCGGGCGCCTTGCCGTCGTCCACAACGGCATCCTCGAGAACTACCTCGAGCTGAAGTCCGAGCTCGAGGCGGACGGTCACCGCTTCACGTCGGAGACCGACACCGAGGTGGTCGCCCATCTCATCGAAGCGTCCCTGACGCCGGGAATCGCCGATCTGCCGCGGCCGTCACCGCCGCCCTGCAGCGGATCCGCGGAGCCTTCGCCATCTGCGTGCTCTCCGCGGCCGACGCCGGCGCCGCATCGTCGTGGCCAAGCGCGGCGCGGGCGCCGTGGTGATCGGTCTCGGCGACGAACGAGACCTTCGTCGCCTCCGACATCCCCGCGGTGCTGCCCCACACCCGCCGCGTGATCACTCCTGGAGGACGACGAGATCGCGGTCGTGAGCCGCGAGACGCTGTCCATCTCGTCGCTCGACGGTCGCCCGGTCCAGCGGGCGGCCTCGGTGGTGACCTGGGACGCCGCGATGGCGGAGAAGGGCGGCTACGCGCACTTCATGCTGAAGGAGATCCACGAGCAGCCGCAGGCCGTCGCCGACACCATGCGCGGCCGGGTGGTCCTCGAGACCGGCTGCGGTCGACCTTCCGGAGGCCAACCTCACCGCCGAGCTGGTCGGCCGTCTGCAGCGCGTCTACCTCGTCTCCTGCGGCACCTCGTACCACGCGGCGCTGATCGGCCGCTCCATGGTCGAGCGGCTCGCCGGGCTCCGCGCCGAGGCGGATCTCGCCTCCGAGTTCCGCTACCGGGACGCGGTGCTCGGGCCCGAGACGCTGGTCGTCGCCATCTCGCAGTCGGGCGAGACCGCCGACACGCTCGGCGCCGTCAAGGCGCGCGCGCGACCGGGGCGCGCCGGTGCTGGCCATCACCAACGTGGTGGGCTCCGCCATCGCGCGCGAGAGCCGACGGCGTGATCTACACGCACGCGGGGCCTGAGATCGGCGTGGCGTCCACCAAGACGTTCACGGCCACGATCACCGCTGCCTATCTGCTTGCGCTGGCCCTGGGTCTGCGGCGAGGGCTTCCTGACGTCCCGCGACGGCCAGAAGCGTCTCGGCGGAGCTGGCTCGAGCTTCCCGCCCTCATGGCGCAGGCCCTCGACCGCGCAGGCGGAGGTGGCGGCGCTCGCCACCGAGCTGGCCGCGCACGCCAACTTCCTCTTCCTGGGCCGCGGCCTGCACCACCCCGATCGCGCTCGAAGGGGCCCTCAAGCTCAAGGAGATCTCCTACATCCACGCCGAGGGCTATGCCGCCGGCGAGATGAAGCACGGCCCCATCGCTCTCATCGACGAGCAGCATGCCGGTGGTCGCGCTCACTCCTCGAGACAGCTGCTACGACCGCATGGTCGGCAACGTGGAAGAGGTCAAGGCGCGAGGCGGCCGCGTCATCGCCGTCTGCCACCGGGGAGATCACGAGATGATCCGCCGCGCCGACCACGCGCTCGTCGTGCCCGCGGCGGCCGAGCTCCTGGCGCCCCTGGTGACGGTCATCCCGCTCCAGCTCCTCGCGTACCACATCGCTGTCGCTGCGAGGATGCGACGTCGATCAGCCGCGCAACCTCGCCAAGAGCGTCACGGTGGAATAGTGGAACGCCAGCCGGACATCCTGCACGAAGAGTCCAGACCGTGAGAGACGTCCTCGTCGTCTCCGTCATACTGGGACTCGTGCCGGTGAGCCTCAAGCGGCCGTGGCTCGGCGTGCTCGCCTGGTACTGGATCTCGTACTTCGTGCCCTCACGGGTTGACGTGGGGCTTTGCGCGAAACCTTTCCGGTCGCCGTCCTTATCGGCGGCGCGACGCCTCGTAGGTTTCTCTTCGCGAAGGACCGGAAGCCTCTTCCCAAGAACGGGGCGACCTATTTCAGCTGCTGGCGTGCGTCGTCCAGTTCACCCTTACGACGATCCTCGCCTCACAACCCGGATCTCGCCTGGGGCAAGTGGGATCGTGTCATGAAGATCCTCCTCATGACCTTCGTAACCATGTCCCTCTTCCAGGACCGCGCCCGGCTCCGCTGGCTCTATATGGTCCCCGCTCTGGTCTCGGATTCTACGGCGTCAAGGGCGCGCTCTGGGTCCTGCGCACCGGGGAGGCGGGGGCGAAGGTGGCGCCGAGGGCCAGCGCGTCTTCGGGCCCGACATGAGTTTCTTCGCAGACGCCAACGACATCGGCCCGGCCCTGTGCATGGTCCTCCCGATCCTTCTCTATCTCTCTCGTGAGGAAGAGAGACCCTGGCTCAAGCGAATCTTCCAGATCGCCTTCGGCCTCTCTATCATTTCCGTCATCTTCACGTTCTCGCGCGGCGCTTTCTCGGACCTCGCGGTGGTTTTCCTCGTCCTCGTCTGGCGCTCGCCGTGGCGCATGCGCTTCGCCACGGCCGTGCTGGTGGTAGGACTCCTCGCCGCGCCCCTGGCTCCCGAGCGACTCTGGGAGCGTCTCAGCTCCATCACGCGAACAGGAGTCAGCCGAGACACGGGACATGTCTACGGTGGGACGGCTGCAATCCTTCGAGACGGCGTGGAACATAGCGGTGAGTCGCCCCTTCACGGGCGCCGGGTTCCGGGCGCTCTGGAACGAGGATATCTGGGCCGTCTATTCTGGACCGAGCTACTACAAGGCCTTTGACGCGCACAGCGTCTACTTCGAGGTCCTCAGCGAGCACGGTCTGCTTGGCTTCGGCCTCTATATCGGCGCCCTCATCAGCACGCTCGTGTCCCTCCGGACACTTCGGAAGCGCTGGCGCAACCATCCAGAGCATGGATACATCTCGCGCTACGCCGAGATGACTCAGCTCTCGCTCTACCCGTTTCTCATCTGCGGCGCATTCATTCCGTTCGCATATTTCGACCTTTACTTCTTGCTGTTGGCCACGGACTCTATGCTCTTCGTGCTCTCGACGGAGGCGGAGCGGTAGAGGTGCCTGTTCCTGTTTCGCAACAGAAGCCGTTCGCCGGCCATTGCGGTTCGCTCGAACGCTCTTCCGTCCAGATCCCGCCGGAGGCCCCGACATGTTTGACACCATTCGCACTGCGTTCCAGCCATCGCGAGCTGATCCTGAGCTTCGCGGTGCGTGACATCAAGGCGCGCTACTAAGCAGACCGCGCTCGGAGTTGCGTGGTCTATCCTTCAGCCGCTCTCCATGATGCTCGTCTTCACCCTCGTCTTCTCGCTATTCGCCAAGGTGCCGAGCGACGGCATCCCATATCCGGTCTTCGCCTACAGCGCCCTCGATCTTCTGGACGTTTTTCTCCAACACCATCTCCGGCGGCACCATGGCCATGACGGCCAACGACGCCCTGATCCGGAAGATCTACTTTCCGCGGGAAACGCTCCTTCTTTCCGTGCTGCTGGCGGGACTGCTCGATCTTGCTATTGCCTCGATGCTCTTCGTGGGTATGAGTCCTCTACTACAAGATGACCTTGACGGCGGCGGTGCTCTGGGTCATTCCGCTGTTGGCCCTCCAGATGATCCTGGCGTTCGGTGTCATCAGCGTGACGTCGGCCGCTCACGTCCACTTCCGGGACATCGGTCACGCACTGCCCTTGCTGATCCAGCTCTGGATGTTCGCCACGCCGGTCGCCTACCCGATCAGCGTGATTCCACACTGGCTCAAGCCCCTCTATCTCCTCAATCCCATGGCGCCCATCATCGATGGCTATCGACGAGCCATCATCCTGGGCATGCGACCCGACCTGAGGCGCTGGCCGTAAGCGCCCTCATCACCCTGACCCTAACTGTGACCGCGCTGGCGATCTTCAAGCGGGCCGAGCGCACCTTCGCCGACGTCATCTAAGGAACGAGGAACCTGCGATCCATGTCAGACACAACCATCGAGCTCAACAACGTCGCCAAGCGCTATCGGCTGCGCCGCGGCTGGTATGTCAGCTTCGATCAAGGACGAGGTGGGCCGCCTCACCGCGCGCCTGCTCCGCCGAGAAGTTATTCCGCGGGAGGAATTTTGGGCGCTCAGGGACATCACCTTCTCGCTCAAGCGCGGTGAGGTGCTCGGCCTGGTCGGCCCGAACGGTGCGGGGAAGAGCACTCTGCTCAAGATCCTGTCCCGGGTCACCGGTGCCTACCTCGGGATCATTCGTGGTACACGGACGGCTCGGGGCGCTCATCGAGATCGGCGCCGGCTTTCATCCCGAGTTGACCGGGCGTGAGAACATCTGCCCTCAACGGCGTCATCCTCGGCATGTCACGCACAGGAGATTCAGTGCAAAGTTCGACCGCATCGTGGCCTTCGCCGAGGTCGAGCGCTTCATCGACACGCCGATCAAGCACTACTCGTCCGGCATGCAGATGCGCCTGGGCTTCGCGGTGGCCGCCCACACCGATCCCGACGTGCTTCTCATCGACGAGATTCTCGGCCGTCGGGGATGCGTCCGTTCCAGGCCAAGTGCGCTGAACAAGCTCGCGGAGCTCAAGGAGCAGGACAAGACCATCATCCTGTGCTCGCACAACCTGTCCAATATCACCGACCACGCCAAACGGTGCTCTGGGTGGATCGGCGGTCGCGGTGCGCATGATCGGCGAGACGGACGCGGTCCTGGACGCCTACCTGGAACACGTGACGGCAGCCGTGACATGCCGAGGCGGAGAACAGCCAGCACGAAGCACGAGGCGAGCGGCGGGAGAGCGGCTCGCTCTCGATTCACCGACGTGGTGACTGCTGAACGACGGGCCGAGCAACCGCAGAACGCGGTTTGACCGCGGCGATCGCGTGCTCATCGATATCACCTACTCCGCGTCCCAGCCTGTTCCCGGCGCGGTCTTCGGCGTGTCTGTTCAGGACATCCAAGGGTATCCACCTGGGTGGAGTCAGTCACCGACCCGGACTCCGTGAAGATCACTTCGCCGGTGGAGCGGGCTGTGTTGAGACTGACGCTCGGACCCGCTTCTGTTCAATCGTGGGCGCATACACGCTGAACGTCCACATCGCTCGGAGCCAACGGTCAAGCGACCACTACGACCTGAAGCGTCGCGTGGCGCGCATCGCCGTGGACGGACCGCGCGCCGCTGATCGAGCGAGACGAGCGGCCACGTCTACTATCCGCACCAGTGGGAATCAGCTGCGGTGACGGACGGAGCGCCTGAGCACATGTGCGGCATCGCCGGGATCGCGGATGTGACCGGCCGCCCGCGTGGACCGGACCTCCTGCTCAAGACCATGACCTCGGTGCAGGCCCATCGCGGACCCGACGGCGAGGATCTTCGTGTGCCGCGGTTCGGTCGGCCTCGGCCACCGGCGTCTCGCCATCATCGATCTCGCCACGGGCGATCAGCCCATGTCGAGCGAAGATGGCGCGGTCTGGATCGTATTCAACGGCGAGATCTACAACTTCCGCGAGCTCCGCCAGCGATCTCGAAGCGGCGGGGCTCGCTTCCGGACGCAACGTCCGACACCGAGGTGATCCTCCGCGCATACGAGGCGGAAGGGCCCGGACTGTGTGAGCCGGCTGCGCGGCATGTTTGCCTTCGCCATCCTCGACGAGCGCACTCGGCGCCTCGTCCTCGCCAGGGACCGGGTGGGAATCAAGCCGCTTGTCTACGCCTGGGACGGCCGGCGGCTTCTCTTCGCCTCGGAGATCAAGGCAATCCTCGAGGACGCGACGCGTGTCGCGCGATCTCGATCCCGACGCCCTCGGGCGAGTACCTGACCTATCCACTATGTCCCGGCGCTCCGGACCATCTTCGCGCTCCATCCGGAAGCTGCCGCCGGCCGCTTCCTCTGTCCTGCCCGCTGGACGGCGGCGAGCCCGATGGTCTCCCGTTACTGGCGTCTCCGCTTCGCGCCGGATTCGAGCATCACCGAGGGAGAGTGGATCGAGCGGCCTGCGGCGCGCAGCTCCCGGACGCCGTGCGATGCCACATGGTCAGCGACGTGCCCATCGGTGCCTTCCTGAGCGGCGGCGTCGACTCGAGCACCGTGGTCGCGCTCGATGGCGCGAGGCGTCTGCCGCACCCGATCCGAACCTTCTCCATCGGCTTCGACGAGGCGGACTTCGACGAGCTTCGCTTCGCCCGGCAGGTGGCGACGCGCTACGGCACGGATCACTACGAGCTGGTGGTCAAGCCCGACGCACTCGACGTCCTGCCGAAGCTCGCCTGGCACCTCGACGAGCCCTTCGCCGACTCCTCGGCCATCCCGACCTACTACGTGTCCAAGATCACCCGCGAGCACGTGACCGTGGCGCTCTCCGGAGACGGCGGCGACGAGAACTTCGCCGGCTACCGCCGTTACGCCCGAGCCGTCGAGCTGGCCGCGCGAATCGGATCGAAGCCCGGCGCGGCTCGCGCGGCCCGCTCCTGCGCCTCGACTCAGCGGCCTCCTTGCCCGTGGGAGCGCCGAGGCCAGGCCTGGACTGGCCTGTTCGGGGCCGGTCCGCTCGAACGGTACTGCGCGGCTTGTCACCCACGAGCGCCGCGAGACGCTACGCCGTGCTTTGTCTCCTGAGTGGGCCGACGTTGCCGATCGAACGTCCGGCGCCGGTCTCCTTCGAGCGCTTGCTGCCGAAGGGGCGGAGCGCTGGATCTACGTGTCCGACGCTCCAGCAGATCGACATGGAGACGTACCTGCCGGACGACATCCTGGCCAAGGTGGACCGGACGAGCATGGCCGTCTCGCTCGAAAGTCCCGCGTGCCCCTCCTCGACCACCGGCTTCATGGAGTTCGTGGCGACCATTCCGTCTCGGCCTCAAGCTCGGAAGCGGCGGAACGGGCAAGTACCTCCTCAAGCGCGCCATGGCGCAGCCGATCTTCCCGCGGACATTCTCACGCGGACGCAAGATGGGCTTCGGCGTGCCGCTCGGGCGTGGTTCCGGCGGCGAGCTCCGCGACATGACGCGACGACCTGCTCCTGGAGCCTCCGGGCGCGTCAGCGAGGGATCTTCCGCACTTCCTGAGGTCGAGGCGCTGCTGCGCCATCCACGACGCGGGCGCCGCGACTGCTCGGCCCGCCTCTGGGCCCTCATCTGCTTCGAGCTCTGGATGCGCCAGCTGGGTCGGCACCGCGACCCCGCCGACGAGACGGGAGTCGCCTCAGGCATGTGCGGCATCGCCGGCTTCGCCTTCACCGATCCCTCGCCACCCGGTGGACCGGGAGCTGCTGCGGCAGCATGACCGACGGTCCTGCGCCACCGGGGCCCGGACGCCGACGGCGTTCACATCGGGGCCCGGGGTAGGTCTCGGGTCACCGGCGGCTGAGCATCATCGATCTCAGCCACGCGGCGACCAGCCGATCTACAACGAGACCGGCTCGGTCGCCGTGGTCCTCAACGGCGAGATCTACAACTTCCACGAGCTCGCCCGCGAGCTGTCGGCGCGCGGCACACGCTTTCGACGCGCTCGGACACCGAGACGATCGTCCACGCCTACGAGGACTTCGGCCTCGAGTGCGTGAGCGCGTCTGCGCGGCATGTTCGCCTTCGCGCTCTGGGACGAGATCGCAGGCGGCGCTTGGTCCTCGCGCGCGACCGTGCCGGGAAGAAGCCGCTCTACTATCACGCCGACGGAGAGCGCCTGGTCTTCGCCTCCGAGATCAAGGCGCCTGCTTCAAGGACCCGAGCATCAAGCGGCGCATCAGCCCGGAGGCGCTTGAGCGACTACTTCACCTTCGGCAACATCCCGAGCCCCGGACACGGTCTTCCAGGACATCCACCAGATTCCGCCGGCGCACCTGCTCGTCTGGGAGCGCGGCCAGGTGACGCCTGCACGAGTACTGGGACGTGGTCTTCGACCCACCGGCCCGCCACGCCCGGAGGCGGCGTCGGAGGCCTTCTCCGCGCTCTTCGACGAGGCCGTGCGGATGCGGATGGTCGCGGACGTTCCGCTTGGGCGCGTTTCTGAGCGGCGGCATCGACTCCTCCGCCGTGGTCGCCTCCATGGCCCGGCAGTCAGCCCGGCCGGTGGTGACGACCAGCGTCGGCTTCGCGGAGCGCGACTCGCACAGCGAGCTCGACCACGCGCGGGTCGGTCGCGCAGGCGCTCGGCACCGAGCATCACGAGCTCCTGGTCAGGCCCGAACGCGATGGCCGACCTGCCGCGGCTGGTCTGGCACCTCGACCAGCCCTTCGCCGACTCCTCGCGCCCTGCCCACCTACTACGTCTCCCGAGCCGGCGCGCGAGCGCGGTCACGGTGGCCCTGTCCGGCGACGGAGGCGACGAGCTTTTCGCCGGCTACCAGCGCCGCTATGGCGTGCACCGGCTGGAGCAGCGGCTGCGCCGGCTCATTCCGGGTCCGATGCGCCGCGGCGTCCTCGGTCCCCTCGCGCGCATCTATCCGCGCTCGGAGCTGCATCCCGCGGCCGCTGCGCGCTGAAGCTCGTGCTTCTCGAACCTGGGCCAGTCGTTCGAGCGGGCCTACTTCAACGACATGTCGCTCTTCCTGCGACGAGGAGAAGCAGGCCCTCTGCACGCCGGAGTTCCTCGAGCGCAGGCGCGCCACCACGATCCCTTCGCGGCCTTCGCCCGGCACTTCGAGCGGGTCCGCGATGCCGATCCGCTGTCGCGCGTCCTCTACGTGGACTTCAAGACGTGGCTGGCACAACGACATCCTCGGTCAAGGTGGACCGGATGAGCATGGCCTGCGTCGCTCGAGGTACGCTCGCCGCTGCTCGACCACAAGGTCATCCGAGTTCGCCGCCGGGCCTGCCGCCCGAGTCTCAAGTTATCGCGGGCTCGGTCTCCAAGTTCCTGCTCAAGCGCCACCTGGCTCCCACGGCTTCCCGGCCTCGGACGTGCACCGGCCCAAGCAGGGCTTCTGACCTCCCGCTGGCTGCCTGGCTGCGCGGCGACCTGCGCGACGATGGCCCATGATCTTCTCTTCTCCACCCGCACCAGGCGCATCGCGGATACGTTCGCCCGGAGACCGTTACAGTATGTGGGACGAGCATCAGCGCGGTCATCGGCGACCATTCGGGAAAGATGTGGGCGCTCATGGTGCTCGAGCTGCGGCTGCGGAGTATCCTGCTGGGCAGGGCGGCATGATGACCGGCGCTCCGTTGATCGCCGCCGCTCTCAGCCTGGTCCTCGCCGGGATCGCTGCTGCTCCGGCCGCCCCGTCATCTTCGACAGATCATGTTCGCCATCGGCATGGCCGCGCTTCACGCTTGGAGTCCCTGCTCGTCTACGGGCTCCTGGTGTACTCGACCTCGCCCGAGAGCCACACGACGTGGATGGTTGCCCTCGAGTCCGTCAGCCTGCTCACGCCGATCCCCTGGTGTTTCTTCGCCTTCCTCGCCGGCCGAGAAGCCCGATGCCCCGATGCCTCGTACGTGGCGGCTATCGTCTGTGTTTGGAGGCGCCGGGCTTGCCCTCGCGGCCTCAGTAAACCTCTTCTGGCCCTTCTTCGTCGTGGAGAACGCCCCACGTCCTTTCCGGTATGCCGACCTCACCACTGGTCGGTCTGATCGGCGTCGCGGTCGAGCTGCTGGCGACGATCGCGGTGCTCTATGGACTCGAGCCGTCCCTGCGCAACACGCGCGGCTCTCTCCGGTGGCGGCTCGAAGTATTTGGCCCTGGGCGTGGGCGGGATCTTCGCCGTCAGGTTCTACCTGCTCAGCCAGACCTTGCTCTTTCACCTCGCTGGACAGGAACAGCCTCCTCCTCCGAACGATCGTCCCTGATCATCGGCGAGCTCTTCGTGGCCGTCGGACTTCTCCGCTCGGGCGTTCTGCGCAGCGACTTGACGGTCTCCCGGCACTTCGTCTACCGCTCCATCGTGGTCGGCCTGTGCGGCCTCTATCTCTTTCTGGCCGGCGCCGCCGGATGGCTCCTCAACGCGCTCGGCATTCCCGAGGCGGCGCTCCTCGGCACCTTGGTCGTCTTCGTATCCGTGATGGGCCTGGCTGCTCTGGCGCTCTCGGACAGCCTTCGCTGGAGGATCAGGCGGTACATCAGCACCCATTTCTACGCGGAGAAGTACGACTACCGCCAGCAGTGGCGGACGTTCACCGCCGGACCTGACCGCGAGGATCACCCTCGACGGGCTCGCCACCCAGCTCCTGCGCAGCGTGACCGAAACCATCGGGGCGCGGAAGGCCGCCCTGTACCTGGCGGACGATACCGACGGCGACCTGCGTCTCCATACCGTGCTCAATGCCGGGCCGCTCCCGAAGTCACTGGAGGCCGTCCCCGATGACTTTCTCGGCCGCCAGAAGGCGACGGAAAGCCGCCGCGTGAAGCGATCTCTGGCAACGGCCGAGCGGAGACAGCTGCTGGCGGCCGGGCTCATCCTCGCCGTCGCCTCTGTGCACCCAGGGACGCCTGATCGGCGTCTTGCTCGTCGGAGCCGAGCGGACGGACGCGCCCTACGCAGGAGGATCTGCGATCTGCTCACCACGCTCGGCGAGCAGGCGGCGAGCGCCACCGCCACTGTCCAACTCTCCGAGCGCCTGGCTCAGTCCCGCGCCTTCGAAGGTTTCAACCGGCTCTCGTCCTTCATCATCCACGACCTCAAGAACTCGGTGTCGGCGCTGTCCATGCTGACCCAGAACGCACGGCAAGCGCTTCGACGAGCCCGCCTTCCGGGTGCGACGCGCTGAAGACTCTCACGCGCACGGTCGAGCGGATGCAGAAGCTCGTGGGTCGTCTCTCATCCCGCCAGGCGGCTACGGAGTTCGGAGTTCGAGAGCGTGCCGCTCGACGAGCTGGTACGTGATACTGTCGCGTCCTTTCCGCTGAGCTTCCGCGCTTCACCTGGAGCTCGCCCTCGACGTCGGCGCCTTCCGATTCGCGGCGATACCGACGCGATTCAACGAGTCATACAGAACCTGATCACCAACGCGGCCGAGGCCATGGACGGCGAGGGTACGATCACCATTCGCGTGTGCAGGCAGGACGACATGGTGACCTGCGCCGATCACGGACACGGGCTGCGGCATGAGCGAAGAGTTCATTCGGACCTCGCTCTTCGTGCCCTTCCAGACGACCAAGAAGGGTGGCTGGGGCATCGGCCTCTATCAGGCGCGTGAGATCATGGCGGCCCACGCCGGCCGCATCGATGTCTCGAGCCTCGAGGGACGCGGCACTACCGTGACGTTGGCCTTCCCAGAGGAGAAACCGTGAACGGCGTCGCGGCACCGGAAAAAGTCGTCACCGACATCATTGCTCGAAGCTGTCCCGAAGTTGCCGAGCCCGGCGCGGTCGCTCGCTCCCAGAGCCGCCTGCCGTGGCTCGCCCTCGCGGTGTCCCGTGGCAGCAGCGTTGGCGCTCTATACGCCGGTCATCGCCGGCATGACCGCGGACTGGATCGAGTTCCCGAGCCTCTCCACGGATTCGCTGTTCCCCTCATATCCGCCTACCTGCTCTGGAACAAGCGACGGCTTGCTCGCGGAAGCACCGGTTGAGGGCTCGCTCACCGGTCTACCCGTGGTCGTCCTCGCCCTCGGCATGCTCGTCTTGGGATCGCTCGGCAGCGAGTCGTTTATCGCGCGGCTATCGCTGCCCATCGCGCTGCTCGGAGTGGTTCTCTTTCTCATGGGCGGGCAGGTCACGCGGCATGCCTGGATTGCCCTCGCCTACCTCGCCTTCATGATTCCCTTGCCATACCTGACTCTCAAGGCCATCACCTATCAGTCGCGGCTCTTCGATGCCGGCCTCACCGCCACTGCCCTCGGCTGGATGGGCGTGCCGGTCCTGCGGGACGGCGTCATGCTTCAGCTTCCCAACATGACGCTGGAGGTGGCCGACGAATGCAGCAGCGTCCCGGCCATTGCCGCCCTCCTGGCGCTCGGGGCGGCCTATGCTCAGCTGCAGGCCCGCCCCACCTGGATTCGCGTCGTCCTCACGCTCGCCGCGGCTCCGCTGGGGCTGCTCTCCAACATCGTGCGCCTCATCGTCACGTCGCTCGGGGCCTACTACCTCGGGCCCATTGCGCTCAACAACGTGATCCATAAGTTCAACGGCACGACGGTATTCCTCGCGACCGTCGTGTTGCTCGTGGCTCTCGATGCCCTCCTGACTCGCTTCTGGAGGAGGAGGTCCACGTGAGGACGGGCTGGCGACTTGCCGTGATTCTGGGCCTTCTTACGGGAACCGCGGCGGTCCTGTACCTCGCTCCTCCGGTGACGAGCGCCAGTGAACCCCGTGGCAGTATACGCGGTACCGGCGATGCTCGGCCCGTGGTCCAGTGTGGAGGGAGTACCCGAAGAGATCCTGCCCCTCGATCCCAATGAGCGGGCGTCGGTACGGCGGACCTATCGTAACGGCGATCGCATAGCCTGGGTCTCCGTGGCTCTCTTCGTCGGCCAGGATAATGCGGCGCGACAGAGCTCGATCAACAAGATCTTCCCGAGCGTTCCGCGAGCCGGATCGAACCGGTCTCCTTCGCCGCGAAGCTGAACGCGGCTGCCGGGAGCTCCATCGCGCTTCCGGCCGTGATCATCCATCAGGATTCGCGGAGTCTCCTCGTCGCGTACTGGCACCAGATCGGCGCCCGCGTATATGGCAGCGAGTATGATTTTCGCCTCGCCCTGATGCGAGACATGGTGTTGGCGCGGCGAGCGGATTCGATGCTGATCCGCATCGCGATTCCTCTGGATCCGAAACCCCATCTCGCCATGGATCTCACCATGGTCGAGCGCCTCGCCTCCCGCGCTGTACGTGGAACTCGGCGGAGGAGGTCGTTGAATGTCCACCACTTTCAAACCCAACGCCCAGCAATCGACACGGGGCGTTTTGTCGAGCACTCTCTGAGTACCAGGAGCTGATCATGAGCGATCGTCCTTTGAAGGTCTGTGTCGTAGGAACCGGCCACATCGGGCTGCCTCTTGCCGCCGTCCTCGCCGATGCGGGCTTCGAGGTCACCGGCTACGACACCAATGACGACTTTGTATCCGCGAGTGAACACCACCGGCGCCGCCGGATTCCGCGAAGAGGGCTTGGACGAGCTGCTGGCGAAGCACCTGCACGAGCGCTTGACCCTGACCTCGACCCGCCCGCAGGGCAGGACGTCTACATCATCACCGTCGGCACGCCGCTCGAGACCGGGACCCAGCGGCCCGAACCTCGACCGCATCCGGATGGCCGTTCAGCGACTCGCCGTCGGATTCGGTCCCGACCCGCTCGTCATCCTGCGCAGCACGGTCAGCATCGGCACCACGCGGAATATCGTGCTGCCAGAGATCCGGCGGCACGCCCAGCGCTTCGGCCTGGCCTTCTGCCCCGAGCGGACCATCGAGGGCAAGGCCATCCCGGAGATGCGGTCCCTGCCCCAGGTGGTCGGCGGCCTCGACGACGAGAGCGCGGCGCGGGCCGAGGCGCTCTTTCGCCTGATCACGCCGAAGATCGTCCGCGTCTCGTCCCTCGAAGCGGCGGAGATGATCAAGCTGATCAACAACACCTATCGAGATCTGACCTTCGCCTTCGCCAATGAGGTCGCCCTCATCGCCGAGCGCATGGGGCTGTCGGCGGCCGAGATGATCCATGCCGCCAACGTCGACTATCCGCGCTCCAATGTGGCCCAGCCGGGCTTCGTGGGCGGCCCGTGCCTGGAGAAGGACGCGCTCATCCTGATCGACAGCCTCAAGAAGATCGACTTCAAGCCGAAGGTCATCGAGGAGGCCCGGAAGATCAACCAGGCGCTGCCGGATCACGTGGCCACTGCGGATCATCCAGGAGCTTCCGCGGCCTCCGCCGCGCTCCGCCCGCGCCAGATCCTCATCACCGGCTTCGCCTTCAAGGGCCGCCCGGCGACCGAGGACGTGCGCGGATCGGCGGCCATCCCGCTCATGCGGCGGCTCCAGTCCTCCCGCATCGAGGTCTGGGGGCACGACTTCGTCACGCCGGAGAAGGTGATCGCCGACCTGGGCGCTCGCGCCTGCACGCTCGAGGAGGGCTTCGAGGAAGCCGACGGCGTCGTCATCATGAACAACCACCCCGGCTATCAGACAGCCGGGATCCCGGCGCTGGCGCGCCGTCTCCGGACGCCGGCCTGCTCTTCGACAGCTGGGGCCTCTTCACTCCGGAACAGTTCCGGGACGTCGCCGGACTCCACTACGGCACGCTGGGCGCGCCGTTCAGCCCACGCATGAAGATTCTCTTCCTCTGCCACCGGATGCCCTTACCCGCCCAAGCGCGGAGGAAAGATCCGTCCGTTCAACATGATCCGCCATCTCGCGCGCAGCCACGAGGTCACGGTGGCCACCCTGGCGCGCACGGCCGCAGGAGCAGGCCGACGGCCGAGGAGCTCCGCCGCTACTGCGACGATCTCCACGTCGGCCGGATCTCTCCGGCTTCGGCGCCTGGGCGCGGTTCGGCCTCTACGGACTCACGCGGGCGGCCGGCCACCTTCGGCTACTTTCTACTCGCCGGCCCTGTACCGGACCGTCCGGCGGCTGCTTGCACACGCGGAGTTCGACGCCATCCTCGTGCACTGCTCCTCCATGGGTCCCTACGTCGCCGGCCATCAGCGGCTGCCGAAAGGTGATGGACTTCGGCGACGCGGACTCGGAGAAGTGGCTCGAGTACGCCGAGACCTCACCGCCGCCCGTCTCGTGGGCCTTCCGGCTCGAAGGCAAACGGGTGCGCGCGGCGGAGCGCCGACTGGGCGCGCAGTTCGACGCCGGCTCGGTCAATGCGCCGCGCGAGCGTGACGTGCTGGCCGGCTATGTCCGCTCCCCGATCACCGTCATCCCGAACGGCGTGGACCTGGAATACTTCCAGCCCGGTCCGATCGTCCGGCCGGCGGCTACATCCCGAACCGGATCGTCTTCACCGGCAACATGTCCTACCGGCCCAATGTGGACGCCGTCCGCCACTTCGTCGGCCGAGATCCTGCCACAGGATCCGCCGGGAGATACCCGACGTCCAGTTCTACATCGTGGGCATGGATCCCTCCGCCGCCGTCCGGCGCCTGGCGGATGGCGACCGCGTCGTGGTCACCGGCCGGGTGGACGACGTCCGGCCTTACTTCGACTCCGCCGCGGTCGCCGTCGCGCCGCTGCGCGTTGCCCGCGGCCTGCAGAACAAGGTGCTGGAGGCCATGGCCATGCGCGTCCCCGTGGTGGCCAGCCCGGCGGCCTTCGCCGGCATCAGCGCCGTGGCCGGGCGCGATCTGCTCGTTGCCGGCCGATCCGGAGGAGTTCAGCCGCGCCGTCGTCACCTTGCTTCGCGATCCCGCCGCCCGCGAGCGCTTTGCCGCGGCCGGCCGCACGTGCGTCGAAACAAACCACAACTGGAGCCAGCTCCTCGAGCGGCTCGAAGACCTGGTGGCCGGCGGCGATCAGTTCGCCGCAGGGACCGCCCGGCCGTCACTACACTGAAGGGAGGCACAGACCCATGGAACGTGAACGCTTGCTCATCATCGAGGACGATGAAGACATCCGGACGCAGCTGACCGTACGCCCTGCAGGACGAGTACGACGTCTCCGTGGCGGGAGACCGCGCCCGGGCCGCGGCCGCTGTCCAGCAGGCTCCGCCGGAGATCGTGACGCTCGACCTCGGGTTGCCGCCCAGCCCGGACACGGCCGAAGAAGGGCTCCGCGCCCTCGAGGAGATCCTCGGCGGCAACCCCGGACGCCAAGGTGATCATCATCACGGGCAACGGCGATCGTGCCAATGCCATGGCGGCCGTGGAGCGCGGCGCCTTCGACTACCACCTCAAGCCGGTCAACCTGGACGACCTCAAGGTGGTCCTGCGCCGGGCGGCCTACCTGCGGCAGCTCGAGCGCGAGAGCGCGGCGCAGGCCCGGCAGCTCGAGGATTCAATCCGCTTCACGGACATCCTCGGCTCCACGCCCAAGATGCGCGACATCTTCTCGGTGATCCAGCGGGTCGCCAAGACGGATGCCACCGTGCTCTGCGAGGGCGAGAGCGGCACCGGCAAGGAGCTGGTGGCCCGCGCCGTACACACGCACAGCCCGCGCCATGCCGGCCCCTTCGTCGCCATCAACTGCGGCGCCATCCCCGAGACACTCCTCGAGAGCGAGCTCTTCGGCCACGAGAAAGGCTCCTTCACCGGCGCCCACGCCCAGCGGAAAGGTAAGATCGAGTCGGCCAATGGCGGGACGCTGTTCCTGGACGAAATCACGGAGATGAGCCTGCCGCTCCAGGTCAAGCTCGCTGCGCTTCCTGCAGGAGCGCGAGATCGAGCGCGTGGGCGGTCGCGACGTCATCCCCATCGACGTCCGGGTGGTCGCGGCGAGCAACCAGAGCCTCGAGGAGGCCTTCAGAAGCGGGCGCTTCCGCGAGGATCTCTACTATCGCCTCTCCGTCGTGACCATCCACCTGCCGCCGCTCCGCGACCGCGGCGAGGACGTGGTCCTGCTCGCCAACGCCTTCCTGCGCCGGAATTCGCAGGCCCTCAAGCGCAAGGCGCGCTTCAGCCCCGAGGCGCTCGAGGCCATCGTCAAGTACCCGTGGCCGGGCAATATCCGCGAGCTCGAGAACAAGGTGCACCGCGCCGTCATCATGGCCAGCGGCCGGGTCATCGGCCCGGCCGACCTCGACCTCAACCCGTCGGCCACCGTCGATGCGCTGCCCACGCTCCGGGAGGCGCGGGATCAGAGCGAGCGCCGGCTCCTCGTCAATGCCCTCGTGCGGAGCCGGGGCAATATCAGCCGGGCCGCGCGCACGCTCGACATCAGCCGGCCGACCTTCCACGACATGCTGGCCAAGCACAGCATCGACGCGAAGGAGTTCAGATGAGTGCAGCCCGGCCAAGCTCGAGCGCAAGATATGAGCGAATCGACACGGCGAAGCCGCGACTCACGTTCGCGACGTCCAGACGGATCTGGCGCAGACAGTCGAAATGAGCGGCCTTCAGCGCCGCGTCACCGGCTGCGCCGAGGGCAGGGCGGCAGCCGCCTCGCTGACTGGAGCCAACGGTGCCCGCTCGAAGGCGGACCAGGTGATGCCATGATTGTCCGCGGGGATACTCCTGTGAAGATCGCCACGGCCACCCGAATCGCGCCACGGGCAAGCCCCGAGAGCGTTACTGGGCGCTGCGACGACAGATCGACAGACTGACGGCCCTGCGACGGCGCAGCGGCTCGACCCTTTGCCCGGGTCCTCGTGAAGGATTGGCTCCGGTTCGCGCTTCGGGACAGCACGCCCGATCCACGGACAGACGCTGGAGCGCGCGGAGGCTGCCGCCGCTTGGCTCCTGAGAGGCCAGGCAGCCACGCGCGATGACGGCGTCTCGCAGGGACAGTTCCTGTCACCTGACACGACAACCGGGCTGGCTCGAATCATATCCGGAGACAACGGGCTACATCATCCCGACCCTCCTCGAGTTCGCGGTCAGATTTCGCCGTGACGACGTCAGACAATGTGCCCTCAGGATGGCCGACTGGGAGATCGAGGTCCAGATGCCTTCCGGCGCCGTTCGGGGGCCACCGTGTGCGCCCCTGAGCGGCAGGTCGCCGCCGCCTTCAATACGGGGATGGTAGCTGCAGGGGCTGGTCAGCCGCCTATCGCGACCACGGGCGAGGCGCGCTTTATCGAGGCAGGGAGGCGAGCCGCCGACTTCCTCGTCGCCGATATGGGCGACGACGGGCACTTCCGATCTCACGGTGCCTTTGTGGCGCCAGCAATCCGATCAAGACCTACAACTGTCTCTGCGGCTGGGCGCTCTGGCGCTTCTCTGAAGATACAGATGACGAACGCTACGCCAAGATCTGCCGTGAGGCCGCGGAGGCCGCCGTGGGTCAGCAAGAGCCCAATGGCTGGTTCGCCAACAACTGCCTGAACGACCCCGAGGCGCCGCTGTCTCATACGATCGGGTACACCCTGCAGGGAATCCTCGAGATCGGGATTGCCGCGCAAAGGGAGGATTTGATCGCCGCGGCGAGGAGCGGCGTCGATCCGCTCCTCAGCGCAGCCTCACTTCCGAGGGGTTTCCTCGCCGGGCTGCTTCTTCTCGGATTGGGAACCGGCGGTGTTCTCCTCGTGTCTGACGGGCAGTGCTCAGCTTGCCGTGGTCTGCTATCGGCTCTACGAGAGTCACGGGTGCGGACGAATATCGACGCGCCGCCAGATAGCCTGCTGAACTACCTCAAGGCCCTTCAGGTCCTCGAGGGTCCGGACCCCGGTGTGAATGGGGCGATCGGAGGATCTTACCCTCTGCTGGGAAGCTACATGACCGCGGGGTATCCGAACTGGGCGACCAAGTATTTTCTCGACGGGTCTGCTCCTCCAGGACGCGACTGTCCAGAGCACTCCGGCAGCTCACCCACTCCGATGAGCGCTCGACGGCTCGTAAATCTGCTCCCGAAGGGACCAAGGATCAGCTCAAGGGCTGGCGAAAGCGGCTGCGCCTGGCCTACGTGCGGCACCGGTACGGCTTTGGACCGGACGATCTTCTGGCGGCGCTTCGCCGCGTGGGAGTCAAGGGTCGGCGATGTCTTGTTGGTCCACAGCTCGTACGACAAGTTTGCCGGCTTTTCCGGCAAGCCGAGCGACGCCATCCGCGTGCTCCAGGATGCCGCCGGGCGCGACGGGCACGGTTCTCATGCCCACGTTGCCTTTCACGGAACCGCCGTGGACTACGTGTCGCGAGGCTCCATATTCGACGTCCGGCGCATCCCCTTCGCAGATGGGCCTGCTTACCGAACTGTTCCGCCGTTCTCCCGAGGTATCCGAGCGTGCATCCCACGCACCCGGTCGCGGCGTGGGGCGCACACGGCGGACATGCTCGCCAACCATCACCTTGCTCGCACGCCATGTGGGGACGGATCGCCGTTCGCGCGGCTTCGAGCGCGATGGTCGCATCCTTCTCCTCGGTGTGGACATCGAGTCCATGACCTTCTTTCACTGCATCGACAGAGGTGCTCGAGCGCGACATGCCCATGTCGCCGTTCACCGCCGAGGAATTCTCCTTGCAGAGTCCAGAGACGAACGCGGGGTCATCCTGGTGTCCAAGACGCGCCTCTTCGATCCGGCCCTCTCCCGTCGCCGCGACGTCCGCAAGCTCGAGCCGGTGCTCCGACAGAAGGGGACATGGGCGGAGACGCGACTCGGCGAGCTCGACATTGTCCTCCTCAAAGCCAAAGACGTGATGGCGGCGAGCAAGAGTCTCGCTGCCCGAGGAGTCTACTGCTATGGTCGCTGATGGACGGGTACCGAGATCGAGCCGCGTCGAGCATTCAAGCCAGCCTCGACGCCGGAGACGTGACCGCGACGATGCGCAGCGGTCGAGTCTCCTCGGCGGGAACCCGCAGGCAGGAACGGCACGCTTCATCCGACGGGCCATGGAGAAGACCTTTGCCGGACATCCGGCCCTCGCGCCCCTTGCGCGTGGCCTCTGCTTTCGTCGCTTTTCCATCGAGTTTGTTCACGACCTGCTCATCGCGCACGGCTTCCGTCGAGGGATTGCGCATCGAGCTCTATCAAGCAGGGTTCGGCCAGTTCCGCCAGGACATCCTGAACTCGGCGAGCGGGCTCTACGCCTTTGATCCCCACGTCGTCATCCTCGCCGTAGAGGGAAAGGATCTCGTGCCCGACCTCTACCGGCACGATACTCGCCGATGGCAGTGTCGAGCTCGAGAGCGCCGTGACGGAAGCCGGCCAGGAGCTCGCGGCGCTCGCGAAGGCCTTCCGGGAGCGCTCGGCGGCCACTCTCCTCGTCCACAACTTCACCCCGCCGACCTGGCGCCGCCTGGGCATTCTCGACGGTCAGCTTGGTCCCTTCCCAGGCCGAGCGGGTGGCCGCCCTGAACGCTAGCCCTCGCTCAGCTGTGTCCGGGAGTCGCGGGGGATTCACACGGTGGACTATGCGGGCCTTGTCCAGCGGGTTGGCACCTCCGCGTGGTACGACGACCGCATGGCGCTCTACGCGCGGGCACCCATCGCTCAGTCGGCTCTCCCACAGCTGGCCCGAGAGTACGTGAAGTTCCTCCGTGCCCTCGCGGGGAAGACCAAGAAGTGTCTCGTTCTCGACCTGGACAATACGCTGTGGGGTGGTGTCCTCGGTGAGGAGGGTCCGCGGGGCATTCGACTCGGGCCCGATTATCCCGGCAGCGCCTACCTGGAGTTCCAGCGGGTCGTGCGGGGCCTGCGTCAGCGGGGGTGATCCTCGCCATCGCGAGCAAGAACAATCCGGCCGATGTCGACGAAGTCTTCGCCACCAATGACCCACATCGTGCTCCGGCCGGAGGACTTCTCCATTGTCCAGGTCGGCTGGAATGCCAAGAGCCAATCCCCTGCGCGAGATCGCCACGCACCTCAACATTGCCCTCGACCACATGGTCTTCGTGGACGACAATCCGGCGGAGTGCGACGAGGTCGCCCATGCCCTGCCCGCGGTGACGGTCGTAGCGCTACCCGCCCAGCCCGAGCACTTCGTGCAGACCCTCCTTGAGCCCGGGTACTTCGATGGGCTGAGCGTCTCCACCGAGGATCTCAGGCGGGCCGAGCTCTACCAGCAGCGCGATCAGGCCGAGGAGCTCCGCGCCCAGAGCGAGTCGATCGAGGACTTTTACCGGCGGCTGGAAATGGAAGTGGTCTTCGCCCCGGTGCGCGAGACTTCCTCGCCCGCGCCGCTCAGCTCACCCAGAAGACGAATCAGTTCAACGTCACCACCGTCCGGTACATCGGAAGCCGAGCTCCTCGAGCGGCAGGGCTGATCCCGCCTCGCTCGTGACAACGATCCAGGTACGCGACCGGTTCGGCGACAACGGCATCGTGGGCTTCATGATGGCGCGGCTGGCGGGCTCGGAGATGGAGATCGACACGCTGCTCCTGAGTTGCCGGGTGATTGGGCGCACCGTCGAGACGGCCATGCTCGCCCATGTGTGCGAGCATGCCGCCCGACGTGGAGCGCAGCGGGTCCGAGGCCGAATCGTGCTCACGAGCAAGAATGCGCCGGCCCAGGATCTCTACGACCGGCACAGCTTCCAGCGGAAGCCCGGCGACCCGGGCGGAGCCACCGATTGGGAGCTCGACCTTTCGGCGGGGGATCCAGTATCCGGAGTGGATGAAGATCGTCTCAGAAGTCTCGGCGTCCTAGCCGCCACACGATGGAAGAGAGAATCAGACAGATCATGGCCGACGTGCTTGACCTGGATCCGCGGTCCATCGACGGCGGTACGGCGATGGATTCCGTCGACTCCTGGGACTCGCTCACTCACATCAATCTCTGCCTCGGCCTCGAGCAGGACTTCCAGGTCTCCTTCACCGTGCCGGAGATGGAAGCCATGCTGTCCTATGAGGACATCATCCGCGTGCTCGCCGAGCTCGGAAGCCTTTAGTGAAGCCAGACCTCGGAACGGTGTAGACACAGCTGCCCATCCCAGAGTGCGGCATGAGGTCATGCCCGAGCGGCGCCCCAGAAGAGCGGGGCTGGGGTGAGGCCCCGGAGGGCGATAGCCTTGGTGGGGTCGCTCGTGATTGTAGAGACTGCATGAACGCCTCCGAGGCTGCGCTGCAGGGCCGGGCGACTGGTGAAGTAACGGCGGCGAAAGGCCACGCGCCAGTGCTCCTGCAAGATCGTGCCTTTGGAGGCGTTCGACGAACCCCTTGGTCCAGGCTTGCCCGCCGCGGTTTGGTCGCGCGTGTGGCGGAGGCCGAGGGCGTGGCACGTGATGGCGATTGAACTCTTGATCTGGGAGGCCAGCGTGACGCTGCGGGAACTCCTCGCCGCTGATCCCCAGCTCCATGATGGGGGCGCGATTTCCTGGCGCGCTTCGAAACCATATCCTGCGCTTCCTCGACGCCCACGTGCACGACCGGAGCGGCGACCAGACGCTGGTGATCGGCGCGGGGTGAGCGACGGTTTCTCTTCGCCCCCTCAAAGGCGCGCGCGGCATCGGAGCGGTCGTGCCCGTCGCCGACGAGGCGAAGCGAATCCTCGCCTTCTGTGATGACCACGGCATCGCCCGCGCCGGGCCTCTCGTTCTGTGTTGGGCGCTCTCGGACACCCGCCCTGCCGGGGCTGGATCTCTACCGATCTGGACCTGATCTGCTGATCGGCGGGGCGCACGGAGTTCCCCGACGCCATTCATTGATCTTCCGCTACACCGCCGGACGCCTCAAGGTGGGCGGCTCCCTCATCATCGACGACGACACGCAGCTCTGGACTGGGCATCGCCCTCAGGGCGTTTCTCTCGCAGGAGCCGGAATGGGCGCTCGAAGCGTGACTTTGCTCCGCGCAGCGTATCGCGTTAAGCTTTCCGCAAGGATCGCGCCCCGAGTGAGTCCGGCAAGAAGACATGAGAGCGCCCGCCATCGCTGCGTCATGGCCGGACGGCGCGGATCGCCCGGCGGCGGCGCAGCGGGCTGGCGTCGGACTCTGCTGCATTCCGGGGCCCGTCTCGGCTCTGATCCGGCGCGCGCCGTCACCGCTTCGCGTGATGTGAACCCGGCACGCGTCTACTAGGTCTCCGCAGGCGTCCGCACCACGACAGGGTATCGTGCCCTCGCTCACCATCGCTCGTCACTTCATCGTTGCTGCGTCCGATCAGCCGCTGGAAGCTCCTCCACCTTTCACGGTACCGATGGCTATGCGCTCGGCGGGGCGAACGAGGTGGCATCGCCTCGCTCGTGCGATGGGTGGTGTCGCGAGTCGATCTGTCACCACCGGTGTCTGGCGACCTTCTCAGAACCGTGAGGGCGACGCTTCCCAGCCTTCGGGCCAGGTCAATGGTAACCCTGAACGGGACCCCGGTTTCCGGCCAGCCGCCCGACGGACTTGCGTCCAATCTATCGCCGCTTACTGCCAGAGCGCTATGTGTTGGCGGTCGGCGGCCTCACCCGCGAGTGCCATGACGTCCGGGTGAAGGCCATTGGGCTGGCGCGCGATCGTGGCCATCACCCCTCGATCTCGTGATTGTCGGGGACGGCCCGGAAGCTTCCCGGCTCGCCACTCTGGCGAAGGCCTTGAACGTCGAAGACCAGAGTGTTCTTTGCCGGCGACATGCCGCATGCGGGGTGCGTTGTGGATTCTTTACGCGCGCAAAAGTTCTTCGTCCACACCGCGCGCGAGGAAGCCTTCGGCCTTGTCATCCTCGAGGCCATGTCCTTCGCCAAGACGGTCATCGCCCCTCGCGTCGGCGGGATCCCTGGATTCGTGAGGAACGGTGAGACCGGCCCTACTCGTGAGCCCGGACGACCCGGCGGCCCTCGTGAAGGCCATGATACGGCTGGATCGGGACGACCTTTGCGTGTCTTCGCTCGCCGGGGCGGGGCTATGAGTCGGCAACGAAGAAGCATTCCTGAGACTGTGTCGTAGATGCCTACCAGGCCGCAAACGCCGAGATAGTGCGCGGATCGCGTACCGCATCAGGCCGGCCGTCGAGACTCCTCCACTACCTCGGTAAACTCCCGGGCTAGCTCCGCGGCCAAGCGTTCGCGACTAAACTCTTTTCCAGCGCTGATGGGTCGGCGGTCAGCGAGCCGAGGGTTGCCGCTCGCCCAAGCCCGGTATGCTGCGGCAACGGTGTCGCGCAGCACGTCGCTATCGGCCGGATTCACGATCCACCCGCCGCCAACATCCCGCAGTACCTCCCCTGTCGCGCCGTCCGGAACCATCGCCAACACGGGCCGTCCAACCCTGAGGTATTCGAACAGCTTGGCCGGAACCAAATCCACCGTATTCGCCGACGCTTGCAGCAACAGCAAGACGCCAGCCTCGCTGAGTGCTGCAAGCGCAGCGCCATACGGCACGCGCGGAAGGAACTCCACCCGCGATGTGAGCCCTCTCCTTCCTCGATGGCCTGCTTCATCTCGGGAGATTCCCCGAACGGGCCCCCGCCAAGAAAACGGATCCGAATGCGCCCTGGTCCACCAATCCCGCCTTCGGCCGCCCGCCGAACCGCCTCAAGGAGCGGCCGAGGATCACGACGAAGTCCGCACTGATACTCCCAGCATGCACGATGAGCAACTCTTCAGAAGGAAGGTCTCATCGACCCGACGGCACTCGCAAAGTCGTCTTCATCGTATCCGTTTGGAATGGCAACAAATTTTCCCCTGGGCTTCCACGGATACCGGGTCGCAAGTGCGTCCCTGAGTCTTCCGGTGCTAGCCACCATCCGGATCGGCATGTCCCACCACGAGGCGCTCCAGCCGTCGTGCGGCGAAGTGGGCAAGGCGCGTCGTACCAGTTTCGGGCGGCTCTTCGTACCATGGATCACGGAAATCTGCGACCCAGCGAATACGCGAACGACGAAGACAGCTCCAACGCAATGCAGATGCGCCGTCGCATGGGGACTCGTCGAGTAAACCAAGTCCACTGATTCCTCCTTAATGATACGGCGCCCAGCCACCACCGCCCACGGCCACCAGCCAATCCAACGATCGGGAATGGCCAGGAAGGACGGATAAGCTCCCCCGAATGGCAAGGTGCCTCTTGACATTGATGAATCGTGTTCGAATCACACGTACGTCCGGAGGAATCTGTCCCTCGAGTTGTGGATCCGTCACCTCGTAGGCTTCTCGTTTGAGGGTCAGACACGGTTACGCGCCATCCGAACCGTCCAAGGTAGCGCGTATACTTTAAGTTCTCAGCACCCCGCTGCTGCTGCTCTCGGGAGGGTAGTGGTAGGCGACGAAGAGGGCATGCTTCATCGGGGCCTTCGCCTGATCAGGCTCTCGGAAAGCTAGTACCGAGGCTTCTGCATTGGCTCGCTTTGTTACTTGTTTTTCGCGGGGCGGAGGAGGAAAATCATAAACATGAGGCGATTCTTATCGATGTCATTGATTGTGGCATTCGTCTGTCTTTCCGCGTTGTTAACAAGAGCCGATTTAGTTCACGGTCAGGACGACACGCAACCAAGCAAAAATCCAGCGGTCTATAAGGACCAGCTCCTTAAATTCACTCTGCTCACGAAGAAGAATCTCCGCGACATTCAAGCTCTCCCGAATGATGATTCCGTCCCCTTGATCCCCAGCTACGTCAGAACACACAGCGAGCTTTACCAGCTAATCCGTGCTGCCCAGTGGGGGATGGGCGTCGCGATCCAAGTGCAAAGCTACCCAGATCCGATACTCGGTCTGGCTCAGAAACGTGCGGAAGAGGCCTGGCAACTTGGCTAGGTACCCAGTGGACTTCACGGGTGTCTCTCGCGCCGAGTATATTAGCATGTCCGTGCAAAACCTCTCACGTTCCTTGCGTCTTGCCCAGCAGGCCTTGGTGATGCTTCCCTAAGACCGCGTTCATTTGCCTTCGGCATCTCATGCCGGGCGCAGGAAGACCGAGACTCAATCTCACGCACGATGCGTCAAAAGTCTGTATCAAGCACTGGCACCCACACTATCGCGTAACTCTCTCATGTGCACCAACGAACGTCTCCCTATGATTTGGTGGTCCGTTCCGGTCGTTCGTCGCAGATCGTCATAGTAGCCGGCCCCCTTCCCTTGAATCGCGAGCGCTGCCACGGAACCTTGAGCCAAGCAGAGCACAGCGTCAGCCCGACACTTTGCCCGCACATCTCGCGACTTCGTCCGCCTGGATCTTCGCAATCAAGAACTAAATTCGGACCGTTCGTGCTCCAAGCATTGTAGTCTTGACGCATCAATGGCTCGTTTGACTAGGCGCGGACAGCCCAGGGACCAAGCTCGAACTCGTCGTCGGCGGCCTCTGTAAGGACGGTCTCACATGCAGGACATCCGATTTACGCTCAAAGCTGGAAAGTGAGCCTAGAGTGTAAGCGTGGCCTAGTATAACTGTATGCCATTGTACGATCCCGACTGCTCATGAGGAGAAGCACGCCAATTTTCTCGGCGATGACGGTCTTATAGCGGGCTTTCGCTGGATGCGAAGGTCATGGTTGTTCCCTACTTCTTGCATATGTCCCGCGAGAAAAGGGGCGTTCGTCGAGTGCTTTGGAGATGATGAGCTCGGGCAATCCTCGCGCAGTCTCAAGGTCCTGTTCTTCTCTCAACCGTTTGTCTATCCGGCGGACACGGGGAGTAAGATACGGACCAGCCAGACGCTCCGGCACCTGCGCGAGGTCTTCGACATTACACTTGTGAGTAATGTCGACCCCAAGCAGGACATTCCGCACCTGGATCAGATGGCTTCGCTGTGTCAGTGAAGTTCCATCCCGTGCCCCGCTCCACGGCGAGGAAGTACTCGGCCGCTTTCTACCTGAAGGTGCTCGCCTATTCCCTCTCCCGCTATCCCGTCGCCGTGCTGAACGACTACTCACGCGCCACGGTGGCGAAGCTCCGGGAACTCCTGGCGGCTCGGCACTATGATCTCCTGGTCTGCGACTTCCTCCAGCCGACTCTCAACCCTGCGCTCGCTCCGGTACGCCTCCCACCTTGCTCTTCCAGCTACAACGTGGAGTCCATGATCTGGGAACGACACTACCGGACGTCGCGGAATCCCCTGCTCCGCCTCTTCTGGTACCTCCAGTGGCGCAAGATGATGCGCTACGAGCGGCAGGCGTGCGCTCGAGTCGACGGAATCGTCGCCGTGTCAGAGCTCGACAAGCAGGTGCTCGAGCGCGATTTCGGCGCACGCAATGTCCGCGCCGATCCCCACCGGGGTCGACACGGACTTCTTCCGTCCCGGCTCAGAGCCCCCGAGGACAACAATCTCGTCTTCCTGGGCGCCATGGATTGGCTTCCGAGACGAGGACGGCATCCTCTACTTCACCGATGAGGTGCTGCCGCGGCTTCGCAAGCTGGTACCGTCCGCTCACATTACGGTCGTGGGACCGGAATCAACGGCGCGGCTGCCTGAGCGCACCCGCGCCCATCCCGAGATCAGCGTTCTCGGTCGGGTGGAAGATGTCCGTCCCCACGTGGCCCGTGGAGCCATCTTTGTCATCCCGCTCCGCATCGGAGGCGGAACGCGCATCAAGGCCTATGAGGCCATGGCCGTAGGCAAGCCCGTGGTATCGCACACGCATCGGCATCGAAGGGCTCCCGGTCCGCGACGGCGACAATGTGGTGCTCGCGGACAGTCCTGAGGACTTCGCCGCCGCCGTGGCACGCCTGCTCAAGGACAGGGCCGAGCGGGAGCGTATCGGGCGGAACGCGAGGGCCTACGTCGAAGGCAATGTGAGCTGGCGGCGAGCGGCGGATGCATTCGCCAGTGCCTGTACCGAGGTGGCGCGTGGCTAGCGCCTCGCGCGTCGCTTAAGGCTGCCGTGCTTGCGCTTTATGCCGAACGCCTTGCTGCAGCCGCTCAAGCGCGTCCGCTATCTCAACACGGTACGGTCATTTTGGTCGCCGGAGGCGGACGTCATGGTCGCCCTCGTCGAGGAAGGCGACTACGTCCTCGACCTGGGGCCTATGTGGGCTGGTACACGCTAGAGTGCTCTCTCAGGCGGTCGGACCCGACGGACTCGTTCACAGCTTTGAGCCCGTCCCCGACATCGTTTCGCCTTCTGAGCTTCTGCGTCCGCCGCCTTCGCCTGCGAAACGTCACTCTGTTTCAACTGCGCTGCCTCCCTGGGTCAATGGCAAAGCGGTCATGATGGTCCCCACTATCCGACCGGCGGCGAGAACTTCCACCAGGCTTCACTCTTGACCGAGCCGGAGGGGACTGCGCCGTTGCGACAGTTCACGGTCGAGCTCCGCACGGTGGACTCCGCGCTCCCCGCCCCGCCGCGCCCCATCACCTTCATCAAGTGTGATGTCGAGGGGCACGAAGCTGAGGCGCTGGAGGGAGCCGCCCGAACGATCGAACGTGATCGGCCCGCCCTCGTGTCGAGGTCTCTGGCGACCCGGACGCCGTCGGCTCGACGAGCCACGGGATCGTTTCGTCGCTGGCGCACTTGGGCTACGAGGCCTACTGGCTGGACAGCGGCCGGCTGACTCGGCGGCGCCCGGGCGATCGCTCAGTGAACTACTTTTTCCTGACCGAAACTCATCGGAGCCGTCTACGAGCGCGGGGCATCCTTCCCGCGTGATGTTCCCTCGCATCAGCAGTGTTCGCAGTTCTTACTCGAAAGGATCCGGTACTTGTCATACTTCTTGCCACTTGAACGTGCTGGCTCTGGGCCACCTCTCCTTTCTGGCCAATTCACTGAAAGGATCACCAACGCACGATTCAGGCTGGACCTCAGGAAAGAATTCTTTCTCCAACGCCATTCTTTATGAAAAAGGCGTTAAATCCAAATCTATGCGTTCCGATGAGCCGATACCCCTTCTCTTGAGCAAGTTTGCACATTGCCGCCAATGACGCCCCCGATAGTCTGGCGATGGCGAAATGAATTGTGGATCATACCGGTACGGTTAACGCCCTATCGGGTGGTATCGGATTATGTGTTTCGCACACGACAACTTGTGGTTCGATGATTGAGATAGCCTTCCACACCCAGTAATCCATTCCGTCTATGTCCAGACTCAGCAGGTCAATCTGGTCCACGAACACCCGCCCCCTCGATTTAAATGGTTGACGTTTTCAGCAGTTATCCACGCCCTCGTGAATCTGGGTTGATAGAGAAAAGGTATCCCCTATTCTTCCCAAAGAACTGTATACCGGCTTTAACGTTTTCTTCATCGCCGTCAAACAAATATCCCCACCAGCCGTGATTGATAATGAGGTTCGCTGTATTGCATTCGCGGCCCTCTCCACGGCGCAAGATCTCTACACACTTTCGATTGATAGGGGGAATTAGAGAGAAGATATAGAGCAATATTCCGTCTTCCTCGAACTGAGAGTACTTCCGGAATCCCACGTCCCTGATACCCGGCAGCTTTGTCGTGGACCCGAGGAAGCAAGGAAGCGGTACTGGATCATGAGAACCCTCGAGCGGAGGCCTCGTCATCAACCCGAGGGTTATCAGAGATCTTTTTGATTTCATCAATGAGAGGCTGTGCGAGGCGCCGCAGCGCCTTTTTGACCATTCGCTTCATCGTGATTTCCCCTTTAGCCTACGACTCCCATAATCCGCCCTCGCTTCAGGTCCTCTGAGCTAATCCATTGTAGAGGGTCGAGATACGTTCTCAAAATTCATCAGGCGGGGAAACCTTTAGCTCGACGCAATGGAGCTCGCTAGACTCCGTGCATGGCCCGCCCCACTGAGCAGCGATACTCTGTTCGGCTGGTGTGCTGACGCCCGTAGGTCTCGACGTGCACGGGAAAGAGTTAGGAGAGAAGTGGGCTGAAGAGTTTGGCGATTAGAGCGAGTTGCCGCGCGCACTCCCGAGGCATCCTCTCCACGCTCACCGCGGCCCCTTAGCCAAGCTCGCATGACCTAGGTTGGTCGATGTGGCACGCAAAGTTCGCCTCAGTCGAAAGCTCAATTCGCTCTGCCAGATGAACGCTGCGCCGGATCTTCACACGGCTCCACCACACGCTTGAACAATGTCCGCAGTCCAAGGGTCGTCTCATTCCAGCCGAACCCTTCTGCGTAGTGGCGGGTGTCCTCTCGTCGAGGGGGACTCCCGAACAGCTCTTGTAGCGCCGATGTCAGTGCCGATACCGTCCGCGGCTCGAACAACACCCCGGCGTACCGGCGACGTGACGACTTCGGGTGTGCCCCCGACCCGGGCAGCAACCACCGGCGTTCCACAAGCCATGGCCTCCAGCAACACATTGGGCCAACCCTCTCGGCTCGATGCCAGGACGAGCGCATCTGCAGCAGAGTAGTAGCGCGGCGAGATCTGTTTGAGCCACCGTCCCGATGAACCGCACCCGCTCTCCGACACCTGTCTCACGCGCGATCGACTCCAAACGGCGGCGATCCGGACCGTCACCAATGAGGAACAGGCTAGCGTCCGGCAATGACTTCAAGCTCCGTATAGCGAGCTCATTTCCCTTGAGCTCGACCAGATTTCCCACCGAAATTAGGAGCCTCCCATCGATGCCGAGTCGCGCACGCTCCACATCGCGGTCGAGTGGGCGGAACGCGTCCGCGTCTACGCCATTGCGCAACACACAGACTTTGGCCGCGTCCACGCCAAGCTGTTCAAGGGAGTATTTCAACGCCTGGCTGACGGCCGCCACGGCGGCGGCGCGTCGTGCCGCCCAAATGATGAATTTCCGGGGAATCGTGTACTGCGCGATCAGATTGATATCACTGCCACGGGCCGTGATCACCACGGGTTTGCCAAAGTGCCGGCCGAGCAACATCGCGGCGACGCCGGCTGGGTAGAAGTAATGCGCATCGATGACGTCGAACTCGTAGCCTCTCTCGAGAACCTTGTGCAGCGATCTGGCGCACGCTGCAGCCAATAGGAAGGGCGCCGTGCTCATCCCGACCTTCGGCAGCAATGGATAGCGTGGATGTAACACCTCGATGTCATGAAGCCGCTCCTGCCGCGGAGTCCGCGCGAACGCCCGGTAATGTCCGAAACCCTGGTGCGACAATGGAACCCACGGTATCGGAGCCATGACGACAGACTGCACCGAGCCACTCGCCAGGAGATGCCGGAGCCGCGTCTCGACGAAGATACCGTGGGTCGGCCGCACCGAGCTTGGGTAAAGCGTCGAAAACGTCAGCAATCTCATCGGCGGTCGCCCTGTGCGAGGGGAGCCGTGCTCAGGAATCGATCGTAAACTTCCATATAGGCCTTGACCATGGCGCCCAGGCTGAACCGGGCCTCGGCGTTGGCACGCCCTCCCGCTCCATGTCGCGCTCGCTTCGCGGCGTCGTCTGCATAGACCGCGATGGCCGCGGCCATCGCCTCCGGATCATCGGCGGGCACCAGCAATGCAGTCTGACCCTCTTTGACCAGTTCGGGATTGCCGCCAACGCGCGTCGCGATGATCGGCAGCCCAGTGGCCATGGCTTCAAGGATGGTGTTCGAAATGCCTTCGGCAAGCGACGGCAACACGAACACATCAAAACCTCGCATGATCCCGGCGATGTCGGCACGCTCGCCGGGCAGCCAGGCGAGGTCGAGCGCGCCGGCCCGCGTGAGCAGATCGAGTGCGGGTTCCCGCAAGGCACCATCGCCGATCATGGCGAGCCGCAACCGCTGGCGCATGTCCGTCCGACGCTCGAGCAGTCGGACGAACGCACGCACCAGCGGTCAATTGATCCTTCACGGCCTCCATACGACCGACCGTGCCGATCACGACTGTGTCGGGGGCGGCAAAGTCAGCGACCGGCAGCAATGCCCGCCGCGGTTGCGCAGGGCGAAACAACTCCGTATCGACCCCGTTGTAGATCTGCGTGAGCCGTTGCGGCGCTACCCCAACCTTCTCGATGCGAGGTACCGCTCGAGATCCTCCGAGAGTGCGATGTACTGGTGCACGAATGGCCGCATGAGCCGGCGGATGCGCTGATACTTCACATTGCTCCCGTCGAGGTCACCCATGACGCGGCCATGCTCGCCGTGAATGCGCGCCGGGGCCCCTGGCGCAGCATTGCCGGCACCTGCGTAGCGAGCGTCGTGAGATTGCGGGTATGTACGATGCTCGGCCGCGAGTTGCCGCAAAAGCTTCCAGACCTTCACATAGAAGCCGGGCACCTTGCCAGGCGGCTTGTGGAGCGCGTAACACTCGACGCCAGGCCGTCGTATGCGGAGCCGGAAGTCAGAATAGTCCGTGATGCACACGATGGCGTGGCGGTATCGCTCCGCCGGCATGTGGTTGATGAGATTAACGAGGCCATTCTCCACTCCTCCGGTCTTCAAGCCGTAGATCACGTGGGCGATCAGGGGGCGCCGCCTGCAGCGGCAGTCGCCTCGGAACGAACGAGCTCCAGTGCAGTCTTGCAAGTTCCGATCGCCTACTGGGCCATTCGCGTCACATCGGAGTGGTTGTATTGCGGGATGGCATCGGCATCTAACCAGTAGTTTACTACGGATGCTTAAAGGATCGCCGAAACCCCCTCCCACTTTTCTTGCCTAGTAGCACTGGGTGACCTAAGATGGTCGTCTGATGAGGGCTGCAGAGACATGAGATTCGGACGTGCTCGTCGGGCTTTGTTTGATGTTCTCGTTCGTCGCGGGGCCGGAGCTGTCCTCGTCCCGGGTGTCGTCCATACCCAGCCCTTTGAGTACGTCATCACCTTCGACAATGTGGTCGTCCGAGGTGTAGATACCGTCGACACACCGGAGACCGCTCACCGAGAGCTGCCCGGAGTCGACAAGGAATCGCTCCCCGCGGAGGCGAGGACCGATCGATCCAAGTCGAAGGAACGGATCGCAAGGCAGCCACTCAGTGTGCCAGGAACCGGTACCGGATCGATCCAAGGGAGGCGAGGGGAGCAGTTGGGTACTTCGCCCAAAGTCACGATGCGCCTTCCCGGCTCGTTGCCTACCGTCCGAGCTCGGAGAGGAACGGAAATCCCAGCTTCGTCCAGGAAGGGTTTCTCGTGAGGCATTCTGGGCCGGAAAGATAGGCACGCGTGAGGGATTCTTCAAACACGCCCATTTCCATCCACCAGACCTCGACTGGCTTCGAGGCTCCAGCATCCTGGGAAACCCTGACGAGCTTCATGGGATCTACGTGCGGTCCGTCGACGGGAAGCGCTTCGGTCTCAAAAGCCTCCGGTATCGCGTGACACGCAATCGACAGATACCGGGGAAGCCCCTCAGCATAGAGGGCTTCCAGCAACTACAATGTCAATGTCCTTGTCGCCCGATCGTTTGATCCGCGGACATCGATCCGGGCCCAGTTCGCACTCTTTCCACATCGGACTGCCCGCTGGGAATGAGACAACCCTTCCGTGGTGGACGCTCCGCGTTTTCGGGTTCCAATTGGTGGATCAAGTCTATATCGCCAGCTCGGCGAGCGTAGATTTCGATGACATTATCCTAACCAGGAACGAGCCTACCTCCCGCCCCGTTGAATCGTTTGCACTAATTCGCTCTATCGCAGGACCGGTGACCAGGTTTTGCAGACTTGGCGTCGCCGCGGTTGATTGGTAGGCGTCGGCATGCTACGGTTTCACTTGATGAAGATTCCGAGGGCCCGCGTGATTGCGTTCTACCTGCCCCAGTTCCACCCGATTCCGAGAGAACGACGAATGGTGGGGAAGAGGTTTTACGGAGTGGACCAATGTGGGCAAGGCGCAGCCGATGTTCTCTGGCCACTACTCAACCGCACGTGCCTGCCGACCTTGGGTTCTACAGACCTCCGTCTGCCGGAAACACGAGCAGCTCAGGCGGAGATGGCGCAGGCTCACGGCATTGAGGCCTTCTGCTATCTGGCACTATTGGTTCGCGGGTCGAAGGATACTCGAGCGCCCCTTCGCCGAAGTACTCGGGTCGGGGAGCCAAAGTTTCCCTTCTGCCTAGCCTGGGCGAATCAGACATGGTCGGGAATCTGGCATGGAGCCCCGGACCGAATCCTGATCGAGCAAACCTATCCGAGTGCAGCCGACCACGAGGCACACTTCAATGTTGTGCTCGAAGCATTCGGAGACGAGAGATACGTTCGGGCGGACGGAAAGCCGCTCTTCTATGTCTACCGCTCGCCGGCGATTCCCGACGTTTCCTCGTTTTACTGACCTGTGGAGGAATCTGGCGCACCGCGCCGGTTTGCCTGGTCTCTACCTTTGTGGCCGAAGGGCTAATGAGTGGAATCCGGCGAAATTTGGTTTCGACGCATCGGTCACGGTGAATCTTCCGTCACTTCAGGGTGGCAGCCGTGGTGGCGTCCGATGCAACGGCTGCAGTGGGAGTGGCGGAAGCGCCGGGGTATTCCGACAATCGTCCGCTTCGAGGACGCCGAGGCCGACATCGTGCCGGCACGCCAACCTGGCATCAAGAGTCACCCGTGCCTCCCTCCCAAACTGGGACAACACGCCGAGGAGTGGCCGAAATGGACTGGTCCTCCACGACTCGACGCCAGAGCTCTTCAGGCGGCAGGTGCGGCGGGGGCATCGCGATAGCGGAGAGCGATCCTCCAGAGGAGCTGTCCCTGTTCGTGAAATCGTGGAACGAATGGGCCGAAGGAAACCATCTGGAGCCCGACCTCAAGTTCGGGAGAGGATATCTCGATGTGATCCGGGAAGAACTGCAAGACGACGGCCCGTGCAAAGGAGCCCGACCGGTCGCTCCTAGCCCGATGCCCTGCCCTTCCTGCCCAGGATTGATTGACCTACGCGTGAAGGATGGATCTGGTCGCCCGGCCGAACCATCTGGCCTCGCCGGAGGGGTGCGCTCGCTGGCCTTCTACCTGCCCCAGTATCACCCGATCCCTGAGAACGACGAGTGGTGGGGAGTGGGCTTCACAGAATGGCGAAACGTCGTCAGGGCCAAGCCACTCTTCAAAGGCCACTACCAGCCGCATCTGCCGGCAGATCTCGGATTCTACGACCTGAGAGTCCCGGAGACTCGAGAGGCGCAGGCGGACTTGGCACGGACCTATGGAATCACGGGCTTCTGCTACTACCATTACTGGTTCAATGGCCGGCTACTCCTGAATCGACCATTCGACGAGGTCCTCAGTACTGGCCGACCAGAGTTCCCCTTCTGTCTGTGCTGGGCTAACGAAAACTGGACACGGCGGTGGGACGGAAGGGAGCAGGATGTGCTCCTGGGCCAGCAGTATTCGCTCGAGGACGACCTCGCCCATATCGAGCATCTGCTTCCGGCCTTCGCCGACGACCGCTATGTCAAAGTCGACGGCCGGCCCTTGTTCCTCGTATACCGGTCCGGCAACCTACCAGATCCGGTTCAGACGACGGACGTATGGCGAGATGCATGTCGCCGTGCCGGCTTCCCGGATCTCTATCTGGTCCGGGTGGAAGGCCATGGTCCTGAGGTCAATCCCACGAGCATCGGCTTCAACGCCGCGGTGGAGTTCGCCCCGGACTGGAATTGGCTGCCGCCTGCGATCCGTCGGAGGGACACCTGGGATGCAATGGCACGTTTCTACAACCAGCTCCAGAAGGTGAGTCTCGTATCGAGTGCCTATCTGCGCAACTGGATCTATTCCTATGCAGAATTGAGCGAGCGCATGCGATTGAAGCCGCCGGTCCCGTACAGGCGCTTCCGGTGCGCGACGCCGGGGTGGGATAATTCGCCCCGGCGCCAGCGCGACGCCATCATCTTCAATGGCTCGTCACCGGAGCTATATGAGGAGTGGCTGAAAGCACTCGTGCTGAGACACCCTTGCGCATCGACAAGGAGACGAGCGCATCGTATTCGTGAACGCCTGGAACGAGTGGGCAGAGGGCAATCACCTGGAACCGGATCGCCGGTGGGGCCGAGCGTATCTCGAAGCGACAAGTCGGGCCTCCAAGTCGAAACGCCGTCACACCATAGTTGATGCTTTGCGGCTCACCAAACCTTCGAGGACTTTGCCGTCGAGCTCCAGCGTCTGTCACTAGCGAGGCGCTGATCATCTCTCACGGGCTCGACGCCGGAGCTGTACGACGCTGTATCCTGCTCCCTCCGAATTGAGTCCATCCACAAGCCGTGATTGGATCACGGTGGAGGTGGGCCATGGCGGATGATCCTCAGCATCCTGAAGGGCGAGACCTCGGCGCAGGCGGCGGCCTGGAACTAATGACGATGACACGACGCCTCCGGGATGCTCCTCCTCCTTATCCTTGTGCTCGTCCCCATGACGGCGCCGGCGCAATCATTCACGCGCGGGCAGTGGAACACCTGGGGACTGGCACCTACGGTGGCGCTCTCTGGGTCGGTAGCGGCGTCGCGCCCTACGATCGTTTCGCCGATGGTGCAGCAAACGCTGCTGGCCTACGGATGCAACAAGCAGAGAGGGCGCCCTGTGGCTCCGTTGAATGTCTGTTCTCCTACGCATCTGGAGGAGTGTACGTCCCCAGCCTCCAGCAATTCGTCGCGCTGCTTGCGTCGGGACATCAGGGCGGCGGAAGCAATGAGGTCAACGTCTTCGACATGCGCACCGGGACGTGGAATCCGAGTGGTCGTCCCGCCAACCCGACCGTCCGCTTGTACGTCAAACATGGTGCGACGTGGCCAGAGCTCCATCGCCTACGGCGGTATCCACCTGACCGCTCCGCTTGGTCTGATAGAGCACCGGCAATGACTACGCCATGAACATCGCGCCCTCGCAGCGTGGCGCGCAAATCACGTGCATCAATCATCAAGAGTACGCTGGCATCACAGATATGCCGGGTTTCAATAAGATTTTTATCTGGGGCGGCTTCGGCTTTTGGGATGCGCCGAGTGGTGCAGCGAATATCGGATGTACGATAGCGACTACACCACCAATAAGTATCAGTTTCTCGATGCGGAAACGTGGGCCGTTGGCGCACAGACCAACATCACGGCTGCGACGTGGGACCCCGTGCATCAAGTGGTGTTGTTCATCGATGAGTTGAACTTGTACTATTACAACCCTGCCGGGACGCAAGGGCGTCGCGTCCATCAGTTGACGAGTGGCGATGGATGCGGGGGTGATGGATGCTCGCAGTACACGATGATTTGGGACCCGAAACGCAAGCGCGCGGTCCTCTTTGGCGGGGGCACTCCTCGATATTATGATCTCTCGGGTGGGTTATCGTGCGCGCGCAATTCGTGCGTGCATAGGTATTCGATTAGCGGAACTGGCATCTCACGGCCCCAAGGCCCCGGCGTGCTGTACGATCCCGTCGGCGATGTATACGTGTATTTCCCAGGTGGCAAATCGCTCGTATACATCAATCCGGATACCTGGGTCGGAACATTACGATCGAATAGTTCATCAACGGTGACACCGACGACACCGCGATGGTGGAAGTGGCGCCGGGAGTCATATGTACTATCGATTCTGGTATTGGCCAGAGCAGGATGTGTACGCCGCGCTGCCTCGTGGCGGGTTTACAGATAATGGCGTGTACATCTACGCGCCCGTTCGCAGCGGTCAGACCCAGGAACCTGCCCGCTGACGTTCCCATCTCAAGTCCTTTTTCACGCGGGGAGGCGAAGATGGACAGGGGTTATCGTCGGGGCCAAGCACGGCACTCCCTGTATCCAAGAATAGAGATTGCTGTGGCAGCGGACTCCGCGGTGGCCGGTGTCCGAGTCTGGCAGCTTATGTCGCGGGACCGGGCTCAGGGCGCGGCGGCCGCCGCCGGAGAGGGGCTAGTGTTGGCTATCCTCCTGGAGCAGGGCGATACGGTCGCGCTTCCTCCGAATGTGCCGCACAGCTTTCCGGGTGGTTGGCGATCAGGTGTTGAGGACCGTGGCACGCACGCCTCGCCCAAATGGATCGCGGTCTACGGCGCAGAGGTATCCTGCTCCTCCGAATTGATTCCACCCACTGCCGTGATTGGATCACGGTGTGGTGCGACTCAGGTGGTTTGATTCCGAGGGAGCACTATGCAGCTGGCTGCAGACCATCGTGCAAGATACGCTCTTTATCCGCCGCCTCAGTGAGCGCATCCTTTCGTGAACGCTTGGAACGAATGGGCCGAGGGCAATCACCTCGAGCCGGATCGCCACTGGGGCCGCGGGTACTTCGAAGCGACGCGGCAGGACTGGTCAGATCAGCGGTTACCGCGCGATCCTGACTTTTCGATTTCCTCCATCAGGTATCCCTCAAGGCGTTCGATCGAGCGAGGCCACCCCTACTTCGATCGCCTGGGCACGCGCTTGCTCTCCGAGCCGGCGCCCCCATGCAGGATTGTCGACGATTTTCGCGAGGGCCTTCCCGATCAGGACCGGATTGCGGTCGGGCACCAGGATGCCGTTCAGGCCGTCCACGATGGTCTCCCTCACACCGCCTTCCGCGATCGCCACGACCGGTGTCTCGCACAAGTTCGCCTCCAGCGGGGCGAGTCCGAACGGCTCGAGCCTTGATGTATAGACCATCACGGCAGCGCGGTTCAGCGATTCCACGAGGTCATCATCCGAGATTCCCACGCCGGGACACGAACTTCACCCGCAACGAGTCCGCCTGCTGGTTCAGGTCACGCAGATAGGCCGCCACCGCGAAATTGCCTATCCAGACGAGCGCGGGCCGCTGGGGCTCGGGGATGCTCGCCACCGCCTGGATGGCCGTTTCGATCCCCTTCGATTGGTGTATGGCGCCCAGTCCGACAACCACACGATCCCGAGGAAGCCCCAGCGCCCGGAATATTCCGCGCTCCACGCCCAGATAGCACACGCGCGCCTCCAACCCATATGCGCGCAGCACACTCTCCCGGCTGTAAAAGGAGTTCACGAGGATCTGTCCGAACGCGGCGGCACTCTCGCGCTCCTCACGTGCCCGGATACGCAGAGCCTGGACCCGGACCAGATCCTTCACAAAGCGTCCAATCGCCCGCGGCGCCCAGCCTGACCCGCGCGGCGAGGGCAACGCCAGCCACGGCAGGCGGGGCGACGCTTCGTAAAGGTCACGGTCCGGTTCGTGCTGGTATATGACCTTCGGCAGCCTCACGAAGCGACCGATCGCGCTCATCCGGAAGAATTGGCAGGAATGAGCGAAGAGCACATCGAAGCCCTTGCTGTTGATCTCTTCAGCACACCTGCGGCAATGCTCCTCCATCGCTCGAAGCTTTCCGACGACGTTCCGGTAGGATTGGATGACGGCGCCCACGCGGCCGCGCGCCTCTCGTTCCTGCCATGAGAGTGAGACGACGTGCTCCGCCACAGAGGCCCGAGGGGCAGGAAGGCGCGATCGGCAACCGGCGGGCACCAGCTCTCCACCTCGTGTCCCCGTTCCACGAGACCCTTGACCTGATGAAAGAGCGCGCGCTTCCCGCCCCGCTCGGCAGGTTGTGCCAGACGGCTATCCTCATGCGCGCCCCACGGTCACGCTCAGCGCTGGGCGACGATCAGGTTCTGCCACAGCGACTCTCCATCCGCATGCAGGACTTCACGGACGTCGAACCGGTCGGACCACCGGCGGCGGACATACGCCTCGGGAATGCACGTTTCGCCATAGAATTCAGTCGACAGGACAGCGCCTCCCGACCGGGGCTATGGCAGTATTCGCCGCGATCGTAGTGCGCGAGCCATTTCTCCGTTCCCTCGAAGGCCAGAAGCGACCCCGTATGGGTCCCCGTCGTGTCCCCCTGGCGGGCCCGCTCGCAACGCTCAATGTATTCCCTGTCCCACGTCGTCGCAAACACATAGCCCCTGCGGACGGAGTAGCCGTCCGAACTCCGTCAGCCAACGATCGTGCGCCTCCTCGGAGAGATGCGAAAACACCGAATAGAGGTAGATCAGATCGAAGTCGCCAGGTGGCAGGTCGGACGGCGGCAGAGGCGGCACGACCGAAAATTGGCACCAGGGATTCGTCCGGCGAGCGAGATCGATCGCCAGCGGCCACACGTCTACGCCGTGAAGGTGCGGCCCCGGCACATCGCGCAGGAAGAACCGGAGCACCCGCCCCCATCCGCAGCCGAAGTCGAGGATCCGGAGTCTCGCGTGATGCCTCGGCCCCAGCGTGCGCTGAGGGTCCGAATCACCTGGTAGAACCGAAATGCCTCGACGAGCGCCCGATCCCCGACGTTGCCTATGAAATGCTTCTGGGTCTGTGCGTCGGGCAATGAAGGCAAGATCTTTCTCAGCGTTGCATGGCGTCTGTATGCCGTCGTGTTGACGGAGAACCACACGTCATCGTCGAGATGGCCAAAGACCCGGTGATGTGCCGGCCGGCCCCCGCGAGCGCCGCTTGCGCCTTGATCAAGGCCAGCGCCCCCTGCATTTTCGCCCGGACCCGGCCCGTACGCGGCCGCAGTGGCAGAATGCTCACGGGTGAGGTCGAAAATGCCCGTGGCGAGCCGTCGCGCGCGCCACCCAGGAACACCATTCCAGCCGATTGAGCCAGCCTGGCTTGCCCGATGCCAACGTCTTGCTCACCATCACCGACACAAGCTGCTCCACCCGCCTGGACGCGAGGTGTGTGGAGAGCAGGTCCTCGCGCGCCTGCTCGATCAGGCGCCCAGGATCGGCGCACTGATCCATCTTCCTCCTCAATTCTTCCGCATTCGAGAACGTCAGGCAGTTGTGCCCGTCCCTGAAGCACTTTCGGAGCAGGGGCGGCGCACCCTCATCCATGAAGATGCAGAGAACCGCCTGGCCGAGAATCTCGTAATGGCGCTGGCAGTCATACCCTGCGCCTTTGGGCGAGATGGCGAACCATGACTGTTTGATATCGCCTACGTAGTCCTGCCACGTCAGGAACGAGTATATTGCAGGGGATATGTCGCCGCCAGTTGTTGCCTCACCGTGCTGGTGGGCCCGAACGACGCATGGTACCGCTTCGTTCGCGGGAGCACACGGTCGTCATAGAGAAAATCTGGTAGCGCGAACAAAATGGACTCCACTCCTGGTTGTGGAGCATAGAGCTCCCGCTTGAAGTAGAGCGCCGGCTTTTCCCGCATATCTCGGCATGAGCCTCCCGTGGTCCTCGCCGTCAATGACAACAAGTCGCGGATGGAACGGGCACCGGATCCGCCACGCGCTGCTGTTGATGATGAAATCGAAATGCCGGCCCCCGATCTTCGACGCGATGTCGGTCCGATCGATCGGCACATCGTCAAGCCCAAGCAATGAAAACCGCGACCGTAGAGCTGTGGCGCCGCCGGCTTCAGCGGCGACGTCCGATACAGCTCGTCCTTGCGGGGGTAGTCGACAACGTCGCTGCCCAGGAGGCTTCGGAGGCCGTAGAGGAGGTCATCGCTCGAGATAGTCCGGCTTGAGCGTCCGTCAGATACAGGATCTTCAATGGTCCGCGCCCGGCGTCATCTCTTCCTCGCGACCGTCAGGAACGACCAATCGGGGATGACGATTTCGCTCCGGAGCACGTCAAACCCAGGGCCTCGCGGGTGGTTCTTCTCGTCGACCGTGGGGACCGGGAGCGGGGCGGAGCGGCACGAGGGCCGGAAGGCGCGGCGCTCGGCCTTCCGGGTCCCTTCAACACCTTCCAGTAGATCGCCTTGATGGGGTTGCGCAAGGAGCCGAGAGCCCTGTCTGGAAAATACGAGAGCCCCAGGATATTACTCCTGGGGCTCTCACTGAAGCCTTCCGGGGTGATCGCCCGGGGACTAGCGGGTCATGAACTTCCTGCGCTGCCAGGCGGCCGCGCCGACGAGCCCGGCACCGAGGAGTAGCAGGGTAGCCGGCTCGGGCACTGACCGCCCGGTGATCCGGATGGCACCTGCATCGAAACAGGAGGTTATGCCAGGCCTGTCACAACCACCAACGCCTCCGGCGAATGCCGACCCAATAAATGTGGTATTGGGCGATCCCTGCCAGGGATCTGGGAGACAATTGCCATCCGCATCAAGCGCAAGTATCGGTATGGGCATTGTCGGCATAGCCAATGAAGATACTGAGGCCGGCGAGGCTGCCAACCGATGTCAAATCTGCAGCCTCATTGTGCGCGTTGCCCAGCGGGTTCGTGTCAACATTGAAGTTGTTCATGCGCATTGTTCGCCGGCCAGGGTATGGCTAGTCCCGTTGACATTCAAGGTTACGGTGCAAGCAGTTCCTGCGCCGCTGAGCACCCAATATTCGCTGTCGGGCCGTCGCTCGTGTCGAAGTTGAACCCGGCAGTTTGCGTGAGCACGAGGGACTGGCCCGTGAGGAGATTCGTCCCGTGGCGCCAGCAGCCCATATATTGTTGCCGCAACCAACGATACACCACGTGACCGCAGCCGGCGCTCTGCGTTTCGGTGACCGTGACGTTGGTAATGATCTACCGCATCACTGCGTACGGGAGCAGCGAGCAATGAGACTCCCAAGAACAGTAACCCGATCGATATCAGGCCCAAGACTCTCGTTCTCATTGCGGCTTCTCCCTTGTTAACCAGAGTGGTCGTCGCCTTGTCAGCGTTCAGTACAACACAGCCTTATGGGAGGCGCAAGGACGCAACACCCATGCCACTTCTCAAATATCAGTAAAATCGCTGCCTTGCCAGACCAGCCGGCGGCGGTCTTCTCTGAAGTGTAAGGTTTGACGACAGCTCACGACCGCCGCCGGGATCACCGGAGCGGTCTCCTCTGAAGGGTAAAGGGGGATTTGACGACAACTCACGACCGCCGGGATCGCGGAGCGGTCTGGGTAGGGTTTGACGACGATTCACGGCCGCGATTTGACGACGATTCACGGCCGCGGGGATCACGAAACCATGGCGGCCCCTTCTGGAAGTGTAAGGTTTGGACGACGATTCACGACAGCGGGAATCACGGAATCAGGGATTTGGGCTCGGAGCCGCTGTCGCCGAAGGGTCCCCCAGGGCTGCCCCTTTGGGACGCCATCGATCCGGAGTGGTACTCTTCTGTGCGGAGGTCGAGCAGGTGGCGGAGACCGATAGGGCGGGAGCAGCTCAAATACTGGGTGGACGTTGAGGGCAGCGAAAATCACCGCGCGCAGCTCGACTTGATCCCACCAGGCAGCCGGGTGCTCGGAGATCGGGGCCGGCCCAGGGCACATGACCCGAGCCCTTGCTCGAAGAGGCTGTACCGTCACAGCCGTCGAGCGCGACGAGGCTCGCCGCGTCCGCACGGCATGCATGCGAGCGCGTCGTTGTCGTCGATGTCGAGTCAGCGGATTTCGAAGGCCAACTCGGAGAGGAACGGTTCGATATCGTGCTGCTTGGGGACGTCCCTCGAGCACCTCAAGGCTCCCGAAGAATTCCTCGGACGCGTCCGGTGTCGTCTGACCCCGGGGGCTGCCTCGTCGTGTGCCTTCCCAACGTGGCCCACGGGGCCCTGCGCCTCAGCCTCCTCGAGGGCCGGTTCGAGTATCGTGCCGAGGGCCTGCTGGATCGGACCCACCTGAGGCTCTTCACGCTTTCGTCTCTCCACGAGACATTCCGCGCAGCCGGCTACACGGTTTCCGATCTGCGGCGAATCCGCCGCGGGCTCTTTGAAACCGAGATCCCTCTGGAACCAGCCAGCATTCCTGCCGATGCGCTCTCGTTCGTCTGTCGCGACCCTGAAGCGGCTACGTACCAGTTCGTCTTTCGCGCCCGTCCGGTGGGGACTGGCTGGACCCGTCCACACCGACGCGGCGGCCTTCGTCCGAGAGCCTTCGGAGGGGTCACCATTTCTACGACGGCGGATTCTGGACGACTACGAACGATGGGGAAGGCAAAGTCTCTTCGGCGAGCCGCGCGATCTTTGCAAGGCCCGGCAGCTTTATCGGGCCTTCAGGCTCGCGCCCTCGGCCTGGCGCCTGACCCGCCTGTGCGTGCTCTTTCTGCCCGCCCGATCATCGACCTGCTCTCCCACCTGCAAGATCTTGTCCGTCGGCGCAGGGTCGGCCGCTCCTCCACCTGAACGGGACCTGCATATGAGCGATAGAGATCAACCGGTTGAGATTATTGAGCGACTGATTCACGATCAGCCAAAACTCAGCTTTGTTTCCGAGTCTGACGTGGCGCTCGCGTGCTCATCACCGGTGCAATCAGTGAGCTCGAGGGGTGCTGACTCCCGACCGCTCACGTCGGGCGCCGGCACGTCACCTTCAGGTTTCTCGCGTAGGGGGTCACTTGCAGCTCATCGCGCGCCACCCGTACCTTATCCGCAAACCCCATTGTCCTCCGCGGCCTTGCGGCGAGCCGCCGGCGCTTCGGCGGAATTATCGCAGAATGGTGGGCGGCCTTTGCGGCACTTCTGGATCTGAACGGCGATCGGACATCGATCTCGGCCAGTCGTCGCTCCAGAGGGGCACTCTCCTCAGCGCAGAACTCGCGATAATCGTGCCAGCGACGGTCTCGCTCTACGGCTTCGTCCAGATTGACTCTTCGGCATCATCCGTAAGATCGGCGTGGCCGTCTCAGCTTTCCAAATTCCAAAGCGTCCGTGTGCAAAGAGCCGCCTACCGCGGCTCTTGCTATTCAATCCGCCCGGTGAAATCCGGCTACGGCAGCCGGCGGGGAGCTCTCATGACCGCGTTTAAAAACAAGCCTGAAGCTACCAGGTGAAGCAGACGCCAAGCCTGCAATGGAAGCCACTGATCCCTGTCTTCGAAGCGGTGATGAATTCGATCCAGTCGATCGCAGACCGCGGTCCGAACCAGTCGGGGCGGATCACCATAGAATCCCCATCGCGATCGTGGCCTTCTCGCAGATGAGAACAACGCGCTGTGGCAGCGGAGGCTCCTGGGGCGGCCGGTGTCCGAGTCACAGGCGGCATACGTCACGGGGACGGGGGCCACGATGAGGCGACCGCGCCGCCGGAGGGTGCTAATGTTGCCTTCTATGAAGCGGCTGGCCGTGTCAACTTCTCATGTCCTTGCACTGCCGTGTTCGGTGTCGCTGTTCATCGCTCGGCGCAGTCGCGTCCGATCTCGCGAGGTTCTGTCAGCCTTCTATTCGCGCTCATCAAGGGCGAGCTCGTTGAGCCCGCCGGCGCACGAGGGGATTCGAAGGGTGGGGGCGCCATCTACGCGGCGGCCCTGCGACAGCAGCCAGGCAACATTTCGCGCTCACCCACCCATCGAACCTGCGAGAGATCAGGGCCCGCATCGTCAGGGCGTCGTCGACTCGGTCACATGGCCACGAGGGCAGCGGGAGCGGACGAGGATGCCGAACGCGCTGAGGCTCGAACACGCTGCCATCGCGCAGCAGCGCATAGAGGATGCCGGCGAGGCGACGGGCGAGGGCGACCACGGCCACCTGTTTGCCGCGGCGCGCGGCGATGCGCAGGGCCCAGGTCCGCAGCTCCTCGCCTGGCGACGGGCACCGGCGCAGGATGGAGACCGCGGCCTGAATCAGGAGCCAGCGGGTGCGCGAGTGGCCGGCCTTGGTGATGGGGCCCCGGCGCTGCGTCTCGCCCGAGCTGTACTCGCGGGGCACGAGGCCGAGATAGGCTTCGAGTTGATGCGCGTGGTGGAAGCGTCCGACGTCGTCGATGGCGGCGAGGAAGGCGGCGGCGGTGACGGGGCCGACGCTGGGGACGGAGCGCAGACGCGGCACGCGGGGATCCTGGACGGCGAGATGCTCGATCGTGGCGTCGGAGTACGTGAGCTGCCGGTTGAGAGGGCGCATGAGGGCGAGCAGCGGCGCGACCACCGAGCGCAAGCGGCCCGGCAGGGGCAGGCCCTGCACACGGTGGACAAAGCTCTCCGCACTGCCGGACGGGACGCGGAAGCCGTGCTGGCGGAGCAGGGCCCGGATGAGCGAGATATAGCGCGTGCGCGTCCGGACCACGGCGTCCCGGACCAGCAACCGGCCGCGCACGTGGCGCTGGGGATCGGAGAGCCGATGGGCGGGGCGGTAGGCGCCGAGCAGGCAGGCCTCGGCCAGGGCTCGGGCATCGCGCCGGTCGGTCTTGACCTTGCGGGAGCGGGTCGCATACATCGGCGCGAAGTTGGGGTCGGCGACGATGACCTCGTGGCCGAGGGCCTCGAGGCAGCGGGCCACCCATTCGCTATCGGTCGAGGCCTCGATGAGGATCCGGGCGCGGGGCCGGGTCCCGAGCACGGCGGCGAAGCGCTCCGGCTCGGTGCGGATGCGCTGCTCGACGACCTCACCGCCCTCGGCGAGGATGTAGATCTGGCTTTCCCTCTTGTGCACGTCGATGCCAATATGGTCCATGGCTGGCCTCTCCCTTCTGCGGCGTTGACCGCGGGGTGCTCTTGTGGGGCAGTTATGCCACCACGTCAAGCGAGAGGCCAGCCGCTTCATCCCATCTACGCTCCATACTTAACGCCGAACCGTTTCCTCTCTCTCGTTGGGACGATAGAGAGACATGGGTGGGGGTGGTATACTGCTCTCCGCTTCCCTACCCTCCTTCATTCGAGCGAGAGAACACTGGACCGTCACTGGTGCGGGGCAATCCCCACACGGGGGCAAAGTCTGGGCTCCGCAAGGCAGGGCACTGGCTAACGGCCAGTGGAGCCGGATCTCCGCTTCAGGCGCGCATACCTCGAGGCGCTGCACGATGAGCTGCGGTAGCAGGGGGCCCGGATGAGCCGCCGCGACGCTAGCACCCAAGACAGTGGTCAACGACTCAAGATCGACAGACCACTCCGGGTGCTCTTGGTCGTCCGCGCGAACCTGTTTCCAGGCGCACTCGTCCGGCACCCATTGGACGCATTCGAATTGATCAAGTCCGAGATCACGCTCCAGACCCTTGCACTAAGAGGCGGCTTTCTGGAGGATCGCAAGATATCGCCGATTGGGAAGGGTGGACATCGTGCCTGCCTGGGAGAAACCCTCTACATCGCCGCCTTCGGCGGAAGTGGTTCCTGTGGCGGGCTGCGTCGAACGCTCGCGAAGTTTCGGCGGACCTGCTGTATCTGAACAAGCATTGTCAGCCTCCGCCCCGCAAAAGCGCTTCCTCTGCCCAAGGTACCGGTGCTGGTCCACGTTCACGGAGTGGAGAGTTGCGTGGAGCCTGCCTTGGCAGAGGAAGCGAGACACTCCTGCGCGAGTGGCCCGACCGCTATGTTGTAGTAGCCAGACGCTGTGCACACGCTCTTGGTGAAGGACTTGCGCATTCCGGAGGCGAAGGTTGCGCGTGTGCATGCATTCATTCGGGATGACGTGATGTCACTGTCGGACAAGCAGGAGCAGGACTCAGCCGTAGGGGCGGACAAAAGACCATTTGTCGTTGGTGGGGCTGGACGCCGACATGAAAGGGAATCACGTTATGGCTTCAGGTGGCAGTGGCTCTAAAATCTCTCCTACCGACAATGTCGGTCGAGTTTCGCTGGGTGGGAATGATCGACAATGCGGAGTCCCGCCGTGAAATCCAGAGGCAAGGAAGCTTGGAATCGAAGACATCGTCAAAATTCATTGCGCACACCGAGCAGCCGCTAGACCAGTGTAAATGCGAATTCGACGTATTTGCTATGACCTTCGGAAAGGATCCCTGTCCGTTGGTAGTACTGGAAAACATGGCGTTGGGTAAGCCGGTGGTTTGCTTCGCGGGCGGCGGCGGCTGCCGAGGAGATTGACGGCGGTGTGATCGTCCCGAGTTCGGCCCTGAGATGATGGCAGCGGCAGTGGCGGGAGTTGGTTGGAAGATGGCCGCGCGCCGAGAGCGTCAATGAGAGGCTCGAGTGAGGCGCATCTTCGTGGCATCCGTGCAAGCGCCGAGATTGCTCGGAAGAGTTGCGACGACCGCGGGGAGCATCATATGGATCCACGGGACCAGCACCCTGCGCTAGTGCCATTCCATCGGCCCTCAAAGGCACTTAGCGAATCATGCCCCAGCGTCCCAACGCATCGAAGCATGCCAAAGATTCGCCACGGATTCATTGACATTACTTACTACGTGAACGATGGCGCGTCTCTCGCCATGGCGCCTTGACAGCACCATTCACTGGTGTCTTCTCTTCGACTTTGTCTACGGCGATGGTGACTGGAGGAACGGTATCTCGCTCAGCTCGCGAAGAAGCTGAAACCAAACGGTATCGGATCATCCATCATTCCTGGTCCCTGGTCACCACCATGACAGCCAGCCACCCTGTGTCCAAGGAAACCGGGTCCGATATAATCTTTCGCAGTGGACTCGGGGTCAAATAGATTCGAGACGGCATGCCAAATATGGAGGAACTCACGACTTCTGGAACCGCACCTGATTGGAGAGCCGGTGGTGGGCGAGGAATGGCCCCAAGCCCTGGAGCTCAGGCGCAGTGGTTCAACGCGGATTTACCCGCGTGTCCACGCGTTTCTCCCGGCCGGGTCTTTATCCTCGAAGTGCCGGGGTTTGGATCGTTGACGAACTTCCTGCGGGTGTACTGTTCGCAGCTTGATGACCGTGGACCAGCAGCGCAGCATCGAAGCATGCCAGCAGAGATTTGCCGCGATTCACACATTACGTACCACGAACGATGGTACGTCCCGCCAGGCTGATAAGAGCTTTGACTTCGTGTTCTCTTCGATTCGCCTCGTTCACGGAAAGCGACGTGATGGAGAACTATCTTGTTCAACTCTGCGAAGAAGCCGAGACCGACGGCATCGGGTTCATCCATCACCTAACATAGGCCGGTGGTACCCGGTGTCGGTTCCTCGAGCGATAATATCCCCCGGAGTGATAAGGCGTTTCTGATCCGTCGCGGATACTACGATCACCACCATTGAGGGCCAGCATGACGGCCGAGCGCTTCGAGCGTCATTGCCGCAGGCCGGCCTCCAATGCATCGGGCAAGAAATCGTGAATTGAGTAGCAAAAAGGCTCATCGACTGCCTGTCGCTGTTCACTCCAACGGATCCGATTGGAGTCGAGAGAATCGGGTCGTTCGAAACCCAGATTTCATGGTGGCGGCACGCAGGACTAAACGAATCGCGCCCCTCTACTCTGACTGTAGTCCTAGGTGGGTGTACCGCACCCGGTTTTCTGACACCTGCCTTAGATCAGCCTCCATCGCCTTCCCGAGACTTAGAAAAGAGCCGCAGCAGCAGCGTTGGGTGCAGCGCCACACGGCCCGGAGTCGCCTGTATCGCCCCTGACTAGCAGCCTCCGCGTTCTCGCCCAGCATTATGCTTTTTGAAATGAAACCGCGCCAGCCTCTCCGCGTCAGCACGCCGCTTCCCCCTGCCTCGCCGTGCCTCGTTCGCCAACGTCGCGGTCCCTTCATAAGTACCCGGATTGCATCATCACCTCGGCCCACGCCGCATGTACCCTTACCCAGTTGCTCGATTTCGCTACCCGCGACGCCGAGCCGACAAAGCTGCTCTCTACTCACCGGGAGTGTTGACTGATCAAATGGATCTCCCTGTGGGTCTGTCTCATCTTCGCTGACACACGCGCCCCTATGGCTGATAGGAGTTGCTGCTCCAGCCCTTTCGTCGCTCGCCCGATTAGCGTGAACGCGGTATGAGACTAGCGCCTTGGTTAAGTTTGCCACCTTGTAGCGTTCGGCGATTTCGCAGCCGCCAGGTCGTAATCCTCTGCGTAGAGGAAGCGCGCCGATACCCCGACCACAACGCGGCATCGCGCCGCATGACGACTGCGCTAGACACAAACACATTATGTGTGGCGAGCCTCGCCCTAATATCGTCGTCACTGTTGGAGGCTCGGCCGTGAACAGCACCTCTCCCGGCGTCATTGATGTATTCCGCAGCACCGCCGAGGAGGGCCACCTCCCGGTTCCGACCCAGAAATCGAGTTGGCCTCAAATCGATCAGGGGCGCTGCATGTCGTCCGTATCCATCCTCGCGATAGGAGTCGCCACAAGCCCACAAGTTTGATCAGAGATGCGATGGTCCCGGCATTCGCTTGACGAATGAGCCTAATGCGCGAACTTTCGGCGAGCATACCTCCCAAAATCCGTGTGCTTCCGTCAGTTGATCCGTCATCGACAATCAGAAACTCGAATCTTTGAAATCGGACAGTCAGCATGCTCGATGGTAAGACGGCATGTGAACGCCGTTATACAACGACATCACCACGGTCAATTCAAGCATTGAGAGAGTTGACCCCGGCTGCCGTGCAATGCGTGAGCTCGGCTTTTATCCGACAATTTCAATATGGACTCTCTCTACCCGAGGTCGTGGCGTGTGACGAGACACTCATCTGCCACGGTCTGACAAGACAGGCCGTGTCAGCCTGCCTTCTCGATTGAGTTCTGGAGTGAAGTCCTTCGGCGTTCGTTTGCACACCCATCCAGGGTACTTCTTCCTGTAGCATTGGGAAGACTATGGATCAGATCGGGACCACCAGACCCATCGAAATATTGGTCACCATCTCGGCCGTTGGTGGCCGACCGGGCGCTCCGCCACCGAAGGCCTTGCTGACCCAATGACGGCACCGGCCCGTTATCTCGTCCGGAGGTTCTCGCAGTCTCCCCAGCTACCACGTGTCTTCATCATCAACCCTAATTGAACGGCTTGGAGGACACGCCAGGAGGCGTTCGAAATCTGTCGAACAACTGGAATTACCGCCTCGCCAGATCATCCTCGTCGACAACGGATCCACTGACGCGTCCGCAGGCGCGCCTCAAAGCCAGGTCCATCCGGATCTGACTCTGACTGAACATCGCGTGAACCTGGTTATACCGAAAACAACGCTGCCATGCAGGCGCGTTGGCTCATGGCGTGAATTTCATGTGGTTGCTCATCAACGATGCGGTCGTCGAACCGACTTCAGCAAACCGATCGCCACCGCCAGTCAGGATCAGAACATCGACTGATCGTACCGCCACCGGCGACTACTGGGCGACCGAGACCGCATTACCCTGGGGCGTTCTTGGCCGATATGTCACGCCAGAAATTCACCCATGCGCCGGACCCACTACCCCCTCACCCTGGCGGTAGCTCACCCCGTCCTGCTCTGGGGCATAGCCTTACTCGTCAGATCAAGCGTAATCCGGCATCGGGGTTATCTGACGATCGTTACTTGCATACCACGAAGATCTGACTACTCGCTGAGAGCCATCGGAGCGGGTTTCCACCCTCAGGAGCCAACTGCAGTCGTCTATCACAAATGGTCCAGATTTCGGAGAGGGCCTCCTTCAAGACCTTTCTCTCTGTGCAACATGTATCTCTTCTGACCTGACCTACCTCAGAGGTGCTATACGCCTACCTGCCGAGGTATCTCGCCTGGGCGATACAGCAGGTCACCATTCGTCTACAGAGTTTAAAAACACCGGCCGCCGATGCGTGCCTCGATGGCGCGTGAGCGCGGACGGCGTCGTTATGGACCGCCTCGATTCCACAACAAGCATGCCTCGCCCGACGAAGACATTCTCTACGCCCACCCTCAGTTATGGATCTGGATGCTGAGGGCCAGTTTGACCATCTGCCAACGCGTAGCGGCCCGCTCACCGCATCTAGGAACCGGGCCCGGTGGAGGATGTCAATCTGAGGACCTTTCGCCCTTCATGAGCTTTCTGCCCCTTAGTACCCGGCGCGCTTCTTCATTCCAGAACACTGTCCCGCTGAAACCCTCGGGAAGAGGATGCAAGCCGCACATCCTCGCTTTTGAAGGCGATAAAGAAGGTGTGTCTGAAGGAGATTACTCGATGTATAGCCGATCGCAAACCCGTCTCGGTGCCGATGCTGACCAGCCGCACCGGATCAAGTATCGGAATTTGACGCGGTAGGGCGGCACCAGGGCCGCTACCGTATGAAAGCCCCGAGAACAGCAGTGAACCATTCCGCAGAAATGCGATGTCGCACAGCCAAGTGACACCATCTTTCGGACTTCGATTAACGGAGGGAATGTCGACGGGTCGGTATCCCAGACGCGACATGGCCACCAAAACGTTTTGCATTGTGTTTTCCAGGTTGGGTGCGCAGACAGTGGGTTTCGAGGAATGAAGACGTCAGTTCGCCCGATCATTTTTGAGGCGCTGTTGATCACTTGCGCCAGCCTCGGCGTCGATCTTCACCACCGCGTCTGGAAACGCAGCGCTGGCTTTCAGCAACCTGATCGAGCGTACGATGGGCACATTGACTCATCCGTCCGCCCGCTGACTGCATCGTTTCTGACGAATAAGCAAAGCTGCAAGCATCGTCGCGATAAGTAAGCCATAACGGCAGTGTGCTTCCGGTTTGGCGCCTGCTCCGGCACTGATCCATTGAGAGTTCCCGCGAGCAAGAATGTCTCGAGATTTTCCTTGAGCCAATCCTGTGGCTCGATCAACGTGTAGTACGCATCCGGAAATAATCAATTGCGGTGTTGTCCAAAGCCAGGATTCACTCCTGACGTCAACGATGTGCCTGGATTGAACTCCTGGCCTTTAAAGGCGAAAAGAAATCCCAACCAGATTTGGGGGTGGACAGGTCTGTTATAGCTGACATGCAGACCGACCGCGTGGAACTTGCCTGAACAAGCTTGAGGCCTGCCATTTCAGATCCTCCGATGTGGACGCCGAATTTAACTGAATTCGATTGACCTCGTGCACATTCAAAACCGGGATTTCCGATAGGCCCATTTTCCGCCGCCATCGTGGCGGTGGAAGGAGCAGATCGTCCCGGTGGTCGTGCCTGTTCACCCCGTCCGTCCCATCGACGGAGGTGTCATTCACGAAGCCCGGGATGTGCGACCCCCGCTTCCGGTTTGGTCACCCTCGCCGTGGCGTTCAGAGACACCGCTGCCGGGTCGCCCCCTTTGCCAACGCCCCGCTCCGCCGGCTCAGGTCGGGTGCCACGCGAGTCGCCTGATGCGCCCAAGGATTCGCGCAGAGAGCCGCTGGTCAACTAGCCCCAATCCGAAAATAACGATGGGGTGAGACAGCGTTGATCGTCGAGAAACAGAAAGGCCCCCTGTGTGCTCTTAAGGGAGGACATCCCCATGTCACTCCCCACACACAGGAGACCCTTCTGATGCGATTGAGCGTAGCGAGCCTGCGCCGGATGGTCAAGCGCCCGCTGCACGTCGAGTTCACGCACCAGGAGCTGACCTCGTACAGCGGGCTGGAACTGCTCCGCCGCTACCTGCGGCAGCTCGACCTGCCGCAGCGGCTGCGGGCCGCGTGTGCCGCGACGGGCGGGGATTATGGTGGGGGCCGGCTCGCCCTGCTCGTGCTGGCGCTGTTGTACGTGGGCGCGCGCCGGCTGGAGCACCTGCGCTACGTCGCCGGCGATCCCCTGATCGCGCGCTTCTGCGGGTTGGCGCGCCTGCCGACGGCGCGCACGATGGGCAACTGGCTGCGGCAGTTCACCCACGCCACGCTGGCGCCGCTGGTCCAGCTCAACCACGACCTCGTCGTCGAGGCGGTCCAGCGCCTGGCGCTGCCGCGCCTGACGATCGACGTCGATGGCACCGTGGTGCGCACCGGGGCGACGGTGGGCTGGGCCTTCCGCGGCTTCAATCCCCATCACCGCAAGGATCCCAGCTACTATCCGCTGCTCGCCCACGTCGCCCAGACGGGCCACATCCTGCGGGTGAAGAATCGGCCCGGCAATGTGCACGATTCCAAGCAGGCCGTCGCGTTCCTGCGCGACGTGATCGCCGGGCTGCGGACCGCGTTCGGCCGCCGGCTGCCGCTGGAGTTCCGCATGGACGCGGCCTTCTGCCAGCGCGCCGTGTTTCGCCTGCTCGCCGCCCGGGGCTGTGCCTATGCCATCAAGGTCGGGTACTGGAGCTGGTTGCCCTTGAAGCAACTCGCCGCCGACCGGGAACACTGGCTGCCCGTCGCGCCGAACGTCACCGGCTTCTTCCATGACCTGCACATCCCCCAGTGGGACCTGCACCTGCGGGTCATGATCTACCGCAAGCACGTCGACCACGAGAGCCCCAAGAACTTCCAACTCGATCTGTTCACCCCCGACGATGGCCATTTCGAGTACAGCGCCGTCGCCACGAACCTGACGCTGGACCTGCCGGCCCTGTACGCGTTCATCTGCGGCCGCGGCGCCCAGGAGAAGACCATCGCCGAGCTCAAGGGCGAGTTCGCCCTCGACGTCATCCCGACGCGCCACTACGGCGCCAACAGCGCCTGGCAGCAACTCAGCATCCTCGCCCACAACCTGATCCGCAGCTTCCAGCTCGACACCATCGCCGTGCCCAAACCCCGGTCCCGCAAACGCACCTATACGTACCTGATCCGGAGCATGCGCACCCTGCGGTTCCTGCATCGTGACGCGGGCCGGCCGGTTGGCCCGCATCGGCGGCCGCCACGTCCTGCGCCTCGCCCACAATCCCGCCACCGAGGCCCTCTATGCGTCCATCGACGACCGCCTGGCCGCCTAAGTTTATTTTCGGATTGGGGCTGGTTCATCGCCATCCGGTTGTGCAAGATTCCGGTGAGGGCGGCCAGTTTCCTCGCGCCATGGAGCGCGCGAAAGATCCTGGTCGTAGCGGCTCAGGAGTTGGAACTCGCCCAGCATCACCTGCGCGCGGTGCAACGCGCGAAAGCGGTGCTTCACTCCGCCACTCGAAAAGAGGCTTCTAACGTCGGCTGCGGGCCCAACAGGAAGCCGGGCTGGGTGAACATCGATCTCGATCCCGACTTCGGACTCCGGCTGGATATCCGCCGACCACTTCCATTCCCGACCAGAGCTGCGACTTCATCTACGGAGAGCATATGTTCGAGCACCCGTCATATCCGGGCGCCTGCGAAGTATTCCTGCGTGAGTGCCATCGCGTCCCGGAAGTCTGGAGGAATCTTATCGCTGGCGTCCCAGACGCCGAATCGGCACTCAGGATTACGCTGCCGGCCGGATGGAGGGCTTCGACTGGTCTGCCCGGATAGCCATGGGCGCCCCGGTGGGCCGTCACCGCTTGGACAAGATCAACTACACTCTTCCGCCAGCAGAGCGAGCAACTGGGCGTCGAACACAAGTACGCGTATGACTTCGAGACTCTAGGCCGGCGGCTCGAGACGCAGGATTCGTCAAGGTCCGCCGACGGGACTTCGACCCTTCTCTCGACACTGAAATACGAAAGATCGGGACTCTCTATTGCGACGCGGAGAAACCTTGACGTGTACTTAGCGGAAGACATCGGCGGACATCCTGGTGAAGGATGGCGATCCAGTCTCACGCCGCCGGTCGCCGCCTCCCGCAGTGCGCTGACAGTAAGCCCGTCGGTGAAGGCCTGCAAGGGGTCCGCTCCTCGCGTGCGCGATAGCCGTGATGCGGCCCGGGCGGTATTGTACTGCTCGAGCTTTCAGGCGTTCGCGATCGCCTCGAGGCCTCTTCGAGAGGTATCGTGGTTACACCGTTTGATCTTTCGGGCAGCGTCCCGAAAATGTTCCCATTCCCTCCTCACGAACAGAGGTGGACATCTTCCTGGTGGCTTCTGTAGGTCAGAGGATTCAAACAGCCGCCGCCGGGAAACGGTGCCGAATTTCTGAGATGGCTTCAATCCTGCCCCACAAATCAGGATGGAGAAAGAAAAAGAACAGAGGATCATCGAAACAAAGCACGGTCCCGGGCCCTTGATGAATAGGGGCAAGGAAATTCGGGCGCTCAATTGAGCTCGAAGAATAAAAATCCACGCATCCAATGCGGATGATTGATGGCGGATAGTCTTGATGCTCAGCAAAGTTCCCGCGCTGAGTGGTCTGATCGGCCATCCTTCGATGAATCTGACGTTTTCGAGCGGAAAGTGGTGCGCGCTTTTGACAATGTCTTCGATATATTCTTTCGAGTAAGCAAATTCGCCCTGTTCCATGCCGGATGATCATCTTCTCTTCTCGCTACCGGCGGCAGTCCCTCAAATGAATCAAAGAGAAAAATCCTAAACTTTGTATGTCTCTGTTGTGGTCCTTCCTAAATCGAGTAACTGCTTGAGAAACTCACTCAGCGTGCCCCCATCCGGTTCCGAATTCATAGTAAGTATTCTTCGGCGAGTAGTCCTTCGCGTAGCTCATGTTTTGAAACCACAAATCCAGTAGTAAAACCAGTTTCTCGAGGGAGTCCTCGTGCTGTCGATGGTATTTGGCAAGATTGTCGCGGAGGTAGTTGTCGAGATAAGTTTTGATTTTCTTTTGATCGACCGGATCATACTTGTTAACAGCATGCCGGATAACGCCGCCCCGTCGTAAGACCGGGGCGTAGGTTCGAGCCCCGTTGGGCGAGAGCCACTTTGACGTCCTGCCTATTTGAAGAGACTCTCTGGGCCACGGGGTGACTCTTGGGGTGCCCCTGCTAGAGGCGAGGCGATGATCGGCTAATGACTACCCAGGTAGTCAAGCAGGTGACCCATGAGATTCATCAATTCTCTGTCGAAGAACTCAGCCTGGCCAGGAACAACAAGGGGAAGGCCTACCTATCCGCTCGTCCATTCCCAACATCTATTTCGACACCTTCTTCAACGAAGAAGCGCTTTCCGAAGTGCTGGTGAGTTTCCGACCTGAGCAAGGCGCCTGACCTCCTTTCGATGATCCCAATCAGGTCAAGCTGGCGTGGGTAAGCGAATATCGATTTGGCGAAAAAGACAAAGGACTTTCATGCATTTTCTGAACTCTTCAGCCGTGTTCCTCGAATTCTCAGCCTGCTCACCGGCATCGGAGGACTAACACCCGATCCGTATTTCGGACGGTGGTGGAGCTCACCAGATCATGCCTGGGGCCTGCTGAAGATCCATGCCGACTTCAACAAGAGCACGTACATAAACCTCGACCGACGACTGGTGCACGTGTGCTGGTCTATCTTGAACAAAGACTGGAACGCGAGGAATGGGGCGGCTCATCTTGAGCTGCGGGACCGAGAGATGAAAGGCGTCGAGAAGAAAATCCTTCCTATCTTCAACTCGGCTGGCTGTTTTTACGGACGAGACAGATTTCTCCCTACCATGGGTCATCCGGATCCGCTCAGGCGTCCGCCGGACAGAAGCCGGAAGTCCGTGGCGCTCTACTACTACACCAACGGTCGACCCCCGAAGAGGTCAGCGCCCTCGGGGTGCACGCGAACCCTGTTCCAGACTCCGGCGAGAGTCACACCGAGGAGCACGCAGCGCTACTCAAGGCCGCGTCAGATTCAAGAGCCAAGAGGACAAGCATGGCAAAGGAAGTGATCCGGCAGATCACACCGCCACTGCTTTTACAATGTCGCCAAGAAACTGGTGCGATCAGTCTGGCGTGCTGGGAGAGTGTCCGCCAGAGATGACGTTGCCTCGTTGACGCCTCCCCCCCTCAATCAATAGAGGCCGACCCTTAGCAGGCTGCGGAAAAACCAGGTGAAGAGGACAAGTTCATCTGCCTCAAACGTGTTGCACGGAGCCGCGGCGGCCTGGCTGGCTTCGCTCCGGTCGTCGCCACTCGAGGCCACGCGGACGGTCCGTCACCGTTCTCTCGGTCATCCTGGGGCCTCGGCCAGGTTGCGGATGCGGACCAGGTTGTACGCCGCCAAGCTGAAGAGGAACATCCAGCTCACGCGCCGCGCGGCCACGGTGGCGGGTCTTGCGCAGGAGCCCGACGGTCTTGAGCCAGCCGAAGATCTCTTCGACGCGCTTGCGTGTCCATTGGCTCACCTCGTAGCCGGCGTGGCGCGTGGTGCGCGCATCGATCGCACTCGACCGGTGCGACGTGTTCTGGGCCACGTGCGGCGTCACCTGGAGCAGCCGGAGGGCCTCGACGAAGTCCCGCGTGTCATAGCCTTTGTCGGCGCCCACCGTGATCCGCGCCGCCGTCGCCCGGTGGCCCAGCATCTCCAGCGCCGCCGCGCGCTCGCCGTAGCCACTGGCCCGCGTCACGCAGCCCTCGACGGCCAAGCCGTGGCGGTTCTCCATGAGCACGTGCCCCTGGTAGACGAGCTTGGCTTCGTGCCCCTTCGCCTTGCGAAACAGCCGCGCATCGGGATCCGTGGTCGAGCGCGTGCGTGACGTTACTCCGCCGCTCGCCGTGGAAGTCCACCGTGGGATTGCCCGGATCGTCCGGGCGGCGGCCCGCTCGGGGCGTCCTTCGGCTGGAAGCTCTTGAGACTCGCCCAGGCCTCGATCAGCGTCCCGTCGACCGTGAAGTGCTCGTCGGACAGCAGGCTCCGCTGCCGGGCCTGCGCCAGGACCCGCGTAAAGAAGGCCTGGGCGATGTCCCCGGCCAGCAGCCGCTCGCGATTCTTCGTGAACACGGTGGGATCCCAGACGGCGTCATCCATGTTCAGCCCGACGAACCAGCGAAAGAGCAGGTTGTAGTCCAGTTGCTCCATCAGCAGCCGCTCGCTGCGCGTGCTGTAGAGGACCTGCAGCAGCAGGGCCCGCAACAGCTTCTCCGGCGGGATCGACGGGCCGGCCGACCGGGGAGTAGAGCGTGGCGAACTCGCGGGGACAGCTCGGCCAGGATCGTGTCCACCATCGCCCGGATCGGGCGCAGCGGATGGTCCGCCGGCACGCGCTGCTCCGGCGACAGGTAACTCCACATCCCGGCCTGTTGGCGATCGTCGCCTCGCATGCGCGCCTCCTGCGGTGTGAGTTACGCGCATCGTAGCCGAACCCTCAACCGACTCGACCATCAAATGTCGGGTTTTTCCGCAGCCTGCTAGTCTCGTGATCTGAAAAGTTGAACAACCTGTATGCGCTGAGTGTTCTTCCGGTAGAAAGGAGAACGCTCATGTGCATTGGTCGAATGATCCCCCCTCGTGGCGCTGACCGACGACGAACGCGAGACGTTGGAACGCTGGGCGCGGCGGCCGACGACGGCCCAGGCCCGCGCTCGCGCCCGCGCGTGACGCTCGGGTGCGCAGCGGACGAGACGAACACGCGGCGTCGCCCGGCAGCTGCGGGTGACGAAGCAAACGGTAGGGAAGTGGCGCAGCCGGTTCCTCGCCAAGCGGCTGGATGGACTGCTCGATGACCCGCGCTCCGGCGCGCCGCGCACGGTCAGCGATGACGCAGGTGAGGACGTCGACGGCGGCGACGCTCGAGACGAAGCCGCGCGACGCCACGCACTGGAGCACGCGGTCATGGCGGCGCGCTGCGGCCTCAGTCAGACCGACGGTCCGCGCATCTGGCGGGCCGTTCGGGCTGCAACCGCATCGCACGGACACCTTCAAGCTGTCGCCCGATCCGCTTGTTCGTCGACAAGGTCCGCGACATCGTCGGCCTCTACCTCGATCCGCCGGAGCGCGCGCCCTGGTGCTCTGCGTGGACGAGAAGTCGCAGATTCAGGCGCTCGATCGCACACAGCCGCTGCTGCCGATGCGCCCCGGCCAGCCCGAGCGCCGCACCCACGACTATGTCCGCCACGGAACGATCGTCGCTCTTCGCCGCGCCTCGAGGTCGGCGAGCGGCAAGATCATTGGCCAGTCGTCACCGCCGGCACCGCGCCGTGGAGTTCCGGCGATTCCTCGATAACGATCGAGGCGCGCCGTCCCCGCGGGCTTGGAGATGCCACCTCATTCTCGACAACTACGCGACGCACAAGACTCCCGTGATCCGGCGCTGGCTGGCGAAGCGGCCGCGCTATCAGCTGCACTTCACGCCGATCGGCGCCTCATGGATTAATCTGGTGGAACGCTGGTTCGCGCTGCTCACTCAGAAACAGCTTCCGGCGCGGCGTGCACTGCAGCACGCGCAGCCCTAGAAACCACGATCGTGAACTACATCGCACTCAGCAACACTCATCCGAAGCCCCTTGTGTGGACAAAGAGTGCCGACGACATCTTCGCCAGCGTGCAGCGATTTTGTCGGCGGATCTCAGACTCACGAGACTTTAGAGGCATCACCAGATCTTGAAGGACGCACGGCGATCGCTCTTCGCGTGCGGCTCACGTAGCGAGTGTCTCACGTGTCGGGCGAACAGAGCCCCCGACAGCGACTCCAGCGTGTCCGATGCTCGAGCTTCAGAGTTAAGACGAAAGAGGGAGCGCATACAAAATGGTCTACCGCCCCAGAAACGCCTGCCACGCAGGTAAAATTCAGTATCGCGAGGTTCACCCGCGCCAAGGA